>Ga0209581_1000037_pt1:0-525000 | contig 529665 bp, 478 predicted proteins | sample Coa_R2_FD_187160 | JGI IMG/M metagenome (GOLD analysis project Ga0209581, IMG submission 187160) | Surface soil microbial communities from Centralia Pennsylvania, which are recovering from an underground coalmine fire - Coalmine... | ecosystem: Environmental > Terrestrial > Soil >... | reverse complement strand
CGCCTACGATCTGCGGCCGGAGATTCTTTCCGACTTCTCCACCAACCGCCAGGACACCTACGAGGCGATGCAGCGGCTCCGCGTGGCCGGTTTTTCCGAGGCAAATCTGTACGATGCCCTCACCGACACCGTGACCCGCATGCAGGATATCGAGGGGCGCAAGGCGGTCCTGCTGCTTTCCAGCGGAATCGACACCTTCAGCAAGATCACCTACGATAAGGCGCGGCGCATCGTGCAGGACGCCGGCGTGCCGATCTACGCCATCGGGCTGATGCAGGCCATCCGGATCATCGCCGACCCGTACATGGGATCCATTCAACGGATGGATTTCCTGCAGGCCGACAACGCCATGCGGACGTTCGCCAAAGAGAGCGGCGGAATGGCCTTTTTCCCCCGTTTTTACGGCGAAATGCCGCAGATTTTCGCGCAAATTTCGCAGGCCATGCGCAACCAGTACGTGCTCACCTACCAGCCCACCAACCAGGAGCGCGACGGCAAATACCGGAAGATCAAAGTCGAGCTGATCAATCCGGAAACCAACGAGCCGCTTCGCGTGGTGGATCAGAAAGGCAAGCCGATCAAATATCAGATCATCGCCAAGAGCGGCTACACCGCGCCGCGCCCGGTGGAGTAGAAAGCGCGCATATTCTTTGAGCCGTGGCCCGAGCCGGCACAAAGTCAAGCACTCGATCTTCCGGCTTTTGATGCAAATACGAATCCGTTGACAGGGCCGTTACACGTCTGTTAACTTTGCCCTCCTGACCATGCCTCCACGAACTTCTTCGAGCGCCCAGGCAGCGGGTGGCGCGAGAATTCTACTGGTAGACGACAACGCCAACGGCTTAAGCGCACGCCAGTCCGTGCTCCAGGAACTGGGACATCGAATCTCCACCGCTCCCGGCGGGGCCGAGGCGCTGGAGGTGTTCTCGCGGCAAAAATTCGATCTGGTGATCACCGATTTTCGCATGCCCAAAATGGACGGCCTGGAGCTCATCGTGAGGCTGCGGAAGTTGTCGCCGGAGACTCCGATTATTCTCATCTCCGGCTACGTCGATGCGCTGGGATTGAGCGAAACCAGCACCGGCGCCGACGTGGTGATCCAGAAGAGCGCCAATGAGGTGGGGCATCTGGTGCGCGCGGTCAACCGCCTGCTGCGAAGGAAAAAACCGGCCGCCTCCGAACGGTCGCGCAAGAGGCCGGCCGTCAAGGGACAGGCGGCTGATTCCTAGCAAAGATGCGCCACCGCACCGGAATCCTGGAGAATACGATTTCGAAGATCTTGTTAATCGCTGCGGTCGCGGCCGGCGGTTTCGCGCAAAGCTTCGAGGTGGCGACGGTGAAGCCGGCGCAGTTGCCGACGCCCCAGCAGATCGTGTCCGGAAAGGCGCACATAGGCATGAACGTCGACGCGCGCGTCGATATCGGCGCGATGTCGCTGGCCGATCTGATCCGAATCGCCTACAAAATAAAGAGCTATCAAATCTCCGGGCCGGACTGGATCAAGACCGAGCGGTTCGACGTCCTGGGCAAGATTCCCGAGGGCGTTTCAAAGGACAAGGTTCCGGAAATGCTCCAAGCGCTCTTAGCGGAGCGGTTCGGGCTGAAATTTCATCGCCAGCCGGAAGAACATTCCATTTACGCGCTGGTAGTGGCCAAGGGCGGGCCAAAGCTGAAGGAATCGCCTCCGGAGGAAGCGCCGCCGGCGGCCGCGGGTGAAAAATCCGGAATGACGATCGGAACGGAAAAAGGTCCGGTGAACCTGCAAGTAGACGGTTCCAAGGGCGTGGTGATTCGCGGCGGGGCGGCGGGCACCATGCGCATGACCATGGTCGACGGCAAGATGCACATGGAATCCTCCAGACTCCCGATGGACGCCCTGGCGGAGATGCTTTCGCGCTTCGTCGACCGGCCCGTCGTCGATATGACGGAGCTGAAGGGCAACTATCAGGTCGCGCTCGATTTATCCATGGAAGATCTGCGCAACATCGCGCGCTCGCAGGGCGTCAACATGCCGATCGGGCCCGTGCCGGGCGAAAGAACCGGCGATCCGGCGGACCCCGAGGGAGGCTCGATTTTTCAGGCCGTGCGGCAACTAGGGCTGAAGCTGGAGGCGCGCAAGGCGCCGCTCGATACGCTGATTATCGATCACATCGAGAAAACGCCGACTGAAAATTAGGCCCGGAAAAATCGTTCAGCGGAGCACGGGCCGGGATTGCTATTCTTTACGCGATGAGAATTGGCTGCTTTACCCCGCTGCTGGCTCAGTTTCCGCTGGAACAGGTCTTCGAGAAGCTGCGCGCCCTCAATATCACCACGGTTGAGCTGGGCACCGGAAATTACCCGGGCGATCCGCACTGCAAATTGTCGATGCTGGAGGATCGCGCGGCGCTCAGGGAGTTTAAACAGAAGTTCGAGGACAACGGATTCACCATCAGCGCTCTCAGCTCGCACGGCAATCCGCTGCATCCGGACCGGGACGTCGCGCGCGCCTACGCCGAGACCAGCCGGCGGACGATCCGGCTCGCCGAAAAATTGGGCGTGCCGGTGGTGATCGATTTTTCCGGCTGCCCGGGCGATCATGACGGAGCGAAGTTTCCCAACTGGGTGACCTGCCCCTGGCCGCCCGAGTATCTGGACGTGCTGGCGTGGCAGTGGGAGAAAAAGGTCGAGCCGTATTGGACCAGGCACGCGAAATTCGCCGCGGATCACGGCGTGAAGGTCGCAATCGAAATGCATCCGGGATTTGTGGTGTACAATCCGGAAACCATGCTCCGTCTGCGCCAGATCGCGGGACCCTCGATCGGCTGCAACTATGATCCGAGCCATATGTTCTGGCAAGGGATCGATCCGATCCAGGCGATTCGCGTCTTGGGCGACGCGATTTTTCACGTTCATGCCAAGGACACGCAGATTTATGAGGCGAATCTGCCGAAAACCGGCGTGCTCGATACCAAGAAATACACGGACGAGCGCAATCGCGCCTGGATTTTCCGCGCCTGCGGCTACGGCCACGCCTACTCCTGGTGGACGGAGTTCGTTTCGACGCTGCGCATGTTCGGCTACGATTACGTACTGTCGATCGAGCATGAAGACACGCTCATGTCGCCCGGCGAGGGACTGGCGAAGGCGGCGGCGTTTCTCAATCAGATCGTCATCCGGGAGCAGCCTTCGGCGCCGTGGTGGGTGTGAGCGGCGATTTCATCGTCATCCGGCCGGAGCCGCTGATCGCGTTCTCGCGCGAGATCCTGGAAGCGACCGGCGTGCCGCGCCCCACGGCCGCCCTGGTGGCGGAATCGCTGGTGGCGGCGAATCTGCGCGGCGTCGATTCGCACGGCGTGCAGCTCCTGATCTGGTACACCGAACAGATCGAGGCCGGCAACGTAAACGTCCACACCGCGGGCCAAGTGGCGAGCGAGAACGGCGCATGCCTGGTCTACGACGGGGAAAACGGAATCGGGCAGCTCATCTCAGGCATCTGCTGCGATCACGCGGTGCGCCTGGCGCGCTCCGGCGGGATCGGGATGGTGGCGGCGCGCAACTCGACGCACTTCGGCGCGGCGGCGTGGTGGGCCCAGCGCATGTCGCGGCATGGATTTATCGGCATCGTGATGTGCAACGCCACGGCCCTGGTGGCGCCCTGGCAGGGCCGCCAGCCGATGCTGGGCACCAACCCGATCTGCATGTCGGTTCCGGGACCGGATACGTTTCTGCTCGATATGGCGACGACGACGGTCGCGCTGAATCGGATCTACAAGGCGCGGCTGAGCGGGGAAAAGACGATCCCCGCCGGATGGGCCATGGACGCGCAGGGAAATCCGACCACGGATCCGGAGGCCGCCATCAACGGCTTGCCCATGCCGCTTGGCGGATATAAGGGCAGCGGGCTCGCCGTGATGGTCGAAATTTTGTGCGCGGTGCTTTCCGGCGGCGCGCTGCTGACCGCGGTGGGCGGGATTCGCAACAAGAATATTCCCATGGGCGCCAGCCAGAGTTTTCTCGCGATCGATGTGGCGCGGTTTATGCCTTTGGAAGAGTTCACCGCGCGAATGGAGTTGGTACGCGATACGCTGAAAAGCTCGCCGCCGGCGGCCGGCTTCGATGAGGTGCTGGTGGCGGGCGAGCCGGAGTGGCGCATGGAAGCGGTCCGGCGGCGCGAGGGCATCCCGGTGGCGCGCGGGATCTGGACGGAACTCTCCGCGCTGGCGGCGCGCCTGGGAGTGGCGGTTCCCGCCTGAGCGCGCTTGGCCGCCCCGCCCACCGCAGGCCGGCCTCCGGTCATACTGGTCAGTTGGAGCCATTTTGAGCCGGTCCTCGCGGCGCTATCCGCGCCATCCACTGCTCGGAGTAGGTGCGCTGATCTTTCGGCGCGATTCGATTTTGCTGGTCGAGCGCGGGCGGGCGCCGCTCAAAGGCTACTGGTCGCTACCGGGAGGACTGGTGGAGACGGGCGAGCTGCTCGCCGATGCGGTGCGGCGCGAGATTCTTGAAGAGACCGGGCTGCGGATCCAGCCGGTCCGCATCTTTCAGATCTTCGAGCGCATTCTGCGCGACGCCTCGGGTGCCGCAGAATACCACTACGTTCTGGTGGATTACGTCTGTAAAGTGGTGAGTGGGGAGTTGCGGGCCGCCGACGACGTCCGCCGGGTTCGATGGGTTCGCCGCCAGGCGCTCAAAGATTATCCGCTCACCGAAGGCACGCTCGGGATTATAGAAAAGGCGTTTGATGCACGCCGAAGACGTTCTTGAATTCGAGGATCTGCGCAGCCTGCTGGCGCGCTATCTGCGCGGCGCGCTGGGCCGCGCCGAACTGGCCCGCCTGAGGCCCTGCTCCGACGCCGCGCTGATTCAAAGCGCGCTGGACGATACGGCGGAAGCGATGGAGTATCTGCGCGCCGCCGGGCATCCCCAGCCGGCCGCGCGCGGAGCGGCTATCCGCATCCGCTTCGACGATCTGCCCGATCCGGCGCCGGCGATTGCGCGGCTGCGCATCGAGGGCGCGACGCTCGACGCGCCGGAGATCCTGAATTTATCGCGGCTGCTGGATCTGGCGGGCGAGGCGCGGTCGGTGCTGCTTGCCGCGCGCGGGCGATTTCCGCGGTTGGGACGGCTGGCGAGCGCCATCGCCGATCTGCGCGAAGTGGCCCGCGAACTGCGTGGAAAAATCCTGCCCGACGGCACGCTCGCCGACGAGGCCAGCGCCGCGCTGGCCCGCCTGCGGCGCGACATCGAGAGGCAGCGGCATCAGATCCAGGAGTCCCTCGAACGGTTCCTGCGCGCTCGTCACGAAGACGGCACGCTTCAGGAAGACTTCGTGACCATCCGCAACGACCGGTTTGTGGTGCCGGTGGTCACCGGGCGCGAGCGGCGCGTCGACGGCGTGATCCACGGAGCCAGCGGAAGCGGCCACACTCTTTTCGTCGAGCCGCTGGAAACCATCCATCTCAATAACGAGCTGGTGCGGCTGCGCGAGGAGGAGTCGCGCGAAACGCACCGCATTTTCCGCGAATTTACCGCCCGGCTGCGGGCCCGCGCGGCGGAAATTTCCGCCACGGCCGAGGCGCTGGGCGAGATCGAGTTTTTGTTCGCCAAGGCGGAGTTCGCCGCCGACTTCGAGTGCACCGTGCCGCGGCTCAGCGGCGCGCAAAACCGCCGCCTGATCCTGCGCCAGGCGCGGCATCCGCTGCTCCAGGACATCCTGCGCGGCCGGAAGCGGCGCGTGGTCCCGCTGAGCATGGAGCTCGACGAGCGCGAGCCCGCGCTGCTGATCAGCGGCCCGAACACCGGCGGCAAGACGGTGGCGCTGAAAACGGCGGGGCTGCTGGCGCTGATGGCGCACGCCGGGCTGCCGGTGCCGGCGGCGGAGGCGGAATTTCCGGTGTTCGATGAGATTCTGGCCGATATCGGCGATCATCAGTCGCTTCAGGAAAGCTTGAGTTCATTTTCGGCGCACATTATGGCGCTGCGAAGGATGCTCGAAACGGCGACGCCGGAGTCGCTGGTTCTGCTCGATGAGCTGGGGCGCGCGACGGATCCGGAGGAGGGCGGCGCGCTCGGCGTCGCGGTGCTGGAGGCGTTCCAGAGTCGCGGCGCCTTCACCATCGCCTCTACGCACCTGATGGCGATGAAGGTTTACGGGGCGTCGGCGGCGGGCGTCCGCAACGCTGGCATGGGCTTCGACGAAGAAACCTTGGAGCCGACTTATGTCTTGCGGCTGGGCGCGCCGGGCAAATCGGCGGGTCTCGATATCGCGGCGCGGCTGGGCTTGGATGCAAGGCTGATCGAAGCGGCGCGGTCGCGCATGACCACGGCGGAGCGCGACGCCGCGCGCCTGCTGGAAAAGCTGCACGGCGAGCTGGATGCGCTAGAGAGGGAGCGCGCCGAACTGGCGGCGCGAGAGGCGCGCCTCGAGCAGCGGGAAAAATCGTTCGAGCAATCGCTCGAAAAGAAGTATGCCGCGAAAATGCGCGAACTGGAGCAGCAGGCCGCCTCGCGCGCGGAGGCGTTCGAGCGCCAAGCGGAGCAAACTATCGGCGAGCTGAGCCAGAAGGCCCGCGCGCGAGTGGCCAAGGCCAAGCGGGAGTATCGGGAATCGGTGGAGTCGTTAAAGCCCGCCGCGCCGGCGGAGACGCCGCGATTGACGCTGGAAGTAGGCGCGCGGGTCAGGCTGAAGGGGATCCGGCAGCCGGCGACGGTACGGCGGATCGCGGGCGATCTTCTCGAAGTCGATGCCGGGTACCTCAAAATGCAGGTTTCCGTATCGGACGTCGAGGAAGTTCTGCCCGCCGGCGAGTCCTCGCAGCGTTTCGTCCAGTTCCAGCAAGGGCCGAGTTTCCAGGGCTCCTACCGCGAAATCAACGTGATCGGCCAGCGCGCCGAAGCAGCGATCGATCAAGTGGATAAAATGCTCGACAGCGCCGCCCTGGCGCAGGTGGAGCGGGTCCGCATCGTTCACGGGCACGGCATGGGGATTTTACGGAAGGCGATCGCCGATCTGCTGAAGCAAAATCCCCATGTTGAAAAATTCTACGCCGCGCCGCCGGAAGAAGGCGGAACCGGCGCGACTATCGTCGAACTGAAGTGAGTCTTTACTCAAACACGATGTGGGTGGTCGTGCCGGCGATGCAGATGTCCTTGATCTGATGGCCGCTTCCTTCTTTGTAGCCGACCGTGGTGTAGACGTATTTGGCTTTATTGGTTTCCACCTTCACCGGAGCCTCGGCCGTCGTCTTGCCTTGATGCAGCACGATTTTATTGTCGGAAACTTCGGCTTTGGCTTCGCCGGGCTGGAAGGTGGTCCCGTTCACGACGGTAGGCTGATAGAAGTTTACTTTGAATCCGTTGGCCGCGTTGGCGAAGGCGGCGGAAATCAGCGAGATTAACAACAACGCGCGTTTGGTCATTCTTTGCTCCTCGTTTGAATTAACGCTGTCATCTAACTTAACGATGTGGATGAAAAGAATGTTCCCGCGGATTCAAAAAAAAGCTGCAAAAAACGGAAAAGCCGCGCCGGGCGAGCCCCTGCGCGGCTTTCGCTTAACTTAAAGATTTCTCGACGGTTTACCGGCTGGTCGACTTGTCGGTGCTCTTCTTTCCGCCCTTCTTCTTCTTGCCAGTCTTCTTGGTCGTATCCTGCTGCGCGAAGGTCAGGGAGGCGGTGCCGAGGACAAGCGACAGGCCCAGCAAAACGCTCATCAGCTTCTTCATTGGTTTGAGTATCTCCTTGTGTTTGTCGACGACATTTCGCCGTCTCGATTCCATGCTGGCAGACCGAGATGAAATACGGCTTAAGCGCGTATTAAAAGCCCTTCATGGGGATAGCCCCTCCCGCTACGGGACGTCTCCGCCGCCGCGTATTGGACCGGTGAAGTATTGTTTTCAAGCAGATCCGGGCGCGGAGAGTCCGCTGGGCGGAAGTGGCGGCGTAGCCTTGAATCGTGAAGCGCACCGAAATCGCCCGAACCCTTTCCCGCCAGAAGCGGCTGCCGAGAGCGGCGGCTCGCGATGAACTGGATGAGCTGGTCCATAAGATTTTGCGGCAACTCAAGAAGGGGAAGCCGGTGCCGCTCCCCGGCCTGGGGACGCTCGTTCCGCGGAAGCCGCGATGAACGAGTTGATTGAGATTCTGCGCGAGGCGCTTCGATCCGGAGAATCGGTTCAAATCGACGGCCTTGGCGTGTTTCATCCGGACCCGGACGGCCCCAGATTCCTGCCGGAGACACAGCCTCGGGTCTTCATTGCGTATGCCTTCGAGGATCTGGCCCGCATCCGCCGGTTGGCGCGGGAGTTGCGCGCGGGCGGATGCGCGCCCTGGCTCGATAAAGAAAAACTGATCCCCGGTCAGAATTGGCCAAGGGCGATCGAGCGCGCGATTCAAACCGCCGATGCCTTTCTGGCGTGCTTTTCGGCGCGATCGGTGGGGAAAAGGGGCCAGTTTCAGAGCGAGCTGCGCTATGCGCTCGATTGCGCGCGGCGGCTGCCTCTGGATCAGATCTTCCTCATTCCCGTGCGGCTGGAGCCGTGCGAGGTTCCCCCGGCGATTGCCGAGCAGGTCCACTATGTCGATCTGTTTCCGGACTGGGATGCGGGAGTGCGAAGAATTTTGCGCGCGATCCCCAAGCGGCCGCCGGTGGTGCTGGCGGCGGAAAGAAGCCCTATTTGAGCTTGAGGATCTGGAAAACGTTGCTATAGTCGTCGGTCCATTCACGGAAGCTTTTTGGCGCGGCGGCGGCGTGGATGTCCGCGCCGCGAAAACTGATAGTGTCGAACCAGGAGGCCCGCCGGGTCAACAGCACCCAGGTTGAGGCGGACATATAATCGGCGGTTTCGCCATCGTCATCGACGACCTTGGCGGTGAGCGAAAAATCCTGCGCGGCGCGCGCGCAGACGGGCTCCAGATCGAGATAACGATTGGAGATATGCAGCGCGAGAATTCCCTCCGGCTGAAGCTGCTTCAAATAAAGAGCAATAGCCTCGCGGGTGAGCAGGTGGATCGGAATGGCGTCGCTTGAAAACGCGTCGACGGCCAGCACGTCGAAATTCTGCGGCGGCTGGCGTTCGAGCGTCAGGCGGGCATCGCCCAGAAGAATCGCCTTATCGGCGGGCGAGTGCGGGTAGTAAAAAAATTCCGTTTCGGCGATCCGCGGCACCAGCGGATTCAGCTCGTAGATGCGGTAATAATCCCCGGCGCGGCCGTAGGTGGAAAGAACGCCGGCGCCCAGCCCGATGACCCCGACGCGCACTGGCCCGCCGCGGCCTTGCGCGGCGCGAATCGCGCGCCCGACGCCGGAATCCTCGCCGTAATAGGAGATCGGAATATAGCGCATTTTTTCGGCAAGCAGTTCTTCGCCGTGATTGATGGTGCCGTGCAGCAGCTTGCGGTCATCGTAGCCGTCCGCCTTTTCGTCTGTCACCCGGAGAATGCCATAAAAATTTCTCGCCACCAGCCGGTAACCCTGATTTTCGTCGCGCTGCATGCGAAACATATACGCGGAGATCATCACCGCGGCGATGACCATGGCGAATCGCAGGGGCCACACGCCGATGCGCGGAATCGCGACATTCCACAAAACGACGGCGCCCAGCACCGCGGCGGCCGCCAGCCCGATCGGCAGCTCGAAATAATCCTTGAACACGCGCGGCGCGATGAGCGCGACAAAAATTCCGCCGAGCGCGCCTCCGAGTGAGACCATCAGATAAAAGATCGTGAGATGATCCGCCGCCGGTCGGCGCCGCGCCAGCTCGCCGTGGCACATCATGCAGCAGAGAAACAAACCCAGGCAATAGCCCGGGATCATCCATTTAATATCGAGATTGCCGGAGCTGACCCAGATCATGTACGCCATCCCGGCGATCGCGGGAATGGCCAGCGGGATCACCCACCAGCGCCGGTAAATGCGGTCGCTTTCGAAGGCAAAGATAAACGTCAGCAGGTAAAGCGCGAGCGGGATCACCCACAGCAAGGGAATCGGCGCGACGTTCTGGCTGAGATGATTCGTAATCGAAACCAGCAGCGTGGAGGCGCAGGCGGCGAGCGCGATCCACAAGATTAAATCGGCGATGCGCGGGTGCGGCGACTTCTTTTCGCGCGCCGGCTCAGCCGAGCCCTGGCGGCTCCGCCACGCCGCGGCGACGCAGAGCAATGCGAAAAATATATAGCCGAGACTCCACGTGATCGCCTGCTGTCGCGAGGTGAGCCGCGGCTCAACCACAAACGGAAAGCTGATCAGCGCGAGCATCGATCCGAAATTCGAGAGCGCGAAAAGGCGGTACGGCATCCCCGTGCCGCTGCGGCGCACATACCAGGCCTGAAGCAGCGGGCTGGTGGAGGAAAGCAGAAAATACGGGAGGCCGACGGTGGCGGCCAGCAGCAACAGGATTCTTAGCGTCGGATCGCCGGCTTCGGTCGGCTTCCAGGAAGGCGCGGGCAGAATCGGCAGCAGAAGGCAGCTCAACGAGAGCAGCCCCGCGTGAACGAACACCTGCGCCTTGGGCCTTGCGTAACGGATCAGCGCGTGCGAATAGGCATAGCCGGCGAGCAGGACGAGCTGAAAAAACAGCAGCGCCGCGGCCCATACCGCCGCCGATCCCCCGAACCAGGGCAAAATGATTTTAGCGATCAGCGGCTGCACCTGAAACAGCAGGAACGCGCTCAGGAAGATGGTAACGGCGTAGACGGTCATTTTAAAAATCTGGAGGAGATTCCTGCAATCGCCGGTTCAGCCGCGAATTCCCTGGCGCGCCGGAACGGCGCCGTAGCCGCGTGGAAAGCGGCCGAAGATGCGGACGGCGGGCGGAGGCAAAACCCAGGTCGACGAAGAATAATAATCCTCTTCTTCCGGAACATCGTACACCACGCGGGCGGTCCAGCCAAGTTCGGAGGCGGCAGGGGCGGGCGGACGACGCCGGATCGAGGTGACGATTCGAAAATGCCGCAGTCCGGGAAACGAGCTGGCGGCCCGGGATCTGGCGGTTTAATTTTCAGCCGGCGTCTTCTCTACATGATCGACGACCAGCAATTCCACCGGACCCTTTTTCTGCTCCAGCTTTAAGCCGAGCTGTTCCTGAAGCGCCGTAAAAATGGACGGCGCGGAGTCGTCGCCCGGCGCCGCGGGTCCCGGACCCCGGCCATCGGCGTCGGGCGGAGGCTTGGGCATCCCCATGTTCATCATCGACACATCGGGGGCGAAGGACAGGACAAAATCATATTTTCCGGTGAGGCCCGTGCCGTTCCTTACTGGCCGCCCAACCATCATGGAGAGCCTTGCCGCGAGCTGGTCCATCGTTTCCTGCTCCCCCTGAAGGCGGGCGCGTCCCGGAGCCATAGCCATCATCGATCCGCGCCCGCGGGGCAGGATCGGGTAGCCGTCCTTATCGGAGCGGAGGGGTTGGCCCGGCGCGGCCTGGGCGGCGTCCGGCGGCGCAGCGGCGGATTCCTTCAGCTTGGGGCCGCCCTTGGCGACCTCCAACTCATAGATCGGCATTTCCTTCGTCTCCCGATGCAGCTTGAGCTGGAAGCGCTCCGCCAGCAGGCTCTGGATCATCTGCCGGAACTGCTCCGTGGTGGTTCCGGGGGGAACCTTGGCCGCGACATCGAAATGTTCGCTATCGAGCAGCGGCGGCCCGGAGATCTGACTCCGCTGAACGGCGTAGGCTTGCGTGAGCAGCATCATCAGGCTGCAATTGCTGCAACTGTAGCGCGAGGGATCGTCGGAGCCGGGACCTCCCCGCGTGCCCATCATCATCCGTCCCATCGGCTGCGGCGCCGATGGTTTCACCGTGGCGACCTCAAACTCCGGCTGCTGTGCGAAACAGGCGGCCATGCTCAAACAAATAAAGATCGATTTCATGCCAAGCCTCAGCGATGATCCGAGCCGATATTGCACGTTTATCCCGATTATGACGGCTTTTTCTTATTCGACGCGTCAGGGGCGCAATCGTTGGGCGTCCACGGTGAAGCCGCGCGGAAGATAGGCGTCGCTGATCTTGAAAAACGCCAGATCCGGATGATTCGGCGGCGGCGGGCCGCCGGGCCAATCGGCTTCATCCAGTCAGAAGTACAACTTGGCGCCTAACTGAATGATCCGCGGATCGCGGTAACCGGTGACCACTCCGAATAAAGTGCTGATTCTCGAAAGCGACCCGAAGGTGCTCGGGTTGGTGTGATTGAACGCATTCGAGGCTTCGCCGCGAAGCTGAAAACGGAAGCGCTGCTCCGGTCCGAAGGTAACGTTCTTCGACGCGGAAAAGCTCCAGCCTTCATAACCCGGCCCGCGGATCACGCCGCGGCCTTCGTCGCCCACGCGCCCCGACGCGGCCGGCGGATCCTGGAAACACGCTGTGTTGAACCACTCCGCCCGCGTCTTCGGGCCATTGTTCGGATTGCAAACCAGGTCCGGGCGAAGGCTCGCGGCGCTAGCGCCGATGATGCCGAGGCCCGCCGGATCGAGGTTCGCGGTGGTGGCCGTGTAAGGCAGGCCGGTGTAGTACTGCCCGATGCCGGCGACCTCCCAGCCGCCCAGCGCTTTGCCGGTGAATCCTTTTTGCTCGCGGAAAAACGGAAGCATGTAAACGAAGTTTACGTTGAACACTTGAGTGCGGTCGTACAGCGCCGGGCCGTATTCGCCGCGATTGAAATTATAGGTGTTCTGCGCGGCATTGGAGCGGTCAGACTGATTGTCGGTCAGGTTTCGCGACCAGGTGTAGGCGAAATTGATCTGCGTGTTGGCGCGGAAGCGCTTCTGCCCGGAGATTTGCAGCGAATTGTAATTCGAATTGAACCACGTCTCAATCGCCTGGGCGAAGGCGCCGTAGCCCTGGTAGGGGCGGAGCAGGTTCAAAACGGTGGTGTTCGCGGAGGTGATCGGCGTGCCGGGCGCGATCAATCCCGAAGAGTAGGCAAGGCCTGGCCGCAGCTCGTTCAGATCGATGTTTCCGAGCAGGTGCGTGCCTTTGCTGCCGACGTAGGCAATGTTGAAAATGCCGCTGCTGGTGATCTGGCGCTGGATTTCAAGGCTCCATTGCTGCATATACGGCGTCTGATAGTTATACGGCGTGGCCCACGGATTTTTGGGCGTGTTGCTGACGGTGGCCGTTCCTCCGGCGGGATTGTCCAGCGTGGTGTTGGTGATACTGGCCGAATTTACAAAGGGCGGGTTGGCGAAGATGTTCTGCTCATAGATTCCATACAGCGTCGAATCAAAGAAGATGCCGTAACCGCCCCGGATCGCCGTCTTTCCGGCGCCGGAGGGGTCCCAGGCGAAGCCGAAGCGCGGCGCAAAATCGGTGTTGTCCTGCGAGCCCACTTTGTCGCCGAAGGGGGAAGTCTTGCCGCCGATGATAATGCCGTTCAGATACGGATTCGGCGCTCCGGGCGCGAGCAGGCCGCTTGCAAGCAGCGGCGGCGCCTGGGCCGGATTGTAAACGGCGGGATCGAAATTGGTCAACTCGTGATTGGCGTCGATCGGCTGGCGGAAGTTGGAATAGCGGACGCCCACGTTGAGCGTGAAATTCGGCCGCACGTGCCAGTCGTCCTGAACGTACAGTTCGAATTGCTGGGCGCGAATATCGGGCGTGAGATCCGCCGAGGCCTGGCTGAAGCTGGCCACGTTGCCCAGCAGAAAATTCGCAAACGCCTGATTGAACGTGGTGGTTCCGCTGGGGACGCTGGCCGGCGTGAAGACGAATGTGCCGGCATTGTTGCCTGCTGCGTTTTCCTTCTTCTGGTAATGGTTATAGGTCCCGCCGAATTTCAGGGTGTGCCGCCCCATCACCCTGGTCATGTTGTCGTACAGGTTGTGATTGCGATTGTAATCGCGATACGGCCCGAAGCCCGCGATCCCCGTTCCTGCCGAAAAGCTGAGCGAAGGAACGCGCGAGAGCGTCACCGGGAACGGCATGGGCACTTTGATGTCGGGCGAATACTGCGAATTCACGGTCCCGATCGGATCGCTGATAATCGCGCCGTAAGAAAAATTCCAGCCCGCTTCATTCACCCACGTGGGCGTCAAGGTCGACGTGGCGCGGACCACCCAGGTCCGGCCGGGCGCGTTGGTGCTGGTGATTCCTACTCCGGGAATCGTCTCGCCCAGTGAAAACAGGCCGGTCGGCTCGATGGTGGGGATCTGGTCGCGCTGGAATCTCGCCGAAAGCTGAAGCTTTTGGTTGAAACTGTGATCCAGCTTGTAAATCTCCTGTTCAAAGTTGTAAACGTTGCGGAATACGTTCACCAGCGTGTTGGTGGAGGAAGGCAGCGAGACTCGGGAGTAGATGTCTTTGATGTATTCCTTGGCTACCGGATCGATATTGGCGATCTGGGTCGACGTCTGCGCGCAAGTGCTCCCGGAATATTGAACGCAGACCGGAGTCGGGAAAACGCCGTTCAGTTCCGCAGCCGTCGGCACCACGGCGGTGCCGGTGGCATAAGTGATGACGCGGCGGAATTCTTCAGAGAAAAAGAAATAAGTCTGGTGCTTATCCATCTTGCGCGCATCGTAGATCTTCGGAATGACGATCGGACCGCCCAGGGTCCAGCCGAAATCGTTGTAATGCAGCGGCGGAACCTGCGCCTTCCCGTTCGCGCCGAGATTCTGGCTGGTGGCGTTGGCGTAAAAATTGTTGGCGGCGAAATCGTTATTGCGGACGAATTCATACAAATCGCCATGAAATTGATTGGTGCCGCTCCGGGTGATGACGCTGATCTGGCCGCCGCCGGCGCGACCCAGATCGGCGCCGTAGGTGTCGCGCTGCACCTTGAATTCCTCGATGGCGTCGATGCTCGGCGTGGTGAGCAAGGTGAGATTCGATCCGCGATCTACGTTGTCGGCGCCGTCCACCTGCCAGGCGCTGGCGGAGTTCCGCGCGCCGCCGATGGCGAACGGCACCACGGCCGTCACGCCCGAGGGCAGCGATACCCCCACGTAGAGCTGATCGGTGGAGGCGAAGCTCACGCCCGGCATCAGCGCCACCAGTTGCTCGTAATTGCGCGTGATCAGCGCCAGCTCGCGAATTTGACCGCCGTTAATCGTCGTGCTCTGCTCGGCCGACTGCAGCTGCACCTGAATGGGCCCGGACTCCACCGTCACCCGCTGCTGCACCTCGCCCACTTCCAGCCGGAAATTGATGGTCAGCTTATCGTTGACGTTCAGCGCGATGCCCTGATTGACCGCCGTCTTGAAACCCTTGGCTTCCACCGACACCGAATAATGGCCGACGTCGAGCAGGTCCGCGGCATAGACCCCGTCGGCGTTGGTGGTGATGGCGCGCGCCACCGTGTTTCGGTCGGTATTGGTGATGGTGACCTTCGCGCCGGCCACTGCGCCGCCCGAGGCGTCCTGAACCGTCCCCGAAATCGAGCCGGTGATTTCCTGAGCGTAGCCCATCACCGCCGACGCAAAAATCAAGAGAAATGTTTTCATCACAAACCCTCCAATCAAAAGGGAACCTATCCCCGTACCGCGCGTGCTTGAAGAACCGGACGCCCGTCTTCATCAACTGCTGCTGCAACTGGCTGCCGGGCGCGCCGGACGACAACGGCCTTTTCGAGTCCACTCACCGGAAGGAAAGCAGCAATCCCCCGTTTGGGATCGGATTCTATCACAAACCGGTGAAGCGGCGGGCGCGGGCTACTTCCGGCGCGCTTCCCACTTCCTGGTGATTTCGGCCATGGCGGCCTCGGCGTTGGTCGTGTACAGCCAGAAGATCTGCACCGCGTTGGCGCCGCGCACCTGCATCTTCAATCCGCCGGTGGCCGGCGTGAATTTCAGATGCTCCTTGCCTTTACGGACAGGCGTGATGACGCCCAGCGCGATCTTGGTGACGTGCGGGCAATCGCGCGCGGCCTCCACCGCAGGGATCGCGCTGGGAATCACCGTGGAGTGCCGGCCGTTGAACTTGGCGCCTTCCAGCAGTCCGCGGACGTGGCTCACGGTTTCATCATCGCGCGGATTCGGGTGCAGCGGCCATCACGTCCATGGCCACGGATGCGTCGAGCGAAGGCAGCCCTTCAAACAGCAGAAACGTGCTCGCCGGAGGGCGCTCGTGGTCCAGATAATGAAAGCGCAGCGCGCGGACTTTATCGGCGACCGGCAGCGTCAACGGATACGTGCTCATCCAGAAAACGTCTTTAAACGAGGCGCCGAACGGCTCCAGATCCTTCTGCAATCGCTCGAAGCCGAGCCGGATGTCATCGTCGCGGTCGCCGAAAACCATCTGCAGCCCGCTCAGCACGATGCGGGGCGCGTTCACCAGGGCGATCTGCGAATAATTCGGGTTCTTCGCCAGTCCCGGCGGATTCAGAAACTGCACGGCGGATGCGGGCGGCGAGGACAGGCGGCCGACCGCTTCGCATTCGGCCAGCGGCTCCAGCCCCAGGCGCTGGAGCTGGAGAAAATTCACCGGAAGCTTGGGAAACGCCGCCGCCATCGCCTCGCGGGCGCTGTCCAGATTGTCCAGCGAGCTGAGAAAACAACTGGCGCGGAGCACATCCTCCGGCGCGACGCCGGCCGCGGCAACCGCCGCTTGCAGTTGCCGGACGGACTGGCGGGCGTCCTTCGACTGCTGCCCGGCGAAGAACGCCAGCCCGTTCGGATTGACCGGCTTCTTGTCGACCGCGATGCTTTCGATGACCACCTGCGCGCCGTTCATCGGCAGCGCGCCGGCCTGAATGGTGCTGAGCGCGGGGACATTCAATTTATGCTCCGTGAAGATCTCGCTGACCAGCGTTTGCACCCGGCGGAGATCGCCGGAGCCGGCAACGAAGGCCCGCAATTTCACGATCACCGCGCCGCGATTTTCATGGAGCAGCGCGTTGAGGGCTTCGCGGATCTGCGGTGACAGCAGGCCTTTGGCCGACAAGGGCGAAAGGTGAAACACCAGCCGCGAGGTTTCCGCCGCCACAGCCGGCGCCGGGTCCTTCAGCACCGGCAGGGTTTGAGTGATCTCTTCTTCCTTCTTTTTCTTCTTCTGCGCGAAGGCGCCGAAGGCGAGAAAACCCAGCAGAGAAACGGTCAGGATTCGGGCAGCGGGCCGCAAACCCGGATTTTATCGCATCCCCGGGCCTGCATGTCCGCGCGAGAATAATGGACGATGACCCTGGCGCAAATCGGGCTGGCCGTGCGGAATCTGGATGAGGCCGTGGAGTTTTATCGCGATAAGCTCGGCCTCAATCTGCGGGCGAGATCGAAGAACATGGCGCTGTTCGATTGCGGCGAATGCCGTCTGGCACTGGTGCGGACCGCGGCCGAACATCCGGAAAATTCGGCGGTCTACTTTCATGTGGACGACCTGGAGGCGTCGGTCGAACGGCTCCGCGGGCGCGGCGTGCCGTTCGACCGCGAAGCGCATCTGGTGGCGCGTTTCCCCGATCACGATCTGTGGCTGGCGCTGCTGCGCGACGCCGAGGGCAACCGGCTGGGGCTGATGTGCGGAAAACGGCCGCCTGCCTCGCCCGAGGCTTCGCGGTTACAATGACGTCTAATGCAGCTCTGCGACATCTTCCTCCATCTCGGCGAGGAGAACTTTGAACAGGCCCTGCGGTCGGTCTCGATGGGAAGGCTGCGAACCTATCAGCTTTTCGATCGGCTCAAGGCCCGGCTGCACGTAAACAAGCTGAACTCGGAGACGCTGCGCAAGGCGGCTCCGCGCGTGTGGACGCGCCTGGCCGAGCGCGACGACGATGTCGCCACCGACCTTTCGCAGGCCATCCTGGTTTCGCACCTGGATATGATCAAGGCCGTGCTGGATCATCTGGGCGTGCCGCACGAAGACGGTTTTTTCGCCAAGGAAACCGACGTTTCGGCGCATCTCAAAGACGGCTGGCAGGCGGAGGTGTGGGAGAAATTTCGCGGCGCGTTCCCGCCCGCGGCGCTGTTATTCTATATCAATCATCTGGCCTGGGAGGTCGCCAAGGCGGAGAACGTGTTCCGCCCGGCGGCTTGAGGCATCCGGTCATGAAAGAACTTTTTGAAGCGATTCGCGCTGGAGACTTGCCGAAAATCGACGCGCTGGTGGCCGCCGATCCGTCGCTGGCGGTTTTTGCGGCCGCGATTCAGGGCGATGTCGCGCGGCTGGAGGTGCTGGCCGCGGCCAATCGCTCCCTGCTGCATGCCCGCTCCAGCGACGGATGGACGCCGCTGCACCTGGCCTCCTACTTCGGAAAGGTCGAGGCGGTGCGTTTCTTGCTGAACAAAGGCGCGGATGTGAACGCCAGATCCGGCAACGCCATGGCCAATACTCCGATCCACGCCGCGGCGGCGGGCCGCGCCCCGGAGGTGATCAAGCTCCTGGCCGATTACGGCGCCAACGTGAACGCCAGGCAGCAGGGAGGCTGGACGGCAATTCATGCCGCGGCGCAGAGCGGCGATCTGGAAACCGCGAAGGCGTTAGTGGCGGCGGGAGCGGACGTCGCGGCTCGCGCGGAAAACAACCAGTGCCCGCTCGACCTGGCGCTGACCGGAGGCCAGCAGGCCATGGTGGAGTATCTGGAAGCCAACGGGGCCAAACTGTAAGTGCCCGCCGCCGCCCCCATTTATGGTTAAGCCCGGATGTCGCTAGATACGGCCATTTCGGATCTGCGCCAGAGCGCTCTTCAACAGCTCGCCGCGGCGGCCACGCTGGAAGCCGTCGAAGCGGTCCGCGTCGAGGCGCTCGGGCGCAAGGGCAAGCTCGCCGAGATCAGCAGGCAGCTCGGAAAGCTCGACGCGGAGGAGCGCGCGCGCATCGGCAAGCTGCTCAACTCCGCCAAGCAGGAGCTGGAATCGAAAATCGAGGCCCGCAAGGCGGAGCTGGAATCGAAGGCGCTGGAGGCGCGGCTCGACGCCGAATGGCTGGATTTGACGGCTCCCGCGCCGGGGCCGCGCCTGGGCAGCCTGCATCCGGTGACCAGGATCCAGCAGGAGCTGGAAGAACTGTTTGTCTCCCTGGGATTCACCGTGCTCGACGGGCCGGAGGTGGAATCCGAATATTACAACTTCGACGCGCTCAACATCCCCGCCGACCATCCGGCGCGGGATATGCAGGATACCTTCTGGCTGCGCGACGGCCGGCTGCTGCGGACCCACACCTCGCCGGTGCAGGTCCGCGGGCTGGAGAAACTGGGGCCGCCGCTGAAGATGATCGCGCCAGGGCGCGTGTTTCGCAACGAGGAAGTGGACGCCTCGCACGAGCACACGTTTTATCAGCTCGAGGGCATGATGGTGGACCGCGAGGTTTCGGTGGCGCACCTGATCTACTTCATGAAGACGCTGCTGTCGGCGGTTTTTAAGCGCGACGTCGCAGTGCGGCTCCGGCCGGGTTTTTTCCCCTTCGTTGAGCCGGGGTTCGAGCTGGATATTCAATGCCTGATCTGCGGAGGACGCGGCTGCGCGGTGTGCAAACAGTCGGGCTGGGTCGAACTGCTGCCCTGCGGCCTGGTGCATCCGGCCGTGCTGCGCCACGGCGGCGCCGATCCGGAGGAGTGGAACGGGTTCGCCTTCGGCCTGGGGCTGACGCGCCTGGCGATGATGCGCTACGGAATCGACGATATTCGCCTGTTCACCGGCGGCGATCTTCGGTTTTTGCGGCAGTTTTAGCGGGACACCCCGGTGGAGTTCCCCCGGGCGGATTGTTTATGAAATTTTCTTATCAATGGCTGCGCGAGCTGGTCGGCGGTCTGGAGATTCCGCCCAAGGACCTGATGCGGCTGATTACGTTGAAGACGGCCGAATGCGAGGGCGTCGAAGAGATCGGCAAGGCTCTCGAATCGGCTTCCGAAGCGGTGGTGGCCGCCGTCGAACCGATCCCCGGCGGGCACTATCGCAAGGCGGTGATCGAGACCATTCGCTATGGGCGAAAAACCGTGGTCTGCGGCGCGGAGAACTGCCGCCCCGGCGTCCGCTCCATCTATGTTCCGGCCGGCAAGAAGATCATCGCCGGCGTCGAAAGCGACGGGATGCTCGCCAGCGCGGCCGAGTTGGGCATCGGGCGCGACCACTCGGGAATCGTGGAACTGGGATCACAACCGGCGCCGCAACCCGATTACGCGGTCGAGGTGGACAATAAGTCGCTGACCCACCGGCCCGACCTGTGGGGGCATTACGGGATGGCGCGCGAGATCGCCGCGATCACCGGCCGGCGGCTGATCGACCCGGTGCGGGCCGCGGACCTTCCGGACCGGGCCGCGCCGCTTCGCGTCACCGTCGAAAATTTCGCGCTGTGCCCGCGCTACTCCGCGCTGGTGCTGGAAAACGTGAAGGTCCAGCCGTCGCCGCTCTGGCTGCAATACCGCCTGGAGGCAATCGGCCTGAACGCCATCAATAACGTCGTCGACGCGACCAATTTCGTCATGGCGGAAATCGCCCAGCCCATGCACGCCTTCGACGCCGATAAGCTGCACGGCGGCGAGATCATCGTGCGCTCCGCCCGCGCCGGCGAACTCCTGCAAGCGCTGAACGGCCAAACCTATGAACTGGACCCCTCCAACCTGGTGATCGCCGATCCGCAAGGAGCGGTCGCCCTGGCCGGCGTGATCGGCGGAGGACCCAGCGCAATCTCCGATTCCACCACCCGCATCGTGCTGGAGAGCGCCTGTTTCAGCGCGTCCAGCGTGCGCAAAACCTCGGCCAGGCTGCGGCTGCGCACCGACGCCTCCATGCGCTTTGAGAAAGCGCAGGATCCGGCCAATACCATCCGCGGATTGAAGCGCGCGCTGGAGATCCTCGAACAGATCTCGCCAGGCATTCAAGTGGTGGGCGGGGTCGCGGACGCCTACCGCGGGCAGCCCCCGCCCGCGCCGATCCAACTGCCGCTCGACTGGCTGGACCGCAAACTGGGCCGCGCCGTTCCCGCCGCCCAGGTGCGGCGGATTCTCGAGTCCCTGGAATTCCAGGTGAGCCAAACCCGGGAGCGGACGTTTTCCGTGGTCCCGCCAAGCTGGCGCGCCACCAAAGACATCGCCATCAAAGACGATCTGGTGGAGGAGGTCGGCCGGATGATCGGCTATGATTCCATCCCGCCCACGCCCCCGCTGGCGCCGGCCCGCGTCCCGCCGGAAAATCCAGAACGCGCGTTTCATCATCGCGTGCGCGCGCTGGCGGTCGATCAGGGATTCCATGAGGTCTATAACTACTCCTTCATCAGCCCGGAGGACGCGCGCGCCTTCGGCCTGGAAAATCTGGTCGAGGTGGCCAATCCCATCGCGGCCGGGCAGAATCTGCTGCGCTCCAGCCTCCTGCCGGGGATTTGGAGAAACGTGCTGGACAACGCCCGCCACTTTGAGACCTTCCGCCTCTTCGAGATCGGCCGCGAAATTTTCCCGGATCACGAAACCCCGCATTTCGCGGCGGCGCTCTACGCCAAGGACGACGGCGCCGCGGGTCTGCTGGAGCTGAAACGCGTCGCCGAGTGCATTCTGGCGGGAGTTCGCGTCCGCCCGGCCGAGGCGCGCAGCTATGAGCATCCGCGGCGCGCCGCCGACGTCATGTTCGGCGGCGTCCGCCTCGGGCGCCTGTTCGAGTTCCATCCCCGCATGGTCGGAAGCGGGCGGGCCGCGGTCCTCGACCTCGATCTCACGCTGGCGGAAAGATTCCAGCCTCCCGCGCCCCGCTACCAGCCGCTGCGGCGGTTCCCGGCCAGCGCCTTCGATCTGAGCATTATCGCTCCGGCCCGCGCATGGATCGCCGATCTCGAGGATGAACTGCGGCGGCTGGCCGGAAAGCATCTGCTGGACCTCTCGTTTCTGCGCGACTTTCCCCTCCCCGGCGGATCGCGGAGCCTCTCCTTCCGGCTGACCGTCGGTTCTCCGGAGCGGACCCTGTCCTCGGAAGAAGTGGGCGAAATTCGCGCGGCGATCATCGACGGAATCCGGCGCGCCGGCTACGATTTGAAGGTGTAGCGCGCCGGCGCCCCGCGGACCAGCGCGACGAACCGTTACATCGCAGCGGCCCGACTCGCCTGAAAGGATATGATGGTGATTTGGATGAGGGAAAATCCGGCTCCGCGCGCTCGCGCCTGGCGCTGATCATCGTCAGCGCGTTCACCCTTGGCTTCCTGATCTGGTCTTTGCGCGATTTCAAGCTCGCCACGCTCGCCGAAGACCTGCGGACCATGAACTGGTGGTGGGTCGCCCTGGCCATCGTCTCCGATATCGCCGTTTACGCCTGCCAGGCCTGGCGCTGGAGCATGCTGCTCCACCCCGTCGAACCCGTCCCGGTCTGGCGGACACTGCGCGCCATCTACGTCGGGCTGTTCGGAAACGAAGTCCTGGGATTCAACGCCGGCGAGCTGGTGCGAACCTACCTGATTTCACGCTGGAGCGCCCTGCCCTACTCCGTATCGCTGTCCAGCGCCCTGATCGAGCGCATCTTCGACGGCTTTTGGCTGTGCGGCGCCTTCTTTCTCACCCTGCGCATCGTGCCCCACCACCGCCACATGCGGCTGCTGGCCGGCGGGGCGTACGCCCTGGCCGCCATCGTCGCCGCCGGCGTGCTGCTGCTGATCCTGGCGATGGCTTTCCGGCGGCGCGCGCGGGCCATGCTGGCCGGCGAATCCTGGAAGCGCCACCTGCGCGTGCTGATCGACGACCTCAGCCTGATCGGGCATTCGCGTTATCTCTACTTTTCGCTCCTGATCAGCCTGCTGTACCTGCTGCTGCAACTGGCGCCCATCTTTTCCGCCTTCCGCGGCTACGGATTCGACGACTTGACCCTGGCCGACGCCTTCGCGGTCGCCGTGCTGCTGCGCATGGGCAGCGCCGTGCCGCAGGCGCCCGGAAATATCGGCCTGTACCTGCTGATGCGGCAGGTGCTGGTGAACGTCTACCGCATCGTGCCGCGCGACGCCGAAAACTTCGCGGTGGTGTTCTGGGGGATCCTGGCCCTGCGCCTGGTCATCGGCGGAGTCACCGCCCTCACCGTCACCGGCGCCAGGCTGGGCGAGCTGCGCCGCGCAGCCCACACCGAACGCGCCGAACTGGCCCGGTCGCGGCAATAACCACAGCCCCGCCTTAAACGCGCACGACTTCCACCGAACAGTTGGCGTGTGTGGCCACGGCCTCCGACACGCTGCCAAGCAAAAACCGGTCCAGCCCGTGGCGCCCGTGCGAGCCGACGAAGATCAGGTCGGCGGCCCACTGCGCGGCTTCGTCAAGGATGATCTGCTTCGGGTTTTCCACCAGAACCGAAATCGACGCCGATGTTTTCAACCCCGTTTCCGACAGAATGCGTTCGGCGCTGTGGACCGCCTGCTCGGCGCGCTTGATGGCGTCGTCCCGCTGCGCCTCCAGCAGTTGGTCGCTGACGTAGGGCGGCTCCAGGGACGATTGCAGAAGCGTCAGCGAAAGCTCGGCCGCGCTCAGCAGCCGCGCTTCGGTTCCCGCCGGCCAGGGACGCGCCGCGATCGCGCGCGCCGCCGCCAGCGACGGCTCCGATCCGTCGGTGGCCAGCAGCAGCTTCATGCCGCGCGAGAAATCCCTCGGGTTGCGCACCACCTCCACCGAACAATGCGCATGCCGGACCACCGCGCTGGCCACGCCGCCCAGCAAAATGTGGCGGCTGTTGTGCGATCCCAGAACAATCAGGTCGGCCGCCATCTGCCGCGCCCGGTCAACGATCGCCGCCTTGGCCCGCCCGCGCATGGTGAACGCCGTCGCATTCAGCTTCGCCAGCCCAAGGCGGCGTGCGGCATCCTCGGAAAGGGAGGTGGCGCGGCGCGGTGCGTCCTCGTCTTCGGCGCCGGCCACCGTCAGGACTTCGAAACTGGACTCCGCCGGCCAGGGGCGCGCGACAATGCTGGCCAGAACGGATTCCGCTGCGGGGGAGGAGTCAATGGCCACCAGAATCTTCATCGCTTCTATTGGACAACAAAAAAAACGGGCCGCCCAGGCTGAGGCGGCCCCATCCTCCATGATCGGGAGGTTACGTCTCGGACTCAATCTTCCGATGTCTTCAGCTTGTTAGACGAACCCGAAACGCCGCGGTTCCCGGAATCTCAGAGTCCCGTCTTGTTCATCACTGAGTCCACGCGAACGATCTCCACGCGGCGATTCTGCGCCCGGCCCTCCTCCGTGCCGTTGTCTCCAACCGGGCGCGCGGCGCCGCGGCCCACCGCGGACATGCGGCTGCGGTCCACGCCGTGCTCGGCCAGCCAGTTCAAAACGGCGTCGGCCCGCTCCTTGGAAACTTTGACGTTGGCCGCGCGGCTGCCGCGGTTGTCGCTATAGCCTTCAATCCGGATCTTCCAGTTCGGATTGTCCTTCATCTGCTGGGCGACCTGATTCAGATTCGCCTCGGCGCTCTGTGGTACCCCGGTCTGGCCGGAATCGAACTGCACCGGCTGCCCCAACAGGGCGCGGGCCCCGCCATTGGCTGGGGCAGGCGCGGCCGGGTGCTCTCTGGCAGGCGGATTCGCTGGGGCCTCCGCGCGGCTGCGCGCTTCAGCCGGCGCGCCCGCCCGCCCTTCGCGGCTCACCGCCGCCACCAGTTCCCGGCCGGCCGGCGGCGTCGCCAGTTCGCCCTCCAGGATCTCCCGATTCGTCACTTCGCGGCCGTACAGTCGCCGGTTTTCGCTCTTGTCCGGGCGCAGCGTCGCGCCATCCAGCGAGATTCCGGCAAAGACCCCGCGCGAGCGCGACCAGGTCAGGATCTCCGCGTGCATGGCGATGTCGGTTTGCGCGCTGGTCTGGCGTCCGATCGGTCCGGCGGCCGCCGAGGCTTCGCCTCCGATGGTGAACTTATCGCTCAGCAGTCGGTCCATCCCGTGCTGGTTCATCACCAGCATGATCAGATCCGTGGCTTGGCCCCCAAGCTGGAATCCGAAGCTGCCGCCTTCCACGCGAACCGCCGCCGGCCCGCTCCAGCCGTTCCCGTGACGGCAAAGCGCGTATCCCCGCCCGTACTGCCCGCCGACCATGAAGGCGCCCTTCAGCAGATCGGGAATGATCACCACACATTGAGCCTTTTCGAGAAGATCGCGGGGAACGCCCCGATCCGGGCTGCGCATGATGTCCTGAATCGCCATGGCCGCGTTTTGCAGACGCGCATCCGGTTTGCTTTCCCTCCTGGCGGTTCCGCCTTGCCCGAGCGCGAGGAGTGCCCCGGCCACCCCCAGAAACAGAATCGTTGTAAAACGTCGAATCATGCCTGAATTCAACGCACGTTCATGGCCAACCAAAACCGGCTTTGCTTCCGCCGTAGGACACTCCGCCGAGGGAAGATTTTACTGGGAAATACCGGCACATTTTCCATCCCGGTCCGCTAACCTGAAGATCAAGATGAGCAAAATGAAGATGGATCCGGTGGAATACCGGCGCGGCGAAACCGTTTTCCGCGGCTGGCTGGCCGACGATCCCGCGCGCCTGGCGCCCCGGCCGGCAGTGCTGCTGATCCATGAAGCCTGGGGGCTTGGCGAGTACGTCAAGCATCGGGCTGAACGGCTGGCCGAAATCGGATACGTCGCCTTCGCGGCCGATATGTTCGGCGAAGGCAGGCAGGCCGCCTCCACCGAAGAAGGGCTGGGCTGGACCAAGGCCCTGCGCGCCGATGTCCGTGAAATGAGGGCACGAGTGCGGCTGGCTTTCGATGTGCTCGCCGCCCGCCCGGAGGTGGATTCTTCGCGAATCGCGGGCATCGGCTACTGTTTTGGCGGATCGTCCGTGCTGGAGCTGGCGCGCAGCGGCGCGCCCGTCCGGGGAGTGGTCAGCTTTCACGGAAATTTGACCACAACCGATCCCGCGCGCCGCGGAGTGGTGCGCGCCAAAGTGCTTTCGCTGTCCGGCGCCGATGATCCCTTCATCCCACTGGAGCAGGTCAACGGCTTTATCGCCGAGATGAAGGCCGCCGAAGTGGATTATCAGGTGGTGCTGTACGGAGGCGCGCGGCACAGCTTCACCGATCCGCGTTCCGGCGAGCGCGGCCTGGATGGCCTGGCCTATCACCGCCTGGCCGATGAACGTTCCTGGTCGGCCATGCACGCGTTTTTCGCCGAGATCTTCGAGCCGGCGCCCTGAAGCGCGGACCCTTCTCAAAAAAAATTGTGCTTGATCGTGTTCACCAGCGCGTGCAGCCCCGCGGACGCGAAAACGCTCGAGCTCTTCTGAAATACCCGCCCATAAATCACTCCGGCGATGGCCGCGACGATCATGTAGCGCCAGTTCGGCAGCGGACCCGGCCCATTATCGAGATGCGCGCAGCCGAAGATCCATCCCGCCAGCAGCAGTGCGCCCCAGCCCGGACCCATCCGCTGCATCAGCGAGTTTTGAATCAGACTTCGAAACAGCAGCTCTTCGGGAAGCGCCGTAGCCAGAAGGATTACGGCGAACTCAACCGCCAGGCGCCCCGGCCGCGGATCGGCGGCCCGGTGAGCCGGTCCAAGAAATCCCACCGCCCGGCCGGCGGCGATCAAGACCGGCGCGGCGATGGCGAATCCAGCCATCAGATTGACGCCGTCGCGGGCCGATCGCGGCAGGTTGTACTTCATTCCTTCCAGCCCCCGGAATAACAGGAAGATCACCAGCGCCAGCGTCAGGGCGGCTCCATACGCGGCCACATGCAAAAGCGCCTGTTCGGAGCGCGGAATCCACGCCGCACCGACGGAAAATTCAAGCGGCAGCCAGAACCATAAGACCAAGGCGAAATCGGCCGCCGAAGGCGGCGGCACGGCGCGGATCTTGTACGCGGCCGCCGAAGGAACGAAAGTGTAGACGAGAATGAGGGCCGCCAAGGGCGCGCCGAAAGCTCCCGCGGCCGCGGCGATCGCCAGAAACATCGCCGACAGAATCGCCGGCGCCGCAAAAACCAACGCTGGATGGGCGGCGAGCTCTTTCCGGAGCCCGCTCTGCACCCGCGCCGGAAGCAGCGCCAGAACCGGCAGCAGAAAACAGGCGGCGGCGATCGTGGTCATGGAGCGCCGGCGCGGTCCTCCGCCGCCACATGTGCCGCTCCGGCGGGGGCAAGCACGCATAGAATCGCCATCGCCTCATCCAGCCGACGGCTTCCTTTGTCAAATCGGTGCCTCCGGCGGGTTCTTAAGCTCCGGGGACGCATGAAATCATTGTAATGAGGCTTATCCTGTGAATAGTGCGGACGATCAGCATCGTCGCTTCGGCCTGGCGCTGGCACCCGGCGGCCATTGCGGCCTGCGCGCTCGCTTTTCTGGCGCACGGCGCCGTCACCAGGATGCGGAATGGACGCTCGCTTCTCTGGTTCGGCTCGGGTCTTGCGCTGCTGGCGACGGTGCTCTGCTCGCCGCTCGATCTGCTGGCGCGCGATTATCTATTTACGGCGGAAGCGATCGAAAGAATTTTGCTCGCGCTGATCATTCCGTATCTGCTGGTTCGCGGGACGGAGGAAAAGCTGGCGCGCCTCCGCGTTCCGTACGCCGCCGCGTGGGTCATCGGCATGGCGGCGCTTTCGGTCTGGTTTCTGCCACGCGCCTTAAACGCGGCGCTCGCCAATGAATCGATCCGGCGCCTGGAGATTGCCTCCGTGGTTGCCGGCGGGATGATTTTCTGGTGGCCGCTGCATTCGCCGCGGCGCGATCAGCGCATCCGGCTGGTTCCGAACGCGCTTTTCTATTTGACGGCCGCGGCCATCTGGTGCTCGCTGCTGGGCCTGTTTCTCGCCTTCGAGCAGCCCTGGTACTTCCCGCGTTATTCGAGCCCTTTAGACGTGCTGCGGATCTCCGATTCGCTGCTGCGCGACTGGAGCCTCAATCGCGAAACCGATCAGCAGACCGGCGGATTATTGTTCTGGACCGGCGCCGGATTCGTTTTGCTGAGCGAAGTGGTGTTGACGTATTTTCGCTGGTATATCGCGCAAAAAACACCCCAAAAAGCGAAAACACGCATCTAAACCGCCCACTTTACAGATTTCCCAAAAATTCGACGTGGACGTAGGTCCCCAGCCGCACATTGTAGGCGAGATACCAGCCAACATGGTCAGGATCTTCATAAATCACGACCTGGTCTGAATCCCAAAGCCAGTCATTGCAATACGCCATGTCGGCCGGCGCGACGCTGAAATAAAATCCGTTGAACCAGAACCGCGACGGGCCGCCGCCCGCCAGCCGCCAGATGTGGCCTTTGCCGAATCCGCCGGTAAAGCGGCCGTGCTCCCAGGGATGGTCCAGATGAAATCTGGGGTCGTCCCGTCCGCTGTCGTGCCCGACCCATCTTCCGTCGGTGTGGACGTGCGGAGCTTCCGGATGGCCGGGCCGTTCGGCCGGCGCTTGACGATTGGGCTGCGCCTTGGCCGGGCCGCGCGGCGGCACGTAGCCGTGGCCCACCTCCTGGCGGCCGTGCTCCTCCTGTTTGCCGCGTTGGTCACCGCGTTGTGCAAGCGCCGGAATCGAGCAGATCGCCAGTAAGGACGCCTCGAGAGCGAAAGTTTTCATGTCTCAATGATCGGAATGGAGGGGCGAAGGTTACATGCAGACGACGAATTAAATCCGCGTTCCCCGGCCCTGCTGTTTTGCGCGTTCGAGCGCGAGATGCGCGGCGAGGACGTCTTCAATCGCCAAACCGAGCGATTTAAAGACAGTTATCTCGTCTTCGCTGGATCGCGTTGCGCGCGATTCGCCGAGTTCGGCCACGATGTGCGCTTCGCCGGCGCCGATCACGTCGCCCGATTCCTTCACGGCCGCGGCTTTCGAATCGACGAACAGGCGCGAACGCTTTACCAGCGCCGGATCCATCTCGCGTTGCGTCGGACGGCACGCCCCGACGGAAATCACATGCGCGCCGGGCTTGATCCAGTGGTCGCGAATGACGGGCTCCGCCGCTGCCGTCACCAGAACAATGATGTCGGCGCCGCGCGCCGCGGCTTCGGCCGAATCCATCGCGCGCGCGCCGGAAATTTTGCAGAATGCATCCAGATTCGCGCGCGTGGGGCTCCAGGCGCGAACCTCCTCAAATCGTCCGACGTGCGCCAGCGCCTCGAAATGACTGCGCGCCTGCACGCCGGAGCCGAGAATCGCCAGCACGCGCGAGGCCGGCCGCGCCAGCTTCTTCACCGAAACGGCGGAGACGGCGGCAGTGCGCGCTTCCGTGATATAGCGGCCGTCGAGAATCGCCTCCAGCGCGCCGGTGGCGGGATCGAGCAGAACGATGGTCGCCAGATGCGAGGGCAATCCGCGTTCGGCGTTTGCAGGATAGACCGTCACCAGCTTCGCGCCCAGCGCCGGAGTGGAGGGAAGATAGGCCGGCATCAGGGCGAAAAACGCGTGATGTTCGGCGATATCCAGCACGGTTCGCACCGGCTGCACCGCGCATCCGGCGGAAAACGCGGCGAGCGCCGTTTCCATCGCCGCGATCAGATCGGGCATCGGCAGCAGGTCTCTTACATCGGATTCGGTGAGAAGAAGAGGCATTCGTTTTATGCACGCCCGATCGAGCGGCGAAACAGCCAATACACCGGCAGGCCGATGAGGACGATGACGAATCCCGGCCAGGTGCTGGACGGTTTGTAGATCAGCAGAATCGTCAGGATTACCGCGGCGCCGAGAATATAGAGCGCCGGAATCACCGGATAACCGAAGGCGCGATACGGCCGCTCGGCCTCCGGACGCTTGTAGCGCAGCCGGAAAATCCCGGCGACGGTGAGGATGTAAAACAGCAGCGCGGCGGAAATGATGTAATCCAGCAGATTGCTATAAACATTGCCATAGGTTTGCGTGCCCGCGTCGTAAGTCCGCGGCAGGACCAGAAAGGCGGCCCAGGCGCCCTCGATGATCAGCGCCCAGGCCGGGACCTTCGCTTGATTCAGCGAATAGGCGCGGCGGAAAAAAAGCTTGTCGCGAGCCATGGCGTAACAGGCGCGCGCGCCGGCTAAAATCAAGCCGTTCATGCACCCGAAAGTGGAGATCATGATCAGCACCGCCATGATCGCGGCGCCGCGTCCGGGGAAGATCGCCTGAAGCGCCGCTGTCGCCACGCGATCCGCGGGAGCATGCTGAATCTGGGGGAACGGAAGCGTCACCAGATACGCGACGTTCGCCAGCAGGTACAGCAAAATGACGAGTCCGGTGCCCAGGGCCAGCGACAGCGGGATATTGCGTTTGGGATTTTTCACTTCTCCGGCGGTGAAGGTAATGTTGTTCCAGGCGTCGGCCGAAAAAAGCGATCCGGTCTGAGAAACGCAGATGGCGGCGAACAAGCCGAACGCTGTAGCGGCGGTGAGGCCCGGCGAGATCGGCGTCAGATCGGCCGGCGTCCAGAAGCCCGCGCCGAAATTCGCGCGCACCGCCTGGGCGTTCCATCCGAGCAGCAGCCCGACCACGATCAGGCCGAACAGCGCCGCCATCTTGGTTGTGGTGAAAATATTCTGGATGATTTTTCCGTACTCCAGGCCGCGCGTATTGGTCCAGGTGAGCAGCACGATCAGCAGAATCGCGACAAGCTGCGCGGTGGAAAGCGACAACGCGTATCCGCCGATCCGGACGGGCGCGATGATGTAATTGCTCTCGCTCACCGCCGGCACGAAGACGCCGAGAAACCGCGCGAATCCCACGCCGACGGCGGCGATGGTCCCGGTCTGAATCACCAGCAGCAGCGTCCATCCGTAAAGAAAGCCCCACAGCGGCGAGAACGCTTCCCGCAGGTAGACATATTGCCCGCCGGCGCGCGGCATCATCGACGCCAGCTCGCCGTAGGACAACGCGCCGGTCACGGTCATCAGCCCGGTGACCAGCCAGGCGACCAGCAGCCATCCGCCGCTTCCCAGATACCGCCCCATTTCCGCCGAAACGATGAAGATTCCGGAGCCGATCATCGACCCGGCCACGACCATCGTCGAATCGTACAAGCCGAGGCCGCGCGTAAACTCGGAATCGACGGCGGAGGCGGTTTGCGGTTGCATGGATCTAATACAGTATCATGAGTGCGAAGGCGTTTCCTTCCGCTTGCCGCATGCGATAAAACAAGCTCCGTTCTATTTCACCGCCGCGGCCGCGGTGTGCGCTCCGGTCTCGATCGCCGCCTGCCAGGTGCTGATCGGATTGGCGATTGCGGCGATGATCGCGGCGCGCTGCGAATGGCGCATCCCGCCGGTGTGGCTGCCGATCGCCGTTTTTTTCGCGCTGACGCTGGTTTCGCTCGCCGCATCGGGACACGCGAAGCAGGGGATGCCGCAGATCAAGAAATTTTATGTCTACGCGCTGCTGTTCCTCGTGGCCAGCAATGTTCGGACGCTTCGCCAGATCCGCGCGATCGCCATGCTGTGGATTTTGGCCGCCGCGCTGTCCTCGGCATGGGCGCTGAATCAGTTCTATAACCGGTACGAGGACGCCAGGGACGCGCATCGTGATTTCTACCGCGCCTACATCGCCGACCGCATCACCGGATTCATGAGCCACTGGATGACCTTCAGCGGCCAGATGATGATGGTGCTGCTGCTGATCGCGGCGCTGCTGTTCTTCTCCAAAGCGCCGAGGTGGCTGCTGGCGCCCGCCGCGCTGACCGGCGCCGCGCTCATCCTGGCTGAAACGCGAAGTATGTGGCTGGGCGCCGCGGCCGGCGGAATTTATCTCATCTGGTACTGGAAACGCTGGGTTTTGCTGGCGATTCCGGTGCTGGCCGCCATTGTTCTGCTGGTGAACCCGTTCGAGCTGGGCGACCGGCTGCGCTCCACCGTTCAGCCGCACCCCGGCGATCTCGATTCCAACGCGCATCGCGCCATGTGCCGCGCCATCGGCTACCAGATGATCAAAGCGCATCCCTTGCTCGGCATCGGACCGGAGCAGGTGCAGTATCAGTACCTCGATTATCTGCCGCCGGGAACCAGGCTCCCGCTGCCGACCGGATTTTACGGCCATCTGCACAACATCTACGTTCACTACGCGGCGGAGCTGGGAATCCCGGCGATGCTCGCGATGCTCTGGATGCTCCTGCGGCCGCTGTACGATTTTTTGCGCGGGCTGCGCCGGGGTATGGGCGAAAGCGCATGGGTGCTGCGCGCGGCCGTGGCCGTCCTCATCGCGATTATGGTCAGCGGATTTTTCGAGAAAAATATCGGCGACAGCGAAGTGCTGGAGCTGTTTCTCGCCATCCTCGGATGCGGATATGCTGTCCTGATGAAGGAGGAAAGCGCGCCGCCGCGCCCCAACGCGCCCCAGCGCGCCTTCCCAGAAGGAAGATGACATGAACGGCCTGATGATGAACACCCCGCTGACGCTCACGCCGCTGCTGGAGCGCGCCGCGCGCCTGTTCCCGAAACGCGCGATCGTTTCGCGCACCGATTCCGGCATGCATCGCTACAGTTACGCCGATTTTCACGCGCGCGTGCATCGCCTCGCCTGGGCGCTCCGGAAAATCGGCGTGGGCCCCGGCGAGCGCGTGGGCACGCTGTGCTGGAACGGGCATCGCCACCTGGAGCTGTACTTCGCCGTGCCCTGCTACGGAGCCGTTCTGCACACGCTCAACCTGCGCCTGGCGCCCGATCAGCTCGCCTACATCATCAATCACGCCGGCGACCGGGTGATCTTCGCGGACCGGTCCCTGCTGCCGCTGCTGGAGGCGATCCGCGGCGAGCTGAAAACGGTGCGCCGGATCATCGCGCTCGACGACAACAGCGAATACGAGGACCTGCTGGCTTCCGCTCCCGCCGATCCCTATCCCTGGCCTCAGCTTGAGGAGACCGAGGCGTGCGCCACCTGCTATACCAGCGGCACCACGGGCCATCCCAAGGGCGTTCTCTACACGCACCGGGCGATGGTCCTGCACAGCTACGGGCTCACCATGGCGGACACGTTCGCGTTGAGCGAACGGGACACGGTTTTGCAGCTCGTTCCGATGTTCCATGCCAACGGCTGGGGCATTCCCTTCGCCGCGGTCATGGTCGGATCGAAGATTGTGCTTAGCGGCCGCAGCCTCCAACCCGCCGACATCGCATTTCTGATCGAGTCCGAGCGCGCCACCTTCACCGCCGGCGTTCCGACCCTGTGGATGGGGTTGTACAGCCTGCTTGAGCACGAAAGGCACGATATTTCGAGCCTGCGCTGCGTCGTCTGCGCCGGCTCCGCGCTGCCGCGCCAGTTCGTCGAAATGTACGAGCAGAAGCACGGGATCCGGTTCATGCTGGCTTGGGGCATGACGGAAACCACGCCGATCGCCACGGTGATGGCGATGAAAACGCATCTGGAATCGATGCGCGGAAAAGAGCGCTACGATCTGCTGGCCCGCCACGGCCTGCCAGTGGCCGGCGTCGATATCCGGATCGTGGATGAATCCGGCAAGGAACTGCCCTGGGACGGCACGACCATGGGCGAACTGCAAGTGCGCGGGCCGTGGATCACATCCGGTTATTACAACGATCCGCGCGGCGAGGAGCGCGGCCGGGCGGAATCGTTCCTGGACGGATGGTTTCGCACCGGCGACGTCGCCACCATCGATCCGGAAGGCTACATCCAGATCATGGACCGGACCAAGGACCTGGTGAAAAGCGGCGGCGAATGGATTTCGAGCGTCGATCTGGAAAACGCCATAATGGCGCATCCCAAGGTGATGGAAGCGGCGGTGATCGCCGTGCCGCATCCGAAGTGGCAGGAGCGCCCGGTGGCCTGCGTCGTCCCGCTGCCGCAGTTCCGCGGCGAGCTCACCAAGGAAGAAATTCTGGAATTTTTAAAGGACCGGGTCGCCAAATGGTGGCTGCCCGATGACGTTCTCTTCCTCGAAGCCGTCCCCAAAACAAGCGTCGGAAAATTCAACAAGCGCGCTCTCCGCGAGCAGCTCAAGGATTATTCGCTGCCCGCGCAATCAGTTCAGAGCGTATAGTCTCGCGCGGCGCCCGCGCCAGGCGCGCCGCGAACCCGGTCATATTGGCCACGGCGAAGCTGGCGCCGTTCAGATTGCGCTCCGGCGGAACGCCGGGAATCGGGCGCGGATACGGGGAGGCGTAGAAAATGCCGCCGCGGTAGCGGTACACCTCGCGCGGGCAGTCCTCGTCGGCGCGGACCGCGATGGCGTCGGCCAGCACGCCGGGCACGGTCACGACCAGCGGCAGGCCGGAAATGCCGCCAATCTCGCGCCGCACGCCGATGCTCATGTTGACCAAATCCATTTCGTTTTCCACGCACCATTCCAGGGCCCGGAAGATCGTTTCCAGGCTGGCGGACAGCCGGCGGTCGAAGACCTTCACGGCGTAGATGCGCGACTGGGGAGCTTTCTCGCGGATCGCGCCCGCGACCGCGGTGCCATGGCCGAGCCGGTCGATCAGATCATCGCCGACGATGGCCACGCCGCCGGCGATCCCGCCCACATGCGGATGACCGGCGTGAACGCCGCTATCGATGATCGCGACTTTCATCATGATTCCCGCGCGTCATAGCTGGATGGTCTGCCGGGCGATCCGCGCCAGCGATGCCCGGTGCGTAATCAGAATCACGGTGCGGCCGCCGGCGGCTTCGAGCAAGGTATCGGCGATGGCGCGCTCATTGGCTTCATCGAGCGCCGAGGTCGGCTCGTCGAGAACCAGCACCCGCGGATCCGCCAGCAGCGCGCGGGCCAGAGCGAGGCGCTGCCGCTCGCCCGCCGAAAGCGTCTGCCCGCGCTCGGCAAGGATGGTCGAATAGCCCTCGGGGAGCGAGAGGATTCGATCGTGAATCGCCGCGGCGCGCGCCGCCGCCTGAATCTCCTGGTCGGAGGCCTCCGGGCGCGCGTAGGCGAGATTTTCCCGCACGCTGGCATGGAACAGGTACGGCGACTGATCGAGCAGCGCGATGGCGCGGCGCAGATCCCGAAGCGGCAGATCGCGAAGATCGCGGCCGTCCAGCCGGATGGCGCCGGCGTCGGGATCATAAAAGCGGATCAGCAGATCGGCGATGGTGGATTTGCCCGCACCGCTGGCGCCGACGATCGCGCAGATCGATCCGGCGGGAACGCGGAACGACAGATTTTCGATCACTGCCTCGCCTGCGTGCCGGAAGGAAACGCCATCGAATTCGATCTCGCCCTGCGCCGAAGGCAGCGGCAGCAGCTTCGCCCGTTCGACGATCTCCGGCTTGGTATCGAACAGCTCCCATACGCGCGCCAGCGAGACGCCGCCCGAAACGAGATTGGTATAGAGGCTCATCAGATTCTGCACCGGCGCGAGCAGCCTCATGTGATAGGCCATGATCGCCACCAGGGAGCCGACGCTGAGCGCGCCATCGATCACCATTTTGCCGCCGTAAAGAAAGATCGCGCCGGTGGAAACGGTCAGGATGGTTCCCGGAACCGCGCCGGACAGAAACGCGGTCCACTGCATCTTGAGCAGGGCGTCGATGAAGTTGCGGTTGTGGGCGCGGAACTTTTCCGCTTCGCGGGCCTCGGCGCGCGACGCCGCCACCAGCCGGATGCCGAGCAGGGTCTCCAGCAGAAAGCTCCCGATATCGGCGCTGCGCTCGCGCACCAACCGGACGCGGTCCGCCAGTCTGGCCTGATAGTGCCGCAGCGCCCACAAGCTCAGCGGAACCACCGCCGCGCTGATGGCGAACAGGCGCGGGCTCAGGCGGGTCATGATCGCGGCGCTGCCGATCAGGAAAACGACATTGGACAGCACGCTGAGCAGGCTGTCGGCGGATACGCGCTGGACCTCGGCGATGTCGTTGTTGATTCGGGAAACGACGTCGCCCAGCTTGCGCCGCGCCCAGAATCGCGGCGAGAGCGTCTGCAAGTGCCGGTACAGAGCCAGCCGCATATCGAACAGCACGTTTGCGGAAACGCGCACGTACTGATAGCTCGAAAAAATGTTCAGCGCAAATCCGGCGACGGTCACGCCGATCATCGCGGCGCTGACCAGGATCAGCATGCGAAAGTCGCGCTTGAGCAGCGCGTCGTCGATCAGCAGTTTTGAAATGTAGGGCTGAACGAGCCCGAACGAAGTCGAGGCGGCGCCCGCCAGCAGGATCAGCACGAGCCGCGGCCAGTACGGCGCGATAAACTTCAGCGCGCGGCGGTAGCCGGCCAGATCCAGCATCAGAGCCCGGCCGGATTCACGGAATCGATGGGGTTGCGCGACCGCGGCGCGCGGTCAGCGGAGCTACGCATATGCCGATGCGACCAACATAGCGCAACTCGGAAGGGCCAAGCGCGCCGCGGGCGCAGGCGCATCCGGCTACGGCAAACTGTACTCGGCCTTGATGCCTTCGATGTTTTTGAGCGCCTGCTCCTGGAACGGGCTGCGGATGGCGGCGCAGCGGCGCATGAACTTCAGCGCGTCCACCGGGCGGTTGCGGTCGTGTCCGGCCTCCGCCAGCCGGTAATTGGCCATGCCCAGATGATACAGGGCCGCCGGCAGCCGCGGATCGCCGGGGTCCATCGCCGCCACGGCGGCGCGCAACAGCCCGTCAGCCTTGCCGTAATTATGCAGCAGGCTGTTGGACACCCCGCCCAGATAGTTGGCCGCCGTCGACCATCCCGCTTTCTTCTTTTCCCAATCGGCCTCGCTGACCGCGGGCGGGCGCGGCATCCGGTCCACCGAATCGAGCGCGCGGGCGGTGTAGCTGATCACCATCTGGCGATCCCGCGGCGTGTCTTTCCGCGCGTGAATTTCGGCCAGATAGACCAGCATTTCCGCGTTTCCGGGATCGGTTTGCAGCGCCTTTTCGGCCATCGCGATCGACTTCGGCTCGTCGTTGAGCGTCCGGTAGATCTCGAAATACTCCGCCGCCAGCCCTTGCGCGTACTTGCTGGCGGGCATGCGCTTTTCCAGATGTTCCAGCAGCTCCAGCCGCTTTTTGGGATCGCTGGCGGAAGTGGCGGTCGAGTACATCAGGAATTCGGCGTACTCCGCGGTCTGTTTGGCGTCGCCGGCGGCCGGGCCGCCGCGTTGAGCCAGCGTCGAGGCCAGCGGCCACACCCGGTCCACCCATTCGACGGTCTTATCCGGATCGCGCTTGGCTTCGGCCGCGCGCAGCGCCAGCTCTCCCGCTTCCAGATTTTCCGGCTCCAGCGCCAGCCGCCGCTCGCCCACGCGCATGGTCTCATCCCACGCCTTCATTTTGAAATAGGCGGGCTGGAGCTGGTCGTAAACCCAGGCGAGCGCCGGATGGTTCGGGTACTCCGCCACGAACTCTTCCATGTAGTGGAGCTTCTGCGCCGGATCGGTCTCCTGCTGAATGTGCTCGATCAGCAGGCCGTCTTTGGTCTCGGGATCGTAGGCGGGTTTCGGCCTTTGGCCGACCAGCAAAGCGGCCGCCGGGCCGAGGGTGAGCAGCAACGCAAACCCCAGCTTTCTCACCGTTGGATCCTCCCGGTATCTGGTGTAAGATGAACTATTCTTTCTTTCGGATGAACGCAGGAAAAGCTTTAGTACCTTTCCCGTAAGGCAACGCTCGAAGCGCAATATGATTCTTCCTACCACCTACGCGGCTGCCTTGATCCTGCTTTTGGCTTCCATGTCCGCATGGGGATCCTGGGCGAACACGCAAAAAATGTCGGGGAAGTGGCGATTTGAGCTGTTTTATTATGACTTTTCGATCGGCATGCTGCTGTGCGCCCTGCTCGCCGCCTACACCCTGGGCGAGATGTCGCCGAAAGACCTTACCTTCAGCGACAACCTGCTGATTGCGGGACGGCGGCAGATGGTGTGGGCGGCGGGTGCGGGCGCCGTGTTCAATCTCGCCAATTTACTGCTGGTCGCGGCGATTTCGGTCTCCGGGCTGGCGGTGGCGTTCCCCATCGGCCTCGGCCTGGCGCTGGTGGTCGAGGCCACTTCGAATTATCTGTTCAATCCGCAAGGGAATCCGATCCTGCTGTTTGGCGGCGTGGTCCTGGTGGTCATCGCGATTCTGGTGGACGCGTTCGCCTATACGGGCTACCTGGATGACCGGCTGGAGGAGGAAAAGAAGGCGGCGCTCGTCGCCGATCCCCGCGCGAAAAAGCGCGCTCCGCGGCCGACCGGCGCGGCCCGCGGAATCGTTCTGAGCATCGTCAGCGGAATCGTGATGGCTTGTTTTTATCCCATGCTGGAGACGGCGCGGCAGGGCGAAGCGGGCCTGGCGCCCTATGGGCTGGCTCTGTTTTTCTCCATCGGAGTCCTCGGTTCGAGCTTGTTTTATATTCCTTTTTTTCTGAATTTTCCCGTTTCAGGCGAACCCCTTCAGGCAAGCGACTACTTCCGCGGCGCCGGCAAGCAGCACGCGCTCGGCCTGTTGGGCGGGGTGATCTGGATGGCGGGCGGAATCTGCAACTTCGCCGCCGCGGCCGCGCCTGCTTCCGCGCAGGCGGGTCCGGCGTTGAGCTACGCGCTGAGCCGGGGCGCCACCATGGTCAGCGCTTTGTGGGGCCTGCTGGTCTGGAGGGAATTTCAAGGCGCCAGCCCGCGCGTGCGGACCCTGATCGCCTTCATGGTGGTTCTTTTCCTGGCGGGGTTGGGCATGGTTTCGATGGCTTCCCTGCACGCATCCCGGTGAATCCGCGTCTAAGCTGTTTGAAGCTCGCCAGGTGGGGTTTCTTTCTGCTGTTGTCCGGATCCGCCCATGCCGGCGAATACGCCGTCTTTTCCAGCGGTTGGCGGATTCATATCGACCGGCACGAAAGCTCCGGCCAAATGGTGCGGCTGTATTCGGGCGAGGGTTTCAGCGAAGTTCCCGCCGCGCTGGTGGCGTCATTTGAGGCCGACGACTACGTTTCTCCGCCGCCGGCGCCCGAGCCCGCCCAGGCAGCGCCCGCGCCGCCTTCCCCGGCCGATCCCCGGGCGCTGGTGCAGGCCGCCGCGGCCCGTTACGCCCTGCCGGCCAAATTTGTGGAGAGCGTGGCGCAGGCGGAATCGGCGATGGATCCCAAGGCGGTCTCGCCCAAAGGAGCGGTCGGCGTGATGCAGTTGATGCCCTCGACGGCGCGAGTTCTTTCTGCCGATCCAAACGATCCGGCGCAAAACATCGACGCCGGCACGCGCCTGTTGCGCCAGCTTCTGATCAAATACAACGGCGACGTGGTCAAGGCGCTGGCGGCTTACAATGCGGGCGAAGGCGCCGTTGAAAAATACAACGGTCTGCCTCCTTATCGCGAGACGCAGAACTACGTCGATAAAGTGATCAGGAATTATCTGCGGCAGTAGGGCGCACAGCCGTCCACAGATAAATCGAAGCCGCGATCAGCAAAGGCGAAGTGTAGGCGCCCGGCATCATCGCCCGGCGGTGCAGCGAAAACGCCAGGTGGGCGATGCCATTGGACAGCGTGAGGAAAATGAAGGCGTAGGCGGCCGCGGGCGTCCACCAGGTCCCGCGCCGCACCCAATAGGAAAGGATCAGGAGCCCGGCGACGCCCAGCGCCAGCAGGGTGATCCACACGGGAAAGCGGAAGCGCAGGGCGGCGAGGCCGAGCGAGGCGACCTCGGGATTCCACAGGTCCAGAAACCCGGTGGCCGCTTCCTCGCCGATGTGCGCGGCGAGGGCGGCGCAGAGCAGCAGCCAGGCGGTAAAACGCCGCCGTTCGGGATACACTGATGAGAATAGATGATTTTTGATTTCGAGCAGTTTCATACCCGTCATATTGGTCCCAATCCATCCGAGCGCGAGGCGATGCTGCGGTGCGTGCGGGCGGCGTCGCTCGATGCGCTGATCGAGGAAACCATTCCCTCGCGAATCCGCCTGAGCCGGCCGCTGGACCTCCCGGAGGGGAAGAGCGAATACGAATTTCTGCGCGATTTGCGCGCGATCGCCGCCAAAAATCGCGTTTTTCGATCCTATATCGGTCTCGGCTATTCGGATTGCGTGACGCCCAGCGTGATTCTGCGCAACGTCCTGGAGAATCCGGGCTGGTACACGCCATACACGCCGTACCAGGCGGAAATCGCGCAGGGGCGGCTGGAAGCGCTGCTCAATTTTCAAACGATGGTCTGCGATCTGACGGGGATGGAAGTGGCCAATGCATCGCTGCTCGACGAGGCGACGGCGGCGGCCGAAGCGATGACCATGCTGCACCGCGTCTCCCCGTCGAAGGCAAAGAAATTCTTCGCGGCCGATTCCTGTTTCCCGCAGACTCTGGATGTTTTGCGGGGACGGGCCGAACCGCTGGGCATTGAGCTGGTGATTGGCGATTGGCGTGCGGCGAAGCTGGATGCGACCTATTTCGGCGCGCTGATTCAGACGCCCGACGAATCCGGCGCGGTTCATGATGCGCGCGGTTTTCTGGCCGAAGCCAGGCGGCAGGGGGTGCTGACCGCGGTGGCGACCGATCTTTTGAGCCTCGTTCTGCTCACGCCGCCGGGCGAGCTGGGGGCCGACGTGGTTGTGGGCAACTCCCAGCGCTTTGGCGTTCCGCTGGGCTATGGCGGTCCGCACGCGGCGTTTTTCGCCACGCGGGCAAAACACGTGCGCCAGGTTCCGGGCCGCATCATCGGCGTCTCGGTGGATGCGCACGGCAACCCGGCCTACCGCATGGCGCTGCAAACGCGGGAGCAGCACATCCGCCGCGAAAAAGCGACTTCCAACATCTGCACCGCCCAGGCGCTGCTGGCCAACATGGCCGGTTTTTACGCGGTATGGCATGGGCCGAAAGGGTTGACGCACATCGCGCGGCGCGTGCACGGCCTGGCCAAGCTGCTGGAGCGCGAGCTGTCGAAGGTGGGCGTGGCGCAGCGCAACGAATTTTTCTTCGACACGCTGCGGCTGGAGCCGCCCGCCGGATCGCTGGAGCGCATCCGCCGGGCGGCGGTGGAGCATCAGATGAACTTCCGCTACCGCAGCGACGGCACCATCAACGCCGCGCTGGATGAGACCACCACGCCTGCCGACGTGGCCGAGATCGTGAGCGTATTCGCGGCCGGCACCGGGGCGCAATCCAAGTTCGACGCCTCGCCGGAAAATCTGGTGCTCGATTATCCGGCGGCGCTGAAGCGCGGCAGCGCGTTTTTGACGCATCCCGTATTCAACACGTATCACTCCGAAGCGCAGATGACGCGCTATATCCGCTCGCTCGAACGCAAGGATGTGGGGCTGGACACGTCCATGATCCCGCTGGGATCGTGCACCATGAAGCTCAACGCCGCCGCCGAGATGCTTCCGGTGACGTGGCCGGAGTTTTCCAAGCTGCATCCGTTTGCGCCGGTGGAGCAGGCCGCGGGCTACCAGCAGATTTTCCGCGAGCTGGAGCAGGCGCTGGCCGAGATCACCGGATTCGCGGCGGTCTCCTTGCAGCCCAACGCGGGATCGCAGGGGGAGTTTGCGGGACTGATGGTGATCCGCGCCTATCACCAGGCGCGCGGGGAAGGGCGCCGCGACGTGGTTTTGATTCCGGCGTCGGCGCACGGCACCAATCCGGCGAGCGGCGTGATGGCGGGCATGCGGGTGGTGGTGGTGGCCTCCACCGAGGAAGGAAACATCGATGTCGCGGACCTGAAGGCGAAGGCCGAAGCGCATCGGGATTCGCTGGCGGCGCTGATGGTGACTTATCCCTCCACGCACGGGGTGTTTGAAGAGAGCATTCAGGACATCTGCCGCATTGTGCACGAAAACGGCGGGCAGGTGTACATGGACGGCGCCAACATGAACGCACAGGTGGGCCTGACCAGTCCGGCGGCGATCGGCGCCGATGTTTGCCACCTGAATCTGCATAAGACATTTTCGATCCCGCATGGCGGCGGGGGGCCGGGGATGGGTCCGATTGGCGTCGCCGCGCATCTGGCCCCCTATCTGCCGGGGCATCCGCTGGTCAACACCGGCGGGGGGAAGGCCATCCACGCGGTTTCGGCCGCGCCGTGGTCCAGCGCCAGCATTCTGCTGATCTCCTACGCCTACATCCGGATGCTGGGGCGCGACGGAATGACGGAAGCCACGCGCCACGCCATTCTGAACGCCAATTACATCAAAGCGCGCCTGGAAAAGCACTACCCGGTGCTTTATACGCGCGGCAACGGGCGTGTCGCGCATGAGATGATCTTCGATCTGCGGCCGTTGAAGGCGGCCAGCGGCATCGATGAAACCGACGTCGCCAAGCGCCTGATGGATTACGGCTTTCACGCGCCGACGGTATCGTTTCCGGTACCCGGCACGCTGATGATCGAGCCGACCGAAAGCGAGCCGCGGGAGGAGCTGGACCGCTTCTGCGACGCGATGATCCAGATCCGCGCCGAGATTCAGGAGGTGATCGACGGCCGGGCCGATCCGCGGGACAACGTCCTCAAGAATGCGCCGCACACCGCCGCCGCGGTGGCCGCCGAGGAGTGGCCGCACCCCTATTCCCGGGAGCAGGCCGCCTATCCGCTGCCGTTTGTGCGGGCGCGCAAGTTCTGGCCGCCGGTGGGGCGAATCGACAATCCCTACGGCGACCGGCACCTGGTGTGTTCCTGCCCGCCGCTGGAAGCGTTCGCGGAGAAGTGAAGCGCCGTTCAGCCGGCCACGGCCAGTTGGCGGAAATAGGCTACGGTTTCGGCCAATCCGTCTTCGAGGGAAACCTGGGGTTCCCAGCCGAGCAGACGTTTTGCCTTTGAGATATCGGGGCGGCGCTTTTTCGGATCGTCCTCGGGCAGCGGCTCAAAGCTCAGCTTGAGCGGGCATCCGAGCAGGCGCGCGATGCGCTCGGCGAATTCGCGGATGGTGATCTCGTTCGGATTGCCCAGATTCACCGGATAAGGTTCTTCGCAGACGCTCAATCGCAGCAATCCCTCGACCAGATCCGCGACGTAGCAAAAGCTCCGCGTCTGGCTGCCGTCGCCGAAGACGGTCAGCGGCCGCCCGTGCAGCGCCTGATCGAGAAACGCCGGGACGACGCGGCCGTCATGGAGGGCCATGCGGGGACCGTAGGTGTTAAAGATCCGCGCGATGTTGGTGCGCAAGCCGTGCACGCGATGGTACGCCATGGTCAGGGCCTCGGCATAACGTTTGCTCTCGTCGTAGCAGGACCGCGGGCCCACCGGATTGACGTTTCCCCAGTAGGTTTCCTGTTGCGGATGCACCAGCGGATCGCCGTAGCATTCCGAAGTGGACGTGAGCAGAAAGCGCGCGCCGTCCCTCCGGGCGATCTCCAGCATGTTGCGCGTGCCGGCGGAGCCGACCTCCAGAGTCTCCAGGGGATGCTCCAGATAGTCCTTCGGGCTGGCCAGCGATGCCAGGTGCCAGACCTGATCGAAGGGGCCGGCGATTTCGATTGGCCGGGTCACATCCCATTCGATAAACTTAAAATTGGCTTGCCCGCACAGATGCGCGATGTTGCGCGCCGCGCCGGTGATGAGATTGTCGACGGCCACCACGCGATGGCCGCCGGCAATCAAGCGGTCGCACAGATGCGAGCCGATAAAGCCGGCCGCGCCGGAAACCAGATGCCGCATCATTTTATTTTAGCGGCCGCGTTCTGGAGGAATCGCCCACATGACCTTCTCGCCCGCAGAGAAAATCGTTTTTACCGCCGCGCTGGCCGCCTCCGTAGCGGGGTTTTGGGCGCGCTTCGGCAAAGTGGTGGAGCGGATCCGCGCCTCCAGGGACGATCCGGATTTTTCGCTTCATCCGCTGGGCAAACGGGTCCGCGAATTCGTGTGGGAGGTGATGTGCCAGGCCAAGGTGATTCGCGAACGGCCTCTGCCGGGGCTGGCGCACGCCTTCGTGTTCTGGGGATTCTGCGTGTTCGCGCTGATCACGGCGAATCACTTTCTCACCGGCCTGGGATTTCCGATTCTCGATTCCTGGTTCGGCTCAGGCTACCGGATCTTCGCCGGATACTTCGGCGTGCTGGTGGCGATCGGCATCGCGGGGCTGTTTATCCGGCGGTTTTTCGTGCGGCCGCCGTGGCTGGGCGAGCTGTCGATCGAATCCGGGGTGATCGCGCTGCTGATCTTTCTGCTGATGGCCACCTATATCGGAGTGTTTTTTTCCCCGCGCTACGAAAAGCCGCTATGGTGGGCGCACACGGCGACGCTGCTGGTGTTCCTGCCGCTGATTCCGCACACCAAGCATCTGCATCTGGTGCTCAGCCCGGCGGCGGTTTTTTTCTCCCGCGGAGGCTTCAGCCGCATCCCGCCGCTGGCCGGCGACGACGATTTCGGGCTGGACACGGGCAAGGATATCAGCAAGCTGGTTTCGCTTCAGGTGTACTCCTGCGTGGAATGCGGCCGCTGCACGCAGCACTGCCCGGCGTTCAACACCCACAAGATCCTGGATCCGAAGAAGATTGCGCTGGGGGTGCGCGGATATTTGAACGCGGAAGGGCCGCATTCGGAAAAACCAATTCTGGGAAGTTTTGTTTCCCAGGAGGCGGCCTTCCAGTGCACCACCTGCGGCTCCTGTGAGTATCAATGTCCGGTGGGGATCGAGCATCTGCCGATCATCATCGGCCTGCGCCGCGGCGCGGTGAACACGGGCAAATGGGAAGACGATTACGGAACGAAGCTTTTTCTGGCCCTGGAGCGCAACGGCAACGCGCTGGGGTTCAGTTCCACCGAGCGCGATAAGTTCATTCAAAAAGAGGATCTGCCGATCTTCGACGGGACACAGGAGTACTGCCTGTGGCTCGGCTGCATGGGCGCCTACGATCCGCAGGGGCGCGAAATTATCGCTTCCTTTGCGCGGGTAATGAGGCACCTTGGCGCGACGTTTGGAGTTTTGAAGCGCGAGCGCTGCACCGGCGATCCGGCGCGGAGGCTGGGCAACGATCTGGTTTTCCAGCAGCTCGCCGAACAGAATCTGGAGGCGTTGAAGACGTCGAAAGCGGCGAAGATCGTTTCAATCTGCCCGCACTGCGTGCGCACCATCTCCACCGACTGGAAGGAGTTCGGCGAGGCCCCTCCGATCGAGCATCACAGTGAATTCCTGGCGCGCCACATCCACAAGCTGCCCCGCCAGCAGGGACAGAGGATCGTGTTTCACGATCCTTGCTATCTGGGCCGCTACCGGGGTGTTTTCGAGGAGCCGCGCGCGGTGGCCGGATTGGCGGGCGAAGTGATCGATCCGGAGCGCTCCCGCGAGCGCAGTTTCTGCTGCGGCGCCGGCGGCGGGCTGGCCTTCCTGGGCGAGGAAAAGGGCGACCGCGTCAGCCATGCGCGCGCCAGGGAACTGGCGGCTACCGGAGCGAGCGTGGTGGGCGCGGCCTGCCCGTTCTGCAATACGATGTTCCGCGACGCTCTCGCCGCGGTATCGGAGGCGCCGCCGAAACTGCTGGACATCGCCCAGATCGCGGCGGCGAATTTGAAAAAATAAAATCCAGCGCGCCGCGGCGGATCCGCCGGACGCTTTTGCCGCCTTACGGCTACACTGGTGTTTCATGTTCCACACTCTGGAAACACGCGCCGCCGCGGCGATCGGGGCGCGCATCAAGGATCTCTACCAGATCGAAACGCCGGTTCTCACCGAACAGCCCAAGCAGTCCGGATTCGGAGAGATCGCCGTTCCCGCCGCTTTTGCGCTCGCGCGCGAGTTGAAGAAAGCGCCGAGGATCATCGCCGCCGAAATCGCCAAGGGACTTGAAATCGAAGGCATCGGCGCGATTGAAATCGCCGGCAACGGATATCTCAACCTGCGCTTCGACCGCGCCTATTATGCGGCGGCGCTGCTGGATCCGCCGGCCGCGCCGCGGGCGCGCCAGGAGAAGATCATCGTCGAGCACACCAATATCAATCCCAACAAAGCCGCGCACATCGGGCACCTGCGCAACGCCATTCTGGGCGATACGCTGGTGCGGATGATGCGCGCGGCGGGACTCAACGTGGAGGTGCAGAACTACATCGACAACACCGGGGTGCAGGTGGCCGACGTGGCGGCCGCGTTTCTTCATCTGGAAAAGAAGTCGCCCGCCGAGGTCCGGAGCCTCATTGCACAAACGCGCTTCGACTATCTCTGCTGGGACGTCTACGCCCGCATTTCGCAGTACTACGAGGAAAACGCGGATGCCAAAAAGTGGCGGGCCGAAACGCTGCACGCCATCGAGGCTGGCCGGGGCGCCGAAGCGGAGATCGCGCATCTGGTATCGGACGCCATCGTCCACGCGCATCTGGCGACCATGTACCGGCTGGGCATCGAGTACGACGTGCTGCCCCGGGAAAGCGAAATCCTGCATCTGCAATTTTGGGCCACGGCGTTTGAGCTGTTAAAGCAGCGCGGGGCGATCTATCTTGAAACGGAAGGCAAAAACCAGGGCTGCTGGGTCATGCCCGGCTCGGCCTTCCGCGATGCCGAGGCCGGCGAGGAAGACGGCAAGGTGATCGTCCGCTCCAACGGCACGGTGACCTACGTGGGCAAGGACATCGCCTACCAGCTTTGGAAATTCGGCCTGCTTGGCAAGGATTTTTACTATCGCAAGTGGCACACCTATCCCGATGGCCACCAGGTGTGGGCGTCCACGGACGAGCCGGGCGGCGAGGCGCCGCATTTCGGCGGCGGGTCGCGGGTCTACAACGTCATCGATTCGCGCCAATCTTATTTGCAGGACGTCGTCACCGCCGGTTTGCGCGCGCTCGGCTACCAGGAGCAGGCCGCCAACAGCGTCCATTTTTCCTACGAGATGGTGGCGCTTTCCCCGCGCACCTGCGTCGAGCTGGGCGTCGAATTATCGGAGGAAGACAAGCGGCGGCCTTACGTCGAAGTGTCCGGGCGCAAAGGGCTGGGCGTCAAGGCCGACGATCTGATCGACAAGTTGATTGAAAAGGCGCTGGAGGAAGTCACCTCGCGCCACGCCGCGGAACCCGAGGCGTCGCGCAGGCGGGTGGCGGAGCGGATCGCGGCGGGCGCGCTGCGCTACTTCATGCTGAAATACACGCGCAATTCGGTGATCGCCTTCGACTTCGGCGAGGCGCTCAGCTTCGAGGGCGAAACCGGCCCCTACGTTCAATACGCGGCGGTGCGCGCGCGCAACATCCTCCGCAAACTGGAAGAGCGCGGGGAAAGGCTCCCCGATTTCCGCGCGGCGCTTTCCCGCCAGGCGATGCAGCGCCAGCTCGCCAATGAAGATTGCTGGCAGTTGCTGCTGGCGGCCTCCAAGCGCGACTCCGCCATCGAGGGCGCCATCCAAAGCGGCGAACCCGCGCACGTGGCGCGCTATGCGTTCCAACTGGCCCAGGCGTTCAGCAATTTTTATCACGAGTTTCCGGTTCTTTCCGAGTCGAATGCGGAGAAGAGAACGTTTTTGCTGTGGATGACGGATTATTTCCGGGCGCAACTGGAACGCACGCTCAGCGTGCTCGGAATCGAAGTGCCCGAATACATGTAAACCTGCACGCTAAAATAAAATTACGCATGCCGAGCTTAAACTCCTTCGCCGCCGCTTCGGAACTGCGCGTGGGCGGCCGAAGCTACACCATCTTCCGCCTGTCGGCGCTCGAAAAGGCGGGATTCAATCTCGCCCGCGTCCCGTACTCGATCAAGATTCTTCTGGAAAATCTTCTCCGCTTCGAGGACAACCTTACCAGCCGCCGCGCCGATATCGAATACGCCGCGCGCTGGGATCCCGCCGCGCCGCCGCGCGAAATTAATTTCCGGCCTGCGCGCGTGCTGCTCCAGGATTTTACGGGAGTGCCCTGCGTGGTGGACCTGGCGGCGATGCGCGATGCGCTCCAGAAAGCCGGCGCGGATCCGAAGAAGGCCAACCCGCTGATCCCCGCCGATCTGGTGATCGATCACTCGGTGCAGGTGGATAAATTTGGAACGGCCGATTCGTTCCAGGTAAATGCGCTGCTTGAGTTCCAGCGGAACCGGGAGCGTTACGCGCTGCTGAAGTGGGCGCAGTCCGCGTTCAAGAACTTTCGGGTCGTCCCGCCGGATACGGGAATCGTCCACCAGGTGAATCTCGAATATCTGGCGCCGGTGGTGTTCTCGCAAGGCCAGGAAGCCTATCCCGACACGGTGGTGGGCACCGACTCCCACACCACCATGATCAACGGACTCGGCGTGGTCGGCTGGGGCGTCGGCGGCATTGAGGCGGAAGCCTGCATGCTCGGCCAGCCGACGTCGATGCTGCTTCCCGAAGTGATCGGGTTCAAGCTCAGCGGCCGCTTGCCCGAGGGCGCCACCGCCACGGATCTGGTTCTCACCATCACGCAGATGCTGCGCAAGAAAGGCGTGGTGGGAAAATTTGTGGAATTTTACGGGGACGGCGTCAGCGCGCTGAGCGTCGCGGACCGGGCGACCATCGCCAACATGGCTCCGGAGTACGGCGCGACCATCGGCATTTTCCCGATCGACGACGCGACGCTGGCGTATCTGGCGATGACCAACCGCCCGGCCGAGCAGATCGCGCTGGTGGAAGCCTACGCCAAGGAGCAGGGCCTGTTCCGGACCGCGCAGAGCCCGGATCCGGTGTTCCACGACACGCTGCACCTGGATCTGGGGACCGTGGTCCCCTCGCTTGCCGGACCCAAGCGCCCGCAGGATCGCATCAATCTGCCCGACGTCAAAAAGAATTTTCTTTCGACGCTGGGCGCCGCGCCGAAATCTGCGCAGGTAGCATCGAACGGCACGATTCAGGATGGCGCGGTGGTCATCGCCGCGATTACGAGCTGCACCAATACTTCGAATCCGTCGGTGATGATCGCTGCCGGGCTTCTGGCCAAAAAGGCGGCGGAGCGCGGCCTGAAGCCGAAGCCGTGGGTGAAAACCAGCCTCGCGCCGGGATCGAAGGTGGTGATGGATTATTTGAACGAGGCCGGCCTGACGCCTTATCTCGACCAGATGCAGTTCAATCTGGTGGGCTACGGCTGCACTACCTGCATCGGCAACAGCGGTCCGCTGCCGGAGGAGGTCGCCGCCGCGGTGCAGAAGGAAAAGCTCACGGTCGCCGCGGTGCTCAGCGGAAATCGCAACTTCGAGGGGCGCATCAACTCGCTGGTGCGGGCGAATTATCTGGCCTCGCCGCCGCTGGTGGTGGCCTACGCGCTGGCCGGGCGCGTCGATGTGGATCTGACCACGGAGCCGATCGGCAAGGACCAGAACGGCCGCGATGTTTATCTGCGCGAGATCTGGCCGACCCCGCAGGAAGTGCAGGAGGCGGTTCGGAAATCAGTGCGCCGGGAGATGTTCGCCAGACAATACTCGGAAGTCTTCGCCGGCGATCCGCAGTGGAACTCGATTCCGGTTCCCTCGGGTGATCTGTATGACTGGAGCGAGCGCTCGACCTACATCAAGCGCGCGCCTTATTTCGATCAGGCCGCCGGAAATCAGGCCGCCGAGATCCGGGGCGCGCGGGTACTGGCGTTGCTCGGCGATTCGGTCACCACCGATCACATTTCGCCGGCCGGCAGCATCGCCCTGGACAGCCCGGCCGGCAAGTATCTGATCTCGCTCGGCGTCAAGCCCGCCGATTTTAATTCGTACGGCGCGCGGCGCGGGAATCATGAGGTGATGGTGCGGGGCACTCTGGCCAACGTCCGGCTGCGCAATCAACTCGCGCCGGGAACCGAGGGCGGTTGGACCACCCATCTGCCCTCCCAAGAGCGGATGACGATCTACGACGCCGCCATGCGCTACCAGCAGGAGGGAGTGCCGCTGATCATCATCGCGGGCAAGGAGTACGGCACCGGATCCTCGCGCGACTGGGCCGCCAAAGGGGTTCTTCTGCTGGGCGTGCGCGCGGTGATCGCGGAGAGCTTCGAGCGCATCCACCGCTCCAATCTGGTCGGCATGGGCGTTTTGCCGCTGCAATTTCTGGAAGGAGAAAACCGCGAATCGCTCGGCCTCACCGGCTTTGAAACGTACTCGATCGAGGGCATCGGCGGCTCGCGGGTGCGCGTCACCGCCGATGGCAAGCAGTTCGAGACGATCGCGCGCATCGATACGCCGGTCGAAGCCGAATATTTCCGCGCGGGCGGGATTTTACCCTACGTTTTAAACCAGCTCACCAGATAACCGGAGCCCGGCTCCGGCGCGGGATGGCCTAAATCACTTTAAACCGGCGCAGAATCTCATCGATCTCCGGACGCATCACCACGCCGGTATCGACTTCGCGGAGGCGGCGAGCAGTTCTTCCGATGGCCGCGGCCATCCGGCGCGCACACGAAAACCTGGTTTCCCGGGGCTCATGATTACGGCTGAGCGCTACGATCCGGGAGTCTTGGCCAGTTGCTCTTTGGCGAATACGCTGGCCGGATTCAACTCGATCGCCCGCTGGAATTCCTTCCGCGCTTCCGCGTTTCGATTCTGTTTCCGCAGCGCGAGTCCCATCCACAAATGCGCCTCGGCCAGCTTGGGATCGAGATCCAGCGCCTTCTGAAAATCTTTTTCCGCCAGCTCGATTCCGCCGCCCAGCGCCGGCGGCAAATAATAATTGCCCACCCCGCGGCTCAGATAATTCATGGCCGATTTTGGATCGAGCTCCACGGCCTTGTTCACTTCCTGCTGCGCGCAGCGTCCGTATTTCAAGCCCTGTAAGCCGGCGGAGGAAACGGCCTGCCCGCACAGCGTTCCCAAAATCCGGTGATATTCGGCGTTATCCGGCTTCATCGACGCGGCGCGGCGGGCCGCTTCGATGCCCGCCTCGGCGGCGCCGTGCGCCTGATTCTTATCGCGCTGCTCAATCGCCACCTCGGCCAGATAGGATTCAGCCAGCGCCAGCCGGTACTGTCCCGCCGCGTCGTCCGGCCGTTTTTGCGCCTCCGCGGCCGCCTGCTGCGCCATCTTTTCCAGCGCCGCGCGATCCTGCGCATCGCGAGCGCGCTCCAGATCGCCGCCCAGCCAAAGCAGGAAAAAGATCAGCCACATGACTTCTTCGATTCTCTCAGCCCGATTTTCGTTACAATGGAATTCGTGCGCCCGTAGCTCAGCCTGGATAGAGCGTCTGCCTCCGGAGCAGAAGGTCAGAGGTTCGAATCCTCTCGGGCGTACCACCTCAGCGGACTCAACCGAACGCCGTCCGACGCCCTCCGCTCACCCCGGGCTGATGCGGAAGGATTCCCGCCAGACCGCGCCGGGGGCGACGTGTTGCAAGCCGGCGTTGGAGTTGAACGCGTTCGTAGGAGCGGTCATCGGCTCGAAGCAAAGGAAGTCCTGCTCCGGCGGCGCGTAGACCACCGCAGTAGTGTACTTGGGGCCGAAACGAACCGACAGGCTTCGTTTGCCGTCCTCCACCGCGAACTCCTCACCCGTAAGGCGGGAGAAAACGTCGTCAAACGACCTGCCCGCCAGCGGGGACCATCCCGGCTCGAAGGGCTGTCTTTCCCCGGTCGGAATTTTTTTGCCGCTGAGAACCGCCCGCTCCCGCGCGGCGATTTTGACCCGCCACGTTTCGCGGGACGATCCAAGCCGGAAATAGGGATGAAAGCCGACGCACAGCGGCAGGGCCTCGTCGCAGAGATTTTCAATGGCCATTTCGATTTCGAGCGATCCTCCGGCCAGCCGATGCGTGATTTCGATGGCGCAGGCGAACGGGAATTGCGCCATCCACTCCGGAACGCGCCAGAATTCCAGGCGGGCGGTAACCCAGGCGGCCTCCTGGCGCCGGATCTTCCAGCGGTCCGTAAACAGCAGGAGTCCATGGATCGGCAGACGATTGGCGTCGTAGCGCAGGTTGCCCAGCGAGGAGTTCAGAAAGTAACGCCAGCCGTTGGCCAGATACGATTCGCCGTCAATGCGGTTCGCCCACGGGGCCAGCAGCGGGATGCCGGCGAGCGCGGGCGGCTTCCAATCCGCCGGCGTGTGGATATATTCGGCGCCGCGATACACCAGCGAGCGGCAGTTGTCGCCGCAGCCGGTATCAATCGCCGCCTCCAGATCACCGTCGCGGATGCGGATCATTCGCTTACATTCCGGGAATCGGCCAGCGCGCGCGCCTCGGCCACAAACTGAGCCAGCGGTTTGGAGCCTTGATCGCCGTGTTTGCGATGGCGCACCGCGACCGATTCCGACTCCGCCTCACGGTCGCCCACCACCAGCATGAAGGGAATTTTTTGCAACTGCGCTTCCCGAATCTTCAAATTCACTTTTTCGCTGCGGTCGTCCAGATGCGACCGCAGACCCGCGGCTTCGAGCTGCCGGTGGACCTTGCGCGCATACTCGACATGACGGTCGGTGATCGGCAGCACCGCGGCCTGGACCGGAGCGAGCCACATGGGAAACGCCCCGGCGTAGAGTTCGATCAGATAGGAGATCATGCGCTCCATTGTGCTTACGATCGCGCGGTGAATCATCACCGGCTGATGCCGGTTGCCGTCCGGGCCCACGTAGCCCAGGCCGAACTGCTTGGGCAGATGAAAATCCACTTGGATGGTGGAGTACGTCTCCTCATGCCCCATCACATCGGCGAGCTGAATGTCGAGTTTGGGGCCGTAGAACGCCGCTTCGCCGCGCGCTTCGCGGTAGGGCAGGTGTAAGGCGTCCATGGCTTCGCGCAGAACGCGCTCGCCCAGTTCCCACATGGCGTCGTTATCGACGTATTTTTCCTTATTGGCGGGATCGCGCAAAGAAAGACGGTAGGAATACCGGGTGATGCCCAGATCCTTGTAAGCCCGCTCGACCAGCTTCATCACCCCGGAAAACTCTTCCTTGATCTGGTCAGGCGTGCAGAAAATGTGCGCGTCGTTGAGCGTCATGGCCCGCACGCGGCTCAAGCCGCTCAGAACGCCGCTGCGCTCGTAGCGATACATGGTGCCGAGCTCGGCGATCCGGACCGGCAGATCGCGGTAGCTGCGCATCTTCGATTCATAGACCAAAATGTGGTGCGGGCAGTTCATGGGACGCAGCACCATCTTTTCGGTCTCCAGATCCATGGGAGGAAACATGTCTTCGTGATAATGTTCCCAATGGCCGCTGCGGATGTACAGATCCACCTTGGCCAGATCCGGCGTGTAGACGTGCTGGTAACCGAGTTCGCGCTCGCGTTCGAGGATATACTCCTCCAGCAGGCGGCGGATCGTGGCGCCCTTGGGAAGCCACAGCGGCAGACCCGCGCCGACCGCTTCATTGACCGTGAACAGCTCCAGCTCCTTGCCGAGCTTGCGGTGATCGCGTTTTTTGGCTTCCTCGAGCCGGTTCAGATAATCTTCTAAATCTTTTTTGGTGAAAAACGCCGTGCCGTAGATGCGCTGGAGCTGCTGGTTCTTTTCGCTGCCCTTCCAGTAAGCGCCGGCGAGCGAGAGCAGCTTGAACGCCTTGATCTTTTTCGTCGACGGAACGTGCGGCCCGCGGCAGAAGTCGATGAAGCCGGGCCCCAGCGTGTATTCGGAAAAGACGTCGCCGGCCCGCTCCAGGATCAGCTCGATTTTCATGGGCTGGTCGGCGTAGAGTTTCAGCCCGTCTTCCTTGCGCGTGTACTTGCGCTCGTAGGGAAGATCACGCGCCTGAATTTCCCACATGCGCTTTTCGATGCGCTCCAGATCTTCCTGGGTAAACGGCTCGGGCCGCTGGAAATCGTAGTAGAAGCCGGATTCAATGGGAGGTCCGATGCCGAGCTTGGTGCCGGGGAACAGCTCCAGCACCGCCGCCGCCAGCAGATGCGCCGTCGAGTGGCGATACACTTCAAGCGATTCAGGATCCTTCGGCGTCAGGATTTCCAGCTTTGCGTCGGATTCCAGGGGGCGGTTGAGGTCCCAGAGTTCGCCGTTGACGCGGGCGACGATCGCCTCCTCGGCCAGCCGCTTGCTGATCGATTGGGCGATGTCGATGGGGCGCGCGCCGGGTGCCACTTCCTGGACACTGCCGTCGGGAAGAGTAACCTGCATTTTCTCTATTGTATTATCGCGGGGAAGCCGCGGCCATGCCGGCGAAACCGTCCTCGCCAGGCCGGATTCCGGAGTCGGGCGTCCCAGACCACACGCCCGGGAAAGATTCCCGGGGCGGCGCGGCGCCGGCGCTGCCCGCGCGGGCAGAACCGGGCCCCGGTCTTTCCATTACTCTTCGGGAGCTTCGCCTTCTTCCTTGCCTTGCCGCAGGGCCTGGAGGCGTTCCTCGCGGCGCTTGGCCCGTTCGGCGGCGCGCTTGACCAGTTCGCTGCCGACCAGTTCGAGCATGGCCTGTTCGGCGCCGTCACCTTTCCGATTGCCCAGGCGAACCAGGCGCACGTAGCCGCCTTCGCGCTGGCCGAACCGCGTGCCGAGCTTGTCGAACAGTTTTTTCACCGCGGCCGGAGATTCAAGAAACGCGGCGGCCTGCCGGCGCGCGTGCAGGGTATCGCGTTTGGCCAGCGTGATCATCTTTTCAACCAGCGGCCGCACCGCCTTGGCCTTGGGAACCGTGGTGACGATTCGTTCGTACTCGATGACGCTGGTGACCAGACCTTTGAACAGCGCCTTGCGCGCACCGGTGCTGCGCTTGAGTTTGTATCCCGCTACTTTGTGCCTCACTGGATCTTACTCAGCCCGGGGGCTGGCCTCCTCTTCATCGTCCGGTCCGACATTTTCGGCATCCAGGCGGTCTTCACCGCCCGGGCTGATCATCGCTGGCGTTCCCGCCGGCGACACCAGCCGTCCCTGCGCATCGAACTTCATGCCGAAACTAAGGCCCAGGCTGCCCAGAATCTCTTTAATCTCGTTGAGCGATTTGCGCCCGAAATTCTTGGTGCGGAGCATTTCGGCTTCGGTTTTCTGAACCAGGTCGCCGATGGTCTGAATGTTGGCGTTCTTCAGGCAGTTGTAGGAGCGGACGCTCAACTCCAGCTCTTCCACGGAGCGGTTGAGCACTTCGTTCATCTGGCTCAAGGCGCGCTCGGCCGGTTCTTCGGCGGACTCGGGCAGCTCCTCGAAGTTGATGAAGATCGTCATGTGGTCCTTCAGAAGTTTGGCGGCCTGGCCGATGGCGTCGGCCGGCGAGATCGCTCCGTTGGTCCAGACCTCAATGGTCAGCTTGTCGTAATCCGTCATCTGGCCCAGACGCGCCGCCTCCACCGAAAAGTTCACCTTGCGCACCGGCGAGTGAACCGAATCGATCGGAATATAGCCGAGAGGAAGATCGTCGTCGTTGTTGCGGTCCGCCGAGACGTATCCGCGGCCCGACTTCAGCCGCATCTCGATATTCAGCTTGCCGCCCGGCCCCACCGTGGCGATGTGCATATTGCGGTCCAGCACTTCGATATCGGCGTCGGTTTCGATCTGGCCGCTCATCACCTCGCCGGGCGTGTCCGCCTTCAGACGCACGGTGCGCGTGCCTTCGCCCATCATTTTGAAGGGAACCTGTTTCAGGTTCAGGATGATATCGGTGGCGTCCTCCACCACACCCGGGATCGGCGAAAATTCGTGCGCCACGCCTTCGATGCGGACCGCCGTAATGGCCGCGCCTTCAATCGAACTGAGCAGCACCCGGCGCAGGCCGGTTCCGATGGTGGACCCGAATCCCCGTTCGAAAGGCTGGGCGGTGAACATGCCGTAGCGGTCGTTGAGCGTTTCGGTGTTGGCGACGAGTCGCTTGGGTTTCTGGAATCCTTTAAACATTTAGGCTCCTTTGCGTTACTTGGAGTACAACTCCACGATGAGCTGCTCGTTCAATTGAATCTGCACCAGATCCTCGCGCTTGGGCTGGGCCAGAACGCGGGCCCGGAGGTTCTCCCGATCCACCTCCAGCCAGTTGGGACTGGGGGCGTGGGCCGTGGCGTCGCGAGCGTGCAGGATGGTCGGATTCTTCTTGCTCTTCTCGCGGACCTCGATGACATCGTTCGGCTTGACTTCAAAGCTCGGGATGTCGACTCGCCGTCCGTTCACGTTGATGTGGCCGTGGCGCACCAACTGCCGCGCCTGGGCCCGCGAAGTGCCGAAACCCATGCGGTAAACCGTGTTGTCCAGGCGGCGTTCCAGCGTGTTCAGCATGTTCTCGCCGGTGACGCCTTTCTTCACCAGCGCCTTCTCATACAGATTGCGGAACTGGCCTTCGAGCAGTTGATAATAACGGCGCGCTTTCTGCTTTTCGCGAAGCTGCAAACCGTAGCCGACCAGCTTCGGCTTGCGGTCCTTGCCGTGCTGCCCCGGCGCGAAGTTGCGCTTTTCGATGGCGCATTTTTCGGTGTGGCAGCGCTCGCCCTTGAGAAATAACTTCATGCCCTCGCGCCGGCATTGCCGGCAGACGGGACCAATGTATCGTGCCAAGTCTAACCTCCCGCGGCCCGGGGTCGCTGACCACAGGCCCGTTCTTTCAAGGTGCAGTTTACGGCCTTCCGGCCTTCCTCCTGCTTGTTTCTCCAGTGGCCAGGGGCCACTTCTCCACTAAACTCTCCGTTTCTTCGGCGGCCGGCACCCGTTGTGCGGGATCGGCGTCGTATCTTTGATCGTCCGCACTTCGAGACCCGCCGTGGCCAGCGCCCGAACGGCCGATTCGCGGCCCGCGCCGGGCCCGCTGACGTGAACTTCCACCGTCCGCAATCCGGATTCCTTCGCCTTATTCGCCGCCGTCAACGAGGCCTGCTGCGCGGCGAACGGCGTGCCCTTGCGAGATCCCCGGAAGCCAAGCGAGCCGGAACTGGACCAGGCGATCACGTTGCCCATCGGATCCGTGATGGTGATGATCGTATTATTGAACGAGGCCTGCACGTGGACCAGCCCCGTGGGCACCACCCGCTTCTCTTTCTTCTTGAACGACTTCTTCTTGCCAGTTTTCGCCGGAGCTTTTGCCATTAGGTCTTCGCCGTCGCTTTCTTCTTATTCGCCACCGTGCCGCGCCGCGGACCCTTACGGGTGCGCGCGTTGGTATGGGTGCGCTGGCCGCGGACCGGCAGGCCGCGCCGGTGCCGCAGGCCGCGATAGGATCCCATCTCGATCAGCCGCTTGATATTCATCGAGACTTCCTTGCGCAGATCGCCTTCCACCGCTCCTTCAGCTTCGAGAATCTGGCGGATGCGGTTCACTTCGTCCTCGGTCAGATCCGCGACCTTCTTGTCCGGATTCACTCCCGCCCGGTAGCACAGCGACTTCGACCGCGTGCGGCCGATGCCGTAAATGTAGGTCAGCCCGACTTCCGTCCTCTTTCTCGCCGGTAAATCCACGCCCGCTATACGCGCCATCTTTCTTACCCCTGCCTCTGTTTATGTTTCGGATTCGAGCAGATCACGCGCACCACGCCCTGGCGGTGCACAATCTTGCATTTGTCGCACATCTTTTTGACCGACGCCCTGACTTTCATGATCAACCTTTCCTCTATCGCCCGGCGAACCCCTTCACGGCCGCGTCAGCACCCACGGGCCGTTGGCCGTGATGGCCACCGTATGCTCAAAATGCGCCGAATTCTTCCCATCCTCGGTCACCGCCGTCCACCGGTCCGGCCGCACACGCGTGCCCGGCCCGCCGGCGTTCACCATGGGCTCGATCGCCAGCACCATTCCTTCCTTCAGCCGCGGATTTTCGTTTTTGCGGTCGATATAGTTCGGGATCTGCGGCTCCTCGTGCATGTGCGTGCCGATCCCATGGCCGACGAACTCGCGCACCACCGTGAAGCCATTGGCGGTCACATGCCGCTCCACCGTACCGCAGATGTCGAACAGCCGGTTGCCCGGCCTGGCTTTCTCGATCGCCAGCTCCAGCGACTCGCGGGTTACCTCCAGCAGGCGCCGCGTCTCCTCGGAAATTTCCCCCACCGGCACGGTGATCGCCGAATCGCCGTAGTAGCCGTTCAACTGGACGCCGGTATCGATCGACACGATATCGCCCGACTTCAGAACCCTCTTCTGCGAAGGCATGCCGTGGACAATCTCGTCGTTCACCGAAGTGCACAGCACAAAGGGAAATTTGGTTCCGGCGGCCGGCGTCGAGTAGCCTTTGAACGCGGGCCGCGCGCCGGCGTCGCGCATCATCTTTTCCGCCTCCACTTCCAGATCATAGGTGGTCACGCCTTCCCGGACCATCCCCTTGAGCTGATTCAGGATCTGCCAGACCAGCAGACCCGCGGCCCGCATCTTTTCCAGCTCCGCCATGCTCTTTCGCACGATCATGCCGTCCTGACGTTGGCTCCCGCGTCCGCTTCCACGGCCTTCTCGATCTCCACCGCGATCGCCTCCGGCGTTCTCCCTCCGCCCTCCACCTCAAAAAGCTTCACACCGGCTTGCCGGAAATACTCAAGCACCGGCTTGGTCTGCGCCTCGTACGCTTCCAGCCTCTGCCTCACCACTTCCGGGCGGTCATCTTCGCGCAGCGCCATCCTCGACCCGCAAGTGGCGCAAAACTCTCCCTGGCTGGTGTTGGAGATCGAGCCGCAACGCGCGCACTGCCGGCGCGCCGCAAGGCGGGCAGTAATCTCATTATAGCTCACCCGCAAATGAACGGCCAGCGAGCGCACCCCGCGCGTCTTCAACATCGCATCGAGCAGCTTCGCCTGCGCCACCGTCCGCGGATAGCCGTCCAGAATGAAACCGCGCTCGCAATCGCTCTCCTGGATCCGGTCCTCCACCATCCGGTTCACCACCTCGTCCGGCACCAGCGCGCCCGAATTCACGTAAGCGGCCGCTTCTCTGCCCAGATCGTCGCCCGAGGCGATGCGCGCCCGCAGCATGTCCCCGGTGGAGATATGGGCCAATCCTAACCGGCCGCGCAAAAGCGCCGCCTGCGTGCCCTTCCCCGATCCGGGAGGGCCAAATAAAATCAGGCAAAACTGGGCCATCGTTGTGGTTGAGCTAGCCGGCTCAAATGACACTGCCGCGCCGGCCGCGGATCCTGCCCGCGCGCGGCGTAAAACCCTCGTAGTGCCGCATGATCAACTGGGCCTCGATCTGGTTGATGGTGTCCATGGCGACGCCCACCACGATCAGCAGCGAAGTTCCTCCAAAATAAAACGTAATCCCCAGCCCGTCCAGCAGCCAGCGCGGGAAATGCGCGTCGATCCACATGCCGACCAGCGGCAGGCGTTGCAGCTTGATGCCCTGAATCATGATCTGCGGCAGCAGCGACAACACCGACAGATACAGGCCGCCCACCACCGTGATCTTGGTCAGGATCTTGTTCATGTACTCGGCCGTGTTCTTGCCCGGCCGGATGCCCGGAATGAAGCCGCCGTATTTGCGCATATTGTCGGCCGCTTCGTTGGGATTAAAGATAATCGAAACGTAAAAGAAGCAGAAGAAAATGATCAGGACCGTGTACAGCAAATAGTACATCGGCGAGGCGCCGCTGATCGCCCCCAGCATCCCGCTCAGAACCGGCGAGTTCCGAACCCAGTCCAGATTGATCAGCGTCATCGGAAAGGCCAGCAGGGACGCCGCGAAGATCACCGGAATCACGCCCCCCGCGTTGACCTTGAGCGGCAGGTGCGTCGATTGGCCGCCCATCATCCGCCGCCCGATCACCCGCTTGGCGTATTGCACCGGAATGCGGCGTTCGCCCCGCTCCACCAGCACGATGAACGCCACCACCGCCACCATCATCACCAGAATGATCGCGACCTGAATGAACGGCCAGTCTCCGGTCTGAACTTTTTGCACCAGCTCAAGAACCGCGTCCGGCAGCCGCACAATGATGCCCACAAAGATGATCAGCGACATGCCGTTGCCGATGCCGCGCTCGGTGATCTGCTCGCCCAGCCACATGATAAACGCCGAGCCGGCCGTCAGGCTGAGCACGGTCATCATCATGAATCCAAATCCGGGGTTCATCACCAGGCCCTGCTGCGCCGTCTGCAACGCCGTCGCAATCCCGATGGACTGCATCAGGGCCAGCCCCACGGTCAGATAGCGGGTCCACTGGGTGATCTTGCGCCGCCCCAGCTCGCCCTCTTTTTGCAGTTTTTCGAGCGTCGGGACCACCACCGTCAGCAACTGCAAAATGATCGACGCCGTGATATAGGGCATGATGCCCAGCGCGAAGATCGTCATGCGCCGGAACATGCCGCCGCTGAACAGGTCGAACATCCCGAAGACGCTGCCCGCGTTCTTCTGGAAAAAGTCCTGGAGCCGGTTCCAGTCGACTCCGGGGATCGGAATAAAGCCGCCGATCCGGTAGACCGCCAGCAGCCCCAGCGCGAACAGCAGCCGCTTCCGCAGATCGGGAATTCGAAAAATATTGGCGACGGCTTCAAAAAACTTCATAAAAACTCTTCTCCCGCGCACAACGCCTTCGCCGTGCGCCACACTCCGCTCCGGCCCGCGCCGACGCGGCTCTCTACTTTTCCGCTCCGATCACTTCCGCCGTTCCGCCGGCTTTCTGAATCTTCTCCAGCGCCGATCGGGAAAACACGTGCGCCTTAACGGTAATGGCGCGGGTGAGATCGCCCGCGCCCAGAATCTTCAGCCCGTGATTCAGCTTCTTGATGACGCCCAGCTCCAGCAGCTTCCCCGGATCAAACGCCGCGCCCTCCAGAGCGTCCAGGCGGGCCAGATTCACAATCGCGTACTCTTTGCGGAAGATGTTGGTGAACCCCCGCTTGGGGAGCCGCCGGTGCAGCGGCATCTGCCCGCCCTCAAATCCGCGCATTCGCGAGTAGCCGGAGATCGATTTGGCGCCCTTGGCGCCGCGGCCGGAATACTTGCCGCGTCCGGAGCCCATGCCCTGTCCGACGCGCTGCTTCTTATGCTTCTGCCCGGCGGGCGGCTTTAGCTGGCTTAAATTCATCGTTTTACTCCACTATAGCGAGCAGGTGCGGAACTTTCTTGACCATTCCGCGAAAGGCCGGCGTATCCGGCCGCTCCACCACCCGGTTCATCTTCTTCAGCCCCAGAGCGCGCACAATCGCCTTGTGCTTTTCCGGGCAGCAAATGGGACTGCGGACCAACTTGATTTTTATGGTTCCCGCCATAATCTTCAGCCGACCTTTTCCTGATTGAGACCGCGCAGGGCGGCAACTTCATTCTTGTCGCGCAGTTGCTCGAGCGCATCGATGGTCGCCTTGACCACATTGTGCGGATTGTGCGAGCCGATCGACTTGGTCAGAACATTCGGGATGCCCACGGCGGTGATCACCGCGCGGACCGGCCCGCCGGCGATCACCCCGGTCCCTTCCGGCGCTGGCTTGAGCAGCACCCGCCCGCTGCCGAAGGCGCCCAGCACGGGATGCTGGATCGTGGTGGCCAGCACATGAATCTTCCGCAGATTCTTCTTCGCCGCTTCGATGCCCTTCTTGATGGCCGCCGGAACCTCTTTGGCCTTGCCCGTGCCGAAGCCGACGATTCTGGCTCCCGGATCGCCCACCACCACCAAAGCCGAAAAACTCAGATTCTTGCCGCCCTTGACCACCTTGGTGACGCGATTGATCGAAACCACCTGCTCTTTCAGATTCAGATTCGCCGCGTCCAGGCGTTTTGCCGCTGTTGCCATTTAGAACTCCCGTCTCGCTCCGCTCAAAACTCCAACCCCGCCTCGCGGGCCGCCTCGGCCAGAGCCTTGACGCGGCCATGATAAAGATAGCCTCCGCGGTCGAACACCACGGCCTTGACGCCCTTTTCTTTGGCCCGCTCGGCCACCGCTTTGCCCACCGCTTTGGCGCCGGCGATGTTGCCGCCGTTTACCCCGTTCTTTTCGTTGGAGGAGGCCGCCGCCAGTGTCCTGCCCTGGCGGTCGTCGATCACCTGCGCGTAGATGTGCTTCAGGCTGCGGAACACGGCCAGGCGTGGCCGCTCCGGTGTGCCCTTGACGCGCCGCCGGATGCGCCGGTGAATCCGCAGCCGGATCTCGTTCTTCGAATCGCGAGCCATTACTTGCCTCCCGAAGCTCCGGTCTTGCCGACTTTCTTGCGCAGCACCTCGCCGGTATACCGGATCCCCTTGTTCTTGTACGGATCGGGCGGCCGCAGCGCCCGCATGTTGGCGGCCACCTGCCCGAGCAGTTGCCGGTCCGCCCCGCTCAGCACCAGATGCGTCTGCTTGTCCACCTTGAGATCGATGCCGTCGGGCAGATAAAACTCGATCGGATGCGAGTAGCCGAGCGTGAAGGTGGCCACGCGCCCCTTTACATCGCAGCGGTAGCCGATCCCCACAATATCAAGCTCCCGCGTGAATCCGCCGGAAACCCCCTGCACCGCATTGGCCGCCAGCGCCCGCGTCAGGCCGTGCAGCGCGGCCTGGCTGTCGGAGGCGCGCTGGATTTCGATGTGTCCATCCTGCTGCCGAACCGTGATGCCCGGCGGAACCGGCACGCTCTGCTTCCCCTTGGGCCCTTCGACCTGCAGCGAATCCGTTCCGATACTGACTTTCACGCCCTTCGGCAGCGGGATCGGTTTTTTCCCCACTCGTGACATTGCGCTTGCTCCGTTACCAGACGTGGCACAGCACTTCGCCGCCCACGCCTTCTTTCCTCGCCGAGGAGCCGGTCATCACCCCGCGCGGCGTCGTCAGGATATTGATCCCCAGCCCGCCCAGCACCCGCGGCACCTCGCGCGAGCCGACGTAAACCCGGCATCCGGGGCGCGAAACCCGCTCGATCCGCGAGATCACCGGCACGTTTGCCGCCGTGTATTTGAGATAAATGCGGATCGATCTTCGGGCCCCCTCCTCGGTCAGCTTGTAGTTGGCGATGTAGCCCTCATCCTTCAAAATTCTGGCGATATCCGTCTTCAGCCGCGACGCCGGCACGTCCACCTTGGGATGGCGCGCCTGCAGCGCATTGCGAATGCGCGTCAGCATGTCGGCGATCGGATCGGTGGTCGTCATGCTTCGTAATCTCCTACCAGGAAGCCTTGATCACGCCCGGCACCTCGCCCGCCAGCGCCAGTTGCCGGAAACAGATCCGGCACAGTTTGAACTTGCGGATATATCCGCGCGGGCGGCCGCAGCGGAAGCAGCGGTTGCGATGCCGGCAGGCCAGCTTCGGTTTCTTCTCCCGCCGGGCCCGCTCCAGCCGTTGGTCTCTTGCGATCTTTGCCGTAGTAGCCATGGATTCCTTTTTATTGCGTCCGGAAGGGCATTCCGAGATGTTTCAACAGCGCCATCCCCTCGGCGTCGGTCCGCGCCGTCGTGGTGATGCAAATGTTCATTCCCTTCACCTTTTCGACCTTGTTATAGTCGATTTCCGGGAAAATCAGTTGATCTTTGACGCCCAGGGTATAATTGCCCCGGCCGTCGAAGGATTTGCTCGATACCCCGCGGAAGTCGCGCACCCGCGGCAGCGCCACGTTCACTAGGCGGTCGAAAAACTCGTACATGCGGTCCCCGCGCAGCGTGACCGTGCAGCCGATCGCCATGTTTTCGCGCAGCTTGAACGCCGCGATCGACTTCCGCGCCTTGGTCACCACCGGCCTCTGCCCGGCGATCTGCGCCAGCTCGTTCACCGCCCCGTCCATCAGCTTCGGATTCTGCGTCGCCTCCCCCAGCCCGATGTTCAGCGAGATCTTTTCGATCTTGGGGACGGCCATGACGTTCTTGTACCCGAACTCCCTGGTCAGTGCCGGAATGACGTTCTTTTGATAATGCTCTTTAAGTCTGGCGGCCATAATTTACCTGCGTCCTGAAATGCTGCATCTTCGACTCCCCAGCCCCGCTCATGCCTTCTTGTCCAGAATCTCGCCGCTTTTTTTGGCGATCCGCACCCGCCGCGTCACCGTCCCGCTCTGCTCGATGCGATAGCCGACACGCGTAGGGGCGCCGCCGGAGGTAAGCAGCATCACGTTGGAAATGGAGATCGGGCTTTCCCTCTCGGCGATGCCGCCCTTGATCTGCCGCTGCGGATTGGGCCGGGTGTGCCGCTTCACCATCCCGACGTGCTCCACGAGAACCTTGCCCCGCTTCCGGTCCACATCCAGCACGCGGCCCGTCTTGCCCTTGTCGCGCCCGGCGATCACCTTCACCGTGTCGTCCTTCTTGATGCGGACCTTCAAAATCTTCTTGGGCGCGTTCTGATCGCGCCGGCGCACCCGGAATCGCATTTAGATCACCTCCGGCGCCAGCGAAACGATCTTCATGAACTTCTTGTCGCGCAGCTCGCGCGCGACGGGGCCGAAAACGCGGGTGCCCACCGGCTCGCCCACTTCGTTGATCAGAACCGCGGCGTTAGAATCGAAACGGATATACGTCCCGTCCTTGCGCCGCGTCTCCTTGCGCATGCGAACGATGACGCAGCGCACCACCTTCCCTTTCTTGATCGCCGACTCCGGCGAGGCTTCCTTCACTGCCGCCGTGATCACGTCGCCCAGCCCGGCGCGCAGCCCTAGATCGCCGCCGCGCGGCAAAATGCAGGATAACTTGCGCGCGCCGCTGTTGTCGGCCACTTCGAGAATCGTCCGCATCCCGATCATAGTTCTGTCTCCCTGCGGGGGCGCCGGCCGGCCCCCTAGCTCTTCCCCTTCTTCTTCGAAAGTCTCTTCTCCGGCCCGGTTTCGATGCCGATCGCGCTCAGATCCGTGGTCACCTGAACCGCCTTGCGCAGCACTTCGCCCAGCCTCCAGCGCTTCAGCCGGCTCATGGGCCGGCACTCGATGATGCGCACCACGTCGCCCACCTTGGCCTGCCCCTGCTCGTCATGGGCGTAAAATTTCTTCCGCTTGGTGACGATGCGCTTGTACACCGGATGCGGCACCCGGCGCGTGACCTCCACCACGATGGTCTTGGCCATCTTGTCGGAGACCACCAAGCCCACCTTGGAATTCTTTGTAACGTTGCCTTCGGCCATGGCTTAGCTTTTCCCCCGGGCGGCGCCGGCGTCCGCGTTCCCTTCACGCTCCCGCAACACCGTCAGCATCCGCGCCCGCTCCTTCTTCAGCCCGCGGTACTTCTTTAAACCATCCATCTGCCCCAGCCGCATCTGAAAGCGCAGCCGGAACATCTGTTCCTGCGCCTCGCGCAGTTGTTTGTGAATCTCCGCCGTATCGAGCGCCCGGGCTTTATCCGCGTTTTCCTTCATCGTTTACTCCACGTGCTCCCGCGAAACCAGCTTGGTCGGCAGCGGCAGCTTCGCCGCGGCCAGCTTCATCGCCTCCTGCGCCACCTCTCTCGCCACGCCTTCCATCTCAAACAGAATCTTCCCCGGCCGGATCACCGCCACCCACTGCTCCGGCGCGCCCTTGCCTTTCCCCATACGCGTCTCGGCCGGCTTCTTGGTGATCGGCTTGTCCGGAAACAGGCGGATCCATACCTTGCCGCCGCGCTTGATCGAGCGCGTCATCGCCACACGCGCCGCCTCGATCTGCCGGTCCGTGATCCATCCGCAGGAGAGCGCCTTCAATCCGTAATCGCCGAAGGCGAGCGAGGAGCCGCGCCAGGCCTTCCCGGCCATGCGCCCGCGCTGCTGCTTGCGGTACTTGACTTTTTTCGGCATCAACATGGCTTATTCCTTCTTGCCTTCCTCGCCCGGCTTGCTTTCCTTCGTCTCCACAACCTCCGCCTTCCAGCTCGGCTGCGGCGAGCTCATCGGCGGCAGGATCGGAGCCTGCACGCGCGGCATCTCCGGCGGCGGAGCTTGCAGGACCCCGCCGCTTTCCCCGGCCGGCTGCGCGCGCCGCTCCCGGTCGCGTTCCCGATCGCGGCGCTCCCGCACCGGAGTACGCCGCGGCTCCGGCTCATTGCGCAGCGGGCGGCGCTGCCCGCCCGGAAGAATCTCGCCCTTATACACCCAGCACTTGATCCCGATCACGCCATAGGTCGTATAGGCCTGGCTGAACCCGTAATCGATGTCGGCGCGCAGGGTGTGCAGCGGAAGCTGCCCTTGCAGATACCACTCGGTGCGGGCGATCTCGGCGCCATTCAAGCGGCCGGAAACGCGCACCTTGATTCCCTTGCAGCCGAAGCGCAGCGCCGAATCCACCGACTTGCGCATCGCGCGCCGGAAGGCCACGCGTTTTTCCAGTTGCAGCGCGATCGTCTCGGCGATCAACTGTGCGTCCAGCTCCGGTTTATGCACCTCCTGAATATCGATAAAAACTTCGCGCTTGGTCTTCTTGGCCAGATCCGCTTTCAGCTTTTCGATCTCAGCGCCCTTGCGTCCGATAATGATGCCCGGACGCGAGGTGTGAATGGTGATGCGCAGTTTGTTGCCGGGCCGGTCCACTTCGATCGCGCTGACGCCCGCCGCCTTCAGCCGGTCGCGCAGCGACTCCTTAAGCTCCAGATCCTCACGCAGCAGCTTGGCGTAGTCCTGCTTGGCGAACCAGCGCGACCGCCAGGTCTTGGTGACGCCCAGCCGGAACCCGTAGGGATGTACCTTTTGACCCATCGCTATTCCTTGTCTCCGACCTTCACGACAATATGCGCCATCCGCCGCTGGTAGCGGAACGCCCGGCCCATCGGCGCCGGCCGGATCCGCTTCATGCGCGGCCCTTCGTTCACATACGCCTCGGTGACAACCAGCCGGTCCACATCGACGCCGTTGGACCGGTTCTCGGCGTTGGCGATCGCCGAGCGCAGCACCTTTTCCACCGCCGGCGCGATCCGCTTGTTGGCCGCGCGCAGAATATGGATCGCCTCGCCGGCCTTCACGCCCCGGATCAGATCGACGACCAGACGCGCCTTCTGCGGCGAGGTCCGGATGTAACGAGCTTCCGCTTTCGCTTGCATATCTCCCCCTGGCCTCTCAGGCCGGCTTGGCCGTCTTCTCCGCCGCCGCCTTCGCTGCGTGCCCTTTAAACTGCCGCGTCGGCGAAAACTCGCCGAGCTTGTGCCCCACCATGTTCTCGGTCACATACACCGGAATGAACTTCTTTCCGTTATGCACCGCCAGCGTGTGGCCGACGAACTCCGGCACGATGGTCGACCGCCGCGACCACGTCCGCACCACCTTCTTTTCGTTCTTCTCGTTCATCGCCGCCACTTTCTTCATCAGGTGGTCGTCTACAAACGGTCCCTTGGCTAACGAGCGTCCCATTGGTTATCTCTTCTTCTGCTTCCGCGTGACGATCCACTTGTCCGTCCGCTTGTTGTTGCGAGTCTTGAAGCCGCGCGTCGGCTGGCCCCATGGCGTCACCGGATGCCGGCCGCCCGACGTCTTTCCTTCTCCGCCGCCATGCGGGTGATCCACCGGATTCATGCTCACGCCGCGGTTGTGCGGCATCCTGCCCATCCAGCGCTTGCGCCCGGCTTTGCCGATGCTCACGTTCTCGTGCTCGACGTTGCCCACCTGCCCGATGGTCGCCGCGCACTCCACCGGCACCCGCCGCACTTCACCCGAGGGCAGCTTCAGCAAGGCGTAGCCGCCCTCCTTGGAAACCAACTGCGCCTGGGCCCCGGCCGAGCGCGCCATCTGCCCGCCCTTGCCCGGCCGCAACTCCACATTGTGAACCACCGTGCCCGCCGGAATGTTTTTTAGCGGCAGGGCGTTGCCGGTCAGAATATCGGCGTCCGGACCCGCCATCACCGTGCGCCCCACCTCCAGGCCCACCGGCGCCAGAATATAGCGCTTTTCGCCGTCCACATAGTGCAGCAGCGCAATGCGGGCGCTGCGGTTGGGATCGTATTCGATGGCGGCCACGCGCGCCGCCACCCCGATCTTATCGCGCTTGAAGTCGATGATCCGGTACGTCTTCTTGTGCCCGCCTCCGCGGAAGCGCGAAGAAATCCGCCCCGTGCTGGACCGCCCGCCGGTCCGCTTCTTGCCAACCGCCAGACTCTTTTCCGGCCGGTCCTTGGTGATGTCCTCGCGCGAAACCACGGTCTGAAAGCGCCGCGTCGAGGTGGTCGGCCGATAGCTCTTAATAGGCATCTTTAAATCTCCGCGTACTCCGGCAGCTTTTCTCCGGCCTTCAATCTCACCCAGGCCTTCTTCCAGTCCGCGCGATAGCCGGAAAAGCGCCCCTGGCGGCGCAGTTTTCCCGCCGTGGTCGAGGTGCGGACCTCTTCGACCTTAACCTTAAAAAGCGCCTCCACCGCCTGCTTGACCTGCGTCTTGTTGGCCCCCGCCGCGACTTCAAAGCACAGGGTGCGCTCGGCATCCTTCTTGGCCACGCCTTTTTCGGTCACCAGCGGCCGCTTGATCACATCGTATAACGTCATGCCAGCGCCTCCGACAACTTCTCCGCGGCGCCGCGGGAAAGCACCACCTGCTCGTGCCGCAGCAGATCGTAGACATTCACCTCGCGGCTGGAAACCAGCTTCACCCCTTGCAGATTCCGGCTCGACAGCCGCAAATTGCGATTGTCGGCGTTATCCACCAGCAGCACCGTCCGCTGCGCCTCGATCGCATCGAGCGCCTGGCGCACCGCCTTGGTTTTGATTTCCGAAATGGCGAACTCGTTCACCACCTTCAGCTCGCCGTCGCGCAGCTTGGCCGATAACGCGCTGCGCAGCGCGCCCAACTGCATCTTGCGCGGAAGCTTGTAGGCGTAGCTGCGCGGCTGCGGCCCGTGCACCGTTCCGCCGTGCCGCCACAGCGGGCTGCGGATCGATCCCATCCGCGCCCGTCCGGTGCCCTTCTGCTTCCACAGCTTCTTGCCCGATCCGGCGACTTCATGACGCGTCTTGGTCTTGGCCGTCCCCCGCCGCGCGCACGCCAGATAATGCCTGACCGCCTCATACAGCAGCGCCTCATTTACCGGAGCCGCAAACACCGCGTCGGCCAGATCGAGCGTCCCGACTTTGTTGTTCTTCAGATCGATCACGTCCACGCTCGGCATGGCTATTTCTTGGCCCTCCTGACGACGACGTATCCTCCGGCCGGCCCGGGAACCGCGCCCTTCACCAGCAGCACGTTCTCCTCGGCGTCCACCTCGACCACCTCCAGATTGCGCACCGTCACCCGCGCCGTCCCCATCTGCCCGGCCATCCTCATGCCCGGAAAAACGCGCGAGGGAAAACTCGAGGCCCCGATCGAGCCCGGCGCGCGGTGGAACATCGAGCCGTGCGACTCCGGCCCGCCCCGGAAATGATGGCGCTTGACCAGGCTCGCAAAGCCGCGCCCCTTGCTCACGCCGATCACGTCGACTTTGTCCTTCGGCTTGAACTCATCCACCAGCACCCGGTCGCCCGCCTTCAGATCGCCGTTGGCGCCCTCCTCCAGGCGGAATTCGCGCAGGAACTTCACGCCCTCGGCGCCGCATTTCTTCAGGTGCCCGGCGGCCGGCTTGCTCACGCTCGTCTTCTTGGCATACTCCATCAATCCGAGCTGAATGGCGTCGTAGCCGTCCGTGGCCGGCGTCTTGCGCTGCACCACCACGCACGGCCCGGCCTTGAGCACCGTCACCGGAACCACCTGCCCGTCCGGCCGGAACACCTGCGTCATGCCGATCTTTTTCCCTAAAATCCCAGGACTCATTGGAAACTCCCAGTCCAACCGGCCGCCGACCGCGGGCCGCCGGCCACTTTACTTCCCTTTTCCGAACGCCTTGATCTCCACATCCACACCCGCCGGCAGATCCAGCTTCATCAGCGCGTCCACCGTGTCCTGCGTCGGCTCCAGAATGTCCAGCAGCCGCTTGTGCGTGCGGATCTGGAACTGCTCCCGGCTCTTCTTGTCCACGTGCGGCGAGCGCAGCACCGTGTACAGATTTTTCACCGTCGGCAGCGGAATCGGCCCCGCCACCTGCGCGCCGGTACGCTTGGCCGTATCGACGATCTCCGTCGTCGACTGGTCCAGAATCCGGTGATCGTACGCCTTGAGGCGGATGCGAATACGTTCTCTCAAGCTGCTCATGGGTTACTCGAGGATTTCCGTCACCGTCCCCGCCCCGACCGTCCGGCCGCCTTCGCGGATCGCAAACCGCAGCCCCTTATCCATCGCCACCGGAGTGATCAGCTCCACCGTAAGATTCACGTTGTCGCCCGGCATCACCATCTCCATCCCCTCCGGCAGCGTCGCCACACCCGTCACGTCCGTCGTCCGGAAGTAAAACTGCGGCCGGTACCCCTTGAAAAACGGAGTGTGCCGCCCACCCTCGTCCTTGCTCAATACATAAACTTCACCCTTGAACTTCTTGTGCGGCGTAATCGAGCCCGGCTTCGCAATCACCTGCCCCCGCTCCACATCGGTCTTCTCAATGCCCCGCAGCAGCAGACCTACATTGTCCCCCGCCTCCCCCTGGTCCAGCAGCTTCTTGAACATCTCCACACCCGTCACCACCGTCTTGCGCGTCTCCCGGAACCCCACAATCTCCATCTCTTCCCCAACCTTGCAAACCCCACGCTCAATCCGGCCCGTCACCACCGTGCCCCGCCCCTGAATCGAAAAAATATCCTCAATCGGCATCAGAAACGGCTTGTCCTTTTCCCGCTGCGGCTGCGGAATGTATTTATCCACCGCCTCCATCAGCTCGTCCACCGTCTTTTCCCACTTCTCTTCCCCGTTCAGCGCACCCAGCGCCGATACCCTCACCACCGGCAGCTCGTCCCCCGGAAATCCATAGCTCTTCAGCAGCTCCCGCACCTCCAGCTCCACCAGCTCCAGCAGCTCCGGATCGTCCACCATGTCCACCTTGTTCAGCGCCACCACAATGTAGGGCACACCAACCTGCCGCGCCAGCAAAATGTGCTCCCGCGTCTGCGGCATCGGCCCGTCGGTCGCCGCCACCACCAGAATCGCCCCATCCATCTGCGCCGCCCCGGTGATCATGTTCTTGATGTAGTCCGCATGCCCCGGACAATCCACATGCGCATAGTGCCGGTTGGCCGTCTCATACTCCACGTGCGCCACCGCAATGGTGATGCCCCGCGCCTTCTCCTCCGGCGCGTTGTCAATGGAGTCAAAACTGCGGAACTTCACCTTGGGATTGTGCTTGGCCAGCGTCTTGGTGATCGCCGCAGTCAGCGTGGTCTTGCCGTGATCAATATGCCCGATCGTCCCCACATTCACGTGCGGCTTGCTGCGATCAAATTTTTCCTTCGCCATGGTGGTTGTTTTCTCTCCTAACTTGCTACCTTGCCCTGAGCCCGGTTGGTAATCTCCTCGGCTACCGACTTCGGCACTTCCTCGTACTGGCCGAAGTGCATGGTGAACGCGCCGCGCCCCTGCGTGCGCGAGCGAAGCTCCGTCGCGTAGCCGAACATCTCCGATAACGGAACCATCGCCTTGATGATCTGCGTGGAGCCGAGAATCTCGGTCCCCTCCAGGCGCCCGCGCCGCGAGATCAAATCGCCGTTTACGGTGCCCATGTACTCATCCGGCACCACGACCTCAACGCGCATCACCGGCTCGAGCAGAACCGGCTTGGCCTTGCGCGCGGCTTCCTTAAAGCAGATCGAAGCGCAGATCTTGAACGCCATCTCCGACGAGTCGACTTCATGGTAGGCGCCGTCGAACACCGTCACCTTCACGTCCGACATCGGATAGCCGGCCAGAATTCCGTGCTCGAGCGCCTCGGCCACGCCTTTTTCCACCGCCGGAATGAATTCCTTGGGAATCGCGCCGCCGAAAACCTCGTTGACGAACTCAAACTCGCCGCCAGGCAGCGGCTCCACGCGCAGCTTCACCCGGGCGTACTGGCCCGATCCGCCGGTCTGCTTCTTGTGCGTGTAATCGGCTTCAGCCATCTGCCGGATGGTTTCGCGATAGGCCACCTGCGGCTTGCCAACATTGGCCCCCACGTTAAACTCGCGCTGCATGCGGTCAACGATGATCTCCAGATGCAGCTCCCCCATGCCGGCCAGAATCGTCTGCCCGGTGTCGGGATCGGTGGAAACCTTGAGCGTCGGATCCTCCTGGGCCAGCTTGTTAATCGCCATGCCCAGCTTTTCCTGATCCTGCTTGGTCTTGGGCTCGATCGCCAGTTGGATCACCGGAGCCGGAAACTCGATCGATTCGAGCAGAATCGGCGCTTTTTCGTCGCAAATCGTGTCGCCGGTGACCACATTCTTCAACCCCACCGCCGCGCAGATGTCGCCCGCCAGGATCTCGGTGATCTCCTCGCGCTTGTTGGCGTGCATCTTCACCAGCCGGCCGACGCGCTCCTTGCGCCCCTTGGAAACGTTGTAGATCGTATCCCCCGCCCCCAGCCGGCCGGAGTAGACCCGCAGGAACGCCAGTTGGCCGACAAACGGATCGGTCATGATCTTGAAAACCAGCGCGGCAAACGGCTCGGCGTCATCGGCGCGCCGGACCAGTTTCTCTTCCGGACGATCCACCGCCGCGCCCACCACCGCCGGAATGTCCACCGGCGAGGGCAGATAGTCGACCACCGCGTCGAGCAGGTTCTGAACACCCTTGTTCTTGAACGCGCTGCCGCAGATCACCGGAAAGATCTTCTGCGCGATGGTGGCCTTGCGGATGCCCGCGCGCAGCTCATCCTCGGTAATCGCCTGACCCTCGACGTACTTGGTGAACAGATGATCGTCCGTCTCGGAAACCGCCTCCACCAGCTTGTCGTGATATTCCTTGGCCAGATCGGCCAAATCTTCCGGAATATCGACGTCGTCATATTTGGCGCCCAGCGTCTCATCGCGCCAGATCCGGGCCTTCATCGTCACCAGATCGACCACGCCCTTGAACTGATCCTCGGCTCCGACCGGCAACTGAATCGCCACCGGCCGGCACTTGAGACGATCCACAATGGTGTCCACGGCGCGATAAAAATCGGCCCCGACGCGGTCCATTTTGTTGATGAAGCACAGCCGCGGAACGTGATATTTATCGCCCTGGCGCCACACCGTTTCGGTCTGCGGCTGAACGCCCGCCACCGCGTCAAACACCGCCACCGCGCCGTCCAGAACCCGCAGGCTGCGCTCCACCTCCGCCGTAAAATCGACGTGGCCGGGAGTGTCGATGATGTTAATGGTGCAGTCGCGCCACTGGCAGGTGGTCGCCGCCGAGGTGATGGTGATGCCGCGTTCCTGCTCCTGCTCCATCCAGTCCATGACCGCGGTGCCCTCATGCACCTCCCCGATCTTGTAGGTGCGGCCGGTGTAATAAAGAATCCGCTCGGTGGTGGTGGTTTTGCCGGCATCGATGTGGGCCATGATGCCGATGTTGCGCATCTTCTCGAGGGCTACGGTGCGTGGCATAAGAACTTCCTACCAGCGGTAATGCGCGAAAGCGCGGTTGGCTTCCGCCATTCGATGGACGTCATCCTTCTTTTTAATCGCGCCGCCCCGCAGGTTGGCCGCGTCGTTCAGTTCGTTGGCCAGCTTTTCCGGCATCCCCTTTTCCGGACGCAACCGGGCGTTGCTCAGAATCCAGCGGATCGCCAGCGATGTGCTGCGGTTCTTGGGCACCTCCACCGGAACCTGATAGTTGGCGCCGCCCACCCGCCGGGTCTTCACCTCCAGCAGCGGCTTGCAGTTTTCGATCGCCTTCTTGAACAGCTTCAGCGGATCGTCCTGCGTGCGCTCCCGGATGCGGTCCATCGCCTGATAAAAAATCCGCTGCGAGATCGACTTCTTGCCGTCCCACATCATCGAGTTGACGAACTTTTCCGCCAGCGTCGAGTTGTACACCGGATCCGGCAGAATTTCGCGCGTTTCAGGTCTGCGTCTGCGAGGCATAAATTACTTTCCCGCCGGCCCTTTCGGCCGCTTGGCTCCGTACTTGGAACGCCCCTGCTGCCGCCCGGCGACCCCGGCCGTGTCCAGCGTTCCGCGAACGATGTGATAGCGCACACCCGGCAGATCCTTGACGCGCCCGCCGCGGATCAGCACAATTGAGTGCTCCTGCAAATTGTGCCCGACTCCGGGAATATAGCAGGTCACTTCCAGCCCGTTGGTCAAACGCACGCGGGCGATTTTCCGCAGCGCCGAATTCGGCTTCTTCGGCGTGGTGGTCTTGACCTGTGTGCAAACCCCGCGCCGCTGCGGGCAGCCTTGCAGCGCCGGACTGGCGGTCTTGAAGCGCGTGGGGCGGCGGCCCTTACGCACAAGCTGGTTGAACGTCGGCACGAACTTCCTCTCTCGAAAAACTCGGTTGAATCCACCTGGGCGCGGGCGCGCTGGCCACCAGCCGCGCCACGAACCAAAACTTGCGAAGGTGAAAGGCTTCGGACTAGCCCATGCCCTTCCGGCGTCAAATCCGGCAAGAGTATCGGGGCCGGCCCCCGGCCGGACCGTCAAAACAAGACGGCGGTAGCGCAGGAGCAGAAGATCACTCGCTAACTCTACCGAGAATAGCGAAACTTTAAAATCTTGTCAAATCCCGCCAGAGCTTGCGGGGCTAAGCGTAGCCGAGGCGTAAATTTGATCGAAAAAATCCCCCGGCTGTAATAGAATTGGATCATGGCGCGGCGGCTTGTCCTGTTCGGCTTTGCGGCGATGCTGCTTATCCCCGGCGCTCAGGGCAAGGAGCAGCAGGATCTACGGGAACGGGTCCGCGACGGCGTCGAGCGCACCGGTAAAGATCTTCAGGCCGTCGTCCATCCCGAGAAACTGACCCCGGCCGAGCGCGAGCGCCTGGATGCTGCGCTCAAGGATCTGCGCGAGGTGCGGGAAGCCGTCGGCGGAACCGATTGGCAAGCCAAGCGCGACGTGCTGGAGCGAGCCGTCGAAAACATCGATTACCTCAATAAAAACGCGCCGATCGAGGACGGTGACAAGCAGACGCTCGGCATCGACTTGTTTACCCTGCGTTCAATTCTCGATTCCTGGAAAAAACCGTAGCCTGATTATTTCTTCAGGCCCGGCAGGCCGCCGAGCGACGGCGCCAGCCGCACCGCCCGCAGGATCGATTCCGCCACCGCCTCGGCGGCAGCCACGCCCAAGGCGTCGACCGCCATCTTCCGCTCCCCCAGCGACAGCGCGATGACGAGATCGCCGTCGGACATGGTGTTGACGGGATCGATGGTCCGCGCCATTCCCAGACCGGCCAGTTGAGCGAGTTTGGTGGCCTCCACTTTGCTGAGCGCGGCGTTGGTGGCAACCACCACCAGCGAAGTATTCTGCGGCGCCGGCCGGGGGCGCGGGGCGGACTTCATCAGCGCCGCCGCGCCGGCGAACTCCATGCTGTCCGGCGATTTCCTGGCTCCCGCCACGATTTCTCCGGTCTTCGGATCGCGCACGTCGCCCAAAGCGTTCACCGCCGCCAGCGCCGAAACCTTGACGCCGCCGTTCAGTTCCACCGTAAACGAACCGATCCCGGATTTCATGGCGTTCTTCATTCCCAGAATTTTTCCGACCGTCGCGCCGGTTCCCGCGCCGACGGCGCCTTCGGCAACCGGGCCCGCGGTGGCTGCGGCGCACGCCGATTCGCCCATTTCCCGGGTTGGCCGCACGCCGGCTTTGCCCATGCCGAAATCGAACAAAATGGCGGCGGGAACGATGGGAATACGCGCATTTCCAAACTTAAATCCGACTCCTTTGTGTTCCAGAAACCGCCGCACCCCGCTCGCCGCTTCCAGGCCGAAGGCGCTGCGCCCGGCCAGCGACACGGCGTGAATGCGATCGGTAACGTGAAGCGGATTCAGCACATCCCATTCCTCGGTGCCGGTGGCCGAGCCCCGGATATCGCCGCCGGCGACCGCGCCCGCCTCGCACAGCACCACCGTGCAGCCGGTCAATCCGTCATAATCGGTAACGTGACCTACCAGGATTCCCTCAATATCGGTCAGGCCTTTCACGGTAATCACATGGTAGCATCGTCATCATCGGGGGACCTCGATTGCTCGACTTCTTAAAGCCGCCAGTCGCCTCCTTTCAAGATTTTGTGGTAATGAGCGGCAGAGCGATGCGGAACGTGTTCCGCAGCCCGCATTACGGAGACGACATCCTGATCCAGATGGATGTGATCGGTTTCGGCTCACTGCTGATCGTGATGCTGATCGGCTTGTTCAGCGGACTGATCATGGGCCAGCAGATGGCGCGCGCCTTGCGCACCTACGGCGCCATCGGCCAGATCGGCTACGTCGTTTCCGTGGCCCTCATCCGCGAACTGGGTCCGGTGCTGGTCGCCCTGCTGGTGGCGGGAAGAAACGCCAGCGGGATCGCCAGCGAGCTGGGATCGATGAAAGTCACCGAGCAGATCGACGCCATGCGCGCCCTGGGAACCGATCCCATTCAAAAATTAGTAACGCCGCGCCTGATCGCCACCGCCGTGACGCTGCCGCTTCTGACCATCATCGCCGACTTTCTGGGGCTGGTGGGCGGATACATCATCGCGCATTTCCAGTTCGCGGTTCCCTTTTCGCAGTACTGGGTGCCGGCCTATCAGAATCTGGCGTACGCCGATGTCGCCGAGGGAACCGTCAAGCCCTTCGCCTTCGCCATCATCATCGCGCTGGTCGGATGCTTTTACGGGATGCGGACCACCGGCGGCACGGAGGGCGTCGGCCGGGCCACCACCCGAGCCGTGGTGGTCAGCTCCATCTGGATTTTCGTGACCACTTACTTCATCGGCGCGATCTTCATCAACATGCGATGAGCGAACCGGAGATTCTGCGCTTTGAGAACGTGAGTTTGAGGTTCGAGGACACGCCGGCGCTCGACCAGGTCTCCTTTCGCATGATCCCGGGCGAGACGGTCATCATTTACGGCGCGGCCGGCAGCGGCAAAACGACACTGCTCAAAACCGCGCTGGGACTGCTGAAGCCGGATTCCGGCCGCATATACGTCTTCGGCGAAGATGTCACCAACTTCACCGAGCCGCAGTGGTTCCCGCTACGGGCGCGCATGGGCATTCTGTTTCAGGAAGGCGGGCTGTTCGATTCCATGACCATCGCCGAAAACGTCGCCTATCCGCTGCTCAATTCGGTGGCCGCACGCGCCTCCAACCAACGGGGCGAAGTGGAGGAAAAGGTGCGCCAGGCTCTCCGCTTTGTGGATCTGGAGCAGACGCTCGACAAATTTCCAAGCGAGCTTTCCGGCGGCATGCGGCGCCGCGTGGGAATCGCGCGCGCCATCGTCACCGAGCCGCGGCTGGTGCTGTACGACTCGCCCACCGCGGGCCTCGATCCGATTACCGCGTACACCATCATCAGCCTGATCCTGAAAGAGCGCGATACGCTCAACGCCTCCGCCCTGCTGGTAACGCATCGTTTTCAGGACGGCCACCTGATGGCCAAATTTCGCTACAATCCGAGCAGTGGGCAGATTGAGGCGGCCTCGCAAAACGGGGGCAATGCGGCGCGGACCAGGTTCTTCGTCATGAATCAAGGGCGCCTTGTTTTTGAGGGCAGTCTGGCTGAACTGGCGGCCGCCAAAGATCCCTACGTGAAAAAATTCGCGAAATGAACCGTTAACGGATGCCGCAGCGAACCAGAGCCAAATGGGCGGAGTTGCGCGTGGGCCTGATGGCCATCGCCGCTCTTACCCTGCTCGGATATCTCATCTTTCTGCTCACCGGCTCCGGCGGGTTCTGGGAGAGCACCTCCAAGGTCTACACCTACCTGGGCGATTCGGGCGATCTTGCGGCGGGCGCCCCGGTGCGGCTGAACGGCATCATCGTAGGCAAGGTCAGCAACGTCGCGCTCTCCGGCTCCGACAATCCCCAGCGGGTGATTCAGGTCGAGTTGGAGATCAACACGAAGTTCCTCAAGGATATTCCCGTCGACTCGCAGGCGCAGATCGCGCAGGGCAATCTGCTCGGCACCAAATACATCAACATCACCATGGGCCGCAGCCGGCAAACCATCAAGCCGGGCGCGGAGCTGGCCAGCACCAACGTCGCCGAGTTCGAAGACGTTGTGCGGCAGAGCTATTCCGCGGTCGCCGCGCTGCAAGGGATTCTCACCAGAGTGGATCAGTTGCTCAACGAGGTGCAGTCCGGGCAGGGGACCATCGGCAAATTTCTGGTCGACCCGACGCTCTACGACAAGGCCGTGGGCGTGGTGAACGAAGGACAGAAGTTGATCAGCGCACTCAATTCCAATCGGGGCACGATTCCGAAGCTGATCAACGACGATACGCTCTACAACGATCTGCGCGGCACGCTGGCGCGCGTCAATACGCTGATGGATGGGATCGAGCAGGGGCAGGGCACGGTGGGCAGGCTGATGAAGGATCCGGCCGTGTATGACGAGGCGCGCGGCGCCATCGGCGATCTGCGCAAGGCGATCGCGGGGGTCCAGCGGACCATCGACGCCATCAATTCAGGCAAGGGAACCATCGGGGCGCTGGTGAACAACGGCGATCTGCATGATGAACTGAGCGCGTCCTTGCAGCGGATGAACACGCTGCTCGATAAGATCAACAGCGGCCAGGGCACCATCGGGCTGCTGCTGAACGATCCCTCGCTTTATCAATCGCTCAACGGCGCCACCGACGAGCTGCACGGGCTGCTTCAGGATTTCCGCGCCAACCCGAAAAAATTCCTGCATATTAAATTGGGATTGTTCTAGTGTCCCGGTCGAGGAGCGAAGCTAGGGCTGCATTTCCATGCGTAAACTGGTGGTGAACGCCGACGACTTCGGCTTCACGAGCGACGTGAACGAAGGCATCGTCGAGGCGCACCGCCGGGGCATTCTCACCGCGGCCACGATCATGGCCACCGGGGCCGCTTTCGACGGCGCGGTGCGGCTGGCCAAGGAAAATCCCACGCTCGATATCGGCTGCCACCTGGTGCTGGTGGGATCGCCGGGGCTGCCGGATTCGATCGCCGGGCTGGTGCTGTCCCTGGGCCGGATCGGGATTTACCAGGAACTCTCCGCGCAGGTCCGCAAGATCATCGGCGCGGGCCTGCGGCCCACGCATCTGGACACCCACAAACACACGCATCTGCTTCCGCCGGTGCTGGACGCGGTGGCGCGCATCTCACAGGAATATTCGATCCCCTGGGTGCGCCGGCCGTTCGACTTTCCGCTACAGGCGGGCGGCATCGGATGGAAGCGGCGCGCCGTGAGCCGGGCGCTGGGCGGAGCCCGCGCGCGATTCGCCCGCGTGCTGGCGCGGCGCGGCTGCCGGTCCACCGATCACTTCGCGGGGTTTCAAATGACCGGCAACTATAATGCAGCGGAGCTCGCGGCCCTGATCCGCGCGCTGCCGCAAGGCGTGACGGAGTTTATGTGCCACCCCGGATTCTGCACCGCCGAGTTGCGCGCGGCCCGCACCCGGCTCAAGGAAAGCCGCGAGCGGGAGCTGCGGGCGCTGACCTCGCCCGAGGTTCGCGCCGCTCTGGCTGAAGCAGGCGTGGAGCTGGCCAGCTATCGCGAGCTTTGATCGGCGTGAATCCCCTCCAGGGCCTGCGCGATCACGGTATCGATGACGCGGTCCGGATCGATCCAGGGGAAGCGCGGCTTGGCGATCAGCAGAGAAGTGATCCCGTGAATTGTCGCCCACAAGGCCCGCGCGCTGGCCTCCAGATCGCTCACCTGAATCCGCCCCTGCCGCTGGCATTCCCGGAGCACCCCGCGCAAATGATCGAATGCCTTCTCCCCGGCGGCGTGGGCGCGCGGGCAGCGCTCGGGATCGTCGAACGGCTGCGGCATCATGAAGGAGATCTGATAGGAGTTCGGATGCTTCCGTCCGAATTCAATATAAGCGCGAAGACCCGCGCGCAGCCGTTCCACCGGATCGGCAATCGTCTGATCCAATTCGGCTTGCTTGCGGATCAGGCGGGCCAGCGTTTCCTCGCACAGGCAGTCGAGCAGATCGGCTTTATCCTGAAAATAAAGATAGATGGTGGTCGGCGAGTACTCGATCTTCTCGGCGATCTTGCGCATGGAGACGTTCTCGAAGCCCTCGCGCACGAACAGGTCGCGAGCCGCCTCAAGAATCTCCTGGCGAAGTTCCTTTTTCTCGCGGAGTCGACGTTCCTGCACGCCCATGGATCACGCGCCAACTCTAGCGTAGCCTAACCGGCTTGCCAAGGGCCAGTCCGGTCTTGTGCCGCTGCCAAATTGGCATGGACCGCGAGCCCGCATTATTTCTGCACCGTCTCCACCTCCACATGCACGTTGTAGGTGTAGGTGACCGCATGGATGTTGATCAACCGCGCGCCTGACTCAGCGGAAACGCGCGAGTCGCAGCCGTTGGGACGGGAGTGATCGTCGGCGCGGCCGAAGGTGCGGAACGCGGCCGCCGCCAGCGTCCTCTGATACCAGTCAATCACCGTGGCGCAGGTATCGTTGGTCGGAAATTGAAAACGGATGATGGTTCCGTTCGAGGACTGCTGGACACCCGACAGCTCCGGAGTTGCACCCGGATAGATCGGGGCCCAATCGGGAATACGCGGCTGCGCGCGTCCGGTGAGCGTCTCTGGAGCGGCGCCGTGATTCCGCTCCACCGCGTTGAGGTGGATGATATTCATCACCTTCTCCGTGTCGCCTTGCGGGAGAGCGCGCTGGTACCAATTCACCCTGAGCGTGCGATGGCGATCGGGGGAATCCGCCGACACCTGCCCCGCGTTTCCGTTTGCCGCATCCGGCGAATTGTCGTCGTAGTCGCAGGCCCTTGAAGTCTGGACATCCCGGCCGCCATAAAGAAAACCAAGGCTGCGGAGCGTGTCCAGATACCAGAAGATGGCGGTGTTGCACGAGGCTTTGGTGGAGTAATCGGCGGCGTAGTAAATCTCCGAAGGCGTGCGCGTGATGGTCACGTCAGAAGCGAGAATGCTGCCCGGATAGATCGGCACCCAATCGGGCATTTTCGTCTTTACGGAGGCGGGCTTTTCCGGCTCGACCGTGGGCGCATCGCCGCCAAGCGTATCGGAGCCGCGGTGCAGCGCGGCATAAAGGATCGCCAGAACCGCGGCGGCGCCAATGAGGAGCAGCGGCCCATTGCGTTTCCCCCGGCCAATCGGCGCCGCCGGCGGGGGTGGAGGGGGGTACGGCATGAGGCCAATATATCCGAATCCAGAGCAGGAGATGGACGCCGGCTGCCGGAAAGATTAGCCGGCCTTTCGCGGGCGCAGCCCTTCGAGCAGCAGGCCGGCGATCTGGCGGCCGTGATCGTAGGCTTCTTCATATACGGCGCGGCGCTCCTCGCGCGTGAAGCCGTAGCCGAGGCGGTAGAGGCGCTCCAGGGACAGGCCCGCGGCGTAGGTCCCGGCGTAGGCAATGGCCGCCTTGGGGATGAGGCCGCCGCCGAAGGGGATTTTGCCCACCAGCTCCCGGGCCAGCGCGCGCCATCCGAAAGCCCCGGCGACCAGGGAGGCGATCTCCGACTTCTGCTCGCGGAAACCGACGTCGCGGTCGCTTGCCGCGGCCAGATGAAACGCCATGCGGATCTGATTCATGGTGAGGAACGCCGCGTCCGAGCCGAATTCGCCGACCGCCCAGCCGATGGAGAGGAAACTCGGAAGCACGTCGGGCAGGGCGGTGGCCAGGCAAAACAGCGCGTTCTCCTTGGCGATGGCGCGGATGATCTGATGGGAGGCCTGCTTGCGGAACGGATAAAAATTGCGGGCCAGCGGAAGCGCCAGATCCTGGCGCGCGCGGAGAATGCGGCGCACGCAGGCATCGGGGGACTCGGGATCGAAAGAAAAGGCTTCGCGCGGGCGCAGCAGCGAGGATTCATAGATTTGCACCGGGCATCCGGAGGCGCCGCCGCGCACCAGCAGGCGGACCGCGCGGGCGCGCCGCTCGGCGGAAAAATGGGGCGGCGCGAAGTAGGTTTCCATCCGCCCCAGCGACTCCTCGGAAGCCGCAACCAGGCCGATGCAGACCGGCTGCCGCGCCCGCTCGCGGATCTCGGCCGGATTCAGCGTCGACAGCGCGCGCTTGACTTCGCGGAGCACGGTTAAGGCCATGGCGAAACGGGTGCGCGAAACATCACCCGCGGTTCCTTCCTCCATTCTAGCGCCACGCCGAAGCGTTCCGCCTCGATCCGCGGCGAAAAGTATCGCAGAACGGCCTCGTTTGCCGGATGCCAGGCCAGAGCCGGCGCGACCAGCAGGAGCTTCGGCGGGCGCCGGGAAAGCGCCAGACCCGGAAAATAGCCGCGGTCGGGGAAGTCGCCGCGGTCCAGGTGCCAGGCCACCCGCATCCAATAGTCGAGCGCTTGCAGCGGCAGGTGAATGTTTTCATCGGCCTTGATTTCGATGATGGCCAGGCGGCCGTGGCGGTCGGCGGCCAGCAGATCGAACACGCTGCGGCTGCCCGCGGCGAACTGCGGCAGTTGGGAGTAGACCGGAGCAGGCAGCAGATCGGCGTCGAACCGCTGGAGATGGGCGCGCACCTGCGACTCCAGCCAGGACTCCGGCTGGCGGAGATACAGGGGGTTCAAACGATCGGCCGCGTCGGGATGGCGCATGCGGGCCAGCCCGGCGGCCAGACGCGCGACTTCCTCGATCGATGCGGCGCGCTCCCTATGATCGATGCCGCAGAAAATTTCGCGCCCGGTGACGCGGGCGAATTCCAGGCCGCGGACGGCGAGATGGATCGAGCCGTCCGGGCGATCGCGGAACTCGACGCCGCCGATCGCGGCGATCAATTCCAGCCCGCGCGGGACGGCGGCGCGCCGGAGCGGCTCGATCCGGGTGTCGAAATTGGTGTAGTCGGCCGGATCGACGGCGTCCTCCTCGCCTTGATGATGGACAAAGACGAGGAAGCGCGCGGCGTCCGGGTTGAGATGGCGGACGCGGTGGCAGGTGACCGCCTGCGCCGCGGCAGGGACAAAAATCGCCAGGCCCTCCACGCGATGTTTAAGGTCGCGGCGGCGGAGGTAATCGAGCCAGATCAGGCCGAAGCTAAGCGCGCCCTCGGGGGCGGGCGCATCCTCGGCGGCGCCGATGGCGGCCAGGGCGGAGCCTCCGCGGCGCAGCAGGGCGCGCGGATAGCTGGGAGAGAGGCTGTGCTGGAGATCGGCTTCGGTGGACAGCTCCACGATGCGCCAGCCCGGGAAGTGGCGGTGGAGGGAGCGGCGGAACAGCTCGCGGTACTTCAGGCGCGCGCCGCGGCGGGCGGCGTCCTGATTGGCGGGATCTTCCAGATCGAGCAGCGTGAGGCGGCCGGGCTTAACGCCGAAGCGCTCCACTTCAAGCTCCAGGCGGCCGCGCTTTTCCAGATGAATGGCGCGCACGCGGCGGACCAGGTTCTTCTTTTCATTCCAGCACTCCAGCGTCACGATGCCGCCGCGCGTGGTGAGCAGAAACGAATCGGGCGCGACGGCCATGGGATCGTCGCCGGGCTCAAACAACACCGGCCGCCGGCTCGACTGGAGAAATTTTTCGACCGCTTCGGCGATCCGCACCTGAGGATAGAGTGCGGGCCGGAGAAATTTTTCTCACCCGGCCGGAAGGGCGGGACGGCTCCTGCCTGGAATTTCAGCTCCGCGCCCGGACGGCGGGGTCAAAGCCGCCGGAGGGTGGGGCTTGCGCGGCGCGCTTGGATCTCACCGCCTCCAGGTACTCCGACAGCTTGAGCGGCAAGCGCGCGCCCTTTTCCATGTGCCGCTGCACGGCCTTTTGATAGCGGCGCAGGGTTTCACGCTTGGAGGATTCGCGCAGGCTACAGCTTTCAATATCCAGGAGCAACTCGATCTCCCACGGCCGGAAGGTGTTGCGGTGCATGTTGCCGCGAAGCAGCTCCTGGATCAGGCGGTTGAACTGCGCCAAAACCGCTTCGCTGTCTGGCAACGAATCGTGCATAGGTTTGGAACCGGGACGCTCCACGCATATCTATCGTCCCAATCGCTTCGAATCTTAGCATATTCAGTTGAGGCGGGCGAGCCACTGGTGAATGGCGGCGAGCTGGCGGCGGATTTCCTCCTGATCGGCGGCCTCCGGCTCCAGCGACAGATATTTTTCCAGATCCCGGCGGGCCTCCTGGTAGCGGCGCAGCTCCACCAGCAGCATGCCGCGGAGTTTGTGCAGGCCGGCGATGCCCGGCGTGCCGACGCCGCCGCCGAGCAGCAGCAGATCCAGCGTCGCCACCGCCCGCGTCCAATCGCTCCGCCGCATGTATCCGCGGTGCAGATTCTGGATCATGCGGCGCACGATGTCGCGCTTGGAAACGCGCTGCAACAGCGCCGGATCGGCCACCCGCGAGCCGGCCAGCATGAAGCATTCCCGCGCGGTTACGGTGCGGCCCCCGTGGAACGGATCGATATAGGCGGCGTAGTTGCCGTCGTCGAACTCGATGACGAAGTGGCGCGGCAGGCCGATGCCGAAGACAGGCATGCGGAGCCGCCGGGCGATTTCCATGTACATTACCGAGAGCGTGACCGGAATGCCTTTGCGCCGCTCCAGCACCTGATTGAGGCAACTGTTCAGCGGATCGTAATAATCCTCTTCATTGCCGTGAAAGCCGAGCTCGTCGAACAGATAGCGCTGCGCGGTTTCGACAAAGTCGCGGCCGTCGTTGAAATTTCGCAGCCGGTCGCCCAGCCGGGAGGCGAGTTCGTTCAGGCGGTCCATGGCGGGCTGCGCATCCAGATCCGGAAACTGGATGCGGGCCAGATCGAGCGCGGCCAGATCGAGGCGAATCTCGGTTCCGTTCGCTTCGGCCAGAATCTGCCGTAAATACTCCACCATTCCTATTGTGGCGGATTCCCGGCGGGGCCGGCCAATACCGTCGCCGCTGGCGCGGTTGAGTTTCCCGGGCCGTCCGCGGCGGCCTGCGCGTTACTTCTTCATCCAATCGCGACGGGGCGGGGAAAAAACCTCGAACGCGATGGCGTCTTCCAGCGCTTCGGCGGAATGGGGCACGTGCGCGGGAATATGCAGCGATTCGCCGGTATTGAGAATGATTTCCTTGCCCTCGAGCAGAAAACGCACGCGCCCGGCGTGGACCGTGGTGATCTGCTCATTGGCGTGGCTGTGTTCGGGCACCGCGCCGCCCTTGCGCATCTCGAAGCGGGCGAGCGTCATGGTTTCCGAGTGGATCGCCTGGCGCGCCAGCAGCGGGCTGAGCTGCTCCTTTTCGACGGTCTCCCAGCGGTATTGTTTCATGGCGGAATCCTCGCTTCAGCAAGCCATCCCTAAGTACTTTAACCCGGCGCGGGCGATCCGCGCGCGATCGAGAACCAGGCGGCCGTCCAGCACAATTTTGTTGCGCATCGATCCGGCCAGCGCGTCCCAATCAAGCTCCCGGTACTGCGGCCATTCGGTGACCAGAACGACGGCGTCGGCGTCCCGCGCGACCTCTTCGGCCGATTCGCAGCAAACCACCTTCAGCTCCGGATGCTCGGCGCGGAAGCGATCCATGGCCACCGGGTCGTGAGCCTTGACGCGCGCGCCGCGCTCGATCAGCTTGCAGGCGATTTCGATGGCGGGAGCTTCGCGGAGATCGTCGGTGTTGGGTTTGAAGGCCAGGCCCAGCAGGCCGATGGTCCGGCCCTTGAGGATGCGCAATTCCCCCAGCAGCTTGTCGATCACGCGTTCACGCTGGCGGCGGTTCACCTCGCGCGCGGCGCTGACGATGGGCATCTCCAGGCCATATTCCTCCGCCGTCGACAGCAGCGCGGCCGTATCCTTTCCAAAGCACGACCCGCCCCAGCCGATGCCCGATTGCAGGAATCGCGTGCCGATGCGCGCGTCCAGCCCGATGCCCTTGGCGATCTGCGCGATGTCGGCGCCGACCTTTTCGGAAAGCAGGCCGATTTCATTGATGTAGCTGATCTTCAGCGCCAGAAACGCATTGGCCGCGTACTTGATCAGTTCGGCCGAGGCCAGATCGGTGGAGATGAGCGGGACGGCGCCCAGACCCTCCGGCCGCGGCAGGTAGGGCGGCGCTTGAAAGGTTTGATCCAGAATCGGGCGGTAGAGGGTGTAGAGCACTTCGGCGGTCTGTTCCTCCTCGGTGCCGATCACCACGCGGTCCGGATAAAGACTGTCGTGCAGCGCGCTGCCCTCGCGCAGGAACTCCGGATTGGAGGCGACGGCGAAGCTGGCTCCCGCTTTCTGCCCGTTGCGCGCCTCGAAGGCTTCGCGCACCAGCGAGCCCACCCAGTTGCCGCTGCCGATCGGCACCGTGGATTTGTTCACCACCACCGTGAAGCCCCCGGCCAGATATTCGCCGATGCCGCGCGCAGCCGCCTGCAGATACCGCAGATCGGGCGCGCCGTTGGCGCCGGGAGGCGTCCCGACGGCGATGAACACGACCTGCGCGCCAGGGATGGCCTGATCGTACCGCGTGGTGAACTTCAGATTGCAGCGCGCCTGCTCGATGAGTTCAGCCAGGTGGGGTTCATAAAAGGGAACTTCCCCGGAGGCGAGCATCGCGATTTTCTTTTCGTCCGCGTCGGCGCAGGTGACCTTGTGGCCGAGGAAGGCCAGGCAAACTCCCGTCGTCAAACCGACGTAGCCCGTCCCCAGAATGGAAACATTCACGTTTCTTATCTTACGACAGGCAGCACCGGCGACAATACGAAGCGCAGCCGCGAATGCGCCTGCCGGAGCGCCTGTTCGGCCTCCCGCGGAGTGGAGGCGCGCGCGAAGATAAATCCGGGATAGCTGGCGCCTTCCGGCAGCGGAAGCAGATGCTGTCCTTCCTTGGCGGTGATGACGACGTCTTCGATTCCGGCGACGCCGCGCGCGGCCTCGATCCCCTCGGCGCGAACAAAAACTCCCTCGCCCGGAACCGGGATCATCATCACGCCGTGCGCGCCTCCGGCGAGCCTGCACCGCCACACGTCCTCTCCGGCGGCGTGCAGCAGGATGGCCTGTTCCAGAGTGACGCCGTTTTCAAAGCGAATCGCGCGGGCGCACAAGCCGCCGATGGGACGCGCGGCCATCTCCAACATCCACACGCCGCGATCGTTGACGCGCATCTCGGCATGGACCGGCCCATCGGTGAGCCCGAGCGCGGCGGCGGCGCGGCCCGCGGCATCGAAGATCGCGTCCTGAATCCGCGGGCTCTCGCGCGAGGGGGTCACGTAGATGGTTTCCTCAAAAAATGGGCCGTCGAGAGGGTCCGGTTTGTCGAACAGCGCGAAGACTTTCAGGCGTCCGGCGGTGAGAATGCCTTCGAGCGCGAATTCGCGGCCGGGAATGAACTCCTCGACCAGGATGGATTTTTCATTTTCGCGCCCGGCGATCTTGCGGATCCGCTCGCGCGCGGCGAGAAATTCGGCGATGTTGCCGGCTCGGATCACGCCGCGACTGGCCGAGAGCGCCAGCGGCTTGAGGACGCACGGAAATTGCCGGGGAGGCTCGTCCAGGTGAAATTCGGGCACGGGGAGATTCGCGGCTTGCAGGCGCCGGCGGAAGAGAAGCTTGTTTCCGGCGGCCGCCACCGCGCCGGGCGGGCTGAATCGCAAGCCGATCGCCTGCGCGATTTCCGACGCGGCCCGCGCCGGCCGGTCCCCCACGGCGGCGATCCCATGGAACGGCCCGCGCCGGCGGATTTCTTCGAGCGCGGCCAGCGGCTCATCGAAGCGGACGGCAATGGCATCGTCGCCCCAGGGGTCTTCGAGCACGTGGCAGCGGTCGCTCGCCAGAACCACACCCCAGGCCAGCGACCGGGCGGCCTCGGCAAACGCCCGGATCTGATAGCCGGTGGTGGAGGCGACCAGCAGGATCCGCTTCACGAATTAAATAAACGCCATGGTTTTGATGCCGGAAACATCAAAACGTTTCCGGCATCTGACGTTTTTGCACATCACTTTGTCGTCGGCCAGCACCATGTAGCTGGCGAATTTGGCAAAGCGGGCGCGATCGCGCTCGTCGGCCCCGCGCGGGAGCTGGTCCACTTTCTTGCGGACGATCCAGCGCAGTTCGTAGGTTTCCACCGTCCGGCAAAACGGGCAATTCAGCGTCGCCGGCCTGGTGGTGGGCGACTCGCGGTAGAACGCTCTTTCTTCCAGAGGCATGGCGCGGCCCCATCCATCTTACATCGTGCATAAACTGTGGATATGTTCTCGCCGATCTCGCGCCTGCTGGCGGCCTCGCTTGCGCCCTGTTCCGCGTGGGTGGCCTGCGCCGCTCCGGGCGGCTGCCTGGGCAGCGCGGCGGTCACCAGCTTCCGGCTTTCGGTCCGGCCCGGCGGAAACAACAGCCCGGATTGGATTCCGATCCGCGAGGTGAACAATCTCGGCAGCGGGTTCCGCCTGGCGTATCAGCCGATCGAGCTGCCGCCGAACCTGGGCAAGGACGCCAAGCTCGCGCTGGTGATGATCCCCAAGGCACGGGACGGGCAGCTCACGGTGCTGGAGCCGCGGCTGGCGGCAAGCTCCACCGAATGGACCTCGCCTTTTGCCGCAAGCATTGTCCTGGTGGTGTTCGCGCCTCAGGGTCTGGATGAAAAGCGGCTGACCAATCTGGTGACGCGCGACGACAACATGGCGGCGGCGCTGGCCGATTACGCGGATCAGACGGCGGAGCTCGAATCGGCGCTTCAGCTCGCGCGCGAACTGGAGGATCAGGCCGATGAGGACGCCTCCCGGCCGCCGCGCCCGATGACGCCCGCCGATCAGGCCGTGCTGGCGCTGGTGCGCGCGCTGAATCCCGCCGTTTCCAGCTACGATCCGCTGGGACTGGGCCGGCGCGCGGGTCCGGCCACGCTGACCGGCAAGGGAATGGAGGCGTTTTTCGAAAACGCCGGCGGACTTTTTCCCGGCGGCGGCGCCCTGCCGATGGTCAAGCAATGGCTGATGCCCGATACCGAGTTTCGCAGCGTGTACGCGATTCCGGCCGAATCCGACGGCATGACGCTGTGCGCCCAGCTCACGCCGCGCCGGGGAAACACCAAAATCGCCTACATGTGGGCTTACCGCCTGATCAATGCGGCGGCGCCGCCCGCCGCCATCGGAGGCGAAACGCACGTGCCCATCGGCATGCGCGTCGAGGTGCCGCTCAAGCTTGAAAAAGCGGCGGACTGGCGGCTGATCGATCATGTTTACGATTGGACGCTCACCGGCGCGGCGCCCCAGCCGCCGATCCATGTGGCGGTGCGCGGCATCGCGGAGGATCGCGCGCTGCGCATCGATTTGCGGAATTTCCCCGGCGCTCCCGGCGAATATTCGATTGAGGGCCGCTGGGATTGGACGGCGTACAAAGTCGCGGGCGCCTTCGCGGTGCATCGTTTCGACGATTTAAAGCTCGCCCAGTTGACGCCGGAATCGCGCGATAAGCTGATCGCGGGCAGCGGGCCGGTGGACGTCGAGCTGAGCGGCTGCGATTTTTGGTTCATCGAACGCGCGGCGCTGCACCGGCCGGAAAGCGCGCGGCAGATTCCGCTCGATTTGCCGGCGCATCCGGCGCGGAACCTGCGGCTGGAGATCGATACCGATGAATTGCACGTGGGACCTTATTTGCTGGCGCTGGCCCGCATCGACGGCGCCACCGCGGAGATTCCGCTGCGCCTGCTGCCGCCCAATCCGACGCTGGAGCGCGCGCGGGCCCACGTCGGGGATCGCGAGCAGACCGTGACTTTCCGCGGCACCGCGCTCGACCGCTTGCAGTCGCTTTCCTCCGAAGGCGCCGATATCGCGCTGGCGCCGGCGTCCGGTTCGCTGGAGCGCGAAGCGACGGTGCGCCTGCATCCCAATGTAAAACCGGGCGACGCGTTGGCCCTGGCGGCCAAGGTGGACGGGCTTGCCGGACTGCTGAGATTTCCCGGCGCGCTGCAAATCGCCGGCGCGCGGCCGAAAATTCTCGAAGCTAAGGCGTCGCTGCCGGCCGATCCGCCGATCCCCCCGCGGGAGGGCGAAATTCCGGCGGGATCGTGGGCCAGCTTCGCCATCAAGATCGAACCCGCCGCGGCGCAGCCGGTCCTGACGCTGGAATGCGCCGAACCGGCGCGAACCGTGCAGGCGGCCCGGCTGCGCGCCGGGGAAAGACAAAACTCGGCCGAACTGGTTTCCGCCGGCGGCGGCGCGCTCTTCTTATCGCTCGACGCCGGATCGGTGGGCCGTTCCGGATGCACGCTGACCGCCGTCATCGAAACCGAGGCCTTGGGCAAATCGGATCCGTTCACGCTGGGCAAAGTGGTGCGCCTGCCGCGCATCGAAAGCTTCGCGCTCACCGACGAAAGATCGGGCGACGGCTTCATCGGCTCGCTAAAGGGATTCGACCTGGAGACCATCGAAAAAACCGGCTGGGACGCGCGCACGGGCGTCGCCGTGCCGGATCTGCCGCGCCCGCTGGCGGGGGAAGGCGCGCGCCAGTCGCTGCGCATCGTGATGCCGTGGCCGGCGCCGAGCCCCAAGGCTCCGCTGTTTATCTTCCTGCGCGGGGAAACCGAGGGAAGAGCCACCAAGGTGACGCAATAAGCATGCGGCCGGCCTGCGCCGCCGGGATTTGAGCCATGCAGCCCGCGGAGTTCGATCGGATCGTCGAGCGGGCCCTGCGCCGCATCCCGGCGCGGTTCCGCAAACGCCTGGAAAACGTCGCCATCGTGGTGGAGCAGGAGCCGCCGCGGCCCGGCCTGCTCGGCTTATATCAGGGCGTGCCGCTGACCGGGCGCAGCGTGAGCGATTCCTTCCGCATGCCCGACAAAATCACCATCTTCCAGGGGCCGCACGAGCGCGCGGCGCGCGATCTCGCCCAGCTCGAGCAAATGGTGGCCGATACCGTCTGGCACGAAATCGCCCACTATTTCGGAATGAATGAGGCTCGCGTGCGCCGCGCCGAGCGGAGGCGCGGCCTCCGATGATCACCTGCGCGATCACCGACCGGCGCCTGCGCGCGCTCTCAAGCGGCGCCGATTGGCTGCAAATCCGCGATAAGGCGCTCCCGGCGCGCGAGCTGCTGGAAGTGGTCAGGACCGCGATGCGTTGCCGGCCGAAGGTGATCGTCAATACCCGCATGGATGTCGCGCTCGCCGCGGGCGCGGCGGGATTGCATCTGCCCGCCGGATCGATTCCGCCCGCGCGCTGGCGGCCCATCGCGCCGCCGGATTTTCTGATCGGCGTCTCCTGCCACAGCGTGGATGAGGTGCGCGCCGCCGAAGCCGAGGGCGCCGATTATGTCTTTTTTGGGCCGGTTTTTGCGCCGCTTTCGAAAGCGTCGCCGCTTCCGCCGCGCGGGCTGGATGCGCTCGCCGAAGCGGCGCGGGCGGTGAGAATTCCGGTGCTCGCCCTCGGCGGGATCACGCGCGACAACGCGGCCGCTTGCGCCGCCGCCGGCGCCGCGGGCATCGCCGGCATCTCCCTTTTCGAGACTTGATAAAATCTGTAACCGTGAGCGGCGCCGCCTTGAAACAGGCGTATTCGAGGGAAGAAGCGCTTCGTCTGGCCGGCATTTCCGAGCGCCAACTGTCCAGTTGGGAGCGCCAAAAGCTGCTCGAACCGGCGGCCCAGTACGGATTCCGCGAGCTGCTGGCGCTGCAAACCCTGGTAAAACTGCGCAGGAGCCGCGTGGCGCCCGCGCAGATCCGCGCCGCACTCGATGCGCTGCGAAAAACACTGCGCGACGTCGGCGATCCGCTGACCCAGCTCAAACTTTTCGCCGATGGCAAGAAGATCCGCGTGGAGATTGACGGCGGGGCGATGGACGCCATGTCCGGCCAGCTTCTGCTGAATTTCGGCGCGAACGATCTCAAGCGCCTGGTGCAGCTTCCGAACAAGGACGGCGCCGCGGTCGAGCGCGACCGGCGCTTTACGGCCGAACGCTGGTTCCAGCGCGGCCTCGATCTGGAGCAGTCCGGCGCGCCGGCCGAGGAGATCATCGAAGCGTACCGCAAGGCGGTGGAGCTCGACGAGAAATCGGCGGGCGCGCTGGTCAATCTCGGCACCATTTACTTCAACGCGCGCCAATTTGCCGAAGCCGAAAGGTATTACCTTCGGGCGCTCGACGCCGACCCGGACTACGCGCTGGCGCACTTCGATCTGGCGAATCTGTACGACGAGCGCGGCGACCGCAGCCGGGCGCTGAAGCATTACGAAGCCGCGCTGCGCATTGCGCCGAACTACGCCGACGCGCACTACAACATCGCGCTGCTGTATCAGGGACAGAACCAGCCGATGAAGGCCGTCCGCCACTGGACCGCTTATTTAAAGCTCGATCCGTCCAGCCACTGGTCGGCGATCGCCCGGCGCGAGCTGGCCAAACTGCGGCAGGCGGCCGTGGTCCAGGGCAGTGGCAAATAGCCGCAACCCGATAAAATAAAAACCGAGGATGCTTCTTGAATAGAATTGCTCTGGCCTTTCGCAGTTTTTTTTCGATCCTGTTCCGGGGCTCGCTGGCCGCCGATATCGCCCAGGCTTTTGGATACGTCAAAGCCGCGCCGGTTCGGGTCGCGCCCGCACCGCGGCAGCCCGGTCCGGCTGAGGGCGCGGTGCAGATACTGGCCATTTTGCAGCGCGACTCGCGCCTGATCGATTTTCTGATGGAGGATATCTCCGGCTACTCCGACGAACAGGTCGGAGCCGCCGTGCGCGACGTGCAGCAGCAGGCCCGCAAATCGCTGGAGCGCTATCTGCAACTGACTCCGGTGATCGACGGCGTGGAAGGAACCTACATCAAGGCCGACACCGCGGACGTGAAGCTGATCGGCAACGTTCCGGCCAACGGCAAGGCTCCCGGCGGCCTGTTGCGCCACAAGGGATGGCGCGCGGCGAAGGTGGATCTGCCCGCCACGCCGGAAGGCAACCTGCTCGCGCCGGCGGAGATCGAAGTCGAGTGAACCTGGGAATCGATCTCGGCACCACCAACTCCGCGCTGGCGTATATCGACCCCCAGGAGGCGGCCGGGGCCGATTATCCCACCATCCGGGTCCTCGAAATCCCGCAGTACGTCGCGCCGGGGCGCATCGAACCGCGCCGCACGCTGCCGTCGTTCCTGTATCTGGGCGATCAGGAGTATGTGGGGGTCTTCGCGCGCGAGCAGGGCGCGCTGGTTCCCACCAAAAGCGTCCATTCGGCCAAGAGCTGGCTGTCCAATCCCGAGGCCGACCGCACGGCGAAGATCCTGCCCTGGGACGCGCAGGAGGGCGGGCGCGTTCTGTCGCCGGTCGAGGTTTCGACGCGCATTCTGAACCATCTGGCCGAGGCTTGGACCGCACAGCATCACTCGCCCATCGCCGCGCACCATGTTGTGCTGACGGTCCCGGCCAGCTTCGATGAAGAGGCGCGCGAGCTGACGGTGATGGCCGCGCGCGAGGCGGGAATCGAAAATCTCACTCTGCTTGAAGAGCCGGCCGCCGCGTTTTATTCCTGGATCGCCAACGATCTGGCGCGATCGCGGAAAAATCTGTTCGACGGACAGACCGTGCTGGTCTGCGACGTCGGCGGCGGCACCAGCGATTTCACCCTGATCCGCGTCTCGCGCGAAAACGACCGCATCGATTTCACGCGCACCGCGGTCGGCAAGCATCTGCTGCTGGGCGGCGACAATCTGGATTTGACGCTGGCCTGGCTGGCGGAAGCCAAGCTCGGCAAATCGCTCTCCATCCGCCAGCGCAGCGGGCTGCGGCGGCAGTGCGCCTCGGCCAAGGAGCGGCTTCTTTCCGATCCCCATCTGAAAAGCGTCGAAGTCACCGTGCTCGGCGGCGGATCGGCGCTGGTGGGCGGAACGCTGCGCACGGAGATCCTGCGCCAGGAGGTTCTGGAGCTCGCGCTGGAAGGTTTTCTTCCCGTGTGCGCGCCGGACGACAAACCCAAGGAGGAAGAGAAAAGCGTGTTTCGCGAGCTGGGCCTGCCCTACGTCGCCGATCCCGCGATCACCCGCCACCTCGCCGCGTTTCTTTCAGGCGCCGGCGACGCCAAGCCCGACGCGATTCTCTTCAACGGCGGATTCTTCATCCCCGAAATTCTGCGCCAGCGCGTGGCCGATGTGATGGAGCATTGGTACGGCCATCGGCCGGTGATCTTGGAAAACCGCGATCTGGATCTGGCCGTTTCCGTGGGCGCCGCGTACTACTCCTATGTCCGCGCCACGGGCGCGGGATTGCTGGTGCGCGGCGGGCTGCCCCGATCGTATTTCATCGGCGTGGCCGGCGATTCAGGCGCGCTGCGCACGATGTGCCTGGTTCCGCGCGGCGCCGAGGAAGGCTCCACGGTCGAGCTCGATCCGGGGAATTTGCAACTGATCGCCAACCGGCCGGTGTCGTTTCGCTTGTACAGCTCCCGCCACCGCGACGGGGACCGTCCCGGCGACATCGTCGAGTTTCCGCCGGAGGCGCCCGACGGCGAGCCGCACTTGCACGCGCCCCTCAACGCCGTTCTGCGCTTCGGAAAATCGGGCGAGCGCCGCGTTCCGGTGAAGCTCGGCGCGCGCCTGACCGAGGTCGGCACGCTGGAGATCTGGGCCGATTCGAAGGAAACCGATCATCGCTGGCGGTTGCAGTTCGAACTGCGCAAGGCCGTTACGCAGGCGCCGCCGCGCCCGGCCGCCGTGGTCAGCGAGGAAGCTCTCTCGCAAGCCGAAGCGCTGATTCCCGCAGCTTTCGTTGAAACCAGGATCGAGCCGGCGCAACTGCCCGCGCGGCTCGAACAGGCGCTCGGCCTGGGACGCAACTCCTGGCCGGTGGCGGCGATTCGCAAGCTCGCCGATCGCATGCTGGAGGTCGCCGACGGCCGCAAGCGCAGTCCCGCGCACGAGCTGCGCTGGTTGAATCTGTGCGGCTTCTGCCTGCGTCCCGGCTTCGGTTTCCCCGGCGACGATTTCCGCATCGAGCTGGCGCGCCGCGTCTACGCCGGCGGCCTGCAATTCGCCAATCAGGTGCAGAACGAGATCGAATGGTGGATCTTCTGGGGGCGCGTGGCGGGCGGGTTGAACCGCAACCAGCAGACCGACATTTTTCAGCGTCTTTCCCCCACGCTTCTGCCGCGCTCGCAGAAGCGCCCGCGCGTCAATCCCAGCCTGCTGCGGGAAATGTGGCGCACCGCGGCGAGCCTGGAATTGCTCCCGATTCAAACCAAAACGCAGCTCGGCGATGAGCTGGTGGCGAAAATTAAAAAAGGCGATTTCGTCGAAACCGGCCTGTGGTGCCTGGCGCGCCTCGGCGCGCGCAAGCTTTTCTACGGACCCATCAATCAGGTGGTGCCGGCATCCACGGCGGCGCGCTGGATCGACGCCATCATCAAACTGGAGCACGCCGAAGACGCCGTGGCCGCCCTGGCGCGCCGCACCGGCGACGCCGCGCGGGATCTGCCTCCGGCGGCCCTCGATCTGGTGCGCCGCGCCTTTCCCGGTCTTGATCTGGAAGCCGAACCGCGGGATCCGCTGGCCGCCATGGGCAAGGTGTTCGGCGAGGAGCTTCCGGCCGGCCTCATCCTGGAATCGGACGGCGCCAGCTTGCAGCCCGCGCAGGGTTTATAGCCGGGCTCGGTTGTGAACGAACGGGAGCTGATCGAACGCATCCGCAGCAGCGCCGGCCGCACGCCGCTGGTGCTCGGCATTGGCGACGATTGCGCCATTTTCCGGCCGCGCGCCGGCGAGGATCTTCTGTTCACCACCGATCAGATGATCGAAGGCGCGCACTTCACCCGGTCCCTGCCGGCCGAGGCGGCCGGTGAGCGCGCGCTGGCGCGGAGTTTGAGCGACATCGCCGCGATGGGCGGCGAGCCGCGCTTGTGCACCGTCGCACTCGCGGTCCCCGGAAACCAGGCGCGATGGATCGAGAGGTTTTTCACCGGCCTGTTGCGGCTGGCCAAGCGGACCGGCACCGCGCTCGCCGGCGGCGATCTGGCGCGTTCGGAAAAAATTTATTGCGACGTGATGGTCTGCGGCGCGGTTCCGCGAGGCCAGGCTCTGCGGCGCGACGGCGCGCGTCCCGGCGACGCCATCTTCGTCTCCGGCCGCCTGGGAAAATCCTGGACGCGGCCGATCCGGCCCCGGCTGGCGCTCGGCGTCGCGCTGCGCGGTCGCGCGACGTCGTGCATCGATTTAAGCGACGGCCTGTCGCTCGATCTGCACCGGCTCTGCGCCGCTTCCGGCGCCGCCGCCGAGATCAACCGCGTTCCGGTGGCCCCGCAATCCACCCTTGAGCGCGCGCTCCACGGCGGCGAGGACTACGAGCTGCTCTTCACGCTGCCGCCCCATGGCATGCCGCCGCGCGGGAGCTGGCGCATCGGAACCATCGTGCGCGGCGCGCCCGGCGCGGTGAACTTCCACGGGCGCCCCCTGCCGCCGCGCGGCTACGATCACTTCACCCGGCGCCCCTGAAGCTCCTTCCACCGGCGGTAGAAAAGCGCTAGCGGCAGGCCCATGACGTTGAAGTAATCTCCCTCGATGCGATCGATGAATTTCGACGCCAGCCCCTGGATCGCGTACGCCCCGGCTTTATCCAGCGGCTCGCCGCTGGCGGCATAATCCTCAATTTCGGCGTCGCTCAACGCCGTGAAGTGAACCCGCGTCACCGCGCGATCGGCCAGGGCGCCGCCGGCGTGGCGCAGGCAGATCCCGGTCAGAACCACGTGCGTCCGCCCGGAAAGCAACCGCAGCATCGCCCGCGCCTCCGCGGCGTCCGCCGGCTTTTCCAGCACGCGTCCGCCGGCGGTCACAATGGTATCCGCCCCGAGCACGATCTCATCGCGCTGTTCCCAGGCAGCTTCGGCCTTTTCCCGCGCCAGCCGCATCGCGTACTGTTCCGGCGGCTCGCCGGCGCCGCGCCGTTCTTCCACCGGCCGGGAGCGGACCGTAAACCGGAATCCCGCAATGGTCAACAACTCGCGCCGCCGCGGCGAGGCGGACGCCAGAACCAGTTCAGGCACCTCCGCATCATACAATTCCGCAACCGGCGCGGGCTGCCGCGCCGGTCCTTCCTTGCGGCCGGCAAGATTCGTGGCTTTGCATTCATCCCGCCGGACCTGCCGCGTGCTACAATCGTGCTTTCCCCCGGCACCACCATGGAACGCGCCGGCCGTCTCATCGCCAAACTGAAACTTCCGCCCGAGGTGGCCGATCCCGAATCCCGCGCCCGCGCCGCCTGGAACGTCGCCGCGGGCAAAAAAATCGGCGCGCACACGCTCGCCGCCGCGCTGGTCCGCGATACCCTGGTGGTCGAAGTGGAGGATATCGTCTGGCAGCGCCAGCTCGCCTCGCTCGAGCATTTTTTGCTGCGCAATCTGGCGGACGTCCTGGGCGAGCCTCTGGTCCACAGGATCGATTTCCGCCCGATGCCGCGGCGGCGCGCGCCGCGCCGCGCCGAATCCGCGCGGCCGTCCGGCGAAACCGTGCCGGATCCGGTGCTCGATCTGGTCTACCGGCAGAAGAAACTTCACGCGTGAAACTCACGGAAGAGCAAATCCGCAACGTCGCCGATCTGGCCAACCTGGCGCTCACCGAGGCCGAAATCGTGCGCATGAAGCGCGATCTGGAAGACATTTTGACCTACATCGACAAGCTCAATGAGCTGGACACCTCCGGCGTCGAGCCGATGGCGCAGGTCCTTTTCTCGGCCGGAACGGCAGCCCTTCGCGAGGACCAGGAACGGCCGCCGCTGGGCGCCCGGGCCGCGCTCGAAAACGCGCCCGCCGCCGGCGCCGGATATTTCAAGGTGCCCAAAGTGATCGAGCGATGAACCTCGGCGAACTGTCGGTCGCGTCGATTCGCGCGGATCTGCTGGCCGGAAAATATTCCGCGCGCGAGCTCGCCGTGCAAGCCCTGGCCCACGCGCAGCGGGAAAACCCGAAGACCAACGCCTATCTGACCTTTTCGCCGGAGCGCGCGCTGGCCGCGGCGCAGGAAGTGGACCGCAAGATCGCCGCTGGCGAAGATCCAGGCCCGCTGGCCGGCGTGCCCATCGCGGTCAAGGACGTCATCGTGACGCGGGGCGTGCGCACCACCTGCGGATCCAAGCTGCTGGAGCACTATATTCCTCCCTACGACGCCACCGCGATCGAGCGTATCGAGAAAGCCGGCGGCGTCATTATCGGAAAGACGAACTGCGACGAATTCGCCATGGGATCCTCGAATGAAAACTCGGCCTTCGGCCCGGTGCGCAATCCCGTCGCGCCGGACCGCGTGCCCGGCGGATCGAGCGGCGGATCGGCGGCGGCCGTCGCACAGGGCACCGCCGTGCTCGCGCTCGGCTCCGATACCGGCGGATCCATCCGGCAGCCCGCTTCGTTTTGCGGCATTACCGGCGTCACGCCGACGTACGGGCGCGTTTCGCGGTACGGATTGACGGCCTTCGCCAGCTCCCTCGATCACATCGGCCCGCTGGCGAAATCGGTGCGCGATTGCGCGGCGCTGCTCCAGGTGATCGCCGGCCGCGATGAAATGGACGCCACCAGCGCGTTCGTTCCCGTGCCGGATTATACGGCCGCGCTCGGCGGCGGCATCCGCGGCATGAAAATCGGCCTGCCGCGCGAATTTTTCGAAAATCTGGAAAGCGAAACCGGCGATCTGATCCACGCCGCCGTGGATGTTCTCAAGAAACTCGGCTGCGAACTGCGCGAAATCCGCCTGCCGCACACGCCCTACGCGGTCGCGGCGTACTACATTATCGCCACCGCCGAAGCCAGCTCCAACCTGGCCCGCTATGACGGTGTGCGCTACACCCGGCGCGCCGAATCCGCGCGGACCCTTCCGGAGATGTACCGGCTCACGCGCGATGAAGGATTCGGGGCCGAATGCAAGCGCCGCATCATGCTTGGAACCTACGTGTTGAGCGCCGGCTATTACGACGCCTATTACCTGAAGGCCCAAAAAGTCCGGAGCTTGATCGCGCGCGATTACGCCGAGGCCTTCGAGCAGGTGGACGCCATCGCCGGCCCGGTCTCGCCGTTCCCCGCCTTCCGGCTGGGCGAAAAGGTGGACGACCCGGTGGCCATGTATCTTTCCGATATTTTCACCCTTACCGGCGATCTGGCCGGCGTCCCTTGCATGAGCGTGCCGTGCGGGGCAACCCGCCTCGGTTTGCCGGTCGGACTACAGATTCTCACGCGCCACTTCGACGAAATTTCAATGTTTCGTGTTGCGGACGCTTACCAACGTGCATCTAATTGAGCAAATCAAAGGAGAAAATATGGCGTTTACCGTACCTGCATTGCCTTATGGATTTGACGCGCTGGAGCCGTATATTGACGCGAAAACCATGGAAATTCATCATGACAAGCACCATGGAGCCTATGTGGCGAATCTGAACAAGGCGCTCGAATCCGCGCCGCAGCTTCAGGGCAAGACGCTTGAGGAATTGCTCGCCAACAACTGCGCGATCGTGCCGGAATCGATCCGCACCGCGGTCCGCAACAACGCCGGCGGCCACGCCAATCACACCATGTTCTGGACCATCATGGGCCCGCACAAGGGCGGCAATCCGGTGGGCAATCTGGCCCGCGCCATCCACGGATCCTTCGGGAGTTTCGACGCGTTCAAGGAAAAATTCGCCGCCGCGGCCGCCGGCAGATTCGGATCCGGCTGGGCGTGGCTGGTGAAAAACGGCGACCAGCTCGAAATCACATCGACCGCCAACCAGGACTCGCTGCTGATGGAGGGAAAATTCGCCGTCATCGGCCTCGATGTCTGGGAGCACGCCTATTATCTGAAGTATCAGAACCGGCGTCCCGAGTATATTGCGGCCTGGTGGAACGTGGTCGACTGGGAAGCGGCCGAGAACCGGTTCAACCTGGGCAAGGGCGTGTAGCTCGCCCGCCGGAATTTTTTCCGGCTCCCACGTTCCCGCCGGCCGGTTTGCCCGGGCGGCAATAGCGCCGGGGCTGGCCGAAGGCGTCCGGAGAGATCCTCTATTTCGGCCGGCTCGTTTCGCTGGCCAGCCTGCTGGCCAGCGGACGATCCTGGCCCGCGTATTTGTTCCCCGCCTTCTTGCGGTACGGCACCGCCACCGGCGTGGAAAGCTGCTCAAACGTAAACGAACAGATCCGCATGCCCGGGTACAGCGCCACCGGCATCCGGCCAAGGTTGCTCAACTCCAGTGTCGCCTTGCCGGACCAACCCGGATCGAACAGGCCTGCGGTCCCATGCACGATGATGCCGATTCTTCCCAGACTCGAGCGCCCCTCCAGCCGTCCGAGCACATCGTCGTCCAGCTCCAGCGTCTCTTGCGTGATCGCCAGCGCGAATTCGTGCGGCTGAAGAATGAACGGCTCCTCCGGCGGCACGGTGATGGTCCGCATCAGGTCCTGAATCGCGGTGCGGTCCCGGAGGTCGATAAAGGGATGCCGGCTGTGCTCAAACACGCTGAATTCGTTGCCCAGGCGGAAATCCACCGAGCAGCTTCCGAGCTGCTCCGGGGGCAGCTCCGGCGTGATCCGGATCTTGCCCTGCTCGATGTAACGCCGGATGTCGATGTCGGAAAGAACCATAGTTTTTGAGATTAGCAGTATTGGCGGCATTCGATACGATGGAATCGCATGCCCGTCGATCCCCGCGCAGGCGAGCCCGCCCAGGCCCGCGACCTCGTAAATATCCCGCGGCTGGTCACCGCCTATTTCGCCGAGCGCCCCCAGCGCCCGGTTGTGTTCGGAACCTCCGGACATCGCGGTTCACCGCTGGAGGGCGCCTTTAACGAATGGCACATCCTGGCGATCACCCAGGCCATCTGCGAATATCGCCGGCAAAACGGGGTCGGCGGTCCGCTGTACCTCGGATTCGATACTCACGCTCTATCCGAGGCGGCGTTCGCCAGCGCCCTGGAAGTCCTGGCGGCAAACGAAGTGGAGGTTCGCATCGCGCCCGGCGGCGAGTACACGCCGACGCCCGCCATCTCGCACGCAATCCTGGCGCACAACCGCGGGCGCCAGGCGAATCCCGCCGACGGCATCGTCATCACGCCTTCGCATAATCCGCCGGAGGATGGGGGGTTCAAATACAACCCTCCCCACGGCGGCCCCGCCGATAGCAAGACGACGGGTTTCATCCAATGCCGCGCGAATGAAATTCTCAAATGCGAGCTGGCCGGCGTCCGGCGCGTCCCGTTCGCGCGCGCCCGGAAATCGCCCACCACGAAGGAGCACGATTTTATCGCCCAATACACCGGCGGCCTGCGCGAGGTGATCGACATGGATGCGATCCGCGGCGTGAATTTCGGCGTCGATCCGCTGGGCGGCGCGGGCGTGCATTACTGGGGGCCGATCGCCGAAAAATACGGGCTCAAAATGACTGTGGTCAACGACAGCGTCGATCCGTCGTTCCGCTTCATGACCCTCGATTGGGACGGCCGCATCCGCATGGACCCGTCCTCGCCCTTCGCCATGCGCGCGCTGGTGGCGATGAAGGATAAATTCGACGTGGCCGCCGCCTGCGACACCGATCACGACCGCCACGGGATCGTGACGCGCCGCGGCCTGATGCCGCCCAATCATTATCTGGCGGTGTGCGTCGATTATCTGTATCGCAACCGTCCGGGCTGGAACGCGTCCGCCGCCGCCGGCAAGACCGTCGTTTCCAGCAGCATGATCGACCGTGTCGCCGCCGGACTCGGACGCAAGCTGTTCGAAGTTCCGGTGGGATTTAAATTTTTCGTCGAGGGCCTGCTCTCGGGATCGATTGCGTTCGGCGGCGAGGAAAGCGCCGGCGCGTCATTTCTCGATCGCCGCGGCGCGCCGTGGAGCACGGATAAAGACGGAATCATCGCCGCGCTGCTCGCCGCCGAGATCACCGCGCGCGCGGGCAGGGATCCGGCGGATTATTATGAGTCGCTGTGTGAAAAATACGGCGCGCCGGTTTATGAGCGGATCGATGCTCCGGCGAATGCGGCCGAGCGCGAGGCGCTGGCGAAATTGTCGCCATCCGACATCACGGTGAAAGACCTGGCCGGAGAAAAGATCCAGCGGATCCTCACCCATGCGCCCGGCGATGGAAACCCGATCGGCGGCGTGAAGGTGATTGCGGAAACCGGCTGGTTCGCGGCGCGGCCTTCGGGCACGGAAGATATATATAAAATCTATGCCGAAAGTTTCCGCGGCGCGGATCACCTGAAAGAGATTCAGAGCCAGGCGCGCGACATCGTCGCGAAAATTTTCGGCAGGCGCGCCGGCTAAACCGCGATCCGGCGCAGCCGCAGGCTGTTGAGCACCACCGTGAGCGAACTCGCCGCCATCGCCGCGCTGGCGATCACCGGGTTCAAAAATCCGAGCGCCGCGGCGGGAATCGCGACCACGTTATAGCCGAAGGCCCAGAACAGGTTCTGCCGCATGACCCTCGAAGCCGCGCGCGAGAGCCGGATGGCGCGCGCGATGCCCGCCAGATCCGGCCGCAACAGAGTCACGTCGCCGGCATCGATGGCGATCCCTGTTCCCGAGCCCATCGCGAATCCGGCATCGGCTTGAGCCAGCGCCGGCGCGTCGTTAATTCCATCGCCCGCCATCGCCACCACTCGGCCTTCCGCTTTGAGCCGCTTGATCTCCGTGACCTTTCCCTCCGGCAAGACGCCGGCCACCACGCGCTCGATTCCAACCACGCCCGCCACCGCTTGGGCCGCCTCCGGCCGATCGCCGGTGAGCAAAACGCATTCGAGGCCGAGCTGCCGGAATTCCCGCACCGCTTCTTTCGCTCCCGCGCGGATCGGATCGCTCACTGCAAACTCGCCGGCGGGGGCGCCGTCGATCGAGACCACGATCCCGCCGCTGCCGCCTCCCGCCACACGCACGCGTCTGCCTTCAACCACCGCCTCGACGCCCTGGCCGGCGATGGCCAGAAACTCCGACGGCTCCGGCGCGTCGATGCCGCGCGAGGCGGCGTATTCCAGGATGCTGCGCGCCAGGGGATGCTCGCTGCGCCGTTCCGCTCCGGCCGCCAGGCGCAGCGCGTCCTCGCCGATGCGCGCCTCAACCACGCGCGGCCGGCCCTCCGTCACGGTGCCGGTCTTATCGAGAACCAGGGTATCGATCCGCCGCAGTTTCTCGAGCACCTCGCCGCCCTTGATCAGCAATCCGAGCTTTGCCGCCCGGCCCGTGGCGACCATCACGGCGGCCGGCACGGCCAACCCCATCGCGCAGGGACAGGCGATGATCAGGACCGAAATGGCCGTGGCGGCCGCCTTGGCCGGCGCCGCTCCGGCAAGGATCCATGCGGCGAACGTCGCCAGCGCCAGCAACACCACCGCCGGAACGAAAATGCCGCTGATCCGGTCCGCGAGCCGCTGCGTCGGCGCGCGCGAGGCCTGCGCCTGGCGCATCAACTCGACGATTCGCGCCAGCATGCTCGATTCGCCGAGCGAGGTGGCGCGATAACGAAAGCTGCCGGTGGTGTTCACCGTTCCGCCGATCACGGCATCGCCCGCGCGTTTTTCCACCGGCATCGGCTCGCCGGTGACCATGGACTCATCGACGTAGCTGGACCCGTCGGCGATCTCCCCGTCGACGGGAATTTTTTCCCCGGGCCGCACCACGATCAGATCGCCGCGAACCACGGCGGCCACCGGCACGTCCATTTCACGGCCATCCCGCGACACACGCGCCACCGCGGGCTGCAACTGGACCAGCTCCCGCAGCGCGCTGGTGGTCTGCCGCCGGGCCCGGGCTTCGAGCGCGCGGCCGCTGACGATGAACGCGAGAATCCAGACCGCGGATTCGTAATAGACATCGCTGACGTGAAAAGCCGCCGGCGCAAACGTCGCCGCCAGCGAATACACAAACGCCGCGCCTGTGCCCAGCGCAACCAGCGTGTTCATGTCCGCCGATGCGTGCCGCGCCGCGCTCCAGGCGGCGGCGTAGATGCGCCCGCCCGCCCAGATCATCACAAAGAGCGCGATCGCCAGCAAAACGTAGCGCGCCGGCGCGGTGTGCAGCATCGAAAGCGCCATCGAAGCCACGCCCAGCGCCAGACTCACGATCGCCTTGCGCGCCAGCTCCCGCGCTTCCCTGTGTTGTTCAGCTTCGCGATCGGCGCCGGATTTTTCCATCTCGGCGCCGTAGCCGCTGTCGCGGATGGCTTGCAGCAGCGTGTCCAGCCGCGTGCTGGACGGATCGAACGCCACCCGCGCTTCCGCCGTCATCAGGTTGACCGTGGCTTGCTTGACGCCGGGGGTCTGTTCGAGCGCGCGCCGAACATGCGCCTGGCACGCCGCGCAGCTCATTCCCTCGACGTGGATATTTACGGTCTCGGTCATGCCCGGGGCTGAAAGCCGGCCTGGCGAATCGCCTCCACCGCCTCCGATTCGCGGCCGGCCGGAACCGAAACGTCGGCGTATCCGACCTGCACGTCCTCGACGGTCACGCCGGGAGTTTTCTCCAGTGCGTTTCGGACGCGGCGCACGCACGCCTCGCAGTGCATTCCCTCGATTTGAATCCGCATCTTACTTCACCGGCGCGTAGCGCATGGCTTCCAGACGCTCGATCCGCTCCTCGGTGGAGGGATGGGTGGAGAACAGCTTCATTAATCCGCCGCGGCCAAAGGGATTCAGAATGAACAGGTGCGCGGTCGAAGGCGAAGCATCCGTCATGGGATCGCGCGCGACGCCGGCTTCGAGTTTGCGCAGCGCCGAGATCAATCCGTCGGGCGAATGGGTGTACTTGGCCGAGGCCGCATCCGCGCTGAATTCGCGCGTGCGGGAAATCGCCATCTGGATCAGCAGCGCCGCCAGCGGCGCGACGATCATCATCAGCAAACCGGCCCAGGCGCTGCCGCGGTCCTCCTCGTCCTCCCCGCGAGGACCAAACCAGAACGCCATGCGCGCCAAAAACGTCAGCGCCGAGGCCAGAGTGGCGGCCACCGAGCTGATCAGAATGTCGCGATGCAGCACATGGCCGAGCTCATGCGCGACCACACCTTCCAGCTCCCGGTCGTTCATCAGGCGTAAAATCCCGGCGGTAAACGCGACCGAGGCGTGATTCGGATTGCGGCCGGTGGCGAAGGCGTTCGGCGAATCCTCGGGAATCAGCCACAGCTTCGGCATCGGCAGGCCCATGTTCCGGGTGAGATTATAAACCAGCGGATAAACGCGGGCATAAACGTCGGCGTTTTGCTCCGGCGTCACTGGCTGCGCATTGTAGCTCATCAAGGCGAGGCGCTCGGAGAAAAAATAGCTGAAAAAGTTCATGGCCACCGCCATCGCCAGCCCCCATTCGAGGCCGGTGCGCCCGCCCAGCATCTCCCCGGCAAAAAGCAGCAATCCGCTGAGCACGCCGAGCAAAAGAACGGTTTTTACGGCGTTCATGTGGTCTCCTCTTCCAATCTTACAGACGAAAAAAGGGGACGGCGGATTCTCCGTCCCCAAAAAGCCATCGCCTCCCGCTCAGTTGCCGCTGAACTGCACCTTGATCTGGCGCGGCTTGGCCACTTCCTTTTTGGGCAGCGTGACGGTCAGCACGCCGTTTCTATAATCGGCTTTGACGTTTTCCGGATCGACCGTATCCGGCAGCGAGAAGACCCGCTCAAAGGTGCCGTAGGACCGCTCCACGCGATGCCAGCCGCCGCTGCCATCCTTGGAATCCTCGAACTTCCGCTCGCCGCGGAGCATGAGCGTTCCATTTTCCATACGGACATCGATGTCCTTCATGTCGACATCGGGGATATCGGCCTTAAGAATCAACTCGTTCTCGGTCTCTTTGATATCCACCGGCGGCACCCAGGGTCGGGCCCCCGGCTCGGAAAACAGACGGGTGACCGTGTCCTGGAAGAGGCGGAGGCCAGGGCTATCGAACTCCGGGAGTTGAGGGTATTTGATCACAGCCATTTTCGCGTTTCCTCCTGTTGGTTTATATAATCACAATGTCATAATAAAATATGCGCACTATGTTGTCAAGTATTTTGTGCAATTAACACACAAGTATCGCATCCTCCCAAAAGCAAAAGAGCTCGCGCGCGCGGGGCGGCGAGCTCTTTGGTTTATCTAAGTCTTTTATTTTGCGCCGTATCCGGCGGGCAGCACCTTGTGCGGGTCGACCCGGATCACCAGGTACACGATCTGCGGGCTGGAGATTTCGCTGAACCAGTGCGGCGTATTGGGCGGAATGATCACAACGTCTCCCGGACCCACTTTGCGGCTGACACCGTTATCGATGGCTCCGCCGGCGGTGCTGGGACCATTCAGCACCTTCACCACCTGGCTGGTCTCGGGCACCTCACGCGGGTTTTCAATCGTGCCGCCGGTTACCAGAACGCCATTGCCTTCGATGAAGTGATAGACTTCGGTGATCTGGCTGTGCTCGATCCCATTGGGCGTCTGTTTGCCCTCGGTCCTGGCGCGGTGGACCACACCGACCCCGACGTTGTATTCACCGTTGATGCTCACCACGCGGATGGCCTGATCGCTGACCGCGGCCGAGGCAGTCTTCTTCACGGTCGCCTGGACTTCGGCGTTGGTGACGTCGGTTGCCTGGCCGCGCGGCTCGTGCGGCGCCTGCGCCCACCCGGCTCCCATGGCGAAAATCAGCAAAAACGCGCGTTTCATATTACAGTTTCGTATTACAGCGGGCTCTTGGCCGTCTTCGGCCAGAGCACGCCCTGGTCGAGCTTGTTCACCGGACCCACGCCTTTATACACGAACTTCTGAACGCGCTGGCCGCGGTAGGTCTCCGTGGTGAAGATATTGCCCTTGGAATCGGTCGCGATGCTGTGCACCGCGTAGAACTCGCCCGGCTGGCGCCCGCCGTCGCCGAAGCTGGTGATGACGTCCAGCGAATCGCGGTCGAGGATATGGACCTTTTCGTTGGTGCCGTCGGCCAGGTAGATGTATTTCTGCTGGGGATCCTTAGAGAAGGCGATGTCCCAGGTGGAACCGTCGCCTAGGGTGTTTTTATAGAGGATTTTCTCCTTCACAAAAGTCCCGTCGGTCTTGAACACCTGGATGCGGTCGTTGGGGCGGTCGCAGACGTAGAGGAGGCCGTCGTTGGAGAGCGCGACGCAGTGGACCGGCGTGCGGAACTGCTGCGCGGGCGGCTCATTGGGATCGTACGGCTTGGGCGGGAAGCCGAAATAGGCGTCGTCCGGCTTGTGGCCGTAGGCGCCCCAGTAGCGCTTGAACTGGCCGGAATCGGCGTCGAAGACGATGACCCGCCGGTTGCCGTAGCCGTCGGCGACATACACCTCGTTGGTCTTGGGATCCACCAGGATCTTGGCCGGCAGGCCCAGGTTGCTGGTATCGTTGCTGCCCCGGCTCTGTCCGGCCTTGCCGATCTGCATCAGGAACTTGCCGTCCTGGGTGAACTTCATGATCATGCTGTCGTGATAAAGCGGCGGATCGCCCGGGCCGCGCCGCCCGCCGCCTTTTTGATCGCCCGCCTTGCCGGCGCCGCCGCGGGCCGCGAAGCCGGCCTCATCGGGCGGCAGGTTCTTGCGCGGGCCGTTGCCCCCGATCCAGACATTGCCCTTGTAATCGACCGTGATGCCGTGGTTTTGCGCCGGCCAGACGTAGCCGTCGCCGTCCTCGCCGCCCCAGCTCTTGAGCAGATTTCCTTCCTCGTCGAACTCCAGCACCGGAGGCGCCGGAGCGCAACACTCCGACTCCACTACTCCGCGCCGCCGTTTGGCGCCGGGAGGATTGGGCGCCGCGTAATCTTCCATCGCCTCCAGGCTGCCCTGCCGGTGAATGATCCAGATATGATCCTGCGCGTCGACGGAAACGCCGATCACGTTGCCCATCACCCAATGGTTGGGCAGCGGCTTGGGCCACATCGGATCGACTTCAAAGCGCGGCGCCTGGATTCCGCCGGCGGCGCTCACCGTCGAGCGGCGATCAAGCAGCGTGGTTCCCACTCCGAGTGCCACCAGCACGGCGCCGAACGCGGCGCCAATTCGGAGATTGCGATTCATACTTCCTCCCTCACGTTTCTCTGCACGCGTTATTCTACAAACAATGGCAGCAATTATATCCCATTCTTGGCGGCGCATCCAGTGGACGGCGGCGGCGCTGTTTCTGGCCGGCCTGGCGCGGGCCCACGATATCCCCAGCGACGTCGCGGTGCAGATGTTCGTCAAACCCGATCCGGGCGTGTTGCACGTGCTGGTGCGGGTGCCGCTGGTGGCCATGCGCGACATCAATTTTCCGGAGCGGCCCGACGGCTACCTCGATCTGGCCCGCACCCCCCCGCTGCTTGCCGGCGCGGCGAAGTTGTGGATCTCGGATTTTCTCGATTTTTACGAGAACGGAACGCCGCTGGCCAAGCGCCCCGCCATCGCGGCCACGCAGCTTTCTCTGCTCTCGGACCGCTCGTTTTCCTCCTATGAGCAGGCCCTGGCTCATCTGCACGGCCCGCTTCCGCCGGAATCGACCGACGTGGTCTGGAACCAGACGTTGATGGACGTGCAGTTCGACTATCCGATTCACGACCCGAACGCGCGATTCTCAATCGATCCGAAACTCGCGCGCCTGGGCCTGCGCGTGGTCACCGGGCTGCGATTCCTGACGCCTTCCGGCGCGGTGCGGGCCTTCGAATTTATCGGCGATCCGGGAATGGTGCATCTCGATCCGCGCTGGTATCAGGCCGCCAGCCGGTTCGTGGTGATGGGATTCGAGCACATTCTGGACGGCACCGATCATCTGCTGTTCCTGTTTTGCCTGGTGATTCCGTTCCGGAAATTCCGCGCGCTGCTTCCGATCGTGACCGCCTTCACCGTGGCGCACTCCATTACGCTGATTGCCTCGGCCTACAATCTGGCGCCCGACGCCTTGTGGTTTCCGCCGCTGGTTGAAACCGGCATCGCGGCCTCCATCGTCTACATGGCGCTGGAAAACATCGCGGGCCACAGCACGGTCCATCGCCGCTGGATCATCGCCTTCTGCTTCGGGCTGGTGCACGGCTTCGGCTTCTCCTTCGCGCTGCGGGAAACCATGCAGTTCGCCGGATCGCACATGCTGGCGTCGCTGTTGTCCTTCAATATCGGAGTCGAGCTGGGGCAGTTGCTGGTCCTGGCCCTGATGATTCCCGCGCTGGAGCTGTTTTTCCGCTACGCGGTCGCCGAGCGGATGGGCACCATCATTTTGTCGGCGCTGGTGGCCCACACCGGCTGGCACTGGATGATGGACCGCTGGGATACCTTCCGGAAATTCCCCCTCCAGGCGCCGGAATGGACGCCGGCCTTTCTGGCGACACTGCTGCATTGGGCGATGGCGATTGTGGCGATTGCCGCAGCGCTGTGGCTGGTTTCCACGCTGGCGGCGCGGCGCCGCGCCGGTGAGCCGCGGCGGGAGAGTTCGGCTGCGGCGCAAGCCGCGATAGAATAGCTCTCATGAACTATTACGGAGCTAAGGAACTTGCGGCAAGCTTTCGGACCGTCCGCAAAAACACGATCACGATTGCCGAAGAGATCGACGAAAAGCACTACGGCTTTCGCGCCACGCCGCAAACCCGCAGCATCGCCGAAACGCTGCTGCACATCACGCTGGCGCCGCGAATTCAGGAGCACATCCAGGGCAAGAAGCTGGCAACGCTGGAAGGCTTCAACTTCGCCGAACTTTTCCTGCCGATGGTGGAAGCCGAGAAAAGGCCGCACAGCAAGGCTCAGATCCTGGACGGGCTGAAGGAGCAGGGGGAGCGTTTCGCGCGTTTCCTGGAGGGGCTCACCGACGAGTTTCTGGGCGAGCGAGTCGCGATGCCCGCCGGAGCAACGCCGGCCTCCAAGACGCGGTTCGAAATGCTGCTGGGCGTCAAGGAGCACGAAATGCATCACCGGGGCCAGCTCATGCTGCTTGAGCGAATGGTGGGCGTGGTGCCGCATCTGACCCGCCAGATGGAAGCCCGCATGGCGGAGATGTTGAAGCAGAAGGCCGGCGCCTAGCGCTTCGGCGCGCAACGGGGGCGGATTTTCATCCGCGCCAGGCCCTGCCGCTGCCGGAGCGGAGTGGGAAACCCCGGCTGGAGGAATTTCCCCCTCTTTCTAAAGATCCCAGATGGGTCCGATCGCGAAAAAAATCTCGATGGCGTGGTGTGTTCCCGCGCCTATACCCATCCGCCGCAGAAAACCGGCGCGGCGTTCCGCAGGACGGCCGCCGCGGCCGTAATCGTCCGCGTAAAGGTAGTTGGTCCAGGAGAATCGGATCAGATGAGCGCGGTAGGTCATTCTCACGTCATAGCCGGCGCTGGCCAGCCCCGCGGGATTCGGCGGAAAGGCGCCGGTGTACTCGCCCGATTGCGCAAGAAACTGATAGCCGAGCCGCAGTTTATTGCCGCGGATGGACGCAATGTCGTGCTCTATGTAGGGAGAGGCAAAGGGATGCCATCCCTGCCCGAAGGAGTGTTCGGCCCGGATCGCCTGTTGCAGGTTCGAAGTGGAAAACGGCGTTTGCGTTCCGGCCGGGATCACCGCGCCGCTCAACGTATATAATCCGCCGGCGGATAAATCCGCGCCCACGCTGATGCGCCGCAGCGGGCCGGGCAAGACCACCGCCGGACTGGCGAAAACCATCAGTCCCGGAGCTGCTCCGCTTCCGCCATAGGCGAGCTGGCGGCCGCCGTTCAGGGTCACCGCCGTTTGATAATCGTAGCGCACCCACGGCACGACGCTGACGCCCAAGCCCAGCGTCAACCGCAGGCGCGTGTCCGCCGGCTGACGCGGAGGCTTGACCAGTTCGGGGCGGCGGCCGGCGCCCGGATCGCTTTGTCCGGCGATCGGCGCGGCGCAGACGGCTGCCAGCACGGCGATGACAACGGTCGGCCGGTGCACTTAAATATTAATATTATTAGACGGCCGGGCGCCGGCGCCGTTCCAGGAGTTCACACGAGGTAGCCGAAACGCCGGGGCCGGCCGAAAGTCTATACCCTATGATGCAGGTGGCGGACCTACGCTGGGGGCTGGCGGCGCTGGCGCTGGCGCCTGCCTTCGCCCAGAACCGATGCGCCTGTCCGGACGGCCGCGTGTTTTCGTTGGGCGCCGCCCTGTTCGGCCAAAACAGCAGCCGGGTGATCGTGGCCGGCTTCCAACCGCAGCTTTCCGCCTCCCCGATCGTTCCCCGCTGCTCCGCCATTGAGGCGCTGGGGCAAACCGTCGAGCTTCGCCGCTCCGCCGGCGGCGTCTATCTTCAACGCGTAAACCGCAAGCGCGGCGTGATTCGCGACGTTTGCCAGACGCAGATTCGCTTCATTTCCCCCGCCCGGTCCTACGATTTTTTCGCCGACGACGGCAATGCCGTGACGCTCGATGGCGCGGCGCCGGCGGAGGCGCCGCTTGCTCCCGCCGATGCGCCGGAAGATCTCTCGCCGGACCTGACCGGCCAGGATCTGCTGCAATTTGATTCGCGCGCGCGCCCCTTCGATCCCAGTGCGTCCGGCTTCGATCAGGAAGACCTGAAGGAAACCGCATACGTGATCGTGCGCAAACGCGTAAAGGCGAGCGTCTACAGTGACAGCGGAACAGCGGCGGGAGAAACCAGCGTCGGCGCCGGCACGCTGGGCCGGATCGCCAGGCGCGCCGGCAGCCGTTCCGAACCGCTGTGGGCGGTCGATCTGTTTCCGGATTCGGCGCCCGCGCCCTTCTGGCGGACGCTGGCCGCCTCGCTCCGCCGCGCCAATCCCGCCGCGGATCGCGTGATCCTCGCCTCCAGTCAACTGGTGGAGATTAATCATTTCCTCGACCGTTATCACATCGAAACCACGCGCTTTGCCGATTCGCGCCGCACCGCCCACACCGGCACGATGGATCTGCCCGCGATCTTTGCCCCGCCCAAGCTGCCGCTTGAGGAGAATCTCGCCGAGGCGCGCGCCTCAGGAGCGCCGGCGCGCATCCAAGCCGAGCTTGCGCGGTTCGCGCTGGTTCCCAAAGTTCCGGAAAACGGGCTGGTGATTCTGGAGGAGTCCGGCCAGGCGCCGCGCGCCAATCTGCTGCGCCGGCAGTGCTTCGTCGAAACCCACGCCGCCGGGGAACGGCTTCGGGTGACCAGCGCCGACGTGAAGATTTTCCGCCCGCGCGCGGCGGCCGCGGCGGATTACTACGCGGTCGACCTGGACCTTTCGCTGCGCTCGGCGGCCAACCCGGCCCGCGTGGTCTGCCGCTTTCCATTCGAAGCCATCGACGTTTCGCTGGTCGACCGGGCGCGGCGGATTCTCTCGGCGAAATTTACCATCGAGCCATGAAAGCCGTCCTGCTGATCTGCACCACCGCCGCACTGGCCTGGGCCGGCTGCACCTGCGGAACGCGCCAGCAAGTGGAGCCCGGCATGGTCCGCTATGAGAGGAACAGCGACCGCCAGACCATCCTCCGCACCGAGTCGCAGCCCGGTTCGAACCGCTGCGCCGCGCTGTGGACCGGCTCCACGGAGATCAAACCCGCCGGCACCCCCTATCGTTTTCACCTGGAGCGGATCACGCTGCCTCCGCGGCGCATCGAGACCTGCGGCGGGTTCGTCCGGCGCGATCAAAGCTACGAATTCGTCTTCGACGCCGATTCTACTTCCATCCGGGAAATCCGCCCCGCCGCCGGATCCGCGGCGGACCCGCGCGGCGAGTCGAATCGCAACCTCTGGAGCGCAATCGCCGCCCCGGAGCGCAAGCGCGACGGCGCGGCCCCGCCCATCGATCCCACGCGCGAGCTGAACCGCACCGCCTGGGTCCTGGCGCGGCGCCGGATCCGCGGATATTACGTCGGCCGCATCGACGACCCCGGCCAGAATGAAAAGCTCGTCGCGCTCAAAAAGTCGCGCGTCATCGAGGCCGGGCAGATCGGGCAGGTGGAGGCGGTCGGCGAACATTCGGTCATCGTCCGCTTCTACCAGGGCAGCCGGGCGGAGGCCTTCGGAGCGGCCCGCGACGCGCTGCGGCGCTGGTACGCCAACCTCGGCGGCCCATACGCGGAGGTCAAGGACGATCTTTTCACCGCAATTCGCGCCGAAATCCTCGAAGTGGATATCGGCGATGTCATCGAAGTCAACGACTATCTCGATCAGAAAAAAGCCGACCGGACGTGAACGATGCTGCGCGTGATGTTTCTCCTTCCGATGGTTCTTTGCGCGCAGGACGCCGTCTTTCAATCCAACGTGCGCGAGGTTTCCGTGCTGTTTCGCGCCGTGGGTCGCGGCAACCAGCCGATTTCGGGGATCACGGCGAGCGAAGTGCGCGTTGAGGATGAGGGCGTCGCGCGGCCGATCCGCAGTTTCCGCGGCGACGTCGCGCACGCTCAGGTGGTGGTCCTGGTGGACGTCAGCGGCAGTATGGCGGCCGTCTTCGAGCCGCTCGAAGCGGCGCTTGAGAATTTCGCCGATCTGGTGTCCGGGGATTACAATCACGAGCCGGGCGACGTCCTGCTGACTCTGATCCCGTTCAGCACCAGCGCGACGGTGCTGGTGGACCGCACCTCCAACACCGCGGAGTTTAAGGAAGCCGCGCGCCGCCTCCGGCCGGGGGGCACCACCGCGCTGGTCGACTCCGTTCTGGCCACGGTGGAAAACGCCTTCGACAGCCGTCCCGTCGCGCGCCCGCGCCGGCCCGCGTTTTCGGCAGGCGAGGGCGAAATCGGTCCTTTAGTGAGCAGCCCATCCGCGGCCCCCGCCCCGCCCAAGGATGAAACCTCGCGATCGAAATTTCTGGTGCTGTTCACCGATGCCGGCGAAAATTCGTCGGCGCACTCCTGGCCGGAGATCGCCTCCACCATGCTGGGCCGCGGCATCACCGTGTATGCCATCGCTTTCGACTCCGGCTCCCCCGACAGCGATTTTTCGATGCTGTCAAAGATCACCGCGCAGTCCGGAGGCCAGATGCTGCGCGCCGGAGCCGGCCAGCTTCAGCGCGTTTACGCCGAAATCGCGCGCGATATCCGCACGCATTATCAGCTCACCTTCGCGGCCACCGGGATTACAAACACGCGAATGTGGCGCAGCCTGCATGTTGCGGTGAACCGCCCCGGCGTCACAGTCTATGCGCGCGCCGGCTACTGTCCGGAAACGCCGTGCCAGAAGGAAGACGGCACGTTTGTCGGGCCCCGGCCGGCCCGTTGGAGCGACGTGCTTTCGCTCAGCCGGGACCCCGTTCTTCTGGACGCGCTCCGCCGCCGCTTGGCCGCGCTGAGGTTTGAGCCCACGCCCGAAACGGAGAGTGTCTTGACCACTCTGGCTTCGCGCCCGCTGCTGATCGAGAAAACCTGGACCGGGAAACACTCCGCGCCGCAGCTTGTTTCCCACTCTGGAAGCGCCCAGGTGGGCATGGACGCCGAGGTGTGTGGCATCTCCTCCGACCAGCCGCCGCCGCCCGGGGAGTTGGCCGTGGCCGATCCGGAGATTCGCCTGGCCCGCCGCCCCGGCGCATCCCCGGGCGACGACGGGCCGTACTTTCAATCGCAGGCGGTATTTTATCTGCAAGCGGCGAGCGGCGGCAGAATTCGCGTGCAGTGCAACCGCCCCAACTTCCTGGTCGGCGACGGGCTGGTCGATTTCGCCGCGCAAGCCGTATCGGCGGGGCTGAAAGTGCGGCTGCTTCCGCCGCCTTAGGGATTTGTCCCGATTACTCCGCCCGCAGCGCGATCGCCGGATCGATCCGCGTCGCGCCGCGGGCCGGCACATAACAGGCGATCAGCGCCACCGTGCTCAGCAGCAGCGCGGCTCCGATGAAGGCCAGCGGGTCCGGCGGCATCGCGCCCACCAGAACGGACTTCAGCCAGAACATCATCGATACAGATCCGGCGCACCCGAGCGCGATCCCGATCACCGTCGGCAGCAGCCCGCGCCAGATCACCTCGCGCAGGACGTCGCGCCGGCTCGCGCCCAGCGCCATCCGCAGCCCGATCTCGCCGCGGCGCTGGGCGACCGAGTAGGCGTTCACGCCATAAATTCCGATCGCGGCGAGCAGCAGCGACAGCCCGGCAAAAGAGCCCATCAGCCGCGCCTCAAAGCGCGGTTCGGCGAACAGGTTGGCCAACAGTTGATCGAGCATGGCCACCTGCTCCACCGGCTGCTCGGCATCCAAGGAGGCGAACGCCGCGCGAACCGCCGGCGCCAGGGCCGCGGAATTTCCTTGGGCGCGCACGGCGAACTGAACCGTGCGCGAAAACGGATTCTGCGCGAACGGCACGTAAATCATGCTCCTGGTATCCGCGGAAAAGGTGCTGAGATCGATGTCTCCCACCACTCCCACGATGGCGATCGTGGCGCGCTCCTCGCCCGCGGGCCGGATCGGGCGATACACCACCAGCTCCTCTCCGGTCGGGTCCTGCTGCGGAAAATAGCGGGACGCAAAGTCCTCGCTCACCACCGCGACCGGCTTGGAGCGCTCGTTATCGGTTTCCTCCAGCAGCCGGCCGCGCTTGAGCGGAATCTTCAGCGTGCGGAAATAGTCCAGCCCGACCGCATTGTAGGCCGCGCTGGGCTGCTGCGCCTCCTCGCGCGGCGAATCCCGGCGGTCAAAGCGCACCCGCATGCCGTTGGTCGCATTGGGCAGCGAAGTTCCCAGGGTGGCCGATTCCACGCCGGGAAGGCCGGCAATGCGCTCGCGCGCCTGGGCGAAAAATCTCGCCTCCTGCGGGCCGTCGTATTTGGCATTGGGAACCACCACCCGCAGCGTGAGCACATTGCTGGGATCGAATCCCGGATCCAGCCGGGTGAGCGCGCGCAGGCTCCCCACCATCAGCCACGCGCTGGCCAGCAGCATCATGGCGACGGCAATCTCGCCCGCCACCAGCGCCTGCCGGAGATGCTGCGGCGCGCGCCCCGGACCGGTGGTGCGCGCGGATCTTAACGTCGTCTGCGTCCCCGGCTGGCTTACCGCCAGCGCCGGCGCCAGTCCGACCAGAAGACAGGTGACCGCCGAGGCGGCCAGGCAAAAGAAGATCACGGCGCCGTTCAGCTCGATCGAGCCGGTGGGAATCACCGCCGAGGGAACCAGCGCCGGAATGGCCCGGATCAGCACCCAGGCGATCGCCAGCCCCGCAATCCCGCCGGCCAGAGCCAGCAGCGCGGCTTCGCTCAGCAGTTGCCGCCCCAGCCGCCATCCGCTGGCGCCCAGCGAGACGCGAATGGCGAACTCCTGGCTGCGGGCCGCCGAGCGGGCCAGCAGTAATCCCGTGACATTGGCGCAGGCGATCAGCAAAACCAGTCCCACCGCCGCCGAAGCGAGAAGCAGGCGCAGCCGGAACGTGCGGTTGAAAAAACGCTCTTCCAGCCCCTCCACCAGCACCGTCCATCCTTTATCGCTCTTCGGATAGGCGTCGGCCAGCGCGCGCGCCAGCACGTTCATCTCGGCTTTGACCGCAGATCGCGGCGCCCGGATCCGCGCGACCAGGGTCAAGTTGCGGTAATCCCGCTCGTTCGGATCAAGCGAGACGGGAATCCAAAGGTCGTGCGGCCGCCACCAGAACTGAAAATTGGGCGGCATCACTCCGATGATGGTGTAGGGCGTCGCCTCGATGTGCACGGTGCGGCCCAGAATGTTGGGGTCGGCGCCCAGGTCCTCCTGCCATAGCCGGTAGCTGATCACCACCGAGCGAGCCGCGTTGGCCGGATTATCGATGCCATCCTCATCGGGAAGAAACGTGCGGCCGAGAATCGGCTTTACGCGAAGCGTCCGGAAAAAATTTGCGGTGACGCGCGCGCCGCCGAGCTGGCGCGGCCGCTCCCCGCCCCGGAAGACCAGCGAAGTCGAACTCCACGCTGCGGCATCGGCAAGAGTTTTTGCTTTTCTTCGAAAGTCAAGATAATCGGCGGCCGATACGTTGCTCAGAGCGCCCTGCGCGTCGACGCTCCAGACAAATACCAGTTTCTGCGGATCCGGATAATGAACGGAATGCAGCAAAAGGCCGTCCAGTATGCCGAACATCGCGGAATTGGCGCCAATTCCCAGCCCGAGCACCGCGATGATGGAGATCGCCACCAGCGGGCTCCGCCGCAGTACCCGTAAGCCGAAACGAAAATCCTGGAGGATCGTTTCCATCGATTCAGAAATTCTACGATGATTCTTGGGAAACTGGTGAAATCATGCCGCGTGGCGCCCGGTTTACACGGAAGAAACGGGGGATTTCACGGCCTCCTGGGTTTTCGCCGCAGGCCAGAAAGCGCGGCACCAGACCAGCCATCCGAGCAGTTGGCTAAGGTTCATGATGAGGTAGCCCACCGCTTTGAACTCCTGGTTCCCGATCAAGTGGCGCACGCCATAAGCCATTGCGGTGCCCGTTACCACGATGCCAAGCCCGAGGCTCACCAGCACGATTTGCGGATCGCGCTGCCGTGAAGCCAGCAATCGAGTCCACAGAATTAAATTCATAATAGCAGCGCCAAAATTGAGCAGCTCGCTGGTGCTCTGGAACCAGAGTGTGGTGGGAAACGGGAGGCGCATCGCCCCAACCTCGATCATCCGGATGTTTCGATCAAACAGCGCGAACGGAAGAACGAGCGCCGCCAAAACGATCGTTCCCAAAACGAAGCCAGAAACACGTTTCGAGCCTTCCGAAGCCATGTAAATTAGCAGAATAATCAGTACAAACCGGAAAAGATCAACCAGCACGTCATTGGTCCAGTACAGGCGAGCATAAAGTAACTGCGCTGTCGTGTAGCGCTGCGCCGACCAACTCCCATGATAAAGGATATCGGCGACCGTGAACGCCAAATTGGCTACGATCTCCCAAACAACATAAGCGAGCACGGCCCAATACCTGTAAAACCGGCCCGAGATGAGAAAAACCAGAACGAGCACAAGAATGCCCACTATTCCCATTTCGAGCAGGGGAGCGGCGAGTTCATAAAATCTGCTCATAGACCTAGCGCCGCTTAGCTAAAAATTTAAAAGGCCAGCATATACAATGCTGGCCTGAGATTTTCCAGTTTGAATTAAAATTCAACAGCTCAAACTCTGCATTAGTACAGCGCGGGACCGCAGAAGAGCTTACGTTAAAGCCAGGACTCTTAGGAGGAGAACCCGTCTGCGGCAGGCCCGGGGCCAGAGAACCCGTCTGCGGCAGGTCCAGGACCAGAGAACCCGTCTGCGGCAGGCCCGGGGCCAGAGAACCCGTCTGCGGCAGGTCCAGGGCCAGAAACCATCGCCGTGAAACCATCGGCTGCTGGTCCAGGGCCGGAGGCAAGAACCGACTTCGCATAATTCCCAGCGCCAATCGACAAGGGGATTGTAGCACACAGTAGAGCTACTTTTTTAATCTTCAACATTGTTCACACCCGTTCCACTCAAATTTATGCGTTCCCGCGCTAGTACTTTCGGCAGACTCGCGCTAAGAGCGACACCTTATCGTATCTGAGGGACCCTTAGCGATCTTCCTAAGAAAAATCCGTAGTACCAAAGGATGCCCGCCGCACGGCGATTCCCCATGCCAGCGAAAGCCTGCTCCGGCGATTCCCCTGACCCGCCCGCCACAATGAGGCTAAGGCATTTCACTTCAGATGACTGGAGAAATGGATCCCCTTCAGCGAGCCGCCCGCCGGGTGCGCGCAAAAGAACCCAGAAGTCCCAAAGCAGGAACCATTACCGCAGCGGGTGTTGACAATTTTTTGCACTGCAAAGTATCCTTTGAGACTGCACCGAGCCGTCTTGCGTCTTAAAAATGGGCACCCCGCAACTATCCCGTCCGCCGCATAGCTTATCCGCTCTCCTCGCACCGGAGCCGGAGGCACGCTTTCTTGAAAAGTATCTCGGGGAGGAATTTCTCTCGATTCCCGGGCATCGGCAAAAGTTCCGTGAGCTTCTGGGCTGGCGCGAGCTGAACAATATACTTTCTTATCAGGCGGTTGCGCCGCATCTGCGGATGTCGAAGGAGGGGACGCAACTGCCGCTTGCGTCGTTTTTAAAAACCAAGTACACGGTTTCCGGGCATTCGATCCAGTCGCCCCACTCTTCCGCAGTCGTGGCCCACCTGCGGGATGGCGCCAGCTTGATTCTGAATGAGATCGACGCCTTGCACCCGCCCATCCGGGCGCTGGCCGAAGGCCTGGAAGCCGCCACCCGCAGCGTCGTGCAGGTGAATCTGTACGCGAGCTGGCGGTCTTCACCCGGATTCGACCTCCACTACGACGCCCACGACGTCTTCATCCTTCAGATCGAAGGCCCCAAGCACTGGAAAGTCTTCCGCCCCACGGACCGTTATCCGGTCACCTACAAGACCGAACGAAAGCCCGACCTGCTGTCGCTCGATCCGGTCTTCGACGGAGTTTTAAAGCCCGGGGATGTGTTGTACATCCCGCGGGGATGGTGGCACATCGTCACTCCGCTCGATGAGCCCACGATGCATTTGACCGCCGGTCTGCATCCGCCGACGGGCATCAAGCTGGTTGAATGGGCGATGCGGGACCTGGCCGCCAACGAGCTGCTGCGAATGGATTTACCGAGATTCTGGGATCAGGAAAATCAGCGCAAATATCTGGCCGCGGTGCGGGAAATCATCGCGAATCTGCTGGGCGGCGAGGATCTGATCGAAAGATTTCTCGATCATCTGGAGGCCACCTCGGACCGCCGCCCCCGCTTCAGCCTTCCCGCCAGCGCGACGCCAGAAGTCCTGCCCGATTCGGACGATTCGATCATTACGCTCGGCTCGCCGTCGGGCTTTCGCCCCAAACCGGGCGCTGAACCGGGCGATATCAGGATCGCTTTTGCCGGCAAGGAATTGACGTTCAGCGACGCGACCCTTCCCTTGTTCGATCATCTCTCGCAATCCGCGCCGCTATCGGTCGCCGACTTTTGCCGCCGCTTTGAACACCAGTTCCCGGCTGCCGAGCTGAAGGAGTTTCTGGCGGAGTTGGCCCGCCACGGAGCCATTCTCGTTTCCGAGCCTGAAATCGAACGGGGCTGAAGCTCCACGCGCAGGAGGAAACCCGCCCTCCACATCGGACGAAGAGGACGGGCTTCCACCGGCGGGCCCGCCTGGCTCTGGAATGGAACTGGAGGATAGATACCGGTGGAAGCCCGGACGTTTCAATTCCGGCGAAGAAGGCGGATCACTTCCTGGCAGGCGATGTAAATATTTACGAATCCCAGGCCGGTCAGTGCGCCGCGGAAATACGGATCGTCCCAGACGCTTTGCAGGGCGGGAACCACCGAGTTGAAGTAGTTCAGGTCCCAGGTGTCGTCCATCCAGGGAAAAATGACCAGAAACAGGCCGATTTCGAAGCTAAAAATGGCGAAACAGATCCCCAGAAGGCGTTTCTGCCACTTGCGGGCCGTTTTGGGAGACTGCTCGGCGACCGCATCGGGCGGCGAAAGTTGCGGGACATTCTCCGGGCTTAAGGACATGCGAACAGCTCACGTTGTTCCGGCGCCGGTTGCGGATAGCCGGTCCAGACAGGGTAGCGGCTCACGGCGCGAACCGGCTCGAAACTGAAGCGGTGCAAGGTGGTGGGGCCGAGACGGGCCAGCGCGGCGAGGTGATCCGGCGTCGAATATCCCTTGTTGTTCTTCAAGTTGTACTCGGGAAAAACTTCATCCCAGGCCCTGAGCGCCGCGTCGCGGTGGACCTTGGCCAGAATCGACGCGGCGGCGATCGAAAAGCAGAGCGAATCGCCGTGAATCAGCGATTTCTGCGCGAGGGGAACGTTGAGCGTGACGGCGTCGAGCAGAAGATAATCGCACTGTGCCGGCAGCGCCTCGAGCGCGCGCCGCATGGCCAGCAGCGAAGCCTGGTAAATGTTGAGGCGATCGATTTCGAAAGGGTCGGCCGCGCCCACAGCCCAGGCCAAGGCCCGCTCGCGGATACGCCCGGCCAGCACTTCGCGCCGCGCCGGCTCGAGCGCCTTGCTATCGTCCAGACCGCGCACCGGCCGCTCCGGATCGAGCACGACGGCCGCGGCCAGGACCGGTCCAAACAGCGATCCCCGCCCGGCCTCGTCGAGTCCGGCGATTACCCGGTAGCCCTGCCTGCGGGCGGCGCGCTCGTAATAGCTGGTGGGCATGGTCAGGCTCAAAGAATCCTTTCCGCCGTGTGCCGGGGGGAAGGACCGGCGCTACTCGCGCTCGCGCAGGCGGGCGGCCTTGCCCTTCAACCCGCGCAGATAGTAGAGCTTGGCGCGGCGGACGCGGCCCGTCCGGACCACGTCGATGTGGTCGATCACCGGGGCGTGCACCGGGAAGATGCGCTCGACGCCCTGGCCGAAGCTGATCTTGCGGACGGTGATGGTCTCGCCCATGCCGGTGTTGTGGCGGGCGATCACCGTGCCCTCGAAGGCTTGCAGCCGCTCTTTATCGCCTTCTTTGATCTTGACGTGCACGCGAATGGTGTCGCCGGGACGAAACTCGGGGTGGTTCGCCTTCTTATGCTTGTTGACGACTTTGGTCAGTACCGCGTTATTCATTTCCGTTCCCTTTCTAATAAATCGGGCCGAAGCCGCGCGGTCTTGCGCCGCGCCGCCTCGTCTCTCCATCGCCGGATCTCCTGGTGGTTTCCCCCCATCAGCACCTCCGGCACTTTCCAGCCGCGAAAATCCGCCGGCCGCGTCCACTGCGGGCAGTCGAGCAGGCCGTTTTCAAATGATTCGGCGGCAGCCGAGCGCTCATTGCCCAGCACGCCGGCACCGAGCCGCGCCACCGCGTCGACCACCACCGCCGCCGCCAGCTCCCCGCCGCTTAACACATAATCGCCGATCGAGATTTCGTCGTCGGCCAGATGCTCGGCGACGCGCTCATCGACGCCCTCGTAGCGGCCGCAGATGAGCAGCAGCCCGTCGAGCGCGGAGTACTGGCGCGCCATCGCCTGGTCAAACCTGCGGCCCTGCGCCGAAAGCAGCGCCACCCGCTGCCGGGCGTTTCGAGCCGGCCAGATCGCTTCCACCGCTTCAAAGATCGGCTCCGGTTTCAGCAGCATCCCCTCTCCGCCGCCGAAAGGCCGGTCGTCGACCGTGCGATGACGGTCATGAGTCCAGTTTCGCAGATCGTGGATACAAATTTCGACCAGCCCCGCCTGCCGGGCGCGCTGCACCACGCCGTGCTCGAATGGCCCGCGGAAAAATTCCGGAAAGATCGTCAGGATGTGAAACTTCATCTTCAAGCCAAAGCCGGCGTTTGGCGGCTGCCGGCGGCGTCGTTCCCTACAAATCCAGCAAGCCCTCCGGCGGATCGATGCGGATCGTCTTCGCCGCCACATCGATTTCGCGGCAGATCGCGCGCGCGAAGGGAATCAAAATTTCGCGCCCGCCGCCGGTTTCTACGCGCAGCAGCGGAGCGCCGCCATAATCCTCCACTCCGGTCACCTTCCCCACTTCGGATCCGGCCACAATCCGGCAGCCGATCAGATCAGCGTGGGAAAATTCGCCTTCCCGCGGCCGGGCGCGCTCCGGCTCCGGGACCAGAAGATCGGCGCCGGTCCAGGGTTCGGCGTCGCCGATCGAATCGATCCCGGAGAATTTCAGCACCGGCCGGCCCTGGTGATACCAAACCTGCTCCAGGCGGGCGGGCAACCGGCGCTCTCCGAGCTGTAGCACCACCTGCTCCAGATGGTCCGCCCGGCCCGGATGGGAGCTATAAATTTCCGCCAGAAACTCGCCGCGCCGGCCGCGCGGGCGAAGCAACCTGCCGACCGCGACTTCTATTCCAAAATCTCCAGCGTGAACCGCCGGTTGAGCTTCATCCCCGCCGCTCCGAGCAGCGTGCGAATCGACCGGGCGGTGCGTCCCTGCTTGCCGATCACCTTACCTAAATCGCTCGGCGCCACGCGCAGCTCGAGAACCGTGACCTGTTCGCCTTCCACTTCGCGAACCGATACCTGCTCCGGAATATCCACCAGCGCCCTGGCGATTTCGGTCACTAACTCTTTCACCCGTTTTCACCCTCCTGTTGCGTCGATTGTACCAAGGAACGCTCAAGCGGCGGGTGTCGGATTCGACTTGAGAAGACGGGCGACTGTATCGGAAGGACGGGCCCCGTTTTTCATCCAGTGCGCGATGCGCTCGTGATTCAGCTTCACCACGGCGGGCTTGGCCACGGGATTGTAGGTTCCCACCACTTCCACCGCACGGCTGTCGCGCGCCCGTTCCTTTTCGATCACCACCACGCGATAGGCCGGCTTCTTCTTTCCGCCGAATCGCGCCAAACGAATCATCAGCATTTCTGTTAAGCTCCTAGGCTGGCCAGCGGCCGCTTCTCTATTGTGGTCCAAATCCCATAGGCAACTTCAGCTTCCCCAGACGTTTTCCGAGAAAACCTCCGCCCCCGGTAAAACTCTTCATCATCTTGCGCGCCTGCGAATACTGCTTGAGCAGATTATTGACTTCCTGCACCGTGGTGCCCGAGCCCCGGGCGATGCGCCGGCGCCGCGCGCCGTTGATGATCATGTGATTGGCGCGCTCCTGTGGGGTCATCGAGTCGATGATGGCCACCAGATGGGTGATCTCCTTCTCATCCACCTTCAGGTTCTTCAGATCCTTGATCGGCCCGATCTGCGGCATCATGCCAAGCAGTGATTCGAGCGGGCCCAGCTTGCGCAACTGCCGGATCTGGTCGCGGAAATCGCCCAGCGTGAAATCGTCTTCCAGCAGCTTCCGCTGCATCTCCTCGGCCTGCTTCTGATCGATCGTCTCCTCGACCTTTTCGATCAGGCTGAGCACGTCGCCCATGCCCAGAATGCGCTGCGCGACGCGATCGGGATGGAACGGCTCGAGCGCATCCGGTTTTTCGCCGACGCCGACGAACTTCAGCGGCTGGCCGGTGACGGCGCGGATGGAGAGCGCAGCGCCGCCGCGCGCGTCGCCGTCCATCTTGGTGAGAATCACGCCGGTGATGCCGAGCCGCTTGTGGAATTCGTCGGCCGATTTGACCGCGTCCTGGCCGGTCATGGCGTCGGCGACGAACAGAATCTCGGACGGATTCAGCAGTTGCTTGAGTTCGCTCAGCTCCGCCATCAGTTCGTCGTCGATGTGCAGGCGCCCAGCGGTATCCACCAGCAGAACATCGCGTCCGGTCTGCATCGCTTCCTTCCGCGCCGAGCGGGCCAGTTCGGCCGGCCGGGTCTGTTCCGGCGTCCCTTCGTAAACGGGCAGCTTGAGATCGCGCGCCAGCACGCTCAGTTGCTGGCGGGCCGCGGGACGATAGACGTCGACGGAAACCATCATCGGCGAGCTGCCGTTTTTGGAAAGCCACCGCGCCAGCTTCGCGGTGGAGGTCGTTTTGCCGGAGCCTTGCAGGCCCACGATCATCATGACGCTGGGCGGCTCGTTGGCGGTGCGCAGCTTGGCCTGATGCTGGCCGAGCATCTTGACCATCTCGTCGCGCACGATCTTGACCACCTGCTGGCTGGGGGAGAGCGCGGTGAGCACTTCGGCGCCCATCGCCTTTTCCTTCACGGCTTCGATAAACTGCCGGGCGACGCGGAAATGGACGTCGGCCTCAAGCAGCGCGAGGCGGATCTCGCGCAGCGCCGATTCCATATTTTCGGCCGTCAACTTTCCTTCTCCGCGCAGATTCTTGAAGACGCGCTGGAGTTTCTCGCTTAAATTCTCAAACATGGTTGGCCCCGTATGGGCAGACGCCTGCGGCGGGCAGTTGCTTTTTTATTCTAGCGCAGACAACGTTTTGAAGTGGCCGCCGGTTCCGGCGCCTGTTCCGTTCCCGGCGCGGAAGTATACTTGTATCCATGATTTGGGCACGCCTGCTGATTCTTCTGGCCCCGCTCGCCTCCGCGCAGTCGCTCGATTTCGAGGTTTATCGAACCAAAGTCGAGCCGATTTTTTTGAAGAAGCGGCCGACGCATGCCCGCTGCGTGGCCTGTCATGTGGATGCGAACACCGCCTTCCGGCTCCAACCGCTGCCCGAAGGCGCCAGGAGCTGGAGCGAAGAGGCCTCGCGCAAGAACTTCGCGGTGGTTTCCAATCTGGTGGTGCCCGGCGACCCCGATAAGAGCCGGCTATTGCACCATCCGCTGGCGCCTGACGCCGGCGGCGACGTCTTTCACGGCGGCGGCCGGCAGTTCCATTCAAAAGACGATCCGGACTATAAGACGATCGCGGACTGGATTCGGGCGGCGAAACCGTCTCATTAAACTTACGCCGTTCCCTCAAGGCGTAACCACCGTTCCATTGCGCTTGGGAACCTCGCCGACCGGAATGCGCGCGATCTCCTTGCGCGACGCCGTATCGATCACCGACACCGAGTTCGATCCGGAATTGGCCACGTAGATCCGCTTGCCGTCGGGCGTAAACGTCACCCAATCCGGCACTTCTCCCGTTTTCACGTAGCCGAGCACCTTCAAATCCGGCAGCGAATAGATGAAAATTCCGTTATTGGGCGAACTGTTCACCCACAGCTCTTTTCCTCCGGGCATCACGCCGATGCCATGCGACGGCGCTCCGCCTTCGGCGTGTCCTCCTCCGGGTTGGCTGGGATTCTGCACGCGCCGCTCTTCTTCGTGCGTGGCGAAATTCAGAACGGCGAATCCGTCGAAGCCGGAGAGCTGGACGAACAGGCGGCGCGTCGAACCATCCGGGTTCTGCTCAAAGGCGATCGGGCGCACGCCGCGGTCAAACGGCTTCTCCCAGGCGATCTCCAGCGTGTTGGGATCAATCACGGTCAGCATCTTGCCGACGATGGATCCGGCGATGACCCATTTTCCATCCGGCGTGACGTAAGTGTTATGCACGCCGCCTTGGGTGCGGATGGTTTTGACGCGGGTCATATTCGCGGTGTCGATGACGTCGACCGCGCCGGGCTGGGTGACGATCGCCACGAAGACGTGCCTGCCGTCCTTGGAAATGGAGATGTTGTTGGGATGTCCGCTCAGCGGCGCTTTGCCGAGTAGCTTGCCGGTCCGGGCATCCGCCGCCCAGAGCGTTTTTTCCGCTTCGCAACTGATATAGGCGCGCGTGCCGTCGGGGGAAAACGCGACGCCGTGCGGCACCTCGATATCCTTCACCTTGAGAACGATTTTGTTGCTCGCCGCATCGATCACGTCGACTTCATCACCAGCGCTGTTGGTTTGCCAGACGCGGACCGAACCGGCCATCAACGGAAGCGCAAGCAGGAGCAGTCTGGGAATCATAGCCGATATCCTATCGCTTTCGACCTGCCGGCGCGAGCCCCGCCCCGCCGGGGATGGGAGGGCAATCTTGCCGCGTCCGGCTGCGTGTTCATCGCATCGAAAGCAATAGCGGCAAGCCGGGGTGGCGCCAGCCGTGTAACGATACGGCGCATCTGATACACTGGAGTTGACTTTGATGATTTCAAGAAGGGTGTTCGGCGGGGCGGCGGTTCTTGCGTGCGCGTATGTGGCGCTGGCGGGCGCCTTGGTGAGCGCGTCGGAAGCGGGCGGGGACCAGGAAGGCCAGGAGATCATCAACAAGTACCTGGCGGCGCGCCAGACCCAAAAAGAGGCGCTGCTCGGCGCGCAGATGCGGGTGAACATCGACGCGAAACTGCCCCGGCTGGAAAAACAGGGAACGCTTACCGCGCTCCGGCGCATCTCAAGGCTGGGGAAGATCACCTACAAGGCTTTGGGATTTTCCGGTGACAACACGATTAAAAATGAGGTGATCACGCGTTATCTGGCGGCGGAGGCCGAAGCCCCGGAAAACGCCATCGTTCCGGCCAATTACAAGTTCAAATACAAGGGCGTGGCGCAGCGGGACGGACAAAACGTGCATATTTTCCAGGTGACGCCGCGCCAGAAGCGCATCGGAATGTTCAAAGGGGAGCTGTGGCTGGACGAGGCGACCGCAATGCCGGTGCGCGAGGCGGGACGGCTGGTGAAGACGCCTTCCATCTTTCTGAAGAAAGTGGTTTTTGTCAACGAGTACGAGATTCAGAACGGGATCGCCATCCCGAAGCGTTTTCAGAGTACCGCCGAGGTGCGGATTTTCGGCCGTGCGGAGCTTAACGTCGATTTCAGCAACTTCACCAGGCAGGAAAAGGCGGAGGATCTGGCCTCCGATTCCAACCGCTAGCGTTTTAGAAGACAAGGAGACTCCAAAAGCGCCGTGCCGATGAGAACTCTGTTTCTGAATCCGCCTTCTTTTGAAGGTTTTGACGGCGGGGCTGGTTCGCGATGGCCGTCGACCCGCGAGATCGAATCCTACTGGTATCCGGTGTGGCTGTGCTATCCCGCCGGAATGCTGGAGAACAGCAAGGTTCTGGACGCCCCGCCGCATGGCGTTTCCATCGAGGAGACGGTGGCGCAGGCCAAAGACTTCGAGTTGATGGTGCTGTTCACCTCCTCGCCCGGTTTTCACGTCGATGTGAAGATCGCGGAGATGATGAAGGATTGCAATCCGAAGCTGAAGGTCGCCTTTGTGGGGCCGCCGGTGACGATCGAGCCGGATAAGGTCTTGAACGCCTCCAAGGCGATCGACTTCATCGCGCGCCGCGAGTTCGACTATCCGATCGCGAACTATGCCAAGGGCGCCGCGCTCGAAGATCTGGCCGGCGTGAGTTTCCGCAAAAACGGGGTAAACGTCCACAATCCCGAGGGCGGATACATTGAAAATCTGGACGAGCTGCCATGGGTGACCAAGGTCTATAAGCGCGACCTCGATTTTCGCCGGTATAACGTTCCGTTTCTGCTGAACCCCTACGTTTCCTTTTACACCACCCGCGGATGCCCGGCGATGTGCACCTTCTGCCTGTGGCCGCAGACGCATTCTGGCCACCGGTGGCGGCTGCGCTCGACGCAGGACGTCGCCAACGAGTGCCGCTATGTGCTGGAGAATTTTCCGGGATTGAAGGAGATTTTCTTCGACGACGACACCTTCAACTATCGCAAGGCGCGGACGCTGGAGCTTTGCGCGGAGTTGAAGAAATTGAAGTTCACCTGGAGCTGCACTTCGCGCGTCACCACCGATTACGAAACGCTGAAGGCGATGAAAGAGGCGGGCTGCCGGCTGCTGATCGTCGGCTACGAGTCGGGCGACGAGCAGATCCTGCGCAACATCAAGAAAGGCGCGACCATCGAAATGGCCAAGCGCTTCACCGAAAACTGCCACAAGCTGGGCCTGGTCATTCACGGCGATTTCATCGTGGGACTTCCGGGGGAGACGCGCGAGACGCTCCGCAACACCATCGAGTTCGCCAAACGCCTGGACGTGGAGACGATCCAGGTTTCCATCGCCCACGCCTTTCCGGGCACCGAGTTTTACGACTACGCCAAAAAGAACAACCTGGTGCAGATCAACATGGCCGACGAGGAGGGCCACCAGTTGCCCAACGTCGTTTATCCGGGGATTCTGGAGCGGGAGGAGCTGGTGGACTGGGTGGAGCGATTCTACGGCGAGTATTATTTCCGGCCCAAGGCCGCCTGGCGCATCGTGCGCAAGGCCATCTTCGACGGGCACGAACGCAGGCGCCTGTACAAGGAAGCCAAGGATTATCTTTACCTGCGCAACAAGCGCAAGAAATACGTGGCCGAGCACCGCGCCACCCGCGTTCTGAACCAGGAACAAGCCGGGTAAACAGGATTGCGGCGGGAGCAGAGGAACCGGCCGCGGGCCGGGGAGCGTGGGGGGATGAAAACTTCCGACCGCCTCCGCCTGAAGACGCGGGTATTCACGATCGTAGTGGTGTTGTCGAACGCGCTGGGAAATTTCGCGCTGGCCACGGGAATGCGCAACCGCGCGACGGCGAGCGCGCTGGATTACCTTGCCGCGATCTTCAGCCCCTGGGTCGGTACCGGAATTGTTCTGTTGATCGTCTGGCTGCTGTCGCGCATGGCGCTGCTCAGTTGGGCGGATCTGAGCTATGTTCTGCCGGTGACCTCGCTCGGCTATGTGGCCAACGCGCTGATCGGACGCTGGTTTCTAAATGAACAGATCACGCCGTCGCGCTGGGCGGGCACGCTGCTGATCGTCGCCGGAACCGTGCTGGTCGGCCTGGGCGTGCCGCGGAGCCAGCGGCCATGAGGACCTGGTTCCTGCTGGCGGCGATGGTCTTTAGCACCGTACTGGGCGATCTGCTGCAAAGCGTCGAGATGAAGCGGCACGGCGAGATCAAGGAATTTCATCCCAGGCGATTGGCGCGCGTTCTGGCGGCGCTGGCGCGGAAGAAGTTTCTGATTCTGGCGGTCGCGCTGATGGCGGTTTCGTTTTTCGCGTTCATGACGCTGCTGGAAACGGCCGATCTGAGCTTCGCGGTGCCGGCTTCGGCGGCGACGCTGGTGTTTGAAACAATCCTGGCCAAGGTTGTCTTGAAAGAGGAAGTGGATTCGCGGCGCTGGGCGGGAGCATGCCTGGTCGCCTTCGGCGTGGTGCTGCTCGCCCGGTGATCTTTCTCATCGCGATCGCGGCGATTTCCGGCCTTTATCAGATCCTTGCGATCTTCGCCTGCCTGCGGCGAACCCGGCGGCAATCCGCAAGCCATGGCCATCCGCCGGTTTCGATTCTAAAACCGGTTCGCGGCGTCGACTCGGGCTTCCGGGAGGCGATCGCCTCTCACGCCGGGTTGCCGGGCGAATACGAGCTGCTCTGCGGCGTCGGATCGCCGGATGATCCGGCGGTGGCGGTGCTGCGGGAGTTCCCGCGGGCGCGCATCCTCGAGTGCCGGACCAGAAAGCCGAACGGAAAGGCCGGCGTGCTGATGGATCTCGCCGCAGAGGCGCGTTACCCGATTCTGGTGGTCAACGACGCCGACATTTGCGTTCCTTCCGATTACCTGGCGCGGGTCACGGCGCCGCTTCAGGACCCTTCGGTCGGCCTGGTGACCTGCCTGTATCGCGCCCGCGGCGGCACGTTCGCGGCGCGATTTGAAGGACTTGGCATTTCCACCGACTTCGCGCCCTCGACGCTGGTGGCCAGACTGGCCGGCGTGGATGAATTCGCGCTGGGCTCGACGATGGCGATTCGCCGCCAAGATCTGGACCGCATCGGCGGATTTGCTTCGGTTGCCGACTATCTCGCCGACGATTATCAACTGGGGCGGCGAATCCGCTCGCTTGGGTTGAAGTGCGTGATTTCCGATCTGATCGTCGACACGCACCTGGGCGGCGGATGGAGCGAGGTATGGCGGCACCAGGTCCGCTGGGCGCGAACCATCCGCGTTTCCAAGTTCGGCGGATTCCTGGGATTGCCATTGACTTTCGCGACGTTGTGGGCGATCCTCTGCGCGGCGGCGGGAGAGTGGACAATTGCGGCCGCGGTGCTGGGCGCGCGAATGCTGATGGCGATCGAATCGGGATGGTTTGTTATGCGCAGCCGCGACGCTTTGAAGCTGTGGTGGGCGGTTCCGTTGCGCGATCTCTTCGCGGCGGCGGTGTGGGCGGCGGCGCTATTCGGAAACACGGTGATCTGGCGCGGCGAGCGGATCCGGCTGGACCGGCAAGGACGGATCGCCGCCCGCTTCGCGGCCAAGCGCGCGGATTAGCACCGCTTCAACGTCGCCGAAGTCGCCCAAATTGCGCGCCGACCACTGCGAAAATTGGGGATGCGCCAGATACCAATTCTGCCAGAAACGCACGTTCTGCGCGCCGCCATAGATTGCAAACCGCCTTGCGGTTAGCAGCGTGGGAATCAACTTTTCCGCGTAGTCTTCCGATTCCACCGAGGCGCGGAACGGAAACAGAAGCGCCGGCTGATGCAGAGCATAGACGCTCAGGTGCGCGTAGAGGAAGCCGGGGAGCGGATAATCGGGCCGCCAGACGGGCCACATCCCCTCGATGAACGGGCTTGGCGTAATCACCGGAGTTCCCGCGGGCAGCGTATTTACGGCCGCGGCCGCGGCGCGCCAATCCGAACCGGGCCACCGCTCCGGATGCACTCCGTACCAGGCCAGCACCACCGCCGCCAGCAGTGCCGCCGCGTGTTTCCACCGCCGTTTGGGAACGAAATAGGCGGCAATCATGGTGACCAGCAGCGCTGTTCCGGGGAGCGCGATCGAATAATACCGCCGGACGAAAACGCTATTTCCGGTGTACTGCGAAAACAGATAGAGCGCCAGCGGCGGGATCAGCCACCACGCAGCGGCGAGCAGCAGCGCCGATCCGCCGGGTCTGGATCGCTCCGTTTTCGCGGCGCCGAAGCGGCCGAAGAGCCAGGCGGCAGAGGCGCACTCCACCAGCATCCGCCATTGCACGGCGTTCAAGAGCTGGCCCGGCTTCGGCTCGCCGACGATGACGTGGGCCCGCGCCTGGCGATTCAACGCGACCGCCTCGCCGGCCACCGGCATCAGCAGGATCGCAAGGACGGCAAACACGGAAGCCGCGTAAAACCAGCCGACTCTCGTCTCCCCGCGCCACAGCCGGGCCAGCGCGTAAACCGCGAAGATCAGGTAGGCCGGCCAGAAGATGAGCTGGATGCGCCAGATCAGCGAGGCGAGAATCGCAAACGCCGCGGCATCGGCGGCGCGCGCGGAATCCAGCCAGCGGATCAACACCAGCGTGGCCGCCGAGATCGCGCACAGCCCCATCGCGTAAGGCCGCGCGTCGGCAGCTTCCCAATTCAGCGCCTTAAGCCCGAAGCAGGCGAAAGCCGCGAACCAGGCGGCGTGCGGATGAATCAACCGCGCCGCGATCCGGCCGAGGAACCACAACGCCGCCAGGGACAGCAGAAGGGAGGGGATGCGATAGCCGGCTTCCTTCACCCCGAACAGGCGATCCGCCAGCCAGGCCACGCCGTAATAGATCGATTTTGGGACCTGCGGCGCAACGGCCAGCGACTTGTCCGCGGCGCCATGGTGGACCACGAACACCGTCACCATCTCGTCCACCCAGAAGCTGGATCCGATCTGCGCGGCCCACAGGCGGGCCACCGCGGCCGCCAGCAGCAGCGCCAGCGCCACATTCATCCGGTCTTGGCTGAATTTCAACAATTCGTAGACGCGGCGCGAGCCCGCCCGTTTACGCGAGAATGGTGTGCAGATCAAAACTTTCATCGGCGGCCTGTTCGGGGGTGAGCACCGCGCCGGAGGCCAGCAGTTTTCGCGCCATCAGATGCTCCCCCGGACGATTGATCGAATCGACCGCGATCAGGCGCCCGCGCTGGAAATAGAACACGGAAAACCGGCGCGACTCCGGGTCGCCGCGCAGCACTTCCCGGTCGGCGCCGCCGGATAAACCGGCCATCTGCAATTTGACGTCGAATTGGTCGGTCCAGAACCAGGGAACGGCGCGGTAGGCTTCGTTGCGGCCCGCGATATTGGCCGCCGCGGTCTTGCCCTGATCGACGGCGTTCTGCACCGATTCAAGGCGGGTGCGGGCGCCGGCGAACGGGTTCGGATATTCGGCGCAGTCGCCGATGGCGAAAATATTTTCATCCGCTGTTCGAAGATATTCGTCCACGATGATTCCATTCGCCACCGGCAATCCGGCGTCGCGGGCAAGTTCAAGGTTGGGCAGGACGCCGACGCCGGCCACGACGAGATCCGCCCGGGGATCGGGTGCAGGTGAACTAAGTCGAATTTCAATTCCGTGCTCGCCGTGAACGCGCCGGAAAAATTCGGAAACCACCGGCGAGACCAGGCGCGCCATCAAACGATTTTGCATCTCAAAGACGGTCACCCTTTTCCCGAGCACCGCCGCGGCGGCGGCGACCTCGAGCCCGATAAACCCGCCGCCGATCACGGCGATCTCGGCCGCGGCGTTCAGGCGCTGCTTTAACTCGACCGCGTCCGTGCAAGTCCGCAGATAGGAGATTCCTGCCAGCGGAAGCGTGCGCACCCGGGCGCCAGGGGCCAGGACCAGCTTTTTATAGGAAACGCGCGCGCCGGAGGAGAGGACGACGCTGCGGAACTGGGGCTCGATCCGTTGAACCCGGGCGCCGGTGATCAGCTCGATGCGCTGCGCCGCGTAAAACGACTCGGGCCGCAGCGCCGCGCTTTCGATTCCCTGTTTTCCGAGCAGAAATCCCTTGGACAGCGGGGGGCGCTGATAAGGAAGATACGGCTCCTCGCCGATCAGGGTGATGGGCTCCAGGTAGCCTGCGGCGCGCAGCGACACGGCGGTCTGAAATCCGGCTTGCCCGGCGCCAGCGATGACCACACTCATATCTGGCGGGGAGGCGTGCGGACCACCAGCCCGTCCAAGTCCAGGGTAACTTCGATCTGGCATCCCAGACGGCTGTTGGGCTGGCGCGGAGACGCGGTGGTGTTGAGCATCTCGTTTTCGTCGTCCTGAACCGGCTTCAGACGATCGAGGAACTGCGGCTCCACGTACACGTGGCAGGTCCCGCATTGGCAGGCGCCGCCGCATTCGGCGACAATGCCTTCAATGTTGTTCCGGATGGCGCCTTCCATGACCGAGTCGCCGACCGGGACATCGACGCGGTTCACCGCACCGGAGTGAGAAATATAAGTGATGCTGGCGGTTTCTTTTTTTCCGAAGAGAGGCACGCGCAGCCTATTGTAGCGGAGCGGGCGCGCGCCGCGCCTCAGGCGTTCTGCGACTTGGCCTTGGCGCTCAACGGCGGATCGGTCTGGAGCAGGCCCAGTTTCTCGCGCAGGGCTGCGTCGATTTTCGCGGCGATCTGCCGGTGCTCCTTGAGGAATGCGCGGGCGTTCTCGCGGCCCTGGCCGATCCGTTCGCCTCCGAAGCTGAACCACGACCCGCTCTTTTCCACGATGCCCTGTTCGGAGCCGAAGTCGAGCAGGTCGCCCTCGCGGGAAATTCCTTCGCCATAGAGAATGTCGATTTCGGCCTCGCGGAAGGGCGAGGCAACTTTATTTTTGACAATCTTGATCCGGGTGCGGTTGCCGGTGGCTTGTTCACCTTCTTTGAGCGTCGCGGTGCGGCGAACCTCCATGCGCACGGAGGCGTAAAATTTCAAAGCGCGGCCGCCGGTGGTGGTTTCCGGATTGCCGAACATGACGCCGATTTTTTCGCGCACCTGATTGATGAAAATGAGGCAGGTGTTGGCCCGCGCCAGCGCCCCGGTGAGCTTGCGCATGGCTTGCGACATCAGGCGGGCGTGCAGTCCCATGAAGCTGTCGCCCATTTCGCCCTCCAGCTCGGCTTTGGGGACCAGCGCCGCGACCGAGTCAACGACGAGAACGTCGATTGAGCCGGCACTCACCAGGGCGTTGGTGATTTCCAGGGCCTGCTCGCCGCAGTCCGGCTGGGACACCAGAAGATTGTCGGTATCGACGCCGAGCTTGCGCGCGTAGGCGGGATCGAGCGCGTGTTCGGCGTCGACGAAGGCGGCGATGCCGCCGGCCTTTTGCGATTCCGCGATGGCGTGCAGCGCAAGCGTGGTTTTGCCCGACGATTCGGGGCCGAAAATCTCAATCACACGCCCGCGCGGAAAGCCGCCCACACCGAGCGCGGCGTCCACCGAGATCGATCCGCTGGAAATCACACTGACCGGAAGGGCGTTCTGCGCGCCAAGCTGCAGCACGGCGCCCTTTCCGAACTGCTTCTCCATCTGAACCACCGTCTGCATGATGATCCGCGCGCGTTCCGAGAGAGCCATGACCAATTGGTGCGCATTTGGCGGCAAAATTCTCAGCAAAAATGAGCGATCGGGCGTATGTTATGCTTGCGCCTTGCCGGCAGATCGACGCCGCCTCGCGATATTCACCGATCTTCTGCTCATTTGTCTTCTCGCCGCCGCGCTTATCAAACCCTTGTTCACGGCCGGATACTTGAACCAGTGGGGCTCGATTGAAAGCACCTTTATCGCCGACGCGCGCTTCCTGATCGAGCATTGGCCGCATCCGAAGTGGCAGCCGTTGTGGTACGCGGGCACGCGCTTCGACTACGTCTACCCGCCGGCGCTGCGCTATGCGACGGCGGGGCTTTCGATGCTGTTCCACCTCGAACCGGTCCGGGCCTACCACCTCTACACCGCACTCTTCTATGCCCTCGGCATCGCGGGCGTGTACGCGCTGGTTTGGGTGGGAACCCACTCGCGCGGTTCGGCTTGGGCGGCGGCGATATCAAGCGCGCTGGTTTCTCCGTCATTCCTGTTTCTGGGAAATTTGCGGCGTGATTCGCCGTGGCACGCGCCGCAGCGGCTGCACGTTTTGGTGAGTTACGGCGAAGGCCCGCACATGACGGCGATTGCGCTGTTGCCGATCGCGCTCGCTTTCGCCTGGCTGGCGATGGAACGGCGTCGCGCCGCCCATGCCGCGCTTGCCGCGATTTTTTGCGCCGCTGTCGTATCGAACAATTTTTACGGCGCAACGGCGCTCGCTGTCTTTTACGCGCTGCTGATTTTCAGTTTCGCGATCACCCGCGGGCCCGCCTCCATGGCGGCGCCCGCCGCGGCGATCCCGCTTGCGGCCTACGGACTGACGGCGTTTTGGTTGACGCCTTCCTACATTCGCGTTACCGCGAACAATATGCGCTACGTCTCCGATCCCGCGCGCAACGCGTGGTCGATACCCGCCGCGATCGCGGCCGCGGTCTTGTTCGCGGTCGGTGCCTGGGTCCTTGCGCGCAACCGGCCGGCGCGAACCTGGGGATTGTTCGTCGCGGGCGGCATCCTTTTCTTCACCGTTGACGTATTGGGCAACTATTTTTTTCATTTCGTGGTGACTGGCGTACCGCTGCGCTGGGTCCCGGAGCTGGATCTGGTCTTGATCTTCGGCGCGGTGATTGTTCTTCGCCGGCTTTGGACGCGCCGGACGTTGCTGGCCCGCGCCGCGGTGATCCTGATCGCCGCAGCGGCGCTGTTCAGCGCCAAAGATTACGTCGGCAACGCCTGGCGGCTGTTCGAGCCTCGGACCGATGCGCGCGCCCGCGCCGAGTACCGCATCTCAGACTGGCTCTGGCGCAATCTGGCCGGCGCGCGCGTGAAGGCGAGCGGCTCGGTCCGCTTTTGGCTGGATGCATGGCACGACGTTGCGCAGCTCGGAGGCGGATCGGATCAGGGTTTAATCAACGGCGCGGCCTATGAGGCGTCCTATCAGATCGACCATGCACCGAAGGCCGATGTTTCCGTGCTCTGGATGCAATGCCTCGGCGTGGACGCCGTTTACGCCGCGCGGCCGAATTCGGAGGAGGTGTACAAAGAACTGCGGTATCCGGAAAAATTCGCGGGAGTTCTGCCGGTGCTGTTCGACGATGGCCAGGGAAACGTGATTTATAAAATTCCGCGGCGCTACCCGGTTCGCGCGCGTGTGGTGGAAACGGCCCGCTTCAACGCACTTGCGCGCTCCGGCGCCATTCTGGACGCGGATCGTCTTCGCCAGTACGCGGATGTTGTGGAACACGGCCCGGATTCCATGGTTTCGCTCACGCGCGAATCGCCGGAGACGATTCGGTTACGGGCCCATCTGGACGCCGGCCAATCGATCATCATTCAGGAAAGCTACGATCCGGCGTGGCGTGCCTGGTCCGGAACAACGCCTTTGCCCATCCGCCGCGACATGCTCGGACTCATGCGGATCGATCCGCCGCCGGGAGATCAGACGATCGTGCTTCGATTCATGACGCCGCTGGAGAATCGCTTGGGCATGGCGCTGACGCTGATCACGATCGCCTGCCTGGTGTATTTCTGGAGTGCGGGGCACACCGGTGAACCTCAACCCGCTTCCTGAATCGCCCGCCAATAAAGTCCGGCAACGCGCCCCAGAGAATGCTCGCCAGCGATATGACGCTGCGCACGCCGGCCGATCTCGACCGCGGCTTGCGGCTCGCCGGCCAGCCACACAATCATGGCCGCCAGCGTTTCTTCCTCCTCGGGACCGTGCGGGATTCGCAGGCACGCATTTTCCGGAATCCGCGCGATTTCTTCCCCACAGGTGAGCGCGACCGCCTTGCCGATGCCCATCATTGCGATTGCGATCCCGGAGCTTTCCGCGGCGGTGGGGTAGCGCAAGTTGACGCACAGATCGACGGCGGAAGCGTGGCGCCAGAAGTCGCGGGTGCTCAGATAGCCGAGCCGCGTGATCCAGGGATGATTCAGCAGCGGGGCCATGGCGCGCTCCAGATCGGAGGAGGCGAAGGCGCCGGCGATCAGCAATCGCACGTTGGCGCGTTCGCGCCAGGCGCGCTCCATGGCGCGGATCACCGCGGCGAGCCTCTTCGATTCGCGAAGATGACCGAACACTCCCACCAGCAGTTGGCCGGGTCCGGCGCCGATCGAGGAGCGGAGCCGCAGCGTCGCGGCGGCATCGGGAAGTTCCGGCGGAGGCGCGAACAGATGCGGGATCTCGACGATTCGCGCATCCGGCGCGTGGCGCGCAACCGCGCGGGCCGCCGCCGGATTGTGCACGATCACGACGCGGGAAGCGGCGGCGATGCGCTTGAGCATCGGAAATTCGAAGTATCGCGGGTCGGCGGCGGATCGCGCCCGGTTTCGCCACAGATCCGCAGCCAGATCCCGCGTCCATTCGCCGTAGTTGTAGACAAATTCGCGGATATAGCCTTCCTGATCAAGCGATCCCAGGAAAAAGTGCTGGAGCACGGCGTCATGCAAAACCGCAACTCCGGGTCGCGCCAGTGCGCGCGCGTATATTTCGCGATGCAACTGATTATTGCCGATGTGATAGACCATTACGTCGGCGTTGTCCGGCGAGAGCCGGACGGCTCCGTGTTTGCGCAGCTCCGGAAGCAGCGCGGCGGAATATTCGGCGACGCCGCTGCGCGCCGGCGGCAGCGGCGAATCATATCCGACGGTTTTCAATCCTTGCGCCGCGGGCCGAACAGCGCGGTTCCCACACGGATGTGCGTCGCGCCTTCCTCGATCGCCGCTTCGAGATCGTGCGACATGCCCATCGACAATTTCGGCAGCCCGTGTTGCCGCGCCAGCTCGCGCAGTTTTGCAAAATACGGGCGCGTGGACTCCGGATCTTCGCTCCACGGCGGCATGGTCATCAATCCGCTGAGCCGCAGGTTCGGGCACCTCCGGATGGCATCGATCAACGCGCCGAGCGATTCCGGCGCCGCGCCGGATTTGCTTTCTTCCGGGGAGAGCTTCACCTCGATCATGACTTCGAGCGGCCGTCCAGCCGCATCCAGCCGCCGAGCGAGCTTTTCGGAGTCGACCGTTTCAATCACCTGAAATAACTCCGCCGCCGCGCGCGCTTTATTGGACTGCAAATGCCCGATCAGATGAAACTCCGCCTCGCGGCAATCGGCGAGCGCGGGCCGCTTGGCTTCGAACTCCTGGACGTAGTTCTCGCCGAAGTGGCGAAGGCCGAGCAAATATGCCTGGCGAATCACCTCCGCGGGAAATTTTTTGGTCACCGCGATCAGCGTGATTTCCGAGCGGGGGCGGCCCGCGCGGCGCGCCGCCTTTTGGATCCGCTCCTCCACCTGCTCCAGCCGTTCACGCAGCACAGTGTTTCGAGTATACCCGCTCGCCCGCAATGTAAACCTCGTAAGCAGGCTCGAGGCCAAAAAAGTACGCTAGCTCGCGGTGATCGGCGCAATCGTGGATGACAAAATCGGCGCGCTTGCCCGGCTCGAGTGATCCGATCTCGCCTCCCAGGCCCAGGCTGAACGCCGCGTTGATGGTGGATGCGGTGATCGCTTCGGCGGGCGTCATCTTCATCTGCGTGGCCGCCAGCGACAGGATCATCGGCATCGAGGGCGTCGGCGAAGATCCGGGATTAAAATCGGTGGCGATAACCACGGCGAGCCCCGCCGCGATCATCGCGCGCGCGTCCGGATACCGGCGCGATCCAAGCGCGTAAACGGCGCCCGGCAGCAGCACCGGCTGGACGCCGGCGCGCGCCAGCGCCGCGATTCCCGAAGCCTCGGTGTGTTCGAGATGATCCGCCGTCGCCGCGCCCAACTCCGCCGCCAGGTGGGCGCCGCCGCCGTTTTCCAGTTGATCGGCGTGCATGCGCAATCCCAACCCGCGCGCGCGGGCGGCTTGAAGAACGCGGCGAGCGTCTTCCACAGGAAAAACGCGCGGCTCGCAAAAAACATCGCAAAACCTGGCAATTTCCGCCGCACGCGGCAGCATTTCATGAATCACCAGATCCAGATATTCGTCGCGGCGGCCGCGATATTCATCCGGCACCTCGTGCGCGCCGAGAAATGTAGGCACGGCGCGGACCGGAGTCAAAGTCCGGATGACGGAAAGGAGCTTTAACTCGTCCTCAAGCGACAGGCCATAGCCGGATTTGGCTTCGATGGTGGTGGTGCCGTTGCGGAGAAACCACTCCACGTATCGCGACGCGGCGGCGCGCAATTCGTCTTCCCCCGCCGCGCGGGTTTTGCGAACAGTGGAGCGGATCCCTCCGCCGGCGGCGGCGATCTCCTGATAGGTCGCGCCTTCGGCGCGCTTTTCAAACTCATCGGCGCGATTGCCGGCGAACACGGGGTGGGTGTGCGCGTCGACAAATCCCGGCATGACCACGCGCCCGCCCGCGTCGAGAATCTCCGCGCCGCGGGTATCGGCGTCGCGGCGCGCGCCGACCCATTCGATGACGCCGCCGCGAATCCGCATGGCGCCGTCGCGAATAACCGCCAGCTCGCGCAGCTCCGCTCCGGCGCGGGGACGCATCGGCCCCGCCAGGGTGAGCAGCTCCGAACAGCCGAGAATAACGCGCGTCACTTGGCCGGGTCCATGGGGATGCGGATGCCGCGTTCGCGCGCGACCTCGATCGCGCGCTCGTAGCCGGCGTCCACGTGCCGGATCACGCCGGTGCCCGGATCGGTGGTGAGCACACGTTCCAATCTTCGCGCCGAATCGTCCGTTCCTTCGGCCACCACCACCATTCCGGCGTGCTGCGCGTATCCGATCCCCACGCCGCCGCCGTTGTGAATCGAAACCCAGGACGCGCCCGCGGCGACGTTCAGCATCGCGTTCAGCAGCGGCCAGTCGGCGATCGCGTCGGAACCGTCGCGCATCGCCTCCGTCTCGCGATACGGCGAGGCGACCGATCCGGCGTCCAGGTGATCGCGCCCGATGACCACCGGCGCCGCGATCTTGCCGCGCCGGATCAGATCGTTCATCGCCAGGCCGAACTCGGCGCGCTCGCCGTAGCCCAGCCAGCAGATGCGCGCAGGCAAGCCTTGAAAATGAATTTTCTTCGGCGCCAGATTCATCCAGCGGCGCAGTGTTTCGTTTTTCGGAAAGAGATCCAGCGCCAGCTTGTCCGTGATCCGGATATCGTTGGCGTCACCGGAAAGTGCGGCCCAGCGGAACGGCCCTTTGCCCTCGCAGAATAGCGGCCGGATGTATTCGGGAACGAAGCCGGGAATATCGAAGGCGTTTTCGACGCCGGCTTTTTTGGCCTGCGCGCGGATGTTGTTGCCGTAGTCGAAGGTCACCGCGCCCATACGCTTGAGCGCGAGCATCGCGGCCACATGCTCGCCCATGGCCGCGATGGAGCGGCGGATGTACTCATCAGGATCGTTGCAGCGCAGCGCGCGCGCCTCCTCCAGGGTCATTCCATTGGGAACATAACCGTTCAATTCATCATGGGCACTGGTTTGATCGGTGAGAAGATCCGGCACCACGCCGCGGCGCACCAGCTCCGGCAGCACATCGGCGCAATTCCCGATCAGGCCGACCGAAAGCGCCTCACCTTTGCGCCGCGCCTCATCCACCATGGCGAGCGCTTCATCGAGGTTTGCCGTCATGCGGTCGCAATAGCCCGTTTCGATCCGTTTTTCGATTCTTTTGGGATCGACATCGACGCCGAGGAAACAGGCGCCCGCCATCGTCGCCGCCAGCGGCTGGGCTCCGCCCATTCCACCCATGCCGCCGGAAAGAATCCATTTGCCGGCGAGCGATCCGCCGAAATGCCGCGCGCCGGCTGCCGAAAAGGTTTCAAACGTGCCCTGCACAATGCCCTGGCTGCCGATATAAATCCAGGAGCCGGCGGTCATCTGGCCGTACATCGTCAACCCCAACCGCTCCAGGCGGTGAAATTCGCTCCAATTCGACCAATGCCCGACCAGATTCGCGTTGGCGATCAGCACTCGCGGCGCATCGTCGTGGGTGCGAAAAATTCCCACCGGCTTCCCGGAGGCGACCAGCAGCGTCTCATCGTTGGCCAGCGTCTGAAGAGAGCGCGCGATGGCGTCGAAAGCCTCCCAGCTTCGCGCCGCCTGTCCCGTGCCGCCGTAAACGATCAGATCGTTCGGACGCTCGGCCACCTCGGGATCGAGGTTGTTCATCAACATGCGCAGCGCGCCTTCCTGGCGCCAGCCTTGGCAGTGAAGCTCGCGCCCGCGCGGCGCGCGCACCACTCTGGGTTCACTCATTTTTGGATCCTTTCCCCTACGATAGCGCGCGCAGCGGCCGTTCCGCGATGTCTCTGATAGCCTGGAAATACTCATGCTGGGTATCCGGGAGCGCGCGGTTTCCTGGCGCGTCCTGTTGCAGATCGCCACGGTGGGCGCCTATACCGGAGTGGTCAAGATCGCCGGCGGCGCCAAGGTGGTTCTCACCGCCCGCGCCTTCGGCATGAGCGACGGGCTGGACGCCTACCTGATCGCTTTTTTGCTGCCGTCCTTTCTCTGCGACACGCTCGCCGGACCGCTCAACTCCGCCTTCGTGCCCACCTTCGTCGAGGTGCGGGAACGGGATGGGCCGGCGGCCGCGCGTCGTCTCTATCAAAGCGCGCTGGCCGCCGGAGCCGGCCTTCTGAGCATCGCGGCGATCCTGTCCGGACTGTGCGCTCCGTGGATTCTGAAACTGCTCGCCTCAAGTTTCAACGCCGATAAGCTCCTGCTGGCGTGCTCGCTGTTTTGGGTCATGCTGCCGATCGTGCCGCTGACGGCGTTTACCGTCATCTGGCGCTCCGTGCTGAACACCGAAGCGCGCTTTGCCATTCCCGCCGTGCTGCCGGCGCTGACGCCGGCCGCCTCCATCGTGTTTCTGCTTCTTTATTCGCAAATCTGGGGTGTTTATTCGCTTGCACTGGGAACGCTCGTCGGGGGGATCATCGAGATCGCGCTGCTGGGAGTTTACATGGTGCGGCACGGCTTTCCGATTCTGCCGCGCTGGCATGGATGGAACCCCGCGCTCCATCAGGTGGCGAGGCAATATGGGCCGGTGATCGGAGGAATTTTTCTCCTGCTGGGAGCGCCGCTCATCGATCAGGGGATCGCCGGGATGCTCGGGCCGGGCAGCGTGTCGGCGTTAAATTACGGAACGCGGCTGAGTGTGGTGTTGATGGCGATCGGGCCCACGGCGGTGGCGACGGCGATTCTCCCGCATTTTTCCGAGCTCACCGTCAGCGCCGGCTGGAAGCACGTCCGGCAAAGCCTGCGCAGCTATACCGCCATCATCCTGGCGATCACGCTGCCCGCCATCGCGATTCTGATGATGATCTCCGAACCGCTGGTCCGCCTGTTCTTTGAGCGCGGGCAGTTCACCGGCGCCGATACGCCGCTGGTCACCGCCGTTCAGCGCTTCTCTCTGCTGGCCATTCCGTCGAGCATGGTGATGGCGCTGGTCCTGCGGCTGATCTCGTCCCTGAAGGCGAACTTCCTGCTGCTGCGCGCCACGGCGCTGTACGCGATTCTGAATCTGGCGCTCGATTTCGTGCTGACGCGCTGGATCGGGATTCAGGGGATCCCGCTTTCGATGGCGCTGGTCCAGTTGGTTTGCGTGGCCTATCTGTGGCGCCGGCTGCACCGCGAATTCGCTCCCCACCCGGAGCGCGCGCCGGAGCAGCCGATCGGAGCCCGCTAGAGACCTCGCGGCGCCCTTGGGCTTTGCTCTGTAATACAAAGTACTTGACAATGAGAACCACATTGCGCTACTCTGGGCATGGCCGGGCGGAAGCCCGGGCCGGGATCCGCTTTGCATTTTCAGGCGCCATTTTTACGTTGAACGCCGCGGACTAGGTGCGCTAGAGTAGGGAACGGTTTTTCCGCTATGGCTTCTGTGCAGCCCCTTCGCAAATCCAAGCCCGTCCCGATCGACGCGCGCGCCCGGGATAATCTGCGCTACATCCGCGAAACCATGGAGCGCGCCGGATCGTTCACGGCGGTTCCGGGCTGGGGCGGCGTGGCGATGGGCGTGACGGCGCTGGCGGCGAGCTTCGTGGCGGCGCGGCAGGGCTCCGTCGGCCGCTGGGTGATCACCTGGGTGGCCGAGGGCGTTCTGGCGATCGCGATCGGCATTCTCGCCATGTGGCGAAAGGCGGCCAGGGCCGGCATGCCGATGTGGTCGGCGCCGGCGCGAAAATTTCTGTTCAGCTTCGTCCCTCCGCTGGTGGTGGGGGCGGCGCTGACCGTGGTTTTGTGGCGGGCCGGCGCGGCGACGGCGATTCCCGGCGTGTGGCTGATGCTTTACGGCGCGGGCGTGGTGACGGGCGGCGCGTTTTCGGTCCCGGTGGTGCCGGTGATGGGTGTCTGCTTCCTGATCGAGGGTGCGATCGCGATGTTCATGCCTGCGGCGTGGTCCGTGCCTTGGAATGATGTGTGGCTGGCGCTCGGCTTCGGCGGGCTGCATATCGTGTTCGGAGCGATTATCGCCCGGCGCTACGGGGGATGAGGAGAGAATCGATGGCCAAGAATCACGCACTTGCCTCGCATCGCGCGCCGGCGGCGCGGCCCGTGGCCGCCGCAAAGAGCGGCCCGATTCCCGATCTGGACCGGCTTATTCATCCGCGCATCCGCCTGGGGATCATCAGCGCGCTGGCCGCCGCCGATTCCCCGCTGACGTTCAACGAACTCAAGAACCTGCTGCAAACCACCGATGGAAACCTGAGCGTTCACGCGCGCAAGCTTGAGGAAGCCCGGTATATCGCCTGCACCAAGTCTTTTGAAGGACGCATGCCCAAAACCGAGTACACTTTGACCGCTGCCGGGCGCAAGGCCTTCGATAAGTATTTGGATCACATGGAAGCGATCCTCGAAGCATCCAAGCGTTAGCGGAATCCCCATGCGTTGCGGGGCGGATTCGGAGGAAACACTTTGCGATGAGAAGTACTTTTTCCAGCGGAATTCACGTCGCCATCATCATGGACGGCAACGGGCGATGGGCGGCTTCGCGCGGGCTGCCCCGCCTGAGCGGGCATCGCGCCGGAGCCGAGGCCGTCCGCCGCACCGTCGAATCGGCTCCCGCGCTGGGCATCTCGGTTCTGACCCTGTATGCCTTCTCCTCCGACAACTGGCGCCGTCCCCGGAATGAAACCGCCGGGCTCATGAAGCTGCTCGCCCGCTACCTGCTTCAGGAGGCCGACCGCTGCGTGGCCAATGGCGTGCGCCTGGAGGCCATCGGCAGGCGCGACCGCCTTCCCGCGGCCCTGATCGAACTGCTGGAAGAAACCGAGCGAAGGACCGCCGGCGGCGACAAGCTCCTGCTGCGCCTGGCGATCGATTATTCTTCGCGCCAGGCAATCCAGGATGCGGCCGCCAAAGGCGGGGATCTCTCCCAGCATCTCGGTCCCGATGTCGATCTCCTCATCCGCACCAGCGGCGAGCAGCGGCTGAGCGACTTTCTGCTGTGGGAGTGCGCTTACGCGGAAATGGTTTTCACCCGCCGCATGTGGCCGGATTTTTCGGGGGAAGATCTGGCCGCTGCCGTCGAGGAGTTTCAGCGGCGGGAGCGGCGCTTCGGAGCGGTCACCGCCCGCACCGCGTGACCCCGCCTCGCCCGCGGGGTATCGTATATTAGATTCAAAACGAAGAGGACGTTATGACACTCCGCACCGCACTGCTTACCGCCGCCGTGGTCGCTTCGGCGCATTTCAGTTTCGCTCAAAACAAGGGGCCGGCCCGCCCCGGCTTGACGCTGACGACCTCCGCCTTCGAAGACGGCGGCATCATTCCCGACAAATACACGCAAGCGGCGTCCAATCCCGTTTCGCCGAAGCTTGAATGGTCGAACGTTCCGGCGAACACGGTCAGCTTCGTGCTTCACATGCACGATCCGGACGTGGCGCGGAATCGGACCACCGAAGACATGCTGCACTGGATGGTGATCAATATTCCCGGAGACGCGCGATCCCTGCCGGAAGGCGTCGCCGGCGAAGCGAAGCTCGCCGATGGAGCCATCCAGTTAAAAAACGGCGGAAACACGGTCGGCTACCGCGGGCCGGGCGCTCCGGCCGCGGGCCCGTATCATCACTACACCTTCGAGCTGTATGCCCTGGATACCAAGCTCGATCTGGGGCCGGACGCCACGCGCGCCGAGGTGATGAAAGCGATGGACGGCCACATCCTGGGCAAAGGCGTTCTCGAAGGCCGATTTCACCGCTAGCCGTCTTTACCCGGCGGGCGCCGGATGAAAATCCGCACGCCCTGCCTGGCGTTTTGCCGCGTCCTTAGAAGATAATTCGCGCGCCGACACGGAGGATTCGCGGCGGCGCGGTCGCGCCCGATTCTTCCCCGTAGGTCGGATTCAGGAACGTGGTGGACGTGCCGGAGTCCACATTCAAGTTGGGAATCGGATAGTTGACATGGTTCAGCGCGTTGGTCGCCTCAGCCCGAAGCTGGAGTTTCCATCGCTCGGTCACCGAAAAATTCTTGTAGATCGAAAGATTCAGATACTGGAGCATCGGCCCGGTCAAGGTGTTGCGCGCCACGCCGAACGGGGTCCCGAAGTGCTGGTCCGCGGCGAGCGTGTTGTAGATCCAATGCACGCTTGACGGGGAAACCTGCTGCGACGTATTGGCCAGATTGACCAGCGTGCCATTGGGCAGGTATTCGCCGACCGTCCCCAGCGGCGCGCTCGGATTGGACAGGAACGGCCGCAGCTCGCCCGATCCGCCGACGAAGGCCACCGCCGCGGCGTCCTCCAGCGGGTTCACCGTCAAGGACTGTTGCAGGACCGTCATCGGCCGCCCGCTCTGCGCCACTTCAAATGCGCCGATGGTCCAGCCGCCGGCGACCCGATTGTACCAATGCGAGGTTCCTTTCAGCCACGGCATGGTCCAGCTCAGGTTCACCGACAAGGCCAGCGGAATGTTGTTATTCGATAACGCCCGCTCGCCGCTGTTGGTGTTGAACGGATCCTGCGCCAGAACGATCGACCCGGAGCTGGTGAACGTATAAACCTCGCTGATATTGTCCATGGTCTTGCTCCAGGTAAACGCCGTCGACATGGTGAGCTGATTGGCCAGGTCGCGGATGGTGTAGGCCAGTTGCAGCCCGTTGTAGCTGGCGTGCGCGCTGTTGTCGCGCAGCCGGATCACCGCATAATTGGGGTTCTCCCGGCCATTGCAGGTGGAGCACGTGGTGTTGACTCCCGGCGTAACCCCCGGGGGCAGAACGTTGGCGAAGCCGTTGTTGGCGAATCCGGCGATATAAGGATTGCCGTTGCGCGTGGCGAACTGGTGCACGGCCTGCGTTCCGACGTACCGCATTTCGAGGCCCATGTGGCTGCCCACCATGCGCTGGATGCCGAAAGTATAGCTCTCCGAGTACGGATTCAGAAAGTTGGGGGCAAACAGGGTCTGGTTCAGCGTCCGCGGATCGACGCCCGGCGGAGGAGCATAGAGCTTTTGCAGATTCGCGCCCGTAATGTCGGAGGGCATGGGCGGGTAATTTCCGTTCGAGTAATTGAGCGTGTAGGCGAATACGACGGGCGCGGCAGTGGCGGCGTTAAGGAACAGATTGTAGAAGGCGGGATCGTAGGCGATGGCGAATCCGGCGCGGACCACGGTGGCCTGCTGGCCCAGCAGTTTGCCGAGGAAGCCTCCGTCGTGCTGCGGCGTCCAGGCCAGGCCGATGCGCGGCGCGAAGTTCTTCGAAGGCGCCGGATAGCTCGGATAGACGCGGTCGGCCAGCGGCAGCGACGTGTTCCAGATCGCCGTCGCCGGATTGCTTTCGCGCGGCACCGTCTCCTGATTGAGCAGATTGATCGGCTGGCCGGAATATTCATAGCGGATGCCCAGATTGAAAGTCAGGTTCGGGCGAAACTTGAAATCGTCCTCGAAGTAATAGGCCTGATCGAGCTCGTGCGGCCTTTCGACGGGAATGCCCGCGGCGCCGGCGAAGGTAGCCGGCGTGTTGTTCAGATACTGCTGGAAGTTGTTGAAGGTATAGACGCCGTTGACGTTCGGCAGAAATCCCAACGGGATGTTGTCGTTGATAAACTGCACGCCCATCTTCAAGGCGTGCCGCCCCAGTTGCTTGCTCACGTTGTCCTGGTACTGATAGCTGTGCACCTGGCGGTACTGCGGCAGATTATAGGCGAGCCCGTAGCCAAGATAGCCGGTGATGGTAGCGTTGGCGATGTTCTGCGTGAGCTTGTCGAATCCGTAAGTGTTGCCGCCGAAACTGTCGAATTCGCTCTGCGTCGCGCTGAAGCGGAATTCGTTGACCAGCGTCGGGTTCACGGTCCACACCCAGGCTCCGCCGGCCTGGTAGCTTTTGCTGGGCGATCCGACGAAGTAACCCGCCTGGCCGTTGCTCGCCGAATAGGGCGTGTTGTTATTCTGATCATAAAATTTCCCGGTAAGCTGCATGCTGTCGGACAGGTGATAATCGACGTGAATGCCGGAGTCCCAGTTGTCAGACGGTGTGGGAACGAAGCGCTGCACCGGCGCGAACGGCACGCTGATCGTCTGGCCGTTGGGCGCCGTCAGGCTGACGTTGGTCAGGTAACGCGTCACGATGGTCGGGTTGCCCAGCGGGATCGACCACGCCCCGTACTTGACGTAATTTTGCAGCGTCACCGAGTTGGGAAAGTACGCTTGGAGCTCCGCCAGCCCGGCCGGCGTGGGCGCAAGACTGCTCGGCGTTCCGATATAGCTGGCGGTATGGCGAATCCACTCGCGCTGAACCCACATGTTGAAGAAGATCTTGTTCTTGACAATCGGCCCTTCGAACTGGCCGCCGAGAATGGAATCCTTATAAGCCGGCGGGCTGGTCAGGCCGCCCGCTTTTTGAATGTTATCGAGCGCGGTCCAGTTCTGGTCGTCGCGCCGGAAGTAGGTGCCCACGCCGTGAAAATCGTTGGTGCCCGATTTCACCCGGATGTTCACGATGGCGCCCGCGTTCCGCCCGTACTCGGCGCTGTACTGATTGGTGATGACCTGATATTCGCCGACCGCCTCCAGATTACTGAACTGGTATCCCGGACCGGCGATGGTCGGGTCGTTGTTATCCTGGCCGTCCAAGAGAAAGTTATTCGATCGCGCGCGCTGCCCGTTGGCCGAAAAAAGCAGCCCGTTCGAGTTAATATTCCCGAATCCGACCACCACGCCGGGAGCCGTCAGCGCCATCTTATCCAGGCCGCCCTGAATGCCAGGCATATTCATCACCGTCTCCGACGGAACGTCCTGGCTGATCTGCGCGGTATCGGTGACCAGCAGCGGCGCCGAGCCTTCCACCTCCACCGTCTGGCCCACCGCGCCGACTTGCAGCGTCGCATTCACCACCGGCTCATGCGCCAGCTCCACCACGATCCCCTTGGCTTCAAAGGTCGCAAATCCCGAAGCCGTAATCCGGACCGTGTAGGTGCCCGGAATCAAGAAAGCCGCGCGGTATAGGCCGGCATCGTTGGTCACCAGCGTTGTGCTGACGCCGGTGTTCTGGTTGATCACTTCCACCTTCGCTCCGGGGACCACGGCGCCGGCCGGATCGGTGACCGTGCCGGAGAGCGCGCCGGTCGTGGTTTGAGCGGAAATGAAAGACGGAAGAAGCAAAGCCAGGAAAGCAAGCGCGAAGATTGGTTTCATGCCAGACTCCCTTTGCAATGGATTCGGGGGACGCCGCGGCCCCCGTGCATGGCGAGGATTATATCACCGGAAAGGCGCATCCTGTGCCGGGTTTTGTCTTCACAAAATTCCTGATATAAAATGTGGAGCCATGACCCCGCGAAAACTTGCTCTGTTTCTCCTGTTCGCCTCCGCCGCCTTCGCGCAACCCTCCTACGATGCCGTGCTCAAGAATTTGAAGTTCCGCGGCATCGGGCCCGCCGAGATGGGCGGCCGCGTCGACGACCTCGCGATCGTCGAATCGGACCCGCGCATCATGTATGTCGGCGCGGCGGCCGGCGGAATTTTTAAGACCGTCAACGGCGGGATCACCTGGAAGGCCATCTTCGAGGATCAACCCAATCCATCCATCGGCGATCTGGCGCTGGCGCCCTCCAATCCGTCCATTCTTTACGTCGGCACCGGGGAAGCCAATAACCGGCAGAGCTCGTCGTGGGGCGATGGAGTCTATAAATCGATGGACGGCGGCAATACCTTCGTTCATCTGGGCCTCAAGGAAACGCACCACATCGGACGCATCGTGGTCCATCCCACCAATCCCAATATTGTTTACGTGGCCGCGCAGGGCGATCTGTGGGGGCCCAATAAAGAACGCGGCGTGTACAAATCCACCGACGGCGGAGCGACCTGGACGCTGTCTCTTTACCTCAACGAGGATACCGGCGCAACCGATATCGCCATCGATCCGCAAAGCCCCAATATTCTCTATGCCGCCATGTACCAGCGCCGCCGCAGCGTTTTCGGCTTCAACGGCGGCGGCCCCGGCAGCGGGCTGTATCGCACCATCGACGGCGGCGCGCATTGGACCCGCCTGACTCACGGCCTGCCCACGGGCGAGCTGGGCCGCTGCGCGCTGGATATTTACCGCAAGAATCCGAATATCGTCTACGCGGAGGTGCAGCACGCCACCCAGGGCGGGGTCTATCGATCCGAGGACAAGGGCGAAACCTGGACGCACATGAGCGATACCGATCCGCGCCCGTCCTATTTCAGCCAGATCCGCGTCGATCCGAACAACGAAAACAAGGTGTGGATGGGCGGTGTGAATATCTATCTGTCCGAAGACGGCGGAAAAACGTTCACGCAATCCCGCTTCGAACGCGTCCACAGCGACGTTCACGCCATCTGGATCGATCCCGCCAACTCCGATCATTTGGTGATCGGCAACGACGGCGGCGTCTGGGTCACCCTGGACAGCGGGCGCGGCTGGCGGCATATCAACAACTTCGCCATCGGCCAGTTTTATGAGGTTGCCTACGATTTTCAAAGGCCCTATCACGTCTGCGGCGGTTTGCAGGATAATTATTCCTGGTGCGGGCCCAGCTCCACCACCCAGACGCTGGGGATCGGCAACGACGACTGGATCACGGTGGCGGGCGGCGACGGGTTCTATAACCGCATCGACCCGACCGATCCCAACATCATCTACGCCGAATCGCAGGACGGGAACCTGATCCGCCGCGACCTGCGCAGCGGCGAATCGAAGTCCATCCGCCCGCTGGAGCCGAACGATCAGGCGCCGCGTTACCGCTTCCAGTGGAACTCGCCGCTGATGATTTCGCCGCATGATCCCAAAACGATCTATTACGGCGGCAATCATTTGTTCAAATCGACGGACCGCGGCGATACCTGGCAGGTCCTCGGCGAGGATCTGACCACCAACGCCGACCGCACCAAGATGCCGCTGATGGGCAAGCTCCAGGCCGATCAGTTATCGGCGAGCGACGGCATCGCGGCCTGGCCGTGCATCACCGCCATCGCCGAATCGCCGGTCAAAGCCGGCGTGCTGTGGGTGGGAACCGACGACGGAAATTTGCAGATATCGCGCGACGACGGAAAAACCTGGCAAAACGTCGTGAGCCACGTCATGGGCGTGCCGAAGGGCGGATACATCAGCCGCATCGAGCCTTCGCACAAGGATCCGGGCACGGCCTATGTGACCTTCGATAATCACCGCAGCGCCGACTACGGCATTTATATCTTCGTCACCAGAAATTACGGCGATTCGTTCCAGAAAATCACCAACGGCATCCCGCCCGACGCCGGCACCGTGCATGTGATCCGCGAAGATCCGGTCAACCCCGATCTGCTCTTTGCCGGAACCGAGTTCGGCCTGTTTGTCACCTTCGACCGCGGCCAGAACTGGCATCGGATGAAGAACGGCCTGCCCACCGTTCCGGTCTTCGATATTCAGATTCACCCCCGCGATCACGATCTGATTCTGGCCACCCACGGCCGATCGATCTGGATCATGGACGACATCCGCGTCCTGGAGGAGATGAATCCCCAGGTATTGACCAGCGATCTGAAGCTGTTTACGCCGCGTCCGGCGGTGGAATGGAAGATGGTGGACTATCGCGGCTTCGTGGGCTCCGCGCTGTTCTTTGCTCCCAACGCGCCGGGCGGGCTGGTGCTGGATTTCTTCGCGAAAAACTCCGGACCGGTGAAGGTGACGATCGCGGATGCGTCGGGCAAGAGTGTTCGGCAGTTCGAGGCGCGGGCGACGGGCGGCGAGGTGACGCGCATCGCCTGGGATCTTCGCTCGGAAGCGCCGAACCCGCCGGAGACCGCCACGGGACGCGGCGGGCGCGGCGGCGGCGGAGGACGCGGGGGACGCGGCGGCGCAGCGCCGGCAGCCGCGGAAGCCAATCCGGAAGAGGGCCTGGGCGGCGAACTGCAAAACGACTTTGGCGTGGAACCGAGCGGCGGCAATCCCGCGCCCGCCGGACGCGGCGGCGGTGGAGGACGCGGCGGCCTGGGCAATCGCGGCACGCTGGTCGATCCGGGAACTTACACCGTCACCATCGCCATGGGCGGCGCCAGCGACTCCAAGACCGCATCGGTCGAGCTGGATCCGCGTATTCAGGTCACCCCCGCCGAGCGCGAGAAGCGCCGGCAGACCATCGACACTCTGGTGACCCTCACGCGCCAGGCCGACGCCGCCCGGCGGCGCGCCGTGGCGATCCGCAACGCGCTGACGCAACTTACCGAAAGCTGGAAACAGCCCAACGCGCCCAAGATCCCGGACAATATCCGGAAATCCGCCGACGATCTGCTGGCGCGCGCCAAAACGGTCGCCGACCGCTTCGAACCCCCGGCGGGCGGGCGCGGATTCGGAGGCGGCGCCGGCGCGCCCCCGCCCTATACTCCACCACCGATCACGCAAAAAATTTCGAGGCTGCTCGGCGCAATCGATGGCTACACCGGCGCGCCGACCTCGCATCAGATCGCGGAGACGCAGGAGTGTTCCTCGCAGTTGCAGAAGGACACGGCCGAGCTGAATAAGCTCGCCGCCGACGTTCCAGCGCTGAACAGAATGATGATCCAGGCCGGCATCCCCTATTTCAGCGTCCCGTCGAACTAGCGGGCCGGAAGAGGACGGAGTTTCGATCCGGGCGGAAGCCAAGCCGCCTGCGCCGGGTGCGCTTCCGCCTACTCAGGAGCTTCCGTCCGAAGTGTTAGAATTAAACCTCTCACGCGCTGGGACGCCGGTATGGATCTGGATCAGCTCCACACATTTCTCGAAATCGTCCGCCTGAAGAGTTTTTCCAAGGCCGCGCAGACCTGTTTCCGGACCCAGCCGGCGATCAGCGCGCAGGTGCGGCAGCTCGAGCAGGAACTGAACACCGCACTGTTTGAACGCCTGGGCACCAAGATCGCGCTGACCGCCGCCGGCCGCCTGTTCGCCGAGTACGCCGAACAGATCCTGGAGCTGCGGCGGCGCGCACAAAACGCGATTCAGGAACTGGAGCGCGTCCCGCGCGGGGAACTGGTGATCGCGGCCAATGAAGCCACCTGCATCTATGTTCTGCCGCGGGTGTTTTCCGAGTATAAAAAGCAGTTTCCCAACGTGCAAATTCTGATCGACCGCTCCTACGGACCGCGCGTCGCCGACGCGGTCATCGAAGGCCGGGCCGATTTCGGAATCACCGCGCTGCCGGTGAAGGACAAGCGCGTCCAGGCCGCCAGAATCCACAATGACGAGATTAATGTCATCGTTCCCGTCGGTCATCCGCTCGCGGCGAAGTCCCGCGTGACCCCGCAGGACCTGCCCGGTCATCCGCTGCTGCTGCCCAAGGCCGGCACCGTGCGCGCCGCCTTGAATGAGTGGCTGGAGCCGGTCGAAGACGCGATTACCATTTCGATGGAGCTCGATTCGACCGAAATGATCAAACGTTTCTCGATGGCCGGCCTGGGAGCCGGTTTCGTCGCAGGAACGTTTTGCCGCGAAGAGGTGGCGGCGGGAAAAATGGCCGCAATCCCGCTCGGACCGGACCCTCTGGAGCGGCAGATTGGTCTAATCTATAGAAAGGATAAAGCGCTGTCGAAGGCAGCTCTGGGCTTCATCGAGGTGACCCTGACTCACGCCGGCGGCGAACCGGCGCGGGTGCCGCCCAAGGCCGCCAGCTTCATCGAAAAATCGGCGGCCCGACGATCATGAACCGCGTCACGATCAAGACCTCGACGATTTTCATCGCCAAGAGCGGAAAGACGCGGGTTTACCGGTCGGTAAATGAGGTTCCGGCGCCGCTGCGCAAGGAGCTCGAAGAGTCCACCAACAGCTTCAACTCCGCCACCATCCTGATTGCCGACCGGCGCGGGCGGCAGGAGATCGTGCGCGCTCTGAACGGTCTGCCATCAAGCTTGCGCACGCGGCTTTCCTCCTCGCTTGCGGTCCAGCCCCCGGGCCCCGGCCAGACGCCCAAGGCGGCCGACCGCTGGCTTGGATTTATGCGGCGGAACTGGGTTGAACTTCTTCTGCCGGGAGCTGTGGGGCTGATCGTATGGCTGGCGTTTAATTACCGCTAGCGCGGGACGCTTGCCGGGTGTAATCCAGCAAACCTTTTATTTTCATTGCATAACTGATTACTGAAACGATTTCTGCGGTGGCGCATCTCTTTCCGTAGTTGATAACAATACGCTAAGATTTATGGACAGTATTACGCTAATGTGATATGCTGGACTCGAGTAGGGGTGGTTATGGACTTTAATCGATTCACCGAAAAGCTTCAGGACGGGCTGAGATCCGCTCAATCTCTGGCGGCGCGCTACGGCCAGCAGCAGTTGGACGTGGAGCACCTGTTGCTGGCTTTGATCGAGCAGGAAGGAGGGCTGGCGCAGTCGGTATTCACCAAGTCCGGGCTGAATTTGAAGACGGTGCATCAGCGCCTGGTGCAGGAGATCGAAAAGCTTCCGCGGGTTTCCGGAGCCGCCCCCGGATTGGACCAAATTTATATCACGCCGCGTCTGCAAAGGATCCTTACGCGAGCCGAGGACGAAGCCAAACGCCTGAAGGACGACTACATTTCGGTCGAACACGTTCTGCTGGCCGCGGCGGAAGAAAAAATCTTTAAGGATCTGGGCTTGACGCGCGACCGGTTGATGCGCACGCTTCAGGAGGTCCGCGGATCGCAGCGCGTCACCTCGCCCAATCCGGAGGATACTTACGAAGCGCTGGAGAAATATGGGCGCGATCTGACCCGGCTGGCGGAAGCCGGCAAACTCGATCCGGTGATCGGGCGTGACGACGAGATTCGCCGCGTAATTCAGGTTCTTTCGCGCCGCACCAAGAATAATCCGGTGCTGATCGGCGAACCCGGTGTCGGCAAGACTGCGATCGTGGAGGGTCTGGCCCAGCGCATCGTGCGCGGCGATGTGCCGGAGGGCTTGAAAAACAAGCGGGTGGTCGCTCTGGACATGGGCGCTCTGATCGCCGGCGCGAAGTTCCGCGGTGAGTTCGAGGAGCGCCTCAAGGCGGTGTTGAAAGAAGTGCAGTCCGCCGAGGGCCAGATCATCCTGTTCATCGACGAGTTGCACACCGTTGTCGGCGCGGGCAAGGCCGAAGGCGCCATGGACGCCGGCAATCTGCTGAAACCTGCGCTGGCGCGCGGGGAGTTGCACTGCATCGGCGCGACGACGCTCGATGAATACCGCAAGAATATCGAAAAGGACGCGGCGCTCGAACGGCGCTTCCAGACCGTGCTGGTGGACCAGCCCTCGGTCGAGGACACGATTTCGATCCTGCGCGGGCTGCGCGAGCGCTACGAGATTCATCATGGCGTGCGCATCAAGGATTCGGCCCTGGTCGCCGCGGCGGTGTTGAGCCAGCGCTACATCTCCGACCGGTTTTTGCCGGACAAGGCGATCGACCTGGTCGACGAAGCGGCGGCCAAGCTGCGCACGGAGATCGATTCGATGCCGGCCGAACTGGATGAAATCCTGCGGCGGCAGATGCAGCTTGAAATCGAGCGCGAGGCCCTTAAAAAGGAATCCGACTCGGCTTCGCGCGAGCGCTTGAAGAAAATCGAAAAAGAGCTGGCGGAATTAAAGACCGAATCGGCGGCGTTGCAGGCGCAGTGGAAATCCGATCAGGAAACCTTAAGAAAACAACGCGAGCTGCGCGAGCAGATCGAGCAGGTGAAGGTCGAAATCGAGCAGGCCGAGCGCGCCTACGATCTCAATAAAGCCGCCGAGTTGAAGTACGGCAGGCTGACCGCGCTCGAAAAACAGTTGGAAGCGCAGAAGCGCGAGACGACGCTGCTCAAAGAAGAGGTGGATGAAGAAGACATCGCCCAGGTGGTCAGCCGCTGGACCGGGATTCCGGTCACCAAGCTGATGGAAGGCGAGGTTCAAAAATTAATGCATCTGGCCGAGGAGCTGCACAAGCGGGTGGTCGGCCAGGATGAGGCGGTCAACGCCGTGGCCGACGCGGTGATCCGCGCGCGCGGCGGCTTGAAGGACCCCAAACGGCCGATCGGCAGCTTCATTTTCCTGGGTCCCACCGGCGTGGGGAAGACGGAACTGGCACGCGCGCTGGCCGAATACCTGTTCGATGACGAGCACGCCATGATTCGCATCGACATGAGCGAATATCAGGAGCGTCACACCGTGTCGCGCCTGGTGGGTGCGCCGCCCGGATACGTCGGATACGAAGAAGGCGGCCAGTTGACCGAAGCGGTGCGGCGCCGGCCTTACTCGGTGGTGCTGCTGGACGAGATCGAAAAGGCGCATCAGGACGTGTTCCATATCCTGTTGCAGGTGCTCGACGACGGGCGCCTTACTGACGGGCAAGGGCGCACGGTGGATTTCAAAAACACGATCGTGATCATGACCTCCAACGCCCAGCGCGATGAATTGCCGCGGCTGTTCCGCCCGGAGTTTTTGAACCGCATCGATGAGATCATCGTCTTCCACCGCCTGAGCGAGGACGAATTGAAAAAGATCGTGGAGATCCAGCTTCAGACCTTGCGCGCGCGCCTGAAAGACCGGCGAATCGAGCTGGAGTTGTCCGATGGCGCCCGCCAGCATCTGGTCTCGGTGGGTTACGATCCGGCGTTTGGAGCCCGGCCGCTGAAGCGGGCGATCCAGCGCGAGATCGAGACTCCAATCGCCCGGATGCTGGTGGCGGGCGAGGTTCGAGATGGCCAGAAGATCCGTGTAACCGAGCGCGAGCACTCGTTGAAGTTCGAGGTCGAGTCGGTTGCGCACGCCGAAGCATCTTAAGAAACGGAATAGCCGGAGTCCGTTGCGCCGGATTCCGGGAGAAAGAGACCAAGTAAAATGCCTGAACAAGATCACCAACTCACTACGCTGCCGCTGCTGCCGCTGAAGAATTCGGTGCTGTACCCGGGGCTGCTGATGCCGCTTTCGGTAGGCCGGCCGGGATCCATCGCGGCGGTGGAGCAGGCCTTGGCTACGGAAGAAAAGGAGATCGTCGTGGTCGCCCAGCGCGACGCAAACGTCGAGACGCCGGGCGCATCCGACCTGTACACGATCGGCACGCGCGGCGTCATTCGCAAATTCGGTAGAACCAAAGGCCAGATCGAAATTCTGGTCTATGGGGTGGAGCGCGTGGTCATCGTCAAGATCGAGGAAAACGGCAAACTTCTGGCGCGCGTGCGCCCGCTGCCGCTGCCGGACGACTCCAGCCGCGAGACGGAAGCGTTGACGCTTTCCATCCTCGAGCTGGGGACGAAGTTCATGGGCCTGGTGCAGACGCCCAACCAGTCGCCCCAGGAGATGGCGCGGCTGTTTACCTCGCAGGGCGATCCGTTGCAACTGGCCTACATGCTGGCCTCGCTCATGAACCTGGAAACCTCGCGCGAGCAATCCCTGCTGGAGGCTCCCACGCGCCTGGAGGCGCTGCGCATGATCCACGGCTGGCTCGCCCATGAAGTGGAGGTGCTGGAGCTGCGCAATAAGATCGCGGAAGAGGCGCGCGGGGAGATGTCGCGCGAGCAGCGTGAATACATCCTGCGCCAGCAGAAGCGCGCCATCGAGCAGGAGCTGGGCGAAAAGAACCCCGATCAGAGCGAAATCGACGAGCTCAAGGAGAAACTCGGCAAAGCCGATCTGCCCGAGGAGGTTCGCAAGGAAGCCGAACGCGAATTGGCGCGGCTGGAAAAAATACCTTCGGTGCAGCCCGAGCATCATGTCATCCGCACCTGGCTCGATTACGTGATCGAGCTGCCGTGGAGGAAACACAGCGACGATAATCTCGACATACCGCGCGCGCGGCAGGTGCTCGATGAGGATCACTTCGGCATCAAGAAAGTCAAGGAGCGCATCCTGGAGCATCTGGCGGTGCTGAAGCTGAATCCGGAGGCCAAGGCTCCGATTCTGTGCTTCGTCGGCGCGCCGGGGGTGGGCAAAACCTCGCTCGGGCAGTCCATCGCGCGGGCGCTCAACCGCAAGTTCGAGCGGATGAGCCTGGGCGGCATGCACGATGAAGCCGAACTGCGCGGCCACCGGAGAACCTACATCGGAGCGCTGCCGGGCCGGCTGATTCAGGCGATGCGCCGCGCCGGCGTCAATAACCCGGTGCTGATGCTCGATGAGGTCGACAAGCTGGGGCGCGATTTCCGCGGCGATCCGGCGTCGGCGTTGCTCGAAGTGCTCGATCCGGAACAGAACAAGACGTTCCGCGACAACTATCTCGATCTGCCCTTCGATTTGTCCAAGGTGCTGTTCATCACCACAGCGAACACGCTCGATACGATCCCGGCCCCGCTGCTCGACCGCATGGAGATCCTGCGGCTTTCCGGCTACAGCGAAGAGGAAAAGATGCAGATCGCGCGCCGCTATCTGCTGCCGCGGCAGCTTGCGCAGGCCGGCATCAAGCCGGAGCAGTTCGAGTTGCCCGACGATGCGCTGCGCAAGATCATCACCAGTTATACGCGGGAAGCCGGCGTGCGGCGGCTGGAGCAGACAATCGGGCGCATCGTGCGCCGCACGGCGTTGAAGTTCGTCGAAGGCGGCGAATCCACGCACGTGACGGTGACCCCGGACGAGGTGGTCGAAATTCTGGGGCCCGAACCGGTGCTGCCGGAGCAGGCCCGCAAGGATCTGCCGCCCGGCGTGGCGACCGGACTCGCCTGGACGGAAACCGGCGGCGATGTCCTATACATCGAGGCGACGCTGCTGCCCAACGGCAAGGACCTGATCATCACCGGCCAATTGGGCGACGTGATGCAGGAATCGGCCAAGACCGCGCGAAGCTATGTGTGGGCGCACGCCGTGCAGTTGGGAATCGATCCGACGAAGTTCCTCAACACCGGCCTGCACATTCACGTCCCGGCGGGGGCGATTCCCAAGGATGGCCCGTCGGCGGGCGTGACGATGACCACCGCACTCGCTTCGATTTACTCGGGCGTGGCGGCCCGCAGCGACACCGCCATGACCGGCGAGGTCACCTTGACCGGATTGGTTCTACCGATCGGCGGCGTCAAGGAAAAAGTGCTGGCGGCGCGCCGGGCCGGGATCAAGCGGGTGATCCTTCCGCGCGGCAATCAGAAGGATCTGCGCGATCTTCCCGAAGAGGTGCGCAACGAGATGACGTTCATCTTCGCCGAGCGGGTCGAAGACGTCCTGGTCGAGATGCTGCCGGGCCTGATTGTCCTGCCGGCAAAAGCCGCCTGAGCCGTTTTTTTTCATCCGACCCCGTACCCGGCGGCCGCGGGCTTCACCAGGAGGAGCCGGCGCCGGGCACGGGTTTTTGTCTTTTTACTCCCCTTAAGTGACTCGATTGTAACGGACCTCGGCCGATTCGTTTTCTCATAGGCCGGAATCGTCCGATATCCCTTCTTTTGAAGGCTATGGGAGCAAGAGCGCTGCTACGGATTATCGTTGACAGCCCGGGGCAAATCTGATACAGATTTATGAACTGGCATTTTCTTCGGGATGTCCTAACGGAAAGGGGTAGTGGATGAAAAGACTCTTATCGATCAGCGCGGCGCTGGTGTTGTTTGCCTTGGGATTGGCCGCGCAGACGACGTCGCTTACGGGCACGGTGAGCGATCCTTCCGGCGCGGTGATCCCTAGCGCCACGATTACGATTGTCAACGCCGAGACCGGCTTGCAGCGTACCGCGGTGGCCGACTCGCAGGGCCGCTACACGTTTTCGCTGGTGCCTCCGGGAACTTACAAATTGACGGCGAAGGCGCCGGGCTTTGCCGATGTCGTGATCGACAAAGTGGAGTTGCTGGTGAGCCAGCCGGGCACGGTTCCGATTCAGTTCCAGAAATTGGGCGCGACGACCACGACGGTGGAAGTGGAAGCGGCGGCGGCGCAGGTGAATACCACCGACGCCTCGCTCGGCAACGCCATCAACAACAACGCCATCCTGGAAGTGCCCATGTTCGCCCGCAACGTCGCCGGGCTGCTGGCCTTGCAGCCGGGAGTGACTTCTTTCAGTTCGTTTGGTACGCAGACGGTGGGGCAACTGCCCGGTTCGCGTGAAGGTTCTGTCAATGGCGGCAAGTCCGACCAGGGAAATATCACGCTCGATGGCGCGGACGTCAACGATCAAAACTCGCGGGCGGCGTTCACCTCGGTTCTTCGCGTCACGCTCGATTCGGTCGAAGAGTTCCGCAGCACCACGACCAATGGGGACGCCTCGACGGGACGCGGTTCGGGCGCGGATGTCACGCTGGTGACCAAATCGGGCACCAATGAGCTCCACGGATCGTTATATGAGTACCGGCGCGGCACCGAGACCGCCGCCAATACCTTCTTCAACAACGCCTCGGGAGTTCCCATCGCGCCGCTGCTGATCAACGTCTTTGGGGGAAGCGTCGGCGGCCCGGTCAAAAAGAACAAGCTGTTCTATTTCCTGAACTACGAAGGCTACCGCTCGCGCAGCTCGGTGCAGGTTAGCCGCACAGTTCCGACAGAGACACTGAAGCAGGGCATCGTCGAGTACAAAGATCCGACCGGCGCAGTTCAGCAGGTCACGCCGGCGCAGCTCAAGGCGATCGATCCGGCCGGAATCGGCGTGAGCCAGGCGGCTCTGGCGTATCTGAACCTGTTTCCGAAGGGGAATTATTTGGCTCTCGGCGATCAGTTGAATATGACCGGTTTTCTGTTTAATGCGCCCAGCCCCACTGATCAGAACACCTACATCGCCAAGTTCGACTATAAACTCGATAACGCGGGTCGGCACAGCTTGTTTATCCGCGGCAATCTTCAGAACGACTCGACCTACGGCGGCTCGTCGGCGGCAGCGCCGCAATTTCCCGGACAACCGGCCAACAGCGTCTTTCTTTCCAACAACAAAGGCCTGGCGTCCGGGTGGACCGGCGTGTTGACGCCGAACCTGGTCAACACGATGCACTACGGATTCACGAGGGCCGGCAACCAGCAGACCGGCGTTCTGTCCGGCCCCTACACCTATTTCCGCGGCTTTGACACACCCTACGGAACCAGCACCGGTTTGACGCATATCATTCCGGTGCACACCATCAGCGACGACTTATCGTGGAATCATGGCGCGCACGATTTTCGGGTCGGCGGGGTGGTGCGGCTCATCTCGAACAGCTCGGTGAACTTCTCCCATTCTTACAGCCATGCCAGCTCAAATCCTTCCTATCTGAACGGTTCTGGTTCGGACCTCACCGACAGCCTGGCGATTAGCAGCGGAACTTTAAACAGCTACGAATATGCCGCGGCGGCCGCTCTCGGGCTGGTTGTTCAAGGCACCGGTTACTACAACTATCTGGTGAACGGCAAGCTGATCCCGCCCGGCCAGCCCGTATTGCTCGACTTTGTCAACAATGAAGGAGAGCTGTACGCACAGGATACCTGGAAGCTGACCCGTTCCTTTACGGTGACCTATGGTCTCCGGGTTTCGATTGAGCCGCCGGTTCATGAAGCCAACGGGCAGCAGGCCTCGACCAATATCCCGATCGCCGCCTGGATGTCGGAGCGGGAGATCCTCGCCAACCAGGGTCGGTCGCAAAACGGCGTGACGCCGATCACCTTCATTCCCGCCAATGGAAGCGGCGGACGGCCATTGTATCCGGAGCACACCGACTGGGCTCCTCGCCTCGGCATCGCTTATTCCCCGGCATCCGAAAGCCCGCTTGCCCGATTTTTCTTCGGAGGCGCGGGCAAGACGTCGATCCGCGCGGGCGCGGGAATGTACTATGACATTCTCGGCCAGCCCCTGGCACAGACGGTAAGCTCGGATCAGTTCGGGTTGGCAAGCAGCCTGAGCACCGCGCCAAACGTCTACACCTCGGCCCAGGTCCCGCGATTCACCTCGTTCTTCACGGTGCCGAGCACGTTTCCGAATGGCCAGCCGTTTGTTCCGCCCCCGCCGCCAGGCGGGCTGCCGGCCACCTACCCGAATCAATTTGCGATCACCAACAGCCTCGATGATAGTTTGAAGGCGCCCTACACGATGAACCTGGACTTCAGCATCGGCCGCGAGTTCGGGCACGGATTTTTCGTCCAGGGCTCCTATGTTGGGCGGCTTTCGCGAAAATCGCTGATTACCCGGGACTTGGCCGAACCGACCAATCTGGTCGATCCCAAGTCGGGGCAGACCTATTTCCAGGCCATGACTCAGTTGATGAGCATGCTCGATTACGGCGGCGTGACCATCGCCAATCTGCCCAAGATCCCCTTCTTTGAGGACATGTGGGCCACCGCGGCCGGCAACGGACTGACTGCGACCCAAGTGTGGGGTCTAGACTACCACGGCGACCCAACCAGAGGCATCAAGGGCAACAGCAACATGGGCGATGCCACCAACACGCTGAACAACGCCGATAACGCGAGCAACTGCAACGTCGGCGCGACGAAATTCAAGTCCAACGGCGGCGTCAGCCAGATGGCCTGCGGCATCTACGGCCCCTGGATGATGTTCAACCCGCAGTTCTCGGCTCTGGCGGCGGAGAGTTCGGTCGGCAGCGGCGCTTATCACGCCATGCAATGGACGGTCCGCAAGCGCTTCAGCAGCGGCCTTCAGTTCGACCTGAACTACACCTTTTCCAAATCCATCGACTTGTCTTCGAACCCGGAAAGCGGCGCCGGCGTCACCGGCGGCACCAGCACCTATGCCGGGGTCATTATCAATACCTGGAATACACATCTGCAGCGGGCCGTCTCGGACTACGACACGACGCACCAGATCAACGTATACGCGGTGTATCAGCTTCCGTTCGGGCGCGGCATGAAATTCGGTTCGAACATGAACCGGATTCTGGACGCCTTCGTCGGCGGTTGGGAGATCAGCGGAATCTACCGCCAGACCTCGGGCTTGCCGACCGCGCCAAGCGACGGAGCGCGCTGGGCCACCAACTGGGAGGTCAGCACCGGCGTCGAGCCGATCGGCCCGATTCCTCCCGTTGTCAGCACAGGCAAAGCGATCGGCCAGCCCCTGCCGAACCTCTGGGCCAATCCGGCGGCTGCCTTCGCCTCCTTCCGCGAGGCCTTCGCGGGCGAGGCAGGAATGCGCAATACTCTCCGCGGCGACGGGCTGTTCAATATCGACAGCGGCGTCTACAAAGTGTTCACGATGCCCTGGAGCGAGCATCAAAAACTCCAGTTCCGCTGGGAGTCGTATAATCTAACCAACTCGGTCCGCTTTGACCCGGCCAGCGCGAGCGAAAATCTCCTCTCCTCCTCGACCTTTGGACGGCTGAGCAGGACCTTGACCCAGCCGCGGCAGATGCAGTTTGCTCTACGCTATACCTGGTAGTGGTTTTCTTCACGGGACGCGCTCATCTGCCGCGCGTCCCGTTTCCTTCCTGCCGCACGCCTAATTCCACCAGCATTCGCCGGGTCTCCGCATCGGGATGGATCCGCTCCGCGGCTTGCAATTCGCCGATCGCCTCCGAACGTTTCCCGGTCCGCAGCAGCGCCTGGGCCAGATTGAAGTGCGCGTCGGCAAGCCGCGGATCGAGCCGAAGCGCCGTCCGGTATTCGGCGATTGCCTGCTCGATCGCTCCCGAGGCATAGAAGGCGCTTCCCAAGTTGGCGTGCGCCTCGGCGTCCCCGGGTTCAACGCGCAGCGCCGCCTGATACTCCGCGATCGCCTCGCTGATGTGCCCGGCCGTTTGCGCCAGCGCGTTCCCGAACTGGTTGTGCGCGTTGGCGAGATTATGGCGCGCATCGGCGAAATCCGGCTGGATGCGCAGCGCCGCCTGAAACTCGCCGATCGCATCCGCAAACCGGCCGCTTTGAAGCAGCACGCCGCCCAGATTGTTGTGCGCCTCGGCGTATTGCGGCGCCAGCTTCACCGCCGATTGAAATGCCGCGGTCGCCTCCGGCAGGCGGCCCATCCGCAGCAGAGCATTTCCGAGACTGTAGTACGCTTCCGGATAATCGGGCCGGATGCGCAGCGCGGTCCGATACTCCGCCACGGCGTCCGGCAGGCGGCCCGGAATCTGCTCCAGTTCGTAGCCCAAATTATGGTGCGCGCGCGCCGCGGTCGGATTCACCTCCACCGCGCTGCTCCAAAGCGCTAAGCCATCGCGCCAATCCATGTTTCGGATATAAGTGCGCGCGCCGAGCGCAAGGCAGAGGACGGCTACGCCGGTCCAGACCGCCCGGGGCGGCGCCCGATGCCCGGCCAGCCACTTCAGCCCCAACACCGCGCATCCGCACAGCCCCACCATCGGCAGATACAGGAAGCGTTCGGCCATGATCGCGCCGATCAACAGCAGCAGGTTGGCCGTGGGCAGCAGCGCGATCCAGAAAAATCCCGCGAAGAAGAACAGCGGCGCCGAACGCTTGAAGGAAAGAGCCCACCCCGCCAGCGCCGCGGCGCAAATCAGAACGCCGACCAGCGCCTTCGCATCCTCCCATCCGCCCGATCCGAACACCGGCACGGCGTTGTAGGAGTAATCGGCGGCCAGAGCGGCGGGCCAGACAAACAGCCATAAAAATTTCCCGATGACCTTGAAAGCGGTCAGCCGCGCGGCCAAAAATCCCGCACCGGTCAGCGGGTTTTCCTGAAAATTGATCAGAAAGTGAGGGTGCGCGGAGGCGCGCATCCCGAAATACAACGCAATCGGCAGCGCGGCCGAGGCATACGGCCACACGCGCCATGCTTTCCGCGGCCTGCAACTCAAGTCGTATAACACCATCAGCGCGGGCAGAACGATCGCGTTCTCTTTCGAAAAAATTCCCGCCGCCTGGGCCATCCCGATCCCCACTACTCCGGCCCACCGGCGCGATTTCATATGGCACAACAACCCCGCGAGCACGCCAAAGGCCGCCAGCAAATCCGCGCGCCCCACGATATTGGTCACCGCTTCGGTGGCCAGCGGATGCAATCCCCACATCGCGGCCAAGGCCAGCGCGAATCCGGGGGCGGCGAAAATTTCCAGCCCCACGAAATAAACGAGCGTGGCGTTTCCGGCATGCAGCGCCAGGTTGATTGCGTGATATCCTGGCGGCCTGGCGCCATTGCCCAGCACGGCGTAATTGAACAGATAGGAAAACGTGGTCAGCGGCCGGTACAGGCCGGAGGTCCGGGCGCGGTACCAATAATCGCCGTGCAGAATCAGGCCGGCGTTACTTGCCGTCGCCGCCTGGACGCGGGGATCTTCGGCGATCACCGGCTGGTTGTCGAATACCAGCCCGGTGTTGAAGGAATTGGAATAGGCGCCCGCCAGCGCGGTCCACAGCAGCGCAAGCCGCCAGGCGTGCCCGGGGCGGTCCGCCGGCCGCTGCTTGTCCGGCGGCGGAGGCGCCGGCCTGCGCGGCGCGCCAGTCTTGCTCATTCAGGAGCATTATAGCGGCTGCCGGAAACCTCGCAGTACAATCAGACATTGACGCCTTTTGAACACGCTCGCTGCTGGTTCGCCCGCTCCGGGATTCAGGAAGCTTCCGGCGGAGTGGCGCGCTACTACCGCTCTGATCTGGGCCGCAACGCAACGGTTTCCAACGAGATCACCGGCTACGCGGCCAGTTGCTTTGTGTACTTCGGCGACTCCGGCGGCGCGGCGCGGGCGGCGGCTTATCTCCGGGATTGCGCCTGGAACACCCCGTCGGGCACGTTTCCCTTCGAGCCCGGCTCGCCGCTGGCCTATTTCTTCGATCTCGGGATCGTGGCCCGCGGCCTGTTCGCCGCCGCCCGCGCCACCGGCGATGACTCCTTTCGCGGTCTCGCCCGCGACGCCGCTCTTTCTCTGGCTTTCGATTTTTTGGGCGACGGCTCCTTTCACCCCGTCATCGAGCTGCCGGCCAAGCAGCCGCTGGCGTACGAGCCCCGCTGGTCGCGCTCGCCCGGCTGTTACCAACTGAAAGCGGCGCTCGCCTGGCGCGAAGTCGGCGATGAGCGGGCGGAGGGGCTGTTTGAAGCCGCGCTGGCACAAGCGCTGGCCACGCATGAACATTTTTTGGCCTGTGAACCCGACCGCGAGAAGTTGATGGACCGGCTGCACGCCTACTGCTACTTCCTCGAAGGACTGCTCGCCGCGGCGGACCGTCCGGAGCCCCGCGCCGCGCTCGAGTCCGGCATCGCGCGAGTGGCGGCGCTGTGGCGCGAAATCTCACCGCAATTTGAGCGCAGCGACGTCTGCGCCCAGCTTCTGCGTTTACGGCTGATCGCGCACCGCGCCCACAACCTCGCCTTGAATGAGAGTGACGCGCGGCAGGAGGCGGAGCGCACCGCATCCTTCCAGAGCTTCGATTCCGACCCGCGCCTGCGCGGCGGTTTCTGGTTCGGAAGAAAGGGCGGCGCGCTGCTCCCGTTCATGAATCCCGTCTCGACCGCCTTTGCCGCACAGGCCCTGGCGCTGTGGGAGCAGCACTGCTCCGGCCGCTGGAATTTTTCTCTTGAACAACTGATTTGAGCACCGCGGTAAAAGTTCTGTTCGCCTCCGGCTCGGAAAGCGCCATCGCGCTCGCACGCGAAAAAATGCGCGGCATCTTTCCGGAGCTGCCCCTGGTGATCGTCTCGGAATTTCGCCAACCCGATTGCGAATGGATTCCCTATCACATCAAGCGCCGCGTCCGGGAAAATCGGGCGCTCATCACGGCGGCGCTGGCCGGCCGCAAAGTTCGCCTCGCGGCGGTGATCCTGGAGCCCGGCGTGCCGCACTGGTCGCTGCGCCTGCTCGGATTTTCACTCGCTCCGCTGTATCTCATGGCGTTTAACGAGAACGGCGAGCATTTTATGCTGCGCCCGCGCAGCGCCGCCACCATCGCGCGGCACCTGGCCTGGCGGGCGAAAAACTTCGTTCGCTGGCAAGTGGAGCCCGGCGGCTGGATCCACAAGCAAGCCGATCGTCTTCGCCATCCATCCAAGCTTCGCCTGCCCATCTATTACCGCCTCGCGCTAGCCCGCGGCAAGTTCGTTCATCGCCGCGAGCCGCCCGCCCTGCGGGTCACCGAAACGCGGACGCCCGGGATCTCCGTGGTGATCCCCTCCCGCAACGGCGGCGAACTGCTGGACCGCTGCCTGCCGCGCGTTTACGACGCCGATGAGATCATCGTCGTGGACAACGGTTCAACCGACGGCACCGAACAGTTCCTGCGCTCCTACTTCCCCTCGGTCATCGTCGAGCACACCGCCGCGCCGCTGGCCTTTTCGCGCGCGGCCAACCGCGGCATCCGGCGCGCGCGTTACTCGCACGTCTGCCTGCTGAACAACGACATGATCGCCGAGCCGGGCTTTTTGCGCGCGCTGCGCGAGGCCTTCGACCGCGTACCCGGCATTTTTGCGTCAACTGCCCAGATTTTCTTTCCCGAAGGCCGCCGCCGCGAGGAAACCGGCAAGACCGCGATGCCGCTTTCGCGCGGCGCCGCCGATTTCCCTATCCGCTGCGAAGAGCCGCTGGAGGGCGAGAACTTCAGCTATGTGCTTTACGGCAGCGGCGGCTGCACTTTGTACGACGCGGCGAAGCTCGCCGCGCTGGGCGGCTTCGACGAATCCTACGAACCCGCCTATGTCGAGGACCTCGATCTGGGAGTCCGGGCCTGGCAGCAGGGCTGGCCCACCGTTTACGCGGCGGACGCGCGGGTCCTGCATCTGCACCGCGCCACCACTTCGCGCTATTTCACTCCGCCGCAACTCGACCGCGCGCTCGAACGGAATTTCCTCCGGTTTCTCGCCCGGACCGCCGGCGACGCCGCCCTGTGGCGCGACAACGTCGTGCGCCTCAATCTGGAAAACAAAGTGGATGCGCTGGCGTTCGCGGCTCGCCAGCCGGTGACCGTGCATCACAACCGCGCGTTCTTCGACCTGCTCACCGGCGATGTCGCCGTCTTTCCGGGCAAGCCCCCTTCCGGCAGGCCGGTGATCTTTGTGGTCAGCCCCTATCTGCCCTTTCCCCTGGCGCACGGCGCCGCCGTCCGCATGTACAATCTGATGCGCCGCACCGCCGCCGATTTCGATCAGGTGCTGATCTGTTTCGTCGAATCGCCGCGGCCGGTTCCCGGCGAGTTGCGCGAGATCTGCGTGGAAGTGATCACCGTTCGCCGCCCGGGCACCCACGCGCTGCCCTCCACGCCGCGCCCGGATACGGTCGAAGAGTTTGATTCGCGCCCGTTTCATGCCGCCCTCCGGCAAGCCGCGGCGAAGTGGCGGCCCGGAGTGGTGCAGCTTGAATTCACGCAAATGGCGCAATACGCCGCCGGCTGCGCGCCGGCGAAGACGATTCTGGTCGAGCACGATATCACCTACGATCTTTACGCCCAGATGCTCGCGCAAAAAGAGGATTGGGAAACGCGCCGCCAGTACGAGCGCTGGGTCCCGTTTGAGCGCGCCGCCTGGAGCCAGGTCGATCGCGTGGTGGTCATGTCGGAACAGGACCAGCGCGTCGTCCCCGGCTCGGTGGTCATCGCCAACGGAGTCGATCTCGAAAGATTTCAGCCGTGCGGGGCGCCGCCCGAGCCGCGGCGGCTGCTTTTCATTGGATCGTTCGCGCACAAGCCGAACGTCCTGGCCATCGAATTTTTCCTGCGCGAAGTTTTTCCGCGCCTGGAAAACGTCACTTTGCACGTGATCGCGGGTCTGAATCACGAGCGCTTCTGGGACCTCCGCCATCCCGGCGTCGAGGTGGAGGGGTTTGTCGCCGATGTCCGCCCCGCCTATCGCCGGGCGGCGATGGTCATCGCTCCGCTGGTGGCCTCGGCGGGAACGAATATTAAAATCATGGAAGCGATGGCCATGGGCAAGGCCATCGTCTCCACGCCCGCCGGCGTGCACGGGCTCAACGTCGGGGCGGCGGTCGCCGTGCGGCAAGAACCCGGGCAGATCGCGGAGACGATCGCCCACCTCCTGGATCATCCCGGAGATCGAATCGAATTGGAGCGCCGGGCGCGCCAAACCGCCGAACAGATCTATGATTGGAACGCGATCGCGGAAGCGCAAAAACGGCTCTATCGGGAACTCCTCGCGGGCCAGTTCGTGGAATAGACTCCGTTCGCTGAGATTCGAGGAAACGGCTACGCGCAGCCGCGCAGGCTTCCGGGCCGCGGTTCCTCACGAGACTCGCCCTGCTAGCGCGGAGGCCCGGTCGGCTCGGCCGGCGGCCGCAACTGGTAGCCCGGCGGCGGCTCGGCGCCCAGCAGATAGCGGACGAAATAATCCCAGCGCCGGCGCACCATGTACGGCTCATTGCCGAAGCCGTGATTGCGGTTCGGCAGCAGCAGTAGATCGAAATCCTTGTTGGCTTTGATCAGTTCGTTCACCACCAGCAGAGTGTTGTAGGGCGGAACATTATTATCCATGGTGCCGTGCGCCAGCAGCAGGTGGCCCTTCAGGTTTTTCGCAATCAACTGGTTCGCCTGATTGTCGTAATTGGTCGTACCGTCGGGATTGGTTTGCAGCAATCCCTGCCATTTTTCGCCCCAATCGTCCTCATAATCGCGATTGTCGTGATTGCCGGCCTCGGAGACTCCGACCTTGAAAAAATCCGGATAGCGGAACATCGCGTCGGCGGTGGCGTAACCGCCGCCGGAGTGGCCGTAGATTCCCGCACGATCCAGGTCGATCCACGAATATCTTTCGGCTAGCTGCTTCATCCCCGCCACCTGATCCGGCAGCGTGTTGTCGCCGAGGTTGCCGAAGTAGGCTTCGTGAAACTTCTTCGATCGCCACGGCGTTCCCATGCCGTCAATTTCGACGACAACGAATCCGAGCTCGGCCAGCGACTGGCAGTCGCCGCGCGCCGCCGCGAAACTGCGGCTTCCGACGCTGCCGGTCTGCGGACCCGGATAAATGTGATTGATGATCGGATATTTTTTGTGTTCGTCGAAATTCACCGGACGGAACATCAGGCCGTAGAGATCAGTCACGCCGTCGCGAGCCTTCACCGTGAAGGGAATCGGCGGCTTCCAGCCGGTCTGCTCCAGCCGGGAAATGTCGGCCCGTTCGAGCGTCGCGATCAGCCTGCCCTCCAGATCGCGAAGAACCGCGACCGGCGGCACATCCGGCCTCGAGTAGCTGTCCACGAAGAAGTCCCCCGCAGGCGAGAGCGAAATCTCGTGATTGGCGTCCTCCGGCGTGAGCAATTTAAGGTTCCTGCCGTCGAATCCCGCGCGATAGAAGTGGACAAAGTACGGATCGCGCCCCTTTTCGCGGCCCACGGCGAGAAAATACACGATCCGGTTCTTTTCATCGACGCGCAGAAGCTGGGTCACATTGCCTTCGCCGGAGGTGATCTGGTTTTTCAGCTTTCCCGTGTTGGCGTCATAAAGATAAAGCTGGCCCCAGCCGGAGCGCTCGGAAAACCAGATGAGCTCGTTCGACGCCGCCAGATACCTCCAGTTCACGCGGCCGTTTCCCGATTCGTAAAAGGTCGCCACTTTCTCTTCGAGCACATCGCGAACCTCGCCGGTGGCGGCATCGGCGATCCTGAACTTTTCCTCCTTGTGATCGCGCGAGGTGGAAACGAAAGCCACCCGCGCAGCGTCCGGGCTCCATTCCACATCGCTCCACTCGCCGCCGCGGCAGGCGATGTTATCGCAGAGCGTGGAGCGGTGCTGGTCCGGCGGCATTTTGAAGCGGACCGTGTGCGGATCGGCCACATCGATCACCACGCGCTGGATCGTGGTCACAACTGCGTCGCCCGGCAGCGGATACTTCCACGCCTTCAACTCCGGATGACCCACCTTCGTGCTCACCAGATACATCTCGCCGACGCCGCGTTGATCCTGTTGGTAGGTCGCGATCTTTTTCGAGTCGGGCGACCACAACACAATCGGCCGGTCGCTCGAGGCCCATCCGGCATTGTCGGTGGCGTATCCGAAATCCTTTTCGCCGTCGGTGGTAAGCTGCGTTTCCTTGCCGCTGGCCAGATCCCGCGACCACAAGTTGTTATCGCGAATGAAAACGGCGCGCTTCTTATCCGGCGAAATCGATTCATTTCCCCCGCGGCCGCCGCGGCGGGCGCCGTCGCTTGCGCAGCGGGTTCCGGCCAGATCGCATTTCCAGCGCCCGCGATCGACCGTTACCGTGATCGCTCCCTCGCTCCACTCCAGATCGGTGAACGGCAGATGATGCGCGTCATAGCTTTTGCCGGTGGCAGCCGAAAGCGCGGCCGCGATCTTCGCGTGGTCGAAGGCCGGAGCTTTGGCGCCCGTCGCCGCCGTCACCAGGATGAACTCTGTTCCTTCCGGCGTGGTCGTGCGATACCAGAAATGCCCGTCGTCGATCCAGGACGGCCGCGCGAGGGAGTGATAGACCAGCGGGTTCACGTTATACGGCATGAACTGCTCGGCATGCGCGTAGTCCGCCGTCGAGAGTTTCTGCGCGGCCAGGGGAAGAGCGAACAAAAGCAGGCATTTTGCAGACATTTCCTAGCTATTCTATCGCCCGGAGCGGAATTTAGGCGCGCCGGGCGGCGCCGCTCGCCGATCCGCCCCGTCGATTCGCCGATTCGGCCTGTCGCCGCTTCCGCGGCCGCCTTAGCCTGGACTCACGGAGCAGCAACCATGACGCAAACCGAAACTCACAAGGGGTACAAAGGGATGGGCATGGAAGGCGCGGCCGCGCGCTGGTATGCCTCCACCACACTCAAATCGATCGATCATTTCCGCGCTCTGGCCCGCCGCATCGCCGACGAGCTGCCGCGCGGCAGACGCGTGCTGGAAGTCGCTCCCGGACCCGGCTATTTCGCCATCGAACTGGCCAAGATCGGCGGCTACCGCATCACCGGCCTGGATATCAGCAGGACCTTCGTCGAGATCGCCTCGCGCAACGCGGCCGCGGCCGGCGTCCCCGTCGATTTCCAGCGCGGCGACGCGTCGCAAATGCCGTTTGATGATGAAAGCTTCGATTTTCTGCTTTGCCGCGCCGCCTTCAAGAACTTCGCCCGGCCCGTTGCCGCGCTGAAGGAAATGCATCGCGTGCTGGCGCCGGGCGGCGGCGCGCTGATTATTGATCTGCGCAGGAACGCCTCCCGGCGCTCCCTCGACGAAGCGGTCGGGCAGATGCGGCTCGGTCCGGTCAACACATTTGTGACGAAATTGATTTTTCGCCACCTCTTGCTCAAGCGAGCTTATACCAAAGAAGCGTTTGAGCAGATGGCGGCGCGCACCCCGTTTCGCTCCGTGGAGATCCTGGAAGACCGGATCGGGCTGGAGGTTTCGCTCCAAAGATAGCGGGCCCCGTCAAAGCGCCGCGACCATCTTGGCCAAGAGCGCCGTTCGGTCGGCGATCCGATCAATCAGAATGCTCTCATTCAGCGCGTGCGCGCCTTCGCCCACGCCGCCCAGCCCATCGAGCGTCGGCACTCCCAGCGCGGCCGTGAAATTTCCGTCCGATCCTCCGCCGGTGGAGGATTCTTCCAGAGCGACGCCCAGCTCGGAAGCCAGCGCGCTCGCGATGCGGAACAATTTGCGGACGCCCGCGGAGCGCTCCATCGGCGGGCGATTCAACCCGCCGGTGACTTCAATCGCGCAGCGCTTATCGAACGGCTTCAAGGAGGCGAAGGCGCGCTCCAGATAAATTTGATCGCGGCGCCGCGGCGCGCGGACGTCGATCTCGGCGCGGCATTCGGCGGGCACCACATTGCTGCGCGTTCCGCCGCGCACCACTCCGGGGCTGACGGTCACGCCGCGGTCCAAGCGGGTGAATCCGGCGATTTTTTGAAGCTGGCGCGACATCTCGACAATGGCGTTGGCGCCGCTGGAAAAATCGACGCCGGCGTGCGAGGCGCGGCCGCGCACCAGCACGGTGTAATGGCCCACGCCTTTCCGTGCGGTTTTCAAACGGCCTTCCCGTCCGGTGCCGGGTTCGAGCACCAGCACCGCGCAGCTCGCCTGTGCGGCTTCTTCGGTGAGCGCGCGGGAGGATGGGCTGCCGGCTTCCTCATCAGAGTTGACCTGCAACACCACCTTGCGCTTCACCGGCACATCCAAATCGCGCAGCGCACGCATGGCGAACAGGAAAAGGGCGAGCCCCGACTTCATATCGAGTACGCCGGGCCCCCACAGCCGCCCGCCGGAGTTGCGGAATGGCATGGATTTCAGCGTGCCCAGCGGCCAGACCGTGTCGGAGTGCCCGAGCGCCAGGATCTGGCCGCTGCGCTCCCTGCCCGGCAGGGAAAACTCCATCCGCAGGTGCCGGCCGAAGGCGCCGCCGGGAAATCTCCGCACCCGGGCGATGCCGCGCGCGCGGTCGGCCAGCAGCTCGGTGAAACGATTCACCGAACCCGGATCATCGCTGGGCGATTCGCACTCAACCAGTTCCCGAAGCAACGCAACGATATCGTTCTGTTTTTGCCGCGCGTAACGAAGAAAGGGATCCACGTTGCTATAATAACGGGACACCCATGCCAGTCATGGATATCCAGGGGATCCGCGCGATCCTGCCGCACCGCTATCCGTTTCTGCTGGTCGACCGCATCGACGAACTGGAACCGGAGCGCATCGTCGGCATCAAGAACGTCACCGTAAACGAGCCGTTTTTCATCGGCCACTTCCCGGATTTTCCGGTGATGCCGGGCGTTTTGATCGTGGAAGCCATGGCGCAGGTGGCGGGCGTGCTGGTGTTGAGCCAGATTCCGGACCGCCAGAATAAACTGGTCCTGCTGGCCTCGGTGGAAGAGGCGAAATTCCGCAGACCGGTGAGGCCCGGCGATCAGCTCCGCATCGAAATGAAGGTCGCCAGGCGCAAGGCGACCATCGCCAAAATGTTCGGCACGGCTTCGATTGACGGCGCGGTGGCCGCCGAGGCGACGATGCTCTGCAAGCTCGCTGACCGCGCTGATCCGTAGCGATGCCGATTCATCCCACCGCCATCGTACAGCCCGGCGCGAAGATCGCGGAGTCGGCCGAGATCGGCCCCTACTGCCTGATCGGCCCAAAGGTTTCCATCGGCGCGCGCACCCGGATCCTGGCCCACGTGTTCCTGGACGGCGATCTCGAAATCGGCGAAGACAACGTCTTTTTCCCGTATTCCACCGTCGGCGTCGCTTCGCAGGATCTGAAATATCGCGGCGAGCCCTCGCGGACTCGCATCGGCCACCGGAATCAGATTCGCGAGTTCGTGACCATTCATCGGGGCACAGAAGGCGGCGGGATGCTCACCTCCATCGGCGACGATAATCTGCTGATGACCTATGTTCATGTGGCGCACGATACCCGCATCGGCAGCCATACCGTGATATCGCACGCCGCGACGCTCGGCGGCCATGTGGTGGTCGAGGACTGGGGAATCGTGGGCGCCTCCAGCGGCGTTCATCAATTCTGCCGCGTCGGCCGCCACGCCTTCATCGGCGGCTACAGCGTCATCACCCGCGACGTGCTTCCGTTTTCCACCACGGTGACCGAACGCGAGGCGCGCGTCTTCGGAGCGAACGTCACCGGGCTCAAGCGCCGCGGCTTCGCGCCCGCCACCATCGACGCGCTGCACAAGGCCTTCCGGCTGCTGACGCACAGCGGCTTGAACACCACCCAGGCGCTCGAAAGAATTGCCGCGGAGATCGAGCCGTCGCCCGAGCTCGACGAGCTGATCCGCTTCATCCGCTCGAGCGAGCGCGGATTCGTCAAGTAAAATGCCGCTGGGTTTGATCGCCGGCAGCGGCCGTTTTCCCGTGCTCGCGCTCGAGGCGGCGCGGAAGGCCGGTATCGAGATCGTCGCCATCGCGATCCAGGAAGAAGCCGCGCCCGAAATCGAGCCTCTGGCGGCGCGTTGTTATTGGATCTCGCTGGGCGCGCTCTCCCGGCTGATCGAGATCTGCCACCGCGAAAACATCACCCAGGTGATGATGTGCGGGCAAGTGAAGCACGCGAAAATTTTTTCCGCGATCGTGCCGGACTGGCGGCTGTTGAAGCTGCTGGCTTCGCTTGAAACGAAAAACACCGAGAGCCTGATCGGCGGCGTCGCGCGCGTGCTGGCCGAAGAGGGAATCGAGCTCGCCGACTCCACGCTGTTGCTCAAAGATCTGCTCGCGCCGCAAGGAGTTTTAAGCCGCCGGAAGCCCACCGGCGAGGAGATGCGGGATCTCGATTACGGCCGCAAGATTGCCGCCGCGCTGGCCTCGCTCGACATCGGACAAAGCGTCGCCATTGCCGAACGGGCCTGCGTCGCCGTCGAGGCGATGGAGGGAACCGACGCCATGCTGCGCCGCGCCCGGTCGCTTTCAGAAGGAAAACCGCTGCGGCTGGTGAAGGGGTCACAGCGCCGCCAGCACCTGCGGTTCGACGTTCCGGTGATCGGCCCGCAAACCATCCAGGTCATGCGCGAGACCGGCACCACCGCGCTGGCCGTCGACGCCGGCCGCACGTTGTTGATCGACCGCGAGGAGATGATCGCGCGCGCCAACGAAGCGCAAATCGCGATCCTTGCGCGCCAACCGGCTCCGGACTAGCGCGCGCGTTTGCGGACCAAGCCCACCAGACCGAGGCTTACGCCGATCAGCGCGAAAGTCCCCGGCTCGGGCAGGTTCGCGAATCCCGCATCCCGGAGCGTTATGACGTAGTTGCCGCTGGAATCCCCGGTGCCCGTCCAGCTCTTGAGCACCGTATCGGACACCACCGGCGTGGTGCTCGTGCCGAAGATCAGTTGATGGCTGGCGTTTTGCGGATCGCGGTTCTCCGAAGCCAGCGCCAGATAGTAGAGCCCGGCCGTCAATCCGGTCACCGTCAGCGAGGCGGTTCCCGAATTATTGAAGGCCGCATCCAGGCCGTGGCCGGCCGAATCGAAAAGGTACAACGTCGGCTCCGAAAGCCCATTAACCGCCGCGCCGGTCGCGACGGCGGTAAACGGCGAGCCCGTGATCATGATCGCGTACATATCGACGTTGGCATCGGGCAGTTTCCCACAGATCTCAGTCAGCGGATTCGTGCCGATCGTGTTATTCGCCGAGGCCAGCGTGGGGCCCGCATCGCCTTCGCCATCATCGCCCTCATTCCAGATGCCGGACCCGGGCGTGCAAACCGGCGCGGCGCGCAGACCGGCTCCCAGAAGCCCCGCAAGAAGAGCACAAAACAAGAATCTACGCATCTTCAATACCTCCGACTACGGTACTTTCCGGGAATTTTACCACAGCTTCCCAGGAGCAGTACGCGGTCTAGGGGGAAAAAGGTACGAAGGTTCTAAGGAGGGCCTTCGGACAATCCGGCCAGCGCAAAACCGCCGCCCGCCGCCGCATGAAAATAGAACGCGTACTCGTTGCCGCGCGCATGCCAGGTGATCATGTAGCCTTCCGGAATCCGGACCGGCTTTTCGGCGGCGACGGCGCGGGTCATATCGGCGGTAAATAGCTTGTGAAATCGCGCGATGAATTCGGCTTGGCTCTGCACCTGGCGAACCGGGCCGAGTTCCCACTGCATGGGAAATTTGGAATCCGCCGAGATCGCCCTGGCGTCGCCGGATTTTACCGCCGTCTGAAACTGCGGCCACCATCGGGCGAAGCCGTCGTCGCCGGCCCGGGCGCCGGAGGCCAGCAGAAAACTACTCAGCGCGATCCGCCAGAACGCGGACATGATTATCGCGGACCTCCACGTATCCGCCGATGATATGGTAATCTTCCTTGCGCCCGCCGGAGACGATTTCGAGCGTTCCATCGCCCAGCTCGCTCAGCAGCGCCGCGTGGCCCGGCAGGATTCCCATGTAGCCATCCTTGCCGGGGATGGTCACCGAATCGGCCTGCTGCCGCGCCACCAGCTTTTCCGGCGTGGCGATCTCCACTTGGAGGACGTCGGCCATCTCTACTGCGCCTTCTTCATCTTGTCCCAGGTTTCGAGCACGTCATCGATGGAGCCTTGCATATAGAACGCCTGCTCCGGAATCTCGTCGTGCTTGCCCTCCACCACTTCCTTGAAGCTGCGCACCGTATCTGCCACCTTGACATATTTTCCTTTGCGGCCAGTGAACGCCTCGGCGACGTTGAACGGCTGGGACAGGAAGCGCTGGATCTTGCGCGCCCGGGCGACGGTCAGCTTGTCTTCATCGGAGAGTTCGTCCACCCCCAGAATCGCGATGATGTCTTGCAGATCCTTGTAGCGCTGCAAGATCTGCTTCACCTGCTGGGCGACGTTGTAGTGCTCGGCTCCGATCACCCGCGGATCGAGAATGCGCGAGGTTGAAGCCAGCGGATCCACGGCGGGATAAATTCCCAGCTCCGAAATCGAGCGCGAAAGGTTGGTGGTCGCGTCCAGGTGGGCGAAAGTGGTGGCCGGCGCCGGGTCGGTGTAGTCATCCGCGGGCACATAAATCGCCTGCACGGAAGTAATCGAGCCCGATTTGGTGGAGGTGATGCGCTCCTGCAGGTCGCCCATTTCGCTGGCGAGATTGGGCTGGTAGCCCACCGCGCTCGGCATGCGCCCGAGCAGCGCCGATACTTCCGAGCCGGCCTGCGTGAAGCGGAAAATGTTGTCGATGAACAGCAGCACGTCCTGATGCTCTTCATCGCGGAAGTATTCGGCCACGGTCAGCGCGGTCAGCGCCACGCGCAGGCGCGCCCCCGGCGGCTCCGTCATCTGGCCGTAGATCAGCGCGCACTTCGATTTCCGCCAGTCGTGCGGATCGATCACGTGCGATTCCTGAAATTCGAGCCACAGGTCGTTTCCTTCGCGCGTCCGCTCGCCCACTCCGGCAAAAACCGAGACGCCGCCGTGCTTGGTCGCCAGGTTCGAAATCAGCTCCTGAATGATGACCGTCTTGCCGACGCCCGCTCCGCCGAACAGGCCGATCTTGCCGCCCCGCAGATAGGGCTCCAGCAGGTCGATGACCTTGATGCCGGTCTCGAACATCTGCAATTCGGTGGACTGCTCGTTGAACGCCGGCGCCGGCCGATGAATCGGCAGCCGCCGCTCGGTCTCCACCGGCCCCATCTTGTCGACCGGCTGGCCGATAACGTTCAACACTCGGCCCAGCGTCTGCTTGCCGACCGGCACGGTCACCGGCTCGCCCAGGCTCTCCGCGCGCATGCCGCGAATCAGGCCGTCGGTGGGCTGAAGCGCAATGGTGCGCACGCGGCTTTCCCCGATGTGCTGCGCCACTTCGCAGATGATATCCACCGGCTGGGGGACTTGGAAGCCCTCGCTGGTGATACGGATCGCCGTGCGAATCACCGGAATCTGCCCTTCCGGAAATTCGATGTCCACAGCCGGTCCCGCTACTTGGATCACTTTGCCTACGATCATAGAGTTCCCCTTTGCTGGCCGGTGGCCACGGCCGTCTACTCCAGCGCCGCGGCGCCGCTCACAATCTCGATAATCTCCCGCGTAATGCTGGCCTGCCGGACGCGATTCATATACAGCGTCAGCCGGTCGATGGCCTCGCTGGCGTTCTTGGTCGCCGACTCCATCGCCGTCATCCGCGCCGCGTGCTCGGCCGCCTCCGATTCGAGCAGCGCGCGGTAAATCTGCATCTTCACGTAGCGCGGCAAAAGACTGCCGAGCAGTTCCTCCGGCCGCTGCTCGTAAATATAATCGGCGGGCTGGCCCGACCGGGGCACTTCGATCGGCAGCAGCCGCGTGGAGGTCAGCTTCGACGCCAGCACACTCTTAAACTCGTTCACAAACAGATACACCGCGTCGATCTCGGACTTGGCGAACAGATCGATCACCCGTCCGGCGATCGCTTCGGCATTCTCGAACCGCAGCTTGCGGAAGATATCGAGATGCTCGCCGCGGATGCGCGCGCCACGCTTGCGGAAATAATCGCGGGCTTTCTTGCCGATCACTTCAAAGGTCAGCTCCGCCGCCCGGTGCTCGTCGGCGAACCTCTGCGCCAGCCGCAACAGATTCGAATTGAACCCCCCGGCCAGCCCGCGATCCGCGGTGATGACCACGGCCAGGATCCGGTTCTCGGGCCGCACCGCCAGCAGCGGATGATCGGCGCCGCCGCCCTGCGCCGCCGCCTCGGCGACATTGGCCAGGATCCGCTGGAGCATCGCCGCGTACGGCCGCGCCGCCAGCGCGCGGTCCTGCGCCCGGCGAAGCTTGGCCGCCGAGACCATCTTCATGGCCTTGGTGATCTGCTGCGTGTTCTTCACCGAGCGGATACGCCGCCGGATATCGATCAGGCTCGGCATTTAGCTCCGCTGGCGCTCGCTGGTGAAACGCGCCTTGAACTCCTTCAGCGCGTCATTCAGCTTGCTTTTAAGCGCATCGTCCAGATTCTTCTTCTCGCGGATCTCCGCCAGCAATCCCGGATGCGCGTTTTCAAAGAAGCGGTAAAGCTCCTGCTCAAACGGACGGCACTCTTCCACCGGCAGATCGTCCAGCCAGCCGTTGGTGCCGGCGTAAATAATCAGAACCTGCTTTTCCACCGGCAGCGGCGAATACTGGCCCTGTTTGAGGATCTCCACCATACGGCTGCCGCGCGTCAACTGCTGCATGGAGGCTTTATCCAGATCCGAGCCCATCTGCGCGAACGCGGCCAGCGCGCGGTACTGCGCCAGATCCAGTCGCAGCGAGCCCGCCACCTGCCGCATGGCCTTGATCTGCGCGTTGCCGCCCACGCGGCTGACCGAAATGCCGACGTCGATGGCCGGGCGCACATTGGCGTTGAACAGGTCCGTTTGCAGATAAATCTGTCCGTCGGTGATGGAGATCACGTTGGTCGGAATATAAGCCGACACGTCGCCGGCCTGCGTCTCGATGAACGGCAGCGCGGTGAGCGATCCGCCCCCCAGATCGCCGGACAGCTTGGCCGCCCGCTCCAGCAGGCGGCTGTGCAGATAAAATACGTCTCCCGGATAGGCTTCGCGCCCCGGAGGACGGCGCAGCAGCAGCGAAATCTCGCGGTACGCCGCGGCGTGCTTCGATAAATCGTCGTAGACGCACAGCGCATGGCGCGAAGAGTCGCGGAAGTATTCGCCGATCGCGCAGCCCGAATACGGAGCCAGGTACTGCATCGGCGCCGGATCGGAAGCCGTCGCCGCCACCACGATGGTGTAATCCATGGCGCCATAGTCTTCCAGCGTCTTGACCACCTGCGCCACGGTCGACCGCTTCTGGCCGATGGCGACGTAGATGCAAATCACGTCGCCGCCCTTCTGATTAATGATCGTGTCGATGGCCAGCGTGGTCTTGCCCGTCTGCCGGTCGCCGATGATCAGCTCGCGCTGGCCGCGGCCGATCGGAATCATCGCGTCGATCGCCTTGATCCCGGTTTGCAGCGGCTCCTTCACCGGCTGGCGGTCCACCACGCCGGGCGCCAGACGCTCGATGTAGTTGTAAGCCTTGACTTCAATCGGGCCCTTGCCGTCAATGGGCTGGCCCAGCGCGTCCACCACGCGGCCGATCATCGCTTCGCCCACGCCGATCGACATGATGCGGCCGGTGCGCCGCACCTCGTCGCCTTCCTTGATCTCCGAATAGTCGCCGAGCAGCACCGCCCCCACGTCTTCTTCTTCAAGGTTCAGCGCGATGCCCGAAACGCCCCCCTTGAATTCGATCAGCTCGCCGGCCATCACGTTTTCCAGGCCGTAGACGCGCGCGATGCCGTCGCCCACCGAGATCACCGACCCCGTTTCGGCCACGTCGACGGCGCGCTCGTAATTTTCAATCTCCTCGCGCAGCACGCGCGAAATTTCATCGGCACGAATCGAAGGCATAAATTCCCTTTTCCCCGACGGCCGCCGCTCACCGGCCGCCGACGAGTTTGATCCTCAACTTTTCCAACTGCCCCCGGACGCTGCCGTCGTAAACGCGCGATCCCAGCCGCGCCACCACGCCGCCGATCAGCGCCGGATCGATGATATAGGTCAGCTTCGCCTGTTTGCCCGACAACCGCGACAGTTCCGCTTCCAAAATCCCTTTCTGTTCCTCCGTCAGCAGATGCGCGCTGGCGACCGCGGCGCGCGCGTATCCCAGCCGCTCGTCGAGCAGCGCGCGGAACGCCTCAACGATAGAACCCAGTTCGCCGATGCGCCGGTGATCGATCACCACCGAGAGAAAATTCCGCACCGCCCGCGAGGCGCCGAACGGCTGCAACAGACGCGCCAACACGGCCCGTTTGCGCGGAACCGAAACCGCCGGCGAAAGCAGCGCGTTGCGCAGATCGCCGGACTCCGCCACCATTTCGCGAACCGCCCCCAGCTCCTCCAGCGCCTGCGCCGGATCCATCTTCATCGAACCCGAGGTGACCACCTCCATCAGCGCCCGCGCGTACCGCATCCCGACCGCCGTGTACATGCTAGTTCCGCGACGCCTCCAGATCCGAAACGAACTCCTCGATGAGGCGGTTCTCCACCGCAGGCGTCAGCTTTTCCTTCAACCGCTGTTCGGCGATTTCCAGCGAAAGCCGGGCCGCGTAGGCCTGCAATTGGCGCCGCGCCAGCTTGCCCGCAGTTTCAATTTCCAGCTCCGCCTGCTGGCCGAGCTTCTGAAGATGCCGCTCGGTTTCCTGCCGGATGCGCGCGCCTTCCTGCTCCATTTCCGCGCGCGCCTGCTCGCGGAACTTCTCGATTTCCGCGCCAAGCGAGGCCAGTTTGGCCTCGATCTGGCGCGCCCGCTGCTCCGCCTCGGCTTTGATCTTTTGCGCTTCGGCGATCTCCTTCCGAATTTCGCTCGAACGGGAACGGAAAAACGGCGGCATCGTCTTGGCCAGAAAATAGCCGCCCGCCAGGACCAGAATCGCGAAGTTGACCGATTCCAGCGTAAGATCCCGCTCGCCCGGGGCCTGATCGGCGCGCAGCGCCGCGGCCCAGCACAACGCCAGCAAAGCCAGGCGTTTCATGCCGCCGTACCCGCCTTGCGATTGAGAATCGAGTCGGCGATCCGCGCCGCCAGCTCCGCGCTGGGCAGCGTGAGATTTTCCCGGGCCGCCGCGCTTTCCGCCGCCAGCCGCTGCTTTTCAGCTTCCACCCGGGCCTGCATCCGGGCGCGCTCGGCGGCGATACGCGAGGCCTGTTCGTCCAGCCACTGCCGCCGCATCTCCTCCTGGCTCTTGTAGACTTCGGCGCGGGCTTCGGCCAGGCGCTGTTCGTACTCCTTCTGCTTCCGCTCGGCTGCTTCCAGGCTTTCCTTCGCTCCCCTGCGGGTCCCCGCCGTGAGTGAATCGCGCTCGCCCAACACGCGCTCCAGCGGCGTGAACAGCATGGTCTTCAGGAAAAAATAAACGACAATCAGCAGGACAATGGTGGGCACAGCCTGAAGCATCAACCCACCTAGGGCTTGAAGAGTCTGTTCCATCTAAGGAATGTGTAAGGGAACCGTTACTGCGGAGTCTCTGAAGGCCCAAATTAGCACAGCCGCGCGGTTTCGGTCAAATCGGCCGTTCCCCCGCCCGGCCTAATCCTCGGGCGGGGTCTGAAGTGAGCTCTTTCCCGGCCGATAACCTTAAGAGACGCCAAGAGACGCCGATTTTTGACAAAAAAGCCGGTGTGTGGCAAGGTGAGTACGGAAGTAACGCATTAGATTAAGAAGAGGTAACGTGGCAGACTATCCCCGCTGGCTGGAGAAGCTGAACCTCGGCTGCCCGTGCGGCCGTGACATCCCGCTCTCCGGCGGCGTTTATCTCTGCGGCTGCGGCCGGAAGGCCGGGGCCTGGGATGGCGCGAAGGCCGTGATCGGCTCGCCGATTCCCTATTGGGGCGAGATCCCGCAGGATCAGATGCGCCGCCTGCTCGAGGAAAGCCAGCGCGAGGGCTGGCGCGCGGCGGTTCGGTCCCTCCTCGACCCGGTCCTGTGCGAATACGTGACCACGCCGGACCGCGCCGCTTTTCAGGAAATTTTGCCGCTTCGCCCGGGCGCTCTGGTGCTCGACGTGGGCGCGGGGATGGGCGGCATCGCCGCCGAGCTCGCCCGGAATTACCGGGTTGTTGCGCAGGAAGGCGTAGCCGAGCGGGCGGATTTCATCGCGCTGCGAGCCGCCCAGGAGGGCCTCAGCGAGAATCTCGCCGTCGTCAATGGCGACGTGAACTCGGTCGGGTTCGGCCCCGGCCAGTTCGACGCCGCCATCGTCAGCGGCGTGCTCGAATGGGTCGGCCTTTTCGATACCTCCAAAGGCGTGACGGAGGTTCAAGTCGATTTTCTCCGGAGGCTGCGCGGTTTTCTCAAGCCCGGCGGATTGATCTACGTGGGAATCGAGAATCGCATCGGCTGGGCGCAGCTCCGCGGCGTTCCCGATCACAGCGGAATTCCCTACACCAGCCTGCTGCCTCGTTTTCTGGCGACCTGGATTTGCCGGCGGAGCCGCAATTACCGCTCCTCGCACAACGCCACCTACCGGACATATACCTACACCCACGGCGGATTTTTAAAACTATTCGCCCGGGCCGGACTGCGCGCGCGATCCACCCACATCAGCGTCCGCGGCTACGACTATCCGACCGAGCTGGTTCCGCTGGTGCAGGAGGCCATCGTCACCTACACTCTGGAGCATCTGAACCAGCCCGGCGGCTTGAAAGACCGCCTGCTGAACGGCCTGCGCCTGGCCCTGGCGAAGCCCTGGTTCTGGCGGACCTTCGGCGCCGATTTCGTCTTCGTGCTTGAGGCCGCCGGTGCATAAAGCCGTGGCTGCCGCTCTGGCGCGCGCGCCGGAGCGGATCTCCCTCGCCACGCTGGGCAGCAGGAAGGGCGTCGCGGTCATCCTCGGCTATCCCGAATCGGGGAAGGGTCCGGCGTGGGTGGCCAAAGTCGCGCGCACCCCCGAAGCGGTCCTGGAACTGGCGAAGGAGCATCAGGCGCTGCTGGCCATCGCCCCCTGGGCCGCGGAGTTGGGAATCCCGCGCGTGCTCGACTGGCAGTGCGAGGCAGGCAGCGCCTGCCTGCTGACTTCCGCCGTTCCCGGACGGCTGGTGAGGATCACTTTCCGCCTGGCCTCCGGCCCGGGCGGCGGCGCGCAGCCGTTGAACACGGCCCTCGCGTGGCTGGAGCGGTTCCGGCAAACGATTCCCGCCGAAAGCTGCGGATCCGCCGGCGCCGCGCGCGAATCCGCAATCGCCGCCCTGCATCCGCTCCAGCAAGAATGCGGCGCGGTCGCCGGGCTGCGCAGTCTTCTGGAATCCGCCCCGGAGTTCGCCGCCGCTCCCAGCCACGGAGATTTCTGGTACGGCAACCTGCGGTTCGAAGGAAAGCGCATAGGAGTTTTCGACTGGAGCGGCCTGGCGGCGCGAAGCCCCTTGCACGACATCTTTAAGTTGATGACGAGCTGTTGCTTTGAGTACGGCGGCGCGGTGAAGACCCCGCCCGATGTCGCCGCATTTGGCTCCATCTGGTTTTCGCCGGCGCCGCTCTCCCGGTTTTTTCAAGAAAAAATCCGCACCCTTTCCGGCGGCGAAGCCGAACTGCGAACCGCCTTCTATCATTTCCTGGCCGGTAGCATCCGGATCGCGGGACCATCCACGCGCGGGATCTGGTATAAAATCGCTTCGATTCTGGAGCGCCGCGGATTTCCCCCGCCCGGCTCATCCTTACCCGCGGGCATCTGGACGTAGCCGCATGTCGAACTACAGGAGCATGCTGCGGCATCTGACGGCCTACTCGGCCGGTATCGTCGCCGGCAAGCTCGCCTCCGTTCTTCTGCTGCCGGTTTACACGCACTACCTGGCTCCGGCCGACTACGGCGTCCTGGAACTGCTGGAGATTTCTTCAAGCGTGATCGGGACACTGGTGGCGTTACGGCTGAGCGATGCTTTCTTTTACTTCGACTCTCATGCCGGCGAGCAACGCCGGCCTGCGGTGCTCATGACCGCCTATCTCGGCGGGGCGCTGGCGGGTATCGCCGTGGGCTTTGGAGGCTGGTTCTGCTCCGGCCTCCTGTCGCGGCTGGTATTCGGCACGGCGGCGTACACGCCCGGATTTCAGCTCGTCTCGGTCGGGACGGCTCTGGCGTTTGTGCAGGAGATCGGCTTCGCCCATCTGCGCGTGCTGAACAAATCCAGGGTATATCTGGCGATTCAGGTGGGCAGGCTGGCGGTTCAGGCCGGGTCGAGCGTCCTGTTCCTGGTCCATGGCGATGGATACCTCGGCGTTCAGAAGGGCGCCGTGATCGCGTCCCTGTCGGCGTGCCTGGTGTTTGTCCCCTACGCCCTTATCCGCCACCGCGCCGCCGTCGATCTGGCGCTTTTGCGCTCGTTATTCCGCTACGCGGCCCCGCTCGGCGTCAGCGGAGTCGCCATGCTGTTTATCCATTTCGGCGACCGCTGGTTCCTGCAAAGATCCGCGTCTCTTTCGGCTCTCGGCTTGTATTCGCTGGCTTATAAAGCGGCGATGGTGGTGGGCGCCGCGCAACTTGCTTTTGTCACCTATTGGGACGCCCAGATGTTCGCGATCTTGAAGGAAGGAAAAGGCGGCGAGATGTATGTGCGGCTGTGCACCTATTACGTGCTGGCGCTGATGACCGCCGCCGTGGTCCTTACGGCCCTCGGCCAGCCGGGCGTGCTGCTGCTGACCCCGCCTGCCTTCCATCCCGCGATCGCCTACATCCCGCTGCTGACCGGCGCTTACGTGGTGCGCGGCCTGGCGGATTATCTCCGCTCGCCGCTTCTGGTGGAAAACCGCCCGGGCCTGACCGCGCGCGTGATTCTGTGGACCGCGGGAATCTGCCTGCTGCTGTGTGCGACCCTGATCCCCGCATTTAAAGCCTGGGGAGCCGTGGCGGCGACCGGGCTGTCATTCCTGGCCATGGCCATCCTCAGTTTCATTCAGGCGCAGCGCGTCCGGAGTTTTTCCTTTGAGACCGGACGCCTGGCGCGCATCGGAATCGCCGGCGCCGCAAGCCTCCTCATCATGATGTTCGGCTCCGGCGATTGGTTCTCGCAAACCCTGATCAGCCTCATCGGACTGGCGGTTTACGCCGCCACGCTGATCCTGAGCGGATTCTTTCAGAGCCAGGAACGGGAGTTCGCCGCCAAGGTCTTGCACGCCGCCCGCGCAATCTTCCGCTGACGCCGCCGGCGCCTCAGGGCTTCCGCAAGGTCGCCACCAGATTGCTGCGCAGCCAGGCCAGACGCGGATTCTCCAGAATCCGGAGATACAACAACTCAAAGATCGCCAGCGGGCCCAGCAGCGCGGTGATCGCGGCGGAGTTCAACTGCTTCAACTCCACAACTTCGAAACCCGCCGCCGCAGCCGCCGCGCGAATTTCCCGGCTCGTGTTCATCCGGTACTCCGTCGGAAAGACGTCTTCTTCCCGGCGCCCTTCCAGCAGCAGGATGATTCTATTCTTGACCGCTTGCGGAACCAGCCGCGCCATCCGAACCAGCGCGCAGTTGCGGTTCGGCGTGTGAAAGATGAACAAACCCTTGGAGCGGAGCACGCCAAAAACCTGCTCCAGAAGCGCCCGCGGATCGGCTACGTGTTCGATCACCATGTTGGCGGTGACCAGGTCGAACGACTCCGGCGCAAACGGCAGTCTCTCGATGTTTCCGGCAACCCTGCCCGCCAGCGACCGATGCCGCTTCACGTCGGCGGCGACCATATCGATGCCGACCAGATAGGCGGCTCGCGCGGCCAGCGCCCGCTCCTCGGCGGACAGGAAATCGGGGAACATCCGGTGCCCGCAACCGAGGTCCAGCCACCGGCAGCCCGGCGCGGCGCGGGCCTTCAGCGCGTCCAGATAATCGAACTGCGAATAGCGGATCCCCGGCGCGACCGCCTTTTGCAGCCTGCCGTAGAAGCGGTACAGAGCGCGGCGGGCCGAGCTGAGTTCCTCCTGCCCGTTCACGCCACTTCCGCCTGGACCGGCGCCGGGCGGACGCGGATCTCGGCCTGCCTTTGCAGCCACTTTTCCAGTACCAAAAGATACCAGAGCGGCAGGGGAGCGGCGCCGGACTTGCCGAAACGATCGATCTCTGTAGCCAGACTGCCGCGGCGGATCCACCCGCCGCTCTCCAGGCGCGTTCCGGACCGCAGCAGCTCGAGCTGCCCGCGCCCCTCCGTCGCAAGCCACTTCTCCACCGGAATCGTGAAGCCCTGTTTGCGGCGGATGGCGACCGTCCGGCCAATGCGGCGCGCAACAATTTCCCGCAAAACGGCCTTGAGCTTTCCGCCCTGAAAACGGATCTCCGGCGGCAGCGAGGCGGCGTATTCCCACAGCCTATGATCGAGAAACGGCGCGCGCGCTTCCAGGCCCCAATACATCGTTCCACCGTCCACTTTCGGCATAAATTCGCTCAAAAAATGCGTTTTTTGATGATATTTGAAGACATCATCCAGAAGCCGGCGCGCGGAGGCGAAAGACGCCGGAATCCGGCGCTGCTCCAGCCGGACATTCTGCAAGCGCTCGCCGAGCATCCCCCGCTGCTCGAAATACGGCAACCCGGCGCGCACACGATTATAGGCGCCCAGGCCTCCCACGACGTAATCGCCGAAGTTGGCCGCGCGGCGTCCGGCGCCGAAGGCGGCCAGCGGGCGGATCCACTTCCAGGCCGCGGGCGCCCATCCGGGCAGCCGCTGCGCGATCCGCTGGGCCCGCCAGACGTTGTAAAAAAACGGATAGCCGAGGAAAACGTCGTCGCCGCCGTCTCCGGTCAGCAGAACAGTTGCTTTCGGCCGGATGGCTTGCGCCAGATGCAAAACCCCCAAGGCGGACTGGCAGGCGAACGGCTCGCTGAAGGCATCGAGCAACTCGTCCAGCGCCGGCGCGCCGGCTTCTTCCCACGGGATCACCTCATGCGGAATCCCGAGTTTCGCAGCGGTCTGGCGCGCGGCGTCCGCTTCATCGGAGGCGTCGCCTGCCGCGCCGATGGTGAAGGCCGTCACGTTCGCCTGAAGACGCGCCAGAGCCCAGCAGACCAGCGCGGAATCGATGCCGCCGCTAAGCAGCGCGCCAATGGGCACATCGGCGCAAAGCCGGATGCGCACCGCCTCGATGATTCTGTTCTCCGTTTCCTCGACCGCATCCTCGAAGCGGACCGGCGCGAAATTCTCCGTTGCGGGCAAAGACCAGTAGCAGGATTCCGACACGCGGCCCTCCTGCCATTCGAGAATCGTTGCGGGCGGCAGCTTGCGGACGCCCTGAAAGATCGAGCGCTGGTCGGTCACGAAACCGAATTCCAGGTATTCAAGAACCGCGGCCGGATCGATATCGCCCGCCGCGCCCGCCGCCGCCAGCGCCGAAATGGTCGAGGCGAAAACCAGCTCCTGGCCCCGGACGGCATACACCAGCGGCTTTACCCCGAGCCGGTCGCGGACCAGCGTCAATTTCCGCAAGCTCTGGTCCCAGATGGCGAAAGCGAACATCCCGCGCAGCCGCCGGGCCATCTCGCGCGCGCCCCACTGCTGATAACCGATCAGCAAAACTTCGGTGTCGCAACGGGAGCGGAACGTCCACCCGGCGGCTTGCAGTTCCCGCCTCAGTTCCTCGAAGTTATAGATGCAGCCGTTGAACACCAGCCCGATCCGCCCGTCGGCGGACAGCATCGGCTGGCTCCCGGCCGCGCTCAGATCGATGATGGCCAGCCGCCGGTGACCGAAGGTCACCCCCGGCCAGTGGCTCAGGCCCTCCCCATCCGGCCCGCGGCGGGCGAGTGCCGCCATCATGGCCCGTACCGCCGGGATTTCGCTACCCGGCTCGCCGGTGCTGATGAAACCGGCAATTCCGCACATTCCGCTATTGTCGCAGATGAAGCGTGACACAGCTATCCTGATGTGATGGGCGGGAGGGACTCTTGAAACCGGCGGCCAAGCGGATCGCCAACTTTGTCTTTCTGCTGCTGGCCCTGCCCTTCGCCCTGCTCGCCGGATTCGGCCGCCTGCGGCCGCTGTTTACCGTGGGGGCGCACCTGGCGGCGCTTGGTCCCGGGATTCTGGGCGATTACTTCCGCGCGGCCTACTACCGCCTGACGCTGGCCGAATGTTCGCTCGCGGCGCGGATCTCCTTTGGAACCTTCTTCGCTCACCGCGACGCGCGCGTCGCGCCGGGCGTTTATATCGGATCGTTCTGCGTGCTTGGAAAAGTCACCATCGGAGAACGGACGCAAATCGCCTCCGGGGTGCAGATCCTAAGCGGCCGCCGCCAGCATCCCCGCGACGCCGCCGGGGGCCTTCAGGGCGCCGAAAAAGGCGAGTTCCAGCGGATCGAGATCGGCGCCGACTGCTGGATCGGCGCGGGGGCCATCGTGATGGCGGATGTCGGCAACGGTTCAACCGTCGGCGCCGGTTCGGTGGTGACCCGGCCCGTGCCGGCCAGAACCGTGGCCGCCGGCAATCCGGCAAAGCCGATCACGCCCGCGGCGGCACAGGATCCGCGGACGGGCCCGGAGCCGCCGTCTGCCGCACATCTTTAACCACCACCCGCGCCGGATTGCCCATAGCCACCGCATACGGCGGAATGTCGGTGACCACCACGCTGTTCGCCCCGATGACCGCACCTTCGCCGACCGTCACGCCCTTCATGATGAAGCAGCTCTGCCCGAGCCAGGCGCGCCGCCCGATGCGCACGGCCTTGATCTCGGCTTCCGGCGGAGGCAGCCCTTTCGCGCGGGCATCGGTATCGCGGGGATGCGCGTCGGTATCGAGAATTCGCACGCCGGAGGCGATATTCACTTCCTCCTCGATGACCACCTCGCGGTTGACCGTGATCTGGATGTTGTGGCCGATATCCACCCGGTCCCCGATCACTAGCCGCGGCTCGTCGAAGATCCGCCCGCTGGTCACGCCCAGATGCCCGAAGATCTCCACATCGTCGCCAATGTAAATCCGCACCGGTCCGACAACGGCGGGCATCGACCAGATGCTCAGATTCCGGCCGACCTTTTCACAGCGCGCCTTAAACAGCGGCCCGCGATAAATCATGTTCAAAAACTGGCGGAATCCGAAGGAAACCGCGTAATGCGCGTGATAGAAAAAGCAAAAAAGCGGCTTCACCGCGCGCGGCGGCGTGAAGCTGGACCGCATGCTCGCCAGAATCAGACGTTTGAGGAAACCGAAAAACGGCCCCTCGCCGCGGTGCAATTTCAGAAGAAACGACCCCGCCATGCGCGCTTACCTCTCGGCCTGGAGCAGTTCGACCAGCAGCCACTCTTTGGTCACCGCCCAGGCGACCGGACGGCCGTTGAAAGCGGCGGCCGGCTTGGGTCTGCTGACGATGGTGGCGGTTCGGAGCCTCATCTGGTTGAGCGCGGCTTCCATGTCGGCGACCTCGTAGCAGAGATGATTCAAGCCGCCGCCCTTTTCGAGAAAGCGGCGGACCGGCGATTTTTCTCCAGCGGGCTCGACCAGTTCAATCATCGACTCCGCCGGACCGGTCCGCAGAAACAGCACGTTGACCTGTTGCAGCGGATCGTGAATGACGCCGGTGACGGCGTGACCGCCGAGCGAGCGTAAAAAACCTCCCAGCGACTCCTCAATCGAGCGCACCACGAAGCCGACATGATGCAGCTTGCCGAGCAGCGCGGCTTCCATCAGGCGCCCGAATTGCCCGCCGCCACCCGGTCGCTTAGATACGCGGCGATTGCGTCGAAGGAATCCAGATCGGCCAGCGCTTCGAAATCGATCTGCGTGTTGAACTCCTCTTCGATCACGTTCAGCAGCGTGATGGCGGCCACCGAATCCCATGCGGCTACCGTCTTTTGCGTCGCCGCGGGAATCTCGGCGGCCTCCAGCGCCGGAAATACCGTGGCGAAACAGGTGGTCAATCGCGCCCGGATGTCGTTCATGATTCCCTCCACTGGACTTGGTGATAAAGAGGCAAATCGCGCAGTTCGAACTCGCGCCGCTCCAGCCGCGCCCCTGCTTCCGGCGCGCGGCCGAGCAGCCGCGCCAGAAAATCCTGAAGCGGCCCGTTGCGGTCCGTGGCGCGGAAACAGAAAATGATCTCTTCGGCGCCGGTCCGTTCGTACAACAGCGCCAGGCAGTGATTTTCGATTCCGCGGGCAAAGGCGCGGCAGCTCATCACCCAGCTTTCCAGCAGGACCTTGCCTTCCCGGACCTTCCCCGCCAGCACGGCGATCTTGCCCAGCGAACCGAACTTGTCCTGATACGCGGCGTTCCAGACAAAAGCGCCCGGCGACGCCGCCAGCGCCCGCCATTCGGCCGCATCGAATCGCCGGCCATTTAAATTGAACTGATTGGTTTTATTGACCAGCTCCAGCGACCGCGGATCTCCGGCGGCTTGCGCGTTCACCGCGATGGAGCCGTTCAGCTCCCGCAAAAACTCTTCCGGGGCGTCCTGCTGCGCCATTCGCGATTGAAATTCGGAGGCCGAACGCAGGCTTTCCCGGCGCAACGCGTCTTCGTCGGAAATGCGCTTTCGCGCGAACAGGTCGCGCAGGCCGGTAAGAAAAGCTTCGGCCGACGCATAATCGCCCGGGCGGAAGCGCAGGCAGTGGATTCCGGGAAAGGCCCGTTCCACCTCGGCCAGCTCAAGCGGGCTGTCGTCGACAAACACCACATCGCCCGCGCCGATATTCCAGGCTTTGAGAATTCGCGCCACCGATCCGGACTTGGCCTGCCAATGCACTTCGAGCGGGAAAATTTTCTCCGGAGAAAGGATCATGTCCGGGCGGGCCAGCGCCCGCTGCACCACCGCGGCGTCGTTCTTGCTGGCGACCGCGATCAAAACGCCTTCGTCGGCGAGCGCGCGCAGCGTCTGCTGATATAAACCGTGGATCTGGGCGTGATGTTCCAGATCCCAATGCACCCCTTCCGGCCCTGCCTCGCCGACGATCCCGCTCCACAGCGTATCGTCGAGATCGGTGATCAGCCCTTTTTTGGGCGGCGCCGGCGCGATCAGGTTCGCCAGCGCCTCGCCGAGAGCCGAAGCGTGCGCCCGTTTATAAGGGAATCCGGTAAACAGGTCCGATTGAAGGTCGTAACGCTCTGCGGGCGGGGAAACCAGATCGAGATGCTGCGCGCTGGCGATGGAAATCGAGGCGTGCGCGGAAAGCTCGCAGGCGGCCTGCTGCGCCAGTGCGTTCAAGCGCGCCTGGGCGCGGCCCGCCTGCCGCGATCCGGTGTGAAAAACCGGCGGCAGAGGCAGGCTCGGAAACGCGGCCGCCACTGGAACCGCATCAGCAACTTCTTCGATCACACGGCGCAGCGATCCGAGTCGGGATTCGACTTGCCGGACAATATCGTCCTGCTCCGCCGGACCCCACCCGCCCAGATTGCGGTAACCCAAGCGCGGATCCAGATCGGCCCACTCCAGCGCGACCGCCACCGCGCCCGGATTCTTCGCGGCGCTTTCGCGCAGCGTGCCCGGGAGATCGCCATATAAGCCGCAGGTGACCTCCACCGGCCTCGATGGCAGCCGCCGTTGCAGATGCGCCGCCAGGAAAGTGCTCAAATGCAGGGGAGTGAAGCCGCAAGCGAGAATGACTCGAAAAGGCTCGGCATCTACGGGCGCCCGTTTCCTCTCCCGCAGGGCTTCGGTTAAAGTCATCATCCCGTGTTTTGAACGTTACCGATTATAACAACTCACCCTAACAATTCGGAATAGATCTCCAGTAACGAAGTGCAATAGACAGCCGGAGAATGGGAGCTTTCGGCGCGCTCGAGCGCGGCCCGTCCCAGGCGCGCGGCCAGCGGAGCGTCCCGGAGCACCCGCTCGACCGCCCCGGCCAGCTCCTCCGGCGATCCGGGCGGGACCAGCAGAGCGCTTTCTTCATGCCGCACCGATTCGGGAACTCCTCCCACCGCGCAGGCGACGATCGGAACGCCGGCGGCCATCGCTTCCAGTAGCACGTTGGGCGAGCCTTCGCTGTGCGAGGGAAGCACAAAGACGTCCGCCAGGCGATAGTAAGGCAGGGGATTCGCCTGGTGGCCGGACAACAGAACAATCCCGGATAAGCCGCGGGTTTCAATCTGCCGGAGCAGCCGTTTCCTTTCCGGGCCGTCGCCCAGGATCAAGGCTCGAAAATCGCCGATGCCCCGGCGCCGCAGAAGCGCCATCGCTTCGATGAGATCGCGGTGGCCCTTTTCCGGCGACAGCCGCCCGACGGCCAGAATGCACTTTGCGCCCGGGGGAATGCCCGCCTCGATTCGGGCCGGCGCGCTCGCCGCCGCCGCGTGCTCGGCCGCCGGATCGATGGCGTTCGGCACAACGCGGATCCGCGCCGGGTCGATTCCGCCGGCCTCAAGATGCCGCGCAAACGGCCGGCACACCGTAACGATCCGGTCGGCCGCTTTCATGGACCAGAATCCAAGGCGGTTGTACATCTTCATCTTCAAGTCCTCGGCGGTGTAGCCGTGGTGATAGGCCAGCCATTTGACGCCGCCCGGCCGCGCCATCCGGGTGAAAAAGTGAGCTTTCGACCCGTGGGTTTGAACGATGCCGGGGGACAGTTCGCCGAGCAGACGGGCGAAGCGGCCCGAAATCAGCGCGTCCACTGGCGATCGCTCGGGGATGGTGAAAACTTTGATTCCCGCCGCGCCCGCCGCTTTCGTAAATGCGTTCGATTCCGCCCCCCGCACGAAGGTGACCACCGAAATTTCAGGGCGCGAAGGATGCTCGCGCGCGAGCGAGCAGAAGCGAAGCAGGTTTTTCGCCGGCCCGGTTACAGTGGTGGCCTCCATGACGGCGGCGACGCGGATATCGGCCATGGAGTCGGTATTATAGCGTTTCGGCCGATTGTAGAATTCGGCTGTTCTCCAATGGACCCCGCCGTCACCGTCGTTGTCCCGCTCTTCAACAAGGGACCATACGTAAAAAGGGCGCTCGATTCGATCGCCAACCAGAGTTTTCGCGACTTTGAAGTCCTGGTGGTCGATGATGGCTCGACCGATGACGGCCCCTGCACCGCGGAGCGCTATCCCGACCCGCGGTTCCGCCTGATCCGGCAGGCCAACAGCGGTCCAGGCGCGGCTCGCAATCGCGGCGTCGAAGCCGCCCGCGGCGGCCTGATCGCGTTCCTCGATGCAGATGACGAATGGCTGCCCGATTATCTTGAGCGCGGCGTCAAACGGCTGCGTCATAGCGAAGAAGCCGCCTGGGTTTGCGGCTATCTGCGCGATCCCGGCCGTGTATCGACGGAAAAAATGTGGCGGCAGCGCAGGTTGACGGAGGGAACATTTTGCCTCAGCCCGGCCACGCCGCCCGAAATTCTTCTGCACGCCGTCGCGTTTATGACGCCGTGCAGCACCCTGAGCCGCACGGAGTTGGTGCGCCGCTGCGGCGGATTCATCGAAGATCGTTGCATGTACGCCGAAGACGCGGCGCTCTGGCTCAAGCTGTTGCTGCGGCATCCGGTTGGGATTGATCTCCGGCCGGGAATGATCCTGCACGCGGAAAGCTCCGCGCTGAGCCACCGGCGCCTGGGTCCGCATCCGCTGGAGCCATTTTTAAAGGACCCCTCGGCGATCGAGGCGGACTGTCCTGCCGAGCTGCGGCCGCTGCTCGCCGCATTTTTAAGCATCCGGGCCTTTAAAACGGCCTGTGTTTGGAGCGTATGGGGCCGCTGGCGCGAAGCGCGGGAGCTCCGCCGCCGCTTCCGCTCGCACCGCGATTTCCGCCTGCCTTATTTCTGGCCGTCGCTGATTTTGGCCACACCCTTTGGCGGGATCCTTGGAAGGCTGATACGCACGGCGGTCATCGCCGGCTAGCGGCAGGCCGCAGCGCATCCAAAACCTCTTTGACGCGGGGCAGTTTGCGGTTGCAGCGGCCGCACCACGCCAGGTGCTCGTCGACCGCCAGGGCTCCGTTGACGGAAAGGTCGCCGAGCAGGTAAAGTCCCAGGGTTTCCTCATTCAGGTGTGCCGAAAGGTGTGCCGAAATAGTCATCGCGGTGAGTTGGTGCACGTCAAGTGCCAAAGAAAAATCCCGAATCGGAACCGCGGACTGCACTAAACTGATACTTCATGCCAGAAAAAATTTCCCCGGCGCGCGGCGTCGAGGGGGTGGTGACTCCGCCCGGCGACAAGTCGATTTCGCACCGCTACGCCATGCTGGGCGCGATCGCCGAGGGCGCCACCATACTGGAGAACTATGCGACCGGGGCCGATTGCCAGTCCACGCTCGCCTGTCTGTCGGCGCTGGGTGTCAAGATCGAGCGGCGGGACGGCAAGATCGTCATTGAGGGCGGCGAATTGCGCGAGCCGCCGCGCCTGGATGCCGGAAATTCCGGCTCGACGATCCGGATGTTGAGCGGCATTCTGGCCGCGCAGCCGTTCACCTCCCATATCGGCGGTGATGAATCGCTTTCGCGCCGGCCGATGCTGCGCATCATCGCGCCCCTGTCGCAGATGGGCGCCTGGATTGAAGCGCGCGACGGAAAATTTCCGCCGCTAACCATCCACGGCCGCGCGCTGCAAGGGATCGATTACACGCTGCCGGTGGCCAGCGCGCAGGTGAAGAGCTGCGTGCTGTTTGCCGGCCTGTTCGCCAAGGGCGACACCATCGTCCGCGAGCCGGTGCGCACGCGGGATCACACCGAAATCGCGCTGCGCGAGTTCGGGGCTGATATTGAAAGCGTGCGCGGCGTGATCACTCTCCGCGCGGGCGCGCGGCTCCGCGGCCGGAGCCAGATCATTCCCGGCGACCTCAGTTCGGCCGCGTTTTTCCTGGTCGCCGCGCTGCTGCTTCCGGAATCGGATCTGCTGATTCACGCCGTGGGCCTGAATCCGACGCGCTCGGCGCTGCTCGATTTTCTGGCCTCGATGGGCGCCTCGATCAAGGTCGTGGAGGTACGGCAGACCGGCGGCGAGTTGATCGGCGACCTGCGCGTGCGCTCCTCGAAAATCTCCGGCGGCGTCATCGAGGGCGCGATGACCGCGGCCCTGATCGATGAAATTCCCGTGCTGGCCATCCTGGGCGCGGCGAGCGAACACGGCTTGATCGTCCGCGACGCGGCCGAGCTGCGTGTGAAGGAAACCGACCGCATCGCGGCCCTGGAAAAGAATCTGGGCCGCATGGGAGTCCGGCTGGAAGCGGCGCCCGACGGCTTCACCGTGCCGGGCAAGCAGCGCTTTCACGCCGCCGAGATCGATCCGGAGGGCGATCACCGCATCGCCATGGCCTTCTCGATCGCCGCGCTCGCCGCCGAGGCGCCCTCCATCATTCACGGCTCGGAGGCGGCCGCCGTTTCTTTTCCCGAATTTTTTAGTACACTGCGACACATCAGCCGGTGACAGAGGATACGCCACATTCGGATCTGACTCTGCCTTGTCTGATACACGATCTCAATAATGTTTTTCAGACGCTGGTGGAGGCGGCGGATCTGCTTTCGACGGACCCCCGCTGGGCGGCGCTCTCGGCGGCCATCGTCCGCAGCGTCGAGCGCGGAAAAAATCTCACCGCGAGCATCCAGCGCACCGATCCCGTTTCGGCGCCGCTGGAAACCGTGCTCGGTAACGCCATCTCCTTTGTCCAGGATTCGCTCATCGCCGGGCGCGGTCCGAAAATTTCCTTCGCCACCGAGATCGACCCGGGAATCGAGCTGCGCAGCATCTGGGGCTGGGAGCGCGTGCTGATCAATCTCTTCTCCAACGCCGTCCGCGCCATGCCGCAGGGCGGGACCATCCGCGTTCGCGCGTGGCGGCGCGGAACGGAAATCGAGATCATCGTCGAGGACGACGGTCCGGGGATCGCCCCGGAGATCCTGCCGGATATCTTCAAGCCTCACGTTTCCACGCGGGGTTCCGGCCTGGGGCTGCACATCGTCGAGAGCATCGTACGGCAGGAAGACGGGCTGGTGCGCGCCTTGAACCGGCCCGAAGGCGGCGCCCGGTTCATCATCACGATTCCCGCGCCCGCCGCCCGCCCGGCGCACGCCTAAGGCCGCCGCCGCGCGATGCGATAATTGCGGGATGCGCTTCGCCGCGCTGTTCGCCTGCGTGCTCGGCTGCTTCGGCCAGCAGCTCGATTTTCTCAACCGCGGGCGTCCGATGGTCGACGCGCATAATTGCTATCCCTACGAAGGCCGCTGGAGCGATCGCATTGAGCGCGCGCTGAGCGCGGGATTTCCGGTCTCGATCGAGCAGGATATCGCGTGGGCGGACGGCCGCCCGGTGGTGTCCCATACCGCCAAGACCACTGGCGGCGAGCCTTCGCTGCGCGAATATTTTTTTGAACGCGTGCAGCCGATTGTCGAAAGAGCGCTCAAGGAGAATCGGCGCCAGTCCTGGCCGCTGATCGTTTTGCACTTCGATTTCAAGACGCTCGACCGGCAAACCTTGCGGGCGGTTTGGGATCTGCTCGGCGAATACGAATCCTGGATCACCACCGCGGCGCGGACCGCGGATCCGCATCAGCTCGCGCCCTTTGATCCCAAGCCGCTTTTGGTGATCACCGAGGACGCGGATGAACAGGAAGAAATTTTCTTTCGCGATCTGCCGAACGGCGCGCGGCTGCGCGTGTTTGGCTCGGCGCACAGCGCGTCCTTTGCGGGCAAATCGGCGGCCGAACGCGAGCACCTGATGGCGACGCTCCCTCCCGATCAGCTCCTGCGGGAAAGGCCGACCAATTACCGGCGGTGGTGGAACAACTCCTGGCACGAAGTGGAGGAAGGCGGGCAAACCAGGGCGGGCGAATGGACCGAGGCGAGCGACCGGCGGCTGCGCGCTCTGGTCAATCGAGCGCATGAGCTCGGCTATTGGATTCGCTTCTATACTCTGGACGGCTTCACCGCCGCCGAAGACCGCGGCTGGGACGCGAACTATAACTTCGGCTCTCTGGCAAGAGTGCAGCGGCGCTGGAAAGCGGCCTACGACGCCGGCGTGAACTTCATCGCGACGGATCAATATGAGGATCTGGCGCGATTTTTAGCTCAGGCGCGTGCGAATGTACTGCCGGATCACCCACAGCACGCCCGCCGCTAAAAGAAGAATCACGGTGCTGGCCGGCGCAAACGTACACCATGACGCGTAGCCCAGATCCGGGTTGCGCGCAGGTCCGAACGGCAGCAGCGTCGCGGCGGCCGAAACGGCGGCGGCCGCTGCGAGCACCAGCAGCAGCGACGACACAGTCTGCTTCGCCATCGCCCAAATCATAGCAGACGTAGAATGGAAACAATCGGTGAATTTGCGGGAAAACATCGCGATTCTTCTGGCTGGAATCGTGCTGGCGTTGGGCCTGGCGCAGGAGATTCGTCCCTTCAGCCGGCGGGTGCAGCCGATGCTGATGTTCCTCATTGCGCTGCTGCTCGCTTTGCGCTGGCTGCTGCAAAGACAGGCAAGGAGGCGGGCGGAGTGGATCGAAAAGGTTCCGGATCACCCGCTGGGGCTCGGCGACGACTCCCCGCGGCAACATAAGGAGGATGCTTGAAAACCGTCGTGCTCGCCCTGGGCCTAGCCGCGCTGGGCGTCGCGGCGCCGCCCGAATACTCGATTCAAGCGATTCTCATCGCCAACGGACCCGGCGATTCGCTGGGCCAGCTTGTCATCGGCGCGCCGAAGGACGAAAAAATCGACACAGTTTACGCCATCTGGCTGATCCGCGGCGGCGGCCGCAATATTCTTTTCGACACCGGCTTCCATCGCGACCGCTGGTTCCAGCAATGGACGATCAAGGATTACATGCCGCCGCAGGACGCGATCCTGTTTGCCGGACTCAAACCGGAAGACATCACCGATATCGTCATCAGCCACGCGCATTGGGATCACATGGGCGGCATCGATCTGTTTCCCAAGGCGACGGTTTGGATTCAGAAAGACGAATACGCCTACTACACCGGTCCGGCGTGGCAGCCGGGCGGCCATAAGGGCGGAATCGACGCCGATGATGTGACGGAACTGGTCCGGCTGAACCTCGCCGGGCGCGTGCGCTTCGTGAATGGCGACGATGTCGAAATTTTTCCCGGCATCCGCGCCTACACCGGCGCGCGGCATACGTTTGCCTCGCAATATCTGCGCGTGGAGGGCAACCCGAATTACGTGCTTGCCTCCGATAACGTATATCTCTATCGCAATTTCGCCGAGCACAAGCCGAGCGCGACCTTCAGCCCCGCCGATTATCCCGATAATTTGAAAGCGCAGCAGCGCATGATCGAACTGGCCGGTTCCGTCGAGCGGGTGATCCCCGGCCACGATGCGCTGCAATTCCAAAAATTCCCGCTCCAGGGGCGGGTCGCCAGGATAAAATAGTTCACGCCGCCGGCAGCAGCTCGACCTTGACCCAGCCGGCCTGCCGCTGATCGAAGGCCTTGTAGGCGTCGAGCACGGATTGCAGCGGCTCGACTTTGGTCAGAACCCGGCTCGGCCGGACGATGTTGGCCGAAACCATGGCGATTAACGTCGGCAGATACTTGCGGTGATTGCAATTGCCGGCCGTGACGGTGAGATTCTTCATCATCGCCGCGCCGATGGGGAACCGCTTCATGATCTGCGGATAGACGCCGATGATGGAAAGCGTGCCCGCCTTCGCCAGCGCCTCGACGGCCCACTCCAGCGCTTGCGACGGCGCGTCGCCCGGATTCCAGTTGCCGTTGCGTGGATGAGATTTGGGCGCGATCTCCCGCAGCTCGCTTTTGTAGCTGCCGGCTTTCTGCCTGGCCTCTTTCGACGCCGGACCGGAGTGCGGGCGCACCACATCCACGCCAACGGCGTCAATGGCGCGATCGACGCCGATGCCGCGGGTCATTTCGCGGATCGCCGCCACCGGATGTTCTTCATTGAAATCGATCACTTCGGCGCCCTGCGCGCGCCATTTCCAGACGCGAAGCGATGGTGTCGACGGCGAAAATCCGGCCCGCGCCGAGCAGCTTCAGGCTGGTGATCACGAATTGGCCCACCGGCCCGCAGCCAAAGACCGCGGCCGTATCGCCCGGCTTCACCTGAGCGAGCTTGGCGCCGAAGTAACCGGTCGGAAAAATATCGGAGAGCATGATGGCGTCATCATCGCTCACCGTATCGGGAAGCTTCACCAGGCCGACGTTGGCGAAGGGAATCCGCGCCTTTTCCGCCTGTAATCCGTCGAACGCCCCGTTTTCCTCCGGACCGCCGAAAAACGCCGTCCCCTTGCCCCGCGGATTGGCGTTGTCGCACTGCGAATAGTATCCGCAACGGCAATAGCTGCAAACGCCGCAGCCGATGGTGGAGGGAATCACCACACGATCGCCTTCGCACAGATTGCGCACGTCCCGGCCGGTTTGTTCCACGATTCCGACTCCCTCGTGGCCTAAAATCGTGCCGCGTTTCATTCCCGGCACGGTGCCGCGCACCAGATGCAGGTCGGTTCCGCAGATCGCGCTGGCGGTGATCCGCACAATGGCGTCGGTGCTTTCGCGGATCCTGGGCTCGCGCACATCCTCCAGCCGGATGTCGCCGGTTCCGTGGTATACAACAGCTCGCATGCCGAACTAGACCGCACCGGCGGCGGAGCGTTTCGGCATTCTTCGCAAAGCCGCGCCGGATCTGCCCGCCGGCGCTTCAGGCTTCCGCCCCGATCGGGGCCCGCAAGGAAGCTCCGCACGCGATCAAATCCCCGCGCTGCGGCGTCTTTTTGTATCGGGAGATGGGCCATGCAGCTTGACATCCGGCGCGGTGTTATTCTAACTTAACGTTTCGACCAGGCCGGGACCGGGCGGCCGGAGCAGGCGCGGATTCATGTTGACCGTATGGCAGAAAATCAGGCCGCTGAGGCGCGGACCGTGACTCTTGTGCTCGATTCCACGCTGGAAAGCGTGGACATCGCCGAAGAGCGCGTGCTCAGCGAGGCCGCGCAGGCCGGCTTCGATGAAGACCAGCAGCATCACATCGGCATGTCGGTGCGGGAATGCATGGTCAACGCCGTGGTCCATGGGAATCGCTACAATGCGCGCAAAAAGGTGACGGTCAGCATCTCGCGGTCGGCCGGGCGGCTGGAGGTGATTATCGCCGATGAGGGCGAAGGCTTCGATATGAGCAATCTTCCCGATCCGCTGGCCGACGAAAATCTGCTGCGGCACTCCGGACGGGGCCTGCTGCTGATGCAGGCTTTTATGGACGAATTTCAGATCCGGCCCCATCAACCGCGGGGGACCGAAGTGAGAATGGTGAAGTACTTGGGAAAGAACAATCACTAAGGGGGAGGAATCCTGTGAGCGTGAAAATGACTACCCGCCAGGTGGGCGACGTGACGGTGATCGACGTGGTGGGCCGCATTACGCTGGGCGAAGGCGCCAGCGCCTTCCGCGATACCATCCGCGAACTGGCGGCCAACGGGAAAAAGAAGCTGCTGCTCAACCTGGCCGAAGTTTCCTATATCGACAGCTCGGGGATCGGCGAAATGGTCTCGGGCTTTACCACCGTCGCCAATCAGGGGGGAGCGGTAAAGCTCCTCAATCTGACCAAACGCGTGCGGGATTTGCTGCAAATTACCAAGCTGTACACGGTGTTCGAAGTTTTCGACGACGAGGCCGCCGCGGTCCGTAGTTTTTCATAGAAAAAACATAGAGAATTAACCCGTCTGGCGCTCACTTTAACTGAGGAGGGCTTCTGGTCCCGGTAAGAGAGCCCAAAACCTATTCGGTCCTTCTGGCGGACGAGTTGACGCTGGTGAGGGAAGGACTGGCGGCATTGTGCCAGGCGCAGCCGCACCTGCACGTCGTTGCACAGTGCTCGCAGGGCGCGGTGGCGCTGCGGCTGATTCAGGAACAGCGGCCCGATATCGCGGTCCTGGATCTTAACCTGCCGGATTTGTACACCTTGGAAATTGTCCGCCGGGTGCGCAGCCAGGGGCTGGCCAGCAAGCTGGTGGTCCTTTCCACACGCCGCGACCGGAAGACGGTGGTGGAGGCTCTGCGCTCCGGCGTCAGCGCGTTTCTGTTGAAGTCGGCGCCCTCCCATGAGCTGCTGGAGGCCTTCGATCAGATCCTCGAAGGCGGGGTCTACGTTTCTCCGGAACTGGAACTGAACAAGATTTTCTGTCCCGGGGAAAGGCGGCCGGGCGACGATCCGCTGCAATCGCTCAGTTCGCGCGAATATCAGGTTTTTTCGCTCCTCTGCGACGGTGTGCGCGCCAAGGAAATCGCCGCGCGGCTTTCGCTGAGTCCCAAAACGGTCGATACCTACCGCGCCAGCTTAATGCGGAAGCTGGATATCCACGACGTGGCCGGGCTGGTGAAGTTCGCCCTCCAGCGGAATCTGACGTCCTCGCGGTAGCCACCCGCTAAGAGATTAACACCTTATTTATCAATGATTAATAAGTAGCTCCGTCCAAGGGAGAGTGCGTCCCTAGTACCAGAGGCTGGTATGTTCCCACCAAGAAAATAGGTAGGTAGTTCCCGCACTTCCATATGGGTGAGTTCCCCGATAGAACCGGAACGCTCGTAATGCCAGACTTTGGTAGGACGAAGGAAAAACCCTATGAAGCATCCCCCTCTCCGTTCTGACCGGGAACGTGGTTTCGTCGCGGTGGCTTACGCGGCCATGCTGGTCGCCATGATCGGATTCACGGGACTCGCCGTGGACGTCGGCTACATGCAATTTGAGAAGCGAAAACTCCAGATGGCGGCCGACGCGGCCGCGATGGGCGCGCTTCGGGAGATGGAGCGCGGAAATACGGACCTGGTCGCGGCCGGTCAAAACGACGCCTCGCTGAACGGTTTCACCAACGGAACCGATAACACCACCGTCACGGTGGCGAACCCGCCCACCAGCGGAGCGTACGCCGGCGACAGCGCTGCGGTTCAAGTTACCGTGACCCATACGATGCCGCTGTTTTTCATGCAGATCTTCGGCCAGAAGACGGCGAGCCTTACGGCCACCTCGACGGCCCGCACCAGCAATGATGAAGGCAGCATCGGCGCCTGTATCTTCGCCATGGATCCGACGGCCAGCGGCGCGCTGAACGTGTCCGGCAATCTGACGATCAGCACGGCGTGCAGCGCGGTGGTGAAATCGACCAGTTCGACGGCCTTTATGATGGGCGGCAACTCCACCTGGAATCTCACCAACGGAGCAGCCATCGGCGTGGTGGGCGGTTGGGACCTCTATGGCAGCTACGTGATCAATTCGACCACGGCGGCCTATGAGACGCCGGTTCACATCGCCGACTTCAACGATCCCCTGGCGCACGTCGCCACGCCCACTCCGAACGGCCTGACTCTCCGGGTCGCCAGCGGCGGATGGCACGATAATAATCCGAACTCCTCCAACACCTTGAGTCCGGGGATCTACTGCGGAGGCATGACGATCCATGGATCGGTGACCTTCACGCCGGGGGTCTATGTTTTGGCGGGCGGAGGAATGAATATCGGGTCGCAGGCCAACGTTTCGGTGGGAAGCGCGGTGACGCTTCCCGGAGGCCAGCAGGAGACCGGCGTCATGTTCTACAACACGTCGTCGAACTCGCAGGCCTGGGGCTGCTCCGGAGGCACGGTGGCGGCGTCATCGATCACCGTCAATGGCACGCCAAGCATCAATCTTGCCGGGCTGAGCACAACGACGCCGGCTGGCGTGCTATTCTTCGACGACCGCAATATCAGCGGACTCTCGCATAAGATCAACGGCAACTCCACCAGCACCTTCGACGGCGCCCTCTATTTCCTGAACAACACCGTGACCTTCAACGGGAACAACAGGACGCCGGGATTTCTGTATATCGTGGCGGATATGATCAACCTCACCGGCAACTCGAATCTGGGCAACGATCATACCGCGCTGGCCAACGTCTACACCATCGCGCCGTCCTCGACCGGAGGCGGGCTGGTGCAATGAGAAAGCGGGGACCGGAGATGAATCGCACCGTCACTCGACCGCGGAGAAAAAATCAGGGCGGCAACGCGCTGATCGAGTTCGCGCTTTGCTCCACCGTGCTGCTGATGTTCCTTTGCGGCATCACCGGGTTTTCGCGCATCTTCAACATTGAGTCGATGGCGCAGGGAGCGGCGGAGGCCGGGGTTCTCTACGCCGCGCTGAGTCCGGCCAACTATAACAACCTCGCGGGGGTCCAGAACGCGGCGCTGGCCGACACCGGAAATTATCCGGGCGCGACGGCCACGGCGAGCCTGTTCTGCACCTGCTCGGTGGGCGGCGCCCAGAGCAGTTGTCCGGCATCGTGCAGCAGCGGCACCAGCATGACCTACGTCAAGGTATCGGTGACGATTCCCTATTCGCCGGTGATCGTTTATCCCTGGGTTCCGGCGCCGATCAACTGCACGCAGATCGCCATCGGACAGGTGCAATAAAGTGGCCCCACGCCATCCGCCCGCCGGAAGACCCGGGCTGCGGCGCCGCCGGCAGCGCGGCAGCGCAATGATCGAGCTTTCCCTGTGCCTGCTCGGCTTTCTTTTGATGACGCTCGGCGGAATGGAGGCAGGCTGGGGGATTTACGCCTATAATTTCTGCTCCTACGCGGCACAGGATGCGGCACGGTGGGCGTCCGTTCACGGATCCCAAAGCTCCTCGCCGGCGGCGGCCTCCGATGTGACCGCTTACGTGCAGTCGGAGGCGGTCGGATTGAACAGCAGCCAGTTGAGCGTCACCACCACCTGGAATCCCGACAATACGCCGGGCTCCACGGTCACCGTGACGGTGGGCTACACCATCCAGCCGCTGGCGGGACTGGCGCTGAAGCAAAACCTTTACGTGTCCTCGACCGCGCAGATGTACATCGACCACTAGGGATTTCTGCCGCGCGGAAACGCCGCCGTGCGGGCTCTAGGAATCCTCTTCGGCGGCGGGGATCTGCCAGCGGCCGCTTTGCAGCTCCACCGTGCTGAAATTTTCGCCCAGATAGACCCGGCGGACTTCCGGATCGTTGCTCAGGCTTTCCGGCGATCCCGAGCGGAAGATGCGGCCGTTGTTGATAATATAGGCGCGATCCACCACCGCCAGCGTCTCGCGCACGTTGTGGTCGGTGACCAAAATGCCGATGCCGGCGCGCTTGAGGTCGGTGATGATTTTTTGCAGCTCCAGGACCTGAATCGGATCGATCCCGGAAAAAGGCTCGTCGAGCAGAAGAAAACTCGGCTCGATCACCAGGCTGCGCGCGATTTCGACGCGGCGGCGCTCGCCGCCGGAAAGAGCGTAGCCTTTGTTGTGGCGCACCTGCTCGAGACCCATCTGCGCGATCAGGCGGTTCATTCGCTCCCGGCGCTCGCGGCGGCTGATGGGGAGGGTTTGCAGGATCGCCATCAGGTTGTTTTCCACCGACAGCTTGCGAAACACCGAGGCCTCCTGCGGCAAATAGCTGATGCCCCGGTGCGCGCGCCGGTACATCGGCAGCGGCGTGATGTCGTCGTCGTCCAACAGGACCCGGCCGGAGTCGGGCGTGATCAGGCCGACGATCATGTAGAACGTCGTCGTCTTGCCGGCGCCGTTGGGGCCGAGCAGCCCCACCACCTCCCCCTGCTTGACCCACACCGACACGTTATCGACCACCTTCCGGCCGCGATACGCCTTGGTCAGTTCATTGGTTCGCAGGGTGTGCACAGGAAAAACTATTTCTTCTTGTGGACGACGCTTTTGGCGGGATTGGTTTTGTCCTTGCCGTCTACGATGAGCCTATCATCGTTGGCAAACCAGGTCAATTGACTGCCGCGCGTGCGGTTCTGGTTATCGATTAGCAGAGGCTGGCCTCCGCTGAGCACGACGCGTTCTTCATCGGCGTAATATTCGGCGTGTTCGGAGGTGCCCACCCGCGTCCTCCTGGTCTTTTCCGACGTGCTCACGATCTTCACCGTTCCATCGGCGAAGGCTTTGTCCAGCGAGGAATCCTCGTCGGCGTCCTTGAGGAACGCGCGGATCCGGCGCGCGGTGATGGTCATGCCGGGGCGAACCAGCTCCACGCCTCCCGAATACTCGACCACCCGATTTTCCTCGTGGTAGACCATGTCGGGCGCGGTCACGATGGTGAACACGGGAGGCGCCGCGGGCGCCGGTTCGCCGTCCGCTTCGTCCTCCTGGCTCTTGTTCTTATCGACGAACTGGCTTTTCACCCGGCCATGCGCTTCCAGGATCTGCGCCTCGCGGTCGATTTGCAGCCGGTCGGCCTCCACTCGATTGGCGCCCTGCCAGGCCACCGCGTCCCCTTCGTAGAGGACTTTCTGGTTGTTCTCGGTGGAGGTCATGCGCCGTGCCCGGGCCTGCATGACTTCATCGGTGGAAAGCATCGCCGAGGATTTGCCGTTCTTATCCGGCTGATGCGTGGACATGACATGTCCGGCGGCTTCGAAATCGCCCGTCTTCTGATTGGTCACGATATGATCGGCGGCGGCCGAGCCGGTGGAATCCCACATCCTCGCCCCGCCATCGAGCGTCATCACGCCGGTATCCTGTTCGAGCACGGCGCTGGCGGCCCGCGCGTGGCGGTCGCCTTCGTCGTACTTGAAGTTTGTCTTCTGCTCCATGCGCGAAAGATCGCTGGTTTTGGGATCGAAGATCGCGAGCAGATCCCGGCTTTCGGTGACCGCCGGATCTTTCGCTCCCGGTTTTTCGGTTCGTGTGGTGACGTTGACGGCCTTGAGGCTTTGAATGCGATTCCCGGCGCCGTAGGTGATCCAGATGTGATCGCCTTTAAGAAACCGCCTCGCCTGGCCGGGCGCGTTGGGAAGAAAATCGAGCGTACCGGCCCCGGCGGTCTCGGCGCTGGCGATCTCCTTCCCGCCCGCGCGCATTTTGAGCGTGATGGTATCGCTTCTAAGAATTTTCGTTTCCTTGGTTTCCGTGTTGGGCCTGGGAAGCGGCTGCGCTTCGGCGGTGCTGCCGCCACGCGCCAGAACTTCCTGGAGCTCGCTGTCCTTGTTTTGCGGCTTGAAGCTCAGATCCATGTGCGGCGAGGTAACCGTGGTGCGCATGGTGGCGGCGGTGGAGACCAGCCGGCCGTTCTGATCCGCGTAGATGTGATCGACCACCATGCCGTCGGCGAAATGGATCCACATGCGATCGGCTTGAAATTCGATCTTGCGGTCGGGCTCCTCGCGCAGGCCGTGCCCGCCGGCGACATACGCCTCGCGAATGTCGCCCTGATCGAGCGTGATCACGGCGTTGCCGCCCTCCATGTGCAGCGTGTCGCGGCTCAGCCTGGACCACGGCGTCAGCAGGACTTTCGACTCCTTTTCCCGGTAAAACGCTTCGCCCGCTTCGATGTGCATGGGAACGAAGCCCTCCGTCTTGCCGGTCCAGTCGAGCGAGACCTGGCTTTTCAGATGCAGCTCGCGGGTTTGCGGATCGTACTCCACTCCGACGGCCGTTCCGCCGCCTTCTTTCCTGCCATCGCTGCCGAAATCGAACCAGGCGCGGCGGTCGGTGGCGGCCTTTCCGGTTTCGCTTTGAAAAGTGATGCCGGAGGACTTAATGCCGACGATGCGGCCGTGCGGCGGGCCTTCGGCGGGAATGCCCATGGTGATCCGCACCTCGCCGTCGGAAAAGAGCGTTTTGGCGCTCTCATTGAAGCTGGCCTTGTCGCACAGCACGCGGTCGTACTGGCTGCCGTCTTTATGAAACAGATGCAGCTCGACGTCCTGGAGCAGAATGATGGAAGAATCCTTGTTTTCGCGCATCTCGCCGGCGCTGATCGAAAAGACCGGCGTGGTGCCGTTGCTTTTGGTGTAGCTGTAGTGCTGGGACCGCGCGTCGATGCCCGCTTCCAGCGGCTTGGGTGGCGAGATGGTGTTGCGCTCGGCGCTGGCCTTGGATCTGACGTAAATCGCACTCACCCAGATGACGATGGCGAAAAAGGCGGCAAGAAAGAGCCACCGGCTGCGGCGCATAGCGGTGTGTCTTCAGGATAGCAGCCGCGCGGCGCCCCGTAGGTCCCGCCCATTCACGGTCTGGTCTGGTCCGTCCCGGCGCAGCAGCCGGTGGAACCGCTCTTCCGATTCTGGCATTCCAGTTGCCCTTTTGACAGAGGGATGAACAGGATGCCAACCAGAGAAGAACGCGAAAGCAAACGAACAATTGCCAGAAAAATCAGTATGATGGATCTGCTCTTCCTGGCCCTGAACGACTTTGCGCAGTTCGAGCGGGAGATTCTTTCCCCGCAGACAAGATTCTCAGACTCGTCCGATTTCGCGCGTAAAAACTGCTAAGGCTTCAGTCCGCGCCAGGAAGTGGCCAATTTTCTCTCCGTGTGTCCAGCCCCGCCGCCCGTGCTGAGGCTACTTTCGGAAGAGACGCTCAGTTCCTGGGGGATTGCTTAATTTGGCGTGGGATAATCGACCCGGTCGATCAGAGGAATCGGCGCCGGCGCCGGCGCCGTGGCCGGGGTAGAGTCGGAAGCCGAGCTGCTCCTGAACTGCCGGAAGCTAAGCATCTTCCGCGTCGGTGCGGTCGAACAGATGTTCCAGCGTCTGCAGCTCAGAGCTGGTGGAGTGCGTGAAGGCCCCCGAGAGGATGCCGGAAATGCTGCGGAAGGGCTCTCCCACATGCATTCCCTGGGAGTCGATGGTATATTCCCGGATGCTGCGGTCGTGTTGCGATCCGCGCATCTTCAACACGGCGATTCCGCGCCGCATCTCGCCGAAGGCTTCCACATAGCGCAGCAGGATGATCGAATCGGTGACGCTGGAAATATGCGCTTCCGTCACCGTCGAGCCGCCCAGCAGGGAGGGCGTGGTTGAGGTGAACAGGCCGGCGATCTGCTTGTCTTTGAGATACGACGTAAGGGCCAGAACGAACTCGCGGAAGGTCCGCGGCGTGGAGATCCGCTCCAGAGCCGAAAGGCTGTCCACGGCCACGCGGGTCGGCTGGAACTCCTCGATGTGTTTCTTGATCCGCAGCAGATGATCCTCGGGCGCGGCGACCTCCGGATATTCGCAGACGATGCGCAGCCGGCCGGCGCCTTCCAGCTTCGGAAAGTCCACGCCCCAGCCCAGGGCGTTGCGGTAGAGCTGGTCCCTGCTTTCTTCGAAGGCGAACAGAAGCCCGCGTTCATCCTGGCCCAGCGCGGCGAGAAATCCGGTCGCGGTGAGAGTTTTGCCCGTTCCCGTGGCTCCCGAGATCAGGACTACGGAGTCGCGGTAGAAACCGCCCCCGCACATGTTGTCGAGCTCGGCGATGCCGGAAGTAATCCGTTTGTCGGAGGATTTCTGGCGGAGCTCGATGGAGGACAAGGGCAGCAGAATGATGCCGCTGTCTTCGGAAATCGTAAACGGGAATTCTCCCCTCAGATGGGAGGCTCCCCGGAACTTGAGAATCTCCAGAGTGCGGCGGCGCTTCTCGTCTTCGAGCGTGTTGCGAAGAATGATCACGTTGTCGGTGACGTACTCCTCGACGGGAGCCTCGGCGTGGCCGGCATGTTCGGCCGTGATGATGGAGGTGACGTTCATATCGCGGAGCTGCCAGGCCACGCGGTACAGCTCGCGGCGGATCACGGTGGGTCTGCCGAACTGAATGAGCATGGCGCCGATTGAATCGAGCGAAACCCGCTTTGCGCCGGTTTTCCGGACCGCGTTGTCGATCCTGGCCATCAGGCCTCCCAGATCGTAATCGCCGATGGTCACCGGTTCGTCCTTGGGATGCAGGGATCCGTCGACGAAAACCCACTTTCCTTCGGCTTCCCACTTGGCGATCTCCCATCCGAGCGAAGAGAGATTGCGGCGGATGTCGTCCGGTTTTTCCTCGAAGGTCACAAAGCAGCCGGCCTGGTTGGCGTGTTTGATTCCTTCGGCCAGAAATTGCCCGGCGAGGATGGTTTTGGCGCTTCCCGGACCGCCGCTGACCAGCGTGGTCCGGCCGGCCGGCAGCCCGCCGTTACTGATGAGATCAAATCCGGGGATATAGGTTTTCAGCCTTTTCAGTTCTCGTGAACTGCTCATTCCGCTCTCCTGGGGCGAACATACTCCTTTAGGCCTAGCAGTTGAATCACCCGTTCCGGCTCGCACAGATCGCCAACCAGGCGGCGCGGCGGGGAGGGGACCTGGCGGATCAGCGTGGGAGTGGCCAGGATTTTCTCGTGTTCGGCCTGATCCGGCGCCTCGCTGACATCGACGACTTCCAGCCGCACGGCCTTGCCGAGGAACTCCTTGCACATCCCCTCCACGGCCTCAATCGCCCGCAGGGACCGTTGAGAACCGCCGGTTACGAACAGCCGCAGGAGGACTTCAGGCGCGCCGCCGGCGGCCGGAGCGGATTCCATCTAAGGCATCGCCTTTCCACCCCGGGCCTGCTCGCGGTAGTAGAGCGCCAGCTCGCCGATCAGCTTGACCAGGAGCAGGCGGGAGTGCCGGACGCAGGCCCTCGCCATCGGCTGGGGTTTGGTCCCGACGAGATGGGCCAGAGCAGAGAGGTGGATCGCGATCAGGTCGTGGGGAAGCGAGTCGGCCTGCCCCAATCTCCGGGCCAGCCTGCGCACCCGGGAAAAGGCGCGCCGGCCGCTGACGGATACGGAATCCTCTACGGCCAACTGCACGATGGCGGCGTATTCCTCGACCGCGGGTCTGAACAACTCCGGCGCCTTGCGGGCCAGCTCACAGCCGGCGAGCATCGAGGTCGCGTCGGGTTCGGTCATGGGTCTGTCGTTGCCCGGAGGACCGCTCAATCCGCGGCAACTTCTCGATGCAAAGCGCAACGAAACGCCCCATTATACCCGCTTTTGAGACGATTTAAGCGCGGCGGAAGGATTTTCTAACGGCGATATTTGTTCTTGCCGGGCTCACTCCCCTTCTCCCACCACCAGCACCGGAGTGGAGATTTCATGGCGAAGGGCGTTGATGGTATTGCCGAAGATCAAATCCTTGATCCCGCGATGGCCGTGCGCGCTCATCACCACCAGATCCGGGCGGATTTCGCGGGCGAGCTTGACGATTTCGTCCTTCGGGCTGCGCCCGTGAAGAATGCTGAGCTCGGCGCGCACGCCCTGCGCCCCGAGCGATTCGACGATGCCCTGGAAGTATTTTTCGCCGGCGTGAATCTCGGCGGTCGACGAGAGCGCGCCGTAAAGCTGGCTGGTGGCGCCCTCCTCGACGTGAACGAAATGCAGAACCGCGCCGTGGCGCCGGGCCATGGCGGCGGCATGCGCGATCGCGGCGCGATCATGTTCGCTGTGATCGAGGGGAACCAGAATGCGGCGGTAGACGGGCTCGCGCAGGTCTCCCAAGAGCGGGCCGGCCGGCGCATGTTCATGCGGCGCGCGCAGCTTGGCCAGCGAGATCCAGGCCAGCAGGACGGTAAGCGCGAGCACCACCGGCGCGACGACGGCGGTACGCCACGGCGACGCGGCAATCCAATCCCGCGAGATATTCCAGGCGAGCCAAAAATTCAGAGCCAGAATGAGGCCCGAAGCCGCCCACGATAAAATCGCGACCCACGGCCGGTTGGCGAATTCGCCCATGCGCCTGCGGTCGCCGGTGAAGCGGACCAGCGGGATTACGGCGAAGGGAAGCTGCATGCTAAGCACCACCTGGCTCAGGATAATCAGGCTGAGCGTGGCCTTCTCGCCCGCGATCAGGATGGTGAGGACGGCGGGAATGATGGCCAGCGCGCGCGTCAGCAGCCGCCGCAGCCACGGCACCATGCGGAGATTCAAAAATCCTTCCATCACGATCTGTCCGGCGAAGGTGCCGGTAAGGGTCGAAGATTGGCCGCTGGCGAGCAGCGCTATGGCGAACAGCACGCTGGCCAGGGTGGTTCCCAGCAGCGGCGTGAGCAGCTCGTGCGCCTGCTCGATTTCGGTGACGGCAATGTGCTGCTTGAAAAATACGGCCGCGGCGAGCACCAGGATCGCGCCGTTGACGATCAGCGCGCCGTTCAGCGCGACGCAGGAATCGATCAGGTTGAAGCGGCAGGCTTCTCGGCGGTCGGCCTCGGTGCGTCCGATGCGGCGCGTCTGCACCAGCGCCGAATGGAGATAGAAGTTGTGCGGCATCACCGTCGCGCCGATGATGCTGACGGCGATGTACAGGCTCGCGCTATCGATGCGCGGAACGATCCCGGAAATGATTTCGCGCATCACCGGATGCGCGAAGGCCAGCTCGACCAAAAAACATCCGGTGATGATGGTGATCAGCGACAGAATCACGGCTTCAATCAGGCGGATGCCGTACCGCGAAAGCCACAGGACCAGAATCGTGTCACAGGCGGTCAACAGCACGCCGGCCAGCAACGGGAGCCCGAACAGAAGACGCAGGGCGATGGCCGCGCCGAGCACTTCGGCCAGATCGCAGGCGGCGATCGCGATTTCGCACAGGATCCAGAGCGCATGGCAAACCGGGCGCGGGTAGGCTTCGCGGCAGGCCTGCGCCAGATCGCGCCCGGAAACGATTCCCAATCGCGCGGCCAAGGTTTGCAGCAGAATCGCCATCAGGTTGGAAAGGACCAGAACCCATAGAAGGCGGTAGCCGAAGGCCGAGCCGCCGGCAAGATCGGTGGCCCAGTTGCCGGGGTCCATGTAGCCGACGCTGACCAGATAGGCCGGGCCGGAGAAGGCGAACATCCGCCGCCATAAGCCGGCGCGGGAGGGGGCCACGCTCGAATGAAGCTCGGGCAGCGAGGCGCCCGGGATCGCTTGTGTCCGGAGTGCCAAAATCCAGGATACAGAACTCCGCCGCCCGCCGGCCCGGGCGCGCCCGCCTTCCGGCCGCCGGGTTCAGTATTCTGGAGGAGATGTCGTTCGCCACGATTCCCGAGGCGCTGGAGGATTTCCGCGCCGGGCGGATGTTGATCGTCGTCGACGACGAGGATCGCGAAAACGAGGGCGATCTCACCATGGCGGCGCAGTGCGTCACGCCGGAGGCCATCAACTTCATGGCCACTCACGGCCGCGGGCTGATCTGCCTGGCGCTGGCCGCCGAACGCTGCGACGCCCTGCACCTGCCGCTGATTTCGCCGATGAATACCTCGCGCTTCGGCACCGCCTTTTGCGAGTCGATCGACGCGGTGGAAGGCGTGACCACGGGAATCTCGGCCAGCGATCGGGCGCGGACGATTCTGAAGGCGATCGATCCCCATACGGCGCCGCGCGAGCTGGCGCGTCCGGGGCATATCTTTCCCCTGCGCGCGCGGGAAGGCGGCGTGCTGGTGCGCGCCGGGCAGACCGAAGCGGCGGTCGATCTGGCCCGCCTGGCCGGGCTGCAGCCGGGCGGCGTGATCTGCGAAATCATGAATGCCGACGGCTCGATGGCCCGCGTGCCGCAGCTCATCGAATTCTGCCGGATTCATTCCTTGAAGATGATCTCGGTGGCCGAGCTCATCCGCTACCGCCTGGCCACGGAAAATTTTCTGGAGCGCAGGGAAACCGGCTGCATCGACACGGAATTCGGTCCCTTCCGCACGGTCCGCTATGTGAGTACGTTCAATGGCGAATCGCATCTGGCGCTGGTGGCGGGCGAGGTGAGCGGGAAAAAGGACGTTCTGGTGCGGATGCACTCCCGCTGCCTCTACGGCGACGTCTTCGGCGCCACGCAATGCGACTGCGGGCGCATCATCCGCGAGGCGATGCGGCGGATCGCGGAGGAGGGCGCCGGCGTGCTGGTCTATCTGCACCAGACCGGATCGGAGCGGCGGCACCACCATCCCGCCGACCCGCGGCAGGCGCCGGCACAGCATGAAACCGGAATCGGCGCGCAGATTTTGGCCGATCTGGGCCTTTCCACCATCCGCCTGCTGACCAATCATCCGCGAAAAGTAATGGGACTGGACGCCTTCGGCATCGAGATCGTGGATCAGGTTCCCGTCTGACCGCGGCCTATGCCATCCGGCATATTCTGAAAGCCGCCATTTAGCACTGCCCGCCCGGAGCGAATTCGCCGATGATAGGTTGGAAAACCCGATGACTCCGAATACGATTGAGCGGCCGCCTGTGCATGAGCCGGGGCCTCCGGTGAAAAGGGAAAAGAAGTTCCGGATTGTGCCTTGGCTGGTGCTGCTGGCGATCGCCGGCGGGGCCACGTACCTGTTTCCGAAGATCACGCAGACCTCGCCGCAGGCCGCCGGTCCGAAGAAGGGCAAGGGGGCGGATGCGGACCGGCCGGTGCCGGTGGTTGCGGCGGTGGCCAGACGCGGCGATATGCCGGTGTTTTTGGACGGGCTGGGCTCCGTCCAGGCGTTTTATACGGTAACGCTGAAGACCCGGGTGGACGGCCAGATCATGAAGGTGTACTTCGAGGAGGGCCAGTTCGTAAAGGAGGGCGATCCGCTGATTGAGATCGACCCGCGGCCGTTCGAGGTGCAGAAGGAGCAGGCCGAGGCTCAACTGGCCCGCGATCAGGCGCTGCTGGCCAACGCCCGGCTCGATTTGGAGCGGTACCAGGTTCTTTTTAAGCAGGAAGCGATTCCCAAGCAGACGCTGGATACGCAGATCGCCACGGTGAATCAGGATCAGGCAGTGATCAAGAGCGATCAGGCGGCCATCGATAACGCCAAGCTGCAGTTGACGTACGCGCACATCACCTCGCCGATTACCGGCCGGATCGGGCTGCGTCTGGTCGATCCGGGCAACGTGGTGCATGCCAGCGACTCCAACGGCCTGGCGGTGATCACGCAGTTGCAGCCGATCGCTGTGGTCTTCAACATTCCCGAGGACAATCTTCCGCAAGTGACTAAAAAGCTGGCGGCGGGCGTCAAGCTTCCGGTCTACGCCTACGACCGCAATGTGAAGACGAAACTGGCGACCGGCACGCTGGCCACCATCGACAACACCATCGATCAGACCACGGGCACGCTGAAGTTCAAGGGTGTTTTCGAGAATAAAGACCTGGCGCTGTTCCCCAACCAGTTCGTGAACGCGCGCCTGCTGATCGACACCAAGCACGGCGCGACGATCATCCCGACGGCGGCCATCCAGCGCAGCCCGGATTCGACGTTCGTCTATGTGGTGAAGGACGATAACACGGTGGAGATTCGCAATATCAAACAGGGCGTCACCGAAGGCGACGAAGCTTCGATCGATTCCGGCGTCGAGCCGGGCGAGAAAGTGGTGATCGACGGCATCGACAAGCTCCGGCAGGGTTCCAAGGTCAGCGTGCGGATGGCCGGCGAGAAGCCGCAGAAAACGACCTAGCAGCGGTACATGAGTCCATCACGGCCTTTTATCCTTCGCCCCGTGGCGACCAGTCTGCTGATGGTGGGGTTGTTGCTGGTGGGCGCGGTCGCCTACAAGCAACTGCCGGTATCGGCGCTTCCCCAGGTGGATTATCCGACCATCCAGGTGGTGACGTATTATCCCGGGGCGAGCCCGGACGTCATGGCGTCGTCGGTGACGGCGCCGCTGGAGCGGCAGTTCGGGCAGGTGCCGGGCTTGAACCAGATGACCTCGACCAGCTCTAGCGGCGCGAGCGTCATCACTTTGCAGTTCACCCTCGATCTGAACATCGATGTGGCCGAGCAGCAGGTGCAGGCGGCCATCAACGCGGCGGGAACGTTCCTGCCGGCGAATCTGCCGAATCCCCCGATTTACAACAAGACCAATCCGGCCGACGCGCCGATCCTCACGCTGGCGCTCACCTCCGACACCATGCCGCTGTCGCAGGTGGAGGACTACGCCGATACCCGGTTTGCGCAGAAAATCTCGCAGCTTCCCGGCGTGGGCCTGGTAAGCATCAGCGGCGGGCAGAAGCCGGCGGTGCGGATTCAGGCCAATCCGATGGCGCTTTCGGCCTATCACATCAACCTGGAAGATCTGCGCACGGCGATCATGACGGCCAACGTCAACCAGGCCAAGGGCAACTTCGACGGGCTGCGGAACTCCTACACCATCGGCGCCAACGACCAGTTGCTCAAGGCCGACGATTACAAGCCGCTGGTGATCGCCTATCGGAACGGCGCGCCGGTGACGCTTTCCGATGTGGCCAACGTCGTCGACGACGCGGAAAATGTGCGGCTGGCGGCGTGGATGAACCGCGATCCGGCGGTGATCGTGAACATCCAGCGGCAGCCCGGCGCCAATATCATCGAGGTGGTGGACCGCGTCAAGCGCCTGCTGCCCACCTTGCAGGCGTCGCTGCCGACCTCGATTCACGTCCACATCCTTACGGATCGCACGGTGACGATCCGCGCCTCGGTTGAGGATGTTCAGTTCGAGCTGATGCTGACCATCGCGCTGGTGGTGATGGTGATCTTTCTGTTCCTGCGGACGCTTTCCGCCACCATCATCCCCAGCGTGGCCGTGCCGCTGTCGCTGGTGGGCACCTTCGGCGCGATGTATCTGCTCGGCTACAGCCTGAACAATCTGACGCTGATGGCGCTGACGATCTCCACCGGCTTCGTGGTCGATGACGCGATCGTGATGATCGAGAACATCGCGCGTTATATCGAAGAAGGCGAGTCGCCGATGCAGGCGGCGCTGAAGGGTTCTGAGCAGATCGGATTCACGATTCTGTCGCTGACCGTTTCCCTGATCGCGGTGCTGATCCCGCTGCTGTTCATGGGCGACATCGTCGGCCGGCTGTTCCGCGAGTTCGCCATCACCCTGGCGGTGACGATTCTGATTTCGGCCATGGTGTCGCTGACCCTGACGCCGATGATGTGCGCGCGCCTGCTGCATCACAAGCCGGAATCCGAGCAGGGCTGGTTTTACCGCGCCTCTGAACGCATGTTCCAGGCGGTTATCCGCTTTTATGGCCGGACGCTGACGCTGGTGTTAAAGGCCCAGCCGGCGACGCTGCTGGTGGCGGCCGGAACGCTCGCCGCAACCATTTATCTGTTCCTCATCATCCCCAAGGGATTTTTCCCGGTGCAGGACACCGGCGTGATTCTGGGGATTTCCGAGGCGCCGCAGACCATTTCCTTCCCGGCGATGTCGCAGCGGCAGCAGGCGCTGGCCAAGGTGATTTTACAGGATCCGGCGGTGGAGAGCCTTTCGAGCTTCATCGGCATCGACGGCACCAACACCACCCTCAACAGCGGGCGCATCCAGATCAACTTAAAGCCTCTGGAGGTGCGCAAGATCAGCGCCAGCGAGGTGATCCGGCGCTTGCAGCCGGCCATCGCGCAGGTGCCCGGAATCACGCTGTTCATGCAGCCGGTGCAGGATCTGACGGTGGAAGACCGGGTGAGCCGCACGCAGTTTCAATACAGCCTGGAGGACGCAGACGCGCGCGAGCTGGCCGTGTGGGTTCCGCGGTTTCTGGAGAAGCTGCAGCAGATTCCCGCGCTGCGCGACGTGGCCAGCGACCAGTTGAACGGCGGCTTGCAGGCGGAACTGGTCATCGACCGATCCACCGCCTCGCGCTTCGGAATCACGCCGCAGATGATCGACGATACGCTGTATGACGCCTACGGCCAGCGCCAGATCTCGATCATGTTCACGCAACTGAATCAGTACCGGGTGGTGCTGGAACTCAAGCCGGATTTGCAGCAGAATCCGGCCGAGCTCAAGGACATCTATATCCGCTCGCAGCAGGGCGGCGAAGTTCCGCTGAGCGCGTTCACGCAGTTCCGCCCGGGCACGACGCCGCTGGTGGTCAATCATCAGGGTCAGTTCCCGGTGGTGACCGCGTCGTTCAACCTGGCGCCGGGCGCCTCGCTGGGCGACGCGGTGAAGGCCATCGACCAGGTGAAAAAAGAACTGAACATGCCGGCCAGCATCCAGGCGGAGTTTCAGGGCACGGCCGCGGCGTTCTTGTCGTCGTTAAGCAACGAGCCGGTGCTGATCCTGGCGGCGCTGGTGACGGTGTACATCGTGCTGGGCGTGCTGTATGAAAGCTACATTCATCCGATCACCATCCTTTCGACGCTGCCCTCGGCGGGCGTGGGCGCGCTGCTGGCGCTGATGCTGTGCAAAACCGACTTCAGCATCATCGCGCTGATCGGGATCGTGCTGCTGATCGGCATCGTCGAAAAGAACGCCATCATGATGATCGACTTCGCGCTGGAGGCCGAGCGCAAGGAAGGGAAACCGCCGCGGGAAGCCATCTATCAGGCTTGCCTGCTGCGCTTCCGTCCGATTCTGATGACCACGCTCGCGGCGATGGGCGGCGGCGTGCCGCTGGCGCTGGGAACCGGAACCGGATCGGAGCTGCGGCGGCCGCTGGGCATCGCCATTATCGGCGGCCTGATCTTCAGCCAGTTGTTGACGCTGTATACAACGCCGGTGATCTACCTTTTCTTCGACCGGCTTTCGCGGCAGGTCCGGGGCAAGAGGCCGGCGGTGGCGCAGGGAGTTTGAGAAGAAAGGATTGGGGATTTTTTGTCCGGAACGGATACAAACGAGTGGATTCAGGAATCAGAATGCTGAAATTTGCCAAACAAATCGATCCATCGGGAGCGGTGACGCTGGCGCTGGCGGGCAAGTGCAGCGGAGGCTCGCTCGGTGAACTGCGCCGGGCCATCGACAAAGCAAAGCGAATGCAGAAACAGATCGTGATCGACATGAGTGAAGTGACGCTGGTGGACCGTCCCAGCCTTCAGTTCCTGGCGGCGCAGATGCGGGACGACGTCAAGCTGATCAACTGTCCGGAGTACATCGAGCCGTGGATTTCGCGGGAGAGCGCCTGATGCGGGTGCTGGCCGTGGTGGCGCTGGCCCTGGGCTCCTCGGCCTGCGTGGTGGGTCCCAATTACGTGAAGCCCTCGGCGCCAGCCCCGCCGGCGTTCAAGGAGCCGTTGCCGGAAGCCTTTAAGGAAGCCCCGGGATGGACGCGCGGCACGCCGCTCGACGATATGCACCGCGGCAAGTGGTGGGAGATCTTTAACGATCCGACGCTGAACGCTTTAGAGGAGCAGATCGACGTCAACAACCAGACTCTGGCCGCGGCTGAGGCGTCCTATCGCGGCGCACAGGCGGCGATCCGGGTGGCGCGGTCGGGTTTATATCCGACCCTCAGCGGCGGGGTTTCCACGGTGGGAACCGGGACCTCGGGCAATGTCGGCATCAGCCGCGGCGCGCAGCAATACGCCGTGCTCACCGTCCCCTCGGCGGGGGCCACCTGGGCGCCGGATCTGTTCGGCAGCATCCGCCGTTCCATTGAAGCCAATACGGCGCTGGCGCAGGCCAGCGCGGGCGATCTGGAAAACACCCGGCTGCTGCTGCAATCGGAGCTGGCCTCGGATTATTTTATTCTGCGCGGCCTCGACACGGAAAAAAGGCTGCTCGACGACACCGTGGTCGCCTATCAGCACGCCCTGGAGCTGACGGTGAACCGCTTCAAGCAGGGCGTCGCCTCGCAGGTCGATGTGGCGCAGGCGCAGACCCAACTGGCCCAGACGCAAGCCCAGGCCACCGATACTCTGGTCCAGCGGCAGCAGGCCGAGCACGCCATCGCCATATTAATCGGCAAGCCGCCTTCGGAGCTTTCGATTCCGGTGGCGATTGAGCGCGCGGTTCCGCCTCCGATCCCCGGGATGATCCCATCGGAGCTGTTGCAGCGCCGCCCCGATATCGCCGCCAATGAGCGGCGGGTCGCAGCCGCCAACGCCCAGATCGGCGTCGCCGCCGCGGCGTTTTATCCGACGCTCTCCCTCAGCGCCAGCGGGGGCCTGCAAAGCAGCAGCCTGCTGAGCCTGTTCACCTGGCCCAGCCGGTTCTGGTCGCTGGGTCCTTCGTTTTCCGAACTTTTCTACGACGCCGGCCGCCGCCGCGGCCTCACCGAGGAGGCCCAGGCGGCCTACGACAGCGCGGTGGCGGCCTACCGCCAGAGCGTCCTGACCGCGTTTCAGAATGTGGAAGACGCGCTCACCGCGCTCAAAGTCCTGGAAGCGGAAGCGGCGCAACAGGCCGAGGCCGTGGCCTATGCGAACCGCTCGCTGGAGCTGGCCAACGCGCAGTATCAGGGCGGAATTACGACTTACTTGCAGGTCATCTCCGCACAGGAGATCGCGCTTTCCAATCAGGTCACCGCGGTGCAGCTTCAGACCAAACGGTTGACGGCCGCGGTCTCGCTCATTCAGGCGCTCGGCGGAGGTTGGGATGCTTCGGAGTTGCCGTCGCCCAAGGAAGTTACTCCGCAAAAGGTGCAGAAGGTTTCAGCGGCGGGCACGAAATAGACCGGATCACTTGGCGTCACCGAACTCCATCATCAACCGGCCGGCCGGCCCCTTGTAGATGATCGTCAAATCCTTGGCTTTGACTTTTCCCTCGATCGGGAAATAGAGCAGGCCCTCCACGGGTTCTTTGGTTTGCGTGTCCGGCAGCACTTTTGCTTTCAGCGCCTCCAGCAGCGGATTTTTGTCTGTTTTGACGCCTCCTTTGCCCGGCGCGGCCTCCGTTTTCGGCTGCGGACCGCTGTTTTTCGGCGAGACGCCCGCCCAGATCGGGCCGTTGAGCATGGTCCCCGGACCCCAGGACTGTTCCGGCGCCTCCTTGACCACCAGAGCGCCGGATCCGGCGATCTCGCCCGGCGAAAGCGCCACCGAGCGCTGCCCGTCCTTATGGCTGACGATGGTAAAATCGCTGGCGCTGACCGCCAGCGGCTGGTCCATTTTGGGCGTCACTTGCATTTTGACCACGATGTAGCCGGGGCCGGGATCGGCGCCGATGGCCTGCTTGATTTCCTCGCGGTCAATCATCACCGATCCGACCAGCTCGACGTTATCATTGCCGGCCTGGCCGGGCAGCGGTTTGCGCGGGGCGGCCAGGAGCGAAAAGCCGAAGACGATCAGGACAGAAACGCGTTTCATAACATTGCGCCCGGCCGCTGGCGGATCTCCAGGCAGCCGCGGCCGGTCGGCAGAACCTTTCCTGGATTCAGACGGCAGTCGGGATCGAACAGTTTCTTGAATCGGGCGATGCATTCCAGCGAATCGGGGGGAAACTGCCGCTCCATCATCTCCATTTTCTCCATGCCGACGCCGTGCTCGCCGGTGATGGAGCCCCCGGCGGCGATGCAAAATTCCAGAATCTCGTCGCTGGCGCGGATGATCTTTTCCCGCTCGCCGGGTTTTCGCGGATCGAACATCAACAACGGATGCAGGTTACCGTCGCCGGCGTGAAAAATATTGCTGATGGCGATATTGTGGCGTTTCCCTAATTCGCCGATGAAGCGGAGCGTCCGGGCGATCTGGGTTCGCGGCACGACGCCATCCTGAACGTAGTAGGCGGCGGCGAACCGTCCGACCGCGCCGAAAGCGTTCTTGCGGCCCTTCCACAGCAGCTCGCGCTCTTCCTGCGACCGGGCGAGGCGAAACTGGCGGGCGCGGCACTCCGAGCAGACTTCGCGAATCTCGGCGATCTGTTCTTCGACGGCTTCCTTCAAACCTTCAAGCTCGATCAGCAGCACGGCGGCTGCGTCACGGGGATAACCGGCGCCCACCGAATCCTCCACCATGCGCAGCAGCGGCCCGTCGAGCATCTCGACAGCGACGGGCGTAATCGCGCGCGCGGTGATTTTCGCGACGGTATCGCCGGCGTCCTCGGGCGAGTCGTAGATGGCCAGAATGGTTTGGACCATCTCCGGCTTCCGCATCAGCCGCACGATGATCTTGGTGATCAACGCCATGGTTCCTTCCGAGCCGACCAGCAGACCGGTCAGATCGTATCCGGCATGATCGTAGCCGCAGCCGGTTTCGATCACGGATCCGTCGGGCAGCACGGCCTCGAGCCCCAGCACATGATTGGTGGTTACCCCGTAGGCTAGGGTGTGCGGGCCGCCGGAGTTTTCACTGACGTTGCCGCCGATGGTGCAGGCGCGCTGGCTCGATGGATCGGGCGCGTAGAAGTAGCCGCCGGCGTCGACGGCATTCGAGATATCGATGTTCACGACGCCGGGCTCGACCACGGCCCGCTCGTTGGCCAGGTCGATTTCGAGAATCCGGTTCATCCGCGCGAAGGAAACGACGATGCCGCCGGCGCGCGGAATGGCTCCGCCGCTCAATCCGGTTCCGGCGCCGCGGCCGACCAGCGGGACGCCGTACTGGCGCGCCAGCTTCACCACGGCGGCGACCTGGTCGCGCGATTGCGGAAACACCACCAGATCGGGCCGGGCTTTATCGATGCCGGCGTCGTATTCGTAGAGCGCCAGGTCTTCGGGCTGGTGAAGAAATCCACGCGGTCCGAAGATCTTCTCGACTTCCGCGGCCAGCGGCGTCATGGCGTTGGGCGGCTTTCCCTTAGAGCATTCGTTGAATGCGGGCCAGGAACTCGGGATCCATCCAGTTCTGATTGCTGATCACTTTTTCGAGCACCCTGCCGTTGCGGTCGATTATATAGGTTTCCGGAATCTGAAACGTCCCGTAGCTGGCGCTGATGTCGGCCGAGGGATCCATGGCCGTCTCAAAGCTGACGCCGAAGCGCTGGAGGAATTTTTTGTAGCGGTCCTGCTTGGTGTCGCTGCTGATGCCGAGCACCACTACGCCGCGCGGCCCGTATTCCCGGGCGAACTCCTCCAGCGACGGGGTTTCGGCCACGCAGGGCGGGCACCACGACGCCCAGAAATTCAGCACCAGCAGCTTGCCGCCGAAATCGGTGGGCGTGATGATCTTGCCGCCGTCGGTCCGGACCTTGAAATAGGGAGCGGAGTCGCCGGCGTTCACGATCCTGGGTTGCAGCGTGCCGCCCACTACGTAAACCAGAGCCGCCGCCAGCAGCACGATTGAGCCGACAAGCAGCCAATCCGCCTTTTCCTTCACGCTATTATTTTAAAGGATCGAGCGTAACGATTTCCGCATCCAAACTGAAGCTATGTTTCTTACCCGCCGGGCCGAATTTTCCGCTTCGCACGTCTGCGCCAACCCGTCGTTGAGCGAGGCCGAAAACCGGGCTCTTTACGGCGATGCCGCCAATCCGAACGGGCATGGGCACAATTACCTGGTGGAGGTGACGGTGGAGGGCGAAGCCGATCCGGTGACCGGAATGGTTTTCGATCTTCGCGAATTGAAGGAAGTGCTGAACCGGGAAGTGATTGAGCCGATGGATCATCGTTTTCTGAACCGGGAGGTGCCGCCGTTTGACCGCGTGGTGCCCACCACCGAAAATATCGCGCGCGAAATCTGGCGGCGAATCCAGCCTCGGATCGACCGGGAGGGCGTGAAGCTACATAACGTGCGGCTGTATGAAACCGCCGATCTGTACGTCGATTTTGCAGGCGAAGGAGCCCGGCGGTGAGACTGACGCGGCGATACCGGTTTTCCGCGTCGCACCGACTGGATGTGCCGGCGTTAAGCCCGGAACAAAACAGAAAGCTTTTCGGAAAGTGCAACAATCCCTATGGGCACGGGCACGATTATGTGCTGGAGGTGACGCTTGAAGGCGCGCCCGACGGCTCCGGTCAGATTGTCCGGCGGGCCGAGCTGGATTCATTCGTGCGGGAAAGAGTGATCGCGCGGCTGGATCATCGAAATTTGAACAGCGACGTGGAAGAGCTCGCCGGCGCGCCGCCGACCACCGAGAATCTGGCGGTGGCCACGCGGGCGATGTTGAAACGGGATTGGCCGTTCCCGGCCAGGCTCGCACGGGTGCGGATCGCCGAAACGGACCGGAATATTTTCGACTTGGATGGCTAGATGAAAAAGAGAAGCGCTGTTGTGAAAATGCCCGCGGCGGAGCCGACCATCGCCGAGCACACCCGGCACGTTCTGGAACTGCTCGGAGAAGATCCCCGGCGCGAGGGCCTGATCAAGACTCCCGCGCGCTATGAAAACGCGCTGCGATACATCACGAGCGGCTATCACAAGAATCTGACCGACATCGTCAATGGCGCCGTGTTCCAGGTGCATTGCGATGAGATGGTGATCATCAAAGACATCGAATTTTTCAGCACCTGCGAGCACCATCTTCTGCCCTTCTTCGGCAAGATGAACATCGCCTATCTGCCCAAGGATAAAGTGATCGGCTTGAGCAAGATCCCGCGCATTGTGGACATGTTCGCGCGGCGGCTGCAATTGCAGGAGCGGCTGACGCAGCAGGTGGCGGAAGCCATCGAGGAAGTGATTTCGCCGCGAGGCGTCGGCGTCCTGTGCGAGGCCCAGCATTTCTGCATGATGATGCGCGGCGTCGAAAAGCAGGGATCAAGCACGGTGACCAGCACCATGCTCGGGTCGTTCCGCAGCCGCAAGGCCACGCGCGATGAGTTCTTATCTCTGGTGCGCGCGCGCAAGTAGTCTTTCTTCGCTAATCCGGCCGTATTTTCCGCACTTTTTCTCCTTGACAGCCCGGGGGAAGGTTGATAACATCAATGCCATTCGCCGCCCGTATTGGGAATTTCTTTGGGTTTGTTGGGCGGCAGCTAGGGGAGTTTTGTAGAGTCGAGTCAAGGGGAAGATGAGATCGCCTCTCTCCGCTTCTGGCGTCGGCCGAAGTCCGCAACAATCAATAATTTGAGGAGTTTCGAATGGGTACCAACGCAGGGTTTGTGAAGAATTGCTTCCAGGCGCCTCCCTTTCTGGCAGCTATATTTGGGCTGCTGGCGGTTGTGTTCAGCGCGTCGGCGCAGACGACGAACGCGGGGAAAGTCGTCGGCTCGATCACGGATCCGACGGGCGCGGTCGTGCCCAAGGCGCAGGTCCAACTGGTAAACACGGGAACGAATCAAACGTTTTCGGCGACCGCGGACGACGCCGGTGGATTTAATTTTCCGGTGGTTCCTCCGGGCGTTTACAAATTGACGGTGACGATGTCGGGGTTCCGCACGGCGAATATCACCAACATCGAGGTCGACGTGGAAAAGACCACGACCATTCCGGTGAAGCTGGAAGTCGGCGGCGCGACCGAAACGGTGGAGGTGTCGGCGACAGCGGCGGCGCAGTTGCAGACACAGGATTCGCAGATCGGCAACGTGATGTCCACCGATAACATTCTGCGTCTGCCGACGTTGCAGCGGAACGCGACGGAGTTGATGAATATTCAGCCGGGCGTGGTTGCGGGCGGCGCCAATCTGACCATGCGCGTGGGCGGGGCGATCGATGATCAGAACACCGTGACGCTGGACGGCATCGACATTACCTCCAACCTGGTGGCGACGAACACCTCGGTTCCCACTCCGGCCGACAGCGTCGAGGAGTTCCGCGAAAGCGTCTCCAATCCCAATGCGACGCTGATGCGCGGCTCCGGCGGCCAGGTTTCCCTGATCGGGCGGCACGGGTCCAACGATTTTCACGGCGCGCTGTATGAATATCTTCAAAACAACGATCTAAACGCCAACACCTGGGACAACAACCGCGCGCATCTGGCCAAGGCGATCATTCACGACAATCGCTTCGGCGGACGCCTGGGCGGGCCGATTCAGAAAAACAAGACGTTCTTCTTTGCCAACTATGAAGGCCGGCGCTTTTCCACGATCTCGCAGGTGACGCGGACCGTTCCCACCGCCACGCTGCGGCAGGGCATCGTGCAGTTCGTGGGTCCCAACGGCACCGAGCAGTTCAATTTGAAGACCGCGCAGGTTTGCGGAAATGGCGCGACGGCTTGCGATCCCCGCGGAATCGGCCTGGATCCGTCGGTGGCGGCGCAGTGGGCGGACATGCCGCTGCCGAACCTGGCGGGCGGCGACGGCCTCAACACGATGAGCTACTTCGCCAATATCCCCACGCCGACGCAGACCAACTATGGCGTGATCCGTCTGGACCATGTTTTCAACGAGAAACTGACTTTAAATCTGAGCACGACTTACTGGTACAACCAGGTGGTCACCGCGGGCGATATTTCGATCCTCAACGGTCACCCGATGTCGATGGTAACCACACCCCAGCGCACCCTTTTTCCGACCGCGCAGCTCACCTGGCAGATTTCGCCGACGCTGCTGAACATCGCCCGTCTGGGCTGGGTTCGGGACACCAGCCAGACCAATGCTACTTCGCCCACCAAGGCGGCCGGCATTTTGAACATTCCCGGCACGCAGACGGCCGATGGCCCGGTGGCCCTGGATATCGGCAGCGGGGTGTCTTCGTTTATCGATTCCCCCATCGACATGGACACACAGCGCGCGCGTTTCCAGGCTCAGTGGCAGCAGGACCGGCAGTTTAGCGACGATATGACGAAGATCATCGGCAAGCACCAGATCCAGTTTGGCGCGCAGATCAACGATCTGCCGTTTACGCACGCCCGCGCGGATAAAGTGGTGGGCTCTCTCACTTCGCTGGTGGCGCTGGTGGATGGCGATCAGACGTTCCTGACGATTCCCAGCGTGAACCGTCCTCCGACGTGTAGTGGATCGCTGGGCAGCAACTGTATCCCGTCGACCCAGTTAACTAACTGGGACCGGTTCTACGCCTCGTCACTGGGCATGGTGGATAACGTCGGCATTCTCGCCGTGCGCAACGCGAACTTGCAGCCGCAGCCGCTGGGCACCTTCCTGCGCGATGTGACCAATCAGTGGGCGACGTACTTTTACTTGCAGGACTCCTGGCGGATCCGGCCGTCGCTGACCCTGTACTTCGGATTGAACTACGGCTGGAACACCTCGCCGACCGAGCAGCACAACCTGCAAACGATTCAGATCTATGCCGCCAACGGGCAGGAGGTGACCGGTCCGGCGTTTATGAACGCGCGGCTGGCGGCGGCGCAGCAAGGCCAGATCTACAACCCCACTTTCGGATTCGATCCGGTGGGCGTGCTGAACAAGCCGGTGTTTAACGTGGACTGGGGCGATGTAGCGCCACGTGCCTCGCTGGCGTGGAATCCTTCATTATCCCAGGGGTTCCTGGGCAGCCTTTTGGGCGATAAAAAGACCGTGATCCGCGGCGGATTCGCCATGGTTTACGACCGCAGCAACACGGTGCAGAGCGTGGAGATTCCGATGCTTGGAATTGGCTTCGATCAGAACATCAATGTGCCGATTCCCGCCTGCAACATCACCGGTCCGGGCGGAGCGGGCTGCAACCCGAGCGGAGGCGTGCTGGCCAACCCCGGACTGGCGGCGTTCCGCGTGGGCATCGATGGCACGCTGCCATTGCCCACCCCCACGGCGGTCACCGCGCCGGTCATTCCGGCGCCGGGCCAAGAGACGCTGTCCTTCCAGGTCGATCCCAACATGAGGATTGGCCGCAGCTACAACTTCGATCTGAGCATCCAGCGGGAGCTGCCGGGCAACATGGTTCTGGAGATCGCCTATGTAGGCCGCGCCGGGCGGCGCCTGCCGCAGGGCGTAAACCTGAACTCGTTCCCGTACATGCTGAAAGATCCGGTTTCCGGACAGACGTTCGCGCAGGCCTACGACGCGGTGGCAAACGCGCTGCGGCAGGGCCAGACGGCCGCCACGCAGCCGTGGTTTGAGGACTATTTCCCCGGATTGGCGACGGCCACCGGCGCGGCAAGCGCCACGGCCTATATCGTCAATGCGAACAAGTCACTCATTACGGCCGGCAACGTAGGCAATCTCGCGCTGAATCTGGACGCCTACCGCCGCAGCCTGGGCTTGCAGGCCTTCGACAGCGATCAGGCGCAGGTTCAGCACCTGAGAACTTATATCGGTTACTCCAACTACCAGGCGGGCATCATCACCCTGACCAAGCGGATGTCCCATGGGTTCACGATCATGGGCAATTACACCTACGCCAAGGCACTGGATGACGGCCTTTCCAACCAGAACAACGCCGGATTCTATTCGAACAGCTTCGTTCCGAGCGTCAACTACGGGCCTTCATCCTATGACCGGCGCAGCGTCGTCAATGCGACCTTCCAGTACAATCTGCCGGCCGGGCAGGGGCATCTGCTGCACGGAAACGCGGTGGTGAACGGCATTTTGGGCGGATGGTACACGTCCGGGATTTTTTCGGCGTGGACCGGTCTGCCGCTGCATGTCGCGGAGGGAACCAACATATGGGGCGGCGCGACCAGCGCCATCAGCGCCACCGACTACATGATTCCGACCGGCCCGGTCCCGGCGACCGGATTGAATCATCATGTTCCCAACAACACCACCTGCGCCAACAGCCTGTTCAGCGGCACGGTGGGCGCGAATGTGGGCGGCGCCAGCGGCACGAATATGGATCTGTTCGCCAATCCGGGAGCGGCTTACTGCGATTTCCGCTACGTGCAGATCTCCACCGACGGGCGGACCGGCAGCGCGAACCCGTTCTACGGGCTGCCGTTCTGGAATCTCGATATGCGCTTCGGCAAGGACACGACGATCAAGGAAAACTGGAAGCTGGGTTTCTCGGCGGACTTCTTCAATATCTTCAACCACGAGAACTTCGCCAACCCGTCGCTGTCCTTCAGCAGTCCGGCGACGTTCGGCGTGATCACTTCAACCTACACCCCGCCGAATCGCACCAACAGCGCGCGCTGGATTGAAATGGGGCTCCGGCTGGACTTCTAGCACGGCGGCTCGCGCGGTACAATCAGGGGTCGGGCGCGTTTGCGCCCGGCCCCTTTCTTATTGCAGATGAGATCCGAAGAAACATTGTGGGGCGGGTTTGCCGCCGCTTGCGCAACACTCGCGGGCGGGGCCCGGCCTTGCGGCTCAAGGCGCCGCATCCGCCAGGGGAGGCGATGAACATCTCGGTTAGAGGCGAATATGCCTTGCAAGCCATCTTCGATCTGGCCTCGCAGCCGCAAGGCGAGCCGGTGAAGATCGCCGACATCGCGCGGCGGCAAAAAATCCCGCAGAAATTTCTGGAGCTGATCCTGGCCAGCTTGAAGCAGGGCGGCTTTGTCGAGTCCAGGCGCGGCGCTGAGGGCGGTTACCGGCTGGCGCGGCCGGCGGATCGCATCACCGTAGGGGAAGTTCTGAAGTTCGTGGAGAACGGCAAACGGCCGCGCCGCGCTCCGGCGGCTGCCTTCAGCGATCTGTGGCGGCGCGTGGACGAGTCCGTTTCGGCCATCGTCGATCACACCAGCTTCGCGGAGCTGGTCCGGCGCTGGCAGGAGTCGCAGACGAACTATATTCCCAACTGGCAAATCTGATCCGCCTCCATGATCTACGACGACAACTCCTATAGCATCGGACGCACGCCGCTGGTTCGTCTGAACAAGGTTACCGACGGCGCGCGCGCCACCGTGCTGGCGAAAATCGAAGGCCGCAATCCCGCTTACTCGGTGAAGTGCCGCATCGGCGCGAGCATGATCTGGGACGCGGAGCGGCGCGGCGTCTTAAAGCCCGGCAAGGAATTGATCGAGCCGACCAGCGGCAACACCGGCATCGCGCTGGCCTTTGTCGCCGCGGCGCGCGGCTATGGCTGCACGCTGCTCATGCCGGAGACGATGTCGATCGAGCGGCGCAAGGTCTTAAAGGCCCTGGGAGCCAAACTGATTCTGACCGACGGCGCTTTGGGAATGGGGGCGTCGATCCAGCGCGCCGAGGAGATGGTGCGGAGCGACCCGGACCGCTACGTCCTGCTTCAGCAGTTTCAAAATCCGGCCAATCCAGATATTCACTTTCAAACCACCGGACCCGAGATCTGGAACGATACCGGCGGCAATGTGGACGCGCTGGTGGCGGGCATCGGCACCGGCGGAACGATCACCGGAATTTCGCGCTACTTCAAGCTGGAGCGCAAGAAGAAAATCCTTTCGGTGGGCGTCGAGCCGATGGGCAGTCCGGTGATCACGCAGACGCTGCGCGGGGAGAAGCCGCAGCCCGGACCCCACGGGATTCAGGGAATCGGCGCCGGGTTTATTCCAGCCACGCTCGATCTGGCGATGGTGGACCGGGTGGAGCTGGCCGGGGATGAGGACTCCATCGAAATGGCGCGGCGCCTGGCGAGCGAAGAAGGAATTTTGAGCGGCATTTCCTGCGGCGCGGCGGTCTCGGCCGCCGTCCGCCTGGCCAAAGAACGGGAGATGAACGGAAAAACCATCGTCGTCATTCTGCCCGATTCCGGAGAGCGCTATTTGACTTCGGCTCTGTTCGATATTTGAAAAAGAAAAGCGGGCGCTTTCGTATGGGTGAAAAGGGGTGAGAGCGCCCGCCGTCGTAACGGGGATTTAGTTATCTGTACAAACGCAAAAACATGCGCGAAAGTTACGCCCCGCCGCAAAAAAAATTGAATGACAGCATTATGTTTGAGGAGTTCCCGCCGAAATTGAACGAATAGTATGCCGATCGGCCATATCAGGAACGTAAAATCGCGCGGCAATGGCCGATTGCTGGAGGCGGCGGCCCAGTTCCTGAGCGAGCACCCTGAAGCGCTAGTGATCGCGCCCACCCATTTGGCAGGGGAAGACTTAGCACACCGCGCCATCGGTCGTGGATCGCTGGGCGTGCACAGGCTGACGATGATCCAGCTTGCGGCGGATCTGGCGCGGCCGGAAATGGCCCGGCTCGGGCTCGCGCCGCTGACCTTGCTGGGGACCGAAGCGCTGGCGGCGCGGGTGGCGGCCGGCTGTTTGAAGGAAAGCAAAATCTCCTACTTTGCGCCGGTAAGCGCGCTGCCGGGGTTCGCGCGGGCACTGGCTCGCACGCTTGATGAATTGCGCATGAACCGGACCGTCCACGCCGTGCTTGCGGAGTCGGGGGCGCCGGGCGCGGATCTTGCGATCTTGCTGGCGCGCTACGAACGGGAGATGCAGGCCAGCGCGCTGGCCGATCGGGCCCGCATCTTCGATCTGGCGATTTCGGCCGCGCGCGGACCGCACCGCTGGCTGGGGCTTCCGCTGGTATGGCTGGACGTGCCGCTCCGGTCCGCAAGCGAGCGCGAGTTTTTTGATGCGGTCGCCGGGCGCGCGCCGGCCGTGATTCGCTGTGAGATCGCGGAGGAAGCCGGGGATCCTCCGCCGGCTTCCGAACTGGAACATTTGCGCGCTTATTTGTTTGAATCGTCGCCGCCCGCCGGCCCGCGCAGCGGCGCGTTGGATGTGTTCTCCGCCCCGGGCGAGGGATTGGAAGCCGTCGAGATCGCCCGCCGCATCGCCCGGCTGGCGCGCGGCGGGAGGCGCTTGGACGAGGTCGCGATCCTGCTTCGCGATCCGCAGCGTTATCAGCCGATGATCGAGGAAGCGCTGCGGCGCGCTTCCATCCCGGCATATTTCAGCCGCGGTACGCCGCGGCCGGACGCGGGGGGGCGCGCGTTTCTGGCGCTGCTGGCCTGTGCGCTGGAAAAATGTTCGGCGTCGCGCTTCGCCGAATATCTTTCCCTCGGACAGATGCCCGCGGCGGACGCCGAGCCATTTTCCGGCTGGATCGGCGCCGACGACGAGATGCTGCCCGCCGATGACGGCGCGATCGAAGCCGGGCCCGAGACGGATGAATCGAAAGTGGCGCGCGCGCCGTCGGCCTGGGAGAAGCTGCTGGTGGACGCGGCGGTGATCGGCGGCCGGGACCGCTGGCAGCGGCGCCTGAGCGGGCTGGACCGCGAACTGGAGTTGCGCATTCAGGCGCTGGAGCGCGAAGACGATCCGCTGCGCGAGCATCTGGCGAGGAAACTGGAGCAGCTCCGGCAGCTTGAATCTTTCGCGCTGCCGCTGATCGGAGTTTTGGACGCTCTGCCGGCGGCCGCGCTCTGGAAGGAGTGGATCGAAAAGTTATCGAATCTGGCGCGTCTGGCGCTGCGGCGGCCAGAGCCGGTGGTGGCGCTGCTGGCCGAATTCGAGCCGATGGGTGAAATCGGACCCGCGCCGCTTGAAGAAGTGACTGAAGTGCTTTCCGAGCGTCTGCGATTTTTGCGCCGCGAGCCTCCGCGGCGGCCCTACGGCCGCGTGTTTGTCGGCTCGATTGAGGAGGCGCGCGGCTGCGAATTTCCGTTTGTCTTCCTGCCCGGGCTGGCGGAAGGAATTTTTCCGCGGCGCGCGCTGGAAGATCCGCTGTTGCTGGATGAATTTCGCCGGGCCATCGATCCGTCGCTGGTGCGGCGCGATGGCCGCGTGCAGGAGGAGCGGACGCTTTTGCGGATCGCCGCCGCGGCGGCGCGCGAGGGGCTGATCGCGTCCTATCCGAGAATGGATGTCGCCGAGGGGCGCCCGCGCGTGCCGTCGTTTTACGCGCTGGAGCTGCCGCGCGCCATCGACGGGCGTCTGCCGGAGCTGAAATCGTTCGAGCAGCAGGCGCGCGAAGGCTCGGCGGCGCGATTGAACTGGCCTGCTCCGCACGCCGTGGAGGACGCCATCGACGATGCGGAATATGATCTTGTCACGCTCCGGCAGGCCCGCAGCGCGCGGCATCTGATGGAAGTGAATCCTCATCTGGCTCGATCGCTGCGGGCGCGATGGAAGCGGTGGTCGGAGAAGTGGACGAACGCCGACGGGTTGATTACGCAGGATCAGGCGGCGCGGGCCGCGCTGGCGGCGCACCGGCTGCGGGAGCGGCCCTGGTCGCCGTCGTCGCTTCAGCAGTTCGCGGTCTGCCCATATAAATTCGCGCTGCACGGCATCTTTGGGCTGCGCCCGCGCGCGGAATCCGCGCCGATCGAGCAGATGGATCCTTTGACGCGCGGAGCGCTGTTTCATCAGGTGCAGTTCGCGCTCCTCGGCGAATTGAAAAAGAGAGAATGGCTGCCGGTTGGCGCAGCGCGGCTTCCGGAGGCGCTCGAACTGGCCGACGCGGTCCTCGATCGGATCGAAATGCGCTATCACGAGGATCTCGCGCCCGCGATCGAGCGCGTCTGGCGCAGCGAAATCGACGATCTGCGCACCGATCTGCGCGGCTGGCTGCGCCATGTTTCGACGCAGGATTCCGGTTGGGAGCCGATTCACTTCGAGCTGGCGTTCGGGCTGGCGGGCGATACCGATCGCGATGCGGCGAGCACGCCCGAGGAAGCCGATCTGCCCGAGTGTGGCGTGCGACTGCGCGGCTCCATTGATTTGGTAGAGCGGCAAACGGCGACGAATAAGGTTCGCGTCACCGATCACAAAACCGGCAAGGTTCCCGAGACCACGCCGCATCTTGTTGGCGGCGGAAAATATTTGCAGCCGTTGCTCTACGGCCTGGCGGCGGAGAAGCTGCTGGGACAGACGGTCGAGTGCGGGCGGTTGCTGTATGCGACACATCAGGGCGGCTATCAGGCGATCGAAATCAAGCTCGATCATCGCGCGCGTTTGTTCTTGACCAAGCTGCTGGCCAACATCGACGCATCGATCGCCGAAGGATTTCTTCCGCCGGCGCCGCAAAAGGACGCTTGTAAAGCGTGCGATTACCGGCCGGTTTGCGGCCCTTATGAGGAGTTACGCGCCGCCCGTTATAAGGATCGGCACGATGAGCGGCTGGACGCGCTGGTTGAGATTCGAGGGATGGCGTGATTCCGGGGGCAAAATCCGGCGCCGACGAGGATGCGCGCCACCGCATCCGCACTTCGCTCGATGAGAGCCTGATCGTCGAGGCTTCGGCAGGAACGGGGAAAACAACCGAGCTGGTGCATCGGATCGTCGCCGTGCTCGAACATGGGCGGGCCAGGATCGACAGCATCGCCGCGGTGACCTTCACGCACAAGGCCGCGGGTGAATTGAAACTGCGGCTGCGCGAGGAACTGGATAGAGCCCGGCTGCGCGCGCCGGAACTTGACGACGCGCTGGGACGTCTGGAGGAGGCCGCCATCGGCACCATCCATTCCTTTTGCGCGCAGATCCTGCGGGAGCGTCCGGTCGAAGCGGGCGTGGATCCGTCGTTTGAAGAGCTGAATGAGCAGGAAAGCGCGCGCATTTACAACCGTGCGTTCCGGGCCTGGCTGGAGCAGCGGCTGAAGATTGAATCGCCGGCTCTGCGGCGCGCCTTTGCGCGGCTGGCCTGGCGCGACTCCTGGGACGATTCGCCGCCGATCGAGCAGTTGCAATGGGCCGGAAAAAAGCTGATCGACTGGCGGGATTATCCGCGGCCGTGGCGGCGCGATCCGTTCGCGCGCGAGGAAGAAATCGACACGCTGGTTCGCATGCTGCGCGAGCTGATCGCGATGTCGGCGCGGCCGCGCCGGGATACGGATGCGCTTTATAAATCGCTGCTGCCGGCGCGCGCCCTGTGCGAATGGATCGAGCGCAACGAGCAGTCCCGCCCGCGCGATTACGACGCATTGGAGGCGAGGCTGCTCAAGCTCGGCCGCGACATGCGCGATTTGAAAAAGGGATCGGGAACTTACGCCGACGGCGTTTCGCGCGAAGAGTTGGTGGCGCGCCGCGACGAGCTTCTGCGCTGGATTCAGGAGTTCCGGCGGCGCGCGGACGCGGATCTGGCGGCGGCGCTGCGCGAGGAGATGAGCGGCATCGTCCAGGAATACACGGACCGGAAGGACCGCGCCGGCAAGCTCGATTTCGTCGATCTTCTGACGCGCGTGCGCGATCTGCTGCGCGAGAGGAGCGAAGTTCGCCAATACCTGCAAAACCGGTTCACGCATATTTTCGTGGACGAGTTTCAGGACACCGATCCTCTGCAGGCGGAGATTTTGTTTCTGCTGGTCGCCGACGATCCAGCGGAGTGCGACTGGAGGAACATCCGGCCGAAGCCGGGAAAGCTTTTTCTGGTGGGCGATCCCAAGCAATCGATCTATAAATTCCGGCGCGCCGATATCGTGCTTTACCGGGAAGTTCGCGACGGGCTCACCGCGCGCGGCGCGGGTCTGGTGCGGCTGACGAGGAGTTTTCGCGCGGTGCGGAACATCCAGCGGTTCGTCAACGCCGCGTTTGCCACGCAGATGACCGGCGGCGCAGAGCAAGGCCACGCCGATTGGGCGCCGCTCGGCGAACACCGTCCGGATGACGGCGGGCACCCGAGCGTGATCGTGCTGCCGGTGCCGCGGCCATATAAAACGCGCATCGCCAAGGAGGCCATCAACCGCTCCCTGCCGGATGCGATCGCCGCTTTCATCGATTGGCTGGTGAATCACAGCGGATGGAATTTTCGCGCGCGCGATATTGCCGTGCTGTTCCGCCGGCGCACGCAATCCGGAACGGACCTGACGCGCGAATATGCGCGCGCGCTGGAGGCCCGCAATATCGATCATTTGCTGGCCGGATCGAAGTCGTTTCACCACCGCGAGGAAGTGGAAACGCTGCGGGCGGCGCTGGCCGCCATCGAGTGGCCGGAGGATGAGCTGAGCGTGTTCGCGGCGCTCAAAGGATCGCTATTTGCGATCGCCGACGAAACCCTGCTCGCCTACCGGCACAAACATAATCGCCTCCATCCGTTTCACCGGCCGGAGGACGCCGGCTTCACTCCGGTTCTGGAAGCCCTGGCGATCCTGGCGGATCTGCATCGCGAGCGGAACGCGCGGCCCTTTGCGGCGACCGTGAATGCGCTGCTCGAAGCGGCGCGCGCGCACGCCGGTTTTCTGCTGCGGCCCGGCGGCAATCAGATCCTGGCCAACGTCGCGCGCGTTGCGGACCTGGCTCGTACGTTCGAAGTTTCCGGCGGGATCTCGTTTCGCGGATTCGTGGAGGAGCTGGCGGCGCAGGCGGAAAAGGAAGAGGCCGCCGAAGCTCCGGTGCTCGAAGAGGATTCCGACGGAGTGCGCCTGATGACCGTTCACGGCGCCAAGGGACTGGAGTTTCCCGTGGTGATTCTCGCGGATCTGACGGCGGGCCTCGCCGCGCGCGAGCCGGATCAGTTTGTCGATGGCGCGCGGCGGCTGTGCGCGACGCGGCTTCTGCGGTGCGCGCCGCGCGAGCTCCTCGATAACGAGCCGTGCGAGGCGGAGCGCGAGCGCGCCGAAGGAATCCGCGTGGCCTACGTGGCGGCCACACGCGCCCGGGATTTGCTGGTGGTTCCCGCCATCGGCGACGGTCCTCCGGATTTTGACCACTGGCTCAGCCCGCTGAATAAAGCGATTTATCCTGCGCGCGCGAACTGGCGGCGCTCCACGCAAGATCCGCGCTGCCCGCGTTTCGGAACCAGGAGCGTGGTGGAGCGGCCGCTTGAATACGAACACGGCGAGGAGTTTTCGGTCAGGCCCGGACTGGTCCAGCCCGAGGACGGCGATCATCAGGTGGTCTGGTGGGATCCCTGCATTTTGGAGTTGAACGTCGATCCGGCGCTCGGACTACGGCAAAAAGAACTGCTGGCGGAGGATGGCGGCGCGAGTCTGGCCGCTTATCAGCGATGGCGCGAGGATCGCGCGTTGGCGCTGGAACGCGCCGCGCGGCCGCGGTTTGAGATCCTGGTGGCGAGCCAGGCGGCTGCCGAGCCGCCCGGCGATCCGATTCCGGTGGCCATCGAGTTTGCGGGAAGGATCGAAAACCGGCCCGCCGGACGCCGCTTCGGCACACTGGTTCACGCGGTGCTGCGGGATGTGCCACTCGACGCCGACTCCGCCTGGATCAAGCGCCTGGCGCAAGCGGCCGCCCGTTCCATCGGAGCGACGGCGGAGGAAACCGAAGCGGCGTGTGAAGCGGTGAAAGAGGCGCTGGCGCATCCGCTGCTGGGGCGCGCGCGTGCCGCGGCGCGGGTTCATCGCGAATATCCGGTCATTCTGAAGATCGATTCCGGGCGGCTGCTGGATGGCGTGATCGATCTCGCGTTCGTCGAAAACAATTCCTGGATTGTCGTCGATTTTAAGACCGGCGCCGATCTTTCCGCTGGCCGCGCGTTGTACGAACGGCAGGTGCGGTGGTACGCGCACGCGTTGGCGGCGCTGACGCAAATGCGGGCGAGCGCGGTGTTGCTGGGAATCTGACGCGGCCAGCGCCGGTCCGCCCCAGGCAGCCGCACGGGAGCGCCGAGATTGGCGCTATACTGAAGAAAAGTCGTTCCACCAGGCTTGGGTCAAGGCGGCGAAACGGCTCTTCTTAAAATATGGATCAGAAAATCCGGGTGCTGGTGGCAAAACCCGGGCTCGACGGACACGATCGCGGCGCGAAAGTGATCGCTCGCGCGCTGCGGGACGCGGGAATGGAGGTCATCTACACCGGCCTCCGGCAGACTCCGGAGATGATCGTAAACGCGGCGCTCCAGGAGGACGTGCAGGTGATCGGATTGTCGATCCTTTCCGGCGCGCACAACGCCATTGTCCCCAGAGTGATGGAACTGCTCAAGGAAAAAAAGATGGACGACGTGCTGGTCGTCGTCGGCGGCATCGTTCCGGATGAGGATGCCGAACAATTAAAGCGGATCGGCGTGGCGGCGGTCTTTCAGCCCGGCGCGTCGCTCGAAGAAATTGTGGAATTCATCCGCAGCTCAGTGAAGCAAACCGCTTAAGCGGCCGCTCCACTTTTAGAGAAGGAAGCATGCAAGACAAACTGAATATCGCGGTGTTCGTCGATTACGACAACATCGAGATCGGACTCAAATCGACGCTGCGCCGGGAGTTCGATGTTTCCCTGGCGCTGGACGCGCTGAAGGAACGCGGCGACATCGTCGCCAAATTCGCCTATGCCAACTGGGGGCGCCAGGACGGCGCCACGCGGCAGATGGCGGAAAACGCGGTGCAGATGGTGCAGCGGATTCCCTCCCCGCGCGGGGATAAGAATGGCGCCGATATCAATCTCGCGCTGGACGCCTTGGAAATGGCGTTCACGCACACGCATGTGAATGCGTTCGCCATCGTCAGCGGCGACAGCGATTTTATTCCGCTGGTGAATAAGTTGAAGGAATACGGCAAGACGGTGTTCGTCGTGGGAGGGAAAGCGTTCACTTCCACCATCCTTCAGCAAAATTGCCACGAGTTTATCAGCTTCGAGTCGCTGATAGCGGATGCGCCGGCGGGCACGGCTGCTCCGGCGTCCAACGAGCCGCGGCAGCAGCGGCGGGACCGTCCGGATCGCGGAGACCGCCGGCAGAGGCCGGCTCCGCTCGAATTGAATCAGGCGATGCCGCTGGTGGAGCGCGCGCTCCAGGTGCTTGAAAGGCGCGCGGTGCAGCCGCAGCTTGGGTTGTTGAAATCCACCATGCTGCAACTCGATCCGGCGTTTAACGAACGCGCCTACGGAGCGTCGAGTTTTTCGGATTTTGTGGAGAAATTGAAGCGCGCCGACCTGGTGGACGTCAGCGGGACCGGCGGCCGCTACATCATCGAGCGCAAGGGCACCTCTCAGCCGGAGCGCCCCAACCTCAAACCGGAGGATCTGCTGCCGCCGCTGCGTGACGTGCTTGAAAATCACCGCCTGGAGATCGAAAACGGATGCCCGGTGGAAGATCTGGAGCAATGGTTCCGCGCCGAGCAGCCCAACTTCGATCCGAGCGCGTACGGCTTTCAGCAGTTTTCCGAGTTCCTGAACTACGCGCAGGACAAAACGGTGGTGCGCCTGGAGCCGACCGAGGAGCAAGGCATGCTGGTGTATCTCGGCGCCGAGTTTTACCCGCCGGCCGAGCCGCCCGCGCCGGAACCCTCGCCGGCCGCCGAAGAGATCGAAGAAGACGAGCCGCAGCCCTACGTGGAAGGCCAGCCGACGATCTTTGAACCGAATCCGCCTCCGCCGAAGCCGAAGAAAGCGCCCTCGCGCAAGCGGGCTCCCAAGGCGCCCGGAACAGGTGCGTCGCGCCGCCCGCGCCGAAAGAAGACGGACCTCTAGCCATGATCGAGCGGATTTTCCCCGCCACCGCGCCAACGCCGCGCGGTCCTTATTCTCCGGCGGTGCGGGCGGGCGATTTTATTTACGTCAGCGGGCAAGGGCCCGTCGATCCGGCGACCGATAAGCTATCGCCCGGCGACATCTCCCATCAGACGCGGCTGGTTTTGTCGAATATCAAAAGAATCCTTGAAAGCTGCGGCGCGGCGATGCAGGACGTGGTGAAGTGCTCCGTGTTCCTGAAGGATGGCGCGGATTTTCAGGCGATGAATGCCGTCTACGCGGAGTTTTTCGGCGAGAACCGGCCGGCCCGCACCACGGTGGTTTGCGATTTTGTGGCGGATATGCGCGTCGAAATCGACTGTGTGGCCTACAAGCCGATGCGGTAACGCAGCCGCCGCCGCGCGCGCAAAGCGTGTGTAAACGGTGAAGGCTCGTGCCGAGGTGATTCGCGCCGCGCTTTTCATTCGGCGCGCTGCGCCTGGCGGCAGCGCTGCGCGGCGGCGGCATAGCCCGCGATTTTCGGGTACAGCGCAGCAGGCAGGATGCCTTTCTTTTGCAGGCCGGCGTAAAGCGCACGGGCCTGCTCGAACTCGGCCGCCGCGCTCGCGTACAGGCTCCGGTTCTTTCGAGCGAAGGATTCGTAGGTTTCCGCGAGCTCGGCGTGGGTATCGGCGAGTTCAGCGGTGGTAGACCAGCCGCGGTCGGCCTCGGCCACCTTCTTCCATTGAGCGATCGCCAGGCGGGACCACTTCACCGAATCCTGGAGTTTGCCGAGCCGCTGATAGACCGCCGCGATGCGCTCCTGGCTGGAGGCTACAAATCGCGCCGCGCGAACATCATTGGGGTCCTTGTTGGAGCGATCCACACGGATCGCCAGCGCTTTGAAATTCGCCTCCAGCGCCGCGCGATTCTGACCCTGCCGTGCGAGCACCCATCCCAGATCGCTGTAATCGAAGGACAGATCCATTTGCGCTTCGTTAGGATCCTTGCGGTTCCTCTCCTGGTCGATTGCGAGCGCGCGCTCATATTCGCCGCGGCTCTTCTCCAAACGGTTCGCGTCGTGGGAGAGCGAGGCTAATTTGCCATAAAGCGCCGCGAGCTTCTTGTGGGCGAGCGCGAGACTTCTTTGAATTTCAGGAGCATTCGGATCAGCCGCGGCGAGTTGCTCTGCCAGTTGCAGCGCGCGCTCGCGCACCGGGACCATTTCCTCGTACTTCTCTTCATCGGCGAGGATGTCTGCATATCCGGAAACCGAGGCGGCCAGATCGGACAGCGCCTGGACGTCGGATGGATGCGCGCGATAGCCGGCTTCGGCCAGCGCGAGAGCACGCGCGGCCGATTCCGCGGACCGGGCATGATCGCCCGCGGCGCTGTAGGCGCTCGAAAGGCGGTTCAGGACGCGGAAACGGTCGTGCCGAAGCGAATTGTTTTGCGGATCCCGGGCGGCGAGGCGTTCGAGAATCGCGTCCGATTTCTTGAAGCTGTCGAGCGCGGCTGCGTAGTTGCCGAGATTCGACTCGTAGACCGCGCCTTGCACCACGCCGATGCGCTCATAGCCGAGCGCGACTTCGCGCCCGAGGTCAGGATCGCGTCCGGATTCGCCCGCCAGGCGCTCCAGATATTCGAGGGCGCGGGCCACCAGAAGCTCGCGCGCGGCGGTGGCGCCCGGCAGGCGCGCGATGGAATCATGCAATTCGAACATCACCGAGTGCGCCAGATTCCGCACGTCCTGAAAGCGGCGTTCGGCCTGCCGGGCTTCCCACCAGGCGGTTGCCGCAAAAGCCAGAATCAGGGCGGCGGCCGCGAGGGCGGCGGGAACGGCTACCCGGTGGCGGATCAGAAACTTGCCGGTTCGATAGGCCAGCGTCGGGCGGCGCGCGCGCACCGGCATGCCCGCCAGGTGACGGCGAATATCGGCGGCAAACTCATCGACGCTCGAATAACGGCGCCGAGGATCCTTTTCGATCGCCTTGGCCGCAATGTTTTCCAGATCCCCGCCAAGCCGGCGGCGGACCCGCTCATCGGCGGCCTCCGTGAGCCGAAGCGGCGGCTGATCGCAGATGACCCGAACCATCTCCGTCAGCGAACCGGTGGGAACTTCATAAGGACGCTTGCCCGCCAGCAGCTCGAAAAAGATCACCCCGAGCGAGTAAACGTCGCCGGATACCGAGTAGGCGTCCCCGCGAATCTGCTCCGGGCTGGCGTAAGCCGGCGTGATCATCGGAAGCCCCGCCTGGGTGATCTCCTCGCCTGTCTCGGCGTCCAGCACGCGCGCCAGCCCGAAGTCCAGCAGCTTGGGATGCCCGCCGCTGACCAGAATGTTGCCGGGTTTCAGATCGCGATGCACGATCAGGCGCTGATGGGCGTATGCGACGGCATCGCAAATTTCGAGAAAAAGACGGAGCCGGGCGGCGACCGGCAGCGCGTTGCCTTCGCAGTACTGGAGCAGCGGGAGGCCGTCGATGTACTCCATTACAAAGTACGGCTGGCCTCCGGCAGTGGCGCCGCCATCGAAAAGGCGCGCGATGCCGCCATGCTCGAGTCGGGCCAGTATCTGGCGCTCCCGGCGGAAACGGCGGATCATGGCTTGGTCGTCGCGCCCGCTGGTGATCAGCTTGATCGCCACCTGTTTGCGATACTCGCCATCGGCGCGCTCGCCCAAATAGACCACGCCCATCCCGCCGCGTCCGATCTCGCGCAGGATCTTGTAAGGCCCGATAAAGTCCGGCGGCGGACTCAACTCCGGCCGCAGCGCCGCGCCGGGAACCGCCTGCGAGTGGAGCGCGGCGTCGGCCTTCTGTTCATAGGCGAGCAGGGACTCGACTTCGCGCCGCAGTTCACCGTCGCTGCCGCAGAGCCGGTCGAGCGCGGCGGCACGGTCCTGCTCCGCCTCTTCGAGAACGGCGCTGAGAATCGGCTTGATCTCCCCCCACCGCGCGTCAGTCACTCATCCTCGTCCTTCACCGCAAGGCGGAGCCTTCGATTTTCTTGAGCAGCCAAAGTTTCGCGGTGCCCCATTCACGTTTTACGGTGGCCGGCGAAATGCCCATCACTTCCGCCGTCTCCTCGATCGTGAGCCCGCCGAAATAGCGGAGCTCCACGACACGGCCCTGCTGCGGATCGAGTTCGGAGAGCTGCTGGAGAGCGCTGTTTAGCTCCAGCACATCCACCTGCGGGTTGGTAAACACGCCCAGGGCGTCCTCGATCCCGATCGCCTTGCTGAACCCCTCGCGTTTGGCCGCCTGATGGGCGCGGGCATGATTGATCAGGACGCGCCGCATCATGCTGGCGGCGACGCCCAAGAAGTGGGCCCGGTTCCGCCAGTCGACCGCACGCTGATCGACCAGGCGAAGATAGGCTTCATGCACCAGAGCGGTGGGCTGTAGCGTGTGGTCAGGACGCTCCGAGGACAGGAAGTGGCGCGCCAGGCGGCGCAACTCCTCGTAGAGAACCGGCGTCATCCGGTCCAGCGCGGCCTTGTCGCCGTTGCGCCAATCCTTGAGCAGTTGCGTGACTTCGGTCGGCGCACTCACATCGATTCCCGTAAACGTTCCTATTTTACAAATTTTACAAAAGATGACCCGGCTGTTCAGGAGCGGTTCCGCGGGCGCACCCCGGCGAATGTTGCCGCGCACTTCAGGCGAGTTTTTCGTAAACGTAGGCCGCCGCGGCGACGTCTTCCACGCCCAAGCCGTTGGATTTAAAAATGGTGATCGGATCGCCCGGCGGCCGCGCCTCGACCCGCGCCAGATCCACCACCCGCGGATCGGACCAGTCGATCCGGGCCAGAAGCAGGTCACCCGATTCGATCTTGGCGACCTCGATGGAATCGCAGGCGATCAGATCAGCGCGCGCGATCAGCTCCGGCGGAAGCTCCCGCCGCTGCGCCTGATTGGAGCCGATGGCGTTGATATGCGTGCCCGGCGAGATCCACTCCGCGCTCAGCACCGGATCCTTGGACCAGGTCGCCGTCACGACGATCGATGCGCCGCGAACGGCCTCCTCGGCGGAGGCGGCCGCGATCGTGTTGGTTTCCGCGGCGAAGCGGCAACGGTTCGCTTCCTTCCGGCTCCAGACGCGCACCTCGCGCAGCCGTCTCACCTCGCGGATCGCCTCTAGTTGCGTGCGCGCCTGAAATCCGGTCCCGATAATCGCCAGGCTGTCCGCCTCGGCCGCGGCGAGAAGGCTCGTCGCATATCCGCTGGCGGCGCCGGTCCGGATCTGCCCCAGATGGTTCGCTTCCATATACGCCAGCGGCAGCGCGGTTTCGGCATCGAACAACAGGAAGAAAAAATAGGCGCCGTGGCGCGGATGGGTCGCGTAAACTTTCGTCCCCAGGTATTTTCCCCAGGCTCCGGCCATGCTGTGCAGCACCGTGCCCGTGGGCAGAATCAGGCGCCGCCGCGGCTGGTTGAGCGCCGCGCCGGAGCGGAGCTGCTCGAAGGTTTCGCGCATCAGCCGGATGGCGGCCGGCATGGTGAGGTGTTCGCGGACTTGATCTTCGGTAATGAAGAGCACTCTTTCCAGCTTAGCCGCTCGGCCGCGCGAATGTCCGCGACGGGAAAAGATTGCCGGAGCCGGAGGCCTATCGGTTTCCCGGCGAACGCCGCGGCGCCCGCTCGCGCAGCATGGCGAGCTCTTCGGCGGACTCAATCTGCGGCGCCGCCCGCGGGATGGAAACCACCGTCACCTCGCGCCAGTTCGCCGCGATGACGCTCCTGACATCCGTTTCCGGCGCCAGACCGAGCAACGGACCGAACAGGCTCCGTCCGAACAGCGCTGGAAGTCCCACCGTTTTCTCATAGGCCGACGCCACGATCGCCGCGCGGCTTGCCCGGAAGCGCGCAAACAGCCGCGAAAGATCTGCCGCCGTCACCGACGGCTGATCCGCCCGCAGCAGCAGGGCCGCGTCGGCATGCGGCGCCGCGGCCAGCGCCACCTGGAGCGCGTCCGGAATCGATTCACGCTCCACCACGTCCACCGGCAAACCCGCCAGCTCGCGCCTGGCGTCCCGGCCCCAGGTCACCACCGGACGGCACAAAGCCGCCAGCGCCGCCAGCGCCGCCTTTCGGACGCATCCTGATCCGGCAAGGACAATCGCGCAGATGGTCATGAGCAAAGGTTAGATGCGCTTCCGGCTCCTCCGTGACAGGTTATTCTTGTTTGGGGATGACCGTAGGCGAGTTCACATCGCTGGTATTTTTGATTTCGGCGTCGGCGGGTTTTCTGGGCGCCCTCACCGGCCTGGGCGGCGGCGTGGTCGTCACGCCCGTTCTCACTCTGCTGCTCGGGGTTGATCTGCGTTATGCGATCGGCGCGAGCCTGGTTTCGGTGATCGCCACCTCTTCCGGAGCCGCCGCCGCTTTCGTCCGCGACGGATTTTCCAACATCCGCATCGGCATGTTCCTGGAAATTGCCACCACGCTGGGCGCGCTGGCAGGCGCAGTCCTGGCCACGCACATCCCCACCTCCGTTCTTTCCGTCATCTTCGGGATCGTTCTGCTCCACGCCGCCTGGCAATCGACGCATCCGCTGCCCGCCGCGCAGGCCGGCGATGCCGGCGATCCGCTGGCGCGGCGTCTCAAGCTCGAAGGCGTGTTCCCCGGCCCGCAGGGCCCGCAGCATTACCGGGCGCGCCGCGTGAAAACCGGTTTCGCCATCATGTTCGGCGCCGGAGCGTTGTCGGGCCTGCTCGGCATCGGCTCCGGCGCGCTCAAGGTGATCGCCATGGATCAAGCCATGCGCATCCCCTTCAAGGTCTCCACCACCACCAGCAACTTCATGATCGGTGTGACCGCCGCCGCCAGCGCGGGAATCTATCTCAGCCGCGGCTACATCGACCCCGGACTGGCGATGCCCGTCATGCTCGGCGTGCTGGCCGGGTCCCTGGCCGGAGCCCGCGTGCTCGTCGGCGCGCGGACCCGCGTGCTGCGCCTCGTCTTTGCCGTGGCCGTCGCGGCCATGGCCGCCGAAATGATCTACAGCGGGGTCCATCCATGACCGACCAGCGCCTGGAAAGCATCGTCGCCAGTCTTCTGCGCACCGGCGTTTCCCTCGCCGCCGCCGTCGTGTTCGGCGGGGGAGTCCTCTACCTCGTCCGCCATGGCGGCGAACCTCCCCATTACTCACCCTTCCGCGCCGAGCCCGCCCAATACCGTGACGTTTCCTCCATCCTGCGCGCCGCTCTGGCGGGCGAGGCCCGCGGGATCATCCAGCTCGGCCTGCTCATCCTGATCGCCACCCCGGTCGCGCGCGTGGCCGCATGCATGGCCGGATTCCTGCTGGAACGAGACCGCGCCTACGTCTTGATCACGGCGGCGGTGCTGGCCATCCTTCTCTTCAGCCTGATCGGCAAACCTTAATTCCGGATTATCCGCGTTTCGCTAAACTAAAGACAATCCATGAGCCTCGACATCCGCGAGACTGACCGCGAAGGAATCTCCATCCTGGCCTTGAAAGGCCGCCTGACCGCCACTGAATCGCCGGCGCTTCGCGAAAAAGTCGATGAGTTGATGGCCCAGGGACGCAATAACATCATTCTCGATCTCGGCCAGATCGAATACATCGATTCCACCGGCCTCGGCGCCATGGTCATCTGTTTCACAACCGCGAAAAAATCCGGCGGCGCGCTGAAGCTGCTCAATCTGAACAAGCGCAACATCGAACTGCTGCTGCTCACCAAGCTCCACACCATCTTTGAAGTCTTCTCCGACGAGCAGGACGCGGTCAACAGCTTTTTCCCAGACCGCGAGATCAAACGCTTCGATATTCTTCAGTTCGTGCAAAGCCAGGAAAAGGAGAAGGAATGATCGCCGCTGGTTCCCTCGCGCCGGAGTTCACGCTGGATCGGTTGGGCGGCGGCAGGCTGTCTCTCCGGCAGATCCTGGAGCACGGTCCGGCGCTGCTCGCCTTCTATAAGATCAGTTGCCCGGTTTGCCAGTTGACGCTGCCGTTTCTGAACCGCATCGCCGCCGGCCCGCTGCCGGTGATCGCCATCTCGCAGGACGACGAGAACGGCACCGCCAAGTTCCAGGAAAAGTTCCAGATCACCCTTCCCACGCTGCTCGACCGTGAAGGCGAGCATTATCCGGCCAGTAACGCCTTCGGCATCTCCCATGTGCCGTCGTTATTCCTGGTCGAAAAGGACGGCCGCATCTCGCTGGCCGTGGATGGTTTTTCCCGGCGCGATCTGGAAGCGCTCGGCGCCCGCGCCGGCGTCGATCCGTTCCGCGGCGAAAACGTCCCGGAGTGGAAACCCGGCTGACGCTCGAAGAATTGAGCTTCGGTCGGAAGCTTTCCGCGGCCGTTTCCACCAGGCCCGCTCCCTGCACAGCCGCCGGCGCGGCGCTACCGCGTGAGCACGCCGTCAACGATGCGGGAAATGCCCATTGGATTTTCATCCCAGAGCTCTTCCGGCAGCACATCGCGTGGCGCGTCCTGGAAACAGACCGGACGCGCGAAGCGCTGGATCGCCGCGGTGCCGACCGAGGTGAAGCGCGAATCCGTCGTCGCCGGATAGGGGCCGCCATGCTGCATCGCCGCGCAAACCTCAACGCCGGTGGGATATCCATTGAAGATGATCCGCCCGGCGCGCTGCTCTAACAGCGCCACCAGGTTCCGGTGACTCAGAATGTCCTCGCCGGTGCCGTGCAGCGTCGCGGTCAGGCTGCCCGGCATGCGCCGCGCGATCTCCTCCATCTCGGCTGCCGAGGAGCAGCGGATCAGAATCGCCGACGGGCCAAAGACCTCCTCGAAAATCTCCTCGTGGCGCAGCGCGGCGGCGGCGCGGATTTCTAATAAAACCGGCTGCGCCGCCGACCGGGTCGCCTGCATTCCCTCAAGCCGCAGCAGCCTTTCGACGCCCTCCTGGTAGGATCTCTGAATGCCGGGATAAAGCATCGTTCCGCCCTCCGCCGCCGCGAACAAGCCGCGCAGGCGCGAGGCGAACCGCTCAAAAACCTCGCCGTCAACGCCCATCACCAGGCCGGGACAGGTGCAGAATTGGCCGACGCCCAAATTGACCGACGCGCTCAGCCCTTCGGCGATCGCCTGGCCGCGCTCGCGCATCGCGCCGGGCAAAACAAACACCGGATTCACGCTGCCCATCTCAGCGAAGAACGGAATCGGCTGGTCGCGCCGCGAGGCGGCGTCGAAAAGCGCGCGGCCGGCGCGCAGCGATCCGGTAAAGGCCGCCGCCTTGAGCAGCGGATGGCGGACCAGCGCGAGGCTGGTTTCCGGGCTTGCTCCCTGCACCATCGAAAAAACGCCGGCCTCCAATCCGCTGGATCGAATTGCGCGCCCGATCGCGCCGGCAACCATTTCCGAAGTGTCCGGATGCGCCGGATGAGCCTTCAACACCACCGGATTCCCCGCCGCCAGCGCCGACGCCGTGTCCCCGCCCGCCACCGAAAAGGCCAGCGGAAAATTGCTCGCCGCCCAGACGCCGACCGGACCAAGGGGAATCAGGATCCGCCGCAGATCGGGCTTCGGCGCGGGTTTGCGATCGGGAATCGCATGATCGATTCGCGCGTCGCGCCAGGATCCTTCGCGGATCAGCGAAGCGAAGATCCGGAGCTGATTCGTGGTCCGGGCGCGTTCGCCGGCCAGCCGCGCGGCCGGCAGCGCGGTTTCCCGATTAGCGGCTTCGATCAGCGCATCGCCCAGATTCTCGATCTCCCCGGCGATCGCCTCCAGAAATCTGGCGCGTTCCGCGGCCGGCGTCCGGGCGTAGCCTGCAAAAGCCGCGTCCGCGGCGCGAACCGCGCGGTCGATGACATCGATGGTGGCTTCGGCAACGGTCATGTCTCACTCCACCGTATTCTCAAGAGTCCCGATTCCGGCGATGCTGATCCGAATCTCATCCCCATGATCCAGCGTGAAGGAGTCCGGCGGAACGACTCCGGCGCCGGTCATCAAAAAACATCCGTTGGGAAAACTGTTTTCGCGGAACAGATACTCCACCAGCACCTTCGGGTCGCGCTTCATGGCCGCCAGCGTCGTGCTTCCGCAAAACGCCTCCACGCCGCCGCGGCGGATCTGGAGCTTGATTTCCGTCGATGGCTCCAGCGGATCGGAGGAAACCAGTATCGCCGGCCCCAGCGCGCAGCTTCCGTCATAAATCTTGGCCTGCGGAAGATACAGCGGATTTTCGCCCTCGATATCGCGCGAGCTCATGTCATTGCCGATGGTATATCCGAGAATTTTTCCCCGCGGCGAGATCAGCAGCGTCAATTCCGGCTCCGGGACGCTCCAGTTGGAATCGTGCCGGATGCGCACCTTGGCGCCCGGTCCGGCCACACGATGCGCCGTAGCCTTGAAGAACAACTCCGGACGCTCGGCGCGGTAAACCCGGTCGTAAAAATCGGCGGCGCCGGAGTCTTTCGCCTCCTCCATCCGCGCGGTCCTGCTGCGGAAATACGTCACCCCCGCGGCCCACACCTCCTGGCTGTCGATGGGAGCGATCACCGCCTCAAGCGCGGCGCGCGGCGGGGCCGAATTCGCCGCCTGCGATAAGTAATCGCCCAGATCCTCGCGGCTGGTCGGATTTCCGGCCACCGGGAAGTAGCACGCATCATGTTCCAGCATCCAGCCGCTGGTCGTCTTATAGAGTTTCAATTCAGTTGACCCGGTTCCCGGCGATATATACAGCCTGGATCGTCTCCGTGTTTTTGATATTTTCCAGCGGATTCCGCTCGAGCACGATCATATCCGCCCATTTTGATGGCTCGAGCGTACCGAGATCGTTGGCCTGCAAAAATTCCGCGCCGCTGCGGGTCGCCGCCACGATCACCTGCATCGGCGTCAGGCCCGCTTCCACCATCAGTTGCATCTCCCACTGCTCGAAGTATCCGGGAAAACGCCCCGGAGGACCCGTGTCGGTGCCGAACCCGTAGCGCACGCCGGCGTCGGCCAATGTTTTCAGGTTTCTTTTCGCCATCTCGAAAATCGGCCGGTAGCGTTCAAACTCCGGATCGTCGCGGATGGATTTCTGATATTTCGGATCGCGCAGCGTTTTCACGACGTTTTGCGATACGCCGCGCGTGAAAAACGGCATCGCCGCGAACGGAGGCTGGCTGGCGTAGATGAACTGCGAGGCTTCCCGCGAAAGGGTCGCGGCCTGAAGCCACGTTCCGTGCCTTTTCATGCTGTCAATCAGCGCCTGATCCACTGGTTTATCGCGGATATTGTGGGCCAGGCCGTTGACGCCCGCCTCCACCACCTGCCGGGCATCTTCGAGATAAAAAATGTGCGCCGAAACGCGCAGCCCGCGCCGGTGCGCGCCTTCGACGATCGCGCGGGCGATGCTGTAGGGCATTTTGATCTTGAAAGTGCCCATATGGTCGTCGAGCCAGAACTTCACCAGATCGACCCTTTCCGCGGCAAGCTCATCGAGCCGCGCCTCGACGTCCGCCGCGGTCGCCACGGGCCGGTTCACGCCCGCCAGGCCGCCATACGATCCCTTGTAAACGAAACCCTCCCCGGCCGTGTAAACGCGCGCCACCGAAGGACGGCCGGTGCGGCGCTGTTCCTCGCGGATCTTAAAAATGAGGCTCTGGTCCGTGCCCATGCTGACGACGGTGGTGACGCCGTACATCGCGTACGTTTTCAGATTCTTTTCGATGTTTTCACGCGTGAAATACTTCGCATCCTGCGTCAGATCGATGGTATTGCCGATGTGCCCGTGCAGATTGATGATGCCGGGCATGACGAATTTTCCGCCCAGATCGATCGATTCCGCGCCGGCCGGTTTCTTCAGTTGCGACTCGGGCCCGACCCAGACAATGCGGCCGCCATCGACAATCATCGCCTGCCGGGCAGCGGGCGCGCGTCCGGTTCCATCGATCAGCGTGAAATTCTCGAAGATTTTCACCTCGCCGAAAAGCGAGCCGCCGAAAAACAGCGCGAGCGCGGCAAAGGCGCCGGAGAATCGAAGACTCTTCATCCTGTCTGGGCAGTATATATCAATCGCGCGCGCTTACCGGGCTCTCTAAGGCATTGAAACAGCACTGCCGATCTAATTTTTTTATGCGTGCGGTCGGTGTATTCGCGCTGCTCACCTGCCAGGCCGCCTTTGCGCAACGCTTTAACTTCAAGTTTTACGGCGAAGACGAGGGCCTGGCAAATTTGGCGGTTCAGGCCGTATTGCAGGACCGCGCGGGATTTTTGTGGGTCGCCACGCAAAATGGCCTGTATCGATACGATGGCAGCCATTTCGCAGCCTTCGGAAAGGACGAAGGACTTCCCGCCGCGCGCATCGAGGCGCTGCACGAATCGATCGACGGCACGCTTTGGGCCGGAACGCAGAACGGGCTGGCGCGGCGGCGCGGCGATTCTTTTGAGATCGTTCCGTTGAAAGTCGCCCGCGGCATCAACGGGCGCCAGGGGATCGCCTCCGACGCCGCCGGGCATCTCTATCTCGCCACCGAGCGCGGCCTGGCGATCGGCTCCATCGGCGGCGATCTGCCGTTCCGGCTGGTGGAGTCCACCGAGAGCGCGGCGAGCGTCTACGTCGATTCCAGCGGCGCGGTATGGTTCGGATGCGGAAGCCGGCTCTGCCGCCTGGAAAATGGATCGGCGGTTACGCAGCAGGACCTGCCGCCGGAGCGCTGGGAGGCGATCCTGAGCGACCTTGAAGGCAATCTCTGGGTCCGCAGTGAAAAATCGCTTTACGTCCGCCCCGCCGGCTCGCAAAAATTCGAGGCGCGGCGCGGGCCGCCGGAGGCCACCAACACCTACCCCACTCTGGCGGTCGATCCGGCGGGCCGGCTCCTGGTTCCCACCTATCGCGGCCTGGCCCGGCAAACCAGCAGCGGATGGGAACTGATCGATGCGCAGCAGGGCCTGACCACCAACGATATTTCCGCGGTGATGCAGGACCGCGAAGGATCGGTCTGGCTGGGGCTGCTCGGATCGGGGCTGGCGCGCTGGCTCGGCTACAACGAATGGCAGAGCTGGGGGGAGCGCGAAGGCTTGAGCCGCGAGTCGATCTGGTCCATCGCGCGCGATGCGTCCGGCAGGTTGTGGGTGGGCACGCAATTCGGCTTGAACTACGCCGAAAATCGCCAGGGCCGGCTCGTCTGGCGCAAGCAGCCGGTCGAAGGCGTGGAGATGATCCGCGCGCTCGCGCCGGCCCCCGATGGCTCGCTTTGGATCGGAGGATCGCCCGGCGGCTTGAGATGGTTGAACCCGAGAACGGGCAAGAGCCGGTTTTATGGCGAGGCGGAAGGCGTGAGCAGCGCCAACGTCCGCCACCTCATGCTTGACCGGTTGGGCGGCCTCTGGGTTTCGACTCGCGATGGTCTGTTCGTCCGCGAGCCGGGCGAAAAAAAATTCCGCGCGGCGCTCTCCGGCGAGACGTTTTATATGACCATGATGGATCGCGGCGGCGCGCTATGGGCCGCGGGCGCGCGCGGGCTGGCGCGATTCTCCGGCGGGCAATGGAAACGATTCACCACCGCCAACGGCCTCAAATCGGACGTGGTGGCGCACCTTGCCGAGGATCCCGACGGCTCGCTCTGGATCAGCTATTACGACGCCTTCGGGCTCACGCGGATGCGCTTCGATCACGGCCGGCCGGTGCTCGATCACTTCACCGCCTCCTCCGGCTTGCGTTCGGATAAATCGCTGTTCCTGGGCTTCGATGCGCGGGGATGGCTGTGGGCCGGCTCCGATCACGGCGTGGATGTCTTCGATCACGCGCGCTGGCGGCATTTCAGCCGGTCCAACGGCCTGATCTGGGACGATTGCAACACCAACGCCTTTCTGGCCGAACCCGGCGGAAGCGTGTGGATCGGCACCAGCCGCGGCGTTTCACGCTTTCTTCCGCTCGCTACCCCCACCGGAAGCGTTCCGCCGCCGGTCGTATTTACGTCGGTCAAATTCGGCGATCGCGCCGTCGATCCCGCGGCCGCCGCGCGCATTCCCTACCGCCGCAATTCGCTCGAGGTAAAATTCGCGGCGCTCACTTTCGTGCAGGAGTCCGACGTCCTGTTTCGCTATCGGCTGGGCCGGAACTGGATCGACACCAAGCAGCGCGAGCTGAATTTCCCCCAGCTTCCCGCCGGGCAATACGTCCTGGAAGTGATGGCGCGCAACGGGCAGGGCCAGTGGAGCGCGGAACCGGCGCGGCTGAATTTCGAAATCGAGAACCCCTGGTGGTTGACCTGGTGGTTCCGTCTGGCCGCGGCGGTATTTCTCCTGATCGCCGGCCGGCTGCTCTGGCAGCGGCGCACCTACCGGCTCGAACTGGAGCGGCACCGGCTGGAGACCGCCGTGGCCGCGCGCACCCACGAGCTGCTTCAGGAAAAACAGCGCGTGCTGGAGGAAAAGGCGCGCGTCGAGCGGCAGAATCTCGAAATCGAGCGCCTGCTCAAGGAAGCGCAGCAGGCCAGCCGCTCGAAAAGCGAGTTTCTGGCGAATATGAGCCACGAAATTCGCACACCTCTCAACGGCGTCATCGGCATGACCGATCTGGTGCTTTCGACGCCGCTCACCGCCGAGCAGCGCGAATATTTGAAAACGGCGCGGCTTTCGGCCACCTCACTGCTGACCATCCTCAACGACGTCCTCGATTTTTCAAAAATCGAAGCGGGACGCATGGAGCTCAATCCCATCGAATTTTCCTTGCCGCTCCTGCTGGAGGAGACCGCGAAAATTTTCACTGTCGCGCTTGCCGAAAAGAACTTGCGGCTCGATATCGATTTCGACCCCGGCCTGCCGGAGCGCGTCATCGGAGATCCCGACCGCCTTCGCCAGGTTCTGCTGAACCTGATCGGCAACGCGATTAAATTCAGCTTTGCCGGCGGCGTGACGGTGCGCGTCGAGCGCGTCTCCCAAACCGCCGACCAGATTGTGGCGCGCATCGCGGTGCGCGACACCGGCATCGGCATCCCCCGCGAAAAGCAGCAGATCATCTTCGAAGCGTTCCGCCAGGCCGACGGATCGACCACGCGCAAATTCGGCGGCACCGGCCTCGGCCTGTCGATTTCCAGCCGTCTGGTGGAGATTATGGGCGGATCTCTGGCGGTCGAAAGCGAGCCGGGGCAGGGCAGCACGTTCCACTTCACCATCCGCCTGGGCGTGGCTCCGGAACCGAAGCGCGCGCCTGAGCCCGACGGCGCGACCGACGTGGCCAGCCTCCGCAATATGATCGCCGCCGTGGGCGCGTCCGCGCGGCCGTCCAGCTTGCATGTGCTGCTTGCCGAAGACAACCCGATCAACCAGCGGGTCGCCATGCGGCTGCTTGAAAAGCGCGGCCATCGTGTCACGCTGGCGGGGACCGGCCGCGAGGCCATCGACTGGTTCGAGCGCGCGCGCTTCGACCTCATCCTGATGGATGTCCAGATGCCCGATATGGACGGCATCGAAGCCACCGCGCGGATCCGGGAGCGGGAAAAACAGTCCGGCGGTTACACTCCGATCGTGGCCTTGACCGCCCACACTATGGCCGGCGACCGGGAACGGTGCCTGGCCGCCGGAATGGATGGATATATTCACAAGCCCATCGACCCGGCGAGTTTCTTCGAACAGGTGGAAGCCGCCGCGGCCGGAGTCCGCTCCCGTCCGGGATAACAGCCGGGCCGGAAGGAAACGTTAACTTCGCCGCGGATGAAACGGAAAATCACTTGCGCCTGCATCAGAATCGTGGCACACTGAGGGCGTAGTTTTGCGGAAAGAAGGCATTTTCTGTATCGTAACGTCTGGCGCGCTCGACGCCTCAGACAGGTCCGGACCTGCCCCGAATCACGGTTTCTCAAAACTCCAGAAGGATTGTAAATGAAGAATATTTTTGTTGGGAATTTGGCCTTCGGCACAACCGAAGACTCCGTCCGGGCTCTGTTTGAGCCGTACGGGACGATCGAACGCGTAAACATTATCACGGACCGCGACACCGGGCAGTCGCGCGGCTTCGGGTTCGTGGAGATGAGCGGAAACGCGGAGGCGCAGCGCGCCATTGAAGAGCTCGACGGCAAGGAGTTTGAGGGACGGCCGCTGAAAGTCAACGAAGCTCGCCCGAAAGAAAGCCGCCAGGGATTTGGCGGCGGAAACCGCAGCGGCGGCCGCGGCGGCAAACGCTGGTAACACGTATAAACTACAAGTAATTAATATCGGCCCTCCAGAACTTACCATGGCTCCGGAGGGCCGTTTCTCCATCTGCTCAGCCATTTAAGGGAAGGTCCCGCACTTGCATCCCCGGCAAGCGGGGACCATGACGACTCAGAGCTTTGAGAACCTCGATTTCAGCATCCTGGTGGAACCGGACAATCATCTGGCCTATCTCCAGAGGTGGGAAGACGGCGTCTGGAGCGAGCCGCTCCGCTTCACGCTTCCTCTTTCCCGCGAAAAACTAGCTGGGACTCCTATCCTGGCGCAGGCGCTGAAGAGCTTCCGGCGCGACCCGCAGCTCGAACCGCTTCGCGACGCCCTCACTCACGGCGCATGGAACGATGCCGACGCGGAAAGGCCCGGTCCTCTGGCGCGTTTCTGGGCCGCCATCCAGGCATCCTTCCGGCAGTGGGCCAGACAGATCGGCTGAAACTTGTTTTTCAGCCCCGCGCGGTGATATCCTCTGCTGGTCTGCTTGCTTTAGAAAGGCAACAAGGAGCGCCCCATGAAATTTTCCCTGCTCACGCTTGCTCTGGCCGGCGCGGCGGCTTTTGCTCAATCCCGGGAACCACTGGTGGATTTCGAGATGATGACCGCGCAGGAGGTCAAGGCGGCCATCGATTCGGGCAAGACCACGGCGATCGTGTACAACGGCGGCACCGAGTACCGCGGCCCGCAAAACGTCAACGGCGGCCACACCCTGATCGCGCGCGAGACGGCGCACCGCATCGCCGAAAAACTGGGCAACGCGATCGTCGCTCCGACGCTCCCCTATTCGGTCAACAATCAGCCCGACAAAATGCTGCCCGGCACGATCGGATTGACGCCCGAACTTTTCGCCGCCATAAATGAGCGCATCGCCGAACAGCTCCTGGCGATCGGCTTCAAGAACGTGGTCCTGATGGGCGATCATGGCGGCGGGCAGAAGGAACTGGCGGAAGTGGCCGCCAGGCTGGACGCGAAATATTCACCGCAAGGCATGCGGGTGGTGTTCTGCGATCAGGTTTACGCGGGCACCAAAGACCATCCCGGCGCGCAGCCGACGTTTGAAAAATGGCTCGCCGACAACGGCTATCCTTCGGGCGGCCACGGCGCCATCTCCGACACCTCGGAGATGATTTATCTCGGCCAGGATAAAGGATGGGTGAGGATGGACAAGCTGCCGACCGCGGTCGGCGATCCGGTCGGCAAGCGCGATCCGAATACGCCGCGGGTGCACAACGGCATCACCGGCGACGCCCGCCGCGCCAGCGCCGAGCTGGGCAAGAAGTTCATCGACATGAAGGTCGACTACGCAGTGCGGGAGATCAACGAGCTGCTGGCCTCCAAACCGGCCGGCGCCGCCAACTGACCGGCATCAGCCCTTGCCGATGTCGCGGTGGGTTTCCTTCACCCGAAATCCGGCTCCGGCGAGCCTTTTGCGGATCTCGTTGGCGATCAGCACGCTGCGGTGACGCCCGCCGGTGCACCCGAAGGCGATGGTCAGGTAGCTTTTGCCTTCCTCGATGTAATGGGGCAGGAGATAAATCAACAGATCCGAGATTCTGGCGATGAACTCCATGGTCTGCGGGAAGGACCGGATATAGCGGGCCACGCTGGGGTGCTTCCCGCTCAGTTTCTTAAACTCGGGAATGTAGTTCGGATTGGGCAGGAAGCGCACGTCGAAAACCAGGTCGCTGTCGGCGGGCACGCCGTAGCGATAGCCGAAGCTGGTCACCTGCACCAGCACCTTGGCTTGCGGGGAGTGATCGCGGAAGGTTTTATGGATGGTCTCCCGCAGCTCATGCACATTGAATTTGCTGGTGTTGATGATCGGATCGGCCAGCTTACGGATGGGCGCCAGCCGCTCCCGCTCCCGGCGGATGCTCTGCGCCACGGTCTCCTCGGTGCCGAGCGGATGCGGGCGGCGCGTTTCGCTGAACCGCCGGATCAGCACCGCGTCGTCGGCTTCCAGGAATAAAAGACGCGTCGGCACGCGCTGCCGGATGCGCTTGTACAGCGCCGGGAAACGGTCCAGCGAGGCGCCCTCGCGAATATCCACCACCAGCGCCGCCCGCCGGATCTTGTGCGACTCCAGCGCCAGCTCGGCGAACTTCGGAATCAACTCCAGCGGGAGATTATCGATCGAATAGTAGCCGAGGTCTTCAAACGCCTTGAGCACCGTGCCTTTGCCCGAACCGCTCAGGCCGGTAATGATCACCAGCTCCGCCGGCGGGCGCCGGGAAAGAGGCGGCGCCGAGCCGTTGCGGGAGGTGGAAGGGCGCGGCATGTGGTCGATTCTATCAACTCCGGATTGGCCGGGCCGCCGCGCCCGCCCGCGCTACGCCTCGCCAGCGCGATCCGCGCCGGCTCTTAACTACAGCCGCTGGTCCCGCCGCAGTTCTCGCATTTGTAGCAGGAGCCGTTGCGGGTCATCAGCCCGCCGCACTCCGAGCAGGTCGGCGCATCGGCCGCCACCGGCGGGAACGGCAGCGCCTGCTGCGGGCTCGGCTCGGTGACCTGAAGCTTGGGCGCGTCGCCCGCTTCCCCGACCGCGTACTCCGGGCCCAGAAACCGGACGCCGAGCCAGCGGAAAATGTAATCCATGATCGACTTCGCGTAGGGCACCGCCGGATTGCCGGTCCATCCGCTCGGCTCAAAACGCACATGGCTGAACTTATCCACCAGCAGCTTCAGCGGCACGCCATATTGCAGCGCCAGGCTGATCGCAGTGGCGAAGGAGTCCATCAGCCCGGAAATCGTGGAGCCTTCCTTGGCCATGCGGATGAACAACTCGCCCGGCGAACCGTCGTCATACAGGCCCACCGTAATGTAGCCTTCATGTCCGGCGATCGAAAACTTGTGGGTGATCGAAGGCCGCTCATCGGGCAGTTTCCTCCGCACCGGCCGGTACACGGTCTTTTCTTCCACCTTGGTCACCGTCATCGGCGCAGACTCCTTGGCTCCCTTCGCCGTTCCGCTCGAAAGCGGCTGCACCCGCTTGGAATTATCCCGATAAATCGCCACCGCCTTCAAGCCGAGCCTCCAGCTCTCGATGTAGGCGTTCATAATGTCCTCCACCGTGGACTCTTCCGGCATGTTGATGGTCTTGGAGATCGCGCCGGAGATGAACGGCTGCACCGCGGCCATCATCCGCACGTGCCCCATGTAATGGATGGAGCGGGTGCCGTTCTGCGGGCGGAAGCTGCAATCGAACACCGGCAGATGCTCCTCGCGCAGATACGGCGCGCCTTCAATGGTGCCGGTGGAATCGATGTGATCGACGATTTTATTGACCTGGTCCGGCGTGTAGCCGAGCTTCAGCAGCGCCGCCGGAACGGTGTGATTCACGATCTTGATCACGCCGCCGCCGACCAGCTTTTTGTACTTCACCAGCGCCAGATCCGGCTCGATTCCGGTCGTGTCGCAGTCCATCATGAAGCCGATGGTGCCGGTCGGCGCGATCACCGTGGTCTGGGCGTTGCGGAACCCGGCCTTGCATCCGAGCTCGTAGGCCTCCTCCCAGCATTTGCGAGCGTTTTCATAGAGAGCCCGCGGAACGCGCCGGCTGTCGATCCGCGAGGCGTGGTCGCGATGCATGCGGATCACTTCCAGGAACGGCTCCTCGTTCACCGCGTAGCCGGGGCAGGGGCCGGTGGCCTCGTCGGCGATGCGGGCGCTGGTCAGATACGCCTGCCCGCACAGGATGGCCGTCAGCGCCGCAGCCCAATCGCGGCCCTCGTCGCTGTCGTAGGGAATGCCCATCGACATCAGCAGCGCGCCCAGATTCGCGTAACCCAGGCCCAGCGGCCGGAAGTCGTGCGAATTTTTCGCGATCTTTTCCGTCGGATAGGCGGCGTTATCGACGATGATCTCCTGCGCCAGGATCACCGTATCCACCGCGCGGCGGTACGCTTCCACGTCAAACTGCCCGTCGGGCCCGACAAACTTCATCAGATTGAGCGACGCCAGATTGCACGCGGAATCGTCCAAAAACATGTATTCCGAGCACGGATTGGAGGCATTAATGCGCGCCGTGTTCTTCGACGTATGCCAGCGGTTGATGGTGGTGTCGAACTGCATGCCCGGATCGCCGCACTGATGCGTCGCCTCGGCGATCTGCCGCATCAGATCGCGGGCCCTGTAACGGTCCTTTTTTTCTCCGGTCAGCCGCGTCGTCGTCCACCACTCGTCATCGCGGATCACCGCTTCCATGAACTCGTCGGTGGCGCGCACGCTGTTGTTGGCGTTCTGAAAGAAAATCGAGCTGTACGCCTCGCCATCCAGCGAGGCATCGTAGCCGGCCTCGATCAGGGTGTGCGCCTTCTTTTCTTCCTTGGCCTTGCACCAGATGAATTTTTCAATATCGGGGTGATCCGCGTTGAGGATCACCATCTTGGCCGCCCGCCGCGTCTTGCCGCCGCTTTTGATCACCCCCGCGAACGCGTCAAAGCCCTTCATGAAGCTGAGCGGTCCCGAGGCCCGGCCGCCGCCGGAAAGCAAGCCCTCCTCCTCGCGCAGCGTCGAAAGATTGGTCCCGGTGCCGGAACCCCACTTGAACAGCATCCCTTCCGTCTTCACCAGATCCAGAATCGATTCCAGCGTATCCCCCACCGAATTGATGAAGCAGGCCGAGCACTGCGGCCGGTTTTCGCCCTTTTGCAGCCGCTTCACCATCGCCGAGGCCTCGTCGAAATACCATCCGTAGCCGCGAGCCTCCTTGACGCCGACGTTAAACCACACTGGCGAATTGAAGCTCGCCTTCTGCGTCAGCATCAGGTGCGCCAGCTCGTCGCGGAAGTTGGCCGCATCCTCGGCCGTGCGGAAGTAGCGCTGCTCGGCGCCCCATCCGGCGATGGTATCCACCACCCGGTGCACCAGTTGCCGCACGCTCGTCTCCCGGTCGGGCGCGCCGATCTTCCCGTAGAAATATTTGCTGACAACGATATTGGTGGCGGTCTGCGACCACTCCGCCGGGACTTCGACATCGCGCTGCTCGAAGATCACCGCGCCTTTATCGTTGCCGATGGAAGCCGTCCTCAGCTCCCACTTGATCGCGTCATACGGCGTCTTGCCGGGTTCCAGACGAGCCGTGAAATAGCGCTCGAACCTCACGCCAACTCGTTCCGAAACCGGTACCGGACGAAGTTTTTCCCTGCTTTTCACTGCCGCGCCCGCGCCTGATTGTCCCATGGATTGCCTTCCTTCATGAATTCACCAGCATCGAAGCGGGTGCTTAAGGGCCCGATTCAACAGTGGGGCCGCCGCGTCTTGCGTGGCGGACTTGAGTGCCCAGCATCGAACCGGGTGTTTAAGAGCCCGATTCAACCGCTGTGGGCAATGATGCCCCAATATATAGTGGTTCGTCAAGAACTTTATCTATATACCGTGCATGCGTTTGCAAATTTCATTCTAGCGCGGTTGAAAGGCCGCGGGGACAAACCGCGCTTCCGCTCCGCGTTTTGAACGCCGGGCGGAGCCTTTAGCGCAGTCTTCAGGCCGTTTTATCTCGCGAAAATGACGCGCGTGTCGCAGATACGGTCGTGCAGCGCCCGTTTCTGATCGTCGAATCCCGCCATGAGGAATCCGATCAGAAGAGTGAATCCGCTGAGCAGGTACGCGAAGTAGCGCCCCAGGGCCCGGCTGGCGGTCAGCATCGATCCGTCCGGGCGCACCACCTTGAGACCGAACACCATTTTGCCCGGCGTCGCCCCGCGGGTGGAAAGAAAATACACTTCATAGGCGCAGCAGGCGGCGGCATCGATCAGCGACAGAATCCCCAGAAAGCCGACCGCAGCCAGGATCGCGGCCGGATCGCTCATGCGCCCGATTCCCAGCATCAGCTCGACCGGAATATTGACCACCGTCAGCGCGATCCCCAGAATCACGCCGTCGATGACGCGGGCCACAAAGCGAATCCAGAATCCGCCGAATTTACGCGGGCCGGCCGCCTGCGCGGCTTGCGGAATCCGCTGGAGATAAACCGGCTTGCACTGGGCGCACAGGCTGGCCGCGCCGACGGAGACAAGCTGGCTCATCGCAAACGGGCGCCCGCATTCGGAGCAGTACCCGGTATCGAGGGCGGCCGGCGGAGGAGGCGCCGGACGCGCCCCGCGCACCTGGCCGTGAGGCTGCCAGTTCGCCATGCCGTCGCGCCACACCAGCGTATCGTCGCGCACCACGCCCGCGCGAACCAGATCGTCCAGCGCCGCTTCCTCAATCGGCCCCACCTGGCGCGACCCGTCAGCGTAATACCACGTCATAATGTCCTCCTCCCGCGCAGCGCCCGGCTGCTTGAGGATTCAGTTTATCAGCGTTGTCGTGGATTGGGGACCGCGCCGCGCGCCGCGGCGGAGGCCATGATAAAATGAAAGCTCCCAAGAGTGGGCGGCTAGCTCAGTTGGGAGAGCACGGCGTTCGCAACGCCGGGGTCGTGGGTTCGAATCCCATGCCGTCCACCATCTCTTTTCCCATGCAGGCGCGGAAACTGACCGTCGAGCAGCAGCTTGAGAAAATGCGCCGCGATTGGGATGAGCGCGCCCGCGAAAACGCCCGCTACTACGTCAACACCGCCCGCACCGACTGGACCGACGAGGATTTCTTCGCTTCCGGCGAGCAGCAGGTGGCCGAAGATATCCTCACCGATATGGGAAACATCTGCCAGGGCAAGGATCCCCGCAAGATGCGCGTGCTCGAGATCGGATGCGGCGCCGGGCGTCTCACCCGCGCGCTGGCCAAAGTTTTCGGCGAGGTCCACGCCGTGGATATCAGCGGCGAAATGGTGGCGGAGGCCAGGCGCGCGGTGGCCGATTTTCCCAACGCGCATATTTATCAGAATAACGGCTGCGATCTGCGCGTGGTGCCTGAAAAACCGTTCGATTTTGCGTATTCCGCCATCGTTTTCCAGCATATTCCGAGCCGCGAGATCATCGAAAGCTACGTGCGCGAGGTGCATCGGCTGCTGCGCCGCGGAGCGCTGTTCAAATTCTGGGTGCAGGGCGATACCCGCACCGAGTCGGCGCCCGACGATACCTGGCTCGGCGTGCCGTTCTCCGAGGCCGATACCATCGATATGGCGGAGCGCTGCGGATTCGAGCCCCGCTACCGCCACGGCGCCGGGGCGCAGTACTTCATCCTGTGGTTTTTTAAGTACGGATGACTCGCCGCGCGGCAAGCGCAGGCGCGGGTGTGGAGCAGGCAGGCGCGCCGGATGCTCGGCCGGGCGAGGCGGTCCCTGCGGCGGAAATTGTAGAGCCGTTTCCGGATCTCCTCACACTCCCGCCGCCTCCGCCGATAAGCTTTGCGTGGTCGCCTTCACTCATACGGTCCAGCAGCCGGTCGAAGGCCTGCGGGCTAAGGCGCTGCGCGCCCTGGGCGATCTTCCGCCCTTCTCGGCGACGCTCCAGCGGCTGACCGCCTCGCTCGCCGGCGAGGACGTATCGTTTTCGCAGCTCGGCGATCTGATCGAAAAAGACGCCGTGGTCGCCGGGAACATTTTGCACCTGGTCAACTCCGCGCTGTACGCGCGCCGCGGCGATATCACCTCGGTGCGCCACGCGCTTTCGATTCTGGGCATCGACAAGGTTCGCAACGCCGTTCTCGGCATGTCGCTGGCGCGCATGTGGAGCAAGCTTCCGATGCCGCCTTCCTGGTCGATGGCGAAATTCAATTTGCATTCTTCCGCCGTCGCGATCCTCAGCGACGAGCTCGCGCAGCGCCTGCCCATCGATTACCCGGAAGGCGCCTTTGTCGCCGGCCTGCTGCACGACGTCGGCCGCCTTCTCATCGCCTTGGCGCTCGCGCCCCAGCACAAGCAGATCGAAGAGCTCCGGCGCTCCAGCGGCGCTTCGCTTCTGGACTGCGAACAGGAAGTGCTCGGCTTCACCCATCCGATGCTCTCCGCCGATGCGCTCGCGGTCTGGAAGATTCCCGAGCCGATCCGCGCCGCGGTCTTCGATCACCACTCCGCGGCGGAGCCGCTCTCGCTGGGCCGCGCGGTTCAGGCCGCCGATCACTATGTGGACTCCTCCGGCGTGGCCGTCTCGGAATGCGACACGGACCGTTCGCAATCCATCCATACCTTAGGCCTCGACGAACCGGCCTGCGCCGCCGTCCTCCAACATTTCCGGTCCGAATTCCACCTCCTGGCGCCGTTCTTTCGTTGATCCCAGGGCGTCGTCTTTCCGCAGCCTGCAACCGAATGAGCCGGCGAAGCTCTAATAGTTGTAGCCCCTATTGTTGACCGACATTAGGTAAAATCAGAAAAGGTTTCCATGACGGCGCCGTTTGTAAAGTCCGATCTCGCGTCTAAATCTTCTATTCTCAGCCAGATCGGGCATACCCCGCTGATCCGGCTCAGCAAGCTCGACGCCGAGTTCCGCGACGTGGAGATCTACGCCAAGGCCGAGTTCTTCAACCCCGGCGGATCGGTGAAAGACCGCGCCGGTTTGAACATGATCCTCGATGGCGAGCGGACCGGCCGGCTCACGCGCGATCGCATCATCCTCGACGCGACCAGCGGCAACACTGGAATCGCCTACGCCATGATCGGAGCGGTGAAGGGTTATCGCGTGAAGCTTTGCCTGCCGGCGAACGCCTCGCATGAGCGCAAGCAGATTCTCAAGGCATACGGCGCCGAGATGGTATTTTCCGACCCCGGCGAGGGCTCCGACGGCGCGATCCGCCTCTGCAAGCAGGTTTACGACGCCGATCCCGGCAAGTACTTTTATCCGGATCAGTACAATAATCCGGCCAACTGGCAGGCCCATTATGACGGCACCGCGGTCGAGCTGCTGGAGCAAACCGGCGGCGCGATCACCCACTTTGTGGCTTGCATGGGGACCAGCGGCACCTTCGTGGGAACCTCGCGGCGGCTGAAGCGCGAAATCCCGGGCATCCAGTGCATTTCGGCGCAGCCGTCGTCGGGATTTCATGGCCTGGAAGGCTTGAAGCACATGCCCACGGCGATCGTGCCGGGCATTTACGATCCCGCGCTCGCCGACGAGAATTTGTGGATTGAGACCGAGGACGCCTACGCCATGACGCGCTGGCTGGGACGCCAGGAAGGGCTGCTGGTGGGGATGTCGTCGGGAGCCAATGTTCATGCCGCCCGGGAGGTCGCCCGGAGATTGGCGGCGGAGGGCAAGAGCGGCCTGGTGGTGACGGTGCTGTGCGACGGCGCGGCCAAATATTTGAGCGAGCCGTTCTGGAATGATGAAGGATAGCGGACGGCCCGGTGGAAAATGATCGAAATTGATAAACAGGCCTGGGAGACGATGGTCGCCCACGCCGAAGCCCAGTTTCCGGATGAGTGCTGCGGCGCGATGATCGGACGCATCGAGGACGGCGCCAAGCGCGTGACCTGCGCGGTGCCGCTGGAGAACGCCTATGCCGGCGCGCGCGGCGCGCGCTACGAGCTGCGCCCGGAGGATCTGCTCCAAGCCGAGCGCCAGGCCCGCGCGGCCGGGCTCGATCTGATCGGCATTTTTCATTCCCATCCGGATTGCGACGCGTATTTTTCGAAAACCGATCTGGAGAACTCCTGTCCCTGGTATTCTTTCGTCGTACTATCGGTGAAGGGCGGAAAGTTCGACCATGCGGCCAGTTTTCTGCCAAACGCCGATCAGACCGCCGCGGAGAAAGAAGAATTGATATGGCCAAAGTCCTGATTCCCACACCGCTGCGCCAATACGCCGAAAAGAGAGATTCGATCGAGCTGGACGGCTCGACGGTCGGCGAAGTGCTGGGCGCGCTGACTTCGCAATTTCCCGATCTGCGCAAGCAGCTTTTCACCGAGGACGGGCGCCTGCGCAGCTTCGTCAACGTTTATCTGAACGATGAGGACATCCGTTATCTGAAGCGCGACGCGACCCCGGTCGCCAGCACCGATACCTTGTCGATCGTGCCCAGCATCGCGGGAGGGGCCGCCGTCGCCGCGCCGCCGGGCGAGTTATCCAAGGACGAAATTCTGCGCTATTCGCGCCACCTGATCATGCCGGAAGTCGGCATGGAGGGCCAGTTGAAACTCAAGAACGCCAAGGTTCTGCTGGTGGGCGCCGGCGGCCTGGGCGCGCCGCTCGGTTTGTATCTGGCGGCGGCGGGCGTGGGGCGGATCGGCATCGTCGATTTCGACGTCGTCGATTTCACCAATCTCCAGCGGCAGGTGATTCACGGAACCAAGGACGTCGGCCGGAAGAAGCTCGATTCGGCCGCCGACCGCATGCGCGACATCAATCCCAACGTGCGTATTGACAAATACGAGGTCGCCCTGGCCAGCGACAACGCACTGGAGATCTTGTCCGGTTACGACCTGGTGGTGGACGGCACCGACAATTTTCCCACGCGTTATCTGGTGAACGACGCCTGCGTGATTTTAAAGAAGCCGAACGTCTACGGATCGATCTTCCGGTTCGAAGGCCAGGCCACCGTGTTCGCCTATCCCGGCGGGCCGTGCTACCGCTGCCTGTATCCGGAACCGCCGCCGCCGGGGCTGGTTCCAAGCTGCGCCGAAGGCGGCGTATTGGGAATTTTGCCGGGAACCATCGGACTGATTCAAGCGACCGAGGCCGTCAAGTTGATTCTCGGCGTGGGCGAGCCGCTGGTCGGCCGCCTGCTGCTCTACGACGCGCTGGCCATGCGCTTCCGCGAGCTCAAACTTCGCCGCAATCCGCAGTGCCCGGTGTGCGGCGATCATCCAACGGTCACCAAACTCATCGACTACCAGGAGTTCTGCGGCGTGGGCCAGCATCACCCCGAGCCGGTTTCCGAGAAACCCGGCGAGATTTCACCGGCCGAAGTAAAGCGCAAGATCGATCGCGGCGACCCGTTTGTGCTGCTCGACGTGCGCGAGCCGCAGGAGTGGCAGATCTGCCACATCCCGCAGGCCAAGCTGATCCCGCTGGGCGAGCTGCCCAGGCGCGTGAATGAGCTCGATAGCGCCACCGAAATCGTGGCCCATTGCAAAAGCGGGATGCGCAGCGCCAAGGCCGTCGATTTTCTGAAGCAGGCCGGGTTCAAAAAAGTGAAAAACATGACCGGCGGCATCCTCGCCTGGAGCGATCAGGTCGACCCCAGCGTCCCCAAATATTAATTGCGCCGCGCGGCGGTGTTTGACCGCCGCCGCGCGCCGGCGGTCTTCCCCCCAAGCATGCCCGACCTTGCTGCCTGTGATACTCTTCGGAGGAAAGGATGGTGGCGATATGCATTGCAGGCTCGTCTTAATGTTGGCCGTCTGCTGCGGGCTGGCGCTGGCGCAGCAGGCGCAGGCGCCGTTTCAGACGCATCAACTCAAGCCCAACGTCTACTGGATCGAGGGCGGCGGCGGAAACAGCGGGGTCATCATCGGCGATAAGGGCGTCATCGTGGTCGATGCCAAAACCACGCAGGCGGGCGGCAAGGAACTGCTCGACGATATCGCGAAAATCACGCCGAAGCCGGTGACCACCGTCATCCTGACGCACAGCGACGGCGATCACGTCAACGGGCTCGCCGCATTTCCCGCCGGGGTGAAAGTGATCGCCCACGAAAACAATAAAAAAGAGCAGGAAGCCGCGCTTTCCGCCGGCGGGCGCGGCGCACCTCCGGCCGGCCATCTGCCGAATCAGGTGATCGCGAAAAATAAAGAGACCCTCAAGATCGACGGCGTGCGCATCGAGCTGCTGCATTGGGCGCCCGCGCATACCAGCGGCGACCTGGTGGTCTTCCTGCCCGCCGAAAAAGTCGTCTTCACCGGCGACATCATCGCCACGCAGATGCCGGACGCGTTGATTCACCTGGAAAAACACGGATCGTCGGAAGGCTGGATCACGACCACCAAGGGAATGGTTGCCCTAAACGCCGATCAATACGTTCCCGGCCACGGCAACGTGCAGAGCAAGGACGACATCCAGCAGCGGCTGGCCAAGGTCGAGGCCAAGCGCAAGCAGATTCAGGAACTGGCGGCGCAGGGCAAATCGCTTGAGGAAATCCGCGCCGCCGTGGGCGATCCGCCGCCGCAGCCCAACGCGCGATTCGCCAGCTTCACCGAAGTGGTCTACCGCGAAACGACGAACAAAGGCTCGGAGGACTGATTCATGACGCGCAGAGATTCTCTGAAGGCCGGCGCCGCCGGACTGCTCGCGATGCTGCCGGATTGGGCGATGCCGGCGCCCGCCGATGACGAAGTCGATATGCAGTTCACCGACATCCCGAAGAACTTCAAGCCCGGCAACAATCCGGGGTCGGAAACGCGCGTCTTCGATATTCGCAAAATCGACGGCCCGTTCGTTCCCAAGGATCAGTTTTTCGCGCTCCAGCACATGGGCCAGCCGGAAGTGGACGGCGCGTCTTATCGCCTGAAGCTGACCGGCATGGTGGCTAAGGCGGCGGAGTTTTCGCTGGACGATTTGAAGAAGATGCATCCGGTGGAGCTGGCGGCCGGATATGAATGCTCCGGCAACAGCCCGCGCTCGGTCGAAGGGCTGTGCTCCTGCGGGCTGTTTAAGGGTGTGCGCCTGCGCGATCTGTTAAAACAGGCCGGCGTGGGAGCGAAGGCGCGCGAGGTGGTGTTTTTCGGCATCGATCGCGGGCCGCAGGAGATCGTGTTCCGCACCCAGACGTTCAAGCTCAACCAGCAGTTTGCACGCAGCATCACGCTGGAAAACGCCATGAAGCCGGAGCCGCTGCTGGCCTACGCGCTCAACGGCGAGCCTCTGACTCGCGCGCAGGGCTTCCCGCTGCGCCTGATCATGCCAGGCTGGTACGGCGTCTGCAACGTGAAATGGCTGGCGGAAATTCACTTGCAAGAGGAGCGCTTCCTGGGAAATTATCAGGCCCGCTGGTACCGGTCGCTGGTGGGAGTGAATGGAACCGGCGAAGACGGCGACCCGGCGACGCAGTGGGTGGAGAACGAGATCACGCGGATGCATCTCAAATCGGCGGTCGCGCGCGTGCGCAAAAAAGGCGGCGCTTACGAAGTGCTCGGATTCGTGCTGAACGACGGCACGCCGCTCAAATCGGTGGAGGTGTCGGTGGACAACGGGCCGTGGCGGAAGGCGGCGCTGGCTTCCACCAACACCCAGTTCTCCTGGAAGCTGTTTACCTACCGCTGGGAGGACGCCACGCCGGGCGAGCACACGCTGGTGTCGCGCGTGACCGACATTGAAGGCAACGTTCAACCGACCCTGGAGGAGTTGAAGCGCAAGAAGACGTTTTTGCAGGATAACTCGCAGTTCCCGCGGAAAGTGATGATCGTATAGGCAGCCATGCCTCCCGCGCCGGCACGTCCGCCGGGCCGGTCAATTGGGGAATCCGGCGGGCTCAGGCGCGCAGCTCTTTTTCCACCGCGTCGGCGAACAGATCGATCTCGCCGACGGTGGTGTAAATGTGGGGCGTGATCCGCAGACCGTCGTACTCGGGATGCGCGACACGCGCCGTGGCGATGGCGTATTTCGACCACAGCGCATCGTGCATCTTGCCCGGATCGGCGCCGCGAAAGGCCAGAAACCCGATCCCGCAGGATTGCGCCGGATCCTGGCTGTGCAAAATCCTGCATTTCGGATTCTCCGCCAGCCGGTGCGCCCAGCGGTCGCGCAGGTAGCGCAGCCGCTCCGCCTTGCGGTCGATCCCGATATTCTCGTTGAACACCAGCGCCTGGGCGATGGCGTCGTGATTGGCCGCCGGATGCGTGCCGATCTCCTCGAATTTGCGGATATCGGAGTCCTGCCGCGCCTCGGAGGCCATCAGCGCCCAGGTGCTGGCGATGCGCGATTTCTTGACATATAAAAATCCCGTGCCGATGGGCGCGCAGGTCCATTTGTGCAGGCTGGTGCCGTAGTAATCGCAGTCGAGATCGGAAATCTTAAATGGAAAATGATTGAAGGCGTGCGCTCCGTCGACGATCACGGGAATGCCCCGCGCGTGCGCCATGTCGCAGATCCGGCGGATCGGGAAAATCTGCCCGGTGCGGTTGGTGATGTGGCAAACCAGGATCAGCTTGGTGCGCGGCGTCACCGCGCGCTCGAAGCGCTGGTACAGATCGTCCATGCCGGGCGGCGGCACGGGAAACGAGATCTCCTTGAGCACAATGCCTTCGCGCCGCTCGCGCTGCCGGAAAGTGGTCAGCATGCGCGGATAATCCTGATTGGTGGTTAACACCTCGTCGCCGCGTTTCAGATCGATTCCCATCTGCGCGATTTCGAGCGATTCGCTGGCGTTGCGGGTGATCGCCATCTCTTCCGGATCGCAGCCGGCCGTCTCGGCCAGCCGCCGCCGCACCGCTTCGATCTTCGGCTCCAGGTTCTGGATCATGGTGTGATACGGACCCATGTCGCTGAATTCGAGATAGCGGCGCATCGCGTCCTGCACCGGGCGCGGCACGGGACTCACGTGGCCGTTATTGAGATTAATGACGTCGCGATCGATGGTGAACGCGTTGCGGATCTCGGCCCAGTAGTCTTCATCGCGCGCGACCTCTTCCGGTTTGCGTCCCTTCACGCCTTCCCCCGCCGCGCGCGCCCGTTCGATCGCGTTATCCTGCAAAACCGCCAGCGCAACCGATCCGGCGGTGATTCCAAAAAAGTCCCGGCGATTCATGGGCAGGAGTGTATCACATTGGAATCGCGGACTAAAGCGCCCGCTTCAGCGCTCGATCCGCGCGCGGATGAGATGATCCAGCTTGGGGAACTCGCGGTCCAGCCAGGCGTTGCCTTGCTCAAAGATTCTGTCCTGATGGCCGGCGCGCATCCCGCCTCCGGAATTTTCGCCGTAGCCTGTATACAAGCGCTCCACCACGTCCATGCCTTCGGCCACTTTGCCAAAGGGAGCGAATCCCTGCGAGTCCTGGCGCGAATTATCGCCGAGGTTGATATATACCTGGGTCGCGCGCGTTCCCGGCTGCGTGAACGCAAACGCGATATAGCCTGGCTTGTTGCTCTCCCGGACCGGATCGTCGGGAATCGTCCGGTGGCGCCATTTGCGCGCCAGGCGGGGATCGCCGGCGATTCCAAATTGCACCCATTTGCCCGCTACAGCGCGGAAAAATCGCGAATTATCGTAGTATTTCGCGCGAACCAGCTCATAAAAACGATCGGCGCCGCGCGGAGCCCAATCGCGATGTACCTCGACGACAAAAATTCCCTTGGTCGTCTCCACCCGCACTCGATAAACCGGCGGAGCGGCGAACAGGCTCGCCGCGGCCAGCAGCAAAACCGCAGTCCTCATCTCTTTCCTCAGCCGGCTGGCGGGCGCTTGCGTTCCGCGGTGCCGGCGGCGTGCCTCAGCGCTGATTCCATTCCGCCGCCGCCGACCTGCCAAGCCTGGTGAACAGCCGGAAAACGCCTTTGAAGTCTTCGTCCAGCACCTTGCCGGCGATCAGCGTCTTGGCGCCCTCCGGATGCGGCAGGACGTATTCATTGACCCCCGCCATCAGATGCCGCGTCATCTCCGGGAACAGCGCCTCCAGGCGCACCAGCAGCTTGGCCGGCCAGGTGATGGCCAGCGTCATCCGGCCCGCTTCCACCGCCCGGCGGATCTTGCGGGCGGCGTAATGCGCCGGCGCGGAGAATCCCGGAAGATTGGCCGCCACGCCGAACCAGGTGAACTCGTGAGCCGCGTCGCCCTTGAACTGCGCCTGCAAATACGACCCGGTCCGCATCAATCCGGGCGCCACGGTTAAGACCCGGATCCCCTCGCGGTGCAGCTCCGCGGCCAGCCCGTCGGAAAAGGCGACGAAGGCGAACTTCGCGCAGCAATAAGGGATCAGCCGCGGCACAGCGACGCGGCCGCCGACCGAGGTGACGTTGACGATGTGGCCGCCGCGCTGCCTTCTCATGTGCGGCAGAACTTCCAGCGTGAGGTCCACCGGCCCCCAGAACATGGTGGCCAGGGCGGCTTCGAAGTCGGCGCGTTCCAGGCTTTCCACCGGCGCCACGCGCATCTGGCCGGCGTTGTTCACCAGAACGTCGATCCGCCCGAAGCGTTCCATCACGCCGCCGATCAGGCCCTGGATATCGGCGCGCTGCGTCACATCGCAGACGAACGCGGCCACCTCGCGGCCCACCCGTTGCAGCCGCCGCTCCGCTTCGTCCAGCTCGCGCCGGTCCCGGGCGCAGATGGCGATCCGGCAGCCGGCCCTGGCGAACTCGCGGGCCATCGCCAGCCCCAGCCCGCGCGATCCGCCGGTGATCAGCACGACCTTTCCGCGCAAATCCACCGGACGCCGCAGCAGACCGGCCAATTTGCGCACTGCGTACAGGCCCGCCACCGCCGCCGCCGTCCCGCCCGCCGCCGAAAGCAATGCCGCGGGAATCACGATTCGTTTCCAGCGCATGTACATCAGATTCCCGCTCCGGCGCCGTCGTTTCGAAAAACGTTGCACATTCCTGGTTTAGAATGTTCTGAAGGAACGCCCGTGTCCACCTCCCGCACCATGCGCGGCGGCTTCGCCGATCGTTCCTCCCTGGCCCGCGGCCCGCATGGCCGCCCGCTCTGCCGCTGGTGCAATCTCGAAATTCCGGCCGGGCGCTTCACCTTTTGCTCCGATTATTGCGTACACGAATGGCGCCTGCGCACCGATCCCGGTTATTTACGCGAGCAGGTTTTCCTGCGCGACCGCGGCATCTGCGCCCTGTGCCGGGTCGACACCGGCGCCGCCTTCGCCGAACTTCAGCGCTCCCGCGGCGCGCATCGCTTGAAGCTGCTTCAACATTGGGGGCTGAAACGCCGCTTCCGCAGGACGCTTTGGGATGCCGATCACATCATCCCGGTCGTCGAGGGCGGCGGGGAGTGCGATCTTGAAAACATCCGCACCCTCTGCCTGCTCTGCCATCGCCTCCAAACCCGGCAGTTGCGCCGACGCCTCGCTTTGCAGAATGGCACCCTGGTCCGGCCTGATGCTTCTGGTGATTGAATTTCTACGGCCGCGGCCGGGGCGTCGCATCTCCGGGAACCAACCCGAGCGACCACTTCACCGCCTCGCGATACATCGCCTGCACGTCGGGCCGGGTCCAGGATTCGGCCGTGTGCCCGAATGTCGAATAAAACACCCGTCCCTTGCCGTACATCCTGGCCCAAGCCACCGGGAAATCTTTATCGGTCCGCTTCACCAAGGGATTGTTCAGATCGATTTTCGTCTCATCCAATCGCGCTAAAACGCGCGTTTTTTCGCGCGAAAAGTCCTTCGTTGGCTCATAAATCTCGTCTTCGATCACGAACCGGCGCGGAAACGCCTTCATCGCCGGAAAGTCCGGATCCTCGACGATTACCGGGGCTTTGAACACTCCCCAGGGGTGATTTTCGAACCACGCGCCGGTCATCTCGCCGAACTGCGGCCACTTGTAAAACGTATCGATGGCCGAATGTAATCCCACGAAGCCCTTCCCGTCATCGTGGATGAAACTCATCAGCGCGGCTTTCTGCTCGTCGTCCATCGGAAGCTCGCCCGTCGTGTAAAACACGACCGCGTCGAAGAAATCCAGATTCTTGGCGTTCAGCGGCAGCTTCGTTTTCGTGATCAACTGCGTATCGGTCCGGATGAACGTATCCCATAAGCCGGTTTCCTTGCCGAGCTTCCAGATGGTCGCCAGCCCGTCGGTGGTTTCCTCATGCTGATATCCGGTTGCGGCGCCGATCGCCAGCACTTTTTTTCGCGGCTGCGCGTCAAGCGCCAGGGCGAGGAGCAGCAAGAATGCAACGGCGCGCGTCATTTCCAATCCGCCGTGAAGATGTTGAATTCATAATGCCCGGTGGCTTTGTAATCGGAGGCGAAAACCAGCTTCTTGCCGTCCGGCGAAAACTCCGGAAACGAGGTGAATCCGCCGAAATCGGTGACCTGCCGCAAGCCGGAGCCATCCAGATTGATGAGATATAACTCGAACTGGCGGCTGTCGCATTTTTGCTTATTGGAGGAAAACAGAATCTTCTTTCCATCCGGAGTAAAGGTCGGGGCGAAGCTCGCGCACCCGAAATTCGTGATCTGCTTCTGGTTCTTGCCGTCCGCGTCGGCGATAAACAACTCCATCTTCATGGGAGTTGTCAGATTGTCCTTCAGCAAGTCGCGATAGCTCGCCAGCTTCTCCGGAGTATCCGGATGATTGGCGCGCCAGACTAACTTCGCGCCATCGCGCGAAAACACCGCGCCGCCGTCGTAGCCTTCACTCGTGGTGATTCGTTTCTTGCCGCTTCCGTCTTGGTTCATCACCCACAGATCGAGGTCCTTGGAAGCGAGCGAGGTGTAAACAATCTTCTTCGTCTTCCAGTTCACCGTGCCTTCGGCGTCATAGCCGGGCGAATCGGTGAGTTTTTTAACGATTTTGCCATCATCGGTGGCGAGATAGATCTCGAACCCCGGATAGACGGCCCACACATAGCCGCGGCTGCGGTCGGCCGGCGGCGGGCAGGCGTCGCCGGACTCATGCGTCGAGGCGTAAATAATGTGCTTGTTGTCGCCCAGAAAATACCCGCACGTCGTCACGCCTTTGCCGGTCGAAACCATGTGGACGTTGGAACCGTCCGCGTTCATAATGTACTGCTGGTCGCAGGACCGGCCATCGCGCGTCGATTGAAAAATGAGCCGCTTGCCATCGGGCGACCAGTAGGCTTCCGCATTCTGCCCGCCGAAGGTCAGTTGCTTTAAATTTTCCAGCCGCTGCGCGTGCGCCGGCGCCCCAAGCAAGAGCGGCAGTAACAGAAGAAACTTTGTCATTGCAAACTATTCTAGTGTGTTAAGACAAAGACATGAAGCTGGGGATCGATTTCGGCACGACCCGCATCGTGGCCGCCTCCGCCGACCGGGGCAATTATCCGCTGGTCTCCTTTGAGACCGCCGACGGCGCCTTTGACTGGTTCCCCGCGCTGATCGCCCTGCGCGGCGATCAGAGAAAATACGGATGGGAAGCCTGGCACCTGCAAAGCGATCCGGAATGGACCATCCTTCGTTCGGTCAAGCGCTACCTCCAGGACGCCGGTCCGCATACGCGCATCGAGCCGGGCGGCCTGCTCGCCGACTTGTTGAACGGCATGGCGGCGGCGCTGCGCGACGCCATTGGCGCGCGGGCGGGCGAGCATGAGCCGCTCGAAATCATGCTGGGCGTACCTGCCAACGCCAACAGCAATCAACGTTTTCTCACCGTCGACGCGTTTCGCCGCGCCGGATTTTCCGTTCTCGGCCTGCTCAATGAACCATCGGCCGCCTCCATCGAGTTCGGACACCGGCAAAAGGCTGCGGGCCGCATTCTGGTCTACGATCTGGGCGGCGGCACCTTCGATGTTTCACTGGTGGAGCTCGGCGCCGGCGCCCACACGGTGCTGGCCTGGGACGGCATCCCGGATCTGGGCGGCGACGACTTCGATCACCTGCTGGCGGCCATGGCCCTGGGGGAAGATCGCCTGGATTCGCTGGCGCCGGGCGAGCTGTTTCGCTTTCTCGACGAGTGCCGCAGGCAAAAAGAAGCGCTGCATCCGAATTCGCGGAAAATTGTTCTGGATCTGGACGTGATTCGCGACGGCATGGGCCAGGTCACCGTGCCGGTCGCCGAATATTACGATCGCTGCCGCCCTTTGCTGGAGGAGTCGCTCGCCGCCACCGCGCGCCTGGTGGAAGGACAGGAGATTCAGGCGCTCTATGTCACCGGCGGCGGCAGCGAGCTGCCGCTGGTATCGCGCATGCTGCGCCAAGAGTTCGGGCGCAAGGTGAAGCGCAGCGAGTACACCCGATCGGCGACCGCCATCGGTCTGGCGATCCAGGCCGACGCGGCGTCCGGCTACGCCCTCCGCGAAGTTTTCACGCGGAACTTCGGTGTATGGCGCGAAAGCGATTCCGGGAACCGCATGATCTTCGATCCGATTTTCCCGCGCGGCACGCGCCTGCCCGCCGCCGGCGACCCGCCGATGGTGGTCCGCCGAACCTACCAGCCGGTTCACAATGTCGGCGATTTCCGCTATCTCGAAGCGAGCCAGGTCGCCGGCGACGGCCAACCTTCGGGCGACATCACCCTGTGGGATGAGATTTTGTTTCCCTTCGATCCGCTGCTGGCCGATGCGCGCGATCTGGATAAACTGCCGGTGAATCACTCCCCGCGCGCCCCGCTCCAGCAGATTGAAGAACAGTACGCCTGCGACGCGGCCGGCGCCGTCACCGTGACCATCCGCAACCTGACCTCGCATTACGGGCGCGAATTCAAGCTCGGCCGGTGGAGCGGCAAGACCGCCGTGGTGACTCCCTCGGCGCGCCGGCGCTCGAGAAAAGCGGGCATATGAAGCTCTACGACCTGGCGCAGCCGCTTTATGCCGGCGTCCCTCACTTTCCCGGACATCCGCCTTTTGCGATGACGCTGAATAAACTGCACGGCGAGTTCGTGCTGGACAACGGCGCCAGTTCGGCCTCGGAAACGCTGACGCTGGGCGGCCACGTCGGCACCCACATCGACGCGCTGTCTCATTTTTCCTGCGACGGCAAGATGCACGCCGGCGTGGTTCCCCGGCAGTCCTATGCGGGCGGCGTCGAGGATTATGCGGTGGACACGATCGACCCGATCTGGCGGCGCGGCGTGCTGTTCGACGTGGCGCGCCTGGCGGGCGTCGACGCGCTCCCGGCCGATTTCGTGATTACGCCGGAGCATTTGCGCGATTGCGGCGGCGAGCCGCGCCCCGGCGACGTCGCGCTGATCCGCACCGGATGGGGCGCCTTCTGGCACGACGCCAGGCGATTCGTCACTGGTGGATCCGGCGCTCAGGCCCGCGGCCCGGGTCCGGGGATTGAAGCCGCCCGATGGCTAAGCGAGCGTGGAGTTTTCGCCGCCGGCTCCGATACGATCGCCTTTGAAAAGGTCCCCTCGAACATGGAGGTTCATGTTCACCTGCTGGTGGAATGCGGGATTCACATCATCGAGTGCCTGAATCTGGAAAACCTGCCGGTCCGGGAATTTACGTTTGTGGCGCTGCCGCTGAAGATTCGCGGCGGAACCGGCTCGCCCATCCGCCCCGTCGCGGTGGTCTAACCGGGCATCGCCCGCGCGGGAACGATCGCCCGTCACGCCGGCGCCCTAGCGCCCACGCGCCGCCCGAAGCTGTTGTTCGGCCCGCGCCGCATCCACGGGGCGCGAAAAGTAATATCCCTGGCCGGCGTCGCAGCCAAGCTTCGCCAGCGCTTCGGCCTGCTCCGGCCTTTCGATTCCTTCGGCCACCACGGTCATATTCAGGGCGTGCGCCAGCCGGATAATCGAATCCACGATGGTGTGGCTTTCCGGCTCCCGGCGCAGCCGCGCCACGAACGATTGATCGATCTTCAGCGAATTGAAACGCAGCGACTCCAGATAGCTGAAGGAGGAATAGCCGGTGCCGAAGTCGTCGAGCTTTAGCGCCACGCCCAGCGCCTGTATCTCCGCAAGCGCCTCGCGCGAGGACTCCAGATCGGTCATCAGCGCGCTTTCGGTCAGCTCCAGCCGCAGCGTTTCCGGCGGAATGCCGGTCTCTTTCAGACAGGCGCGGACCCGCTGGACCAATCCGGAATCGGCGAGCTGCTTCACCGAGAGATTCACGCTCATGGTGAGCGGCGGAACCGAAGGGAACCGCGCCTGCCATTTCTTCAACTGCCGGCAGGCCTCGCTCAGGATCCATTCGCCGAGGGGAATGATCATGCCGGATTCCTCAGCCAGGGGAATGAAAGAGCCCGGCAGGATGAGCCCCCGCTCGGGATGTTGCCAGCGCGCCAGCGCCTCAAACCCGAGGATGCGGCGAGTCTGAAGATCCACCTTGGCCTGATAGGCCGGAAACAGCTCCCCTTGCGCGATCGCGCGCCGCAGATCGCGGGTGAGCGCCAGGCGGACCAGCGCGCGCTCGCGCATCTCTTCTTCAAAGAGCTGCCAGCAGTTCTTGCCCCGCTGCTTGGCCCGGTGCATGGCCAGATCCGCGTCGCGCAGCACATCCTGGGCCGGCCGCGCGTCCTTGGCCGCCAGGGCGATCCCCAGGCTGGCGCTCAGCCGGACCTCATGGCCTTCGATCCGATAGGGCCGGCGGATCTCTTGCAGAATCGAATCGGCCAGCCGCGCCGCTGCGCCGCGATCCGCCGTGTTCAGGGCGACGGCGAACTCATCGCCGCCCATCCTGGCGACCGGCCCCGCGCCCGGCGGAGCCGCCTGTTCCAGCCGTTCCGCCGTCTGGCGCAGAATCAGATCGCCGGCCGCCGGCCCGACGCTGTTGTTGACCGCTGCAAATCCGTCCAGGTCCAGCACCAGCACCGCGAAGTCCGCGTTTGCGCTCTTCAACTCCGCGATGCGCTCAAGCAGTGCTCTCCGGCCGCCCAAACCGGTGAGCGCGTCGCGATCCTGACGGCCGGGCCGCGGGGCCGGCCGGGGCGCGCCGGCAAACCCCGCTTCCCGCTGCAAGGTATCCACAACCGCCTGGCTCTGATCGAGCGCCGTCACCAGAATGGCCGGCAGATCCTCCGGCGCGCAGGTCGCGCGCAGCAGCTTGAGCAGGTTCAATCCGTTCATGCCCGGCATGGTTGAATCGAGCAGCACCAGATCGTACTGCGCGCTCCCGATCTTTTCGATCGCGCGCGCCGCGCTCTCGGCGACATCCACCTCATAGCCCCGGCGGATGAGGCGCCGCGACAGCATATCCCGATTTTTCGCGTCCTGGTCGACGAGCAGCAGCCGCTCCGGTCCGGGCGTCACGATTCCAACCACCTCGCTCACCCTTCATTTCGGCCGGAACGGCGGCGCCATGAGCGGCATCCCGCAAATTTTTGGGGATCTTAACTTATTGGCCATCCATTGCTTCGGCCCGCCGCGAATCCGCCGCCGGCGCCATCTGTTATGCTGAATGGTTGGGTTCCACTGTACCCCTGAAATTCTGAAGCACGCCAGAGGTCCGTATGTCCGGTCATTCAAAGTGGGCGACGATCAAGCACAAAAAAGGCGCCCTCGACGCCAAGCGCGGAAAAATTTTCACACGTCTGATTAAAGAAATCACCATCGCCGCGCGCAACGGCGGCGATCCCAACTCCAACCCGCGCCTGCGCACCGCCATCGCCGCGGCCAAGGCGGAAAGCATGCCGGCCGACAACATCAAGCGCGCCATCATGCGCGGCACCGGCGAGTTGGAGGGCGGCCAGATCGAAGAAGTCATGTTCGAAGGCTACGGGCCCGGAGGCGCCGCCGTGCTGGTCCACGTCGCCACCGATAACCGCAACCGGACCGTCAGCGAAATCCGCCATCTGTTCTCGAAAAACGGCGGCAACCTGGGCGAGCAGGGCAGCGTTTCCTGGATGTTCGAGCGCAAAAGCCAGATCATCATCGACGGCGAGAAGGCCACCGAGGACCAGTTGATGAACATCGTCCTGGACGCCGGCGGCGAGGATCTCCGCAACGAGGGCGGCAACTGGGTGGTTCTGTCCCCGCCCGAGGCGCACGAGCAGGTGCTCGAAGCCATCCGCAAAGCCGGCATTCCGACCGAGGAAGCCAGCATCGCCATGATTCCCAAGAGCCTAGTCCGGCTGGAAGGAAAGAACGCCAGCGGCATGCTGAAGCTCAATGAGGTTCTGGAGGAGCACGACGACGTGCAGAGCGTGTACTCCAACTACGATATCGACGAAAAAGAGCTGGAAGCGTTGACGCAATAACCGGTCATGCGCGTACTGGGGATCGACTGCGGCTCGGAGCGGACCGGCTGGGGCATCGTCGAAAGCGACGGCCGGCGCCACTGCGTGCTCAGCCACGGCGTCATCTCCACCACCCCGCGCGATCCCTTGCAAACCCGTCTGGCCCGGATCGCCAGCGGCGTGCGCGAGGTGATCCGCCAGCATTGCCCCGACGCCGCCGCCGTCGAGGAGGTTTTTTATTCGCAAAACGTCAAGACCGCGCTCAAGCTGGCGCATGTTCGCGGCGTGGTGCTGCTGGCGATCGCCGAAGCGGGCGTGAAGTTCGGGGAATACTCGCCGCTGGAGGTCAAGATGAGCGTGGTGGGCTACGGCCGCGCCGAAAAACATCAGGTGCAGTTGATGGTGCGGACGCTCACCGGAGCGGGCATCGGCTCCGAGGACGCCGCCGACGCGGTTGCTGTCGCCATCTGCCACGCCAATCACGCCCACGCCGGGGTCGCCTGATGAGAACGCCGCGCAAATTCGCCGCAGCGCTGCCCGGCCTGGCTTTCGCCGCCGCCGTCTTGGCCGGCGATCCGCAGATTATCTACACCAAATCGTTTCCCGGATCCGATCCCGCCTACGTCGAAGTCACCATCGATAAATCAGGGCAGGTCGCCTACCGCGAAGCGCCCGACGACGATCCGGAAACCTTCCAGCTCGATGCCCCCTCCACCGCGCAGATCTTCGATCTGGCCGAAAAGCTGGATCACTTTTCGCATCCTCTCGAATCGGGCCTGAAGGTCGCCAACATGGGGATGAAAACCCTCCGCTGGCAGGACGGCGGCAAAGGAAGCGAGGCGAAATTCAACTATACGCTGGAGCCGGACGCCCGGGCCCTTCAGGACTGGTTCGAGCGGATCAGCGAAACCGAGCGCCTGCTGGCGGCATTGCGGCGCGCCGTCAAGCACGACAAACTCGGAGTCGATAGCGCGCTGCTGAACATCTGGTCGGCGTGGGATCACAAACGCCTGGCCGGCGCTGAGCAGTTTCTGCCGCTGCTCGATCAGGTCGCCCAAAGCGACCTCTACATGCATATGGACCGGGAGCGCGCCGCCGAGCTGGCCGAACAGATCCGCGCCGCCCATCCCAAGCCATGACGGTGTTGCCGAACTCACCCATCCGGCGGCTCATCCCGCTGCTTGCGGTTCTGGTTTTCACCGCCCCGGCGCGCGCGCAGGAGTCTGGCCAACCCGGCGGCGAGGCCGCCGATCTCGCCAAAGCCATCCAGGAAAGCGGCAACAGCCCCATCGATCTGACCCGCGCGCTGGAGGCGTTCCTGGCCAAATATCCGCAAAGCCCGCAGCGCGGCCAGATCATGGGGATCCTGGCGCGCGCGGCTATTGATCTCAAAGACGACCGGCGCATCGTCCAATACGGCGAGCAGGCCCTGGCCGCCTCGCCCGGGGACATGCTCATTCTCGACCGCGTGGCGCGCAGCCTGCTGGCGCTGGGGGGCAAGGAAAACGCAGGCACCTCGCTGAACTTTTCGCGCGCCTTTGAGCAAAACATCCGCAACGCGCCGCCGCCCGCCGGCGCCGACGCCGGACGACGCCAGGACGACCGCGACCGCGGTCTGGCCCGCGCGCTGGTTTATCAGTCGCGCGCCCAGTCGATTCTTGAAAACAAGAAAGAAGCCGAGCGCCTGGCCGGCCAGGCGTTTCAAATCTATCCTTGCGAAGAGACCGCCCGCGTCTGGTCGGAGGCGCTTGAGGCCAATGGCCGCCTCGGCGAAGCGATCGAAAGCCTCGCCGATGCCTTCGCCGTCCCCGACGCCCGCGCCCTTGCGTCCGACCGCTCCGCCGACCGGCGAAAGCTGGGCGAGCTGTACCGCAAGCGGCATCACAGCGAAAAAGGCTTGGGCGATCTGATCCTGGCCGCCTACGACCGCACCTCGGCGATGCTCCAGGAGCGCGAAAAGCGGCTGGCCGCGCTCGATCCCAATCTCACCGCCACGGACCCTTTGCAATTCCGGCTTACCGGACTGGACGGCAAGACACTGACGCTCGCCGATCTCAAGGGCAGCGTGGTGATTCTGGACTTCTGGGCCACCTGGTGCCAGCCCTGCCGCATCCAGCATCCGCTGTACGAAAAAGTGAAGGAGCGGTTTAAGGACCGCCGCGACGTCGTTTTTCTCTCCATCGACACCGACGAAGACCATTCGCGCGTCGCGCCGTTCCTCGATCAGCAGAAATGGAGCAAGACGGTCTATTTCGAGGACGGGCTACAGCGCCTGTTGCAGGTCACCTCGATTCCGACCACCGTACTGTTCGACAAGCAGGGCCGGGTGGCCAGCCGGATGAACGGATTTCTGCCCGGCAATTTTGTCGAGCAGTTGAGCGAAAGGATCCAGAACGCCCTGGATGGAAAGTAGCCGGTCCGGTCAACGGATCAGGGCTTCCAGCAGCGCGTACGTTCCGGACTGCACGTGGCTGTGCAGCAGAACCGCCAGGATCCCCGCCGCGCCGGCGGCGCAGGCCGGCAAAGCCCAGGATACGCGCGGGGCGGGGCGCGCCGGCGGAGGCCAATCGCCCAGCAGCCGCTCGACCCGCAACTTCAGGTCTTCTTCGGTCAGCGAAGTGACGAGTTCGAATTTCGCGCCCGCGCCCAACCGCGCCACGCGGACCAGCGCGGAGGCCAGCGCCAGGGCGCGCCGCGGCTCGCCGCTCACCGCCTCATCGTCGGCGGCCCACTCGGCGAATCTCTTCCAGGCCCGCTCCAGGCCCGCCAGCGGGCGGAAAAACGCGAACGAATCCGGCGCCAGCAGCATCAACAGCCGCTTCAAGTTGTCCCGCGAGGCAGCATGCGCGTACTCATGCCTGAGCGCCGCATCCAACTCTTCCGGCGAAAGCAGGCGCGGGATCTCCTGCGATAAAATCAGCCGCGGCCGGATCACTCCCCCCAGCGCGATCCGCAAACCCGCCGCGCGCCGCGAGCGCCGGACGGCCAGCGCCGAGCGGATCAGGGCATGAAGCACGGCGGCGATTGCAACCAGCGCGGCCAGCAGGCACGCGGGGCCCACCGGTTCGCCATCGCCTTCCGGCTCGAACCGCAGATAACTCGGCACGCCGAGCGCCGCCACCGCCAGCAGCGCCACCGCCGCCGGCGCCATCCGCAGCATCCACAGCAACCGCGCCGCCGAGCGCGCCCGCAGCCCGGCCGCCGCGCGGATCACGGCCGGCGCGGCGCCGCCCACCGCCATCGCCGCGGCCCAATTGACGATCAGGAAGCCGGCCAGCGAAACACAACCGAGTTTGAAGCCGTAGCTCACTTTTTCCTTTGCCGCTCCAGTTCGCGGCGCTTCCGCCGGATCTTCCGCTCCAGATCCTCCAGCAGCGATTGGTCCTGTTCGCACACCGCTTCCACCAGAGAGGAAATCAGCAGATCGCTCGATCTCCGCCGGTCCGCCAACAGACTCCTCACCAGTTGGCCCGCCAGCTTTTGCTCCCATTCGGCGCGGGTCATCCGCGGCGAGTAAACAAACGCCCGCTCCGCTTTCCGTCGCTCCAGCAGCCCTTTCTTAAAAAGACGGTCGAGCGTCGTCATGACCGTGGTGTAGGCCAGCGGGCGCTCCATCCGCTCGACGATATCGCGCACGCTCGATTCCCCGCGCGACCACACCAACTCCATCACCTGATGCTCCAGATATCCCAGCGGCGCGGGTTTTCGCGGACGGAACAAACCGATCACGACTTCTGGCTGTGGCGCACGATGCTCGTGTAGGCGATGCGCGTCCAGGCGTCCGGTTTGAAGGCGCCGTGCCCGAACTTGCCGTCGAAATCCTTGGTTGGCGCGGCGGCCACGGCTTCGTCCGCCGATTTTCCTTCTTGGATCAATTTCTCCAGCCGCTGCGTCACCGTCGAAAGCATCTCGCCGGCCGCCTTCACATCCTCTTTCGACGCCAGCGGCCCGTGCCCGGGAATCACTTTTGTTTTCGCGTCGCAGCGCCGGGCGATCTCTTCGGCGGCGCGCGCCATTCCGCCCACCCAGCCGCCGGTCGAATAATCGATCACCGGGTAAAATCCGTTGAACAACAGATCGCCCGTATGCAGGACGTTGGCGTCGGGAAAGAACAGGTACGTGTCGCCGTCGGTGTGCGCGGTGGGAATGTGAACGTACTCGATTTTTTCCTTGCCAAACGTCATCTTCCCGCCCTTGGGAAATTCCTGCGTCGGCAGGCCCTGCGGCTTCAGCGGTTCGAAGGTGCGATTCATGGACTCCATGGTGGTCCGCACGCTCAAACGCTTCCTGACGTTTTCCTGCGCCATGATCTTGACGCCCCGGGCGCCCAGCGTTTCATTGCAGCCGATGTGATCGAAATGCCAGTGTGTGTTGAACAGCAGCGCGACCGGATGCGCGTCCACCTGCTGGCCCACCGCGCCGAGCAGATCCGCGGCGCGGTCCGGCAATCCGCCGTCGATCATCATCAGGCCGCTATCGCTCAGGATTACGCCGACGTTTCCGCCATCGCCCGATATCATGGTGATGCGGTCGGAAAGACGCGTGGCTTTGATCGGCGCCGTCGCGTTCTGGCCGAACGCTCTCGATCGAATGGAGAAAGCGGCGGCTCCGCCCGCCAGCGCCGCGAAAAACTCGCGCCGGTTCCAATGCTTGTAAGCCATAAGGGAAGCTTAACCGATTCCGGCCGCCTTTGAATAGCGCTCGATTCGTATGCTTCGCCAGCCGGGGAGTGGTCGCCGAAGGCCGCCCTCCGATCCGGCCCTCGGCTGCATTGAGAATGACACAATCCGGCGCCGCGACCAATAGTGCTTTATTGCTATTTTCGGCGCGATCGGTACTAAGCGGCGTAATTCGGTACTACGCTGGTTAATATTGCGGGGAGGAAACAGAAATACTCCGGCTCCGCTCCGCTCAATCCTCCACGTACCACGACCGGAAGCGCCTCCTCGGCGGAAAAAACCGGATCAGCAGCATTCCCGCCAAAAATCCCCCAATATGCGCAAAAAACGCCGTTCCGCCGCCCGAAAAATCGTTCTCCCCCAGCGATCCGAACCCGTTGAAGAACTGGATCGCGAACCACCACAGCAGCAGAAACGCCGCCGGAAGTTCCATTGTGGTGATGAAAAAGAAGATCGGCACCAGCGTAATAATGCGGGCGCGCGGAAATTTCACCAGGTAGGCGCCCATCACTCCGGCGATCGCGCCGCTCGCTCCGATGGTCGGCACGCGCGAGTAGGGATTGAAAATGAGATGCACCACCGCCGCCAGCATGCCGCACAACAGGTAAAAAAACAGGTATTTCGCGCCGCCAATCAGATCCTCAATGTTGCGGCCGAAGACCCACAGAAAAAGCATATTCCCGATCAGGTGCAGCCAGCCGCCGTGCAGAAACATTGAGGTGAAAATCGACTCCAGCCGCAACCGGTCCGGCACAATCCCGAACTCCCGGACCAGTTCGTTCAGCCCGGACGGGGTCAGCATTACTTCGTACAAGAAAATGACCGTATTGACCGCGATCAGACTTGCCGTGACCGTCGCCGCCGAATAGGCCCGTTCGGTGGACCGGAGGGGAATCATGCGCGGCAGCTGCGCGCCGCAAAGTCGGGATGAACGCGCCGCGAATTTCCGGAGCTTTCCATCAGCGCCCGCGCCTGCTCGAAGGTTGCGATTCCGCCCCGCGCGCCGATCCGCGTGCAGTTTAAAGCGGCCATCGCATTTGCAAACTCCAGTGTTTCGCGCATCGCCATGCCCTTGAGCACAGCATAACAGAACGCCCCGTGAAAGACGTCTCCGGCGCCCGTCGTATCCACGCAATTGACGACAAAAGCCGGGGAATAAACGAATCCCTCGCCGGCGACCCGCGCCAGCGCCCCGTGCGCGCCCAGCGTCATGGCCGCCACCCGCATCCCGTATTCGTTCTGGATCAGCTCCAGCGCGCGGAAAGGGTCGCGCTCGCTGGTCCACTGCGCCGGAAAATCGGAGCTCGCGACCAGATAATCGACGCACGCCAGTACGCGGTCGAAGCCATGATAGATCGTGTCGATGTCGACGCTCACCGGGATTCCGAGCCCGCGCGCGATCCGCGCCGCCTTTTCCACCGCCGGCGTGTCGTGGCCGTCGATATGCAACATGCGCGCGCCGGCGATCTTTTCGGGCGTGATGCTCGCGGCTTCGAGTCTCAGGCAGTCGGGCCGCGACCAAAAAACCGTCCGCTCGCCCGTCGACCGGTCGATGATGATGTACGCCGTCTGGTTCGGACAATTGGCGCGAATCTCCACATCGTCCAGATTGATGCCGGTCTCGCGCAGGCTGGCAAGCTGCACCCGCCCGCGTTCATCGTCGCCCACCGTGCCGATATATTTCACCCGCAGGCCGAGCCGGGCCGCGGTCGCCATCGCGCTCGCCACCTGCCCGCCCGGACTGATAATTTCCTGCTGGATCAGCTCCTTGCCGGCATACGCGGGAAAATGCGCAACCAAAATCAACGTATCGGTGGCGTTCAGGCCGACGCCAACCAGGTCGAATGGGGGGTTCACTGGATGAAATCGAGTATCGCACGCGCCGCCGCGTCGCCGGGCCGGGCCAGATCCCGAATCTGGGACCAATGATCTTCGCGCTCCACATAAACCAACCGCGCCGGGACGAACTTCTCCCGCAGCGCCGCGGCGAACCGGCGCGCCTGCTCCGGCAGCCCGAACGCATCCCATTGGCAGTAGGTCAACAAAAAGGGCGGCGCGCCGCGATGGATATGATCGATCGGCGACGGATCGTCGTCGGCGTTCTGAAACTCGGCGAGACTGCCGACGTCGTACAAACCGCTGATCGAAATCACGCCCCGCACCGCGCCGCGCTCCAACCCATACTTCGGATCGAGAGCGACCAGCGATGCCAGATGCCCGCCCGAGGAATGCCCGGCGAGATAAACTCGCGCCGGATCGCCGCCATATTCGGCAATGTGGCGCCGCACCCAGCGGAACACCGCCGCCGCGTCTTCGGGCTGCGCCGGATACGGATCTTCAGGCATGAGGCGGAAATCCGGGATCGCCACGCCGATGCCCGCCTGGGCGAACCGGACGCCGAGCGGCGTATATTGCGAGCGATCCCCGCTTCGCCACGCTCCTCCGTGCAGGAAAACCATCACCGGAAAATTTTTTTTCCCCGTCGGCAGATAGAGATCGAGCTTCCGCCGATCGTCCGCGGCGGCGTACGCCAGGCCCCGGCGAATCTCCACCTCCTCCGGAACCGGCCCCACGGGAACGCTCTTCAGCGCGCGGGCTTGGAGGTGAATCGGCATCGTGTTCAGCCACTCGAACGTTTCGCCGTCCAGCGTCAGCCAGGCGCGCATCCGGTAATCGCCGGGCTCCTTCACCGGATAGCTCAAGCGCCGCGCCGCCGTTTCCTCCACCACCGACCCATTCCGTTCCAGCGCGATCTTGGCCGGAATCGGCAGATTCACCAGCAGCCGCGTGCCCGCGCCGAGCGGCGCGGCGTCGCCGATGTCGTACACGCCGGCCTCCGTTTCGGCGACGAAAAAAAATCCCGCCGGATCGCACAGCCAGTCCGCTGCCTGGTAAAACCGCCCCCGGGTGATGGATGCGGTGATGGCCTCCGCCGTGAGTTCTCGCGCCAGGACGTGCGTGCTGAAGCTGCGAAATTGCAGTTCCGGGTGCGAGCCGAGCGCGGCGCCCGCCAGCGCGAACACTTCTTCGGGAAATTGTTTGAACGCGGAGTTCAGATGCTTCGCTTGGGCCGCTCCCGGACGCGCGGGCGCGGGCAGACCCGCGGGAGCCTTCATCACCAGCACGCCGCGCCGCATCGCCGCGCCGTCTTGCGCAGTGAACAAGACATCGACGCCCGCGGCCTGCGCGGCGTCCGCCTGCCCGGCGTCGCCCGCGGCCCCGCGGAAATCGCGGTACACCCCGGGCAGCGGCGCCGCGATCCGCTCCTTCATCCACTGCACGCGCTGCTGGTGGATGGCCTCCAGGTGAGATTCAAAGGACCCGGCAAACAGCGCAAGCGCCGCGCCGGTAAAGGCGGGGACAAGGCCTCCCGCCGCCCTACTCCTTCGCCGCCGGAATTTCGTACAGGTAGATGACGTGGCTGTTGGCGCCATCGGTCCGGTCGACCTTGGCCGCCTTCCATCCCGGAATCGGATAATCGTGCGAAACCACGCGCGCGCCCGGCTTCAGATACTGCTCCAGATGCGGCCGCAGCCGGGAGTTCAACTGGGTCGAAAGATAAATGGCCACCACGTCGGCGCCGCTGAAATCCACATTCAGCAGATCCCCGGCAATCACGCGCGCCTGCGATTGTAATCCGGCTCGCGCAATCGCGTTCTGCGCCTTGGCCGCCAGCTTCGGCGAGATCTCCACGCCCACCGCCTTCACCTGATAGCGTTTCACCGCCGCCAGCAGGATGCGCCCGTCGCCGCAGCCTAAATCATAAAGCGTCTCTCCCGGCTTGATCTGCGCCAGGTCAAGCATCCGGTCCACCACGCGGACCGGGGAGGAGACATAGGGCGCGAGTTTGTTGGTGAACAGGGGGTCCTGCGCCAGTGCGGGTAAAGCCGCGACCGCGAAAATCACGCCCGCTGCGGCCTTGTTCAGCAAGAGCCTGGCCAGCGGCTTCCGGACGGCGCCATCAGAACGCATAACCATCGCCAAAGCGTCTACCTCGAACCACCACCCTGCGGAACCCCGGGCTTGAACTGCCCGGACTGCTTCGATTTTACTATACGCGCCACCATCTCGGATACGGCAAACCACAGGTCGCGCGGCCGGCTGATGGTGTACTCGGTTCCCTTAAACACCTTAATCGCCCGGCTGATCGAGTCGCGCCACGGGATCGATTGCGGGTTCAAGGCGTAGTTCATATAGAACACAGGATAATCGACGTCCGCCAGGGGCTTTAAAGTTTCCTCCGGAACCGCTTCGTCGAGCATCACCTTGGGGCCGGCAAACACCACCGCGTCCGGATGATCGTCCGTTTTCATCTCTTTCAGAATCAGATTGCTCAAAAACTCCGTTTCGCTGTGCTTCTGGGCCAGTTTTTTCAGATCGACCGTGCCCAGCTTGATCGAACGAATCGCCTCCCCAAGCGCCGGAAAATCGATCTTATCTTCGCTTTTTTGCCGGTAAACGATGCGCTGCTCCTGCATGTTGAAGGCGACGATGGAAAAGCTGGAAAACCGCGGCTCCCGCGAAATCTGCCGCAGAATCGACACCAGGGCGATCGTATCGATGGGCCGGAACGCCGCCGCGTCCCAATGCTGCGGTGCGAAGTTCACCAGCAATTTCAGCCTCAGCCCGCCCGCGGGCCGCTCCACCGGCGGCTCATCCCGGAACTGCTCGGCGTCGGTGGCCTGCACCGCGGCCGCGGGGATGGTCAAGGCGATCTGCTTGTCCTTGGGCGCCAGAGCGGCCTGCTCGTCCCAGTAAAACGAGCAAACGCGCTCGGCCCGGTCCCGCATCAGCCAGTCGATATGGTAGCTGCCCTCGCCGATGTCGAAAACCCCGCTCAGGGTCGCGTCCCCGCGCGCGTCGTCGTCGATGGCGGGCACCCGGAAATGTTGGACGAAATAGGTCGGCCGGTCTTTTTGGCCCTCCGGCGTCACCCGGAACAAAACCGTGAGCTGGTTTTCTTCTCCGCTTAACTCCTTCAGTGGGACGTTGACTTCATAACCGGCGTGGAAACGCAGATCGAAGCCGAGCTCCGGTTTTTCCGGCGTAACGCTACACGGCAGGTCCTTGCGTACCTCCTGCTCTTCCAGCACCGCCATATCGGTCGCCTGGATCCGCACCGGCCCGCCGGAAGCAAACAACAGCGTCTGCGCGTGCGCAACTCCGGCGAGCCAAAGCAACCCCGCCCCCTCGCCGAGCCGTAAGTTCATGCCTCGCATCTCGTATTATGGCCGAAATCGCAAAATCTTCAACCCAAAATAGCGCGCAACCGGCCCGCCCGCAGGCCCGGGTCAGGAGCCGCGGGCGCTAAGTGGTGTGATGAACAAGACCTTATAATCGTTCTCAGATGCTGTTTCGCCTTTTGGCGATTCCCAACCTGCGCGTCTTCGTCAATGCGCCGCTTGCCCGTTACAACCGATTCGAGATCGGCGGGCCGGCTCGCGCCCTGCTGGACGCCGCCGATGAAACGGCGCTGGCGCAGGCCTGGCGCACTTTGCGCGATTACGGCTGGCCGCACCAGGTGATCGGCGGGGGCACCAACCTTATCGTCGACGACGCCGGCTTCCCCGGGGCGGTTCTGCGCTACACGGAGAACTCCATCCGTTTCGAGGGAACCACTGTCGAGGCCGGCGCGGGGGCGGTTCTTCAAGACCTGGTCGATGCGACGATCGACCGCGGATTGCGGGGGCTGGAGACGATGACCGGCATTCCCGGCTGGGTCGGCGGCGCGGTCTATGGCAACGCCGGAGCCTACGGCCATTCCATCGAGGAACGCGTCGCGCGCGTGCGCTTTTTCGACGGCGAGTCGGTTCGCGAGTTCGGCCGCGTCCAATGCCGGTTCGCCTATCGCGACAGCGCTTTTAAACACTGCAAAAACTGGATTATTCTTTCCGTGACGCTGCAAATGGAGGCCGCTGATCCCGCCGCCCTCAGGTCGCTCGCCAACGGCATTCTGAAGATCCGCAACGAAAAATATCCTCCCTCGATGCGCTGCGCGGGAAGCATTTTCAAAAACCTTCTGCTCGCGGAGCTGCCGGAAAGCGCGCGCGCCCGGATTCCCGCGCAGGTGATCCGCGAAGGCAAGGTTCCGGCGGCGTTCTTCCTGGAGCAGGTCGGCGCGAAAGGACGCTCCAACGGCGCGATCCGCGTCGCCGATTATCACGCCAATCTGATTTACAACAGCGGCGGCGGCTCGGCGCGGGAGCTGAAAAACCTGATTTTCGAGCTGAAGGCGCGCGTCCGGGAGCAGTTCGGCCTGGAGCTTGAGGAAGAAGTCCAGTACATTCCCGCCGCGCCGCAACGTTAGCCTCCCTGTTTTACCCGTAAAATCTACCGTCCTGACTGTATGAATCTCTATAGATTTATCTAACTTATTCAAGGAAATTCTCAGGCGTATGCCCAGCGATCCTACGGGAAAATCATCTCATTTTTGGTTAAAAATGAAACCGCTATTGCCCCCGCGGTGTCTTGAAAAGTAGAAAGACATTGTGGAGGTGAAAACCAAAATGGCGGATGATGCAATGCGTGATCCTTCCGCGTATCCTGCGGGGGCGCGAATGGGAGAACGCTTCAATCTGGAAAGGGCATGCTGGGGAGCGATCTGGGCTGGCAGCATGGTCACCATGGGCGTGGAGCTTCTGTTTCTTTCCTTTGGCGTGTTTATCGATGGCCTGCTCGGCGGATCGGCTGCCTGGACGATGGCCTGGTATCTGGTGACGATGGCGATCTCCTTCTATGCCGGCGCGGCGGCCGCGGCTCGCCTCGCCGATGCGCCGGCGCGGGATATCTGCCTGATGAACGGCCTGGCGGCCTGGGGCGTGGCGACCCTCGCGACGGCCATCCTCGGCGCCGCCGGCGCGGTGGCGTTGCTTAAGACCGCCCTGCCGGCCAGCCAGATGCTGCACTGGAGCGGCGCCGAACAGTGGGGCGGCGTGATCTGGGGCGGCGTTCTGCTGAGCCTGATCACGGCCTATCTCGGCAGCGGAAGCACCCTGCGCGGCCCGGTCTCCGCCACGCACCACGAAACCCCGGCGTCGGCGATGCGGCGGGCGAGCTGACGTCCTCCCTCGCTCGTTCGCTGCCGCGCTGCCGGGATCGCTGGATTCAGAGCCACGCGGAGCGGCAACAAGCGCGGCGCACGGCCACCTCCTCGGTGACTGCGCGCCGCGCTTCCCTTTCCTCGTTTTCCAACCCTTGAAGATTACGCGGGCGTGGGCGCGGGCTGTTCGGCCGGCTTGGCGGACTTCCTGCGCCCGGCCAGCCACGCCTGCATCCGCGCCATGTAGGTGTAAAAGACCGGCGTCAGATACAGCGTCACCAGTTGCGAGAACATCAACCCGCCGACCACCACCAGCCCCAGCGACTGCCGCGCTTCCCCGCCGGCCCCCCAGCCCACCGCGATCGGCACCGCGCCGAGCAGCGCCGCCATCGTCGTCATCATGATCGGCCGGAAACGGATCAGGCAGCCTTGATAGATCGCCTGTTCCGGCGCCATGCCCTGGTTCCGCTCGGCGTCCAGCGCGAAATCGATCTGCATAATCGCGTTCTTCTTCACAATGCCAATCAGCATGATCAGGCCCACGAACGCATAGATGTTCAGGTCGAGATGGAAAATATACAGCGTCAGCAGCGCGCCGAAGCCCGCCGAGGGCAGCCCGGAAAGAATCGTGATCGGGTGGATATAACTCTCATACAAAATCCCCAGCACGATGTAGACGACCACGATCGCGATCATCAGCAACACCCACAAATTGCCGAGCGAGCTCTCAAAGGCCTTCGCCGCGCCCTGGAAGCTGGTGCTGATCGTGTTCGGCAGCGTCGCCGCCGCAATCTGCCGGATCTTTTCCGTCACCGGACCGAGCGCCACCCCCGGCTGCAAGTCGAAGGAGATGGTCACGGCGGTGAGCTGGCCGTTGTGGTTGATGGCCTGCGGGCCCACGTCGGTCTTAAGCGTCGCCAGCGTGTCCAGCGGCACCATCTGATTGTTGCTCCCCTTGAGGTACAGCATCGAAAGCACGTCCGGATTGGACTGAAACTGCGGCTTCAGCTCCAGCAAAACCTCGTATTCGTTGATCGCCGCGTAAATGGTCGACACCCAGTGCGGCCCGTAGGCGTCGTAGAACGCGCTTTCAATGGTGTTGGCGCTGATCTGGAGCGCGCCGGCCTTGTCGCGGTCGATCTGCACCTCCACCTGCGGGCTGGTGATCGCCAGATCGCTGGTCACGTCGCGCACGCCGGGAATCTTGGCGATCTCCTCCTGCATCTTTTGCGAGTAGGAGAACAGCTCCGGCTTGTTGGGCGACTGCATCGAGAACTGATACAGGCTCTTGCTCACCTGGCCGCCGATGCGGATCGTCGGCGGATTCTGCAAGTAGACCTTCATGCCCGGCACCTCCGCCAGCTTCGGCTGCAACCGGCGGATAATCTCATTCACCCCTTCCTTGCGCTGCGCGCGCGGCTTCAGGCGGACCAGCATCTGCCCGAAGTTCGGACCGCCCACGGTTTGCGCCGCGGTTCCGCCCACGGTCGACATCAGCGCTTCCACGTTCGGATCCTGCCGGATCAGGTCCGCCACCTGCTGCTGGTACTGCACCATCTGGTAGTAGGAAGTACCTTGCAGCGCCTCCGTGGTCACCGCGATCTGATCGGTGTCCTGGTCGGGAATGAAGCCCTTGGGGATGTCCACGAACATCCACCCGGTGGCCACCAGCACGATCACGAAGGTGGCCATGGTGAAGACGCGATGCCGCAGGCAAACCTTGAGTGTGGCGTCGTAGGCCCGCAGCATCCCGTCGAAGAATTTTTCCGTGGCGTGATAGAGCCAGCCATGGCGCTGGTGCTCGGGCGCGCGCAGAAACCGGCTGCACAGCATCGGCGTCAGCGTCACCGAGACCACGCCCGAAATCAAAATGGCCACGCAGATGGTCACCGAAAACTCGCGGAACAGCCGTCCCAGAATGCCGCCCAGAAACAGCACCGGAATGAACACCGCCGCCAGCGACAGCGTCATCGAAACGATGGTGAATCCGATTTCCTTGGATCCCACCAGCGAGGCGGCCAGCGGCTTCTTGCCCATCTCCATGTGGCGGAAGATGTTTTCCAGCATCACAATGGCGTCGTCCACCACGAAGCCCACCGAAAGGATCAGCGCCATCATCGACAGGTTGTCCAGACTGTACTTGAGCAGGTACATCACGCTGAACGTCCCGATGATGGAGAACGGCAGCGCCAGACTGGGGATGATCGTCGCCGATACGTTGCGCAGGAAAAGGAAGATCACCGCGATCACCAGCCCCAGCGTCAGCAGCATCGTGAACTGAACGTCCTTGTACGATTCGCGGATGGTGTCGGAGCGGTCGTACAGAATGTCCATGTGCACGGTCGGCGGCAGTTCCTGCTTGAAGATCGGCAGCAGCTTCTTGATGTTGTCGGCCACCTCGATGGTGTTGGTGCCGGGCTGCCGCTGGATCCCCAGCACGATCGCGCGCTGCTCGTCGTCGTGGGTGTAGAACCACGACGCCGTATAGCGGTCCTGCACCCCGTCCACCACGTCGCCCAGATCCTCCAGACGCACCGGAGCGCCGTTGCGGTAGGCCACCACCATGCGCTTGTACTGCGCCGCGTTCATCAACTGCCCGCTCGCCTGAAGCGTGAAAGCCCGCTGCGGCCCGGTGATCTGCCCGGTCGGCAGGTTCACGTTCCAGGTCTTCAGCGCGTTTTCCACGTCGTTGATCCCGATCTGATGGGAGGCCAGCGCATGCGGATCCATCTGCACGTGCACCGCGTACTTCTGCTGGCCCAGCACCTGCACCTGCGCCACCCCGCTCGACATCGAGATCCGCTGCGCCACCCGCGTCTCGGCGTATTCGTCCAGCGTCCACAGCGGGACCTGCTTCGAGGTCAGCACCAGATAAATGATGGGCTGATCGGCCGGATTGACTTTGGTGAACGTCGGCGGCGTGGGCATGCCCTGCGGCAGAAGCCTCGCCGCCTGAGTGATGGCGGCCTGCACGTCCACCGCCGCCCCATCCATGCTGCGCGTCAGCGCGAACTCCAGCGTGATCTGCGTCGATCCCAGCGAGTTCACCGAGGTCATCTGCTCCAGGCCGGCGATCGTCGAAAACTGGTTTTCCAGCGGAGTCGCCACCGCCGAGGACATCGTCTCCGGGCTCGCCCCCGGCAGGCTCGCCGTAATGAGCAGCGTCGGAAAATCGACGTTCGGCAGATCGCTCACCGGCAGCGCCCGGTAGGCCACCACGCCGAACAGCGCGATGGCCGCCATCAAAAGGCTGGTCGCGATCGGGCGGCGGATAAAGGTTTCGGAAAAATTCATCGTATCGCTTCGCTTAAAAACACAGGCCTGGCCGGCTCCGCGTCAATCTCCATAGGCCGGCTCCGCCTCGATCGTCTCCGGATGCCGCTTTCTCCACCACTCGAGCAGCGCCGACATATACGTGTAAACCACCGGAGTCAAATACAACGTCACCATCTGCGAGATCAGCAGGCCCCCGCAGACCGCCAGCCCCAGCGGACGCCGCGCTTCCCCTCCCGAGCCGTAGCCCAGCGCCATCGGCACCGCGCCCAGCAGCGCCGCCCAGGTCGTCATCATGATCGGGCGGAAGCGGATCAGGCAGCCTTCATAAATCGCCTCGGCCGGCGTTTTGTTCCCCTTGCGCTCGGCTTCCAGCGCAAAGTCAATCTGCATGATCGCGTTCTTCTTCACCAGGCCGACCAGCAGCACCAGCCCGACGAAGGAATAAATGTTCAGATCCACGTGGAAAACGATCAGCGTCGCCAGCGCGCCCAGGCACGCCGACGGAAGCCCCGAAAGAATCGTGAACGGATGAATGTAGCTTTCATACAGCACGCCAAGCACGATGTACACCACCCCGATGGCCACAATCAGCAGCACCGTCAGGTTCTTGAGCGAGGCCTGAAACACCTGCGCCGTGCCGGTGAACATCACCTGCATGGTGTCGGGAAGCGTGCGCGCCGCCACCGCGCTCAGCCGGTCCACCGCTTCGCCCAGCGAAACCCCGTCCTTCAAGTTGAAGGAGATGGTTACCGAGGGCAGCACCGAGGTGTGGTTGATCGTCTGCGGCATCGCATCGTCCTTGATCTTCACCACTTCCTTCAGCGGAATCAGCGCGCCATTGGAGGCATGGAAATAAATCTTGGACAGGTAATCCGAATAGGCCTGATATTTCTGCTGGATCTCCATCAGGACCTCGTACTGGTTGGTGGGCGAATAGATGGTCGAGCTCCACTTGGGGCCGTAGCCGGCGTACAGCGCGTTCTCGATCTGCGTCACGTCCAGGCCCAGCGAGGCCGCCCGGTCCCGGTCCACAATCACGTTCACCCGCGGGCTCTTGATCTGCAAATCGGTGTTCACGTCGACCACGTAATCGGTCTCCTTCTGCACCGCCTCCAGCAGCCGGTTTGACTCCCGCGCCAGCGCCTCCGTGTCCGGGCTCAACACCGTCAGCTCATAGGCCGCCCGCGAGCCGCGCGTGCCGATATTGATCGTCGGCGGAACGCGCATGAACGTCTGGAATCCCGGAAAGCGGCCGATCTTGGGCCGCAGCTCGTCCATCACCTGCGCCATGGTCAGGCGGCGCTGGTTGGCCGGCTTGAGGATAATGTTCATGCTGGCTTCGTTGCCGCCGTGCCCGCCGAACCCCCCGCCCACGCTGGACATGAACGTATCGACGTTGGGATCGTTGGCCACAATGTCCGCCACAGCCTGCTGGTACTTCAGCATTTCGTAAAACGAAGTGCCTTGCGCCGCCACCATCTGCAAATTGATCTGGTCGATGTCCTGATCCGGAATGAATCCCTTGGGAACCTTGGCGAACAGATACAGCGTCGCGCCGATCACCACGAAGAACATCACCGCCATCACCGGCCGGTATCTCAAAACCCGCTTCAGGCTCCATTCATAAAGCTGGAACTGGCGGTTGAAGAACCACTCGGTGGCCCGGTAAATCACGTTGTGGCGCTGGTGGGGATCGTGCGCCTTCAGAAAACGGCTGCACAGCATCGGCGTCAAGGTGATCGAAACCAGGCCCGAAATCAGAATCGCCACCGTGATCGTCACCGCAAACTCCCGGAACAGGCGCCCCAGAATTCCGCCCATGAACAGAATCGGGATGAACACCGCCGCCAGCGAGACGGTCATGGATACGATGGTGAAGCCGATCTCTTTGGAACCCTTCAGCGCCGCCTCAAACGGCGGCTCGCCCAGCTCGATGTGCCGCACGATGTTTTCCAGCATCACGATCGCGTCGTCCACGATGAAGCCGATCGCCAGAATCAGCGCCATCATCGACATGTTGTCCAGGCTGAAATCCAGCGTCGCCATCAGCGCCAGCGTGCCCAGCACCGTGAACGGCAGCGCCAGCGAGGGAATCGTGGTGGCCGAGACGTTCCTCAGGAAAAAGAAGATCACGCCCACCACCAGCACCAGCGTGATCAGCATGGTGATCTCGATGTCGTCGAACGCCCGCCGGATGCTCACCGAACGGTCGCCCCGGACCATCAGCGTCAGCGCCGGCGGAAGCTGCTGCCGGAACAGCGGAATCAGCGCCCGCACCCGGTCGGTCACCTCCACCGTGTTGGTCCCCGGCTGCCGCATCACCATCAGCGTCACCGCGCGGTTGGCGTGCAGCTTGTTCGTCTTCTCGTCGCGCGTGTAAACCCAGGCAGCCTGCTTGTCATCCTGCACGCTGTCGATCACGCGGGCCACGTCCTCCAGATGAACCGGGCGCCCGTTCTGATACGCAATGGTCAGCTTGCGGAACTGCGCCGCGTTGTAAAGCTGGCCGTTGGCGTAGATGTTGTACTCCATCTTGGGCCCGTACAGCGTCCCCAGCGGGCTGTTGACGTTCCACTGATTGAGCTGGTTGTCGATGTCGTTCAGCCCGATGTGCAGCGCCGCCAGCGCGTCCGGATCCAGTTGCACCCGCACCGCGTATTTCTGCTGCCCCATCACCTGCACCTGGGAAACCCCGTTGATCATGGCGATGCGCGGCGCCACCTGCGTCTCGGCGAACTCGTCGATGGTCGACATCGGCAGCGTGTCCGAATACAGGCTCAGGAAAATGATGGGCTGGTCCGACGGATTCTGCTTGTGGAACGACGGCGGAGCCGGCAGGCCCGCCGGCAGCAGCGGGGTTACCGCCGCGATCGCGCTCTGCACATCCGTCGCCGCACCCTCGATGTCCCGGTCCAGGCTGAATTGCAGGCTCACGTTGGTGCTGCCGGTGGAGCTGCGCGAGGTCATCGAATCCAGCCCCGCAATTCCGGTAAACTGCCGCTCCAGCACCGACGCCACGGCCGAAGACATGGTGCTCGGATCCGCCCCCGGCAGGCTGGCGTTGACGTTGATCGTCGGGTAGTCCACCGTCGGCAGATCGCTCACCGGCATCGCCCGGTAGCCGATCACTCCGAACAACGCGATCCCCGCCATCAGCAGGCTGGTGGCAATGGGACGCCGGATAAATACTTCGGAGAAATTCACGGAAACGCCTCTTCAGGCCTTAAGTGGACTTGCCCCGGCCCCGGCCGCCGCGCCCTCCGCCCGGCCCGCCCGGCGGGCTGTCGTCGCCGCTCCCGTTCCGGATCTGCACCCGCGAGCCCGGAGCCAGCCGCAACTGGCCCTCCGTCACCACCGTGTCCCCCTCTTCCAGGCCCTTTTCAATCACCAGATCCTGATCGACGCGCGGTCCGGTCACCACCGGGCGCGCCTCCACCGTCTTGTCGTCCTTCACCACATAAACGAACGTCCCGTCCTGACCGCTCTGCACTGCCTGGTTGGGGACCACCAGCGCATGCGGCCGCACCGTCAACTGCAAGGTCACGTTCACATACTGGCCCGGCCACAGCTTGTGATCAGCGTTGGGAAACGTGCCCTTCAGCTTGATCGTTCCCGTGGTGGGATCCACGCTGTTATCGACAAAGGTCAGCTCGCCGTGCTCCACCGCGTCGCCGTCCTGGGTCCGCGCCGTCACCGGCAGCTTGCGGACCGCCATGTAGCGCTTGATGTCGGGCAGATTCGCCTCCGGCACGGCGAACGTCACGTAAATCGGCTCCAGTTGCGTAATCGTATCCAGCACTGTCGAATTCGCCGTCACCACGTTGCCCAGCTTCACCGTCATGTTCCCGGTCTTGCCGTCGATGGGCGAAAGAATGGTGCTGTAGCTGAGCTGGATCTTGGCGTTCTCAATCGTCGCTTCGTCAGCCTGGGCCTGCGCCTTGGAGCTTTCGATCGCCGCCCGGTCGGCCGCCACCGACTGCGCGATGGTGTCGGCGTTGGTCAGATACTGGTCGCCCTGCTCCTTGGAAACGATGCCTTCATCAAACAGCTTGGCGTAACGCTGCGCCTCGGCCCGCGCATACTTCTCCGACGCCATGTCCCGCGCCAGATTCGCCTGCGCCTGCGCCAGCAAAGCCCGGTCCCGCGCCAGATTGGCGATGTTCTGTTGAAGCTGCGCCTCCAGCGGCCGCGGATCGATCATGAACAGCTTCTGGCCTTTTTTGACGATGTCGCCTTCGGTGAAAAACACCTGGGTGAGCTGCCCGCTCACCTGCGGCACCACGTTGATCGTCGAGTACGCTTCCACGTTCCCCACCACCGAGACGCTGATCGGGACGTCCTTTTCCGTTACCTTGGCCACCACCACCGGCGCCGGGCCGCCGCCGTCAAAGCTGCGGCGCCCGCCCTTTCCCTTGCTGCTTTTCTTGTCACCGCCGCCGGAAGGATCCGCCGTGTCCGCCGTCGTCGAGCCCACGCAGCCGTGCAGCAGCAGGACCGCGAGCAAACATACGAAAATGGCCCCGGTTTTCGTACGCGTCGAAGGATGGAAGAGTGCTTTCACAAGATCGTCTTAAGTATACTTCGGCCGGGAGAAGTTCGCTTATCCCCGCCGTCTCAATTCATTGGGCGTCCGCGGCACAGTCGAGGTTACTGATTCTCCGGGATTTATCGATCAAATTTCTATGCCTTTCGGCAGGGCGGAAAATCGGCCTTCCGGCGGTGAGGCCTGCCCCGGCTCAGGCCTTGTACATGTATTTAATGTTCGATTTGAATACCAGCAAATTGGGTTCCCCTTCCCGGTTCACCTTCAGGCAACCCTTGTCGTACCACTCGATTACCCCTTTGAGCGTCTCTCCGTCCTTGAGCACGATGGTCATCGGCGTTTTCGACTGCATCTGCTTGAGATAATAAAAATTTTCGGCGTTGGTCTGCTCCGGGGGGGTGGATTTTTTCGGGCCGTCCTTGCGGCTCCTCTGATCCTTGATCTCGTTGAGAGAAGGGCGGATTAACTTACGATTTGCCGGCTCCACTACACGCTCCTTCGCAGGTTTCAAAGGTGGCTGGAAATACCTATCTACGCTCCTTGATAACACGACGGCCAACGGCAGCGCAATCAGCGGCCCGGCGCCGCCGCCAGCGCATCCAGCGCGACCGACTTCTGAATGTTCCGACGCACCAGCTCCATCAGCTCATCGATCCGGACCACCGCCGCGCGCAGCCACTCAAAGGACACATGCCGCGCAATCGCCTCCAGCTCGCCCCGTAAATCGTCGTTGCGAATCGCCGCCACGCCATGGGCCAGGCGCAAGACGTCCTCCACCAGCAGATACAAAACGTCCAGATACGAATCCAGCTTCTCGGCGCGGCGCATCGCGATCGATTCGGAGTGCTTCAGCCAGCTTCCGAACGGCTCCAGCCCGCCCGCCACCTTAAGCAGCGCCAGCATCGCCGCGCGGCGCCACTCATAAGACTCCAGGTCCAGCGAAACGGCGAAACCCGGTGATCCTGCGGCCAGTTTCCGCCGCTTTTCCGGCTCATTTAGGCCCCGAAATGCGACAAATTCGCGCATTTCCGCATCGGAAAGCGGCGCAAGACGAAACATCACCGCGCGCGAGCGGATGGTCGGCAGCAAATCGTAGGGATTGCGCGCCGTCAGGATCAAAATCAGGTGCGGCGGAGGCTCTTCGAGCGTCTTGAGCAGCGAATTCGCCGCCTGCTCATTGGCCCGGTCGATCTGATCGATCAGAAATACCCGCCAGTTGCCCTTCAGCGGCTTGAGCGGCGCGCGATCCTTTAACAACCGCATCTGCGCAATGGTGATCTGGCGCAGCGGCCCATCCGGAGCGAAGGTCACGAAATCGGGATGGGAGGCGAACATCAGCGGATCGTCGTTGCGTTTTTCGGCCGGCCACTTCTCGCGCCCGGCGATGAGCTCGATGTTCGATTCCAGGCTTAAATCGTCCTGCTCGATGCGCTGCGCGTCTCCCAATAACAGCGCCGCGAACCGGCGGGCGAGCGTGGCTTTTCCCACGCCTTCGGGTCCGGCAAAAAGAAGAGTCTGGGGGATCCGGCCGCCGGAGGCCATCTCTTCCAGCGCCGCGGCAGCCGGGCGATTGCCGAAAAAATTTTCCAAACCACAACTTAGCACGCCCGGCCGGGGTCAACCGGTGCAGCTTACCGGCTCATAAGATAGATCCGCCGGCGCGTTGGCCGCGCACGCGGCCGCCCACCCCTGTTCGAGTGTCCTCAGCAGCCCCTCGACTTCCGCCAGCGGGGCGTCGATCTGCCTGGAATTGGCCTCCAGCAGACGATTCTGCATGTAAACGTAGAGATCCCGCAGCGAGCGTCCGATCTCGCCGCCGCGCTCCTCATCGAGGCTCCGCCGCAGTTCATTGACGATCTCCCAGGCCTTGATCACCTTGCGCGAGCGCTGGCGAATCTCGCCCGCGGCCAGGTGCCGGCGGGCGGCCTCCACCGCTTCAATCGCCGCGCGATACAAAAGATTCACCAGCTTCATCGGATCCGCCGATAAGACTTCGCTTTCCAGGTACCGAGCGCTATACGTCATTGCCAACCAGCCCATCCTCCGTTGATCTTTTCGGCCGGAGGCGGGAGATCTTTGGCGGAACCGGCGGGCTTTCTAAGCCAGATTCAACACCTTGGCCAGGACTTTTTTATCCTTCTCGATCTTTTTTTGCAGCAGCATGATGCCGTAGATCAACTGCTCCGGACGCGGCGGGCAGCCGGGAACGTAGACGTCCACCGGGATTACCTGATTCACCGGCACCAGCGCGTAATTGGAGAAGACGCCGGTCGAGGTGGCGCAGGCGCCCATTGAGATCACCCATTTCGGCTCCGGCATCTGTTCATAAAGCCTGCGAATGACGGGCGCCATTTTGTTGGAAACGCGGCCGGCGATGATCATCAGGTCGGATTGCCGCGGCGAGCCTCGCATCACCTCCGCGCCGAAGCGCGAAATGTCATAGCGGGAGGCGATCATGGACATCATTTCGATGGCGCAGCAGGCCAGGCCGAAGCTCATCGGCCAGATGGAGTTTTTGCGCGCCCAGTTGATCGCCTTATCGACCGTGGTGGTGAGGATGGATTCATCATACTCCTCCGGCAGCGGTTCGGCGTCCACGCGGGCAAACAACTCCGGCGGCTGGCTGAGCTGAAATTTGGGGTCCACGGCTTCATTTTACACTGGTTCCTTGGACCGCCGTACTCTGCTCGCCTTTGGGATTGAACCGGAATACACCGATATCTGGGGACGTTCGCATCACACCAGCGAAGCCGCCGCGCGGGCGATCCTTCAGTCGCTTGGCGTGGCCGATGCGGACGCGGAGCGCGCCCGTTTCAAGGAATGGTCGAGCCCGCTCGACCCGGCGGTGGTGGTGCGCCAGGATGCCGCGTCGCTGGCGCTGCGGATTCCGGCGGAACGCTCCGGGGAATCGATCAAGCTGGAGATCGTCTGGGAGTCCGGCGAAAAACAGCACCATCCTTACTTTCTGCCCGAACTGGCCACGGCCGGCACGGCGGATGTGACCGATGAACACGGCGCCGGCCGCCGCTTCCTCGCCAAACGGGTGCCGCTGCCCCGGCTGCGGCTAGGCTATCACGATCTGCGGATCTATTCGGTCAAGCCGCCCGGGCTGGAGGTTCTGGCTCAGGCCCGCCTGATCGTCTGCCCGGCCCGCGCGCAGGCGCCGCCCCCGGAGCGGATCGCCGGACTCGCGCTGAGCCTGTACGGCGTGCGCAGCGCGCGCAACTGGGGTTGCGGCGATTTCACCGATCTGTTCGCGATCATCGACGCCTTCGCGCCGGCCGGCGCCGCCTTCCTCGCGCTGAATCCGCTGCACGCGATCGCCAACCGCCAGCCTTACAACACCAGCCCCTATCTGCCGCAGTGCTCGCTGTATCGCAATCTGATCTATCTGGATGTGGAAAGAGCCGGCGGCGCGCCGGCCGACGCCGCCAGGATCCAGGCCCTGCGCGCCAGCGAGCTGGTGGAGTACGAAGGCGCGGCGCGGCTGAAGCTGAGCGCTCTGGCCGAAGTTTTTTCAAAGTTCCGCGGCGACGCCGAATTCGACCGCTATGTGGAGCAGGAAGGCGCGCCTCTGGAAAGTTTCGCCGTCTATTGCGCGCTCGAGGCGGAGATGCGCCGCCGCGATCCCCATCTGTGGCTGTGGACGGACTGGCCGGAGCCCTACCGCGACCCGGCCTCGCCGGAAGTGGCCCGCTTTTCGCGGGAACATTCCCGCGAAGTCCTGTTTTATAAATTCATCCAGTGGCAGATCGACCGCCAGCTCGCCGAGGCCCAGGCCTACGCGCGCGAAAAAGGAATGAAGATCGGCCTGTATCACGATCTGGCGCTGGCCACCGACCGCTTCGGAGCGGATCTGTGGGCTCACCGGGGCTTTTACGCCAATGGCTGCCGGGTCGGCGCTCCTCCCGACGATTTTTCCCCCCTGGGCCAGGACTGGGCGTTTCCGCCGCCGAACCGCCAGGCGCACCGCCGCGACGGGTACCGGCTGTTTGCGCGGTCCATCCGCAATAACGCGCGGCACGGGGGCGCGCTGCGCATCGATCACGTGATGCGCTTCTTCCGCCTGTGGTGGATTCCCGACGGGATGGAGGCGGCCGACGGCGCCTACGTCCGCGACTATGCCGAGGACCTGCTCGGCGTGGTGGCGCTGGAAAGCGCGCGCGGAAATTTTATCGTCGTCGGCGAGGATCTGGGAACGGTCACCGGCGAAGTGCGCCAGGCGCTGGCCGCCGCCGGCCTGCTCGGCTATCGCGTGTTGTGGTTCGAGCGCAACCCCGACGGATCGTTTCGCAAGCCCGAGGACTATCCCGCGCAGGCCGCCGCCTCCAGCACCACGCATGATCTGCCGACCCTCGCCGGATTTTTCGCCGCGCGCGATATCGAGGCGCGCCGCGCCGCGGGACTGATCGACGATCATGAAGCGCAGCGGCAATTCGATTCCCGCCGCCAGGACATCGCGCAACTGGAGCAGGCGCTGCGCGAGGCCGGATTCGACAACGATCCGATCGGGTTTCTTCTCTCGACTCCCTGCGCGCTGGCCATCGTCAATCAGGAGGATTTGACCGGCGAAACCGAGCAGCAAAACCTGCCCGGCAGCACCTGGCAGCATCCCAACTGGCGCAGGAAAATGAAGGTGGCCGTGGAGGATCTGGCTCCGCTGGCCCGCCGTTTCCGGTCGGCTGTGGAGCGCTCGGGCAGATATCCGGGTTGAGGGAAGGCCGTGCCAAGCCGCCGCGGGCAGGCTGGGGCGGCTGGTGGGATTCGAACCCACGACATCCAGAACCACAATCTGGCGCTACTACCAACTGAGCTACAGCCGCCGCGTGCTTTCAGTTTATCATTTCAGTCCGGCCCGCTTCCAAAGCTCATCGACGCGCCGCCGCACGTCTTCGCTCATCCGGATCACGCCGGGCCACGGCCGGCTAAATCCTTCCCCGGGCCACTTCCTGGTGGCGTCGACGCCCATTTTCGAGCCGAAATTCGGCAGGCGGCTCGAATGATCGAGAGAATCGACCGGCCCCAGCACAAACTGGATATCCCGCTCCGGGTCGATGTTGTTCAGCGCTTTCCAGGCCACTTCGCTCACATTCTGCACGTCCACGTCTTCATCCACCACCACGATGCACTTTGAAAACATCGCTTGTCCCAGACCCCAGATGGCGTGCATGACCTTGCGCGCCTGGCCCGGATAGGATTTGCGGATCGAAACCAGAATCAAGTTGTGAAAAATTCCTTCGGCCGGCATGCAGATATCGCGGATTTCCGGCAGTTGCAGGCGCATCAGCGGCAGAAAGATGCGCTCGATCGCCTTGCCCATGTAGAAATCCTCCATGGGCGGGGGACCCACGATGGTTGTCGCGTAGATCGGCTTTTTGCGATGCGTCACGCAGGTCAGATGAAACACCGGATAGTCGTCTTCGAGCGAATAAAATCCGGTGTGATCGCCGAAGGGACCCTCGCGGCGCAGCTCGCCCGCTTCGACATATCCTTCGAGCACGATCTCGGCCTGCGCCGGGACCTCCAGATCGACGGTTTCGCATTTGACCATCTCCACCGGCTGGCGGCGGAGGAAGCCGGCGATCATCATCTCGTCCAGATCGGGCGGCAGGGGCAGGATCGCCGAGTACATGGTGGCCGGATCAGCGCCGATCGCCACGGCGACGTCCATGCGTTTCTGCGGCGAGCGGCGGTAGTGCTCGGCGCCCTGTTTGTGGGTCTGCCAGTGCATGCCGGTGGTGCGGGCGTCGTAAACCTGCATGCGATAGCAGCCGCAATTTCTCTTTCCGGTATCCGGATTTTTGGAAAAAACCATCGGCAGGGTGATGAACCGCCCGCCGTCCTCGGGCCAGCACTTGAGAACCGGAAATTCGTCCAGCGAAAAATCCTCGCGCCGGATCACCTCCTTGCAGGGGCCGCCGGAAACCATTTTCGGAAAGAACGCGCCCATTTCGGCGAGCTTCGGCAGCATCTTCAATTTGCCGATCAGGCCCTCGGGCATCCGCATCTCAAGAAACTCCGATATGCGGCGCGCGATCTCGTCCACGGATTCGACTTCCAGCGCGAGCTCCATTCGCCTCATGCTGGCGAAGGCGTTGATCAGAACCGGGACGCTCGATCCTTTTGGCTTTTCGAACAGCAGCGCCGGGCCGCCCGATTTGACGCTGCGGTCAGCGAACTCGGCGATTTCCAGTTCCGGATCGACCTCAAACGAGATTCGCTTCAGCTCTTTTGCTTTTTCGAGCGCGTGAACGAACTCGCGCAGGTCCTCGTAAGCCATAATTTCTACTATGACAAACAGGACCGCATTGGTTACGGGCGCAAGCCGCGGCATCGGGTTGGCGTGTGCGCAGGCGCTGGCCGCATCCGGCGCCAAAGTCGTGCTGGCGGCGCGGGATTGCGCCAAACTTGAAGCCGCGGCGGCGGGGATTCCCGGCGCGAGCTGGGTGGAGTTGGATCTCGCCTCGCCCGAATCGATCAGGGCCGCGTTCGCCAAAGCCGGACGCGTCGATATTCTGGTCAACAACGCCGCCATCACCAAAGACGGCCTGGCGCTGCGAATGAAAAAAGAGGACTGGGACGGCGTCATCGCCACCAATCTCACCGGAGCTTTTCTCGCCATCCAGCAAGTGCTGCCGGGCATGATGAAGGAGCGCTGGGGACGCATCATCAACATTTCTTCGGTCGTCGGCCAGGCGGGAAACGCGGGGCAGGCCAACTACGCCGCCTCCAAAGCGGGCTTGATCGGGATCACCAAATCGCTCGCTCAGGAGATGGGGAGCCGCAACATTACCGTGAACGCTGTCGCGCCGGGATTTATCGAGACCGATATGACCGCCGCGCTGTCCGATGAGTTGAAATCGGCGATGCTCGCCCGGGTTCCCTTGAAGAGATTCGGCGCGGCCGGCGAGGTGGCCGCGGCGGTGCGCTTTCTGGCGAGCGAAGAGGCGGGTTATATCACGGGCCACGTGTTGAATGTCAATGGCGGGATGTACATGTAGGCGCCGCGCGGGACTCGGTTAGAATGAAGCCGATGCGTCGATCCATTTTTGGCCTTTTTGCCGCGGCGGTCCTGGCGCATGCGGCCAATCCCACGGCGGACCTGCTGGTGGAGCTGATTCGCGTCGACACCAGCAATCCGCCGGGCAACGAGAACAAACTGGATGAGCTGCTGGCGGCGAAGCTGCGGCCGCTGGGCTTCGACGTCGAAATTTTTCCCACGCCCCAGCCCGGCAAAACGCACATGATCGCGCGCCTCAAAGGCGACGGCAGCGCGAAGCCGGTGCTGATCGCCGCGCATGCCGATGTGGTCGGCGTGGAGCGCGACAAGTGGACCGTCGATCCTTTCGCCGGCGTGATCAAGGACGGCTATGTCTACGGCCGCGGCGCGATTGATTTCAAGGGCGGCGTCGCGGTCTTCGCCGAAGCCGTGATGCGTCTGGCGCGCAACAAAATTCCGCTCAAGCGGGATGTGATTTTTATGGTCGAGGCCGACGAGGAAGGCATGCCGCTCAACACTTCGTGGCTGGCGCAATCGCACTGGGACAAGATGGACTGCGAGTTCGCCCTCAACGAAGGCGGCTGGATCATGAAGCGTCCCGACGGCAGGGTGCGCTACGTCAGCATTTCGACCGCGGACAAATCCTCGATATCGCTGGTGATGACGGCGCACGGGACTTCGACTCATTCCTCGATGCCGCGCCCGGATCAGGCGATTTTCCGGTTATCCAAAGCGCTGGCGCGGCTGGCCGACTATGAAACCAAGCCCGAACTGATCCCCAGCACGCGGCAGTTCTTTGCGACCCTGGCCGAAACCAGCGAGCCGCCGATGTCCCGCTATTTCGACGATCTGGTCCACAGCAAGGATCCGGCGGCGGTGGCGCGCGCGGACCGCGAAATCAGCAAGGACCCGCTGCTGCACGCGATCATGCGCAACACCATCGCGCCGGTGCTGCTGAATGCGGGTTTCCGCAGCAACGTGATTCCCGGCTCGGCCGAGGCGACCATCAATATTCGCGCGATCCCCGGCACCACCGCCGCGGATTTGGCCGCCGAGTTGAAGAAAGTGATCGCGGATCCGAACGTGGATATCGCGCTGCCGCGCGCCGGCGCCCGCGGCGTGTTGATGGAGCGCTCCGCCCGCGAATCGGGCACGGATACGGCGCTTTATCGATCCCTGGTTGACAGCGCCGGCAAGGTCTGGCCGGGCGTGCCGGTGACGCCTTATTTATTTCAAGCCGGCACGGACGCGTCAGCATGGCGAAATCGCGGCGTGCCGGTATACGGCATTTATCCGTATCCGATCAGCGACGACGATCTGAGCCGCATGCACGGCAACGACGAGCGCGTGGCGGTCGACTCGCTGGATCAGGGAACCAATTTCGTTTACGACACACTGTTGCGAGTCGCCGCCAAATGAGTTTTTGGAGGGGGGCGCCCCGCTCAGCGCATCGCGATGGAGGCCACGATCAACCCGCGCTCGCGCCCGTCGGAGGCGTCGGGAGGCAAACTCTTATCGAGCGAAAACTTTAAAATCGCGGCCCCCCGCGGCAAGGACCGGGTCAGGGTGTGCATTCCTTCGCGATCGAAGAAGGCCGGCTCCAGCGCGCCGGATTCGGTCGCCATCGCCATGGTCACCGGACCGGCGCGCTCCAGCAGCTCCGGCGGAATATAAATCTCCATGGCGATGCTTTGGCCGGCGGGCCGCAGGGCGAACACCCGTTCGGTCCACCGCCATCCGCCGGGCTCCGGCTGGTGCCATCCCGAAACCAGTTCCACCTCGGCCAGGCCGTACCGGCTGCGCAGCAGGCAGAAGCGGCGCTCATCGCGGTCCAGGCTGGTGGCGTCGGAATCGGCCGTATCGCCCAGACTGAACTCGCTCACCACGCGCCATCCGCTCCGCTCGACCACGCGACTCAATCCGGCTTCGGAAAAGATCCAGAAATTCGAATTGTCGTGATTCAGCTCATCGGCGTCCAGCAGATAGGCGCAGGCGGCATCTGCCGGAACGCGCCCGATTTTCGGGAATTTACGCGCGATTCTGGTGCTGAGGATGCAATAATGGGCTGCCGCGGCGGCGTTTTCCAGCACGTAGAAGGGATTTTTCAGATGGTAAAGCACGCCGAGCAGCAGGCACACTCCGAAGCGCCGCTCGAATTTGGGAAAATGCGCGTCGAGGTCGGCCTCCCGCAAATCGATCTGAGAACCGAGCAGGCGCCGCAGCAGCCGGACGCCGCGCATCCCGTTGTGATTGGGCCCGGGATGATCGACCGCGGTCACCGCGTAGCCGAGCGACTCGAAGTAGAACGACAGATCGCCGTCGCCGCAGCCCAGATCGAGCACGCCGTGCTGGCGCGCCGCGGCCTGGACTTGTTCGCTCCAGAATGCGTCGATATGCGCCAGATTGCTGAGGGAATCGTAGCGATACCATTCAAAGCCGGCGCCGGATCCGGCTTTGGCGCGGCGAAGCCGCTCCCGGAACTCCATTGGGGGCTGCGCCGCCTTCATGGGATCCTGGAGCCCGCCGGGGTCCGGCCGCCGCCCGCCAGCGGGCGCAGCAGGACGCCGTTTTGCCGAAGCTTGCGGGCCACCGCCGCGGCGATTCCGGGAGCCCCCGGTGTGTCGCCGTGAATGCAAATCGTGTCCGCGCGAAGCTCCAGCTTCGATCCGGAGACGGCGGTGGCGCCTTCCCCGCGGGCGATCCGCAGCGCCTGTTCGGCGGCCTGCTCCGGATCGCGGATGAGCGCGTCGTCGAAGTTGCGGGACCGCAGCGTGCCGTCGGCCTCATAGCGCCGGTCGGCGAAGGACTCCGCCGCGGCGCGAAAACCGGCGTCCCGGAAGGCCTCCAGCATCGGCGAGCCGGCCAGCCCCACCAGCACCAGATCCCGGCTAAACCGCGCCACCCCGCGGGCGATGGCGCGCGCCAGTTCCGGCCGGTTCACCGCGTCGTTGTACAGCATCCCATGCGGCTTGACGTGAACCAACTCCGCTGCCGATGACGACGCCGCCTGAGCCAGCGCGCGCACCTGCTCGAACACCGTGCGCTCGATCTCCTCCAGCGGCAGATTCAGGCTCCGGCGTCCGAAGTTCTCGCGGTCCGGATATCCGGGATGCGCGCCGATTGCCAGGTTCCAGCGCCGCGCCTGCTCGATGGTGGCCTTCATCGTATTCTCGTCCCCGGCATGGCCGCCGCAGGCGATATTCACGCTGGTGATCGAAGGCATCAGCGACTCCTGCGTGCCGTCGGCGATCTGCTCCGGTATTTCGCCCATATCGCAATTCAAGTCGATGTGCATAGCTGTATTGTCCCGCGCCGGCCGCCGGGTCTGCCGCGCTAGGGGCGGGTTGCCAACAGCTCCCTGCGGTCGACGTGTTCGCCTTTGAAGAACACCGCGGAGATCCGTTCGGTGGAGGAAATATCTTTCAGCGGATTGCCGTCCACCAGCAGCAGGCTCGCCTCGTATCCTTGGCGGATCAGCCCGATTCGATGGGCGGCGCCGAGCAACTTCGCGTTGTTGTACGTCGCCGCCTGGAGTGCCATCGCCGGCGGCACTCCCGCCTCCACCCAGAGCTGCAGCTCGCGATGAATTCCCGGCCCGTGGATCACCTGCGGATTGCCCGCGTCCGTGCCCGCCGCCAGCATCACGCCGGCTCTCATCGCCGCCGCCAGATTCTGCTTGGCCAGATCGAGCGAAAACACCCAGCCGCGGAACCGGTCCTGCGAATTTCCCTCCGCGACGATCTTTTTGGTATCCGCCAGCAGCTTCGGCGGAGCCACCTGCTGCACGAGTGAACGCTCCAGGGGATCGGTCTTGTGCCGCACGTAATCGCTGTAAGCCTCCACCACCGTCAGGGTCGGATCGTAGGCCGTGCCGTTCTGCTTCATCCGCTCGAACAGCGCTGGCGGAATCGCGTCGCGCATGGACCCGTGCTCTATGCCGTCCACGCCGGCATCGACCGCATCGGCGACGTCTTTTGAGTCCCCGGTGTGGCAGACGACCGGCAGCTTGTCGGCGCGCGCCTCCGCCGCAATCGCGCGCAGCAGCGCGGGATCGAGCCGCGGGATGCGGCCGTCCGGCCCGCCCTCCAGAATCGCCTTGATCCCGTCCACGCCGAGTTTCTTCAACTCATCCACCTGCGCCCGGGCCTCTTCCGGCGTCTTCGGCAGCCGCACTGTCTGCGCCTGGAACTGCGCCTGAAGCTCCTTCGGCAGATACTGCGCGTATTCGGTGCCGTGCCCGCCCGGTGCGGTGAACATGGGACCGACGGCGAACAGCTCCGCGCCTTCCTTTTCGCCCGAGGCCAGCGCCGCCCGGTCCTTCAACATCAGGTCGGTCTCGTCTCCCACGCTTTTCACCGCCGTCACGCCGCTGTAAAGATACGCCGCCAGCTCGCGAAAAATGTAGTCGCCCTGCGAGGTCCAGTCCTTGGCATCCGCGTAGAATCCGCCGGGCGAGCCCAGGTGCACGTGCACGTCGATCAGGCCCGGAAGCAGCGTTTTCCCCGCCCCGTCGATCGATTCGGCGTTCAGGCTTTTCGCATCGGGCGCGGCGCCCGTGAAAATTTCCGCGATTTTCCCGTGCCGGATCAGCACCGAGCCTTGTTCGATCACCGTGCCGTCGCCGGTGAACAGCCGCGCGTCGTGGATCAGATAGCTGCGGTCGCGCTCGATCTGGCGTTCGAGAATCTGGCCCTTGACCACGTTGTTCTTGGCGTGAAGCTGCCAGGCGCCCATCACGAAGAACGGCGCAAGCACCGCCGCCAGCCACAGCTTCGAGGAGGCGCGCATCTTTTCTTCCTTCTCCCAGCGGAATAACTTCACCGCCAGAAACGTTCCGAGAAGGGCGGTGACTGCCAGAATTGCGGCCGCTTCGAGATTGGCTGTAAAATCCTCGTGATTTTCCAGCATTCCCGTCAACCCGGTGGTGAGGTATGTGGTGGGGATGAACTGCGCGACTTGCTGAAGCCAGTCCGGCATGGTGCCCAACGGAAAGGTGGCGCCGCCCAGAAACAGCATCGGGAAATAGAGGATCTGCACGAGAATCTGGCTCTCCTGCATGGAGTTCGCGATCGCGCCCACGATTCCTCCAATCGCCCGGAACGCCAGCAGGCCCAGCAGCACGAACGCCAGCAGCGACCAGGGATGATCGAGCGGCGGCATGTGATACATCACCCGCGCAAGCAGCAAAACCAGAAACGTCACCGGCACGTAGTGCACCAGTCCGGTCACCAGTTGGCCCACCAGAATCGGGGCCGGCGAGATCGGGGCGACCTTGAATCGCCGCAATATACTCTGCTCGCGGTCCTGCACGCTCCGCATCCCCGCGCCAAACAGCCCTGACGCCAAAATTCCGAGCGAAAGCACCATGTTCACCACGGTAACGATCACGCCGCCGCGCTCGGCGTGCAGCAGCGTTCCGAAGATGAAAAAGAAGATCAGCGGGAAGATGTAGTTGAAGAACAGCACGGTGCGGTCGCGCATGGTCAGGCGCAGGTTGGCTTGAATCATCGCCAGATAGGGTTTCATGGGCTACTCCCTCAACCGTTTTCCGGTCAGTTCGATGAAGACATCCTCCAGCGTCGGACGCTTCAGGTGAATATCTTCGAGATCAAGGCCGTTCTGATCGATCCACTTGACCAGCTCCGGCAGGGTTCGAGCCGGGCGCGTGGAGTACACGGTAAGGGTCCGAGCTCCGCCGCCGAGCACGCTCCGGTCGGCGGCCTCAAACCTTGGCACCTCGGCCGGCATCGGCTGCGCGGTGGCGATTTCGATCCGCGATGTTCCGAGCGTGCGCGATTGAATTTCGCGCGGCGACCCCAGCGCGATGATCTTTCCCTGATCGATGATGGCCACGCGGTCGCATAACCGCTCGGCTTCCTCGATGTAGTGGGTGGTGAGCAGGATGGTCCGCCGGGCGTCGCGCAGCTCCGCGATCAGGCTGTGAATTTCCAGGCGCACCTGCGGATCGAGACCTGTGGTCGGCTCATCCAGAAACAGCAGCGAAGGGTCGTTCACCAGGGCCAGCGCCAGAGCCACGCGCTGCTTCTGGCCTCCGGATAATTTCGAGTAGTACTCGTTGCGCTTTTCGGTCAATTGCAGGCGCGCCAGGAGCTTGCCGGGGTCCGCCGCGCGCGAATAAAACGAGGAAAATAATGCCAGCGCTTCGCGGACCGTGATTTTATCGGGCAGGTTGGTGGATTGCAGGCAGACCCCGATGCGGTCCTTGACCGCGCGCGAATCGGTTGCCGGATCGTAACCGAGCACGCGCACTTCTCCGCCGCTGCGCGGGCGCAGACCTTCGAGAATTTCCACTGTGGTCGTTTTTCCCGCTCCGTTGGGTCCCAGCAGCCCGAAGACTTCGCCTGTATTGACCTCGAAGTCGATGCCGCGAACGGCCTGAAAATCGCCGTACGATTTTTGCAACCCCGCCACGCGAATCGCGCATTCCATGGCTTTCATTTTAGCCGCGGGCCCTGGCGCAATCTGCGCCAAACCGGCAAGTTGCGGAAGGAGACGGACGAACGGCCGAAGCGGAGCGTAAATGCGTGTTTCGGCTCGCGATGCGCTGTCCGGAATGTCACAGTGTTTCCCGCGTTGAGACGCCGTACTGCCCAGTCTGCTTGTATTGATTCAGGGTTGAGGATCACGCGCGGTGGAATTTTGAAAGGCGCCGGTGGAAATACCGAGCCGGCGCGGCCGCCGTCGGGCTGTCGGTAGCGATTCTGCATTACGCGCTCCGCGGTGGTGAAACAGTCCGCGGTTGGGCGCGTCCAGCTTATGTGAAAATCGCGCAGGTCGCGCCGCTGTGGGAACGGGTGCCTCCCCGGCTTTACGGCGGGACGGAGCGGGTGGTCGCCTATCTGACCGACGCGCTGGTCGAAGCGGGACATGACGTTACGCTATTCGCCAGCGGGGACTCTCTCACCAAGGCCCGGCTGGTCGGCGTGGGCGATTGCGCCCTGCGCCTGGACCCCCGCCCGCGCGATCCGCTATTGAGCCATCTGATGCTGATCGAGACCGTTCTCCGCCGGGCGGACGACTTCGATCTTATCCATTTTCATATCGATCACATCCATCTGCCGGTCACAGCCCGCACCGGCGCGGTCCACGTAACGACACTGCACGGCCGGCTGGACGTTCCGGAACTGGATCGGATGTGCCGGTTATTTCCGAGGGCCCCGGTGATTTCGATCTCCCACGCGCAGCGGCGGCCGCTTCCGTGGCTGAATTGGGTGGCCACGGTTTATCACGGGCTTCCTCCCGATCTGCTGCGCCCGCAATTGGCTCCCGGAAAATATCTGGCGTTTCTCGGCCGCATCTCACCTGAGAAGCGCCCGGACCGCGCCATCGAGCTGGCCAAGCGGCTCGGCATCCCGCTGCGGATCGCCGCCAAAGTTGACAAGGCCGATCAGACCTATTTTGAAGCCAAGATTAAACCGCTGCTCGACTGCCCGCTGGTCGAGTACGTGGGCGAGATCGGGGAAGAAGAAAAATCGGAGTTTCTGGGCAACGCCTGCGCGCTGGCCTTTCTCATCGACTGGCCGGAACCGTTCGGGCTGGCCATGATCGAAGCGATGGCCTGCGGCACGCCCACCATCGCCTTCGCCTGCGGATCGGTGCCGGAGGTGATCGAACACGGCCGCAGCGGATTCGTGGTCCATTCGATGGAGGAGGCCGTGGAAGCGGCGAAAAACATCGGCGCCATCGACCGCGCGGCGTGCCGGAGAATCTTCGAGCAGCGCTTTTCGGCGTCGACAATGGCCGAAGGCTACGCCGCCGCCTATGAAAAGTTGACCGGCGCGCAGGGCGCGTCCAGGAAGAAAACCGGCAGCCGCGCCGGCCCTCCGCCGGTGCTGCTCGAGGAGCCGCATCTCGGTCCAAGCCGTTAGTCTTTGTGCCGCGCGTTCAGGTCGCGGGAAAGCATCAGCTTGAGCGTCAGCCGGTCCGCCCCGGCGGTCACGCCCACGCCGACGCCCGCTTCGATGTTCACCCACCGGGTGTTGTGATCCATCACCGCCCAGACCTCCTGAAACTGATCGTGCGCGGGAAGGAACTGCCGGAGCGGGCCGAAATCGGCGTACTCCTCAGCGGCGACCGCCCACTTGTCGTTGAAATTATAGGCGACGCGCGTGGCCGGCACGAATTCCAGATTGCCGAAGCCGCCGGTGAAGTTGGTGTCGACGATCGGATTGAAAATAATATCGACCGGATGAAGATGCACGCCCACGATCGGCCGCACCTCGGAGGTGATCCGGCGCGACTCCCAATAGTTCGCGTTCACGCTGAACTCGTAATTGACGCCCCAAAAAATCTTGTGCTCGGCGGCGTGCGGGCGCACGAACAGCTCGCGAATTTTGAACCCGTTGATGGTCGCGCCGCGGCCCTGCGAGTAGAAGCTGTAGACCGGCAGGTACAGGCCCTGCTCGAACCAGTCGGTCACGCCGTAGTCCCATTCGGATGCGCCGTTGACCGAGTCGTTGGGGATGATCGCGCCGGGGTAATCCGGCGTTTTCCGCCCGATCGGCGTGAAATTGGTGTGAATCATCAGGTTGAAGACGCCTTTTTCAGCGATTTCGGCGTCGTAAACCTGAATCTCATCAGTCTGGGCGCGGAGCGCGGCGGGCGAGCAGAGCAACAGAAGCCACAGAAAATGCCGATGTTTTCCGAAGAGGGTCATGATCAGAGCGCCGGCCGGCGATCTTTCACTATATTCAAGCCGCTGATTGGCCGCAAGATGCGCGTCGCCGGATGAGGCGGAAGCGGGAGGCGGAAAATTCCGGGTCAACAAATGCCATCCGCCGGACGATAAGACCAGCGTGAGCACTAGCCCGTCCCTGTTAACGTCATCCAACGGCATCCCCTTTACCGGCGTAAGCCAGTACGCCAGCACGTTCCAGTCGCTTCTGAACGCGTCGGTGCAAACGGCGGAGATTCCGATCACGCAGCTTCAGAACGAGGATTCGACGGTTCTCTCGCGGGAAGCCTCGCTCGGCAGCCTTCAGTCGTCGGCCGCGAACCTGACCAGCAGCTTGAACGCGCTGGCCGCGTTGGCGGGAGGGCAGGCTCTCAGCGCGTCCAGCTCGGACCCGAGCGTGGTCACGGCGACTGCCACCGGGGCGACGTTGCCGGCTTCGTATACGATCAACTCGGTGACATCGCTCGCCTCGGCGGCATCGGAGGTGAGCGTCAACAGCTACGCCAGCGGCACGGCGACGCCGGTCTCCAACGGGACGATGACGCTGGTGGCCGGGGGCCAGTCCTACACTTTGAATCTGGCGGCGAACAATTTAAACGCGCTGGTGTCGGCGATCAACGGCGCCGGAGCGGGCGTGACCGCGTCGGTGATTCCGAATGGATCGGGCAGCCAGCTTTCCATCCGCTCCAACGGCGGGCCCGAGTCGATTCAGTTGTACGACGGCGTCTCGGCCAGCGGAACGGACTTGATCACCAACACCGGATCGGGCGTGGAGACCAGCACGGCGACCTACGCCGATCCGGCCTCGACGCAGGTTTCCAAGGGCGTGATGACGCTGGTGGCCGGCTCGCGCCAGTACACGTTTGCGCTCAGCGGAAATAATCTGGTGGCGCTCGCGCAGGCGATCAATTCGCAGAATGCCGGCGTCACGGCCTCGATCCTGACCACCTCCTCCGGCGATTATCTTTCGGTTTCGGCCAATCAAAACGGCGCGACGACGCTGGCGCTTTACGATGGCGCCACGGCCGGCGGAACGGATCTGCTCACGCAGAATCATCAGGGCAGCGACGCGCAGTTCCAGCTCGATGGAATCAGCATATCGGAGCCCGGCAATACCATCAACGACGTGATTCCGGGACTAACCTTCACGCTCACCGGCACCAGCTCCTCGCCGGCCACAATTTCGCTGGCGAGCGATCCGTCACAGCTTTCCTCCGCGCTTCAGAATTTCGTCACCAGCTACAACTCGCTTCAGACCGCGGTTCAGGCGCAGGAGGGGCCAAACGCCGGGCCGCTGGCCGGCGACAGCGTCGTGGGGCAGCTTCAGACAATGCTGAACCAGATCGCCGCCTATACCAACATCGGCGGCGGCATTCAAAGCCTCTCAGATCTCGGCGTGGATTTCAACAGCGATACCGGACAGCTCTCCTTCGATCAAACGGCCTTCGACGCCCTCAGCCAGAGCCAGATCCAGCAGGCCTTCCAGTTCCTGGGATCAAGCACCGCCGGATTCGGCGCCTTTGCCACGCAAATGAGCGGCTTCAGCGATCCGGTGACCGGCCTGATTCAAGCCGAGATCACCGGAGACAAGAAAACGGATTCCGATCTTCAGAACCAGATCGCCAATCTCCAGGACCAGGTCCACCAGATGCAGATCAGCCTCACGCAGCAGTTCGAGAACGCCGACGCGCTTCAGCAGGAGCTGGAAAATCAGCAATCGGCTCTATCGGCGAGTTTGAACGGGCTGAACCTGGTGCTCTACGGGCGGAACACGACGTCGTTCTAGGACCGGGCCGCTGCACAGACGGCAAGGCTCGAGCCCGCCCGATGAGATTCCGCGCCGCCAAGAGCCGGGCTACGCCTTTGCGGCGACGCCAAGTTTTTCCCAGTCCGATGCTTCACCGAATTTTTGCGCGGTCACTGAGCCGTCGATATTTCGAACCAGTCCCGTCAGAACGCTTCCGGCGCCGACTTCGATAAAACGAGACGCGCCTCTTTCGATCAGCAGCCGGATGGTTTCCGTCCAGCGCACCGGATTCGGAACCTGGTGGTAAAGCCCTTCACGCGCCTCCGCGCCGCACCGGACTTCCCGGGCCTGCCAGTTGTTGATCAGCGGAATCGACAAATCGCGAAACGGGGTGGCCTCCAGATCCGGCTTCAATCGTTCCTGCGCGGGTTTCATCAGCGGGCAATGGAACGGAGCGCTGACTTGCAGCAAGACGGCGCGGCGCGCCCCGGCGGCCTTGGCGAGCTCCACGGCCCGGTTTACCGCGCCCGCGTGTCCGGCGATCACCACCTGCTCCGGCGTATTGAAATTCGCGGCCGCGACCACTTCGCCTTGGGAGGCCTGCTCCAGCACGCCGGCCAGCTTTTCCTCGGGTAATTTGAGCAGGGCGGCCATGGCTCCCATGCCCTCCGGCACGGCTTCCTGCATGTACCGGCCGCGCTTGCGCACCAGGCGGATCGCGTCGGCGAAGTCGATCGCGCCGGCCGCCACCAGAGCCGAATATTCGCCCAGGCTGTGCCCGGCAACGTAATCGGCCGCCAGTCCTTTGGCCCGCAAGACCGTCCAGGCGGCCACGGAAACCGCCAGCAGCGCCGGCTGCGTATTTTCGGTCAGCCGGAGTTGATCCTCCGGTCCCTCAAAGCACAGCTTCGAGATAGGGAATCCGAGCGCGCGGTCGGCCTCCTCAAAGACGCGGGCGGCTTCCGGGTAAGCATCGGCGAGGGATCGGCCCATTCCCGCGAATTGAGCGCCCTGGCCGGGAAAAAGGAAAACGGTGGACATGGAAGAAACAGGTCCGGGACCGCCTCGGCGTTCCCGGCTTTCTTCTATGTATACCTCAGCTATGTATACGTCAGCGCCTGGATGCTGCGGTCCTGCTGGGGGACCAGCCGCGCCAGATCGGACTCTTTGAGTTGCGCGCGCTCGAGCGCAAGTCGCAGGCGCGCGGCCGAGGGAACGTCCTCTCCGGCGTCGCTCCAATGTTCGACCAGGAACAGGATCGCGGCCAGACGGTCGCCGGTTTTTTCCGGCTGATGATGAAACTCGACGGCGGTCACCAGCGGCTCGGGGAAGCGCCACCCTTTGAGGGCGCGCGCTCCGGCCTGCGCGTGGCTGAAGCCGGATAGCATGCGCTCGGCCAGAAAGGGCTCGCAGCCGGCCCGCGTCAGATACTCAAAGCGGGACTGGAAGGCGGCGGGCAGCATCATCATCGCCAGCCTGCCGATGTCGTGAATCAGCCCGGCGAGAAAGGCCTCGTCGGGATCCGCCGCCCGGCTGGATTCCGCCAGGGTGCGGGCCGCCTGCGCGGCCGCCAGCGAATGCATCCACAAGGGGCGCAGCGGAGCGCTGGAGTACAACGGCCGGAGCGAGGCCGCGTAAAGAATGCGCGCCGCCCGCGCGGCCCCGATATAGCTGATTGCGTGAGCGATGGTGGAGATGCTCCGGCGCGCGCCGCTGGGGCCGGAGTTCGCCGCGCCGATGAGCTCGGCGGCGATCTTCTGGTCGCTGGAGGCGACGGCCTCCAGCTCCACCCCCGACCAATCGCTGCTCATCAGCATCTGCAAGGCGCGCTGCGCCACCGCCGGAAAAACCGGCAGGCGCGCGATGGCCAGATCCAAATCTTGCAAAGTCGCGGCGCGGAGACACTCCAGCCCGGCGGCGGCGATCGGATCGGGCGGCGTTTCCGCTCCCCCGGAGAAGGGCTCCCAGGCGAAGTGATGATTCACCGCCTCGGCGATCTCCAGAACCTCCTGCGTTGCGCCGCCGCGCGCGCTCTGTTCAATGGCCAGTGACAGGGCGGCGATCCGCCGGTAGTAAGCTTCCGTTGCCGGATCGGGTTGCCCGGACATCAATTTTCTTATCGGCCGCAAGGCGCCCGTCTATAAAAAATAGGCGATAGAAAAGGTGATTCTTTTCGCCGCCCGCGCGCGTCTTTAATCGGTGAACGCGAGTTCTGTTCTCAGGAGGAGTCACGTGAACAAACCGCAGGCCAAGACTGAAACGGGCAAGGTTTATTGCCCCATCTGCACCCATACTGTGGACGCGCAGGTTCACCGCATTCGCGGCCGCTACGCCCGTCGGCTCGCCGTAAAACCGGGGCAGCGCTGCCCGCACTGCGCCGCGCCCCTGGATGCGGGCTATATTTTCCGGTCCGGCCGTGCGGCCTGATCCGCGAGAACCGGCTCAACCCATTCGAGCCTTGCCTGTTATAGTGGAGTTGTGAGACGAAAGCGCACGCCCGAATCCGAACCGGTTCCGGAAGCGATTGTGACGGAGGCGATCATCGAACAGGCGCGCCGCGCCATTGAAGCGGATCGCGTCCGGAAACCCGCCTCTTGCACGGTCTGCGGCGGCGAGTGCGCTCCCAACTCCACCGAAGGCTTGTGCTGGGTCTGCCGACGCCTCAAGCTCAGCGCCTGGCGCGACGCCGATTCGCAGATGTCGGCGCAGGAATAACCTGTCCGAACTTTTCCGCTCCCGATTCCGTATCCCTGCCAGGACCAAATATGCTCACGTTCCTGCTGTGGTGCATCCTGCTGGTGCTCTGCTGGCCGCTGGCGCTGCTTGCGCTGTTCCTTTATCCGATCGTGTGGCTTTTCCTGCTGCCCTTCCGCATTGCCGGCATCGCCGTTGGAGGCGCGCTTGGCCTGGTCTGGGCCGTGGTGACGCTGCCGTTCTTGCTGGCGCGGCGTCTGGCGCGGATTTAATTCCGAATCGGGGCGGCGTTAGGGATGCTCGGTGGTGGGATCGATCATCTTGCGAATTTCCGTAATCTTTGTTGCCGGAAAGCCGCTGAGGCGGGCATGCTCGCGGATGATCTCTTCGTCCTTGGCCAGGTACACGCAAAACGTTTTGTCGCCGGCGACGAACGATTCCACCCATTGAATATCCGGTCCCAAAGCCCTGAGGGCGCTGTTTGATTTTTTGGCCGCCTCGCGAAGCTGCTCACGCTCTAAAGTTCCCACTCCGGGAATCTCCCGTTCGATGACAAAACGCTTCACTCGTCCCTCCTTATGATTGCTCAGGCTACACTATTGTAGCGATGCGGAGCGCCATCATTGCGGTTCCGGTTCGAAGAATGGGCGGCCCCGAGGATTCCATCGAGCAGGACCTGCTGGCGGTGGAAGAGCCGCTGGAAATCCGCGTGAATGGCCGCAACGTCGCCATCACCATGCGGACCCCCGGCAACGACGAGGAACTGGCTGCCGGCTTTCTGTTCACCGAAGGGGTTTTGAGCGGCGCGTCGCAGATCCGGTCCATCACGGCGGAGAAGAATATCGCCGCCGTTTCTCTCACCGCAAGCGCCGATCTGTCGCGGCTGGAGCGCCGCTTTTACCGGAGTTCGAGCTGCGGGGTGTGCGGCAAGGCTTCCATCGACGCCATCGAACTGGCCGACGGTGCGGAGCCCGTCCGCGGCGGCCCGCTTGTCGCCCGCGAAACGCTCGGCCGCCTTCCCGAAAAACTTCGCGCCCGCCAGCCGGTTTTCGCGCGTACCGGCGGCTTGCACGGGGCGGCGCTGTTTGACGCCGCGGGCGAACTGCTGGAGGTCCGCGAGGACGTGGGGCGGCATAATGCGCTCGATAAGTTGATCGGCGCGGCGTATTTGCGCGGCGCGCTGCCGCTGGCCGACCGGATTTTATTGCTGAGCGGGCGCGCCAGTTTCGAGCTGCTGCATAAGGCGGTGATGGCCGGGATCGCCGTGGTGGCCGCCGTCGGGGCGCCATCCAGCCTGGCGGTGGAGGTGGCGTTGCGCTTCGGCGTGACGCTGTGCGGCTTCCTCCGCCCGGACCGGTTCAACGTTTACTCCGCCCCGTCCCGCTTGCTGTGACGAGCCTAAGCCGCCCGGCCGCCAGCGGCGGTCAGCGCACAACGGCGAGCGCGCCGCCAAAGGGGAACTGCGTGCCCGGATCGGAAAACGGCACGCGCACGTAGGCCATGGCGGCGACTTTTCCGAGCGCCGGAGAAAACGCCGCGCTCATGATTTCGGCCTGCTCGGTCTTGGCGCCCGGCGGCGGAGGTTCCTGGGTATCGATTTCCAGGCGCCGCAGCAGGCGATGAATCTTGGCCTGGCTGCGCACGCGTTCGACAATCTCCTGGCCCAGATAGCAGCCCTTCTGGAAATGCACGCCGCGCAGTTGGCCGGTTTCCTGCACCAGAAAACGCTCGCTGATCTCCTCGCCGTAGCGCGGGCGGCCGTTTTCGATGCGCACGATGCGCGCTTCCTCCGGCGTTGCGGCGTCCAGCTCCAGCGGCAGGCCGCCGGAATGAAAGATAAAAAATCCGCCGGCGCCGGTCGAATCGATGCGGGCGACGATACGGTCGCCCCACTTGAGCCAGGAGTAGGGCGCCTCAGGCAGCGGCGCGCCCGCCCGCGCCAGCGCCTGCGCCGCCCCCGGACCTTCCACCGCGGTGGTGAACAGATGTTCGGTGATGTCTTCGAGCAGAACGTCGTCGGCGATGATGTATCGCTCCAGATGCTCGAACAGTTTCCGGCGCGTTTCCGGTTCGGTGTCGATCACCAGGTGATCGTCGAAACACAAAATATTCGCGTCGGCCAGGATGCGGCCCTGCGCGTTCAGGAAGAACGCATAGCAGCCCTGGCCGGGGCGAAGATGCTCAATATCGTTGGTGCACATGGCGTGCAGCAGGCGCGCACGATCCTCGCCGGTGGCGCGGAATTTGCCGCGCGCGGCGAGATCGATCCGCGCCGCCGTTTCGCGAAGCGCGCGGTAGCCGTTGGTCATCGGAAATTGAGGGAAATCGCCCGCAAATATGCCGAAATCGCCACAATGGCCGCGCCGGAAATGACCACTCCGGTCAACGCTCGCGGTTTTTCCTTTCGATAGAGAATCACCGCGGCGAAAACGTGCAGCGCAAGAAGAACCTTGATTCCAAACCACAACTGATAGTGCGGCGGATAAGCCGGTTTGCTCAAGAAATTGTACAAACCGGAGGCAAGGATTCCACCGATGGCGATATAGGCCATCGGTCTAAAGCGGGCCGCAAGCTCGCCCGCGAAGAAGCGCGCGTAAAAAACGCCGCCCAGCAGCACGATCACCGAAAAAATGTGCAGCCAGCGCGCGAAGATCGGCAAAGCCGAATCCATACCCCGAGTATACAATCGAGGTGTGATTCACGAGATCCTGCCAGTGGGGATGCTGCAATGCAACTGCTCGATTTTCGGAGACGAAGCCTCGGGCGAGGCGATTGTGATCGATCCGGGCGATGAGACCGGAGAAATCCTCAAAATTCTGGAGCGGCATCGGCTGCGCGTGAAGGCGGTTATCATCACTCATGCTCACATCGACCACATCGGGGGAGCGGCGAAGCTGAAGGCGGCGACGGGCGCGCCGGTTTGGATGAATGAAAACGATCAGGATCTGTACGATCAACTGGACGCGCAGGCGGCTTGGCTCGGCATGGCGCCGCCGGAGCGGACCTCGATCGACGCGGCGGCGCGCGAAGGCGACGCGGTGAAGCTCGCCGCGGCGGAGTTTTACGTGATCGAGACTCCGGGCCACACGCAGGGGAGCATTTCGCTGTGGATTCCCGCGGAAAGGAAGCTGATCGCGGGCGACACGCTGTTCCGCGACTCGATCGGCCGCACCGATCTGCCCGGCGGCGACAGCCGGCAGATTTTGAAGTCGATTCACCAGAAACTGCTCACGCTTCCGGAAGAGGCGGTGGTGATCCCCGGACATGGCCCGCTGACCACGATCGGGCGAGAAAAGGAACGCAATCCGTTCCTGGCCTGAGCGCCGCCAGGATTTACTGCTTCTCTTCCGGATGCGCGGAGGTCTGCGCGGGCGCGGGGGCCTCGGGAGCATCCGCCGCGCTCTTCAGGGCGTCCTTGAATCCGCGGATCCCTTCGCCCAGCCCCTTGCCGAGCTCGGGAATTTTCTTTGGCCCGAACAGCAACACGCCGACCAGCAGAATGACCAGCAGATGCATCGGTTGGAACAAGCCTTCCATAGTGAACCCTACTCAAGTATGACATATGCCGCGCCCGGCGGATTTACCGGGGCAAGACGCCGTCACAGATCGCTTAGAGCATAGACCAGGGCGCCTTTGGCCGTAGCGTGCAAGGGATTCTGCGCCATCCGGATCTCGGAAATGTCGGCAGGGAAGCCCTCCTCCAGCAGAATTTTTTCGAACCGGTCGCGGAAACCGGGCGGCAGCGCCGTTCCGCCGCTCAGCACCACCGGCAGCGGGCGGTGAAACTTGGGCAGATCCCGGGCGCGGGCGAAGGCTTCCTTGAGCGCGGCCACCAGCGAGCGGATCATATCGTCGTAGTAGACGCCGATCACCTGATGAATCTTGTCGGCGAAAAACCCGTTGAAATGAAACGAGTCTTCCTTGGTGAGCCGGATGCGGTTGGCGCGCTCGCCGGTCATCTGCGCCGCGCTTTGATCGATAAAATCCCCGGCCTTGGCGACGCTGAAGCTCATCACCGGCACCGAGAGATACGCCAGGCAGACGTTGCAGAGCCCGCCGCCCAGGCTGATGCCGATGCCGGTGTAGTTGGAGGATTCCAGCTCGGAATAGATCACCGCGAGGCCTTCATTGATGCTGGCCGCCTGGTAGCCAAGTTCGCCCAAAATCTGTTTCAGGGTCGCTTCGTGATAGGTCAGGCTCTCCTGCGCGCCGAGCGGAGCAGCCGGAACCGTAAAGCACAGCTTCTGCCGCTCCCCGCTGCGGGCGCCGATCATCAGCGAGATCATCTCCCGGATCATGCGCAGCCCGTCCGGCTCCCGCGGGTCGAGCACGCCTCCGGACATCGGACGGCGGATCTCGGCGTTCAAAATGCCGGCGAACTTCTCGCTCTCATTTCCATGCACCACGATCCCGCCGGCCACCGCCGTGTGCGGGATCTTTTCCCGCTCCAGCACGTTTTCAGTGATTCTCGAACGCGGAATGCAAACGAAGGCGTTCAACTGCGACGCGAACTCGTAGTCCTCGCCCGGTTTTCGCGCCACCACGATGCGGCTGGTGCCGACGTCCAGGCCAATCGCATCCGAGTGCTTCGACATGATTCAATTCCCTCCTTCGTTCTGTTTCAGCTCTGCTTCGATGTCTCTATAGCGATGCCGCAGCATCGCCCGATACTGAGCCGCCGGAGTATTTTGCGCCGCGGCCTGTCTTTCGATCTGGGCCCGCGCCAGAGCCACGCCGCCGAAATTCATGCCCAAGGCGCGCTCGTAGGCCGGATCGGCTTCGAAGCCGAAGGCGTAGATGCTGGGCAGCGGGATGGAGTAGTTGTCCGGCAGCCCCAGTTTGGCGAACGGAAAGTCCCCGGCCCAATCGGTGTGCGCGCCGACCTTCATGTTGAGCGGATTCACCGAGACCTGCGCGTGCGTCACACAGTTCTCTGCCGGGATGCGGTAGCGGAAGCGCAGCGCTTCGGTCAGCACTTTCGCCGCCTGAATCTGCGCCGGCGTCACCGCCTCCGCCGCCCCGGTCTGCGCCTCCAGAGCCACTCCCAAAAAACTGTCGTTCAAATTGACGTAAATCTCCTCGCCGTCGGCCCAGATCGAATTTCCGGCGTGATTGGCCGCGTCCGTTTCGGCCACCACCGCGTAGACGCGCCCGAACCGGTCGATCACAAAATGATAGGCGCGCTCGGAGCGGACGACTTCCAGCAGATTCCGCCCCAGCCGCTGCAGCCTGCGATTCTGATCTTCTTCAAACGGCGGCACCAGGCTCTCGGTGGTGTGATAGACGATTCCCACCGGCGCACCGCCATATCTCCAGGGAACCGGAGAGCCGGCAAGCGAGTAGACCGGGAAGCGGGCGCGCGGGCGGTTCGCGGTCAGAAACGTCCGGTCCACGCGCAAGCCGTTGCTGTAAACTTCCTCGGCTTCGGTCTTCTCGATGAGCCAGACCTGCGGCGGCATCGAGGGAGCTGCGCCGGCCGCGCGCGGAACGGCGAGCCCGCGCTCCCGCTCCATCGTCTCGGCCGATCCGCTCGGCAACCGCGCGGCGGCAACCGCGATCATTAACGGCACGGCGATAAGTCCCCAGCCGTGGAAACCGCGGCGCTTGGTTTGAAGCATGCGCCGCCGCAGATAGCGGAGCCGCTTTACCGGATCGGCGATGCGCCCGGCCCGCCACTCGATCCGCACCGCTTCGCCGAAGCTGGGGAAATCCGCCAATCGACTCCACCGCCCCGGGAAATTAGTGGCGTTCCGCACCGAAATCTCTCCACAGGAAGGGATCGGCCAGGACAGGGAAAAACCTTAGGCCTGCGTAGTCCGGCAGGGACTGAAATACATCGTTGAACGGAGACAAAAGACGGTGGATTCACGCAAGCCGCAGTACGCTGCTCACGATTTGCGCCAAAACCGCCGATAAATAAATGGCGTGATGACGTCCATCAGCTTCGAGGTGGGAGCGGTCTTTCTGCTGGCTGCCATGCTGCTTTATGGGTCACTCAGCGGCTTTCTTCCCCGGGCGTTGCACGCCGGAAAGGCGGCGCCGATAGGCATCGGCTGCTGTTTACTCGCCTACGCTTTGTACCGGACCGTTCCCGAGCTGCCAAACCTGTGGCGAGACGCCGACAGCAGGCCGGCTCCGCAAATTTCCAGCCCGGGGCCGGCAATCCCGCCCGCCGCCGGCCCGAAACGAGGCCGGGCGGCGGCTCCAACAACCCCACGCCAGCAGTCCTGGAAAACGACCACGGTCGGCGATTCGATTCCGCCCCCGCAGCCGGCTGCGGAACCCGCCGATCCGTCCGCCGATCCGTCCCCGGTTCCGCCGGCGCCCTCCTCCAGCGAGCCTGCCTCGCCGGACGATCCCTACGACAGCGGCATAAAACGCGGGATCAAGCGCGTCGGCCGGTTTCTGCACATCGGCGGCAAGAACAACCGCCCCTAGAGGGCTCGCGTCAGTACTTCCGCAAAACCGCCAGCACCTTCCCCTGAATGCGGACGGATTGTTTGGGAACAAAAATCGGCTGCATGGCGGAGTTGGCCGGCTGCAAGCGCACGCGATCGCCTTCTTCGTTGTAGAAGCGCTTGAGGGTGGTCTCAACACCGTCCACCAGCGCCACCACGATATCCCCATCGCGGGCCTCGCCGGATTTTTGCACCAGCACGTAATCCCCGTCGCAGATGTGATCCTCGATCATCGATTCACCGCGGACCTGCAACGCGTAGGTGCCTGGGTCGCCCGCAAAATCGGCGAAACTGAGCGTGTCCTGCCCGGCGATGGCCTCCACCGGCGAACCGGCCGCGATTCGCCCCAGCAGCGGAACCTCCGCCGCGGGCGGCCGGTGCTGGCGCATCTCCTCGTAATACTTCGGCGCCAATTCAAGCGACCGGCTCTGATTGAACCCTCGCTTGAGATAATGTTTTCCCTCCAGCGCCAGAATGTGCTTGTGCACGGTTGCGAGCGAAGCCAGATTGAGCCCTTCGGCGATTTCCTCATAGCTCGGGCTGTAGCCGTGCTTTTCAAGAAAGCCGGCCAGAAACTCCAGAAACTCCTTTTGCCGTTTCGTGAGTGCCATGAAGATATTTTAGGCGAAGAAAAGGGGAATTTCAAGGGATGACCCATCCTCCGCTCAAGGCGCGCCCGCCGCAGGAATTACCTGCCGCCGGCCGGATGCGGAGCGGGTTCAGGCAAGCGCAGCGGATCGTTGGGCATGATGATCCAGGCAACGATGTAGGCGATCGCGCCGAGCCCGCCCGAGCAGATCGCGAGAACCACCCAGATCAACCGGATTAGCGTCACGTCGACGCCGAGGTAACGCGCAAAGCCCGCGCACACGCCGCCGATCTTGCGGTCCTCGCGCGGCCGGCTCAGTTTGGGATAGGCCACTGGCGGGGGATAGGCGTTGGCGCCGACCGGCGCGCCGCATTGTGAGCAGAATTTCGCGGCATCGTCGTGGGAGACGCCGCAGCGGGTGCAAAACATGAACGACCTCTCATGGTTGCTTACGTCTGGCGGACGGCTTTGGTTCCCGAATGCAAAGCGGAAACATTGCCGGCCATGGCGGATCAAACTCGGCAGGGCCTATTCTAGTAACGTGAGATTGGGACGGGACGCGGCGCTTGTTTTCACGTTTTTGGCGATGGCTCCCGCCGCTCCCTCGCCGGTTACGCCGCAAGCGATCCTGGCGCATCTGGAGCGCGTCATTGCTTGGTATCGCGAAATCAGCGCGGTTTCGCCGCCTGCTGTCGACGTGCTGATCAGCGACGGCCTGCGGGAGGTGTCGTACAAGGCCGTGCAGCTTGCCTTCCGCTTCGGGCGCGCGGAGGCGGCGCTTTTGGGTGGCGATACCAACTCGCCGAAGGGCGCCGGCACGTTGCAGCAGGCCGCGCAGAGAGCCGCCGAGCGGGTGGCCGCCGTGCAGGCGCGGATCGCGCAGATCGACGCCGATCTGCCCAGGGCCGTGGGCAAGCGGCGCCAGACGCTGGAGGCCCAGAAGAACGAGGCCGGCGCCGAACTGGCGCTGGCCAGAGAGATTCAGACGACGGTTCAGAATCTGGTGAACTTCACCGGCTCGCTCGGCTCCGATAGCGGTGCGCTGGCCGGTCAGATCAGCGAGCTGGAGCGGTCCGTTCCCGAGGTTCAGAGCGGCAAGGCGCCGCCGGCCCCGGCCGGCAACAGACCCGCTTCGCAAGTCAACGCCTTTTCTCCGGAGTCGGCCGGCGTGGTTGGGCTGGCCAGCGAACTCCTGAGCAACCACAGCAACCGGGCTCATCTGGTGTCGCTGCGCAACGACACGCGGGAGCTGGCGGCGGGCATCGACCGGCTGAAAGAGCCGCTGATCAGCCAGGCGCGCGAAGCCACCCAGCGCAGCGATCAGATCGCGAGCCGGAGCAGCACCGGAGACGCCGCCGAGCTGGCGGCGGCGCAGAAGGAGCTGAGCAGTCTGGCCGGGCAATTCAAGCAGCTTTCCACCGCCATCGTCCCGCTGGGAGAGGAAGGCATCGCCGTGGGCACGGCGGAAAGCTATCTGGACGAATCGATCGCGCGGATCGATCAGGAATCCTCGCGCACCGGCCGGTATCTGCTGATGAAGGCTGTGACGCTGGCGGTGGTGATCGCCGTGGTGCTGTTCATCAGCGAGATGTGGCGCCGCGCCACCTTCCGCTACGTGCGCGACGCGCGGCGGCGGCGGCAATTTCTGCTGCTGCGGCGGGTGGCGGTCTCAGTGGCGGTGATGCTGGCGGTGGTGTTCTGGTTCGTCAGCGAACTCGGCTCCCTTGCCACCTACGCGGGCTTTGTCACCGCCGGCGTCGCCGTAGCGCTGCAAAGCCCCATCCTGTCGGTGGTCGCCTATTTTTTCCTGATCGGCCGCTATGGAATCCGCGTCGGCGACCGGGTGACCATTTCCGGCGTAACCGGCGAGGTGATCGAGATCGGCCTGGTCCGGATCTACCTGGCGGAGCTGGCGGGCGCCGGACCCGATCTTCATCCGACCGGGCGCGTGGTGGTGTTTTCCAACTCGGTGATTTTCCAGCCGACCTCGGCGTTATACAAACAGATGCCCGGCATCGATTACGTCTGGCACACCGCGGCGCTGATTCTCAGCCCGGACAGCGATTTCCAGCTCGCCGAAAAAACCCTGAACGCGGCCGTCGATGGCTTCTTCGCGCAATACCGCGACGCCATCGAGCGGCAGTATCGCAGCCTGGAGCAGTCCGTGGATATGCACATCGCCCCGCCCAAGCCGGAGAGCCGTCTGCGTTTCACCGACGCCGGCCTGCAATACACAGTTCGCTATCCCGCCGAGCTTTCCCGCGCGGTGGAGATGGACACCGAGCTGCTGCGGACGCTTCACCACGCGGTGATGAAGGAGCCCAAGCTCAAATTCGCGCCGGAAGGCGTCCCCAAATTGGAGGCGGCCTGAGCGTCAGGACAACGCCGAATCCGCGGTGAAGATCAGGCTGGAGCAGGTGACCCCGGCTTCGGCTTTCTGCAACTCGGAGAGATCGAGAGCAATGACCTCGAATCCCGCCTTTTCGAGCATCCGGCGCGTTTTCGGAAACGACGCCGGCAGGATAATTTTTCCGCCGGCTTCGAGCACGTTTGCCGCGCTTGGCTCGTCTTCGGCCACATCGAACAACTCCAGCCTGGCGAAGGGCTGCATGTCGATGAGCTTGCGATTGACGAGGACGGCGTCCCCGCCCAGCGGGCAGATGGCGGATTTCAGGTGCAAGCATCCGCCAACGGCGGCTGGAACCACGCGGTAGCCGAACCGTTCCGTGGCTTGCGCCAGTTGCCGCGCCCCTTCCGGATTGGTGCGCCGGGAAATTCCGCAATACAGGGTCTTGCCGATGCGCATCACGTCGCCGCCTTCGATGGTGGCCGGTTCGCGGATCCACTCCAGGGGGCGATACGCCGCCAGCGCCGCCGCGATCGACTCCGCCTCGCCGCGGCGCGATACGGCGCCCATCCGGCATATCACGGCGATCTCGTCGAGCACCACCGCCGGGTCCTCGACGAACAAACCGTCGGGGAAGGCGGGATCGGGGGCAAGCGAGATGACGCTGAATCCCAACCGCCGCAGGCATTCCTCGTAGGCCAGGTGCTGCGCGGCGGCCCGGGCCGCGTCGATCGGAGTTCTCGCCAGAAACTCCAGCTCGCAGCGGGTGATGGAATCGCTCACCCGGCGCGTGATCGCGGTCCACATAACAGTGTTTTGTTATATATTACAGACTGCTTTGTGAGAATTTTGATTATTGACGACGATACCGAGTTGTGTGCGCTGCTCGATGAGTTTCTGAGCCGCGAGGGGTTTGAGACCAATGTGGCCCACGATGGCGCGCGCGGGCTGGAACGGGCCCGGACGGAAGCCTTCGACCTGGTCGTGCTGGATCTGATGCTGCCGCAGATGGACGGATTGGCGCTGCTGCGCCAGCTTCGCGAGGTGAGCCGCGTGCCGGTGATCATCCTGACCGCGCGCGGCGAAGGCGAGGATCGCATCGCCGGGCTGGATTCGGGCGCCGACGACTATCTTGGCAAACCGTTCAATCCGCGCGAGCTGGTGGCGCGCATCCGGGCCGTTCTGCGGCGGGCGGCGCAGCGGCGCGGGCCCGTCGATGTGAACGGCGTCAGGCTCGATCCGGGAACGCGCGAGGTCTACTGCGACGGCCGCCGCGTCGAACTGACCACGCTCGAATTCGACATTCTGGAGCAACTGATGCGCTCGGCCGGCCAGGTGGTTTCGCGCGACGCGCTGATGAGCAGCATGTACAACCGCAAGGCCTCGCCCTTTGACCGCTCCATTGACATGCACGTCAGCCATCTGCGCCGCAAGCTGGAAGCTCCGCGCGTGCTGATCAAGACCATTCGCGGCAGCGGCTATCAGTTCTGCAAATCCTCGGACGATTCGGCCGAGCGCGCCGCGACGTGACGCTCTTCGCCAAAATTTTGGCCTGGTTCGTCATCGCGGTGCTGGCGACCGTGGCGGCGGCGGCGGCAACTTCCGTGCTGAGCTATAACCCGGCCTCGCCGCTGAGCGCGCCGTTCACCGTGTTGATGAAGATGGAGGCGGCCGAGGCGCGCCAGGCCTGGGAGGGCGGCGGGCGCGATGCCCTGCGCCGCGCGCTCGATCGTTTTCTCCAGGTCACGCATTATCACGCGGTGGTCTTCGCCGACGCGCAGGGAACCGATCTGGCCACGGGCCAGCCGCGGCCCGATCTGCTGGAGATGGCGCGCCGCCATCCGGTGTTTCCGTTCTGGCGCAGCGGCGGGCTGGTATTCGCGGCGTTTTCACCGGACGGCAAATACTGTCTGCTGCTGATCACCCGGCCGCTGCGCCTGATTTACTCCAATCTTCAGCCGCTGCACCTGCTGGTGCTGGCGCCCGTTCTGGCGCTGTGCTACGCGCTCGCCTACTACCTCACCTCGCCGCTGCGGCCGCTGCAGCGGGCGGTGGAAAAGTTCGGGCGCGGCGACCTGTCGGCGCGCGCCCCCGCCGGCCGCAACGACGCGTTCGGGGAGGTGGCCCGCACCTTCAATCAAATGGCGGAGCGCATGCAGAGCCTGCTGAGCGCCCAGCAGCGGCTGCTTCTGGATATCTCGCACGAGCTGCGCAGCCCCCTGGCGCGGCTGAGCGTGGCCATCGAACTGGCGCGAACCGGCGGCGCTTCTCTGGATCGGATACAGAAGGAAGCCGACCGTCTGAATGAATTGATCGCGGAGATGCTCGAGGTCGCACGCATGGAGAACGATCCGGCAAGCCGCAAGGCCGAAGCGGTGCGGCTCGACGAGCTGGTCGGCGTATTGATTCACGATTGCCGCATCGAAGCCCAGGCGCGGGGATGCTCGCTCGAGCTGGATCCCGGCGGCGGCGTGTGGGTGGAAGGCGACCGCGAGCTGCTGCGGCGGGCCATTGAAAACGTCATGCGCAATGCGATCCGCTACGCGCCGGCGGATACGCGGGTTGAAGTGGCGCTCGAACACGCCGAGGGCCGGGCCTGCGTGCGGGTCCGCGATTACGGCCCCGGCGTTCCCGACGCCGCGCTGGCGCGCATCTTCGATCCGTTTTACCGCGTCGAGGCGGACCGCAATCGGACCCACGGCGGCTACGGCCTGGGTCTTTCCATCGCCCGGCGCGCGGTCGAGCTGCATGGCGGCAAGCTGCGTGCGTCAAACGCCTTGCCCGGATTGCTGGTCGAAATCGAGCTGCCCGCCTAACTCCCGCCGGAGCGGCGTCCGAGTCCCCGCGCCCTTCCGGCGCGGGACGGATTTTACGGCAATGCCCAGATGGTTGGAACGGCCGGCCTCCGGGCGGCGTCTTCCGGATATGCGTCTGATCCGAAGTTTCGCCGCGTTTCTTGCCGCTTCATGGCTGTGTGCGACCGCCAGCGCGCAGACGGCCGCGCCGACACCGCCCTCCGATCCCAACACGCAGTTCATCGATCAGGTCTTACGGACCGCAACCGCGGTTCAGGCGCTGGTGAAGTCGATGAATCTGGACAAGGCGCTGGCCGCCCAGAATGTTTATCCTCCGGGCGATCCGCGATCCCTTCAGCGGACAGCGGAATTCATCGGCGTGGGCGCGGGCGTCGGCATGGCGCTGGGCGAAATGGCGCACAGCCAGAAGGGTGCCTTGATCGGAGCCGCGGCGGGGGGCGCCGGCGGCTTGATCGCCGATCAGATCCTTCGGCGTCAAGCGGCGCGGATGCAAAAAGATCCGGCCGATCCGATCCGTTAGCGCTGGCTCGCCGGGCCGGCCTGAACTCGCTGATTGAACTCCGCGGAGCGATTCCGCGGCACGCTCAACGTCTGCCACTTGTCGTGCGCGAAGTGTTTGGCCAGCAGCACGATCTGGCCGATGTGACTGGCGTAATGGGCGAGCGCGCGATTGATCGCCTGCAGGACCGAATGCGCCTCCCCGCGGATGGTCACGGTGCGCGCCAGGTCCGCTTCGGCCAGCGGCTCCAGAGCGGCGAAGACCAACCGCCAACCCTCCTCCCAGCGTTTCATCAGATCCTCGCGGGTGGGCGGCGGCTCAACGAACTCGCTGTCCCGGTTGCGGTCCGGCTTTTCGCCGTCGGTGGTGAGAAAATCGGTCCAGCGGGACCGCATGTTGCCGGTCATGTGCTTGACGATGATGGCAATGGAGTTCATCTCGCGGTCGAGCGTTTGATAGAGCTGTTCGTCGGTGACCTGGGCCATCGCTTGCTCGGCCATTTTTTTGTACTGCCGCAGAACGGCGAGCGAATCTTCCAGGTAGGATGTGGTGAATTTCAGGGGCATGCTTCCATGTTGCGATAAAATCGGCGCCGCAGGAGTACCGCAACACCGCGCGGGCAGAGGGAGCCAGCCGGGCGTTAGTCGATCAGGCCGGCGCGCAGCGCAAAGCGCACCAGCTCGCCGGTGGAGTGGAGATTCAACTTTTCCATGATCCGGCCGCGGTGCGCCTCCACGGTATAGACGCTGAGGTTGAGCGCGGTGGCGATCTCCTTGTTGGTCTTCCCTTCCGCGATCATTTGCAGAACTTCGCGCTCGCGGCTGGTCAGCAGATCCAGAGGATCGGTGACGTGGCGGCGATAATCGGTGAGCACGGCGTCGGATACGGCGGGACTGAGCCAGGCTTCGCCTTTGGCGATGCTGCGCACGGCGGCGATCAGATCGGAGTCGGCCGAATCTTTTAGCAGATAGCCGCGCGCGCCGGCGCGCAGAATTTCGCGGACGTAGACCGCGTCCTTGTGCATGCTCAAGGCCAGCACGCGGGCCCGCGGCGCCACGTCGGCGAGGCGGCGCGTGGCTTCGATGCCGTTCAGCTCCGGCATGGTGACGTCCATAATGACCACGTCCGGCTGAAGCTTTTCGGCCAGCTCAAGAACCTCGCGGCCGTTGCCCGCTTCGCCCACGATCTGCAAGTCGGGTTGGGCGGACAGAATCATCTTGAAGCCCTGGCGCACCAGGACGTGATCGTCGGCTAACAGAATTTTCGTCACGGCTCTTTCCCCGCCGGCTTGCCTCGCGGCGCCGAGACTTCTATAGTGACACCGGCGCCGGGATGGGATTTGATGGTAAGCTCCCCGCCGGCGCTGCGGGCTCGGGCGCGCATGCCGATCAGGCCCATGCCGCCCCCGTTTCTGGACGGCTGCAAACCCCGGCCGTTGTCGTGAATGGTCAGATGAACGGTGTCCGGCCCGGCCCGGAGATGAATGGTGGCTTGCGTGGCGCCGGAGTGGCGGGCGATATTGGTGAGCGCTTCCTGCACGATGCGGAACAGATGCGTCTCGGTCTCATCGGCCAGCCGGCCGGTGAATTCGCTGCGGTAGTCGGTTTCGATCCCGGTGCGCTCACGGAAGCGGTCGGCCAGCCAGCGGATGCCGGCATCGAGCCCGAAATCATCGAGGATGGTGGGGCGCAGAAGCTGCGAAAGCTCGCGCACGTTGGAAATCGCCCCCTCTACCAGCTTGAGGGAGTCCTCCACGCGCTGCCGGTCGGCGCCGGAGGCGGCCAGCGCGGCCAGATTGGTCTTGATCGCAGTCAGCGCGCCGCCCAGTTCGTCGTGCAGTTCATGCGAGAACCGCCGCGCGACGGACTCCTGCGTTTCGAGCATGCGGAAGGAAACGCGGCTTAGCTCGCTGGTCTGCGCCTCCATCTGCCGGAAAACGCCGGCGGCGATGCGCACCGTAGTGCCGGCGGAGATGAGCGCCACCAGCAGGCATCCTCCGAACAGCAGCAGCGCGTCCTGAACAAAGCGCCGCGCCTGGCGGTCCATGGCCTCGTTGATCTCCACCGCGCGGGCGTAGCTGGAATCGACCAGGCGCGCCACGTCGGCGGAAACACGCTGGTGCAGGGTGAACAAATCGCGCGAGGAGTGCACCGGAATTTTGGCGTGGGACAAAAGCTGGCGCGCCTCGGCGGAAAAGTCCTGAACCGCGCGCTCCAGCGCGTTCCAGGCGTCCTCGTCCGGCCCTCCGCGGGCGGCCGCCACCATGCGGTGAATTTCGCGGTCGGTTTGATCGAGGTCGGCCAGGACGCGGTCCCGGTCCACCTGATCGGGAGCGCGGGAAAGCTGATAGAAGGCCGCGTTGAGGACCTGCTGTTCGCGGTCCACTTCGTCCTGAAGCCGGGTAATGACCAGCTCGCTGCTCATCAGGCTGCGGGCGCTGGCGCGGATGGCATCGGCGTCGTCCACCCCGATGATCGCGGCGGCGATCAGCATGGTGATGACAAGCGCGAATCCGATCAGCAGGACGCGAAGCAGAGCGCGCATTCTGAATCTACTTTCAGATTAATGTCGTTCATTAAAATTTGCTCGGCCCCAATCGCTCAACAAGGCCGGGCGGCGTAGCTTTTCGAGGTGATCGCGCACCGGCCGCGCCGGGCGCAACATGGAGGCGTGGGTGGAAACAAGCACCCCGATCAAAGGAGAAAAGAGAATGAGACGCCTGGTTTTGACATCGTTATTCGCCGCGGCCGCGGTTTTTGCGCAATCGGGGGCAGCGCCCGCCACGCAGAGCACGCCCGCCAAGGCGCCGGCCCAGAAATCGGCCGCGAAATCGGTGAAGAAGCATAAAAAGAGCGGCAAGAAGGCTACGCCACCCGCGGCCGCCAAGACCGCGCAGTCCAAGTAGTCTGTTAGGGGGCGGGAGGATCGGCGCGCGGCCGGTTATCCCGCCCCATTTTCACGAAGGATGCGCTCAATATACTCGCTTGCGCGGCCGTCGCCATACGGATTATGAAGCCGCGACATCCGTTCGAATTCGCGGGGGTCCTCCAGAAGCCGCGTGGTTTCCGAAACAATTTTCGACACCTCCGTGCCGACCAGTTTCACCGTGCCGGCCTCCACCGCCTCCGGCCGCTCGGTTTTTTCGCGCAGAACCAGAATCGGCTTGCCCAGCGACGGACCTTCCTCCTGAATCCCGCCCGAGTCGGTCAGGATCAGATAGGCGCGGCGCATCAGATCGACAAAACGAACATAGTCGAGCGGCTCGGCCAGCGTGATATTGGGGTGCCCGCGCAGCCAGCGGTCCGCGGCGCGGCGGACGTTGGGATTGGGATGAACCGGATAGATCACGCGCACGTCCGGCCGGCCGGCGATTTGCGACACCGCCTGGCAGATGCGGTCGAATCCCTCGCCAAAGCTTTCCCGGCGATGCGCGGTGACCAGGATGAGTTTCTTTTCCGGGCTGGGCCATTCGGCGGAGGGCAGTTCGCCGCGGTCCAGGCGGTCGCGGATATACAGCACGGCATCGATGCCGGTGTTGCCGGTGACGTGGACTCCGGTGGTGATGCCCTCCCGGGCCAGATTCGCCGCGGCAGCCGCCGTCGGCGCGAAGTGCAGCGCCGCGATGCGGGCGGCCAGCGCGCGATTGGCTTCCTCCGGGAAGGGCTGCGCGAGATCGCCGGTGCGCAGGCCGGCTTCGACGTGCGCCACCGGAACGCGCGCGTAGAACGCCGCCAGCGCGCCGCAGAACGTCGTCGTCGTATCGCCCTGCACCATGGCCAGATCGGGCTTGCAATCGCCAAGCACGCGCTCCAGGCCGGCGACGATGCGCGAGGTGGACTCAAACAGCGTCTGGCCGGGGGTCATCAGATCGAGATCGTAGTCCGGCCGGATGCCGAAGGCGCTCAGAACCTGGTCCAGCATCGCGCGATGCTGCGCGGTGACGCAGACTCGTACGCGATAGCGCTCGGGAAAGCGGCCGAGATACCGGATCAGAGCCGCGAGCTTGATCGCTTCCGGCCGGGTGCCGAAGATGAACAGGATGGTCCGCTGCAACTTTTCATAGTAGACCGGAACGCGCGCCGGGCTTGCTTCCCTGCCCCGCCCGGGCTCGCCGGCGGGCATAACCGTTAAACTGTAAGCGTATGCGCATCCTCGTCGTGGAAGACGAAAAACGGATCGCCGACTTCCTGTCGCGTGGGCTGGAAAGCGCCGGTTACGCTGTCGATGTGGCCGGCGACGGCCGCCGCGCCGTCGACATGGTTCACGCCACCGAATATGATCTCATCATTCTGGACCTGGGCCTGCCCGACATCGACGGCCTGGCGGTTCTGCAAAAAATCCGCAACCGCAAATCCAGCCCGCCGGTGCTGATCCTCAGCGCCCGCGATCAGGTGGACGACCGCGTCAAGGGCCTGGAGGGCGGCGCCGACGACTATCTGGTAAAGCCGTTCGCCTTCGTCGAGCTTCTGGCCCGCGTCCGCGTGCTGCTGCGGCGCGGCCAGCCCACGCCGGAAAAACTGCAAGTGGGCGAGCTTTCGCTGGACTGCATCCGGCGCAAAGTCACCCGCGCCGGCGAAAATATCGAGCTGGCGCCGAAGGAGTTCAGCATCCTCGAATATTTAATGCGCAACCGCGGCCGCCCGCTCAGCCGCACCATGATCGTCGAGCACGTCTGGGACATGGATTACGACGGGCTTACCAACATCGTGGACGTCTATATCCGCCATCTGCGCTCGAAAATCGACGACAAGTGGCCGGTGAAGATGATCCAGACCGTGCGCGGCATCGGCTACATGCTCGATGAGCCGGAGCGCGCCGAAAAATCCTCCTGATGGCCCGCTTCACCCGAGTCTTCGCCGTTCCCAAGCCGCGCGTCGATTTCCTGCGCGGGATGCGATTCCGGCTGATGGTGAGCTTCGTGATCTTCTTCACCATCCTGCTGGTGGTGGTCGGCCTGGTGTTCCACAAGACCTTGCAACTGGAAACCGAGCGCGACGTGCGCGACGCGCTCGATGAAGAGTGGTTTGAAGCCAAGGGATATTTGAAGATCGAAAAACAGCGGCCGGTGTGGGTGGCCGATGAAAGCGATCCCGAGGACAACTTCATCGTGAGCCGGCTCAAGCACGTTTATCTGATCACCGACGCCAACGGCAACGCGCTTCAGTACGACGACACTTACGAATCGATCGGCCTCGATTCGCTCGACGAGATCCGGCGCGTTCTGGCGCTGCCAGGCCCGGAAACGCGCGTCCGCTGGTCCCGGGACGGGACGCCTTACCTGGTCAAGGCGGGAAAGATTCTCGATGAGGACAGCCGCCAGCCGTACTTCCTGGCCATCGGCCGCTCGCTGGCGCCGGCGCGCAAGACGGTGAGCGACTTCACCCGCAATTATTTTTACATGCTGCCGGCGATGATCGCCTTCAGCGGCCTGCTCGGATGGGTGCTGGCCGGGCGCGCCATTCAGCCGGTCAACTCCGTCGCGCAAGCCGCGCAAACCATCACCGGATCGAACCTTTCGCTGCAAATTCCGCTGCGCGGCGCCGGCGACGAGCTGGACCGCCTCATCGAAAGCTTCAACAAGATGACGGCGCGGCTCAATCAATCCTTCGAGCAGATCCGCCGTTTCTCCACCGATGTTTCGCACGAGCTGCGCACCCCGCTCACCGCCATCCGCGGCCAGCTCGAAGTGGCGCTGTTCACCGCCCAAACGCCGGATCAGTACCGCGAGGCGATGCTCAACGCTCTGGAAGACGTCGAAAAGCTATCGAGCATCGTGCGCGCGCTGCTGCTTCTTTCGCAGGCCGAATCCGGGCAGCTCGCGCTGCAAAAATCCCCCCTCGATCTCGCCGTTCTGGCGCGCGACGTCGTCGATCAGTTTCAGATCCCGGCCGAAGAAAAAGACGTCCGGCTCACCGCCGAGCTGGAGGCGCCCGCGGTGGTCTCCGCCGACCACACCCAGATCGAGCGGCTGCTCTCGAATCTGCTTTCCAACGCGGTCAAGTACACCCCGCGCGGCGGATCGGTGCGCGTGCGCGTCGGTCCCGGTGAGGGGCCGGGTTGGGCGCAGATCGTGGTCGAGGACACCGGCGTGGGAATTCCCGCCGAGAATCTGCCGCACATTTTCGACCGCTTTTACCGGGTCCGCAACGCGCAGACCGAATCCGTGGCCGGCCTCGGCCTGGGCTTGAGCTTCGTCGCCTGGATCGTCGAGGTTCATGGCGGCCGCATCGAGGTCGCCAGCACCGAGGGCGAAGGCACGCGCTTCACCGTTCTGCTTCCCGCCGAACCGTCCCCGGTCCCCGCGCCGGAAACCGAGGCGGTCGCCTAGCGCCCGTCTCCAGCACCCGCCCGGGCGCGGCGCCGCCGTGGCGCTAGGGCGTTTCGATCCACTTCGCCGTGCCGGAGTTGAGCGCTTCGGTGAACTGCACTCCCTTGATCGTGATGGTGTGGCGGGCGCTGTCGCTGCGCGTCAAATAACCGCACTCCTTCAAGTACCACAGGCTGAACTCCAGCTCCCTCCGCGGGACGTTCAGCAGCAGTTCCAGATCGCGAAGGCCCAGGCTCGGCTGATCGGGGCTGGCGAAGCGGCGGCGGTAGAGCAGGCGCAAAATCTCTTCGCGGCGCTGCATCTCATTGGCGAGCGGCGGCGAAGGCGGAGGCTCCGCCACGCCGACCGCTTCGCGTTTCCGCTGCTGCCGGTACTGGCGGTCGTAGGCTTCGCGCCGCTTTGCATCGCTCAAGACTTCATAGGCGAGCGACACCTTTTTGAAAATCTCGGCATCGCCCGTTTCGAGATTATCGGGGTGAAACCGGCGCGCCTGAAGGCGGTATACGCGGCGGATCGTTTCCGCGTCGGCGTTGGGGCTGACTTGCAGAATCTCGTAATGATCGACGAACATCGCGCTTCTGGGATGATCGGCAGATCCAGGCGCAACTTGAGACCGCCCTAGGAAAGCACCGGCAGCGAGCGATAGCCATTGGGAACGAACAGGCTTCCCTGCGTGGCGCCCTGCGGCGCGGCCTGGGCCAGCTCCGCCGCGATTTTCCGCAAATCGGCTTCGCCGCCGAGCGCCTGCTCGAAACTCCGCGCGACGCGCCGCGCTTGTTCGCCCGATTCATGCGCGAATTCGATGCGAAAATCGCGGATTCCCGCGCTCAGCCAGACGCGAAGATACGCCGTAGCCTCCTGGGCCTCGGCTCCGAACACGGTATTGCGGCAGCCCACGTCGGCCATCACCGGATGAGCGCGGCCGGTTTGATCTTTCAGCTCCACGCGATGTTTTTCGCAGGGCCGCCCGCAGTCGCGGTAGCTCGTGCCGGTCGAAAGGAACCGGCAAAACACGCAATGTTCGGTGTGGAACACCGGCAGATGCTGATACACGATCGCCTCAATCCGATCCGGACCGGCGCAGCGCGCGAGCTCGGTAATCTGCGCGGCGTTCAAATCGTGCCCCGGCGTAAGCCGCGTCAGGCCGAGATTCAGATACGTCTCCGCCGCCAGCGAATTTGCCGCGTTCAGGCTGAAATCGCCGATCAATTCCCTGCCGGCAAGCGCCTGGATCATCGCGGGCGAACGAACCAAAATGGCGCATTCCAGGCTCCGCAGGAAATTCAGGATGCGCCGCTCTGCCGGTTTCAGCAGGCGCGGGCTGGCGACGCGCGCGGCCAGTCCGGCGGATTTCACGCGCTCCACCGATGGCCGCAGCCCGTAAAGATCCAGATAATCCAGCGTCACGCTCGCCGGGCGAAGCTCGATCGCCGCGTCGAGCTGTTCCGGCGTGCGGACCAGCAGATGAATCCGCGGCTCCCCGGGCGGCGGCGCGGGACGTTCGCCAATTCGCGGAATTTCAAAAGCTCGGACGCCGGCCGGCGCGACCTCGGTTTGTAATTTTTCCAAAGCCTCCACCGCTTCGCGCCGCATCTGATTCAAAGCCGATACGGAAACAAAAAGGTTTTCGTTTGTTTTATATTCGATCGCCGACAACTGATACGGCGTATTGCCCAACCGCCCGAACTGCTCGCGCAGCATCTCGGCCGTTAACGCGCGATTCCGCGCCCTCCCCAGCGGCGCCGGGGATTTCACGGCGACGCGGATCTCCGGCCGTTTTTCGAGCGACCATTCCGCCTCCAGCGGGCCGCCTTCCTGCCCGGTAACCACCACGCGAACCGGCTGCCGCGCCACCGGCGCCGGGGGATCGAGGAACCGCTTCGCCGCGCGTTCCGTATCCGGATCATGCGTCCGCCACACGCGATCGCCCGCGCGAATGCGATCGAAGCGGATCGCGTCCTTGGCAAAGCGCAGCGCGACGCGCTTGCCGCTCTCCGCCGCTTCATAAACGCGGCCCCCCTCTTCCGGCTCCTCCGGACTCCGCCAGTCCGCCGCGTCGAACACGATCCCGTCGCCGGCCTTGAGCGGCGCCATGCGCTGCGCCTCGCCCGTTTCCACCCAAACCGCGCCCGCCTCGATTTTCGCAACCCGGCCCATCAGCACGCCGCGATGCCGCGGAGCCCGGCCCTCCACCACGGCCTGATGATTGGTCCCGGTCATAAAGAACGGCCCCAAGCCGCGCGAATAAATCTGTTCGAGTTGCAGCTTCTGCTCCGGCGCGGCGCCGGCGAACTCTCCGTTCCATGCTTGATCCACCGCGCTGCGATAAGCCTGCGTGGCCAGCGCGACGTATTCGGCGTCCTTGTACCGGCCTTCGATTTTGAGCGCCGCCACGCCGGCTTCGATAATCCGCGGGATCTGCTCCAGCGCGTAGAGATCGCCGGGCGAAAGCAAATAGCGCGCATCTCCCAGCGGCTCCTTGCGGCCGTCGACGATCATTTCGTAAGGAAGCCTGCACGCCTGCGCGCACTGCCCGCGATTGGCGCTGCGCCCGCCCCAGGCTTCCGAGGAAAAACATTGCCCGGAATAGGCGACGCACAGCGCGCCGTGAACGAAAATCTCCAGATCGCAGCCGGTTTCCTCCGCGATCGAGCGCACTTCCTCAAGCGACAGCTCGCGCGCCAGCGTCACCCGCCGCAATCCGAAGCTTTGCGCCAAACGCACGCCGTCCGCGTTGGTAATGCTCATCTGAGTGCTGGCGTGCAGCTCCATCTGGGGAGCGATGTGGCGGGCCATCCGCACCGCCGCGTAATCCTGCACGATCATCGCGTCGGCTCCGGCCTCGGCGATCGCGGCGATGGTCCGGGCCGCCTGTTCCAGCTCGTGCTCGAAGATCAGGGTGTTGAAGGTGACGTAGCCGCGAACCCCGCGCCGGTGCAAAGCGCGCATCACGTCCGGCAGCTCGCTTAAAGGAAAACCGACCTTGGCGCGCGCCGAAAAGTGCTTCAGCCCGAAATAAACCGCATCCGCGCCGGCCTCGATCGCGGCGTTCAACTGCGGCCAGTATCCGGCCGGGCTCATGATTTCAGGCTTGCGTCGCACGCTTGCTTTCAGCGTAACTTCTCGCGCGCGATCGCGCCGGGCCTGGCGCGGACCGCGCGAATATAATCCGCCGGAGAGAGGAGAATCTGCGTGCCCCGCACGCCGGCGGAAACGGAGATGACGTCGAACCGTTCGGCCGTCTCGTCGATGTAAACCGGAAATTCGCGGCGGGCCGCGAGCGCCGTCACCCCTCCGCGGATGTATCCGGTCAGCGGCTGCACGTCCTTGAGCGGGACCATCTCCACCCGCCGGTCGCCTGTCAGCTTCGCCAGCGCCTTCTCATCGACCTCGGCGTTGCCCGGAACCACGGCGAAGCACACCCCGTTGCGATCCCCGCGCAGCACCAGCGTCTTGAATACTTGCGCCGCCGGCAACCCGATCTTCGCCGCCACCGATTCCGCCGCCAGATCGTCCGGATCCACGGCGTACGCGCGCAACTGGTAAGCGATGCCCAGCGCATCCAGCGCGCGGGCCGCGTTGGTCTTCATTGCGGAGCTTTTTTCTTGAGCGCCGCGTCGTTTTCCTGAATAAAAGCGCGAATTTCGTCCGCCATTCCCAGCAGTTTCTCCCATTGCTCGCGATACAGCGTCACGGGAAACCGGCCCAGGCCGTATACCGACAGCGCACCCTTTTCACTGACCTTCAACGCCATCTGCCCGCGCGACGGTCTCTTTAATTTCTCGTTTTCCGCCCGCAGGCGCTCGATTTCCGCTTGCAATTCCGCTTCAGAAGGCATACGGTTTCAGGAATAGCATAAATCGCGGCGGCCTATCTCTTCGGCGGGCCTTTCCCGGCAAATTCTCCGGATTCTCGTGCACCCTGGCGCGGAAGCCCGCCTTCAGCCCCGCCGCCAGCGAAACCGTGGAATCCCCGTATCTATCGCGTAGCCGATCCACTGCTTTCAGGGTTTTCCGCCAGCGCTCCGTTTTTTCTTCCTCAAGAAGGCTGGTCTGGCCTTCGTCCGGTTCGAGCTGCTGCGCATAAACTCCCAGCAGCCGGATCGCCTTGCCCGACCACGCCTTGTGAAACAGTTCCCGCGCCGCTTCGGCGAGTTCCGTATCGATCTGCGTGGCGTGCGGCAGCGTGCGCGACCGCGTGAACGTCGCAAAATCCGAATAGCGAAGCTTGATCTGCACTGTTCGCGCATACAGCCGGTGATCCCGCAGCCGCCGCGCCACCATCTCCGACAGCCGCACCAGCATGGCATCCAGAGCCGCCCGGTCCGCCGTATCTACTGCAAACGTGTTCTCATGGCTGATCGACTTCACACCGCTTTCGCCGATTTCGTGATCGAACCAGCCGCCGGCGTCCTCGCCGCGCGATTTTCCGGCGAGCGCCAGGCCCCACTTGCCGAATCGTTCTTCCAAAAATTCGTCCTCGAGGCCCGCCAGATCCCCGATCTTGCGAATCCCCCAGGCGTGCAGGTTCTTTTCGGTCACCTTGCCGACGCCCGGAATTTTTCGCACGTCGAGCGGCGCGAGAAAATCCGCCTCTTTTCCCGGAACGATCCATAAGATTCCATTCGGCTTGGCCTGATCCGAAGCGATTTTGGCCACCAGCCGGGACGCCGCCACACCGACCGAACAATTCAAACCGGTCTCGCGCTTCACCGCCTCGTGCAGCTTGGAGGCCGCCTCCAGCGGCGGGCCGTGCAGCCGCCCGGTTCCCGTCAAATCCAGATACGCCTCATCGATCGAGGCCATTTCGACGCGCGGCGAGAATTTTCCGAGCACCTCGAACACGCGCCGCGAATATTCGAGATAACGGTCGCGATGGCCTTCGATGAAGATCGCCTGCGGGCAAAGTTTATAAGCGGTTCGCAGCGGCATCGCCGAATGAACGCCGAATTTGCGCGCCGCGTAAGACGCCGCCGAGACGACGCCGCGGTCGTTCGCGCGGCCGCCCACCACCACCGGCCGGCCCTTGAGCGAAGGATCGAACAGTTCTTCCACCGACACGAAGAAGGCGTCCATATCGACGTGAAAAAACGTCCGCACTACACTAAATAGTATGAAAATCGCGATCCTGATCGCCGTGCTTCTGCTGGCCGGAGCGGCCGCGCTGGCCGCCTGGAGCCGCGCCGGCAGGGGAACGCCTCCGCGGGTCGGCGAAATGGCGCCGGATTTCACCGCGCCCTCGCAAGACGGCTCTCCGGTGTCGCTCCACGACTTCCGCGGGCGCTGGGTGGTCCTGTATTTTTACCCCAAGGACGGCACCGCCGGCTGCACCATTGAGGCGCACAACTTCCAGCGCGATCTCGCCAGATACGAGGCGGCCAACGCCGTGATCCTCGGCGTGAGCGTCGATTCCACCCGCAGCCATCAGCAGTTCTGCGCCGAGCAGAGCTTGACCTTCAAGCTGATCGCCGATACGGAAAAGACCATTTCGCGGCAATACGGATCGCTAATGAACCTGGTCGTCACCAAAATCGCGGCGCGCAACACATTCTTAATCGATCCGCAAGGCAAAATCGCAAAGGAATGGATCGGCGTCCACCCCGGCGGCCACAGCGCGGAGGTTCTGGCGGCGCTGGCCTCGCTGTCACGGACCTGAGAACCCCGCCACCGCGTATCCTGCAAGGAGGCATGCGGGCCTGGGAGGTGTTGCGGCGGATCGCGGCTTCGGAACCGGTGGCCGCGGTCCCCGCGTTGATGCGCGGAGAACGCTCGGGCCGGGTGCAGCGTTAATCCTGCACCGGCGGGCTCGCCAACCCGCGGCGGGCCCGGCCCCGCTAATTCGCCTTGCCCAGCCAGCGAATCCGCACTACGAAGTGCCGCCCTTCGCTCCCCAGAAATACGGGAGGCATGCCCGGGATGGTCTGCACCACCGTCGGATTGACGTGATTGGTCAGATTATTCAAGCCGCCGCGCAGCGCCCAGCGGCGGCCGAAGGCGGTGAATTTCCACTCCGGATGAAGATTCAAGGTGAGATACCTGGGATAGCGTGCGGAGTTTACCGGCCCCACGATGGCGCCGTCGCCGTTCACCACCGAATACGGGAAGCCGCTGCGCGCCTCCATCGAAAACGCCACCGCCCAGTTCCGCCACTTCGTCGGAAGGTAGGCCCAGGCGACCAAGCGGTTCGGCGTATCCCAACTCAGCCGGCCGGCGTTATCGGCGACCATCAATGGCTGATCGACATTCAAGTCGAGCACCTCGTTGGACCACCCGCGCGAACGGGTGTAGCTCACCATCCACTGATAGCCTGCCCCGAAGTGCTGCCGGACCGCGACTTCGCCGGCGTCGTAGGCGGTGCGCTGCGCGTTGGCCAGATCGAACAGACCCGCTGTCGCGCCCGGCACATAGACCAATCCGTCCCTGCCGCGCTTGTGGGTCCCGTTCAGATTCACTTCGATTTTTCCCGGCAGATGCTGCTCGACGCCGGCCGTCCAGCTCTGAAATTCGGGGAAGTTCAGCCGGTGATTGGGAAGTTCGAAACGGTCGATCACCGCCGGCATCGCCGGATTGAAGAAGTAATTGATCGAATATTGATCCTCCGGACGGACGAACAGGGCCAGCGACGTGGCGTCGCGCAGGATGGCGTAGCCGGCGGTGAACTTGGTATTCCTTGAGGCGAACGGCGCCCAGGCCGCGGATACGCGCGGCGAAAAGGCCGCCCGGTGCAGCAGCTCGTCCCAATCCTGCCGCACGCCGTACTCCACCATCACGTTTTCACGCGCTTTCCAGTCGTCCATCACGTACCAGGAGGCTTCCGCGCTCGGCCGAGACGCCGTTCCGTTTCCTTCGAAAATGGTCTGCCGCACCAGCGCTCCGGTCTGATCATAAATATTGATTCCGGTGCGCATGAACTGCTGCCAGTAGTTCAGCCGGTCCAGGTCCACTCCGGTTTTCCATTGGTGATGCCCGGCGCGCTCAAGCGAGGGCAGAAATAAATTCGCCAGAAACTGAGTGCGGCTGGCCTTCTGCGTCGAATCCGCGTAGTAGTTGCCGCTCTTTCCGAAGGGGGAGATGTCATAAAACGCGTCGCCCTGCGGGATCACCCGGAGAAAATTGCGGTCCTCGGCGAGGCCGAATTCCAGCAGCATCCCGCGCTTTAGGTAAATCTGGTCCTTGGCGCTGAAGAACCAGGTGCGCGCGCGCTGATCGGTGGTGGTGGAAACCGGATCGAGCACATCCAGGCCGGTTTCCGGCGCAAAACGGTAGTTCACTAAAAAATCCGCGAACAAGATCTGGGACGGCGTCAGGTCCACCTGCGCGCGGGCCAGATTGCTCGCCTGAAAAAACTGGGTGTGATTTTGACCGTTCGGCAGGCCGGGAACAAACGGCTGGCTGTAGTCGAAATCGGCGTGCTCGGAAAACCAGGCGTGATTCTTCCGGATCGGGCCGGTGAGATTGAAGCGCGGCGCGTACGTCCCCAGGCGGAAACCGCCCTGCGTATTGAAGCCGGGCACGAAGTTGGTGGCCGAATAGCGCCACGGATCGTCGCCCATATCGGTGCGGACATCCAGCGCGCCGCCGGAGCCTTTGCCGAATTCGGGAGAGTAACGCCCGCTGATCCAATCCAGCGTTCTCACCGCCTCCACGCTCACGATGGCGTCCAGCTTGCCCGTGAGCGGATCGCCGAAGTTGAATCCGTCCAGAAGATAAAGCGTCTGATTTTCCGCGCCGCCGTCGAAATGGAGCTGGCCGGCCGAATCCTGGAGCACGCCGGGGATCAGCGGCAGAGCCGCGCGCAGATCGCGCGTGGGCGTGTACGGAATGTCGATGATCTGCGCCGCCGTGAGCTGCTTTTCGGCCGCGGTCTTGTCCAGGTCGATCCCGCCCGAGGACGCCGGAACATCCACCGACTGAAACACTTCCCGCAGATGATTCAGCGTGAGGCGGACTTCCCGCGTATCCTCGGAGATTTCCACCGGAAAATCCTTCAACGGGAAGTAGCCATCGTGCTCGACGCGCGCCCGGTACGAGCCTGGGGGCAACTCGAGCGTGAAGGCGCCGGTGGGGTCCGAAGTGGTGCTGCGCGTTTCGCCGCCGGCGGATTCAAACGTAATCCGGGCCGCGGCCACCCCGGCGTGATCCTCGTCCACGACGCGTCCGGAGACGGTGACGTCCGCCCCGGCCCGCCAACTCAACATCAAGACCCCGGTCACGAGGCTGAGCCATCGGGACACTCGGAAACACACCTGGGTTTCATTATAAGTCCGGCGGCTGGATCGGGCAGTCTAAGATAAAAAATAGTGACGCTTTCCGCCAGCGATCTGCGTTATCGCGCTCTTTTGGAAATCTCCGAAGCGTTCGTCGCCTGCCGCGAGTACGGGGCGCTGCTGGAGACGCTGTGGGGATCGCTGCGCGCCCTGATCCGCTTCGATTATCTGGCCCTGGTGCGTTATGACGCCGACAGAGCAACGGTGCGCGTCGAGGCCCTGGCTGGAGATCTGGCCCAACACGTTCCGGTCGGCATCGATCATCCGGTGCAGGGCAGCCCGCTGGAGATCGTGCTGGAAAGAAACGCGCCGTTTTATTGCGCCGACGTGGCCCGCGAAGCGCGCTTCCGGCCGGATTTGATGGAGACTTTCCGGAAATTTGAAATCCGCAGCGGATTCTGGGTTCCTTTGACGCGCGACGGCCGCAACCACGGCTGCCTGTCGTTCGGATCGCGCTCGGCCGGGGCCTACGGCGCCGAAGACCGGGAGCTGATGGAGCACATCGCCCGGCACGTGACCATCGCCGTCGAGAACGCGCTCGCCTTTGAGGAAATCCGGGAGCTCCGGCGGAAGATCGAGGACGAAAAGATCTACCTGGAACAGGAGATCCGCCAGGAGTACCGCTTGGATGAGATGATCGGAACCAGCCCGGCGATCCGCAAGGTTTTAAAGCAGATCGCCACCGCCGCGCCGACCGGTTCCACGGTTCTGATCCAGGGCGAAACGGGCACCGGCAAGGAGCTGGCCGCGCGCGCCATCCACCAGGCGAGCCGCCGCAGCCAGGGGACCTTCGTGAAGCTGAACTGCGCGGCGATCCCGCCAGCGCTGCTGGAAAGCGAGCTGCTCGGCCACGAAAAGGGCGCCTTCACCGGCGCCATCAGCCGGCGCATCGGCCGCTTCGAGCTGGCCCACGGCGGAACGCTGTTTTTGGATGAAATTGGCGAATTACCGCTCGAATTACAGCCAAAATTGCTGCGCATTTTGCAGGACGGGCAGTTCGAGCGGCTGGGCGGGACGCGAACGCTGCACTCCGATTTCCGCCTGCTGGTGGCGACCAACCGCGATCTGCGGGCGCTGGTCCAGCAGAAACTTTTTCGCGCGGATTTGTTCTATCGCCTGAACGTCTTCCCGATCACCATCCCGCCGCTGCGCGAGCGCCGCGAGGATATTCCGATGCTGGCCCGTTACTTTGTCCAGGAGTTCGCCGCGCGCATGGGCAAGCACATCGACGCCATCCCTTCGGAGGCGATGGAGGCCTTGCAAAATTACTCCTGGCCGGGCAATATCCGCGAACTGCGCAACGTGCTGGAGCGCAGCGTGATTCTCACCGCCGGCCGGCGGCTGTACATCCCGCGCGACGCATTTGAGTTCGGATTCGAGGGAGCCTCGGCCGCCGCCGTCGCGCCGCTGGCCGACGCCGAGCGGCGGCACATTCTGGAGGCCCTTCGCGCCACCGCTGGAGTGATCGGGGGCCCGAAGGGCGCGGCGGCTCTGCTCGGGCTGAAACGCAGCACGCTGCAATCGCGCATGGCCAAGCTTGGCATCACCAGAAGCGCCCGCGGCCCGGATTAGCGCCGGTATTTCGGCGAGTGCCGGCATTTCGGCGGCCATGAGCGCTTTCGCGCTGCAAATAAAACCACTTAGTTCGGTTAGGGACGTGCATTCCCACTACCGCGCTTCTTATGATGCTCGCTCGTCTGGCCCAGATCGATGGACGAACGGTGTTGCAGGTCAGCGGGCGCCTGGCGGCGGAGTGGGTGCGCGAACTGGAGCGCTGTTGGCGGGCCCAGCGGGATAAGAACATTTTGGTGGATCTTCGAGGCGTTACGTTCATCGATGAATCTGGTGAGAAGCTATTGCGCAGGATGCATCGCGGGGGAGCGGCATTTTTGACCGGAGGGCTGCTCGTGCGCGAAGTGGTGGAACGGATCACAGGCGGGTGAAAATGAACATTTTGGCGTTTGTGTTTGCCGCGCTGGTGGTGTCTGCGCGGCTGGGGTACGCGCAAGGTCCGGCGATGCCGCCCGCGCCGGCGACGGCTCCGGCCAACCTGCCGCAGGGAGGGCTGATGCTGCCGCAGCCGGGCGGAAATTTTCAGGGCAGCGTGGCGGCGGCGCCCGCCCCGCCGCTGCGCTTATCGCTGGAGGATGCGCTCGAACGCGGGCTCCGGACCAATCTGGGTCTGCTGGTGACGCAGACCGGATCGCGGATCGCTTCGATAGAAAGACGGCGGGCGCTGGCGGCGCTTCTGCCCACCGTCGGCGGGCAGGTGCTTGAAACGGAGCAGCAGCTCGATCTGGCGTCGTTCGGCTTTCACTTCCCGGGTGTGCCGCCGGTGATCGGGCCGTTCCATTATTTCAGCGCTCAGGCTTCGCTTTCGCAGAAGATTTTCGACTGGACCTCGATCAAAAACCGGCGGGCGGCGCTGCAAAATGAGCGGGCAGCGGAACTTTCCGTCAAGGACGCGCGCGATCTGGTGGTGCAGGCAGTCGCGTCGGCGTACCTGGCGATTATCGCCGACGGCGCGAGAGTGAGCGCGGCGCAAGCCGAGGTCGATACAGCGCAGGCGCTCTATGACCGGGCGCGCGATCAGCACCGGGCGGGAGTTTCGCCGGCCATCGACGAGCTGCGCGCGCAGGTGGAGCTCAAGACGAGGCAGCAGCAGTTGCTGGCGGCGGCCAATCAACGGGACAAAGACAAACTGGCGCTGGGGCGGGTGATCGGCCTGCCGGACGGGCAGTCCTTCGAGCTGGCCGACGCGGCGCCGTACGTTCCGCTGGAGGCGATCACGGCGCAGCAGGCCATCGAGCGGGCGCGCAAGAACCGCGCCGATTATCAGAGCGCGGTGCTGCAAGTGCGGGCGGCGGAAACGGCGCGGGAGGCGGCCGCCGCCCAACGCTATCCGGCGGCGCAGGTGGACGCCGATTACGGCGCCATCGGCGTCGCTCCCAACAGTTCGCACGGCGTGTTCACGGTCACCGGAGGCGTCCGTTTCAATCTTTTCGACGCGGGCCGGATCCGCGCCGATATCGAGCAGGCCGACGCGGTGATCCGGCAGCGCAAGGACGAGCTGGCCAATCTGGAGGCGCAGATCGCCTACCAGGTTCGCACGGCGCTGCTCGATCTGAAGACGGCGGCGGATCAGGTGGCGGTGGCGCAGGATAATTTGAGTCTGGCCAATCAGACGCTGGCGCAGGCGCGCGACCGCTTCTCGGCCGGGGTCGCCGACAATCTGGAGGTGGTGCAGGCGCAGGATGCGGTGGCGGCGGCCAATGAGGCGCTGATCTCGGCGATTTATCTGCACAACATCGCCAAGGTGTCGCTGGCCCGCGCCGTCGGCGAGACGGAGACGAGTTTGAAAGAGTTCATGGGAGGCAGATAGATGGCCGGCGAACAGGAAGTCCATTCGGTGGTCCGGACCAGGACGAGCGCCAAGACAATTTTATTCCGGATTGTTGTTGTCATTATTCTGGTGACCGCGGCGGCGGCGGGATACCTGTACTGGAAAGACTCGCAGCGGTTTGAGACGACCGACGACGCGCAGGTGGACGGGCAGATCTACACGATCAGCTCGCGCGTGACCGGTCACGTGCTTGAAGTGGCCGTCGAGGACGAGCAGACGGTGAAGGCCGGCGACGTGCTGGTGAAGCTCGACCCCAAGGACTTCCAGATCGCGCTCGAAAAGGCGAAAGCGGATCTGGCCGACGCGGTGGCGTCGCTGAACAGCACGCGCACGGACGTGCCGATCCTGTCGGCGACCACCTCCAGCACGCTGCTCTCGGCGCGATCGGCGAAGGCGGACGCGGAGGCGGCGATGGCGGGCGCGGAACGGCAGTTGAGCGCGGCGCGGGCGCGGCTGGAGACCGCCGAGGCCAACCTCCGGGTGGCGGTCGCCAACGATACCCGGGCGGCGCAGGATGTGGCGCGCTACCAGGCGCTGGTCGACAAGGACGAGATTTCGAAACAGGTCTACGATCAGGCGGTGAGCGCCGAAGCGGCGGCGCGCGCGACGGTGGATGCGCAGAAGGCGCAGGTCCAGGAAGCCCGCGACAACGTCTCGGCGGCGGAAAAGGCGGTGGAGCAGGCCAAGGCGCGCGTGGCGCAGGCCGAGGCGCAGATCCAGGCCGCGATGACCGGCCCGCAGCAGGTCAAGGCGCAGGAGGCGCGCGCGCAGGCGGCGGCGGCCAAGGTCGAACAATGCAAGACGGCCGTTGAGCAGGCCGAATTGAACCTGCAATACACCACAATCTACGCTCCGGTGAGCGGCGTGGTGGGCAAAAAGAACGTCGAGCCCGGAAATAATGTTTCGGCCGGACAGCAGTTGATGGCCGTGGTGCCGCTGGACGACGTCTGGATCACGGCGAATTTTAAGGAAACCCAGTTGCGCCGCATGAAGCCGGGCCAGCCGGTGACGATCAAGGTGGACGCCTACGACCGGGAATACAAAGGACATGTTTTGCGGTTCGCCGGAGCCAGCGGCGCCCGGATGAGCCTGCTGCCGCCGGAGAACGCCACCGGAAACTTCGTCAAAGTGGTGCAGCGGATTCCGGTGCGGATCGGCCTCGATCCGGGACAGAACGAGGATCATCTGCTGCGGCCGGGCATGTCGGTGGTGCCGGCGGTTGAGGTGCGATGAGCGCGGCGACCGAGAATCTGCCCGCTCCGCCCGCCGAGGTGCGCTGGCGGCCCAGGCACAATCCATGGGTGATCGCGCTGGTGGTGACCATGGCGACGTTCATGGAGGTGCTGGACACCAGCATCGCCAACGTCGCGCTGCCGCACATGGCCGGCAGCCTTTCGGCGGGGACCGATGAGAGCACCTGGGTGCTGAGTTCGTATCTGGTGGCCAACGCGGTGATTCTGCCGATCAGCGCGTGGCTGGCAACAAGATTCGGACGGAAGCGCTTCTACATGACCTGCGTGGTGCTGTTCGGCGTCAGCTCGTTTTTATGCGGGCTGGCGCCGAGCCTTTCCTGGCTGGTGTTCTTCCGTGTCTTGCAGGGCCTGGGCGGCGGCGGGCTGGCGCCGAGCGAGCAGGCGATTCTGGCCGACACGTTTCCCCCGCACAAACGCGGCATGGCCTTCGCCATTTACGGCATGGCGGTGGTTCTGGCCCCGGCGATCGGCCCGACTCTGGGCGGATACATTACCGACAACTTCGACTGGCGCTGGATCTTCTTCATCAACGTTCCGGTGGCCGTGGCCTCGCTCATTTTGACTTCGCGGCTGGTGGAGGATCCGCCGTTCCTAAAGACGATGCGCGAACGCGCGGGAAAGGTTGATTACGTCGGCCTGGGATTGATCGCGATCGGGCTCGGCTCGGCGCAGGTGGTGCTCGATAAGGGCCAGCGCGAGGACTGGCTGGCTTCGAACTTCATTCTGGTGTTTTCGATTCTGGCCTTGGCCGGCATCCTCTCGGCGGTGGTTTGGGAATACTTTCACGACAATCCGGTGATCGACGTTCGATTGTTCCGGAATCGGAATTTCGCGGTCTCCTGCGTGTTGATGTTCATGCTGGGCGCGGCGCTGTTCGGAGCGACGGTGCTGCTGCCGCAGATGGTGCAGACGCTGATGGGCTACACGGCGGAGCAGGCCGGATGGGTGCTTTCGCCGGGCGCGGTGGTGATCATCCTGCTGCTGCCGTTCGTTGGAAGGATGGTGAGCAAAGTCGATCCGCGCTACATGATTGCGGCCGGATTCCTGGCCGCCGGGCTGGCGCTGCTGCACATGACCGAAGTGAACGCCGCCATGGATTTTAAAACCATCGTGCTGCTGCGCGTCTATCAGATGGTCGGCGTGGCGTTTCTGTTCGTGCCGATTCAGACCCTGTGCTACGTCGGCATTCCCATGGAGAAAAACAACAACGTCTCGGGCATGATCAATCTGGCGCGCAACATGGGCGGCAGCATCGGAATCGCCGGATTGGAGACGATTCTGGCGCGCCGCCAGCAGTTTCATCAAACCATGCTCGCCGCGCACACCAGCCCGTGGGACACACCGTTCCAGGCGACCCTGTCGGCTCTCCGCGGGGCCATGCACAACGCCGGATACGACCTGGCCACGGCGACAGACATGGCCTACGCGCAGATCTACGGGATGATGCAGGGCCAGGCGGCCTGGCTCGCCTACATCGATACGATCTGGATCTATGGGCTGGTGTGCCTGGCGGTCGCGCCGCTGGCGTTCCTGATGCGCCGGTCTGGAAAGGGCGCCGGGCCGGGCGCGATCCACTGAGGTTGGCCCGCGCCGGGTTCCGCTCAATTGGCGCCGCGTCCGGAGAGCACCTGCGGGATGGTCCGCAGAATGATTTTCCAGTCGAGCGCCAGTGACCAGCTATCGATATATTGCATATCGAGCTTCATCCAGGTCTCGAAATCCACCTCGTCGCGGCCGTTCACCGCCCACAGGCAGGTCAGGCCGGGACGCATCCGCAGCCTGCGCCGCTGCCATCCCTTGTACTGCTCGACTTCTTCCGGCACCGCCGGCCTGGGACCCACCAGCGACATATCGCCCTTCAACACGTTCCACAACTGCGGCCATTCGTCGATCGAAAATTTGCGCAGGAAACGGCCGACCGGCGTCAGCCGCGGATCGTTGGGGATCTTCAGCGCCAGCTCGCGCTGGCTTAAGTGCCGGAGCTGGTCGCGCATCTGGTGCGCGTTTTCGCGCATGGAGCGGAATTTATAGAAGACGAATTTCCGTCCGTTCAATCCGCAGCGGACCTGGCGGAAGATAGCCGGTCCGGGCGAGGTGAGCCGGATCACCAGCGCGATGGCGAGCATGGCCGGAAACAGGATGATCAGCGCGGCGCCCGCCAGAACGATATCGGTCACGCGCTTGACCAGCAGCCGGATCTCGTCGTGCGGCGTGGCCGAAAAGGTCAGCAGCGGCAGCGCGCCCAGCCGGTCCAGATAAATTTCGCTGTTGACGTGCGGGAAGAAATCGACCGCGACGCGGGTGCTCACGCCTTCTTCATCGCACAAGAGAAAAACTTCCTCGAGCTCCGGCAGCCGGCGGCTGTCCACCGCGAAAATAATTTCATCGATCACCTGCCGCCGCAGCAGCTCCGGGAGCTGCGCCAGCGGCCACACCGGATATTTTGCGCCCAGCTCCACTTCGCTCACCGCGGCATCGTTGGCGTCGGCCAGGAATCCGCTGAGCCGGAGCCCGTAGGCCGCCGCGGCCTCCAGCTCGCGGCCCAGGCGCATGGCCCCTCCGCCCAGTCCGGCGACCACCACGTAATGCGGCGATCCGAATTCGCGCCGGACGGCGCGCAGGATCCGGCCGGCATTCAGCCGGAACAGGCACAGCAGCACCCAGGCGTAGACGGAAAACAGCGCCACGAAAAACCGGCTCAGGTCGAGGCGGCGCAGGTATTCAAACAGAATCAGCGAGGCCGCGCCCATGACGCACTGGCGGAAGGCGTCGCGCAGAATCACGCGCGGATGCGCCGAGTCGATGCGCTCATAAAGATCCCACCAGTATCCCAGCGCCACCCAGCTCAACATCGACCAGCCGAGCAGCAGCGCCTTGACCGGTTCGGCGAGATAAAACTCGTTGGCCAGCGCCAGGCGAACGCGCGTCGCATAGGCCAGCTCGAAGGCCAGCGCCACCAGAGCGATATCGGATAGCCCGAACAGGATCCGGGCTTTGCGATGATGCCCGCGAAACACCAAAAATAGAATAGCGGAGTTGTACGAGGGAGTTCACGCCGGCGCGGAACCGGCCGGAGGAGCAAATTTGGGGAGAACGATTACCATTGCCGGGGGCGGTCCGGCCGGAGCCGCGGCCGCGCTCGCCGCGATCCAGGGCGGATGCGGCGCGCTGGTGATGGAGAAGTCGAAATTTCCACGGCAGAAGGTGTGCGGCGAATTTTTTTCGCCGGAAATCGAGCCGCTTCTGGCGCGGCTCGGCGCGTGGCAGCCGTTTTTGAACGCGTCTCCCGCCCGTATCCGGCGCTTGAAACTGAACTTTGGCGCCGCCGGAAAAACGGCCTCCCTGCGCGAGCCGGGATGGGGTCTAAGCCGTTCTGCGTTCGACGCTTTGCTGCTTCAGCGGGCGTCCGCGGCGGGCGCCGCAGTCTCGCGCCAGGCGGCTGCCGCTGCGCACATCCTCGCCTGCGGCAGGAAGGCTGCCGCCACCTCGCGCGGCCGCCGCTTGTTCGGCTTCAAGGCCCATTTCGAAGGTCCGCCGGACGACGCCGTGGAGCTCTATTTTTTCGGCGCCGCCTATGTGGGCGTCAACGCCGTGGAGAACGGATTGACGAACGTTTGCGGGCTGGCGGGGGAAGAACTGCTGGGAAGATTTGGCTTTGATTTCGACCGCCTGCTTCTGCAATCGCCCGCGCTTGCCGAACGAGTGAAACCGCTAACCCGCCGGTCCGGCTGGCTGAGCACCGGGCCGTTGGAATTCCGGCAGCACTTTTCCGATACAACCGTCTATCGGGCCGGCGATGCGCTCTCTTTCGTCGATCCGTTCACCGGCAGCGGGCTGCTGGCGGCGGTGAAAACAGGAGCGCTGGCCGGAATGGCGGCCGCGCGCGGGGATCCCGTCGCCGATTATCTGGCACAGTGCCGCCAGTGTTTACGAAAGCCGTTTGAAATCGCCGGGATTCTCCGGAATGCGCTGAAATGGGGACTTGCGGAGACGGTGGCGCCGCTGATCCCCTCACGAGTCTTATTCGCGCTCACCCGGCCCCGGTGAATGCGGCGGGAAAAATAAAAAAGCCGGTGAGTACTCGGAGGAAGATACTCACCGGCCGGCTCACCACTACCGCGAGGTCGTAGCGCGCCGAACTTTTGGGCGATTCGCCAGGCAGTCAGCGAACCATTCCCTAGAGAAAGAGACGCGGTGAAACCACTAAAGGTTCCACAACTGGACACCACCATCCTATCACTTCTGCCATCCGGTTGTACAGAGGTTCGGTAACGTTTCCTGCGATTTTGGTACTGTCCGGGCGGCGGGTCTCAACGCAGCGCGCCGGTTCAGGCGGGAAAACTTCTCATGATCCGTTAGTTAAGCCGGTCGTTTAACATCGCCGCCAGCCGGTATCCGGCCATGGCGACCCGGGCCTTGGCGACCTTCCGCGCGTTTTCCATATAAGACTGCGGTAATCGGACCGGATGTTCCCGCGAACCGGTTTCATTTCCGAATGTGTAGACTTGGGCGATGGCGATTTTGGCGCTCTCTTCGATCCATTTCCTCGGATTTTTTTCCATTCTTCGCGGAGGCGGATTCTCCGCCACCGCTTCCGCCGCGAATTTCGTGACATAGGCGACGGAGTTCTCGCGCCCGCAAGCCGAGTCCCACAGCGCATGCAACGTCTGACCCGGCATCACGAACACCCGATTGCCGCCCTGGTCGCTTCCCTCGGCCGATTTGAGGAACCGGCCGATGGAGTGCAAGGGCTGATGTACATCCCCCACGATGTGCTCAAACCAGGGCAAATCGTAGACTTTTTGCGCTTCGGAGGCGCGCTTCAGCTCGCGGATCAGGCGGGGCAACTCGGAGAGCGCGCTGGGCGGCGGCTGTTTTTGGATCGGCGCGCCGTCGGGAGCGTACGGGGTGTCATAGTAGTGCCAGTTGGTGTGGCGGCGCATATCGGGAAAGCCCGGAAGCAGCGCGGTCGGGACGGCGTTCTGCCGCGTGTCGTCGTAGAAGCGCCGGTCGCCTTTAATGAGGTCGGGCCAGACGGCGGCCATCATGAAGGCGAACCGGGCGCGCGCGGCGGGCTCCTCCGGCGCGCCGCGCGTCAGGATGGATTCGTAATCGGGATGTTTGCGCAGCAGATCATCGACCCGCGAGCGCGCCCTGGGAGTCAAACGGTCGTAGGCGATGACGGCGACGACACTGTGTCCGGTCGCGTCCCAGGCCGAGGCCGTGAGGGAGAACGTGCAAAGCAGGGTGAGCAATCGGCGCATGAATAAGACAGCATAGCCCACTCCGGCGGGGCGGCGGCGCGATCTTCCCGCTGCTTACGGCTTCGAGTTTAAGTCCGGCTTTCCTGTTTCCAGGTCCACGGGGAAAGAGACGTGCTCGTGAACGACGAGCCACTTGCCGTTGATTTTCTTGTAGACGTCGGTCACGCGGACGGTCAGATCCAATGGCTTCCCGTCCTTACCGGGGCCAACGGTGCGGAAGAAGCCATGTCCATAGGCGAGATTCCCCTCGCCGTCCACCTTCCAGTCGCTCACCTCGGCATGAACGTCCTTGGGATAAGCCGCGAGAAAATTCTCCCAATCCTTTCTAAAGGCCGCGGCGCCGACATACTGCCGCGGGGGAAGCGCGTCGAAGACGATCAGGCTCTCGTCCGGAGTGTAATATGCCATGATTCCGTTGAGATCCTTGGCATTGACCGCCGCGACCAGGCGCTGCACCGATGCTGTAATTTCGGCCTGATCGTTCGCGAACGAGTTGCCGGCTTGAGAATTGCCCGATTGGGAACAAGAAGAGACGACGAAGCAGGCCACCACGGCGGCCGAAGCTGGAAGGCAACTGGGATATCTCATCGTTTCGAGATCCTTTCTTTTCGTGAACCGCGCTTCCGACGGGGTGAGTATACGCCCCCCGGCAAGGGGAATCAAGGGTCTATAGCCGATTGATCAGGCTGGCCGCATAGCCCGCGCCGAAGCCGTTATCAATGTTCACCACGGTCACATTGCTGGCGCAACTGTTCAACATTCCGAGCAGCGCGGCCAAGCCTTGGAAGTTTGCTCCGTAGCCGATGCTGGTGGGCACCGCGATCACCGGCGCGGCGACCATGCCTCCGACGACACTAGGCAGCGCGCCTTCCATTCCCGCGCACACGATCACCACGCGCGCCGCGGCCAGGCGGTCGCGATTGTGCATCAGGCGGTGAATTCCAGCGACGCCAATATCGGCGATCAGATCGACCTGATTGCCCATCGTTTCCGCGGTAATTTGGGCCTCCTCGGCTACCGGCAGATCGCTGGTGCCGGCGCAGACCACCGCGATGGTCCCCTTGCCGTGCAGCGTTCGATCGCGCCACACGCGAACCACGCCCGCGGTGGGGAAGTGCTCGGCGTCGGGATGCTCACGCTGGAGCCGTGCGGCGGCTTCCGGCGTGGCCCGCGTAATCAGGACATTGTTCGCCCGGGCCAGCAGCGCCGCCGCGATCGCCGAAATGTGATCCGGCGTCTTTCCCAACCCGAACACCACTTCCGGCATGCCGTGGCGGAGCGCGCGGTGATGATCGACTTTGGCGAAGCCGATATCTTCAAACGGCAGATGGCGCATTCGCTCCATGGCCTGGTCGACCCCGGTGGCCCCGCTCCGCACCTGCTCAAGCAGCGCGCGCAACTGTTCCTGATCCATACGGTTTGAGGATAACAGCGGCAGTGGGACGGTGCTCCGGCCCCGGTCCTGGTTGCCCCGCACTCCCGATGGCGGTAACTTGGAGGTTACCCCCAATGTTGAAAGCCAAAGTTCAAGCTCCCGACGATCTCGATCCCCAGGAAACCTCGGAGTGGATCGAAGCCCTCGATCAGGTGATCGACGAGGTTGGGCCGGACCGGGCCAATTACCTGCTCGAACGGTTGATGGAGCACGCCGCCAATCTCGGCGTGCAGCCTCCGTTGCGCTGGAACACGCCCTATATCAACACCATTCCGCCGGAAGAGGAGGTTGCCTACCCGGGCGACCGCGCCCTGGAGCGCCGCATCAAAAGTCTGATCCGCTGGAACGCAACCGCCATGGTGGTGCGGGCCAACAAGTACGATCCCAACATCGGCGGGCACCTGGCCACGTATGCATCGGTGGCGACGCTGTTCGAGGTCGGTTTCAATCACTTCTTTCACGGATCGTATGGCGATGAGGCCGGTGATTTTGTCTATTTCCAGGGCCACGCCTCGCCCGGCGTTTACGCCCGCGCGTTTCTCGAAGGACGTCTGAGCGAGAAACATCTGGAAAATTTCCGGCATGAACTGCGCGAGGAGCCGGGGCTGTCCTCCTATCCGCATCCCTGGCTGATGCCGGACTTCTGGCAGTTTCCCACCGTATCGATGGGCCTGGGCCCGATCTGCGCGATCTATCAGGCGCGTTTTCTTAAGTATCTGGAGAACCGCGGAATCATCCCGCACTCCCCGCGAAAGGTTTGGGCTTTCTTAGGCGACGGCGAGTGCGACGAGCCGGAAGCGCTGGGAGCACTGACCCTGGCCTCGCGCGAAAAGCTCGACAACCTGATCTTCGTGGTGAACTGCAATCTTCAGCGCCTGGACGGGCCGGTGCGCGGCAACGGTCATATCATTCAGGAGCTCGAAGCGGCATTTCGCGGCGCGGGTTGGAATGTCCTGAAGGTGATCTGGGGCAGTGGCTGGGACGAGCTGCTGGCGCGCGACACCACCGGCCTTCTGCTCAAGCGGATGCACGAATGCGTGGATGGCGAATATCAAGCCTTCCGCGCCATGAACGGCGCTTATATCCGCAAGGAATTTTTCGGCAAATATCCTGAGCTGCTCAAGCTGGTGGAGAATATGACCGACGACGAGATCTGGGCGCTGCGCCGCGGCGGCCACGATCCGGTGAAAGTTTTCAATGCCTATAAACGCGCCGTGGAGACCATTGGCCAGCCGACCGTCATCCTGGCGAAAACCGTGAAAGGCTACGGTCTGGGCGAGGCGGCCGAAGGGCGCAACACGGCGCATCAGGCGAAGAAACTCGGCGCGCCGGACATGATGAAGCTGCGGGACCGCTTCGAGCTGCCTCTGGCCGACTCGGTCGTCGAGCATCTCGACTTCTACCGTCCGCCGGAGGATTCCCCGGAAATGGTTTATATCAAGCAGCGCGTGCAGGCCATGGGCGGGCACGTTCCGGCGCGGCGCGTCAAGCCGATCCAGCTTACGGCGCCGGCGCTGGAAACGTTCCAGGATATCCTGGCCGGTTCGCGCGGGCGCGAGGCATCGACCACTTCGGCCTTTGTCGCTATTTTGAAGAATCTGATGAAGCATCCCGAGCTGGGTAAGCTGGTGGTGCCGATCATTCCCGATGAAGCCCGCACCTTCGGCATGGAATCCCTGTTCCGGGACTACGGCATCTACGCCAGCCAGGGCCAGCGCTATAAGCCGGTGGACGCCAATGTTCTGCTGTATTACAAGGAGGCGCAGAACGGGCAGATTCTGGAGGAAGGGATCACCGAAGCGGGTTCGATGGCCTCCTTCACCGCGGCCGGATCGGCCTACGCTACTGTGGGCGTGCCGATGATCCCGTTCTTTACCTTCTATTCCATGTTTGGCTTCCAGCGCGTCGGCGATCTTTGCTGGGCGTTCGGCGATATTCGCGGCAAAGGTTTTCTGATGGGCGCGACGGCGGGACGAACCACTCTGCTCGGCGAGGGATTGCAGCATCAGGACGGCCATAGCCCGGTTCTGGCCAGCACCGTGCCGACCTGCGCGACCTATGATCCGGCCTATGCTTATGAACTCGCGGTGATTATTCAGGACGGCATCCGGCGAATGTACCAGGAAAACGAGGATCGCTTCTACTACATCACGATCTACAACGAAAACTACCCTCAGCCGCCGATGCCCGAACAGGAGGGCGTCCGCGAGGGGATTCTGCGCGGGATCTATAAATACCGGGCCGCGGCTGAGGGCGAAGCGGCGGTCCAGTTGTTCGGCAGCGGCTCCATCCTGAACGAGGCTCTGCGCGCGCAGAAGATCCTGGCCGAACGCTACCAGATCCCGGCCGACGTCTGGTCGGTGACCAGCTATAATGAGCTTCGCCGCCAGGCGCTGGCCGTGGAGCGGTGGAACCGGCTGCACCCGTCCGAGGAGCCTAGGACGCCGTACATTGTGGAGGCCCTGCGGGGCGCCCACGGTCCGATCATCGCTGCGACGGATTATATGAAAATGGTTCCGGACCAGATCGCGCCGTGGCTGCCGGGGCGGCTCACCTCGCTTGGCACCGACGGGTTTGGCCGTAGCGAGAATCGCGAGTATCTGCGGCGGTTCTTCGAAGTCTCCGCCGAGGCGATCGCTCAGGCGGCGCTTTCGGCGTTGGCCCGGAGCGGCGCGATCCCGCCCAAGAGAGCGGAAGTGGCGATCGCGGAACTGGGGTTCCATCCGGAAAAACGCGATCCATCGCGGCTATAGCTGCCTGGTCCAGCCAGATGCGGCGCTTTATTCGCCGATAATTTTCACTAATACGCGTTTCCGGCGGCGGCCGTCGAACTCGCCGTAGAAGATCTGCTCCCAGGGGCCGAAATCCAGCTTGCCGCCGGTGATGGCGACCACCACTTCGCGCCCCATCACCTGACGTTTCAGGTGCGCGTCGGCGTTATCCTCGCCGGTCCGATTGTGCTGGTATTGGGAAACGGGCTCATGCGGAGCAAGTGATTCCAGCCATCTTTCGAAATCCTGGTGCAATCCCCTCTCGTCATCATTGATGAAAACCGAAGCGGTGATGTGCATGGCGTTTACCAGGGCGAGCCCCTCGCGGATGCCCGATTGGGCGACCAGCGATTCGATTTGCGGCGTAATGTTTACAAAACCGCGGCGGGCGGGAATCTCCAGCCATAGCTCGTGGCGGTAGCTCTTCATGCCAACTCCTGATGAATCAGCGGAATAAGGACGATCCTGGGAGCAGGGCCGCGGTCCGGGGGCGGTTGACGCCGCCGGTCACGGATCTGCTACACTCATCCGAAGAACGATGCGACGCCCCGGAAACTACCGCGTCCCGGCCGGGCTGGCGGTCGCAATTGGCGCCGCTGTATTGGCCAGTTGCGCGCTCACCACTCCCAGACCTCAACAGTTCCGCAGCTTTTTCGCTCCGCCGCAGAACCAGCAGCCCCCGGTCAACAACGAAGAAACCATCCCGGAGCCGCCGCGGCTGAACGGGGATCCTTACGGCAATGAGATGCCGTCGATCCCCGGCGGGATTCGGGATATTCCGCGCCCCAACGACTCGGATTTTTTGCTGAAGAGATCCAATGACCGGTTCGCGGCGGGAAAGCAGGCGTTTGAGGAAGGCCGCTTCAAGGACGCCCGCCGGGAGTTTGACCAGGCCATCGAGTTGCTGCTGGCCGCTCCGGAAAACGTTCCCGACCATCCCGCCATCGAGCGCCGCCTGGAAGATCTGACCGAGACGATTTACCGCTACGACCTGGACGAGCTTGCCGCATCCGAGCCGGACGATCCGGTGTCCTACGATCAGGCCCCGCGCGACCGCGTTCTGGAAATGACTTTTCCGGTGGATCCCAGCCTGCGGAACAAGGTCCTGGAACAGGTTAAGGCCACCGCCTCGCAGTTGCCGCTGGAGGAGAGCGACGCCGTGGTCGGCGCCATCCATTTCTTTTCCACCGAGCGGGGCAAGAAGATCGTGGCCGCGGGACTTCGGCGGCAGGGCCGCTACAAGGAGATGATCGAACGGATCCTCGCCGAGGAGGGTCTGCCGCAGGAGCTGATCTTCGTGGCGCAGGCCGAATCGGGATTTTTGCCGCGCGCCATTTCCAATAAATCGTGCGTCGGCCTGTGGCAGTTCGCCAAGTTCCGCGGCCGGCAGTACGGGTTGAACCAGACTCCGGCCACTGACGACCGTATGGACCCGGAAAAAGCGACGCGGGCCGCCGCGCGTCACCTGCACGATCTCTACGATCACTTCGGCGACTGGTATCTGGCGCTGGCGGCCTACGATTGCGGTCCGGCATGCGTGGATCATGCTGTCATGAGAACCGGTTACGCGGATTTCTGGACCCTGCGCCGGCTCAATGTCCTGCCCAAGGAGACCGCCAACTACGTTCCGGTGATCCTGGCCATGACCATCATGGCCAAGAACGCCAAGGATTACGGCCTGGATGGGATCGATATGGACCGGCCGGTGGAGTTCGATACCATCGAACTGCAGACGCCCACGCATCTGGCGCTGATCGCCGACGCCGTGGACCGCCCGATTAGCGAGCTGAAGGAACTGAACCCGGCGCTGCTGAAGCCCGTCGCTCCGGCCGGCTATTCGCTGCATGTTCCGAAGGGTACGGTGGCGGCGGTGGAGTCGGCGTTCGCGGTGGTACCACCCGGCCGCCGCGCTTCGTGGCGCCTGCATCGGGTGCAGGATGGCGAAACGTTCGCCGCGGTCGCAAAACGGTATAAGGCCCAGGTCGAATCGCTCGCCGCGGCCAATCATCAGACGCTGCCCGAACCGGGAGAGTGGATGGTGGTGCCGGTCTCCTATCCGGGGGATCGTCCGGCGCGGCCGGCGGCGGCGCACACGGCCGCCCGGCGAAAGACCGCGGGGCATCGCAAAACGACCGCGGTGGCCCGGGGATCCGGCAAGCCTCAGACGCACAGCGCGTCCGGCAGCGAAGAATAGCGCCAGCGCCGCTAAAAAACTCGGGCCGTCCATTTCGAGTGAAAAATGTTTGGAAGCAACTCCCCCTTGGACACTTTTTCCTTGCCTTCCCGCACAAAGGCGAATATTCTAATTTTTGATTACGCCTGCGAGGAGGCAGACTGAATGGTAGATTACCGATTCACAGCCGAGGATGACGATCTCGATGATTTCGAGGAAGGCGCCACGTTGAATGTAGAAGACGACATGGGCGACTACGAGGAGGAAGAAGAATCGACCGTCACCGAGGTGCCGGCCGCGCCCGCACCCGCACCCGCGGCGGCGACGCCGGAAGAGAAGGCGCCGGCCGAGAAAAAGCCGGCGGCCAGGGCTTCTGCGGCCAAGAAAGCACCCGCGAAAAAAGCCGCGAAAAAGGCTCCCGCCAAGAAAGCGCCCGCCAAAAAGGCCGCCAAGAAAGCTCCCGCGAAAAAAGCCGCGAAAAAGGCTCCCGCCAAGAAGGCGGCCAAGGCCGCGCCGAAAAAGGCGGCCAGGAAGGCGGCTCCGAAAAAGAAAGGCCGGAAGTAATTTCAGGCGAACGGCCGGCCCGGATCGCCAGGCCGGCCGTTTGGTTTCAGTCCTTTCCCACCACCGCGCGGCACCGCTCGAAGAGTTGAATCAAGACCTCCACCTGCTCGTCCGGTGTTTTCGGGGGCTTGCCCCCGAATCCGGCGCCGGCGGACGTTTTGCCAACGCCGGTGGTCACCGAAATAAAGCGCATCAGCTCCAGGGCGACTTCATCCTTGCTCATCGGCGGCCGCGAGGCGGCGCTGGTTTGTTTTTCTTCCTCAGTCATATAATCTCTAAGTTACCTGTGCCGCCCTATCCTTGCCAATGCCGGTTGATGCGCGCCTTCTGATCCGCAAAATGCGCGGCGGAGCGCAGTCCCATCTCGTGGAAGCTTCCGACGGAAACTTCTACGTGGTCAAATTCCGCAATAATCCGCAGCACCGGCGCATTCTGGTGAATGAGTGGCTGGCCTCGGCGTTTCTGAACTATTTGGGGATTTCGGCGCCGGAGGGCGCTCTGGTGCGCGTGACCGAAGATTTTTTGCGGGAGAACCCGGAGGCGTATTTTCAGCTCGGCACGCGCCGCGCCGCAGTCGAACCGGGCTGGCATTTCGGCTCGCGCTTTCCCGGCAATCCAGCGCGGCACGCCGTCTATGACTTTTTGCCCGATTCGCTGCTCGGCGACATTCAGAATCTGCACGATTTCCGCGGTGCGCTGGTTTTCGACAAGTGGATGGGCAATGCCGACGCGCGCCAGGCGATTTTCTTTCGCGCGCGCTTGAAAGAGTGGCTCCCCGGCTCGACCGCGCACCCGCGGCGGTTGGGTTTTGTCGCGCAAATGATCGATCATGGCTATGTTTTCGGGGGCCCGCACTGGAGCTTCGCCGATTCGCCGCTGCAAGGCTTGTATTTCCGGCCCATGGTGTACAAAGATGTGCGCGGCCTCGACGATTTTCAGCCCTGGCTCGATCGCGTGATGAATTTCCCGGAGGAGGTGGTGGATCAGGCCATAAAACAGATCCCGCCGGCGTGGCTGGAAGGCGATGAGGCGGAGTTCGTGGCGCTGATGGACCGGCTGCTGGCCAGAAGAAAGAAGGTTCCGGACCTGATCGAGGCGGCGCGCCGGGCGCGGGACAATCCCTTGGGGCACTGGCGCGGCGCGATGAGCGGCGCCGTTTAGCGGCCGGAGCAGCCAGGATGCTGTACGGCGAGTCCTCCACGCGGCGCGAAAAAGTCCTGCTATTTCTTCACGATCGCTTCGATCGCCTCCAATTCCTTGCCCGCCTCCGACCACTTTCCCTGCGCCGCCAGCGACTGATAACGCTCCAGATGCTGCCGGATTTCCGTGATCCGCGGATCGCCGGGCGGCGCCGCGGCAGAGGAGACGCTCTGCGGCGCGCCCGCCGCCGGAGGTCGCAGCGGCTGCGCCTGCCCCTGCTGCACGGCCTCCAGGTCGGCGATCGCTTTCTCGTAGGTGTCGTCGTAGATCAGCGTGTTATCGACCACCAGCGCGATTTTTTTCAACTGCGGCATCCGCGCCTGCGCCGCTTGCAGATAGATCGGCGCGACATACAGGAAGGTATTGTCGATCGGCAGAATCAAGATCTGACTGCGCAGCACCTGCGAGCCCTGCTGGTTCCACAACGTCAGGTCTTTCGAAATGGTCTGATCCTGATTGATCATGGCCTCCACCTGGATGGGGCCGGGAATAATCTGCTGCTTGGGCAGATCGAGAAAGACGATCTCGCCCAGATGCGCACCGTCACAGCGCGCCAGCATCATGGCGATCAGATTTTGCTTGCCGCGCGGCGTGAACGGAATGGTCAGCATGAACTCCGGCTGATCGCTGCCCGGCACCTTCGCGATCATGTAGGTTGGCGGCACGGTTTCCGGCTGCGCGCCTTGCGAGGTGGTGAAGCTGGCGATATCCCACATGTCGGCGCGATTGTAGTAAGACTCCGGATCGCGCATGTGGTAGGTGCGATAAATTTCGGCCTGCGTGCGGAACAACATCTCCGGCGCCCGGGCGTGCGCGCGCAGATCCGCCGGCATCTGCGAGGCGGGCTGGAACAGCGTGGGGAACAGGCGCGCGTAGGCCGCAATCAGCGGATCATCCGGATCGAAGATGTACATGTGGACATCGCCGTCGTAGGCGTCGATGGTGGCTTTCACCGAATTGCGGATGTAGTTAAAGCGGCCGATGCCCTCCAGCGACACGTCGCGCGAATAGGGGTGGGCGTCGCTCGTTGTGTAGCCGTCAACCATCCATACCAGGCGGCCGTCGGCGGTGATGACCAGGTACGGATCGCTATCCCAGTGAATGAATTCCGCGAGCGTGGACAGGCGTTCCGTTACGCCGCGGCGGATCATCATCCGGCTGTCGGGCGTAAGCTGATTGGTCAGCAGAATATTCCAGTCGCCTTCGGCGAGCGCGGCGATCCCGCGCATCCCTGAAGCGGACATCGGAAATCCGCCGCGGCCGTCATAATGATTGGTCACCTCGCCCGCGGCGGACGGATAATCGAACTCCGGCTGCGCGGTGTCCACAAAAACCGGATCGTGAGACGTCTCGCCGTAATAGATTTGCGGCCGCGTGATCTTCAGGCTCGGCGTGAGCACCTGGACCGGCGCATCCTTCACCAGAAGCACCGGAAGTCCCTCGGCCGTGATCCGGTTGGCCTCGGCCAGGGCCAGGCCGTAGCCGTGCGTGAAAGTCAGGCTGTAATTGATCCAGCTTTGCCCGGCGGCGCCCAGCGAATTGAGATCCAGCTCGCGCGGGGCCAGCAGCGTCTGCCGCAGTTGCCCGTCGATCTGGTATCGGTCCACGTCGATATCGGCGAAAGTGTAGGGGCGCAGCGGCTGGATCTGCTGCATGGTGTCGCGGAACGCCCGCCAGTCCCACAGCCGCACATTGCCGAGCAGCGCGCGATTGCTGGCGAAGTCGATGCGGCCGTCGGGCTGGGCGTTGAATTCGATTTCCCGCGCGCGGCGGTCGATGCCGTAGGCGGCGCGCGTCGCTTCGATGTGGCGCACCAGATACGGTTTTTCGAGCACCAGCTCATTGGGCCGGACGTACAATCCGTTGACCAGCGCCGGCGCGATCCAATCGATCACCAGCACGATGGCGCAAGCCATCGCCAGCTTCCGGCGGCGCAACAGGACCAGCAGCGCCGCCAGCGCCGCCGCGCCGGCCTTCATTGTTTGCAGCGGCAGGCTGAGTTTTTGCTGAACATAATCGATGCCCACCATCAGATTTCCGTGGTCGGATAGCAGCAGATCGTAGCGGCCCAGCCAGAACACCACCGCCAGCATGAACAAAAACACCGCGGTCATTCCCGTCAACAATCCCGATTCGAGCCGGCCGAGCACGCGCAGTTCGCGCAAATCGATCTCGGCGCGCGTCGTAAAGCCGGGAAATTCGCGCCGGATCTGCCAGCCCCGCGCGGCCAGGTAATACGCCAGCGCTCCGGCCAGCGCGCAGGAGGCGGCGAAATTGATCAGCATGCTGTAAAACGGCAGATCGAAAAAGTAAAATCCCAGGGGCTCATCGAACACCGGATCGCGCCACTGGTTTGCGACCGCGATTCCATGGCCGCCGAAATAGCGCGCCACCGTCCAGCCGTCGATCGCCGACACCGCGATGATCAACGCCACCAGCGCGACCGCCAGCGTGATAACGCGGAAATAGAAAGGATGCTCGCGCAGGTATTCGCCGGCGTGCCGCACCCCGCGCGCGTGCGCGATCCACAGCACCGCCAGCACGATGATCCACGCCGCGGTGCCGGGAGCGTACCGGTAAAACGACATCAGCAGCCAGGCCGGCACCTGGCCGAGCTCGCGCCACCACAGATAGTCGAGGACCACGCCGCAGATCGAGCGGCTGAAAATCAGCAGGAGGATCATCGCCGCCGCGATCCACAAAAACGGCGCGCGGCTCCTTTTGGGACGCGGGAACGATTTCAGGCCGGCCACGCTTTTAGACTAGCGTGTTATGCTCATGCCCATGAGGACCATCTTCTTGCTGCTCCTTTCGGCCGTCCTCGGCCTGGCTGCCGACATCTCGGGAAAATGGACGTTCAACGTGGTTCTGGACGCGGGCAGCGGCTCGCCCACCTTCGAGTTCAAGCAGACCGGCGAGAAACTGACCGGAACCTACCACGGCCAGTTCGGCGAAGCGCAGTTAAGCGGAACAGTGAAGGGTGACCGGGTCGAGTTCAGCTTCGGCGGGCAATTGGGCACGGTCGTTTACAGCGGCACGCTCGAGGGCCCCAACAAGATGAAAGGAACTTGCGACTACGGCGGACAGGCTAAGGGAACCTTCACCGCGACAAAGGATTAGCAGATCCTGCTACACTTTTAAAAAATGGCGCTTGCCGTTCTGCTCTTGGTATTTCTCGTGGTCATTGCCGCGGTGGTGCTGGCCGCATTCCCGCCCCATCGCGTCGCCGAGTGGCTCACCCGGGGCGGCCGGAAAAAATAGCTACTCCCCCGTACACATCTAAGTCCTATCTCTGCATTCAGCATAAATATCTCGGGGCGGCTCGGAAAAACAGCTATTCCCCCGTCCACAGCTCCGGAAAATCGCGTTTAAGCCGGCGCAGCTTCGGCAGATCGTTAAACATGATGTACGGATTCGACCGGTTGTGCTCCAGATAGTGCTGATGGTAGGCTTCGGCCGGGAAAAATCCCTCGGGCAGCGGCGCCACCTCGGTCGCGATTCGGCGCTTGAAAATCTTCGCTTCATTGAGCTGCCGGATGTACGCCTCGGCCACCCGCCTCTGCTGGTCATTGAGATAAAAAATCGCCGAGCGGTACTGCGGCCCTTCGTCCGGCCCCTGCCGGTTTCGCTGGGTCGGATCGTGCGCGACAGAGAAAAATATCTCCAGCAGCTTGCCGTAGGAGATCCGCGAAGGATCATAGATCACCTCCACCGCTTCGGCGTGGCCGGTCCGCCCGGTTTCTACGCGTTCGTACCGCGCGGTTTCGCGGGTTCCTCCGGCATATCCGGAGATGGCCTGCCGGACGCCCGCGACATGATCGAAAACCGCCTCCACGCCCCAGAAACATCCGCCGGCGACGATGGCGATGCCGGTCGGTTCCGGCTCGGGAGGATCGAGGAGCGGCGCGGGAAACGATGCTGCGGCGCGGGAAAAGGTCGCAACGAAAATCGTGAAAATCGTTTTATACATTGAAGTCCTCGAAAGTCCTCATTTTCGTTTACGATGCAATGAATTTTGCGCGCCGGCGTAACATTGGCGTCCGGCAGACGTATATATAGATGAGCGAACAAATACGGCGAATCAACTCCCGCGGCCGCCGCGGAACGCCTTAATATACCGTTGCTCATCAAGGAGAACTCCAGAATGAAGAAACTTTTAGTCACCTTTGCCACGCTTGCGCTCGCACTGGCGAGCGCCGCCGACAAAACCTATCATGTCACGCTGAGCCAGCCCGCGTCCGTCAATGGGACGGAACTGAAGCCGGGCGATTACAAGGTCCAGGTGGAAGGCGATAAAGCGGTTTTCAAGATGGGTAAGACCGTGGTCGAAGCTCCGGCGAAGATCGAAACCGCCGAGCACAAATTCACCACCACACAGATCGCCATCGATGATGCCGGCAAACAGCCCAAAATCAGCGAGATCCGCATTGGAGGCACCACCACTCGCCTGGTCTTCTCCGGCTCGGCCGCCGCGGGCCAGTAAAACGTAATCTCAATTCATCGGCGCCGGCGAACCCGAAAATTACGGGCCGCCGGCGTTTTTTGTTCCACGATCACTTCCGGTAGTGAAACTCCTGCCCGACCTCGCGCAGCGCGATGCGGTGTTCGGCGCCGCCAGCCGCCTCCAGCAGTCTCTCCATGGGCTCGCCCCGCGGTTCCCGGCTTAATTCAAACGTCCGGTGATGGACCGGAAGAATAAACTCCGCGCCCGCCTGATCGGCCATCGCCAGGGCCTGCTCCGGATTGCAGTGGACGCGAATCCACGGATCGTACGCGCCAATGGGCATGATCGCCAGATCCACGGGCCTGCTCGACCGCACCGACGCGAAGACGCCCGTGTAGGCGGTATCGCCCCCGAACAGAACGCGGTGCGCACCGGCTTCGATCAAATATCCGTTGTAGGAACGATAATGATCGCTGCGCATCCGCGCGCCCCAGTGATTCACTTCAATTGCGCGCACCAGCGCCGGTCCCACGCGCGCCGATTCGTTCCAGGCCAGCTCGCGAACCGAGCCGTACCGGCCCACGCGCAGCAGATCGCTGGTGTTTGACGCCGTGATCACGTGCGTCTGGCGGTTCTCCAGCCTTCGCAGCGTCGGCAGATCGAAATGATCCATGTGCGCGTGCGAGAGAAGAATCAGATCCGGCCGCGGCAACTCCTCCATCGCCAGCGCCGGCGCGATCAGCCGTTTCAAGCCAACCGTCATCAACCCAAGATTGATTCCGATGCGCGTGGAAAGCACCGGATCGGTCAGAATCGTGAATCCATCGATGCTCAGCAGCACCGTGCTGTGGCCGATCCAGGCCGCGCTGAGGCCCGTTTGCGGCCACCCGGCGATCCGCGGGCGATACGCCGGCGGTTCCACTTCACGCCTGAAATCTTCCCTGAGGCGCCGCCAGAAGGCGGGCGCGGCGCGGCAGGCAAACACGGCCAGCCCGGAGACTCCCGCGGCCCTGGTCAAAATACTTCTTCTTTTCAACATCCCGATCGGCGGGGCAACGCTGCTTGATCCGGCAACCTCAAGACACGCGGGGATTCAGTGTTATAAACGTTCTTTGATGGCCTTTGGCGCGGAAAAGCCCCGCTTCCGTGAGCGTAACACGCGGATCTATCGCCTTGCTCACTGGCCCATCTGGATCTTCGTTTTCTTCATCGCCCCCGGGCCGCTGACCTTCGATCTGTTCAGCCGCGGATTCGATTCGCGCATGGCCGCCTGGCTGGCCGCCGTGCTGCTTTTCACCGGCATCGCGGGATGGCGCGGGCGGCTTCCCGGAGTCGAACCGCGCCCGTACATCCTGCGGTTCACCGAAGATAAGCCGAATCCGCTGTACCGCCGCGTCTGCTATACCGTCGCCTGGAGCGATCTGCTCGCCTTCGCCGCCCTCAATCTGTGGGGATTGATCTACGCCGCCGCCACCGGCGCCTGGCGATTGCGCCAAATTTACGACCACGCCTATTTTCCGCTGGCGATCGCGCTATGGCTGTGCGGCGCCGCCGGCATTCTCCCGCGCGTCCGCACCTCGACCAAAAGGGAGGGCTCCGAACGCCGTTACTTCTACGGGACCGTCTGGGCAATCTGCGCGGCTCAAGTCGTGCTCGGCCTGCTTTGGAAAATCCTGCCGCGAACGCATCAGACTGATCTCATCAAGCTGGCGGTTTTCGCGGGTATTCTCGCTGCCGCCGGCTGGATGGCGCGTTTGGGCAAGTTGCCGCGCACGCGCCGGATCGCGGCCGGAGAATGGGCGGTCTCCGATTGATCTGGGTGCTTGCGTTGTTCGCCCTGGCCTTGCTTTCGGGCTGGATCTATCAGCGCCGCGGCGCGGCGCGCGATTCGCAAAAATTCCCGCCGCCCGGCCGCATGGTCGATGTGGACGGCATCCGGCTGCACGCCCATTTTAGCGGAGTCAAAACATCCGGGCCCCTGGTGGTTTTCGAAGCCGGCATCGCGGCCACGTCTTTAAGCTGGGCGCTGGTTCAGGACCAGATCGGCGAATTCGCGCGCGTTCTGAGCTACGATCGCGCCGGCCTGGGCTGGAGCGACCCCTGCCCGGCGCCGCGCGCCGTTGCCCGCCTCGCCGATGAGCTTCGCCGCTTGCTTGCCGCAACCGGCGCGCCTTCGCCGCGCGTCATCGTCGCCCACTCCTTCGGCGGATTGATCGCGCTCCACTACGCCGCGCGCTTCCCGGACGAAGTCGCCGGGCTGGTGCTGGTCGATCCGGTGGGCGTCTCGGAATGGGCCGCGCCCTCGAAATCGCATCGCGCCATGCTCCGCCGTGGAATTTGGCTGGCTCGCTGCGGGCAGGCCCTCGCCTCGGTGGGCGTGGTTCGCTTCGCGCTCGACCGGCTGGCCGGCGGCGCGCGGCGGCTCCCGAAAATGCTCGCCCGCGCCAGCAGCGGGCGCCGGGGACAGGCATTCCTGGAACGGATGGCCGGAGAGATTCAAAAACTCCCGCGCGAACTGTGGCCGCTGGTTCAGTCGCACTGGTGCGATCCCAAGTGTTTCGGCGCGATGGCCGCTTATCTGGCGTCTCTTCCGGAAAGCGCCGCCGCCGTTCTCGCCGGGGTCCAATCGATCCCCGCCCCGCTGATCGTCCTTTCCGCCGGAAACGCCAGCGCCGCCCAGCGCGCCGACCATTTTCGCGTCGCCGCGCTTTCGCCGCGGGGCCAGGTCCGCATCATCGCCGGCGCCAATCACTGGATCCAGCTCGATCGCCCGGAGGCGGTGGCCGGGGCGGTTCGCGAACTGCTTTCCTGACGCCACAACCCGCTTTTCGGCGCCGTATTTAGCCTCCGCAGGCTAGCGATCGCAGTCCCTTCGTCTCGTCGAATGAAGTAGGAGTAAGTCGTAATGAAATTCTCAACTCTCTTTCTTTCCGCGGCGCTCGGAGTGGGAATGCTGGCCGCGCAAACCGCCACTCCGCCAGTCAGCGCCGCTCCGCAGGAAAACACGCAACGCACCGGACGGCAGAGGATGCTCCAGAGGCTCGCCTCGGACCTGAATCTGACGCCGGATCAGCAGGCCAAGGCCAGACAAATTTTCGGCGAGTCCTGGCGGCAGCGCCGGGCGATCGCGCCCCAGCTCCGCGAGGAACGCAAGGCCATTCTCACGGCGATCAAATCGGATAACACCGCCGAGATCGAGCGTCTAATCCAGCGGAATTCGCAATTAAACGCGCAGGCCGCCGAAATTCACGCCAAGGCGATGGCCCGGTTCTACGCCATCCTGAATCCCCAGCAAAAGGCGAAGATGGATCAGAAGCTCGCGCGTTTGATGAACCCGATGGCGCCCGCCCGCCATGCGCGCCCGTCCGGGCAGCCCTCCGGCAGCCGCTCCTGATTCGCAGATTTCGCGTGTAATCCGGGCGGGGAGAGCACGCGTCAGGGAGAGGGAAGGAGAACAGACCCGATGAAGGTTTGGCAAATCGCCCTCTCTCTGCCTCTTGTAGCATCGCTTTGGGCGCAGCCGCCGCAAGGCCGCCGCGGCCCCGCGAATCTGGAGAACATGCTCGCTCAGCGCTTAGGCCTGAACGCCACTCAGCAGAACATGTTGCACACCGCGCTCGAAGAGGAGCGGACGCAGATCCGGGGAATGATGCAGCAGAGGCAGGCGCTGCATCAGAGCCTGGTGGAAGCGATCAAGGCCGGCAACGCGGACCAGATCGACCAGGTAACCCAGCAGATCGCCTCCCTTGATCAACAAAGAAGCGCAATTCACGCCAAGGCCATGATGAAGTTCTACTCCGGGCTCACCGCCGATCAGAAGACCAAGGTCGGGCAGAACCTGGAAATGCTGCTCGGCCCGGGCCGCCTCGGCGGCGCCGCGCTGGCGCGTCCGCGGCGCACCCCGCCGCCCCAGTAATGGCCTGAGCCGGCTACGCGCTCAGATTGACCAGCATCTTGTAAATCTGCTGTAGCGTGGCCCGGTCGTCAGCGGTGAACTGGCCAGCCTGCGCTTCCTGCTGCTGCTGCAAGTCGGTGCGGATCACGCTCACACCCATCAGCCCCGATTGCAGCATCTCATTCGGCAGCAGGTTTCGAACCGGCATCGGGCGCGGCGGGCGGGTATCGTTGAGCCCCGTCGGCGCCGGCGTCGCCACCCACACCGGACCGTTCGCCGTGATCTGCCATTTTCCGGGCGCCCCGACGCCGTTGGCGTTCATCTGCGCCAGCAACTGGCCGGCATTGCACAAAATGCCGTTTACGTAAAAATCCCAGATCCGCCGCGGCTCATCGGCCGGATAGATAATCGGGAACGCCGCGTTGCCTGTCTCCTCGTTCAGATCGGTGCCGCCAAGGGAAGCCATCAGCGCCCGCGCATCCGCCTCCAGGCTGAGATAGGCAGGATTGATCACGGCTCCTCCGCTGGTGGCGTCCGTCGGGGCGATGGTGTAGGGCGGATAGGTCACCGCCCCCGGCAGATTCACCGAAGCGGCCTCAACAGCCGGGATCGTCAGCGGGACGATCTCCCAGCCGCTGGAGCCCGCGCTGACCACATTGTAGGTCGCGGTGTTGGCGGGATTGGAAGTATCCACCGTCGTGTCGAACCAGCTTTTGGCCGGCCGCGTCGGATCCCACGCCGGAGCTTGAACGCCAAACGCGGCGAGATAGCTCTGGCGGGTATAGGAAACAAAGAGCGCCAGCGACTGGATGCCGTAGCACTCCAGATCCGGCTGCGCGGGAATTACGGGTTGGCTGCTTGGTGTCATGCAACCGATGTGTCGCACGCCGCGGCTGGGACCGCCGCCGGGCTGAATCGCCAACGGCATGATTCCCAAACCTGTTGCGCACCCTTCCCGGGCGGAAATCCCCTGCTACGAACCAGCCGACTCGCCCTTGAGCCACATCTCGGCCACCGGATCCGCCGCAATGTTGGTTCCGTTGGCGAACGCGGTGCTTACTTGGATCGATCCGGCCGGCGGGCGGTTGGGATTGTAGGAGTCTTGCCCCGGCATCGTAACGCCCGGCGCGACTCCCACGGACGGCTGAAGCGCCGAAGGAACCCATGTGTAGCCCTCTTCCTGCCGCTGGATCATGGTGGCCAGCGGGTCCCAGCCCCAAACCATGATCGGAACGTCGATCGAATAGCCTTCGCTCGCAAGCTGCTGCGCCAACTCTACTTTCTGATCGTCCGGAGCATACCGCAGCGCCTGTACCGCGGCCGGCTGCGATGCCCAATAGGCATCGGTCGGGGTTTCCGAGCTGGTCGCAGGCGGCGCCGGCGCGGCCGTTTGCGCGGCGGGTACCACCGCTGTTCCAGCGGGCACCACCGTCTTACCAGTTTGGGACCCATTTTCGAACAGTTCCGCGACGGTCTTCACCGCGGAGCTGAGCTGTTGCGAAAATTCGGGATTCGAGTGCGTCTTTATCGTCCTGGCGTTAATGAACTTTTCGGGATTTACCAGGTGCGCGGCGTTACTTCCGATCAGCATTGGCGATCTTGCCTCCGCTGCCGGAACTGCACGCCGCGGGCCAGTTACTGAGCGGCCGGGGGCGCCCCGAATTTGATGGTGATCGGCAGAACGCGATCGAACGGCTCCGCGATCAGCCGCAGCGTGAAGGAGGCGGGCGGCTGCGGCGCTTCCTTGGGATCGAAGCGCACTTTGATTGTCGCCGTTTCGCCCGCCGGCACGTCGGATTTGTCGAGTTCGGCGGTCAAACCGGGCATCTTCGCCGTCGGATCAAGGTAAATCTTGATGGTTCCCCCTTCGTTGTTGTGAAAAACAATCTGCTCCGATGAGGCTTTGTCCAGAGGAAGCACCAGCTCCGTCTTATCGAGCACGGGCTGCTGCTGTTGCTGCTTCAAGATCTCTTGGGCGCGGCGCCTCAAAGCTTCCGGGCTCAGATCGGGGGCGTTTTGCGCACCGCCGCTTCGGGCGACACTCGGATCTGAAGGACCCATCGGCGTCGCCCACCTGCTGCGCTGATCTTCGTACCACACCCACTTGCCATCCTCGATCTTCCATTTGGTGTGCATCGGGACGGCGACCACGGTCTCCGGAAAATCATAGCGGGGTTTCCAGATGCGCTGGCCGGTCAGATCGACTTCGGCATGCGTGTCGTCGATGAATTTGATGCTGTCGATCTTGAAGGACTTGAACTGCACTTTTTGCGTGGCGAAATAATATTCCTTGGTGTCCTCGGCCACCATCTCATAGGCCTTGCTGAACTTGCCGTCCACGTGGTACTGGAAAAATTCATTCACGCGGGCCCGCAGCGCCTGCTCGGCTTCGGGCGAAGGCGTTTTGCTGTCGGATTGGGCAAATGCGGCGATAGGCAAAAGAAGCCATGCGGCGAAAGAGCGCATATGAATCTCCTTGTTCAGGGTAGCATCCGGCCGAGGCGGGTTACAGCCGTTACAAAGTTGACGCAAAACCCCGTCCCCGCGTGCAAGATTCCCCACTCCGCGGAGATGTTGAAACGGAATTCAAGCCAAAAGGGGCGGATTTTTCGAATCAGCCCCGCGGTTCCCGTTTCTGACGCCGTCTTCTCCACTCGAACAGCACGATTCCCGCCGCCACGCTCACGTTCAGCGACGCGATCCCGCCCGACATCGGAATGCGCACCAGAAAGTCGCAGTGCCGGGAAACCTGATCGTGCAGGCCGCGGCCTTCTCCGCCAAGCACGATGGCCGTGGGATCCGTATATTCGATCTCGGCGTATTCCTGCCTGCCGCGCTCGTCCAGGCCGTAAATCCAGTAGCCGCGCTTCTTCAAATCTTCCAGAGCACGATTGATATTCCCCACGCGCACTACCGGGAGATAGGCCAGCGCGCCGGCGGCGGCTTTGGCGGCCACATCGGTCAGCGGCGCGGCGCGGCGTTCCGGGATCACCACCGCCGCGGCGCCAGCCGCCTGCGCAGTCCGAATAATCGCCCCGAGGTTGTGCGGATCCTCGACGCCGTCGAGAATTACGTGCAATCCTCGCTGCGCGGTGGTTTCTTCAAGCGTCGCGTATTTTTCGACGGCTCCGAACGCCACGACGCCCTGATGCGCGGCGGTGCCTGCTGCGCGATCGAGCGCCTGGCGCGTCTCGAAACGCAACGGGATGCCGCGCTCCCGGCACAGATCGATCAGTTCCTGTAGCCGCGGACCGCCGGCTCCTTTCGCGATCAAAACACGGTCAATCGGACGGCCCGCGCGCAACGCTTCCCGGACGGGATGGATTCCGGCCAGCGGAGACATTATCATAAGGGTACGTCATGAGCGCGCCTCGAAACGCGCCGGGCTCAAAGGGCGACCCCAAAGGGACCCTTCCGACGCTCGAAATCCCCGATAAGCTTTATTTCCGCATCGGGGAAGTCGCGCGTCTGGCCGGCATCAAACCGTACGTGCTGCGATTCTGGGAAACCGAGTTCCCCTCGCTCGGCCCGCGAAAATCGGGCACCGGCCACCGTCTCTACCGCCGCAAGGACGTGGAGTTGGTGCTGGAAATCAAGCGCCTGCTCTATGAGAAGCGGTACACCATCGAGGGCGCGCGCAAAATGCTCGAATCGCGGGGAAAGACGGAGCCACGGCCCGCCAAATCGGCCCGCGCCAAGGCGCAGGCGGCGCTGTTTGACGATTCCGCCTCGATCCTGGAAAACGTGCGTAAAGAGCTGCAATCGCTGGCCGAGATGTTGAAATAGATACAACCGTTTTCCGGCTCCGGCGCACCCTCAAATCCCGGCCCCGCGCGCCGATAAGGCCCCTTTGAGGGATCTCCCCGGCGGGAGCCGCTCCGCGATGATTCAACTTACACGCATTAACCATATCCCCCTGATTCTGAACGCGGACCTCATCGAACACATCGAAACGACGCCGGACACGGTCATCAGCCTGACCAACGGGCAGAAATTCATGGTGCTCGAATCGACCCAGGAGATTATCCACAAGGTGATCGAATACCGCCGCTCGATCCAGCAGCCGGCGCCGGAGACCAAAGAGTAGATGGCCGAGGCAATCAAAGCGGACACAGCCCAGCCGCCCAAGGCCGGAAAAGCGAAAGCCAAGGCCGGCGCCCGGGTGGATATCGCCTCGATCGGCGGCCTGGGGCTCGCTTTCGGCGGGATTCTCGGAGGCTTGCTGATCGAAGGCGGCAAGCTGAAAGATGTGGCGCAGTTCACCGCCGCCATGATCGTGCTCGGCGGCACCATCGGCGCGGTGATGATCTCGACGCCTCTCCCTGTGGTGATCGGCGCGGCCAAACGATTCGCGGGCGTATTTTGCGACCGCCACAAGCCCATGAACGAAGTGCTGGAGCAGGTGATCGGCTACGCGACCAAGGCTCGCAAGAACGGGCTGGTCTCGCTCGAACACGAAGCCGAACAGATTCAGGATCCGTTTTTGAAGAAAGCGTTGAATCTGGCGGTGGATGGAACGGATTTGCAGGAGCTGCGCAAAATGCTGGAGCTGGAAATGGAGATCGAGGAGCAGCACCTCGAAGCCGAGGCCAAAGTCTTTGAAAGCGCGGGCGGCTATGCGCCGACCGTGGGCATCATCGGCGCGGTGCTCGGCTTGATTCAGGTGATGAAAAATCTGGCGAATATCGAGGAGGTCGGCCACGGCATCGCGGTGGCGTTCGTGGCCACCGTCTACGGCGTGGGCGCGGCGAACCTGCTGTTTCTTCCGGCCGCCAGCAAAATCAAGGCGCGCTTCGCCGAGGAGACGCACCGCAAGGAACTGATCGTCGAGGCCGTTTCGGGAATCGTCGAGGGCTTGAACCCCAAACTGATCCGCATGAAGCTGGAAGCCTTCGCTCCGCCCGGACCGGCAAAGAAGGCGGCCGCCGCGAAGGAAAATGCCGGATCCGCCAAAGCCAAGCCGGAAGCGGTGAAGGCCTAGCGATGGCCCGCAGAAAGAAAGCTCCGGCGCATGAAAATCACGAGCGATGGCTCATCTCCTACGCCGATTTCATCACTCTGCTGTTCGCCTTCTTTGTGGTGATGTTCGCCAGCTCCCAGGCCGACAAGGGCCGCGCGGCGGAAATCTCCGAATCGGTGAAAAAGGCGCTCGAGGGAGAAAAGCTGAAAACCGTGCTGCAAATCCTGTGGGGCGGAACGGTCAACGACATTGGCAAGGGCAACACGATGATGCGCGGCCCTGGCGGCGCGCAAAAGGCGCCGGAGAAAAAGGACCCCAAAGTGGCGGAATTGCTGCCGTCCCTCAAAGTCCTTTCCGAGGAGCTGAAGAAGGAAATCGAGAGCGGGCGCATCCGCATCAGCATGGAGCCGCGCGGCCTGGTGGTCAGCTTCAATCAGGCGGCCCTGTTTCCCTCCGGCGAAGCCGCCGTGGACGAAAAGAGCCAGGAAGGTTTGAAAAAAGTCGCGGCGGCGATCGCCAAGCTTCCCAACCCGGTGCGGCTGGAGGGCCATACCGACGCCGTGCCGATCAATACCGCGCGCTTTCACAGCAATTGGGAACTCTCGGCGGCGCGCAGCATCGCGGTGATGGAGCTGCTCAACGGCTTCGGCGTGCCCCGTGAGCGTATGTCCATCGCCGGTTACGCCGACGTCGCGCCGGTGGCCAGCAACGACACCGAAGAAGGCCGCGCCCGCAACCGGCGGGTGGATATCGTGATTCTGAACGAGCAGGGAGTCATCGGCGAGCCCTCGAAACTTTCTCCGCCCGACGGAAAAGACGCGCCCGCGCCGCCCGCGGCGGTACACTAAAATTTATGTCGATCAAAGTGGGCATCAACGGCTTCGGCCGGATCGGAAGAAACGTTTTCCGGGCCGCTCTGCGCAATCCGGAAGTGGAATTTGTCGCGGCCAACGATCTGACCGACCCGAAAACTCTGGCGCACCTGCTCAAATACGATTCGACTCTGGGACGGCTGGATGAAGACGTGAAAGCCGACGGCGATTCGATCGTGGTCGGAAATCGAAAAATCCGCATCTTCTCCTGCAAAGATCCGGCCGAGATCGATTTTTCAGGGCTGGGCGCGCAGATCGTGGTGGAATCGACGGGAAAATTCACCGAAGGCAAGGATGCGGCCAAGCACCTGCGCGGCAGTGTGAAAAAAGTGATCATCACCGCACCGGCCAAGGGCGAGGACATCACCATCGTGCTGGGCGTCAACCACAACGCCTACGATCCGGCGCGGCATCACGTGATTTCGAACGCTTCCTGCACCACCAACTGCCTGGCGCCGGTGGTCAAAGTTCTGCACGACGCCTTCACCATCGAAAAGGGATCGATGACCACCATCCACAGCTACACCAACGATCAGAACGTCCTCGACTTTCCGCACAAGGATTTGCGGCGGGCGCGCGCGGCGGCGATCAATATGATCCCGACCACCACCGGCGCGGCGAAGGCCATCGGCCTGGTGATGCCGGAGCTGAAAGGAAAGCTCGACGGCTACGCCATGCGCGTGCCGACGCCGAACGTTTCGGTGGTGGATCTGGTCGCGCTGGTTTCCCGGCCGACCACCAGCGAGGAAGTGAACGCGGCGCTTAAGCAATGCGCCGAAGGCGGCATGCGCGGGATTCTGGCCTACACCGAAGATCCGGTGGTGTCCACCGACATGATGCACAACCCCAACAGCTCGATCGTCGATGCGCAGATGACCAAGGTGCTGGACGGGAATTTAGTGAAGGTCGTCTCCTGGTATGACAACGAATGGGGCTACTCGATGCGCGTGGTCGACCTGATCTCGTTCCTGGCCAAAAAGGGACTGTAGCGGGCTCCCGTATTCATGCCCGGCGGCTTCCGGATTCAGCAGGCCGCAAGAGGTGTTTTTGCACCTTGCCCAGGGCGTTGCGCGGCAGTTTTTCGATCACTTCGAAGCGGCGCGGAACTTTGAAGGACGCCAGATTTTCGCGGCACCGCGCCTCCAGCTCCGCCACCTCTACCTCGCGCGCCAGCACGATATAGGCCACGGGGACCTCGCCGCGCAGGCGGTCCGCCGCGCCGACTACCGCGGCCTCGGCCACTTCCGGCTGCTCCATCAAAAACTCCTCGATCTCCCGGGGATAAATGTTAAAGCCTCCGGAGATGATCAGATCACTGCGCCGTCCGCGGAGGGTGTAGTAGCCGTCCTCGCTTCGCTCGGCGAGATCGCCGGTTTTGAACCATCCATCCTCGAAGGCGGCGCGCGTGGCGTCCTCGCGCCTCCAATATCCGGAAAATACGTTGGGACCCTTGACCCACAGCTCGCCCGTTTCGTCCAGGCGCACGGAGACTCCGGGCAGCGGCAGCCCGACCGTTCCCGCGCGGCGCTCGCCCGCGTAAGGATTCGAAATATTCATGAGCGTTTCCGACATTCCGTAGCGCTCTAAAATCGTGTGGCCGAAGCGCGCGCGAAAATCCTCGAGCACCTGCGCGGGCAGCGGCGCCGATCCGGAAACGAACAGCCGCATCTTCGCCCCGATGGCCCGCGCCGTCTCCGGCGGCGTCTCGAGCAGGCGGACGTACATGGTCGGCACGCCAAAAAACAAAGTGGGCTCGAATTGTTTGAAGTGATCGATCGCCGTGGCGTGATCGAAGCGTTCGAGCAGGCGCATGCGGCATCCGGAGATGAGCCAGCAATGCACGCCGTTGCCGAGCGCGTGCACATGAAACAGCGGCAGCGCCAGCAGGAACCGGTCGCGCTCGGTGATCTGCCAGCAGGCCGTCAGATTCACGCCGTTGGCCGCAAAATTGTTGTGCGAAAGGATGGCTCCCTTGGAAGCGCCGGTGGTGCCGGAAGTGTAAACCAGGGCCGCCGGCGCGTCGCCGTCCAGATGCGGAAAATTCGCGGCCGGCTCGGTTTCCGAGCTCAGCCCGGCCAGATCCTTCTCGGTGACGAAAAGCTTCGGCTCCGCGTCGGACAGGATGTGGGAAACTTCGCGCCCGCGATACAGAATATTGACGGGAACGAAGATTACGCCCAGCTTGACGCAGGCCAGAAACAGATCGATCATCTCGATCCGGTTGGCAAGCTGAACGCATAAGCGATCGCCCTGCGCCAGCCCGCGGTTTTGCAGAGCGCGCGCCATGCGATCGGCGCGGGCGCCGATCTCGCCGAAGGTGTATTCGCGGCCGGCCCATTCGAGGCCGGCGATATCGGCGCGAGCCTTTATCGAAAGATCGAAGAGTTGATTGAGGTTCACGGGATTTCCCGGCTACCTTTCATCGCGCGCCGCTTTGGCGATCTCCGGTTCCGGGTCGGAGGATAATTTGGAAATCAGGTCCGGCGCCGGGACCTTGGCCGCGCGCAGATCGTAGGCCAGCAGCAGGCGCTCCGCCGCGGTGAGCCGCGGCAACGCCCTTTCAAGCATCGGCGCCTGCTGCGCCGTCCATGCGGTTCGATAATAACCGGACGCCCCCGAATTCAGGTAAAACCACGCCGCGCAGGACTTCAGGGCGATCTCCGCGCGGGGTTTATCGATCACGGCGCAGCCAGACCCGCCATCGCCGCGCCAGCACACGGGAATCGACCAGTTGTGCGCCTCATTCGTCTGCCGCACTTCGATCCGCGGCTGGCCGTCGCAGTGCATTTCGCCCTGCAAAACCGGAATGCCGGTCTGATTCAGAAACGAATCCATCACCGGCGCCGGATCGATACCGGCGGCCCCGCCAAGCGAGGTTTCCAGATCCGCCGTAGTAGCGTTGGCGAATTCATGCTTCTTGAGGTAATCGCGCAATCCCGCCTGCATCTTAGCCTCGCCGAGCCATTCCTCGACCATCCACAGAATCGCCGCGCCTTTCTGATAGACGATCTGGCTGTAGACGTCCTTCATCTCTTCGCGATTGTGCATGATCACCCGGACCGGACGGGTGCGCGGGGAATCGTCCATGGCCATGATGCGCTCGCGCGCGGCGACGGCGGCCAGATGCGCCCGCGCGGGCGGTTGAAACTGGTCCATGATCTTGGCCGAGAGCCAAGTCGCAAAGCCTTCGCTGAGCCACACGTCATCCCAGTCGGCCTGCGTCACCAGATCCCCGAACCACTGATGGGCGATCTCGTGCGATTCGACCGAGCGGATCGCTCGAATTTTTTCCGGCGTGTCCTGGTCCGGCGCGGCCAGCAGCCCTCGCTGGCGATAGGTGATCAGGCCGGGATTCTCCACCGCGCCGAAAGCTCCTTCCGGCAGCGCAAGGTGATCCAGCTTGCCGAAGCGATATGGCATGCCGGTGTAAGCTTCAAGGCGCGGCAGCACGTCGACCGTCGCCTGCGCCGCCGCGCGCGCCTCATCGCCCAACCCGCGTGGCGTGATCACGCGAATCGGAGTGCCATGCCCGGCATTGGCGCCCTTGAAAACGTCAAACGGCCCGACGGCGAAGGCGACCACTTCGCTCGGCAGCGGTCTGGTCTCGGCGAAGTGAATCGCGTGCCCGCCGTTTGCTTCCGGTTTGTCGCTCACCTCGCGCCCGTTGGCGAACGCCTTGTCGCCAGCGGGCGCGTGAATCGTCAATTCCCAGGGCGCTTTGAAACGCGGCTCGTCGAAACAGGGAAAGGCACGCCGCGCGTCGATCGGTGTAAAAGTGGTGAAGACATACCAATCACCGCCGACCTTTTTCCGATACGGTCCGACTACGGATTTCTCGTCGAGCTTGCCTTCGTAGCGGAGGGAAACCGAGACCCGGCCGGGTCCGGCCGGCGAATGCAGGCGCACCTGGAGAAATTCTCCGTCGGGGTTCAGGCCGGCCGTTTCCCCGTTGACGGAAGCTTCCGAAGCGGTGATGTCCTTCGCCTCAAGCCAGATTTCCTGCGTCGGCTTGCGGAGCTCAACATCGATCCGAATCCGGCCCTGAAAAGATTCAACAGACGGGTCGATCCTCAGATCGACGGTATACTTTTTCGGGATCACATTCCCTGGAAGATCGAAAACCGGAGCGGCGCTAAGCAAGCTCGCGCAGAGAAGAAAGCCGAGGCGCATGCTTTACGATTATAGGACGAGTGCCGCGCGTGCCCATTCCGCCCGGCGAGTTGCGGCGCGGCCTAGATACATAACGATGCTGCCGGCTGAACTTCTTTACCAGCTCACTTGTGGACACTAAATTACCTGGATCATGTCTCCAGGTAGGTATAGCCGTTCAGTCCCTCCTCATAAAACTTGAGGAGCATACCGGACTCCTCATAGCCGATGCGTCCTTCGCGAACAGCAGCCTCGACGTCTTTGCGGAATCGCTCCAATAGCGCTTTCGATTGGAACTGCACGTAGTCGAGCACCTCGCGGACCGTATCGCCCTGAATCACCGCGTCCAGCACCACCGCGTTGCGCTCGTCCAGGCGGACGTGCACGGCGTTGGTGTCGCCGAACAGATTGTGCAGGTCGCCCAAAATCTCCTGATAAGCGCCCACCAGAAACGCGCCGAGAAAATACGGCTCGCCGTTGAACGGATGCAGCGGAAGCGTCTTCTTCACGTCGCGGCGGTCGATGAACTGGTCCACCTTGCCATCGGAATCGCAGGAAATATCGCCTAAAATGCCATGCCGGAACGGCTCTTCGTCAAGCCGGTGAATCGGCATGATCGGAAAAAGCTGCTTCACTGCCCAACTGTCCGGCAGGCTTTGAAACAATGAAAAATTGCAGAAGTAAGTGTCGGAAAGAAGGCTGTCCAGGCCCTCCAGCTCTTCCGGATAATAGTCGAGCTCCTTGGCCAGTTTCTGAATCTTGCGGCAGATCACCCAAAAGATGCTCTCCGCCCAGCTTCGCTGCTGCAACGGCAGATATCCGAGGCTGAACAGATTCAGCGCCGAATCGAGCGCCTGCTGCGCGTCGTGAAAACTTTCGAGAAGATTCTTGCTGCTGAGCCCGCGCAGCGTTTCCTTCAAATCGATCAGCGGCTGCTCGACGTCGTCGGGAATATCGGGCGACGTTTCGGCGTCGCCGAACCCGGTGACGCCCAGAACGTTGAACACCAGCACGCTGTGATAGGCGGCGATGGCGCGGCCGCTCTCGCTCACGATGGTCGGATGCGGCACCTCGGCTTCGTCGCACACGCTCTGGATGTGGTAGACCACGTCGTTGGCGTACTCTTGCAGCGTATAGTTCACGCTGGACTCGAAATCGGTCTGCGAGCCGTCGTAATCGATTCCCAGTCCCCCGCCGACGTCCATGTACGATAGTCCCGCGCCGGCGCGCTTCAACTCGACGTACACGCGAACCGCTTCCATGACCGCGCCCTTGATCTGCCGGATATTGGTGATCTGGCTGCCCAGATGGAAGTGCAGAAGCTGGAGGCAGTCCTCCATGCCGGCGGCCTTTAATTGATCGAGCGCGCGCAGAGCTTCCGTCACCGTCAGGCCGAATTTCGAGCGATACCCTCCGGACGATTTCCAGCGTCCCGACCCGCGGCTGGCCAGCTTGATCCGCAGCCCGATCACCGGCCGCACGCCCACGCGCGCGGCGTGCTTCTGGATCAGATCCAGCTCGGTGTATTTCTCGACGACGGGAATAATGCGCCGGCCGATTTTGGCGGCAAGCATCACCATCTCGATGTACTCGTCGTCCTTAAATCCGTTGCAGATGATCGGCGTCTCGTTGTCGGCGATGGCCAGCACCGCCAGCAGCTCCGGTTTCGAGCCGGCTTCCAGGCCGAACTTGAACGGGCGGCCGTATTCAAAAACCTCCTCCACCACTTCCCGCTGCTGATTCACTTTGATGGGATAAACGCAGCAGTAATCCCCCTTATAGTTGTGCTCGGCGATGGCGTTTTGGAACGCCTGGTGCATCTCCCCCAGCCGGTGCTGCAAAATTTCGCCGAAGCGCAGCAGGATCGGCAGCGAAATGCCCCGTAGCTGGAGATTGTCCACCAGTTGCTTCAGATCGATGGCCCGGTTGGCGTCCTTATTCGGATGCACCCAGATGTGACCGTTGGCGCCGACCGAAAAATAGCCCTTGCCCCAACTGGCGACATCGTACAGCTCGGCCGCCTCCGCGGTCGTCCAGCGATCGGCCGGCTCACGGACCGTCGCGCCATTTGTCAGAACAGTAGCCATTGCATTTTTAGTGTGCTTCCATTTGCCCCGGAGGGCAAGTGCAAAAGGACTGCTGTCCCCACTTTTTTGAAAATTTTTCGCGCTTCGGCCCCATGACCGCGCCGGACGCCGCCCGCGCCGTCCCGGCAGCCCGCCTATTCGATCCGCTGGTAGGTGGCGAAGGTCACGCTGGTCGTCTTGCCCTCGGCGTCCTGATGCATGTAAATAATGCCGAGCGTGTTGTGATCCGGCGATAACACGTTCGTCAGGATCTGCGTCACCCGCCCGTTCTTCTTGTACACGATCTCGTTCACCGCCGGGCTGAGCTCGCGCACGGCTCCCGAATCGGCGCCCGGGTTCCCGGTGATCGGCTCATCCTTGCCGTCGAAGTTGGTCACGTAGCCCCATTCCGACTTGACGCCTTGCCGGTTCACCGACTCAACCGTGATCTTCATGCCATGATCGCCGTAAGGCGCGTACGTCATGATGTTCGATTGTGGCGCCGGAGCCTCCGATTTCAGTTTCCATTTTCCAAAGCGCGGAGTCGGGTCCGCGGCGAACGCCAGGGCGGCGCTCATCGACACTGCCAGCAAAAGGTTTCGCATAGAAACCAGCTTACTGCCTGCCGCTTACTTTTTGTCGGTGCGGGATTCCATGCGCCGCGCGCCGCCCATGATGTCCTGCATGGCGTAGTTGCCCTCATGGCAGGCATATTCGTAGACGGGGCCGGCCGTGGCCAGGAACGGATACTCCACCGTCCAGGGGCGCGTGAAGGTGGCCGGATCCTCCATCGTCGCACGGTACAGAATCGTGTTCGCATCGACGCGCTGGAATCGCTCGATCACGTGCAGGTTCTCGCTCGATCCGTGGAAGCGGACTTCCGGCCGGAAGTTCGTGGTGTCCACTACCAGCGTGTCGCCCTCCCAGTGCCCGATGGAATCTCCCAGCCACTTCTTCACGCCGGAAGCGTCGTGCTGCTGGTTCATCCGGATCACACGCACATCGTGAACCATCTCGACCAGGATCATGATCGTATCCGGCGTCTGGACGATCTGATAGTTGTTGTTGTAAAGCACCGGCAGCATCGGCGGCCCCGCCGTGGAGCCGAAGCCGATCAAGCAGCGCTCCGATAACGGCCGGTTCTTCACATCATCGAAGTTGAAAAACTCCCGCATCTCCTCCGCCATGCGCTTCTTCGCCGCATCGGTGAGGGGCGGAACGTGGCCATCCGGCGGATCGATGATGAGCGAGGTGCGCTTCACTCCATCGACGCGCGCCAGCTCCGAACCGCGGTCGAGGAACAGGGCGTTGTATCCGCCGGTTCCTGCCGAGCCCGCCGCGCGAATGATTTTGCCGTCCGAAGCGCCGTCCTCGGCCTTCAGGTCCTGGGCCTCGGCCTGTTCCCACTGCCTGGCTTCCGCATCGCTGATCGTCAGAGACTTGTACTTCGCCGGCCGTTCCAGCGGGGTGAGCGTGGCGTTGGTCCACACTCCCTGAAGATCCGGATGACCGTCCGGGGTGCGGGGTATCGGCGCCCTTTTCTGCGTCTGCGCAAGCAGGGCGAGCGATGCAAACGGGATCAGGGCAAGGAAGCGAAGTTTCACCGGAGACCTCCTACCTGTTGGCGTACCACGCTTACCGGCGTCTGTCAACCGACCGGTCGGTCGAAACACAGCAGGCCAAGCGGGCCAGGCGGCTTTCCCGCAGGGCAAAAACTATTTCTTGTCGTCCTTCTTCTCGTCGTATGGCGCGCCGGTGCCCTGCGAGCCCAGGAACAGCTTCTGCCCGTCAGGCAGCGTAATATCGCGGCCGTTGGCGCGATTGGAGCCATCCTTGGACTGGTAGCCGTCCACGATCACTTTGGTCCCGATGGGGATCGTGTTTTTGTTGAAGCCGCGGCGCAACAGAACGTTCGGGCTGCCCGCCTCAACCATCCAACTGGTCACCTTCCCGTCCGGCCCGGTGACGTCCACATGGATCCAGGAATGCGGGTTGATCAATTCCACCTTGGTCAGCGTCCCTTCCAGGTGGATCGGGGTCTTGGCGTCAAACTCCGCCGCAAAGGCGTGATGCGCCCACGCCGGCGCCGCCGCGCCGATCAGTCCCGCGATCCCCAACACCACCGCAAGCTTGCTGCTCATGTCGTACTCTCCTTGCTCTTCAGTCTACTTATTTCGTCGGCTTTTTGCTGTACTGCCCGTACATCAGTTCTTCCACAAACTCGACGCACTTAAAATCCATCAACTGTGCGTTCTTTTCGACGTGCCGGTACAGCGGCATGCTGATCTTCCAGGGCCGCGAAAACACTTTCGGATCCTCTATGGTCGCCTCATACCACAGCACTTCGGGACTACGCAGCGTGTAGCGCTCCACCACGTGCAACTGATCGCTGTGGTAGTTCCCCGAACGGTCAAACCAGGTCCGCTCATCGAGCCCGGTCACGTCCACCACCAGCGTATCGCCTTCCCAGTGTCCCACCGACTGGCCCATCCAGGTATCGACCGGCGCCGGACCCGGGTCCTTCAAAAAAATATTGCGAAAGGCGCCATCGTACTCATAGGCAATCGCGATCTCCCTGTCGCTTTGAAAAATCTGGAAGGGATAAGGCATGTAGGTGGCGCGCGGAACGCCGGGCAGATAACAATAAATCTCTGGATCCAGCTTCAACCGGTTCTGATAGTTCTGCTTCCGCTTTTCCAGCGCCTCCGGCCTGTAGGGAATCTTGCCGCCTTCGACCACGCTCAAGCCGCCTGGTTCGGCTCCTTCGGCTCCCAGGGCCAGCACCGGTCCGGCCTGCGCATTGTGATCTTCCAGATCCCAGTTGGCGGTGTTCATCGCCTGCCAGATTCCGTTAAGATTGGGATGCCCGTCGGGACCGCGCGGCGGCTTGTAAGTCGCCTGCGCTGCCAGGACCACCGGCAGCAGCGCAGCGAGGATCCACGTTCTCATATCCGAGTATCTTTTAGCAAACCCGCCCGCCTATGTCAAACCGACCGGTCGGTCAGCCTGGGCGGCGTTCTCCCTGCCGGAGGACCACGCCCTGGCCCGTCTGCTGAAAATATGCAGGCAAATTCGGCTTGGTGTCGCGCAAAATTTCTAAAATCGCCCGCCGGTCCGCGGCGGAAATCCGGGCGAACCTGGGGCTTTGATCCTGCCCGCTCAGCACCTCATACAGCCGGCGATAAACCCTGCCGCGCACGGCATCCGGCAGCGCGTCGAACTGCGCGCTGTAGATTGCATAACTGAGCGGATACCGGAACAGCCGCGTGCGCAGATCGAAGTCGCGCAGGGAACGGCCCTTGCGGTCGCGCGGCCCGCGCTCGGGAAACGTCCGGGTGAACGTGGACGCGCCTTCGATCGGTTCCCGAAGCGGCTCTTCCTCGGCAAAAAGCATGTACGCCACGGTATCCTCGGTCTCCGAGCGGAGCGTCTGCTCATCGGCGCCCATCCGCGCCAGCCACCCCAGGCGCGTGAGCAAGTTCTGCATCTGGGTCTGATGCTCGAACGTCATCAGCGCCACGATATCGCTTAAAGGCGTCAGATAACCGGCCGGATTGAAAAACCGCGCCAGGCTCGTCAGATTCTGCTTTCCTTCGTTGTCGAGCGTTTCCGGCTCGGCCGGATCGGGCGCCACCGAATTGGCGCGGTCCCGCTGCTCGCCGCTTTTGGCCGTGATGTACCAGCCGCCCCAGCGGTCCTCGAATCTGGTCCGGTGATCGGTGATAATGGCGCCCAGGCGCTGCGGCTCCCCCAACGGGTTGGGAATAACGGAGCCGACGAACATTCCGGGCACGCCATTGGTGGCCGCCCCGCGATGGCAGTTCAGGCACACCTGCGGGCGGTTAAATACCGGCTCGCCGGAACTGCTGCGAACCACGTCGTAGAAAATCACTCCCTGCCGGGGATCGAGCGAGGCCAGCTCCACGCCAGTGCCGCCGCGAACCCATCCGGCGGCAACGTCGTCCGTGAAATAAATCGCGCGCGGATTCCGCGGCGAGATTTTCGCTGCTTGAAAACTTCCTTTCGCGAACGGCAGCGCTTGCGAATTCGTGTTGATGCCCAGATTTTCGAGCAGGCTCGGGAGGTAACCGAGGCCATCGTCGCGCCAGGCAAGTTTCCTTTTGCCGGCGTCGATTTGCCGGATGAGCCGCGAAACGGGATCCTCCAGCGACTGCGCCGGCGTCTGGAAATAGCCAATCGCAGGGTGGTCTATCGGTAAATCGCTTTTGTAAATCTGCGCCGGACAGGTTGCAGCTCCGGTGGCGATGATCCACCATGCGAAAAAAGCCCGCATTTCAACTCGCTCGCAACTCTATCGTCGCGGAGCCCCGGCGCCGGGCAAGCAGACACCGGCCCTGGTTGTCTCCGGCCCGCGGCCCCGGCATTCTGTGGCGCTGCCGCGCAGCCGCCACGAGAGCGATGATCCTGCCCAGCCTACTTTCCGCCCGGGAAGAAGCGGCCTGCCGGGATATCGGGGATAAACTTAACTTCCTTCATCCCGGAGGCGACGGCCAGGGCGTCCAAAATATCCTTTTCGGCCTGCTCTTCCTTGGTGAGCGGGCGGTCATAGATGCTGGCGCTTGAGGCGACCACGCACTGATCGGACCGGCAGTTGTGCGAATTCGCCGAGCCCAGCTTCTCCAGCAGCGCTACCGTTTCAGGATGGGGCTGTCCGAATCGATTCGGCCCGTTGGCCAGGTCGGCCACCGTGTCCCCCGCCTTGGTCACCGCCTTGACGTTCGCGCCCTTGGAGACCAGGTACTTGACCATGTCGTTGTTGCCGAGATAAGCCGCGCCGTGCAGCGGCGTGTAGCCGCGGTTGTCGGCGGCATTTACATCATTGCCGAGCTCGACGCACATTTTTACCGCGTCCAGCGGATCCACCGGAGCGTTCACGCTCCAGTTGGCCGCCCAGCCGATTCCAGCGGCGGCGTGCAGCGGAGTATCGCCGGATTTGGTCGCCTTCTTGGGGTCCGCGCCGTGCTCGACCAGCAGTTTCATCGCGGCCGTATCGCTGGACTGGGCGGCGCGCCAGAACGGCGTCGCGCCCGCCGGATCCACCCAGGTGTAGTCGTTGGTGAAGGAGCGGAACCAGAGCTTCTCGTTGATGGCCGCGTTGACGTCGGCGCCCTTTTCAATGATCTCCTTCATCAGGTCAAGATAGTTCGTCTTTTCCTGCTCCGTGCTGGGCTGCGGGAACCACACGTGCGGCGCCCACTGCACGTCGATGACGGCATACAGCGGGGTAAGCCCGCTCACCGAGGCGAGCTTCACATCCGCGCCTTTGTCCACCAGATATTTGGCGACGTCCAGATGGCCGTTCACCAGTGCTTCCACCAGCGGAGTAAATTTATCCGCGCTCTGCTGGTTGATGTCGGCGCCCGACTCGACCAGCGCCTTCACCGCCTCCATATGGCCTTCTCTCGCCGCATAAAGCAGCGCGGTCATACCGCCGGCGTACTCCGGCCCGATGCGCCGCGGCGCGCGGAAACTGATATCGCCGGCGCGCGGCTTGGGCTTCGCAACCAGGTACACGGCGCCTTTGGCATTCATCGCCTTGGCCAGAAGCTCCAGATCGGCCTGCTGCTGCTCGTTGGCCCTCTTCAGCTTCTCGGCCGCAGCCTCCGCATCGGCCGCCTCGTCGGCTTTATCCTGCTGCTCTGCCGTCAGCTCCCGGCGCGCGCCCGCGCCTCCGCGGCCGCCCGCACCGGGGCGGTCCTCCACGATGTTCCCGTCCTGATCAAATCGCACCCGGACAACCTTGGTGACGCTGGTCGCGATTCCGGGGTCGGCTTTGTGCGCCATCAACACGCGGATCACCGCATCGCGGTTCATCGCCGCCGCAAACATCAGCGCGGTCTGGCCGTGCACCGATTCTTTGGCGTTCACATCGGCTCCGTGATCGAGCAGAATCTTCACCGCCTCCGCGCTGCCGGACGCCGCCGCCGTCATCAGCGGCGTGGTCCCGTTCGTCTTGGCCTGATTCACATCCGCTCCCGCATTGAGCAGCAGTTGAATCATCGGAGCGCTTCCGTTGGTGCAGGCCATGATCAGCGGCGTGATGCCGCCCTCGCGCGTGGTGGCCCGAACGTTGGCCCCCGCCTGAATCAGGATCTTCGCCATCTCCAGATCGTCGCGGAACGCCGCCCAGTGCAGCGCCGTGGTGCCGTCGCCCTGCGAGCCGTCCACATCTGCTCTTTGCGCCAGCAGGCTCTTCACTGCCGCGCGGTCGCCGCGCATCGCCGCTTCCGACAGCCGCGAATCCCCGGCAGCGGCGGCCAGAACCGCCGCCAGAATGCCGCTGATTACCGTCTTCCCCAACATGGATCGCCTCCCCGCGTTAGATCGCGATGACTCCGTTGCTGTCGCCGAACGAGTCGATGTTCATCCCCAGCTTGTGCGCCAGGGTCAGATGAATGTTCGCCATCGGCGTGCCTTCCTTGCAGCGGATATGCTGGCCGCCCTGGATGCCGCCGCCCTTGCCCGCCAAAAACACCGGTACACGCTTGTGATTGTGAACGTTGGAGTCGCCCAGCGGGCTGCCATACATCACAATCGTGTGATCGAGCAGGTTTCCGTCGCCGTCCGGCGTATCCTTGAGCTTCTTGAGGAAGTAAGGAATCAGACTCACGTGATAGCGGTTCAGGCGCGCGAACTCCTCCACCTTGGCCGGCGATTCGCCGTGATGCGAGCAGGGATGGAACGGCGTTTTGATTCCGCTCTTCGGCCACACCCGGCCGCTGACGTCGCGCGACATCTTGAACGCCGATACGCGCGTGGTTTCGGTCATGAACGCCAGCGCCTGAAGATCGAACATCAAATTGACATGCTCTTCGTAATCGTCCGGCACCCCCAGCGGAGCCGCCGGCAGCGCCCGCGTCGCGCCGCTCGCATTGTACTTCTCGATCTTCTCGATGCGCCGCTCGATCTCGCGGACATCCTCAAGATATGCCTCCAGCCGGCTGCGGTCGCTCGGCCCGAGCGTGCGCTGCAACCGCGCCACATCATGCGACACCCAGTCGAGAATGCTGCGGTTCACCCTCTGCCGCGCCAGACGGTCCTCGGGCGTGCCGCCTTCCCCAAACAGGTTCTCAAACGCCATCCGCGGATCGAGCGTCATCGGCAACGGCTGCGTGGGCGAGGCCCAGCTGATGGTGTCCGCGTACACGCAGGCGTAGCCGTAGTCACAGGCGCCCGAGGCGTCCACCATCTCGATGCAGAGCTGGATCGACGGCAGCGGCGTGTCCTGCCCATAGCGCTGCGCATAAAGCTGGTCGAGCGAGGTGCCACACCGGTAGTCCGAACCCTCGGTCATCTTCGGATGGGCGCAGGTCAGGTATACCGCGCTCGAACGGAAATGATCCGCACCCTCCTCCGCCGCCGACCACGCCGTGGCCGGATGCAGATCCGTGTCGCTGATGATCGTCACGTACTCACGGAAATCCTTGAGCGGCTCGAGGCTGAGGCTCCAGTCGAAGTCGCGGCCTTCCTTGGCGGGCGCCCAGTAATTCTTGGCGGTGCCTTCGGCAGTGCTGCCCGCGGCTCCGTGCACCATCTCGATGCAGCACAGCCGCGTCTTGGGGGCCGCCGCCGTCTTCGAAATCGGCGTCTGGGCCGGAGCCATCGCGTCCAGGAACGGCAACGCCAGCGACACTCCCATGCCGCGCAGCATCGTGCGCCGGGAAAGGTGTTTCTTGGTAATCAACATCGGCCTGTCTCCTTCAAACGATCTCAATCCCTCTTTAGCTGCCGGAAATCCATAAACTGCGGTCAACGATTCGCCACAGGGCCGGCCGTCACGTCAACCGGCCGGGGTTCGGCCTCTTCCATTCTCCGCATCTCAAACGGGATGCTCTTCACAATGCCTAGAACAACCGAGGAAAAACGGTAATCATCCTTGGCCGCTTCCTTAACCACCTGCCGCACGAACGGCTCATCGCGGTAATCGATGATCCGTCCCAGCGCGTACGCCATCAGTTTTTCGGTGAAGTTGGTGACGTAGGAGTCCGAGTGCTTGAGAATCGCCTCGCGCAGGCTCACCGGGCCGCTCAGCTTCGTGCCATCGTACATCTGGCCCGTCGGATCGATCTTGAACCCGCTGTCATTGGTGCGCCACACCCCCACCGGATCGAAATTTTCCAGCGCAAAGCCGATCGGATCCATCATCGCATGGCACGACCGGCACGGCTCGTTGGTGCGATGCTCCTGCATGCGCTCGCGGACCGACAGCGGCTTGGCGACATGACCGGTGCGCAGCTCGGAGTTCTCCTTGAGCGGCGGAACGTTCGGCGGAGGCGGCGGAGGCGGCGTCCCGATCAGAACCTCCATCACATAAACCCCGCGCTTGACCGGCGAGGTCCGGTTGGCCACCGAGGTCAGCATCAGCACGCTGGCGTCGCCCAGAATTCCATAACGATTGGGATCGGTGAGCGCCACCCGCCGGAACCGGTTGCCCAGCACATTGGGAATGCCATAGTGCCGCGCCAGGCGTTCGTCCACGAAGGTGTAGTTGGCCGTGAGGATGTCGCGGATGTCGCGGTCCTCGCGCATCACGCTGTCAAAGAGCAGCTCCGTTTCGCGCCGCGCCGAATTCGCCAGGCTCTTGTCAAAGTTCGGGAACAAGAAAAGATCCGGATTCCACGACTTTAAATCGTTCAGGTGCAGCCACTCCACCGCAAAGTTTTCCGTCAGCGCTTCCGACTTGGGATCGGCCAGCATTCTCCGGACCTGCTTTTCAAGCATTCCCGGCTCGCGCAGCCGGTTTTCGCTGGCCACCGTGATCAGTTGATCATCCGGCGCGCTCGACCACAAAAAGTACGACAGCCGCGTCGCCAGTTCAAGATCGCTGATGCGGTAATTCGACCCGGGCGCCGCGTTGGCAGGCGCCTTTTCGAAGCGGAACACAAATTCGGGGCTGGTCAGCATGGCCTGAATCGCCGTACGGATTCCGGTGTCGAAATTCCCCGGATTCTTGCCGTCCCCGTTGCGCCCCTGCTGGTAGAAACTCAACAGCCCTTCCAGATCGTTGGGCGTCACCGGACGGCGATAGGCCTGGCGCGCCAGCGCACCCAGGATCTTCTTGGCGCAAGGAATCTCATCGGCCTCGGTGGCCGGACGGCAGGTGAAGATCTTGCGTCGGCTCGGGGTGTCGGAAACGCCAGCTACATTGGTCGGCCCGGTGATGCTCAACTCGTGCAGGTGAATCGGCGTCGTGATGCCCGGAACCGCTCCCGCGCTGACGTCCACCAGGCTCTGGTCGAACTGCATGTACTCGTCATCGATCGGCCCGTCTCCTTTGATCGGAAAAGAAGCCGAGACGCGATGCGGGCCCGCGCGAACCTTGATCGGCGGCGTCTTAATTCCGTCCTTGGCCAGCGTCATCCGGATATCAATATCAAGCAGCGCGACGCGCTCGCCATCAATGGCAACTTCGATCTTCTGTCCAGGACCCTGATTCAGCCCGAACAGCGGCCCGGTCGGCGTATAGTAAAAACCCATTTTGAAGGTGTACTCGCCGTCGGCCGGAAAATCGTGCATCACGGCGATCCCGCCGCGAGTTCCAAACGGCGTCCCCTCAATGTGGCGCGTCTGATTCAACACGCGCGGCACGGAATAGGTGGTAGTCAGCGGCAGCGCCTGAGGATCGCCCACCGCTTCGCGGCTGATCTTGCCCGCGGCGCGTACATAGCCCTCCATCAGCGCCGGCGAAATGGTCAGGGCGTCGGCCATGTTATCGAAGCCGTGCGACATGTCGTCGGCCGGCAACATGGAGGAAACATCGACCGTCACGCCTAAAAGATCGCGGACCGAGTTGGCGTATTCGGTCCGATTCAACCGGTGCAGCGGAGGCCTGCCGGGATTGGGATGCAGCAGCGCGGCTGAATCCAGCGCGTGCTGTAACGCGCTCACAAACGCCTTCTGATCCTCCGCCTTGGGCCGCGGCATGCCGGCCGGCGGCATCATTCCGGCTTGCAGATAGCGGATCACCTTCTCCGCCAGTTCGGCGGTCCGCTCCGGATGATCCACATCCAGCTTGGTCATGGTGACCCCGCCGGTCTTCAATTTATCGTTGTGGCACATCGCGCAGTGCTGGTTGAGGAACGCTCGCTGCGGCGACACCGCCGGAGCCGCACTGGTCTGCCCCTGCGCCATCGCCGCAGTGTTCATTAATAACGCGGCCAGCAGCAACGCGGCGGACGCTAGAAGTCTTCTCATTCAGCTCTCCCTGGCGACGGCCTGGTCGCCACGGCGCACCTCACGCTACAACCGTGGCAACCGCCACTACGCCTATCTCATACCGTCCGAAGTATAAGAGGACCTTAACCAGCCTGTCAAGGCCTCTGGCAATCTAATGCGCGATTTTTCTTGCATATGCCGAAATCCATACGATCCGGTTTGCCACTTTTCCCCGGCATTTTCCAGTCTGTGTAATTAAGACTTTCGCCGCGCCACGCCAGTTACTCCAGTCCTGGCGTTAGAATTTTGACGGGCCGCATTTCCGCTGAGACGATGGACGGACGCGCGGGACTAATTTAAGGATGAAACGACTCCTGCTCGCGTTAATTCTGGGCGCTGCCCTGCTCGGACAGTCCGCGAAAACGGCTCCGAAGAAGCCCGTTGCGTCGCAAGGCACGTCGGCTCAAGAAGATAAACAGATCGAGGCGGCGATTCTCGCCAAGCTCCAAAAGTCCAAAATCGGCAAAGACGGATTTAAGGTGCGCGTCCAGGGCGGCGTGGCCACCTGGGAGGGTACCACCAGCGTGCTCCAGCATAAAGGAGCCGCTACACGCATGGCGAAATCCGCCGGGGCCAAGGCCGTTGTAAACAATATTAAGGTGAGCGACGACGCCAGGCAGGACGCCTCCCAAAACCTCACCTCCGGGCGAAGACGCGCCCAGGTTAAGCGAGGCGAGCCGCGCAGTTCCCAGTAAAAACCCGCCCGCGGCCCGGCTACCGAACCTCTCGGCGCTCGTTTTGGTTCCACGCGGCTCTTCCCACGAAAAAACCCGCCCGCGGCTCGGCGCCGGGGCGGGTTTGGCTTTGACGTTTAGCGTGATCTACTGCACCTGCGGGAGATAAGCCAGGTTGCTGTAAACCGGAGTCGCGGTCGTGCTCGGCTGGCCGTTGACCAGCGGCAGGGTCCCGACCGAGAGCGGAACGTTGGCGCCCGCGCTCGCCGTCGTCGGAATCGTGAACGGAATCAGGTACGCGCCGATCAGGCCCGTGGCGTAAACCGGCGTCCCCACCGGAACCCCGGCGTTGTTGACCCCGACGATCACATACTGGTTCACCGCCTGCCCCGCGCCGGGATTATCCGTACTCGCGGCCGGCAACGTCTGCCCCAGACCGGTGACGATCAGGTAGTACATCTGGCCGCGCACTGCCGGATGGCTCGGCGTAACGTACAGCCCGTCGGAACCGATCACCGCGGCATAGGGAATATTGTTGGGTCCGGCGTAGGTGAAGATCCCAGGTTGAGAAGGCAGCACCGCAACGCCGGAAACCTGGGTTGTGACCCCATTGACAGTGACCGCGACAGTCGTTGTCCCCGAAGCAGTCGATACTTCGCACGGTGTCTGGAAGGTCGCCTGCTGGATGCCGTTTTCGTTGCTCACCGACGAGATGGGGGCGGCGATTCCGCCAATCGTGAGGCTGTTAATCGGCCCCATCGAGTAGGGCAGCGGTCCAAAAGTGGGTCCGGTGAACAGCGAGTTCGGAGTTGGCGCAATGCCATTTCCGGTAACGATCGCCAGCCCGCAGGGGACCAGGCCGGGCTGGAAGCTGGCGGCGTTCTGGAAGCTGTTCGGGGTAAGCGTCGGACCCGGCAACTGCGCCACCAGTTGCGCGGTCGCGGTGAGCCCCGCGCCGGAGGCGGTGATGATGATCTGACCGGCGGTTGGGCCGGCCGTCACCGTGGTCTGGACCTGCCCGTTCGCGTTGGTGGTCGCGCTGGTCGGGCTGAGCGTCGCGCTCCCAACGGTCACGATGAAGTTGATCGTCGCTCCGGGCACCGGATTGTTCGACTTATCCGTCAAGGTGAAGACCAGCGGATTGGCGAAGGCCTGCCCCGTGGTCGCCGTCTGTCCTCCGCCGCTGGTCAGCGCCAGCGACGTCGCGACAGCCTGGCTGGTAAGAGTGAACTTCACCGAAGAGCCGTTGGCCAGAGACGCGGTCACAATAACCGTGCCAGCGGTCTGCCCGAAAGTCACCGTGTCGCTCGCCTGGCCGTTGGGGCCGGTGTTCACCGTTGCATTCTGCACGGTGGCCGAGCCTTGCGTCACCTTCCAGCTCACCTGCTGCGCCGGAAGCGGATTCCCGCAGGCGTCGATCACCTGGACCACCAGCGGATTCTTCAGCGCCGCGCCGGCGTTTCCGGTCTGGTTATTCCCGCTGACGATGCTTAGGGAGTTGGCGCCGCCCGGGTTGACCGTGGCGGTGTAGTTATAAGAGTTGATAATGTTGCCGACCACGATGATGATGCCCTTGCTGATCGGCTGCCCGCCGGCCGGACACACCGCGGCCACCACGTTGCAGCTCGCCACGCCGAGGCTGTTGGAGTCGCTCGATCCCTGGCACTTGACCACCGGCTGTGTTCCCGTTGAAGTATAGTTGCCCGTGGTTGGCGTGTTGTCGGGATCGTAAATTTGGATGCCCACGCCTGGAATCGGGCACCCGGCGCCGCCGTTCGGGCACTCATCGCCATTCCAGATCACCTGCGCCTGAATTCCGCCCGTCAAGGGAGTTCCCGCGGTCACGTTCACCGAACAGCAGGTGGCAGGCGTGATGAGCTGGACAGTCGGCGGAGCTTCCAGTCCTGAGAGAAGGTAGTAAACCGTTTCCGTAAAGGTCACCGATCCCACAGGAGATGTCGCCGTGACCGTGGCCTGCTGGAAGCCTGGAGCAATCGCCGGGGCGATCACGCCGATGCTCGCCTGCCCGTTCTGGTCGGTAGTCTGCGTCGTCGCGGTCAAAATCAGAGGTGCTCCGCTCACCGAAAAGTTCACCGTCTGGTTGGGCAGGGGTTTGCCGTTGGCGTCGTTCACCTGCACGGTCAGCGGGAGCGTGGGAACGTTCCCGAAGCCGGAAGGAATCAACTGGCCGTCGCCGGAGATAATGATCATTTGGCTGTTGGTTGTGCCGCCGCCGTTGCCCCCGTTGCCGCCGTTTCCGCCGTTGTTGCTACTGGCCGGTACGGTGATGGTGAAGGTAGTGGACGCGCCGCCCACCGTGAGCGTCACGGTGCAGACCCCGGATGGGCAGTTTGCGCCGGCCTGGGGCACGCTTACCGTGGTTCGTACGAAGCCCTGCGCGTTGGTCGTGGCATTCGGCGTGTTAATCACCAATCCCGTTGAAGTGTCGGTGGAAAACGTCGCGCTTTGCCCGAAAACCGGCAGCCCCTGGGCCGTCAAAACCTGCGCGATCAGCGGCAAGGAGGTCATCCCGTTGGCCGTGATCGTCTGATTGTTGTTGAACTGGATAAACTGCGCGGCCCCCGTGGTGGCGGGCTGGTAGGTGGTTTCCATCACCCCGCCGTTGAAGGTGGAAAGGGTGTTGGAGGTGAGGGTGTTGCTGGTCAGATCGACGCGGTAGAGGTCCGGCTGCGAGCCGTTGGCGACCAGCAGGAACAGCCAGTTGGCCGAAGGAACTTCATTCGAGATCGCAGCGGTGACGATCTCATTGCGCACCACCGTATCCAGAATTCCCGATTTCGAGGTGACCAGGCTCGGCGCGGCGACCGTCGCAGCCAGAGGATTCGTGGACACGTCGTACAGCGCGCCGAGATTGGCCGAGTAGGCAAAAATCCGCGAGCTGGAGGCGACCAGAATATCGGTAAGCTGCGGCGCGTTCTGGGGATTCCAGTAAAGCACCGAGCCGCTGCTTAAATTGATTTGGGCCAGCGCGCCCCCGCCCGTCGAGGTGTTTAGGTTCACCGTGTAGGCGGTGGTTCCATCGGGCGTGTAGCGCAGCGGGCCGGGCTGGAAGTTCAGGCAGATGGTGGTGCCGTTGGTGCAGCCGCTCGCGGCGGTGAAAGTGTTGGGATCGATCTGATAAATGCCGAACTCCACCGTTTCGTACAGTTGGCCGGTGGGCGAGATCGAAAGGGACGTTCCCGTTCCCCGCAAAGTAATCGTGCTTACCACCGCAAGATTGGTCAGGCTGACCTTGGCGATCACGCTGCCGCCGCTGGCGGTTGTCAGAAGAAAGGCATACTGGGAGTCCGCGGTAACCGCAATCCAGCAAGTGATGCACACTGTCGGCCCCGGCGTATTGGGCGCAAACGTCGCCTGCCCGTTAATCGGCAGCGCCTTGACCACCGTGTCCGCACTTGGACCGGATGTCGGGATGAAATAAAGCTGGTCCGCCGAGACAATTAGGTATTTCCCGTCCGGTGTGATCGCCGCGGCGGTCGGTGCTCCGCAGCTTGCCGGCGAGCCCGCGGGGCAGCCCGCCCCCAGCCCGTTGATCACATGGAAGGAGCTGGCGTCGAAGTTGCTATCGGCGGATTCGATCGAAGTCGGCCCTGCCGTGCCGATCAAATAGAACTTCGTCCCATCAGGCGTGGGCAGGATGGCGGCGATGCCTGACGGGCCCTGGATATTGTAAGTCGGCGTAGCCAGATTGCCGCTATCGATGTACCCCGTCACCTGCGTAAAAGTGCTCGGCGGCGTGGAAAACTGGAACAGGTACTCTTGCCCGTTCCCTTGCCCGAAGGCGATGAGGCTGGCGGCGGCACACAGAAGCGTCGTCAGGAAATACGGTCGATTCGACATGAAGAGAAACCTCTCGGAGGACGAGAACAGACGCGGGCAGATAAGAATTGTACCACGATTTGCAACGATTCAGTACCAAAAAAAGAAGGGGAGGAGCTCATGCTCCTCCCCTTGCGTCTCACTACTCTACTTCGGACTTAGTGGACCAGATTTTCCGAAGTCTGGGCCGTGCGTACAAGACCGCCCTTGTCAAGCTCGAGAGCGAGGTAGCCCTCGGAGACTCCAGGCGACAGCGGACCGCCGCCGAGCGGGCTGATGAACGCGAAGCCGTGGCAGTACTGGAAGCCAGCCTGGGCAATAATATAGCCCTCAAACTGGCCTGTTCCGGCTCGGCCATCGAGTCCGTTGGGACCCGTCGTACCAATGGAGCCGGCGCCGCTGCTGAGCACATAGGTCAGCACCTGCCCGGCGGGAACCACACCACTGGTTTGCGAAGCGGGCGCAACTTGACCGCCGAGGCCCGTGCCGAAGTAGAAGAACGTTACCGTTCCCTGTTGCGGCGTGGCCCCGAAGCCGAAGTTGGCTCCCGGATCGAGCGAAGTGTTGGCGATTGCGATACCCGTGTCAAAGCCGCTGTTGGAGACCGTGAACGGGAACAGCAGGTCGCAGGCGCACTTCACGATTTCAAACAGATTCAGCGGAGTCGCACCCGGGATAAACCGCGGCACCGGCAGCGAGTTCGAGGGCTGGCGCGCGGCTGCGGAGGTGTAGAACGGAGCGAAACCACCGGCTACCTGAGTCGCGGTTCCGGGAACCGGCAGGCCGACCGGAGGATTGGAGCTCAGGTTAGAGGCATAGGCGACAACAACCGGAACCTGGGCCGTCTCGACCGAGTTCGGATCGGTGAACAGGATCTCGTACACGGCCAATCCGCCAGAAACCGCCACGAGGTTGTTCGTGCCAACCGAACCTGCGCCAGCGGTGTATCCGAGGCTTGTGACAGCGCCCGCTACCGTGGCGCCCGAAGGAGCTGAGAAGGCTCCGCTTCCGTCGGCGGCCGTGGGAGTCAGAACCATGACGCCCGTCGTCGCCGTGCCATTCGTCAGCAGAACGACCGGATTCACGAAGATCGAGGCACCCTGCGGGATATTCGTGAAAGACAGCGCCAGGCGCGTACCCTGCGTGGCCTGGCCAGCGCTTGAAATGCCCGTCCCGTTCTGGTCATAGAGCGAATAACCATTGCTCGCTACTGTCACGGTCGAAACGCCGCTCGGGGGATTCGTGTTCAGAACCGGCTGCCCGGAACCAAAGCCTTGCCCCGCAGCGGATCCAACCCACTCGAATCCGCTTTCCGTGTTGTAGTTGACGCCCGGCACGTTTTGCGCAACATCGGACGGATAGTTGATGGTGCCGCTGTATGTCACGCCAGAGCTCGTGTAAGTACCGTTTCCTACCGCGTTATTGCCCGGGGTTGACGTTCCCGTGGTCATAAACGCAATGTTCTTCGTTTTCCAGGCGTTTTGGAAGCCTTCCACGAAGGTCACCGTGGGTTGCGTCGTGTATCCGCCGCCGCCCGGAACATCGGATCCGGTCGCGGACGATCCACTGAACAGCTTCGGATTCTCCGAATTGCACTGCAAGAATGCGAGGTTGTTATACTTCGTGTCGCCCTTGCCGTCGCTGGTGACCGTCAGGCCGTTGAGGATCGTCGCCACGGTCTGCTGCGCGGTGAAGTTGGTGACCGTGACCAACTGGCTGCCCGTGAAAGCGACGCTCATCGTCACCGTCTGCTGCACGAACGAGGACGCAACACCTAGAATTTCCGCGTCGGCGCGGACGTTAGTGATGCGCAAAAAACGAGTGGTCAACGTGCCCGGAGGGTCGAACGGAACGCCCTGGAACACGATGCTGCTGCTGATACCCGTCGACTGCGCGGCAGCCGTACGGCCCTGAAAGATGTTGGGATGGCCGCAACCGTAGCTGTTAGCCCCCGGGTCACCGGAACGCGTGCCATTAGTGGGAGCGTATACAGCGTTGCCGGGCCATGTCCCGGCGGCCCCGTCGCAGTTCACAGTACCGCCGCCGAACTGGCCCATCACATTCGGCGTCCCATCGTAAGTGTCGGCAGGATTGCCGTCACTCACAATCTGGCACACGCCGGGCCCCGAATTTCCATTGTCATTCGCGCCCGAATTGCCGCAATTCAGGATCTTCCTGGTCGGATTGGTCGGAGTGTTCGGCTCGTCGATGATCAGCAACGCCTCATCGAACGCCCCGCTTGCGGTCGTCAGCTTGCTGGTGACGTTGGTACTGAGGAACACCTGAATGTTAACCGGCGGAACCACCTGACCCGCCGCTGTCGGCGTCCCGCCGGTGCAGATCAGCGTGTAATCGCCAACCAGATCGGCATACGCCTGCGCCCTGATCAGGGTCGGAACGGTGGAGGCCGTACAAGTTACCACGCCCCCTTGAGCATTAGCCGGTACGGTGAGCCCCACAATCAAGGCCACCATGGCTAACGCATAAAGCCATTTGCGAAAATCTGCCATTTCCTTCTCCTTGTGAATTCTTGGAATTGAATTGATGGAAGTTCTCTTTTTCAACCTGAGCCTCAATTTGCGATGCCCGCTTGCGTCTGAAACGCGCGGGATCCGAGCTTCCCCCCAGCCTGACTTCAAAAACTCCAAACCACTTCGAGCCCGCCTGTTCCCGCCGGTTTCTTCCACCGGCCTTCCCAGCCGCGGACCTGGCTGATCTCCGCTCGACTGCTTTACTGCAAAGCTCATTGCCTGATTTCTCTATTTCGTTTCAACTGGTACTGCTTCTGTGCTCGCGGGATTCACGGTCATGAATGCCGCACGAAAATCCTTTACTTCTGTTACACCCTGGACGCAGTCAGTTATTGATAACACTCTCCGGCGGTCCAAGTCAAGGAAAAATTTGCATTTGCGGCCCCCGCGGGCCGCACCGCCACAGGCCCTCCACTCCCCACATTCGAGCATGTTACACCACCCGGCGTCAACGCCAGGCAGCGAATGGGGCTAATCTGCATTGAACGGCAGAAGATCCGGATTGAGCGGATACAGAACCCGGCCGGGCGTTACAGAACCAGCGTTAGAGATTTTTAACCATTTTCTTCAGCAGATGGACCCGCGTTTTGAGCTCATCGCTGGCCTCGATCAGGCTGGTTTCATCCCAGATCACGTGCGGGGTCATGAACATGATCAGCTCGGTCCGGGTGTGCTGCCGGACTTTGCTGCCAAACAGCGCCCCCAGCCAGGGGATCCGCACCAGTCCGGGGATGCCGTTCACCTGATCGCTCACCACGTCCTTGATCGTGCCCCCGACCGCGATCGTATCGCCGTCCTGCACCGTGATCTGCGTCTGCACCACCTGCTGGTCGAAGCCCGGCGAGCCGTTCAGCGCCACGCTGTTATTCACCGCGCTGATCTGCTGGCCGATGTACAGCGTCACAATCCCGCTGGGACTCACCCGCGCGTTCACCTGGAGCGTCACGCCGGTATCCTCCGAAGACAGGCTGGAGGTGGTGGCCACCCCGCCGCTGGTGGGAATCGCCGTCGATCCGGTCGACACCGGCACTTGCGTGCCGACGTTGATGGTGGCAGGGATGCTGTCGGTGGCGATCAGGCTCGGCTCGGAAAGCGTATGGACGTGCGAGGCGTTTTCGTTGAGGCTGAGCGCGGCCAGCAGCTCCTTGGCGTTGGAGACCAGCGCGCCGCCGGTCAGCAGGCCGGCGCCCGCGCCATTCAGGCCCAGTCCCAGCGCCCGGTCGTTGCCCTTCGGCGCCAGCGCGTAGGTCACGCCGCTGGCAAACTGATCGGTCAAGTCCACCTGCATGATCTTCGCTTCGAGCAGAATCTGGCGGGGGGGCGTGTCGAGTTCCTTCAAAATCGACAAAATATTCTGATACTGCTGCGCGTCGCACTGGATAATCAGCGCGTTGTCGAGCGGATTGGGCACAATGCGCGGCGGCTTCTCTTTCTCGGCTTCAGCACCGGCGCTTTGCGGAGCCGCGGCCGCCCCGGCGGTGGCGCCCGCCGGCGCCGTGCCGACGGTCTGGCCCGTGCCGCCATTCGGGTTCATCCCGTAGGGGACCTGCGCCGCGTAGCCGCCGAATGCGGGTGCTCCGTACGCTCCCCCATATCCGGCGCCGTAGGGCGCGCCCGTCATCCCGCCGCACGATCCCGCGCCGCCGAAGCCCGGCGCAAAGCTGTTCATGCTGCCGTAGCCGCCCGGATTGCTGCCCGGCACGCCCATCACGCCGTAGCCGCCGTAGCCCGGAGCGGCGGCGCCGTACATTCCGCCATAGCCGCCGTAACCGCCATAACCGCCGTAGCCGTAGCCGCCGTAGCCGGCCGCGGGCATCGCCCCCGCGTATCCCCCATAGCCGTAGCCGCCGCCGTAGCTCGGCGTCCCAATGTTATAAAGCTGCGACAACGCCATCGCCAGACAGTACGACTCGCGGTAGCGCACCCGGTAGACGTGCGTTTCGATGGCGCCCCCGGGAGCGATCTTCACCGGAATGTCCAGCTTGGCGATCCAGTTCTGAATCGTCTCGAACATCCCCGGATTGGAGGCGATCGCGATCAGCGTGTTGATGCGGTCGATGGGCAGAAACTTCGCCGGAGCGCTCTTGGAATCAAGCGCGACCGTCTTCAGAATATTTTCCAGATCCTTTTGAATATCCGACGGCCGCGTGTTTTTCAGCTCAAACAGCTTGATCCGCTGGTTGACGAACGTGTCGCTGTCGAACAGATTGATAATCTCCATGGTGCGGCGCATATTGCGGCGGCTGTCCAGAATGAACAGCAGATTGGCCGGAGCGTAGCTGCGCAACTGGGCGTGTTCGCCGCTGAAGGCGTCCAGCACCTTCATCAGCTCGTCCACGGCGACGTATTTGAGAAAAACCAGGTTGAGGATGGTCTGATCGTCGTTGGGAATCTCGGCCGCGCTTAGCTGAAGCGGGCGCAGCGGCTGGTGCCCGATATCGCTCAGCGGAACCACGCGGTAAATATCGCCGGCCTGCGTCAGTCCGAACCCGTTGATGCGCAGGATCTGGTTCAATAAATCCCGCGCGTCGAGGTTGTTCGTCTGGCCATAGGTGTTGAACGTCACGCTGCCTTCGAGTTTCGAATCAACCATGATGTTCATATGCAGGTAGCGCGCCAGTTGGTCCACCACCTGGCTGAGCGAGGCGTTTTGCAGGTTCAGGGCGCCGATGGGCGCGGCCGGTCCCGGCGGCGCGCTGGGCTGGGGCGCCGCCGGCGCCGGATTCTGCGGAGCCGGCGCGGGAGCTTGCGCGGCGCCAGGCGCCACAATCAGCAATGCAACCACCGCGAAGTTCGCAATCCGAATCAGTCGATGCATGGTTTACCTGATGGTCTCCCAATGGCAGTTTTGTCCAAATAACGTGTGCGAAATCACCTTGCGCTTGCCGTCCTTAATCGTCCCGTCGGGCGAGTTGTCGCCCGCCACGCAGGCAAAAAATCCGCCGCCGTAGGGCGCGCCGATGATCTCATCCTTCTTTTCCCCGGCCGAATCGAGCGATCGCGAGTTCGAGGCAAGCGGCGCGCTGCTGGAGGCGGGCTGCGGCGCCGGCGCCGGACGCGGAGCCGCGGCCTGGGCCGGAGCCTCCTTGGGGCGCAGATCGTCCAGCTTTTTCTCCACCGTCTCGTCGTTGAAACTCAGCGTGATCTTTTCCTCGTCAAAGCCGACAATCACGAACTTGTCCTTGCCCCCCACCTTGTCGCCAGCCCGGTAGGTCTTCTGCGGCTCGCCCGCGGCGCTCAAAAAAATCACCGGTTCGCCCAGCCGCACCTGGCCGTAATAGGACGGCAGCGGCGGCAGCGGCGGCTTGGGCGGAGGCGGCTTCACTTCCACGATTTCGGTCGGGTTGCGGTCCTTGGAAAACAGCGTGCGCTGCGCCACCTCGGAGTACTGCGCAGGCACCACCGGCTGCGGCGGATCGAGGGGCGCCGGCGGCAGCAGCTTTTTCCGCTGCGCGGCCCGCGACAGCACGGCGCGCTCGTGCGCTTTCTCCTCGCGCCACCTCTCCCGCAGCCGCCAGGCGCACCATCCGGCCAGCGCCAGCAGCGCCAGCGTCAACAGCGCGGCGCGGCGGTTCATGCGCGCCGCCCCGGAATCAGTTTCCGCGGCACCACGGCCGAAAGCGTCAGCCGGACCGTGATGCGCTTGTCCTTGCCGGCGGTCGAATTGATATGCAGATCGGCCACCGAAAGCAGCTCCGGCCGGGCGGTGATCGCCGCCAGCATGTTCACCAACTGGTCGATCCGGCACTCGAACAGCACGGCCGCGCTGGCCACGCCGTAATCGCCGGAAAGCGCGCTGACACCGAACGATTCCGAGCGGATATCCACGGCCGGAGACTCCGCTCCGCCCACCGCCCGCAGGATCTGCACCAACTGCGCCTGCGCCTGCGCCGCCGTGTCGGCGGCCAGCAAGCCTTTTTCCCGCAGCGCCAGCTCGGCTTGCGCGCGCTTCAAAATTTCTTCCTTGTCCGGAACCGCGGCGGCCACTTCGCGCGCGTGCGCCAGCCTTCTTTCGGCCGCGGCCAGCGTCTCCGCGGTGGGCGCCACCACCGTCTGCCGCGAATCGTCAGGCCACAGCCGGATGATCAGCCCCAGCACCAGCGACACCGCGAAAAACGCCAGCGCCCGGCGGTAAAAAGGACTCAGCGTCATCTTCCGCCCTCGCGATTGGTGCGGATGCGAAACGCCTCGCCATCCTGGGCGCGCATCGGAGGCCCGATAAACTCCGATCCTTCAAACCACGGCGAGCCGTCGATCAGCTTCAGCAGCGGCGCCGCCTGGTCGGCCTGCCCGGCGATGGTCACCTGCCCGCGCGTCACGTCAAACTGATTCAGCCAGACGGAGTTGGGCAGAAGGCGCGTCATCTCCGCCAGAATGTCGAGATCCGCCTTGGTCTGGCGGTGAAAATCGTCCAGCAGCAGGGTCCGCGCGCGCACCGCCGCCGTTTCCCGGTCCAGCGCCGCAGCCCGGCCGGCCTGCCGCTCCACCGCCCGGATTTCGTTCTGCAACGCGCTTTCATAGCGCCGGTTCTCCACCGCCGGTACAGCCAACAGCGCGGCCGCCGAGGCCACCACCATCGTTCCGGCCACCGCCAGCGGAACCCAGTTGGCGCGCGCGCTGGACTGCCGCAGTTCAGCCGGCAGAAGATTCAGCGGAAGCGACAGCCGGGGGCACGCCGAAGTCAGCGCGGCGGCGTAAGGCAGCGCCGGCGCGGCCGACAACACCGACTCCAGCGGCCTCGCCTCCGTGGACGGATCGATGCGCAACTCCGCGGCAGCCAGCGCGGCGGCGCGCGGCTCGGCGGCGGGAAACGCCGCGGAATAGACCGGCCGCGCCGCACTTTCCCCGTAATACTCGGCGTATCCCTCCATCGCCTCCCACAGCAGCACCTCGCCGCGCGGCGGCGCGGCCAGCCGCAGCGCCGAGTAGATCGCCGCCGCAGGACAGGTGAACGATCCCAGCCGAATGCCCGCTTCGGCAAACAGCGACGCGTAGCGGTCGATGGCCGCCCGCCGCGCGATCGCCACCAGAACCGTGGAGGAGCCGCCGATCCGCGACCAGGCCGCGACGACGTCGTTTTCCCCGTACGGGTGCAGCCCTTCCAGTTGAAACCCCACCGCCGCGTCCAGATCCTTGTTCGAAACTCCGGGCAGCGAAAGCGCGCGCACCACCACCTCGTGCCGTGGCAGAATCGCCGCGGCCGAAGCGTGGCGGACGTCGTGTTTGCGCAGGAACGCGGCGTATTCGCCGCCCCAGGCCGCCGCCGGCTGGCGTGAAAATCCAGGAATCGTGAGCCGCCCGAGCAGTTGCGCGCGGTTGAGCCGCACCCGCGCCGCCGCAATTTCCAGCGTCTCGGCGCCGCGCGGCCCTGCGATCTGAATGCCAATGCCGCTGCCGAAGGCCAGCAGCTTTTTAAAATCCAGGTCCATCGCCGCCCTCAAAAACCCGCAAAATCCGCCCCCGCCGCGGCATCATCCGGCCGGCTCCCCCGCCGCAGCCGCAGCCGGCGGCGCGATCTGGTTTTCCGACCAGGCATCGTCATACCACCGGATCACGTGCACCGGGTTGCCGGGATAATACATCGGGTCGAGCATCTTCACCACTGCCGCCGCGCTGCGCACCACCTCCGACGGCGAGCCGTCGGGGCGCCGCAGGCGCGCCACTCCCCGCACCGTCCAGATCACGTTTCCCCCGATGCCCAGCCGCGGCGCCGACACCCCTAACGCGCTCACCTCCGCCATATTCGTGAACGGCGCGATCTGGCGCTGCCGCACCACCGCCGCGACGCCCTCGGCCGGAACGCCCAGCGCCAGCAGCAGCGCCGGCGCGGCCGTGTTCACATCAAACGGACCCAAACTGCCCCACACCGAAAAACAGTCCCGCAGCCCGCCGCTGGCATACAGCCGGCCCTGCGCGTCCTCCACGTAGTCGCCGTAAAACAGCTCCGGGGTGACGCCCTGCACGTCCAATAACTCCTCGATCTCCTGAATAGACGAGTGGCGGGCGCGAAAAGTCGGATCCAGGGCCGCATAAATTGCGTCGAACGGTCCCGCGCCGCCTCCGCGCCAATCGAGGATCGCCGCCGCGATCTGCTGCGCCTGCCCGGCGTCGCCCGAAATAGCCGCGATCACCCGCGCGATATCCTCGGCGGAAGCCTGATTGATGTTCATCTTCGCCGATTCCGGAATCATTTCCACCACCGCGTCGCCGGTGGGAAAGCTCATGGCCAGCCGCGGCATCTTCCATTCGTAAAACAGAGGCTTGCCATCGGGCCGGCGGTATTGCGGGCCCCAGCATATCCACTGAATGGCGCGCTCCACCGCTCCGGAGGCCAGATAGGCGGCGCGCAGCCCGTCGGCGGAGTCGCTGGCGCGGTCCGTCTCCGAGCGCACCGTGGCCGAGACGGAAAAGGCGATGGCCGTCAGCGCGGCGGAAATCCATAGCACTGCCAGCAGCGCGCCGCCGCGCTCCTCCGCCCGCGCCCGGCGCCGGCCCGCACTACCAGGAATCGACATAATCCGGAATCACCTGGCGGTTGACATAGATCGGGACGGTCACGCTGGCCAGCGGAAGATTGGCGCGGTCGGTCGCCAGCGGAACCAGCTCAAAACGCACCGCCGCCGGCAGATTCGGCTTGAGCCAGGCGCTCAGCCACGGCCCGCTCACCACCGAGTCCGGGATGGTGTCCTTATAACTGATCTTGCAGGACGCCAGACGATCGGCCAGGATGAACGACTGCGGATTGGCCTGCGGCGCCGGCACCGCCTCGCCGCAAAAGCGCTGTGTGCTGGAGGGGCCGAAATAGAGCGACTCGTTCACGATCAGGCGCAACCCGCCGGCGGCGCCGGGGACTACGGCGATTTCCAGAATCCGCGGCGCGCCGCGCGAACCTTGCCCGATCGAATAGCTCGACACCAGCCGCACCATCTGCTCTTCCCCGTGAAAGAACGGCCCGCAGGCCCCCTTCACCGGCATCACGTCGGCCAGCTCGCGATAGAGAATCTGTTGGGCGGCCATCACCCGGCGGTTCGCCTCCACGCGATGGTCGGTCTTCTGCATCGTGGTCAGTCCCACGCGCACCGCCAGCAGCATCCCGGTCGAGATAGCGGCCACCAGCGTCACCGCGATCATCAGCTCGATCAGGGTCACGCCGCGCTCATCGCGGATCACAGAATGCTCCGGCGGAATGCTTCGAGCGGAAATACGCGGCGCGTCGAGCCCTCCATCCACCACACCTCGAGCGCAATCCGGTCCACCACCCACTGCCCTTTTCCCGCGCCCGGCGGTTTCTCAAACGCGGTCACCGTGGCCGTCCAGCCCGCCACCACGCCGCCGTCCAGCGCCGGGTCGAAGCTTCCCTCGAGCGGTTGGTCGCGCGGCAGGGTGTGATCCACCAGCAGTTCGTCCATCTTCGATTTGGCCAGCAGCGCGGCGCGCTCCACTCCGGTTAAATGCGCGGCGTTGCGCGAAGCGGCCGACAGCGCGCCCAGCAGTCCGGCCACGGCAATGCCCATGATCAGCGTCGCCACCATCACTTCCAGAAGCGTAAAGCCGCGCTGCTTCACTGGGCCGCCTCCGACCGCGCCGTTCCCGTAATCGGATCCACCGCGATGACCCGGCGGTGGCCGGCCGCGGTGGCGATCTCGATGGCCATCGCCGGCACGGTCCCCCCGGGATAGATCAGAAACTGGCGGCTGGCGCCGCTCGGGGCATTGCCCGGCGCCACCGACAAAATGCGGATCCCCCGGTCGAGCTCCACACGACGGCGGAAGCCGGCGTCGGCTGAGACCGCCGCAAGCGTATTCTCCTTGGGCGAAATCACCAGCTCCACCGGCTGCTGGCGGCGCTCGGCGCGATCGGCCGCCGCATTGATCAGGGCCAGAATCGAATCCGAGGCCGAGCGCAGCCGCAGCGAATCCAGCCCGGCGGCAACCGAGGGAAACGTGAGCCCGGCCAGCAATGCAATCAGCGTCACCACCACCATCATCTCGATGAGCGTGACGCCGCGGTTCCCCCGCCGCCCGCTACTGATTGCTCCAACTGACGATATCGGCATTATTCCCCTCCCCGCCGGGCTGGCCGTCGGCGCCCAGCGAGAGGATGTCCGGCTCATCGCCGTGCTCGCCCGGATACTTATAAAGATAGGCGCGGCCCCAGGGATCCAGCGGAATATCCTTGGGCAGATACGGACCCGCCCACTGCGGCTGATTGTCCGGTTTGACGCGCAGCGCGTTCAAGCCCTGATCCGTGGTCGGATAGGTCCCGGTATCCAGCTTGTAGGCGCCCAGCGCCGTCATGAACGACTCGATCTGCGCCCGCGCCTGCGTCCGCTTGGCCTTGTCGGCCTGGCCCATCATGCGCGGCGCCACCAGCGCCGCAAACAGCGCGATGATGGTCACCACCACCAGCATTTCGATCAGCGTGATTCCGCGTTCAGAAGTCTTTCTCATGGTTTACACCGCCACGTCGTTGATGCTGGTTATGGCCAGCATCAGGCTTAGAATTAATGTTCCCACCATCACCCCCATCACCAAAATGATGAGCGGCTCAAAAATGGACGTGAAGCGCCGGATCGCCGTCCGCGTTTCGCTTTCATAGATGTCGGCCATGCGGTGGAACATGGCGTCCAGATGCCCGGTCTCCTCGCCCACCGCGAGCAGATGCCCGGCCAGCGGCGGAAATTCGCCCGCCTTGGCCAGCGGGCCCGAGATCCCCTCGCCCCGCTTGACCCCCTGCGCCACCCCTTCCAGAGTCCCCGCCATCCGCCGGTTGTTCAAAATCCCGCGGGCGATGCCGAGCGACTGCACCAGCGGCACGCTGGCCGCCACCAGCGTCCCCATGGCCCGCGCGAAGCGCGCCGTTTCCGCCTTCCGCAGCGCGTCGCCGAGCAGCGGAATCCGCAGCCGCGCCGAATCCCACCACAACTTTCCGGGCGCGGTGCGGATGTAGCTTTGCATCGCAATGAGCGCCGCCGCCAGCGTGGCCGCCGCCGGCAGCCAGTAGGCTTGCACCATCGCGCTCGCCTGGAGCAGGATCGCCGTCGGCGTGGGGATCTTCATCCGCGGATCGGAAAAAATCTCGGCAAAACGCGGCACCACGAAGTTGAGCAGCACGAAGATCGAAGCCACGCCCACGCAGGCCAGCAGCGCCGGATAAATCAGCGAGCTGATGATATAGCCGCGCAGATCGTCGCGGGTGCGCTCGAATTCGGCCAGCCGCTCGAAAATCTGCGCCAGCGAGCCGGAAGCTTCCCCCGCCCGGACCATATTGATGTACAGCTCGGAAAAATACCCCGGATGCGCCGCCAGCGAATCGGCCAGCGATTTCCCGCCCTTGAGCACGCGCATCACGTCGAGCACCACCGAACGGAACGGGCCGCGGCCGGTCAACTCCCCGGTGATCGCCAGCGCCCGGTCCAGCGGCACGCCGGCGTTGAGCAAAGTCGAAATCTCCTGCGTGAAGAATAAAACGTCTTTGCGCCTTCCGCGCGTGAACGACGGCAGCTTGAATTCCAGGCCCTTCTGCTTCTCAACCCCGACGTAGACCGGGATCAGCCCCTGGCGGCGCAGCTCGGCCGCAACGGATTTATCGGTTTCCGCCGTAAGGGTCCCGCTGCGGAGCTTGCCGTCGCTGGAGACCGCCCGGAAATGAAAGGTGCTCGCCACGAAAATTCAGACGCCCGAAGCCGGCCGCAACCTGCCTCCCCTCAGAACTCCTGGGTCACCCGCATGACCTCCTCCGCCGTGGTCACCCCGCGGCGGACCTTCAACCATCCGTCCTCGCGCAGATTCCTCATCCCCTGCCGGCGCGCGATCGCGGTGATCTTGCTCGCGTCTTCGTTGCGCATGATCGCGGCCCGCAGTTCTTCGTTCAGCTCCATCAGCTCGAAAATGCCGACGCGGCCGCGGAATCCGGTGCCGAAGCAATGGCCGCATCCGGCGCCGCGAAACACCGGGATGACTTCCCCTTCCGGCGTCACCGCCGTCCCGCCCGGACCCTTGCACTCGGCGCAGATCACCCGCACCAGCCGCTGCGCCAAAACCGCCACCAGCGAGGAGGTGATCAGATAATTTTCAACGCCCATGTCGGTCAGCCGCGTGATCGCGCTCGGCGCGTCGTTGGTGTGCAGCGTCGAATACACGAAGTGCCCGGTCAGCGCGGCCCGGATCGCAATATCGGCCGTCTCCCGGTCGCGCACCTCCCCCACCATGATCACGTCCGGGTCCTGCCGCACAATGTGCCGCAGCCCGGCGGCGAAGGTCAGCCCGATCGCCGGATTCACGTGAATCTGGTTGATCCCGTCCATCTGATACTCCACCGGATCTTCGATGGTGATGATCTTCTTGTCGCTTTGATTGATGCGCTTCAGCGCCGAGTACAGCGTGGTCGATTTGCCGCTCCCGGTCGGCCCGGTCACCAGAAAAATTCCGTGCGGCAGCGACGTGTAATACTCCATCCGCGCCAGCATCTGCGGATCAAAGCCCAGCCGCTCCAGATCGTAAAAATCCCCCGCCGAGCGGTCGAGCAGCCGCATCACCACCGACTCGCCGTACAGCGTCGGCAAGGTGGAAACGCGCAGGTCCACCTCGCGGCCTAGCGTCTTTACCTTGATGCGCCCGTCCTGCGGCAGCCGCCGCTCGGCGATGTTCAGCCGGGCCATCAGCTTCACCCGCGAAATGATGGCCGCCTTCAGTTCCCGCGGCGGCGCGTCCTGATTCACCAGCACGCCGTCGATGCGGTAGCGGATGCGGAACTCCTTTTCAAACGGCTCGATGTGAATATCGCTGGCCCGCTTCTCCACCGCCTGCGCGATCATGGCGTTGACCAGCCGGATCACCGGCGCCTCGCTGGCCATGTCGCGCAGATGCTCCAGGTCCTCCGCCTCGCCCGCCGGGACCGCCAGTTCGGCCTCCTGCTTGTCGGCCTGCCCGTGGAATTTGTCGATCGCGTCGAGAATCTCCTGCTCGCCCGCGATGCCCGCCTGCACCTTCAGCCCGGTGCAGGCCTCCACCGCCGCCCGCGTCTCAAAGTCCAGCGGATCGGCCATCGCCAAGGTCACCGTGTGATCGTGCAGCGCCACCGGCAGGCACCTGAACTGGCGCAGAAATTTCGGCGGCAGCGCCTCCAGCTCCGGCGAGGAAGCCGCCCCGTCGATGGCCAGCACCGGAACCTGCAACTGCTCGGCCAGCGCCGCAAGCACGTCGCGCAAAGCCACGAATCCCAGATCGACCAGAATCTTCCCCAGCTTGTCGCTGCGCTCGCGCTGCAATTCGAGCGCGCGCTCCAGATCCTCCGGCGCAATCAGGCGGCGTTCAAGAAGAATTTCGCCAAGCTTCATGGGCGCGGGAGGCCGGAGCCCCTCCCCTAATTCTCACTGACCTGGATCACCGCGTCGGCGTTGCCGGCGCGCTGCGCCTCCAACAGCTTCCCCTTGGGCGCCGCCACCATCACCGAGGCCGGCATGCCGCTGACGTCTTCCCAGGGATAATGATCGAGAAAAGCCACGATGGCGATCTGCTCCTGCGCCGGCACCGTGTCCAGCGACGCCGCGCTCGCCAGCAGCGCCTCGCGCAGCGCCTTCTTGAGCACCGGGATGCGCTCCAGGCTGGTCTGATGGGCCTGCGCGACGTCGGCCTTGCTCACCACGGCCGCCATCAGCGAGCGCCGGTCGCTCACCAGATGCACCTCCGCCGTGAACACCGCACCGTAGCCTTCCAGATACACGCCGCGCGTGGGCCCGATCAGCAGATACGGGACATCGCTCCACAGCCGGCTGATCCGCTCGTCCAGGCTGTTCTCCATGGCCCGCAAAGTGGCCCGGCTCACGCGCGGCGCGGCGGCCAGGGCGGCCGCCGCAAGGAGGAGGAAACTCAAAGCAATTTTTTTCATTTCGCGCACCCTTTTTACTGGCGAATTAAATTCGCATTCTGCATATACATCAGCCGGTCCTGCTTCTGGATCTCTTCATAGTCGGCCAGCAGCGTCTTCAGTTGCTGTTCATAGCGGGCCTGCGTCTCGGCGACGGCGCGGGCGACCACCGCCTGGATCTCCCTCTGGTCCACCGCCGGCCGCACCAGCCCATGGACCAGAATCGCCGCCGCGATCAGCAGCGCCCCGGCAAAGGAGGGAGCCCGGAACATCTCCCACCAGCGCGGCTCGAAGATCTTATCCGAGACAAAGGCGATGCGCCGCGGCGGCTCCTCTTCCCGCAGCGTCGACAGCGCGTCCAGAGTCAGGCGCGTGCCGGCCAGCTCCTGCCGGCAGGCCGCACACCCGGCCGCGTGCGCCTCGGCCTCCCGCCGCGCCGCCGCGCTCAGCTCCCCCAGCGCGTAAGCGTTCCAATCATAGTTTGAGCAGCTCATGATTCCCCCCGCAGCAAGGCCGGAGCCAGCGCCGCCTTGAGCGCCTCCAGAGCGCTGTACAGCCGCGACTTCACGGTCGAAACCGGGCAGCCGAGAACTTCCGCCATCTCTTCAAACTTGAAGCCCTGATAGATCTTCAGCAGCACCGCCTCCCGCTGATCCTCGGAAAGACGCCGGAGCGCGCTTTCCACCGCCAGCGACATCTCCACCGGCAGCAGCGCCGGACCCCGGTCCTGATAGCAAGCCTCGCCCAGCTCGCCCTCCGGCCGCCGGCGGCGCAGCAGCGAAAACGCCTCGTTATGGGCAATGCGGAACAGCCACGACGAAAACCGCGCCGGATCGTCCAGCTTCCCCAGATTTTGATAGGCCTTCAGAAACACGTCCTGGCTCAAATCCATGGCGTCCTCGCGATGGTTCACCAACCGGACCAGATACGAATAGACCCGCCGCTCCCACCGCGACACGAGCAGATTATAGGCCTCCACGTCGCCGCGTCTGGCCTTGGCGATCAGATCGCGATCCTCGACCTCCCGGAAGATCAACTCTCGGCTCCGTCCATAAAGACGCCGCGGCGGCACAAAAAGTCGAACATGCCCTTAAATTATTGCGCCACAGCACGGCCCCGGACGCCAGGGGTTCACCCGCCCGCGCCGCGGCTGGCGCCCTGCTCCGGACGGCTCCGGCAATGATACAATGGTCGGTTTAGCCGGGATCTCGCCGTGCCCCCCGGGGTGTGCCAACTTGAACGACGCCAGCGCCGCCGCCAAGAAAATCATCGCCATCTATCCGGGCTCGTTCGATCCCATCACCAACGGGCACCTGGACCTGATCGCTCGCGGAAGCCGCCTGGTGGACCGGCTCATCGTCGCCATTTTAAAGAATGAGGCCAAACAGCCTCTGTTCTCCGTCGAGGAACGCGCGGCCATGCTCGAGGAGGTCGTAAAACCCTACGCCAACGTCGAAGTGGGGACCTTTCACGGCCTGCTGGTCGATTACGCAAGCAAGCGCGGAGCCAATATGATTTTACGCGGCATTCGCGCCATCTCCGATTACGAATACGAGCTGCAAACCGCGCTCATGAACCGGCGCCTTCAACCCCGGATCGAGACCGCGTTTTTAATGTCGGGCGAGGCCTACTCCTTCATCAGCAGCCGGCTGGTCAAGGAAGTGGCCAAGCTCGGCGGCAACGTTTCCGGCCTGGTGCCGCCACTGGTCGAACAACGGCTCAGAAGCCGTTTCTTTGAGCGGAGCGGCGGGACTTAGACCAAATTGAGCGCCGGCGGATAGGGAGGAAGAAAAAATTGCAAACCACACCGGAACTGGCCGCCAGAATTTCGGCCATCAGCGTTTCGTCCACCATGGCGGTTTCCGCCGAAGCCGACCGCCTCCGCCGGCAGGGCGCCGACGTGGTGGATTTCGGCGCGGGCGAGCCCGATTTTCCAACGCCGGACAACATCAAGCGGGCCGCCTGCCAGGCCATCGAACAGAACTTCACCAAATACACCAACACCGGCGGCGTCGAGGAGCTCAAACAGGCCATCTGCGCCCGCCATAAGGCCGACTACGGCACGGATTACTCAACCAAGGAATGCATCGTCACCGTCGGCGGCAAGCACGCCGTCTTCAACCTCATGCAGGCCCTGATCGAGCCCGGCGACGAAGTCGTGATTCCCGTCCCCTACTGGGTGACCTATAAGGACGTGGTGAACTACGCCGGCGGCGCCTGCGTCTTCGTCGACACCGACGAGCAGCAAGGTTTTACCCTGTCCGCGGCGATGGTGGAACGCCACCTTTCCCCGCGCACCAAAATGATCATCATCAATTCGCCCTCCAACCCGAGCGGCGCCGTCTTCGCCCGCCGCGAGCTGGAGCAGATCGCGGCCATCGCCCGCGAGCGCGGCATCTGGGTGATGACCGACGAGTGCTACCACCGCTTCCTCTACGACGGCGAGCCGTACTCGATGGCCGCGTTTCCCAATATGAAGGAAACGGTGGTGGTGGCCGGATCGCTTTCGAAAACCTACGCCATGACCGGATGGCGCATCGGCTTCGTGCTCGCCCCCGCTCCGGTGATCGGCGGAATCATGAAGCTGCAAAGCCACTCGACCTCCAATCCGACCTCGATCGCGCAAAAAGCCGCCATCGAAGCCCTGCGCGGCCCGCAGGAGTCGGTGGGCGCGATGCTTGCGGAATACAAAAAACGCCGCGACTACGTCATCGAGCGGCTGCGCGCCATCGACGGCGTCACCGCCAATTTGCCGCATGGCGCCTTCTACGCCTATCCCAACGTAAGCGCGGCGTTCCGCAACGGGATCTCCAATTCGCTCGAATTCGCCGGCAAGCTGTTATCCGAGGCGCTGGTGGCGGTGGTGCCCGGCGAGGCCTTCGGCACCCGCGATCACGTCCGCATCTCCTACGCGGCTTCGATGCCGGAGCTCGAGCGCGGGCTGGACCGCATGCAAAAATTCATTCAATCGCGGATCGCATGCAGCCGCGGCGCCTGAACCCGGACTTCCGCGAAAAAATCTGGGGCGCCACCAAATTATCGCCCTGGTTCCCCGATTCCGGCAGCAAAATCGGCGAGGTATGGTTCGACGCCGGGCTGCCGCTGCTGGTCAAATTCATCTTCACTTCGGAAAAATTATCGGTGCAGGTGCACCCGGACGACGACTACGCGCTCCGCCATCACGGCTCGCGCGGAAAAACCGAGATGTGGCACATCCTCGCGGCCGAGCCGGGTGCGCGGATCGCGGCGGGATTCCGCAAACCTTTAACCCGCCAGGAGCTGCGCGAGGCGGCGCGCACCGGCGCGATCGAGCAATTGCTGGAATGGCACGAAGCCCGCCCCGGCGATACGTTCTTCATTCCCGCCGGTACGGTGCACGCCATCGGCGCCGGGCTCGCGCTTCTGGAAATTCAGCAAAACTCCGACGTCACCTATCGCCTCTACGACTACGGCCGCCCGCGCGAGCTCCACCTGGACCCGGCCTGCCAAGTAAGCCGCCTCGGCCCGCACCCGGCCCGCCGCGATCCGGCCTCGGAAATCCTGCTCGCCTGCCCTCACTTCGTGGCCCGCAGGTTTGAGGTTCAGGGCGGATTGAACTTCTCCTGGCGCCCGCCCGGATTCGTGATCGCCGTCTCCGGCGAGGGCGAAATCGGCGGAAATTCGATCAAAACCGGCGAAGTTTTGCTGTATTCCGGAGAAAATCAGACCATCTCCGCGCGCGGTGACGTCACCCTGGTCTGCGCCTCCGCCGCATAATTTCCGCAAAAACGGAACCGCGGCGGGTTGCTGTTTTGATCCCGTGGCGGCAACGGCGCGCAGCTTCAGGCGCTGACCGTCTTGAGGAAGGGCGCGCGCCGGCCGCATCGTCCTCCCGCGGCTATAATGAAGCATGTCCGCCGGCACTCTCACCGCGGATGTGATCACCAAATACGAGCCGGTCATCGGCCTGGAGGTTCACGTCCAGCTCGCCACGCGAAGCAAAATTTTCTGCGGCTGCCCCACCAGCTTCGGCGCCGAGCCCAACTCCAACGTCTGCCCCACCTGCCTGGGACTGCCCGGCGCGCTGCCGGTTTTGAATCGCCGGGCCGTGGAGATGGCCGTCCAGGCCTCGCTCGCCTTGAACTGCCGCATCCGCCCGCGTTCAATTTTCGCGCGGAAAAATTATTTTTATCCCGATCTGCCCAAAGGCTATCAGATTTCGCAATACGATCAGCCGCTTGCCGAGCACGGCTTCATCGAAATCGCCGGAAAGCGCATCGGAATCACGCGCGTCCACATGGAGGACGACGCCGGCAAAAGCATTCACGAAGGCTTCAAGGATTCCGACCGCTACACCTACGTGGACCTGAACCGCAGCGGCACGCCGCTGATCGAAATCGTGACCGAGCCGGATATGCGGAGCTCCGAGGAAGCCTACGGCTTTGTGACCGAGCTGAAGCAGATCCTGCAATACGTCCAGGTCTCCACCTGCGATATGGAAAAGGGCCATCTGCGCGTTGACGCCAACGTGAGCCTGCGGCCGCGCGGCCAGGAACAATTCGGCACAAAAGCGGAGATCAAAAATCTAAATTCGTTCCGCTTCCTCAAAATGGCTCTCGATCACGAAATCGAGCGCCAGGCCGCGATTCTGGAAAGCGGCGGCCGGGTGATGCAGGAGACGCGGCTGTTTAACGTCGAAACCGGCGAAACGGCCGGCATGCGGAGCAAGGAACAGGCGCACGACTATCGCTATTTTCCGGAGCCGGATCTGCTGCCGCTGGAGATCAGCTCGGCGTGGCTCGACGAAATTCGCAAACAGCTTCCGGAGCTGCCCGCTTCGCGCCGCCGGCGCTTCGTCGAAGACTACGGGCTGCGCGAATACGACGCCGGCGTGCTCACCGCCACGCGCGCCCTGAGCGATTATTTTGAAGCCGCCGCGGCCCTTTCCAGGGATCCGCGGGCGGCGGCCAACTGGGTGATGGGCGATCTGGCGGCGCTGCTGAAGCAGGCGGGAAAGGAGATCGAACAATCTCCGGTGAGCGCCGAAAATCTGGCGGCGCTGATCGCATTGATTAAAGAAGGACAAATCAGCGGAAAATTGGCCAAGGAAATTTTCCCGAAAATGTTCGCAAGCGGCGAATCGCCGCGGGCCATCATGGAGCGCGAGGGCCTGAAGCAGATCCGCGATGAATCGGCGGTGGCGAAGATCATCGAGGACGTGATCGCCGCCAATCCCAAGCAGGTGGAACAGTATCGCGCCGGAAAATCGGCCGTGCTCGGCTTTCTGGTGGGCCAGGCCATGAAGGCAAGCCAGGGCCAGGCCGATCCGGCGGCGGTGAACCGCCTGCTGCGTGAAAAACTCGGCCCGCCGGCCTGAACCGCGGCGGGGCAAATCTGTTAAATTATCCCGGAGGAACTTTCCATGCGCCTACCAGGGCTGCTGCTTGCCATTTTCCCCGCGATTTGTGTTTTCGCCGCTCCTCCCGATGGCGCCGCGCTTTATAAAGCCCGCTGCGCGGCCTGTCATGACGGCGCTCCGCAGGGACGCATGCCGGGCCGCTCCGAGCTGGCCGCGAAAACGCCCGAATTTATCTTCGAGGCGATGTTCCGCGGCGCGATGACCCAGCAGGCGGCGGGCTTGAGCCAGGAGGAAGGCCGCGCCGTCGCGCGTTATCTGACCGGCAAGGAGTTCGCCGCCTCCCTCAACACCGCGCCCGGAAAGTGCTCCGCGCCCGCACCGCAATTTTCGCTGGCCGATGGAGATTGGAACGGATGGGGCATCGACCCCGGCAACTCGCATTATCAGCGCCATCCCGGCCTTTCCGCGTCCGATGTGCCGCGGCTCAAGCTGAAGTGGGCTTTCGGATTCCCCAAGGACGCGCGCGCCTGGGCCCAGCCGACCGTGGCCGGCGGGCGCATCTTTGCCGGCAGCATGTCCGGCAATGTTTATTCGCTGGACGCGAAGACCGGATGTATTTATTGGTCCTTCACGGCAGCGGCCGGCGTGCGCAGCGCCGTTACCATCGGCAAGCTTGCCGGCGGCAGGTGGGCCGCCTACTTCGGCGATCAGCGCGCGACGACTTACGCCGTCGATGCGGAGACCGGAGCGCTGCTTTGGAAGGTCAAAATCGACGATCATCCGGTGGCCGGCATCACTGGAGCGCCGGTGCTGGCCAACGGCCGTCTGTACGTGCCGGTCAGCTCGGTCTCCGAGGAAGCCGCGGCGATGAATCCGAACTATCCCTGCTGCACGTTCCGCGGCAGCGTTTCCGCGCTGGATGCGGCAACCGGCAAACGGATCTGGAAAACGTACACCGTACCCGATCCCGCCAAGCCCTATAAAACCAACAGCAAAGGCACTCAACTTTACGGGCCCGCGGGCGTCGCGGTGTGGTCGGCCCCCACCATCGATTTGAAACGCAAGCGGCTTTACGCCAGCGGGGGAAACTCCTATACCGGCGTCCCGATCAACACCAGCGATTCGATTCTGGCCTTTGATCTCGAAACCGGCCGGCTGCTGTGGGCGAGCCAGGTGCAGCCCAACGATAACTTCATCATCGGCTGTCCCAACAATCCGAATTGCCCGGAAGAAGCGGGGCCAGACTTCGATTTCGGTTCATCCACGATTTTAAAAACGCTGCCGGACGGCAAGGATATCCTGATTGCCGGGCAGAAATCCGGCGTGGTTTATGGCCTCGATCCGGACAATCAAGGCAAAATTTTGTGGCAGAAGCGGCTGGGCAAAGGCAGCGCGCTGGGCGGCGTTGAATGGGGCCACGCGGCCGACGACCGTCTGGTTTACGCGGCGATCTCCGACCGTCTGGTGAAGGAAGGCGGCTCGCCGGGGCTCTACGCGCTGGATCTGGCCACCGGAGAGCAGAAATGGTTCGCGCCGCCGGGCGACGCGCCGGGCCTGACGGGCCACTCGGCGGCGGTTTCGGTGATTCCGGGCGTTGTTTTTTCCGGCGCGTTAAATGGTCACTTTAGCGCTTATTCGGCGGAAAATGGGGCTGTTTTGTGGGATTTTGACACCAACCGCAAATTCGACACGGTCAACGGCGTGGACGCCAAGGGCGGCTCGATTGACGGTCCGGGACCGACGATCGCGCATGGCATGGTGTACGTGAACTCCGGTTACGGCCTGTTCGGCGGCGTGCCGGGCAACGTTTTGCTGGCCTTTTCGGTCGACGGAAAGTGACCATCGGGGAGCTGCGTTCGCGCGCCGGCCAGGAGATCGGCGTCAGTTCCTGGCGCGAAATCGCGCAGCGGCAGATCGACGATTTCGCGCGTGTCACCGGCGACGATCAGTGGATTCACGTCGATGGCGAGCGGGCGCGGCGCGAGTCGCCCTACCGCGCGACCATCGCGCACGGCTTTCTGACGGTTTCGCTGCTGCCGGTTCTGATTCGCGAAGCCGTGGCCCTGCGCGCGCGCATGTCGATCAACTATGGATTCAACCGCCTGCGCTTCACGGGAGCCGTGCCGGCCGGCAGCCGCGTTCGCGCCCGCTTCACGCTGAACTCGCTCAAGGATGTTGAAGGCGGCGTGGAGATCGCCTGGGGCGTGGTGGTGGAAGTGGAGGGCCGCGAGAAGCCGGCGCTGGTGGCCGAGTGGCTGGGCCGGGCGTACGAATAACCGGGCGCGAAGTTTTTTGGCGGATCGGCCGGGTTGGGCATCGAGTTTGGCGGAAATTCCGCGATAAGGACTTCATGAGCCGGTTCGCCCAGCAGGCCGAAGAGATTTTCCGGGCGGCGGAGTCGGCCGGCTCGCCTTCGGAGCTGACGATCCTGCTCGGCGACTTCGGGATCCGGGTGATTGCGGATTCGGACTGGCCGCTCGATTCGCTGCTGTGGCACCACGGCGCAAGGACCGCCTACCGCGTCTGGGATCGCGGCGGAACGGTTTGCGTGGAGGGACGGCAGGGGGCGGCGCGCTGCCGGATTGAGTCGCAAAGGCCGGGGCGGATCGCGCGAGCGCTGCTCGGACAGGCGCGCGGCCCTATGGTATCGGTGGAGGAGTGACGGATAAGATCGTCGTGCTCACCACCTGCGATTCCCCGCAGCAGGCCGAAAGCGTCGCGCGGCGCCTGCTCGAAAAACGGCTGGCCGCCTGCGTCAATATTTTGTCGGGCGCCCGCAGCATCTACCGCTGGAAAGGCGCGATTGAAGAGGCCGCCGAACTGGTGCTGCTGATCAAATCGCGCCGCGATCTTTTCCCCGCGCTGCGCGCCGAGCTTTCCCGCGTCCACTCCTACGAAGTGCCAGAGGTGATCGCGCTGCCAGTGGTGGACGGCTCGGAAGCCTATCTGGCGTGGCTGGAGGGAGAAACCGGCGCGATTTAAGCCTGCACCAGTTCCAGAAAGGCCTCCGCCGCGTGACTGAGCGCCCGGCGCGCGGGACGGGCCAGGCGTATGGGACGCTCCATGGCGATTTCCCGCACGCGAACCTCGCGCAAAACTCCCTGGCGGATCTCTTCGTCCACCACCATGCGGGGCAGAAAGGCGACGCCCTGATCGCGCTGCACCATGCGGCGGATCGCCTCCACGGTCGGCATTTCCACATCCATGTGGAGCGGAACTTTGTGACGCTGGAACTCGCGGATCACCTGCGCGCGATAGGGCGAGATCACGTTGTGGGCGATAAAGTTCTCCTCGCCGAGATCGGTGATGGAAACTTCCTGGCGCGAGGCCAGCCGGTGCCGCGGCGACACGATGAAGGAAAGATGATCGGTGTAGATGACGGTGGTGATCAGCCGGTCGTCCTCCGGATCGTAGCTGAGCAGGCCGAGCTCGAGTTCGCCGTCGATCAACTCGGCGGGGATTCTGCTCGAAAAACTGCGGCGGATTTGCAGTTTGATCCGCGGGTAGCGCTCGCGGAAGCGGGTGATGTGGTCGAGTAAGTAGAGCGTCGAAGATTCGTTGGCCCCGATGATCAGCCTTCCTGCCGATCGGTCGCGCAGCTCGGCCAGCGCATTTCCGAGGGCGCTTTCCAGCGTTTCGAACCGCCGCGCGTAATCGAAGACGATCTGTCCGGCGTCGGTGAGCAGCAGTTCCTTGGCCGAGCGGTCGATGAGCTTCTCCTCCAACTCTGCTTCTAACCTTTGTATTGCCAGCGAGATCGCGGGTTGCGTCCGCAGCAGCTTTTCCGCCGCGCGGGAGAAGCTCCTTTCAGAAGCGACGGTAAGAAAGACGCGCAGCGGGTTCAGATCCATAAAAACAGATTATAGAATATTGAAAATTATAAATTTGTCAAATTCAGATCAAAGTGCAATTCTTGGGCGATGGCCGAACGAGTATACATTTTCGACACGACTTTGCGCGATGGCGAGCAGTCGCCGGGCTGTTCGATGACGGTGGCGGAAAAGATCCGGATGGCGGCGAAGCTGATCGAAACCGGCGTGGATATTTTGGAGGCCGGATTTCCGATCGCCTCCCAAGGCGACGCGGAGGCGGTGGCGGCGATCAGCCGCGAATTTCCATGGGCCAACGTGGCGGCGCTGGCGCGGGCCAACAAGGCGGACGTGGAGGAAGCCGCGCGCGCATTGAAGCCGGCGCGCCGGCCGCGCATTCACACGTTTCTGGCGACCAGCGACATTCATCTCAAGTACAAGTTGAAGAAGACGCGGCAGCAGGTTTTGGAGGAGGCGTGCGCGGCGGTGGCGCTGGCGCGCAGCTACGTCGACGACGTCGAATTTTCGGCCGAGGATGCGACGCGGACGGATCCGGAGTATCTGGAACAGGTCTGCCGGGCAGTGGTAGGGGCGGGAGCGCGTACGGTGAATCTGCCGGATACGGTGGGCTACACGGTTCCGGAGGAGTACGCGGCGATGATCGGCAGAATGGCGGGCGCGCTGGGCGATTCAGCGGTGGTCAGCGTGCATTGCCATGACGATCTGGGCATGGCGACGGCGAATTCGCTGGCGGCGCTGCACGCCGGCGCGCGGCAGATCGAGTGCACCATCAACGGCATCGGCGAGCGCGCCGGAAACGCCGCGCTTGAAGAGGTGGTGATGGCGATGAAGACGCGGAACGACCGCCTGCCGTTTGAGACGCGGATCGTCACCGAGCAGCTTTTCTCCGCCAGCCAGTTGCTGAGCTCGATCATCACCTTCGGCCCGCAGCCGAACAAGGCCATTGTGGGCGAGAACGCGTTCGCGCACGAAGCTGGCATTCATCAGGACGGCTATTTGAAGGAGCGCACGACGTACGAAATCATCGAGCCGAGGACGGTGGGGGTGCCGGAAACGCGTCTGGTGCTGGGCAAGCACAGCGGGCGCCACGCGCTGGCGCGGCGCTGCGACGATCTGGGCATTCCGTTGACGCGCGAGGAGCTCGACCTGGTGTACACGCGATTTACGGCGCTGGCGGACCGGAAGAAGGGCGTGCGCAACGAGGAGATCGCGGCGCTGGCGCGCGAGGTGATCGGGCAGATGAAGGCCTCCGGGGCAGCGGCCGATTAGGCCGGAGGAGAACGCCGGCGCGATAGAATCAATTAACATGCGGTTGAACATTCTGATCGTGCCCGGCGATGGAATCGGCGCCGAGGTGACCGCCGCGGCGGTGGAGGTTTTACAGAGCGCCGCGCGGCGGTTCGGGCACGAGCTGCTGCTCAGCGAAGGGCTGATCGGAGGCGCGGCGATTCAAAAAACCGGATCGCCCCTTCCGGCGGAGACGCTGGAAAAGGCCATGAAAGCGGGCGCGACGCTGCTGGGGGCGGTGGGGGCGCCGGAGTTCGATTCGCTTCCTCCGGAGAAGCGGCCGGAAAAGGGGCTGCTGGGTATCCGCAAGGCGCTTCAGGTTTACGCCAATTTGCGACCGGTGAAGATGTGGCCTGCGCTGATCGGTTCGTCCCCGCTCAAGAGCGAGATCGTCGCGGGAACCGATCTTGTGATTGTGCGCGAGCTCACCGGCGGGCTTTATTACGGCCAGCCGCGCGGCCTCGACGGCGACCGCGCCACCAACACGATGAGCTACACGCGCGGGGAGATCGAGCGCGTTGCGCGGAAGGCGTTCGAGCTGGCGCGCGGCCGGCGCAAGCGTGTGACCAGCGTCGATAAATCGAACGTGCTCGAAAATTCGCAGCTTTGGCGCAAAGTGGTGAGCGAAGTTTCGCGCGATTATCCGGAGGTCGAGCTCGATCATTTACTCGTGGATACCTGCGCGATGCAGCTCGTATTGAATCCGCGCCGCTTCGACGTGATCGTCACCGAGAACATGTTCGGCGATATTTTAAGCGATGAGGCGGCGGTGCTGGCCGGCTCGATCGGGATGCTGCCGTCGGCCTCGCTCGGCGACGGCAGGGGTTTTTACGAACCGGTGCACGGATCGGCGCCGGACATCGCGGGGCGGAACAAGGCAAATCCGTTTGGCGCGATCGGCTCGGCGGCGGCGATGCTCGAATATTCGTTCGGTTTGGCGAAGGAAGCGCGGGCGATTGAGGACGCCATGGGCCGCGTTCTGGCCTCGGGTATCGCGACGGCGGATTTGAATCCGGCCAGGGCCGCGACGACGTCGGAAGTGGCGAAAGCGGTTTGCGAAGCGCTGGCGGGCGCGGGGGCGGCGGCGTGAAGACGATCCTGCAAAAGATCTGGGAGCGCCATGTGGTGGCCGAGCGGGAAGGCGCGCCGGCGCTGCTCTACATCGACCTGCACCTGGTCCACGAAGTTACCTCGCCGCAGGCGTTCGAAGGCCTGCGCCGCCGGGGGCTGAAGGTGCGGCGGCCCGACCGCACGATCGCGACCACCGATCATTCGACGCCGACCACGCCGCGCGGCCTGCCGATCGTCGATGACATCGCGCGCGTGCAGGTGGAGACGCTCGAACGCAACTGCCGCGAGTTCGGAATTGAATGCTACGGCTTAGCGAGCGAGCGGCAGGGGATTGTTCACGTGATCGGTCCGGAGCTGGGGCTGACGCAGCCGGGCATGACGGTGGTCTGCGGGGATTCGCACACGGCGACGCACGGAGCTTTTGGCGCGCTTGCTTTCGGCATCGGGACCAGCGAGGTGGAGCATGTGCTGGCCTCGCAGTGCTTATTGCAGCGGCCGTCGAAAAGCTTCGCCGTTCGCGTGGAGGGCGCGCTCAAAACGGGGGTGACGGCGAAGGATATTATTCTGGCGCTGATCGCCAAAATCGGCGTGGGCGGCGGCACGGGATGCGTGTTCGAGTACTGCGGCTCGACCATCCGGTCGCTTTCGATGGAAGAACGGATGACCATCTGCAACATGTCGATTGAGGGCGGCGCGCGCGCCGGGCTCATCGCGCCGGACGACACGACGTATCAGTATCTGGCCGGGCGGCCGTTCGCGCCGCAGGGCGCGGCCTGGGAGGCGGCCCTCGCCGCCTGGCGCACGCTGCCGACCGATGAAGGCGCGGTGTACGATCGCGAAGTTTCCCTCGACGCAGGCGCGCTGGAGCCGATGATTACGTTCGGGACCAATCCCGGCATGGGTATTCCGATTTCGGGGGCGATCCCGCATCCGGAGGCCGCGCCGAGCGCCGCCGAACGCGACACGCTGGCCAAGGCGCTGCGGTATATGGATCTGCAACCGGGAAAACCGCTGGCGGGCCACAAGGTGGATGTCGTGTTCATCGGAAGCTGCACCAATTCGCGGATTTCGGATCTGCGCGCGGCGGCGGCGGTGATGAAGGGGCGCAAGGTCGCGCAGAATGTGCGGGTGATGGTGGTTCCCGGATCGCGGCAGGTGAAGGCGCAAGCGGTGGCCGAAGGGCTCGACCGCATTTTCCGCGAAGCGGGCGCGGATTTCCGGGAAGCCGGATGCTCGATGTGCATCGGCATGAATGGCGATATCCTTCAACCGGGCGAGTACAGCGTTTCCACCAGCAACCGCAACTTCGAGGGCCGGCAGGGCAAGGGCGGCCGCACGTTTCTGGCGAGCCCGCTGACGGCGGCCGCGGCGGCGGTCACCGGAAAGATCACCGATGTGAGGACGCTGCTTTGAAATTCACGGCGAAAACGGCGGTGCTGGCGGTCGACAATATCGACACGGATCAGATCATCCCGGCGCGGTTCCTGAAGACCACGGCGAAGAGCGGCCTGGGCGATCAGCTTTTCTATGATTGGCGCTATGACGGCTGCGGCGCGCCGGTTCCGGGGTTTGTTCTGAATCAGGAGGCGGCCAAAGACGCGCAGATCCTGGTGGCCGGGGATAATTTCGGATGCGGCAGTTCGCGGGAGCACGCGGCGTGGGCGCTGTTGCAGTTCGGCTTCCGGGCCGTGGTGAGCACCTCGTTTGCCGACATTTTCCGGCAAAATTCGCTGAAAAACGGCCTGCTGCCGATCGTTGTAGCGAAGGATGCGCACGCGGCGCTGGTGAATTCGCCCGGCGCCATGGTGCGGGTCGATCTGGCCGCGCAGACGCTGACTCTGCCCGATGGAGGCGCGGTGGAGTTTCCCATCGACGCTTTTTCGAAACATTGTCTGCTCGAAGGCGTCGATGAATTGGGGTATATTCTTCAACAGGAAGCGGCGATTGCGGCGTACGAGGCGCGCGAGGGCCGGTCGGCTTAACCGGCTTGGGCAGCGCCGGGCCCGCTTCGCAAGGGGCTTATGAATAAATTATTGCGATTTTCCCTGGTCCCGGTGGTTGCGCTGATGATGAACTGGGCTGCGAGCTCTCACGCTCAAGTCAAGGCGGTGAAGAGCAATAAGGATCTGATCGACCGCGGGCGCTACATCGTCGAGGATCAGGTGATGTGCGAGCAGTGCCATACGCCTCGAAATCCCGACGGCACGCCCGACCGCGAGCACTGGCTGATGGGCGGCCCGACGCAGCTCCGGCCGACCTATTCTTCTCCCGATTGGGCGGTGATCTGCCCGCGGATCGCCGGCACGCCGCCGGGAACGGATGAAGAGATCATCCGTTTACTGACGACGGGTATTGCCCGCACCGGGCGTCCGCCGCGTCCGCCGATGCTTCAGTTTCACATGACGCGGGAGGACGCGCAGGCGGTGCTGGCGTACCTGAAATCGCTGCCGCACTGAGGGAAGCGGGCTAATCCGCCGCGGCCTCGGCCACCTTCATTTTGCGGGCGACAAGATTGGTGGCGCGCAGAAGCGAGTCGAAGGTGCCTGCGTCGGTCCACCAGCCCTCCAGAATGGCGAAGGTCATGGTGCCCTCGGCGATGTAGGCGTTGTTGACGTCGGTGATCTCCAGTTCGCCGCGGTGCGACGGCTTCAGATTACGGCATTTGTCGAAGACGGAGGCGTCGTAGAGATAAATTCCGGTGACCGCGTAGTTGCTCTTGGGCTTGGCCGGCTTCTCTTCGATGCCGATGATGCGGTCGCCGGCGAGCTCCGCCACGCCGAACCGCTGGGCGTCCTGAACTTCCTTTAAGAAGATCCGCGCACCGCGGTCGCGCCGGCGGAAGTCGTCGACGGCGTCGCGGATGTTGCCTTCGATCAGGTTGTCGCCGAGGATGACGCAGACCTGATCGCCGTCGGCGAAGTGCTCGGCGAGGGCCAGGGCTTCGGCGATGCCGCCTTCGCCCTCCTGATAGGTGTAGTTGAGATGCTTGAGGCCGAACTCCTTGCCATTGCCGAGCAGCCGAAGAAAATCGCCGGAGTTCCGGCCGCCGGTGACCAGCAGGATATCGCGGATTCCGGCGTCCACCAGGGTTTGAATGGGATAATACACCATCGGCTTGTCGTAGATAGGCAGCAGATGTTTATTAGTAATCTTGGTGAGTGGATATAACCGGCTGCCGGAGCCGCCTGCGAGAACAATGCCTTTCACAAGGCTCAAGTATATCATCGGCGGGCGTGGGCTCCGGGTGAAAACATCGCGCGGGCTTGCGGCCAGCGGCGCGGCCGACAGAAGCGTGGAGAAGGCCAGCGCCGCTCCCAGCCGCTGCCCGTCGTTACCGCTCCAGCGCGCGAAAGTGGCGCCGATCCGCGAAAGCGTGGCCCGCAAGGACGATCCCAGGATTGGGACTCGCGCGGCGCCGGTCCGTTACGCCGGTGACGGCGCGAATGAAACGCGGCGAAAGACTCCGCGTCAAACTCATCGCGGCCCGCCAGGCGCGGCTGCCAATGCGGAAGTATGCCAGCAAACCGGCGCGCGGCACCACGATGGAGTCTGATTGTTTACGCCGCCACCTGGAGCGCCGCGCTGCCGCACGCGTTGTTGCGCGCGCAATCGTCCTTTGAGGGCAAAACGATCGTCTCGATCCGCTATGAACCTTCCAGGCAGCCTCTGGCCGAAGCCGACCTGAAACGTGTAGCCGTTCTCGCGCCAGGCGCGCCGCTGAGAATCGCCGACGTGGAGGAGGCGATCACCCGTCTGTTTGCCACCGGCCGCTACGCCGACATTCAAGTGGATGCCGAATCGCGCGCCAGCGGCGTGGCGATTGTGTTCCGCACCGAGGCGGCGCGCTTTTTCGGCCACGTGCAGGCAAGCGGACAGATTTCGAATCCGCCGAGCGCGGCGGTGATCGTCAATACGGCGGAGCTGCCGCTCGGCGCCCCCTTCGACCCGGACCTGCTGGCGGCGGCGAAAAGAAACATCGAGCGCCTTTTCGCCGCCAACGGCCTTTATGACGCCCAGATCCGCCTGGAAACGGCCGATGAACCGGATCAGCAAGTGAGCGTGCGCATCGTGGTCGACTCCGGCCCGCGCGCCCGCTATTCCATGCCCACCATTCGCGGCGAGCCGAAGCTCTCCGATGCAACGATCGTTCGCGCCACCGGCTGGCGCATCCGCTTCATCGGGCGCTGGCGGAAAGTGACTCAGGCGCTGACCAGCGAGGGGATCGAAGGGATTTCGAAGAAGTATCAAAAAGAGGACCGCCTGACCGCGACGGCGACTCTCACGGCTCTCGATTACGATCCGGAGACGGTTCGCGTGAAGCCTTCGCTCGACCTCCACGCCGGGCCGAAGGTATATATTCGACTGCCGCAGGCGCGCGTTTCCAAGAGCCGTTTAAAGCGGTTCGTGCCGGTGTATCAGGAGGGCGCCGTCGATCCCGATCTTCTGGTGGAGGGGGAACGCAATCTTCGGGACTACTTCCAGTCGAGAGGTTATCCGGACGTGAACGTCACTTTCCGCCAGCTCCCGGCGAGCGGCGATCAGGAGACGATCGAGTACTTCATCACGCGAGGCCCGCGCCGCAAGCTAGTTCGCGTCTTCATCCGAGGCAATCACTATTTCGACGACGCGACGATCCGCGAGCGGATGTATCTGGAGCCGGCATCGCTATTCGACCGTTGGGGAAGATACAGCGACTCCTTCCGCAAAAGGGACGAGCAAAGTATCGCCGATCTTTATAAAAGCAACGGGTTTCGCGACGTCCTAGTGACTTCGCGCGTGGAAACACGCTACGGCGGAAGCGACTCCCGGATCGCCGTCGTATTCTCGATTGAAGAAGGAGTGCAGTGGCGGATTTCGCGGTTCTCCGCGACCGGACTCGAAGGGATCGGCGCAGGACCACTGGTCCGTCTTCTGGGCGCGGGCCCGGGGCAGCCTTACAGTGAGACCACCATCGCGGAAGACCGCTCGGTGATTCTGCAAGCCCTGGCGTCCCGGGGCTTCCGCCACGCCACATTTCAATTCCGGACGTCGCCTTCCGGCCCGCATGAGGTCGCCTTGACTTACCGGATCGATCCAGGCCCGCAGGAGTTTGTGCGGGACGTCGTCATCAGCGGATTGCGAACTACCAAACCGGAGTTGGTTCAAAAGCAGATCACGATTCGCCCGGGAGATCCTCTGTCCTTGCCCGCGGACCGCGAGATTCAGCGCAGCCTGTACAATCTCGGAATCTTCGCGGAAATTAACACCGCGGTTCAGAACAGCGAAGGCGACGAGACTTACAAATATGTCCTGTTCGATTTCACGGAGGCGCACCGGTACACACTCAATCTGGGAGTGGGAGCGGAGATCGCCCAGCTCGGGCCGACGACCACGGCCATCTCCGAGCCGGTGGGAGCGACCGGCTTCAGCCCGCGCCTTTCGGCCAGCATCAATCGCCTGAATGTGGGCGGCGCCGGCCATACGCTGGCGCTGCAAACGCTGCTGTCGACGCTTGAGCAACGGATCGGGGTGAGTTTTATCGTACCCCGGCTGTTCGATAATCCTTCACGCTCGGCGACATACAGTTTCCTTTGGGATACTTCACGCGACATTCGCACCTTCTCGTCGCACCGCGAGGAGGGCTCGGTTCAGCTCGCACAGCGTTTTACGCGGCGCACGGTGGGCCTGTTCCGCTTCGCCTACCGAAGGGTCAGCATCAGCGATCTGGTGATTCCCGCGCTTCTGATCCCCCAGTTTTTGCAGCCGGCGCGGATCGGGATCGTCAGCGCCAACCTGGTGCAGGACCATAGAGACAACTCCGTTGATCCGCATGCCGGCATATACAACACCGCCGATATCGGGGTTGCTTCCACCGCGTTGGGTTCGCAGCGCAATTTCACGAAGTTTCTCCTGAGAAATGCCACTTACACGCCGATCGGCAAGCACATGGTGTTCGCGCGCCAAACGGTTTTCGGCGGCATCGTCCCCTTCAATACTCCCCCAGGCACTCCGCCGGGAGTCGCAGTGCCGCTGCCGGAGAGATTCTTCGGCGGGGGCGATATCTCGCTGCGCGCCTTTCCGGAAAATCAGGCCGGCCCGCGCGACACCGGTTCGCCTGCCGCACCGGGAGGGACCCAAACCGAGCCGACCGGGTTTCCGCTGGGCGGCGATGCGGTGCTCATCAACAATCTGGAGCTCCGGTTTCCCTTAATTGGACAAAATATCGGAGGCGTTCTGTTTCATGACATGGGCAATATCTATGAAAGCCTGAGCAGCATCTCCTTTCGCTACCGGCAGCGTGATCCCGAAGACTTCGACTATATGGTGCATGCCGTAGGATTCGGCATCCGCTACCGGACGCCGGTGGGCCCACTCCGCGTCGACCTCGCCTACGGGCTGAATCCGCCGCGCTTTTACGGATTTTCGGGCACGATCCAGCAATTGCTGGCGTGCAATCCCAATCTTGCGCCGAGTCAGTTGCCGGCGCAATGCCAGCCGAGGCTACAGGGCATCGGGCACTTTCAATATTTCTTTTCGATCGGACAGACATTTTGATGCTGCGCCGTTTGTTCCTCTATTCCGCGTTCCTGGCGTCCGCCCGTGCGGTAATCATCGACCGAACCGCGATCGTGGTGGGCCACACACCGATTCTCGACAGCCAGATTAACCGCGAGATCCGCGTCACGGCGTTTCTGAACGGGAAGCCGGCCGCCATCAACAGCGCTGCGCGGAAGGAAGCCGCCAGCCGTCTCATCGATCAGCAGCTTATCCGCCAGCAGATCCGCGCCGGAGACTATCCGCTCGCCAGCCGGGCTGATACGGACCGCCTTCTCGGCGCGGTCGAGTCCCGGTATGCGAATCCCGCCGGGTTCACCGAAGCGCTCCGCAAATATGGTATTACCGAGGCCGACTTGCGCGAACGGTTGTCGTGGCAGTTGACCGTTCTACGGTTCATCGATACGATGTTTCGGCCTCAGGTTGTGGTTTCCGAGGCGGACATCGAGCATTACTACAACTCACACCGCAGCCAGTTCGGCGACAAACCTCTTGCGGCTGTCAAGCCGGCCATCGCCGAAACGATCACGGGCGAGCGGGTAAATCAGTTGCTCAACAACTGGCTCGATCAGGCCCGCAAATCGGCTCGCATCGTCTATTTGGATAAGTCACTGGCATGAGTAAACGCTTAAAGATACTTTTGCTGCTGGCGCTTGCATTTGTTCTCGCAGTCTTTTTCGCGGCGCTTGCCATTATCATTGCCGCCCGTACTTCCCTTCTTGACAGTTACGCGAAGCGCCGTTTGACGGCTTACGTGGAACAAGCCACAGGCGGCGCGGCAAGCATCGATTCATTTCAGTTCGACTTTCGCAGCCTGGCGGCGACGGTTCGCGGAGTGACGATTCGCGGAAAAGAACCGGAGGGCTCGCCGCCGTTATTTTATGCGCCTTCCGTGACGCTGAAAGCGAGCTTGTTCACGCGGCATAAGATAGTGGCCCTGGAGCAGCTTGTAGTCAGCCATCCCGAAATGACTCTTGTGACTCTGCCGGACGGCGAGCTGAACCTTCCAACGCCGGCGAGCCCTTCCCGCGGCAGTGTCACTTCCGAGGCGATTCAACTGGCGATTGGGCGCTTCGATATAACCGACGGCTCGCTGCGCTTTGCGGACCATGTCCTTCCTGTTTCGCTTCACGGCAGAGACCTTAACGCGCACATTACTTTTACGCCAGAGTCGGAATACCGTGGCGAAATTGCCGCGCTCGTAGATATTCAAGACAAGGCACCGCTGGCTGTCCGGCTCCGTGTGCCTTTGGTCTTGCGGCGCAGCGAAGTCGCTTTCAATCAGGCGCGGATCGAGAGTCCGCACTCGAGCATAGTGATCACAGCGAAGTTGTATGACTTACAGTCGCCGCACGTCTCCGCCCAGCTTGACGCGCGCCTCAGCCTGAGCGAGCTTTGCGCACCGCTCGGGCTTCCGGCTCGCCTGGGAAAAGCCGGCGCGGGCGTGGTGGACCTGCACACTACCTTTGATGCGACGCGCTCCGGAGTAACGATTCAACACGCGGATCTGCGCCTGGGGGCATCCCGCCTGGAAGCCGCCACATCCGCCGATGTTACGACCTTCCGGGGGTCGGTGTCTCTCGGCGAGATCAGTAGCTTACTGGGGAGTTCGTATGTGTTTACCGGCGTCTTGAATCTGGCTGGTGATGCCCGACTGACATTTCCGAGTTACTCCATTCAGGGGGCCGTCTCCGCCATCCGTTTGACTCTTCCGATCCGAGGACTGGGTCCGGCAGGGTTTTTCTCATCGTTCCGATTTCAGCCGGGCTCGCTTTCGTTAACGGATATGCGCTTTACCGCGGCGCATACGTCGATCCGAGGATCGTCGCTGATTGGCGGCTTCCGGACGATCGAGGCGGACGCGGATCTTCAGGGGCCCACGATTTCAGAGGCGGTCCGGATGTTCTCTGGAAAGCCGATCGCGTACGCGGGAGCGATCTCCGCCTCGCTCCATATCCGGGGTCCGGTCAAGGCTCCCGCGATCGTGGCGCGCGTGAGAATGTCTCCATCCGGCCTGGGGATTCCCGTGAACGGCCAGCTCAACGCAACTTACGACACCGCAACGAAAATGATCGCCGTGTCCAAATCCGCGATTTACCTTCCGCACTCCACTTTCGACCTGTCTGGCGATCCAGGCGCGGAGAGCCGCCTTCGTTTTCGCTCGCATGATCTCACTGATCTCTCTCCCTTGTTCCGGTTCTTCGGCCGGCCGGGCAGCCCCGTTCCACGCGGTGGCGCCGCCGCGCTCGATGTTCGATGCCGCGGGTCCCTCAGCGGCCCGCAGCTTTCGGGCTCTGTCAGGTTAGTGGACTTTGCGATTGGCGGCCGGCGCTTCGACGAGCTAGCCGCCGGCTTTGCGGCTTCTCCGGCCGGGGCCGCGATTACGAACGCCGCGCTCGACAGCGGAGCGTCGCGGGTTCGCTTCACGGGGTCGCTCGGTTTGTTCGACTGGCGGCCGGAAGCTGCAAGCGCGATTGCGGCCGACGTAACAGTAGACAATGGCCATCTCAATGACTTCTTGCTGCTCAGCGGGAGGGGAGATGTGCAGGCCGCGGGTAACATAGACGCGTCCGTTCACGTTTCCGGCACACTCAGCAGGCCGGAAGGAAACGTTCATCTGGCGCTTTACAACGCTCATTACCTTCAGGAACAGATTTCTTCCGCGCGGCTCAGTGCAAGCATATCGGACCGGCTCGCCGAGTTGACATCCCTGGACGTGACAACACCGGCCGGTGAGTTGAAAGCGCGGGCCTCGTTCTCTCACAGTCCCGGCGATCTTAACTCTGGCGCAGTTCTGGCGGAAGTGTCCGCCTCAGAGATCGATTTAGGCAAAAGTGGAATCCTTCAATCGATTCGCCCGGGCTTGACGGGTAATGCCCGGGTTCACCTGGAGGCGGCGGGCGGGATCTCGCGCCGCCGCGGCGAATTTTCCTGGTCCGTGTCAAATGTGAATGGAGATGTCGCGGCCAGCGGACTTCGCGACAACCAGGAGCAATTAGGCGATCTCGCCGCATCCATTCACTCTCACGGCCAGGACGCGAATATCTCGCTCACCTCTTCCCTGGCAGGCTCCACGACGCGTCTTCGGGGATCGGTTCGTCTTTCCGGAGATTTCCCGTTTGCCGCCGATCTTTCTTCGAGTCATCTGTCGCTCGGCAAAATCGCCGCGCTCGCTCATTTGAACTGGCCGATTCAGGGAGACGCGGGGGTGAGCGCGCGTCTGGAGGGCACGCCTCGCGACCCTAAAGCGAGGTTCAACTTACAACTGGCTGGCGCGGAGATGTTCGGGCAACGCATCGATCAACTTACGGCGGCCGGTGACTATAGCAACACACGACTGGTGTTATCTTCCCTTCATGTGACTACACCCGCCGGCCAGGTTGAGGCGAGCGGCTCCTTTTCTCATCCGCCACTTTCTTTCGCCAGCGGAGAGCTCTTCTTTCACGTCACGATTCCCGAAGCGGATCTCGCTCGTGTGTCGTATGTCCGGACAATCCGGCCAGGCCTGAGCGGCACTGTGTCACTCACCGCGGACGGCTCGGCCGGCCTGAATCATTTTCAGATCACACCGCTTGACCTCACCGCCGATGGCGCGATTCGTGATGCCACATTGAATCGCCAGCCGCTGGGGAGCGTGGAAGTCAAGGCCCGCACGAAAAATCACATCCTCAGCGTGAGTTTTCAGTCGAAGGCCGCCGCAGGAGCGATTCAAGGAATTGCGGACGTCGAGTTATCCGGGAACTTTGTCACGCACGCGGAGCTTGGAGTTACCAATCTTAGATACTCCGCGATTCGGCCTATTCTGCCGGGACCTCCGCTTCCGCTTGAGGCCTCGCTTGACGCCAAAGCGCGCTTCGATGGTTCATTGAAAGCGCCCGCGGAAGCAGCCGCGCGGCTGGAGGTGACAAAGCTCGCCGGCAAGGCCGCAGGCGGGGTGGCGTTCCAGAACGATCGCCCGATCGTGATGGAGCTGGCGCACCAAACCCTGCAAATCACAAGCGCCCGCATTCAGGGGCCGTCGATGGATGTCGGGATCTCCGGCAGCGTAGCCCTGCGCAAGCCGGGTTCAATGGACATCGATGTGAACGCGAACGCCGACCTGGCCGTGATGAGGAGCTTCTTCCCCGCCGCGGCCGCCGCCGGATCGGCGACCGCGAAAGTTGCCGTTCGTGGAACGCCCGCCAGCCCGGTGCTCGCCGGCCGGATTCAGGTGAGCGACGGATCTCTCCAACTTGCCGATTGGCCGAACGGGCTGTACAAGGCGAATATGGTGATCCTGCTGGCCGGAAACGACGGGCGGATTGAGTCGTTCACGGCGGAGTCGGGCGGCGGCAAGGTGAGCGCCACCGGATTCTTTTCGATAAGCAGATCGGGCTTGAGCTATAATTTCCAGGCCGCAGCGTATCAGGTGAGAACCAGGTACGCCGGCGCATCGATAACCGCCAACGCCGATCTACGCCTGTCGGGAACCGGCCGTAGCGGCTTATTGAACGGCGCGATCACAATCTCGCGCGTCGGCTATGGCCAGCAGAGCGATATCGGCTCAATCCTTGCCGCCGCGACGAAGCCGCCGGCGCCGCCTTCGCCACCCACTGGCGTGTTGTCTTCCATCCGCGCCAACCTGCGCATCCAGACCGCGCCTGACGCGCTCTTTCAGACCACACTGGCGCAGCAGCTTTCCGCCACGGCCAATCTGACCTTGCTCGGATCGCTGGCGAATCCGGGCATGGTGGGCAGAATTACCATCAACAGCGGAACACTGATGTTCTTCGCAAACAAGTACGCGGTGAACCACGGCATTATCTCTTTCTACGATCCGTCGGCGATTCAGCCTGTCTTGGATATCGACCTGGAGACGGTCGCGCAGGGCGTCGATGTAAACCTCACCGTAGCTGGCCCGATGGATAACTTGAAGCTCAGCTATCGCTCCGATCCTCCGCTGAAATTCGAGGATATCGTCGCGCTGCTGGCGGCGGGAAAAACTCCACCCGACCCGGCGATTGCTTCCAATCAGCCAGCCGCGCCGGATCAATCGGCGATGCAGATGGGCGAATCGGCTCTGGTGGGCGCCGCCGTGGCCAATCCGGTGGCCAGCCGGCTACAGCGCGTTTTCGGCGTCAGCCAGCTCACCATTGCTCCGACGTTTGTGAGTGGAACCGCCTTGCCCCAGGCGCGGATCACTCTCCAGCAGCAGGTGGCGCAGAACGTCACGTTCACCTACTCGCAGGATGTGAGCCAGGCCAATGCCGAGCTGGTTCGGATCGAGTGGGAGCTTGCGCCGCAATTTTCCGCAGTGGCGGCACGCGATGAGAACGGCGTCTTCAGCGTGGATTTCTTCTGGAAAAAGCAGTTCCGCTAATCCGCGCCGGCTCAAGCGGCGGCGGCGGCCCGCTCACCCATGGCGTTGGCGAAGTGCTCGATCACCTGCGACATCTCCTCCAGCGCTTTGACGGCGGCGGCGGGTGAGATCCGGCGGCTCAGGGAGTACCAGACCCGCATCACGCGGTAGTCGATCTCCAGCATGCGATTTTCAATCGCGTTCTCGCCCCGCGAAGGATTGGCCGCGTTCTTCAGCAAATACGTCAGCACGCGGTAGTCGCGGTCCAGCATATCCCTCAGCCGGTCCAGATCCGATTCCTGCCGCAGCGCGGACTGGACTTGCAGGAATCCAAGCTGGTTGGCCACCGCAACGGGAGCGGCGTAGTCGCGGCTGGTCCGCGCGCTCAGAATCAGCACGCAGGTATACCGGAACCAGTACAGGAACAAGAACAAGCTGCTTACCGTAATTACTGCGGTGGCGATGAACTCCATCATTTGTGGGCTCGATTCTGATCCGTGTTTACCATTCGGGATACAGGAAGCTTATCATCCGCCCCTGCGAGGATCAATAGATTTTTGCGTACTAAGGTTGTTTTTCAGGAGTCCTAATCGTGGCGGAGTCATCAAAGACCATGTCTTCCGCTAAGCCCGGACGGGCGCGGCGATATTCCTGGTATAGTTTCGCGTAGCTCGCCGTTACGTACTCCGACGGAGAAAGGCCTAAACGCGCGGCCGTAGCGTCCAGCCATTCCGGCGGACCTTCCAATTCCAGAAACACGCCCATCGGCGTTTCGTCGATGGTGATGATCCCCGGCTCGCCATCGGCCCGAAATTTTGTCCGGTACTTTTCATAGCGGAAGGCTACACCATATCCCAACCTTTCCAGTACGGATGCGAGCGCATCCTCATCGGAGACCTCCAGCTCGATCTCCTCGCGGGTTTTGTGCCGCCCGCCTCGCGGCGGACCTTTATAAGTGAGGACCGCGCGGTTCCCCTGGCGGCGCAGGCGCAAAAGCTGCTCGGAGCGCCGTAGCTCGCCGCCGCGGTCAAAGACGCGGTCTGATTCGAGCGTCCGCGGCTGGACGAGCCGGTATCCACCCGCCTCGATTCGCGCGCGAGCCTGGCCGGCTCCGTCCGGGAACCGGACCTTCACCTCGTTCTCCACAGGCATCCCTAACAAAAATGATACGATCTTGATGGAGTGCGCCCGTAGCTCAGCCGGATAGAGCGACTGGCTTCGAACCAGTAGGTCGGGAGTTCGAGTCTCTCCGGGCGCGCCAGCGGCTTTCGATCTCCCCGCGGCTTTTCGGTTCCTTCCCCGGGTCCGCCGCCAGCTTCCGCCGAGCTAAAGCCTTAGAACCGTCGCGCCGATCTTCCGCTCATGGGACCCTTGCAGCTTGTCGTCAGCGGCCTCCTCACCTTGATCGTCTATTCGATGGTGCTGTTCGCCGTTTATAAGGTCTTTCAGATCAGCAACGACGTCGGCGAAGTGAAGGAACTGCTGCGCGCCATCAAGAGCAACACCGAGGCCGCCCCGGCGGCAGCTTCACCGGCGGGCGCGCGCGCCGCCGAAGCCATACCGCAATCGGCCGAAGCACTGGTGCGGGCCGTCCATGAAGGCTGGAAATCCGCCCCCGAGCCTTAATCTAGGCCACCCCTCGAATCGCGGCGCTCACCGGACGCGATCCCACCGGAATCACCGTCAGCACCGGCGCCGGATACCCGCGAGTTTGCACTCCGTTTACCCGCAGCACCGCCATGTCGCCCGACTTGCGGTTCAGCACCAGCGCATAACGGTCATCGGGCGTGACCGCCACGAATCCCGGATCGCTGCCCACCCGCACCACCGAAACGACCTTGCGATCACCGATGCTTAACACGCTAACATCGCCCGACTGCGGGCTGGCGATAAACAGCAGAGCCCGCGACGCCGCCATGGCTTCCGGACCGTGCCCGGCGAGCACCGTCTGATCCACCTCCGGCGTGTGATACGGGAACACGATCACCACCCCGTCCAGTCCCTCGCCGGTGACGAACAACTGGCCGCCGTCCTGGCTGAAGCAGAGATGATCCGGCCGCACCGCCAGCGGCAGCTTGGTCATCAGCCGCTCGGCCGGCGCGTCCCACATCCATAGCCGCCGCGCCCCCAGCTCGGCCGCGATCAGCATCTTGCCGTCCTTGCGGAATCTCACCGATGCGAAATCCCCCGAGGCCAGCGGCGCACCCGCACGCATGGCTCCCAGATCGAGAAACCGCACCACCCCGTCGCCGGAGACCGCCGCCGAGCCTCCATCGGACGCCAACGCAAAGTCGACAGGATCTTCGGCCAGCGGGATCCTGCCAGAGGGCGCCAGCGAATCCAGCGCCACCCGGATCACCGCTCTCGGCTCGCGCGCCAGCACCCATAGCTCGCGCTCGGCGGCGTCCATCTGCATCGCCACCGCCTCCGACGCCACCGTCGCCTTGCGAGCCGCCGTCAGCCGGTCCACCTGAATCTCGTAAATTGATCCCGTATCCGGCGTGAGGGCGTAAACCGATGGGCGCCGGGCCGCCGCGATCACCTGCGCCGGCGACCCGCCGAGCGGAATGTGCCGCACCACCGCCATCGCCTCCAGATCGACCGCCGCAACCGCCTGCCCGTCCTGATTGGCCACAAAGGCGTATCCCGGATAGCCGGCCGGCCGCCGCCGCCCGCAAGCCGCACTCAAAGCCAGCGCCATCACACCCCGACGCGAAAGCATCCTGTGGTCCAGTGTAGCGGGCGGCAGCCGCAGGAGGCGGAAGCAACAAAAATTTCCGCCTTGCGCCGTAGCTGTGGTAACTTCAAATGAGGCTGGTTGTTCCCCCCTCCATGCCGTCCTAAATACTAGTTTCCATATGAATACGCGGTCGCTGTTCAGTATTTTTTCTTCCGATCTTGCGATCGATCTGGGTACTGCCAATACGCTGGTCTACGCCAAGGGGAAAGGCATCGTCGTCAACGAGCCGTCAATTGTGGCGATCAACAAGAACAGCGGCGAAGTCGAGGCGGTCGGCAAGGAAGCCAAGGAGATGCTGGGCCGCACGCCGGGCAACATCGTCGCTATCCGCCCCATGAAGGACGGCGTCATCGCCGACTTCAAGGTCACCGAGCGGATGCTCAATTATTTCATTCAAAAAGCCCACGGACGGAAGATGCTGGTCCATCCCCGCATCATCATCGGAGTTCCCAGCGAAATCACGCAGGTGGAAAAGCGCGCCGTCATCGACTCCGCCTATCACGCCAAGGCCAGCGAAGTGTACCTGGTCGAACAGGCCATGGTGGCCGCCATCGGCGCCGGCCTGCCCATCACCGAACCTTCCGGAAACATGGTGGTCGATATCGGCGGCGGCACCACCGACGTGGCCGTGATCTCGTTGAGCGGCATTGTATACTCGCGCTCGGTCCGGGTGGCCGGAAACGAGATGGACGACGCCATCATGCAGTACATGAAGCGCAAGTACAATCTGCTGATCGGAGAAACCACCGCCGAGAAGGTCAAAATGTCGATCGGCTCGGCCTACGCGCTGGATAAGCCCCTGACCATCGAGATCAAGGGCCGCAATCTCATCGAAGGAGTTCCCAAAACCATCACCGTCGACGACACCGAAATTCGCGAGGCGCTTTCCGAGTGCGTCGCCACCATCATGAACGCGATCCGCGTCGCGCTGGAGCGCACTCCGCCGGAGCTTTCCGCCGATATCAGCGACCGCGGCATCGTCCTCACCGGCGGCGGCGCGCTGCTCAAAAACCTCGACAAACGGATCCGCCAGGAAACCGGACTCCCCGTCTCCATCGCCGAAGACCCGCTGGCCTCGGTAGTATTAGGTACAGGAAAGATGTTGACCGAATTTAAGCTGCTTCGCCGCATCGCCATCGAATAGGGAGTTTGTGGAGAGCCCCGCCCGCAACGGCGGGGGCGCAGTATGGAGTACCTGCTCAACCGCTATCGCAACCTGAGCGTCCTGCTCCTGGCGATTCTCGCGCAACTGGTCCTGCTCGCCTATCAGGTCAAAAGCAACGGCGAGGTCCGCCTGATTCGCGTCTGGGCCGTCACCGCCGTCACTCCGCTGGCCCGCGCCATTGAAAGCACGCGCGGCGCGGTGTCGCGCTTCTTCTCCGATTATTTCGTGCTGCTCGACGTGCGCGAGGAAAACAAGCGCCTCAAAAAAGAGCTCGACCGCGTCAACATGGACAACCAGTATCTGCGCAGCGAGCTCGACACGGCGGACCGCGCCAAGTCGCTCGCCATCTTTCAGTCACGTTCACCGTCGAAAACCATCGCCGCGCACATCATCGGCAACACCACCGGCTCCGGCGCCAAGACCGTCATCGTCGACCGCGGCTCGGCCAGCGGCGTGCAGAAGGAAATGGCCGTGATCACGCCCGATGGAATCGTCGGCAAAGTGGTCGACGTCTATCCCACCGCCTCTTTCGTCCTGTTGGCCACCGATCCCAGCTTCGCCGCCGGAGTGATTTCTCAGAAAAATCGCGTCCACGGCACCCTTAAAGGACAAGGCGGGACAAAGGTCATCGTCGATTATGTCCAGAACGAGGAAAACGTGGAGCCGGGAGAATGGTTTTACACCAGCGGCGACGACGGCATCTTTCCCAAGGGACTGCCCGCCGGCGAGGTGACCTCGGTTCATCCCGGCAAATCCAAAAAGGAAATTATCCTCTCCCCCAGCGGATTCCAGAACGGCCTCGAAGAAGTGCTCATTATCATCGAAGGCGTGCACGCGCCCATTCCCGAGCTGCCCGCGCCCCATCAACAGATCCACGTGCAGCCCCCGCCGCCTCCGGAAACCAGCTCCGCCCAGCCAGGCGGCGCCTCCGGGCCGCCCGCCGCAACAGCGCCGCCCGCCGTTCCCCTTTCCGACGCCGACCGCATCCTGGACCGCTACCGCCAGCTCGGCATCGCCGAAAAACACGAATGGGGCGTCCGCGGCCGCGGCGCTCCCGACTTCAACCTGCCGCTCGACGCCGCCAAACCCGCCGAAGCGCCCAAACCGAAACAGAACCAATGAGCCGGACCGCCAGGGAATAGGTTCGCCCATGACCGAGTTCACCGACACGTTCACCGAACCCCGCCGGAAACGGGACGCCGCCTCGCGCTTCCACACCGCGGCCATCATCGCCATCCCGCTGGCCGCCATCCTGTTTCAGGTCTATGTCCCGCAGTTCATCAAATATCTTTCCTATTTGGAGCTGCCGCTGCTGGTCACCGTCTATTTCTCCCTGATGAGGCGCTCGCCGATCGCCGGAGTTTTGTTCGGGGCCGGCATCGGCCTCGCCCAGGATTCGCTTTCCTCGCATCCGCTGGGAATGTTCGGCATCGTCAAAACCCTGGTCGGCTACTTCGCCGCCTCGATGAGCCAGCGCTTCGAAGTGGAAAACTCCGTGGTGCGGCTGATCCTCGCGTTTTTCTTCTGCTTCTTCCACCAGTTTTTTTATTGGGTGCTGGCGCGGGCCCTGCTCGGCGAAGGACTCGACTTCGACCCGCAGCAGACCATCGTTGTGTCCATGTTGAACGCGGCCGTCGCGGTCCCCCTGTTTCACATTTTGGATAAGCTGAAGGTAACCGGATAGCCGGCGGGGAATGCTGACACCGATCGAGACCGAACGCCAAGTCCCGGAAACGCCCCGGCAGCTCCGCGACGACACCCGCTTCGCGCTGGGCCGCATCGTCGTCTTTCAGTACCTCGCGGTGGCGATTTTTCTGCTGCTCATCTCCGGCTTCTGGATCCTGCAAGTCCGCGAGCACGCCGCCAACGACGAGCTGGCCGAGCGCAACCGCGTCAAAACCGTTCCGCTGCTGGCGCCCCGCGGAAAGATGCTCGACCGCGACGGCCGCGTCATCGTCGATAATCACCTGGCCTGGGAGGTCCGCCTGGGCCGGGAAAACCTCAAGCCCGAACACATCGACGCCATCGCCGCGGGCCTGCATCTGGACCCCGAGGAGATCCGCGCCAAGCTCCGCCGCTTCGCCTCCCGGCCCTCCTATGTCCCGATCACCATCAAGCAGGAGCTCACGCCCGGCGAGCTCGCCTTCGTCGAAGCCCACCGCGACGCGCAAACCTTCCCCGAGCTGGAGCTCATCCAGCACGAAGGCCGCCTCTATCCCCGAAATGGTTTAGCCGCGCACGTCATCGGCTACGTCGGGGAGGTCAGCGAGCAGGAGCTCGATTCGCCCGAATTCGCCAAGTATTCGCAAGGCGACATGGTCGGCAAATTCGGGTTGGAACGCCAATATAACGACACACTGATCGGCATCGATGGCCAGAAGCGCGTGGTGGTGGACAGCCTGGGCCGCGAGCGCCAGGTTCTCGATGACGTCGAACCCACGCCCGGCCACAACTTGCAGTTGACGCTCGATCTCGATCTGCAAGCCGTCGCCGAATTGGGCATGGAAGGACGCCGCGGCGCCGTGGTCGCGCTCGATCCGCGCAGCGGAGAAGTGCTGGCGATGGTGAGCCGCCCGGCCTTCGATCCCAATCTCTTCGCCACGCGAATCCGCGCCGACGATTGGAAAAACCTCACGAGCGACCCCGGCAATCCGCTGCTCAATCGCGCGATTCAGGCCCAATTGGCCCCCGGCTCGACCTTCAAGCCGATCGTCGCGCTGGCCGCTCTGGAATCGGGCGCCATCGATGAAAACTACACTGTCCGCTGCGGCGGCTCGGCGGTCTGGTACGGCCGCGTTTTCAAATGTTGGGTGAAGGGCGCGCACGGGCCGATGAACGTGCACACCGGCTTAGTCCACTCCTGCGACGTTTATTTTTATAACATCGGCAACAAGACCGGAATCGACACCATCGCCGAGTACGCCGAAATGGCCGGCTACGGCCATAAAACCGGAATCGATCTGCCCGGCGAGGCCGAAGGCGTCGTCCCCTCCACCAAGTGGAAGCTGCGCAATTTCCGCGAAAAGTGGTATGCCGGCGAAACCATTTCGGTGGCCATCGGACAAGGCGCATTGACCGTGACGCCCCTCCAGCTGGCCTACGCCATCGGCGGCCTCGCCATGCACGGCGTCTGGTACCGCCCCCATCTGGTCAAGGGCGAAGATCCCGGTCCGCCGCGCCGCGCCAATCTGAATCCGGCCAACGTCGACCGGGTCCTTGACGGCATGTACGGCGTGGTCAACGAAGCCGGGGGAACCGGCGTTTCCGCCGCGATCCCGGGAATTCCCATCTGCGGGAAAACCGGCAGCGCGCAGCGGATCTCCAACCAGCTCGCCAAATCCGTCAAGGCGACCAAGGAGATGAAGGATAATTCCTGGTTTGTCGCCTTCGCCCCCCGCCAGAATCCGGAAATCGTGGTGGCGGTGCTGTGGGAAAACGCTGAGCACGGCAACCTCTCGGCGCCCATCGCCCGCGACGTGATCAAGGCTTATTTCGACAAAAAAGCGCGCCAGACGATGCCCAAAACCCAGCAGATGGCGCTCTTTGTCCACTAGCGAGGCGATCGGCGGCCCACCAATCCTCCCGCGCGCCGGATTCGCCACCCGGCAAGCAACCGCTAATTCGGAACCGACGTCGACTCGGACTTCAAGCGATTCGTCACCCGGCTCACCAGGCGCCGCGGATCGAGCAGATGCTGCGGGCGGAAGCTGCGCTGCGACCACCGCGAACCCGGCTCAAACTCGATCCCCAAAAAATATCCGATCTCCCGGAACACGCAGTACTTCACCTTGCCGAGCAGCTCGCCGTTGGGATAGCTGATGCGGAACGCCGTGCCAAGAGGCACCGGCCGGTCCACTTGCAGGCACGCTCCGGACAGCGAAATGTCCTCCAGATTCGCTACCCCGCGGCGCGTCCGCCCCGCTGGATCTCTCCACTGCACATCCACCAGGTCCGCGCACAACATCCTCGGTTCAATACGCCGGTCCAACATATCTACCCACCTAATCGGCCCGCAGCCACGCCGGAATTAGCGTCCGGAACCCGGATCCAGCCCAATAAATTTGCCCTATAAGGATTTAGAGGGTCTCTACTTATGCTAACGCGGCCCCTGGTACCATAGAGCGGCGGATGGCGAAATTCAAAGAGCGCCGGCGCCTCGCGGGCGGGAGTCTCCGGCCGCGCGGCGGCGCGCGCATGCTCCTGGTGCACCTTGCCATCCTCGCCGTCTTCGGCGTCGTCTTCCCCTGGATGCGCCCGGCCGTATTTCTCGATCCCGTCGTCCCGGCGGCATACGCCTGCCTCGGACTCCTGTTCGCCGGACCCGCGGCGGCCCAGGCCTTCGCCCTCGAACGCCCACAGTCCACCACCGAAGCCCTGGCGCGCGCCATCCGGGCCGCGGCCTACGGCGAGCTGATCTCGGCCCTCGTCCTGCTCGCCGCCTTCGCCACCGTCTACATGGCCCATCGCTACGCCTTTGCGCCGGATCTGGGAACTTTGCCCGGTGCGGTATGGCTGGGGCTGGCCGCGTCGCTGGCGGCCGCCTGTGTGGCCGGATGGATCACGCTCTACGCATCGGCGCCGGCCGCGCGGCGCCTGCTGCGCGTCGCCTTCCTGTTTCTGCTGGCGCTGTTCCTTCTTCATCCGGAGTCGCTGCCGGATATGGCTCCTCAGGCGGCGCTGCTGTGTCTCCTCATCGCCGCCGCCGCGCTCTACGCCATCTCCCGCGCCGTGGCCAAATCCGCCTGAGCCGCCTTCGGTTCCGCCGCCAGCTCCCGCAGCGACGACTCATAAGGCGCCCGCGCGATGCCGCGCTCGGTGATGATCGCGCTGATATATCGCGCCGGCGTCACATCAAAGGCGGGATTCTCAGCCCCCACATTTTCCGGCGCCACCGGCACCCCGAAGACGTGCGTCACTTCGCTCGCGGCGCGCTGCTCGATGGGAATCTCCGCGCCGGAGGCCGTCCTTAAATCCAGCGTCGAAAGCGGCGCGGCGACGTAAAAGTCCACACCGTTTTCCTTGGCCAGCACCGCCAGCGAATAGGTCCCGATCTTGTTGGCCACATCCCCATTGGCCGCGATCCGGTCCGCGCCCACCACCACGCATCCCACCCGCCCGGAGTGCAGAAAATATCCCGCCATGTTGTCGGTGATCAACTTCACCGGGATGCCGTCGTGCTGAAGCTCCCAGGCCGTCAGCCGCGCTCCTTGCAGAAACGGCCGGGTCTCATCCGCCAGCACCTCGATTTTCTTTCCCGCCGCAACCGCCGCGCGGATCACCCCCAGTGCGGTCCCGTATCCTGCCGTCGCCAGCGCGCCGGCGTTGCAATGCGTCAGGACCGTTTTTCCGTCCGGCACCAGAGCCGCGCCGTTGCGCCCGATCGCCTGGCAGATCGCGATGTCTTCCCGCCGGATGCGCTGCGCCTCCTCGATCAGCGCTCTGGCCTCGCCGTTGGACTCGGCGCGGGCCCGCCGCATCCGTTCAATCGCCCAGAACAGGTTCACCGCGGTCGGGCGCGTCGCCGCCAGCGTTGCGCAAACCTCCTCGAAGTCGGCTCCCTCGCGCGCCCCCAGCGCGACCCCCATCGCCGCCGCCACCCCAATCGCCGGCGCGCCGCGAATCACCATCGACCGGATCGCCTCGGCCACCTCGCGATACGTGCGGCAGGTCACAAAAACCTGCTCGCGCGGCAGCCGCCGCTGGTCGATCATCACCACGCCCGCTTCGGTCCATTGAATGGTTTCGATCATCTGGGAATCCGCTAGGGGTGCCGGCCGCCAGCTTCCGGCGCCCCTTACCCAATCCTACCCGATCGTCTGTTCTTCTTCGCTCTGCTGCGCCTGAAAATCAAGCTGCCGGACCCGCTCTTTCGGATTGCGGGAAAGGATCTGGTTCTCCAGATCCCGCGGCAACGGAGGCGGCGGCGCGGTGTCCAGATGGATGGTCGGAGCGTCCGCCGGCGCCGGGGGAACCGGCGGAATATAATCCTTGCGCTTTTTCCGCAACTCATCGAGCATTTCCCGGATATATTTCTTCATGCCTCAAGCTTGCGGAGGCCCCGCGCGGCTCCGTTCCGCCCGGGGCGCGAAACCCGTGAAACCGGAAGGGGAAATTTTTACGTCGTGAACGTCACCGCCAGCAGCGCGGCACCCACCTGCCGCGCCAGTCTCCGGCTCGGCGGCATGGGGCGCGTGCGCGAAACCTCCGGCCGCAAATTCACCTCGGGATTTTTTTGCCCGCGCGGCCGAACCAGAGCCGGACTTCAGCCCCGACCCTTACATGAAATAATCCTTGACCTTATCGAAAATGCCTTTTTCGCTCGGCTCGTTTTCCGCCGGGAGCACTTCCCGGAGCTGCTCGAACAGCTTGCGCTGCTCCCGCGTCAGCTTGGTGGGAATGCGAACGTCGACGTGAACGTACAGATCGCCGCGGCCGCCGCCATGCACGTACGGCACGCCGAGCCCCTTCAGCTTCACCCGCGTCCCCGGCTGCGCGCCTTCCGGAATCTTCACCGTCTGCAACCCGTCAAAGGTCAGAAGGTCCACCGAGGCGCCCAGGGCCGCCTGCGCCACGTTCACCGGCACCGTGCAATGCAGATCGTTTTCGTGCCGCTCAAAAACCGGGTGCTCGGCCACCTTCAACACCACGAACAGATCTCCCGGCGGACCGCCGTTCACTCCCGGCTGCCCCTCCTGCGAGAGCCGGAGCTGCGTCCCGTTATCCACCCCCGCCGGAATATTCACCTTCAGCCTCCGTTCGCGGCGGAGATAGCCTTCGCCCTTGCACTCCTTGCATGGCCGGCGGATCGTCTGGCCGCGCCCGCCGCATTGCGTGCAGGTGCGCCGCACCGAAAGGAACGCCTGCTGATAGATCACCTCGCCGCGCCCGCGGCAGGTGGGGCAGGTGGCCAGGCCGTCCTCGGGCTCGGCGCCCTTGCCCCGGCACCGGCCGCACTCCTCCAGGCGCGGCACCTGGATGTCGGCCGTCAGGCCGCGCATCGAATCCTCAAAGGAAATCTCCAGATCGTAGCGCAGATCCTCGCCCCGCTGCGGCCGGTTGCGCCGCTGGCGGGTGCTCCCGCCGAACATGTCCGAGAATCCGAACACGTCGCTTAAAATGTCGCCCAGGTCCGGAAACCCGTCGAATCCCGCGCCGCCCGCGCCCGAGGAGACCCCCTGATGGCCGAAGCGGTCATATGCCGCCCGCTTCTGCGGATCGCTCAAAATACTGTAGGCCTCCGCCGCTTCCTTGAACTTTTCCTCGGCGCTGCGGTCGCCCGGATTACGGTCCGGATGATACTGCAAGGCGAGTTTGCGGTAGGCCGCCTTCAGCGCCTGCTCGTCGCAGCCGCGCTCCACCCCCAGCACCTCGTAGTAATCGCGTTTGGCCACGCTCATTTCGACGCTGGCTGCACCGCCACCTTCACCATCGCCGGCCGCAGCAGGCGCCCCTTGAACTGGTATCCTCGCTGAAATTCATCGAGGACCGTGTGGTCGGGCGCATCCCCGGTCTCCACCATATCCACGGCATGGTGAATCTGCGGATCAAACGGCTGCCCCTTGGATTCCATCGGCTCCAGGCCCAACTTCTTCAGCGTGTCGTAGAAGCGATTATAGATCAGCTCAATGCCGGCGGCGTACTCCTTGTCCGACGTCTCCACTTTCATGGCGCGCTCGAAATCGTCCAACACCGGCAGCAGCACCCGCACCGCCTCCATGCTGGCGTACTCAAACAGCTCCACCCGCTCCCGTTCGGTGCGCTTGCGCAGATTCTGAAATTCGGCCTGGCTCCGCAGCAGGCGGTCGTGCAGCTCCGCCTTTTCGCTGGCCAACTGGTCGCGCTCGGCCGCCACCGCGGCCAGCGAAGCGGCGGGATCCGGCGCGCCGCTCTGTTCCGGCTGGGTCTTCTCCATAGGCTCGATATTCTCGGCAGACATGAAGGACAGCTCCATTCCTAAGATAGATTAACATCGGGCGCCAAAAATTCCGCGCAAAATCGCGCCGCCCCGCGCCCCCGGGGCCGGATCAGATCCTCACCCGGCTCGACAGCGCGCAGCCGTGCAGGTCCATCCAGCGGTTTTCCAGCGTGTTCTGCACAAACGTGAGCCGGTCCACCGTAAATCCGCGCGATTGCTGGAACTCCCGCCAGCGGGCCCCGGCGAGCTCCACGGCCCCGGCCACTTGCTGCGGCTCCAAATCCTGCGCCAGCGTCACGTGCGGATGATAGCGGAACGGTTCCTCGAAACGCAGCAGCCCGCGGTTGAGCGCCTGGTGCAGCCGTTTCAGCTCGTTGTGCCCCGCGCCGATCGACAGATACAGAACCTGCGTCACCGGAAAAACTTCCACCTGCCCCAACTCCACCCGGATCGGCTCCACCTCGCGCAGCGCCTTCTCCAGATCCCGCCAGGCCTCCTCCGGAGCCGCCGTGAGCGGCCGCGGCGGCAGCACCGTAACGTGAGCCCTCGGCTCGCACTGCGGAACCAGCTCATGGCGTAAACGATCGAGAAAACCCGCCAGCGGATCGGGCAAGTAGGAAACCAGGGCAAAGGAGTTGATCAGACTTCCCTCGCCGTTACAACAACCCATCTCTGCTTTATTCTACCGCGGCAGGGCGCGCCTGGCGCTCCGCCGCCTCCACCAAATTCGATGCCGCGCCCGGGGCCTCCGCCGCCAGCCACCGGGCCTCCTCGAAGCCCACGAATTTGCAGATCCGCGGCGGGCCCCCGGCGGGTTCCAGAATGTCGCCCACCTCCAGCGGCGAACCGGCCTGGCGCAGCGCGAAATACGCCGCGTAGGGCGAGCTCGCCTCCACCTCGCCGGCCGGCGTGTAATCGCGCGGCTTCACCTCCGCCGTCCCGCTGACGTGCGGAGCCGCGCGGAACGCCGCGCGCAGATGATCCTTCAGCCGGTGGATCTTATAACAGGGCATATCGGGATTATCGCCTAAAACATTTCCCCAAGGAAATGTCTTTCGCCGCCGCAAACCCCTGCTCCATCCAGCGCTCGATATTTTCCCGCTTCCAGCACAGCGAATCGCGAAGCGAGCCGAGCGGCTCCGCCGTCTCGATGGTCCGCACCTCGATTCCCTCCGGCCGCGGCGGATCGTATCCCGCCACCCTCCGGAATCCCGCCGCCAACGGCTTCAGCCACCGTACCGGGATCTGCGGCAGAGCGTTCAACGCCACGATTTGCGTCGCGCCCAGCTCAATTGCCGCCCACACCGGCAGCGGATTCAACAGCCCGCCGTCGCAATACCATCGACCGCCGATCCGGTACGGAGGCAGCACCAGCGGCACCGCGCAGGACGCCGCCAGATGCCGCCACGTCACCTCCCCGCCCGAAAAGATTTTCGGCTTCATCCGCACCGCGTCGGTCAACACTGCCGCGTAGTTCTCCGGCGCCCGGTAGCGGTTCATCAGCCCGCGGATCGTCTCCGGAAGCCGCCTCAGCTCGCCGGTCTCCGGATGCCGCCAAAACTCCGCCAGATCCTCGGGCGACGCGCCGCCCGCGATCGCGTATCCGTTGAGCGACCCCACCGAGGCGCCCACCACCAGATCCGGCTGAAAACCCGCCGCCAGCGCGCGCCAGGCCCCCGCCTGCCAGGCCCCAAACATCCCGCCGCCGGATAAAACCAGCGCCGTTTTTCTGCTATCGCTCATCGCCTCGCTTGCGGCTCCTTTTACAATAAAGAGCGTAACCGCTTCAATGGAAGATTTCGATCCGAATCGTTATGGCGCGGCGGTGGCTCGCCTTCTCGCGCTCGACGCCAGTGGCCAACGCCTCATCCCGCTTACCTGCGGCCTCTGCTCCAGCCCCCAAGCCTTGCAACTGCTGAAGACGCAAACCGCCGCCGGGCTGTTGCCGGACGCGCCCAATCGCCAAGCCGCGCTCGCCGGACTCTGGCTTTATTTTTCCTGTTTCGAGGAAGCCCACCAGATCGCGCAGGACTCCAGCTCGCCCGATTGCGAGCTGTGGCACGCCATCCTCCACCGCCAGGAACCCGATTCGGGAAACGCGGCATACTGGTTTCGTAAGGTGGGGACACATCCCATTTATCCGGCTTTGGCGCGCCAGGCCGCCAGAATTCTTGAAAACTATCCCGGCGCGGAATTTCGCACCGGGCGCTGGGATCCCTTCGCCTTCATCTCCTTTTGCGAGCGGGCGCGCGCCCAGCCTGGATCGGCGCAGGAACGCGCGGCGCTTGAAATCCAGCGCGCCGAGTGGCAAATCCTGTTCGACTACTGCGCGAGGCCGCGGTGACCGCGCGCTGGTTCCTCGCTCTGGCCGGCCTGGCCGCCGCCGGCGCCCTCGCCTGGGGACTGGTCCGCTTCAAAGCCCAGCCGCCCGAAGTGCGCTTCGTTCGCGTCACCCGCCAGGACGTGCACAGCTCGGTCGCCACCAACGGCAAAGTGGAGCCGGTCGAATGGGCCGTCGCGCGCGCCGAACGCCCCGGGCCCGTGCAAAAAATCCTGATCCATCTGGGCGAGCAGGTCGGCAAGGGCCAGCCGCTGGTGGAACTCGATTCCACCGAGGCCCGCGCCAGCCTTCTCGCCGCCCAGGCCCGCATCGCCCAGGCCCAGGCCGACCTCGCCATCATCGACCGTGGCGGCCGCGCCACCGACCTCGCCGATATTCAGAACGGCCTCGCCAAGGCGCGCTTCGATCTCGATCAAGCCCGGCAAAATTACGAAACCGAGCAGCGCCTCGCCGCCAAAAACGCCGCCACCGCCCAGGAAGTCAACGCCGCCAAAGCGCGCGTCGAAGAGGCCAGGCTGCAAATCGAATCGCTCGAGCGCAAACGCGCCGCGCTCGCCGGCACTGCCGATCGCGCCGCCGCCCAGGCCCGCCTGGAGGAGGCGCAGGCCGCCGCCCGCGCCGCCGAAACGCAGATCCGCCAGAGCGTCATCCTCGCCCCCGTCGCCGGAACCGTCTACCAATTCGATTTAAAACCGGGCGCCTATCTCAACGCCGGAGACGCCGTCGCCTCCATCGGCCGCATGGACCAGGTCCGCGTCAACGTCTACGTCGATGAGCCCGATCTCGGCCGCGTCAAAAAAGGAATGCCCGTGCTGATCACCTGGGACGCCCTGCCCGGCCATCAATGGGAGGGCGAAGTGGACCGCACCCCCACCGAAGTTCAGCCGCTCGGCACCCGCCAGGTCGGCGAAGTCGTCTGCGTCATCCGCAACCCCGACCGCGATCTGCTCCCTGGCACCAACGTGAATGTCGAAATCCGCGCGCAAACCGTCGAAAACGCGCTCAGCGTCCCCAAGGAAGCGGTTCGCACCGAGCACGGCCAAAGCGGCGTCTATCTTCTGGTCGGCGATCACGTCGAATGGAAAAAAGTTTCCCTCGGCCTGGCCAACACCACCCGCACCCAAATCCTCGGTCTGCAAGAAGGCGACGCCGTGGCGCTTTACACCGACCGCGAATTGCGCGACGGCATGGTGGTCAAACCCGTCTTTTCGGAATAGATTTCACGCCTGGCGCGCCGCGCGGCAAATCGCCGCCACGCTGGCCTCGACGTCTTTCTCCGTCGTCGCCCAGCACGACACGCTGATCCGCATCGCCGCCCGCCCGCGCCACTCGGTGCCGCCGCACCAGCAGGTCCCATCCTCCTGCACCGCTCGAATCACCCGCCGCGTCTCTTCATCGCCGCCGAACGACACCAGCACCTGATTCAGAACGACATCGTTCAGAATCTCGAACCCGGCCTGGCGCAAGCGCTCCGCGAAACACGCCGCCTGCCGGCAGTTCCGCTCGATCATTTCCGCCAGACCGCGCCGCCCCAGCGACCGCAGCGCCGCCCAAATCTCCACTCCGCGCGCCCGCCGCGAAGCTTCCGGAGTATAAAGCGCCGGTTCGCGATGCTCCGTCATCGCCAGATACGCCGCGCTCAACCCCATCGCCGCTCGCAGATCTTTTTCCTCCCGCACGAACGCGAGCCCGCAATCGTAGGGAACGTTCAGCCATTTGTGACCGTCTGTCGCCCACGAATCCGCCAGAGCGAAGCCGTTCATCAGATGCGCTCGCTCCGGCGCCGCCGCGGCCCACAATCCGAACGCGCCATCGACATGCACCCAGGCCCCCGCCCGCCGCGCGCGCCCGCAAATCTCCGGCGCCGGATCGAACGCCTCGCTATTCACATTGCCCGCCTGAATGCACACCAGCGTCCGCTCGTCGAGCTCCGGCAGAAGTTCCGCCCGCATCCGGCCCTGATCGTCCGCCGGAATCGAAAGCGCGCGCGCCCGCCCCAAACCAGCCAGCGCCAGCGCCTTCAGCAGCGAAACATGCGCCTCCGCGCCCACGATCACCCGAATCTCCGGCGCGCCGAACAGCCCGCGATCCTCGGCGTTCCACCCGGCGCGTTCAAGCAGCGCATGCCGCGCCGCCGCCAGAGCCGTGAAGTTCGCCATCGTCGCCCCGGTGACGAAACTCACGCCGCAAGCCGCGGGAAAACCGAAAATGCCGCGCAGCCACTCCGCCGCGATCTCCTCGATTCTCACCCCGGCGGGCGATTGACAAAACAGCGCCGCGTTCTGATCCCATGCCGTCGCCAGCCAGTTGGCCGCCATCGCCGCCGGCAGCGATCCGCCCGTCACGAATCCGAAATAGCGCCCGCCCGTCGAGGCGACCGTAGCCGGCGAGGCCGCTTCGTCGAGCATCGCCAGCACGCCCTCCGCCGGGCACGGATCGTCGCCCAGAGGCGCCGCCAGCGCCTCCAGCCCGCGAATCTCTTCCGCCGTGGGCGCCGCGCGCCGCCGCCCAATTTCCCGAACATAACGGGCCGCGCGCGCAGCCGCGTCCTCCATCAGACTGTCGTTCATGAAAGCGGTCTCCCGAAACAGGATACTGATTATCGGTGCAGCACCCGCCGCCGCATGTCCGGCCAGAACTCGCGCAGCACGTTGAAGCCGGCGTCGCTCACCACGTTGATCCCGAACTTTTCAAAGGTATCGCCCGCGCTGCGGCTGCCCGGCGGATAATACAGATTCCCAAGCGACGCCGCCATCAGGTTGCCTTCGATCTCGGAATGATTGAAGCGCAGCTTCCCCGCATCGGTGCGCGTGATCAGCACCCGGCTCATGGCGTAGCCCGCGCGCCACCACTTGCCTCCTGCGCCCATCCGGAAATAGCGCGGATCTTCATGCAGCAGCGCCGGCAGAACCCCTTCGCTCAGATACGTGCTGATGGCGCCGTCGGCGAACGTCGCGCCGTAGCGCTTGGCATACGCCGCCCCGCCCTGCCTCCATTGCGGATACGTGTTCTGCGCCTGATACACGCCCGCGTACACCCCGGCAATCACCCAGTTGAACGGATCAAACGTGTCGTGATTGGCTTGAATAAACTTCTGGCGCACCGTCAGCGGGCCGGAGCTCCTCGACGGGTCGTTGACCGTCATGTAATTCGGCACCACGCCCAGGATGTGTTTGTCGTCTTTGGAGGACTGCGCCGATTCAACCGCCGCGTCATTCTTCGCCTCCGCGCCGTCCGGGGCCTGGGCGCCCGCCGTTCCAATAAAAAACAGGGCCGCCAGCAGCTTACCCATTGTCTGATCAGACGAGCCCGGCGGACCGGAAGAGTACAGCGCCCATCTACTTCGACAGCTCGCGGCGCATATTCTCAAGCGATTGCTGCATGGTAACGTTGCCGGCGATCGGGCTAAGCTCTTCGGCGTAGGGCATTTGGCATATCTCCGCGAATAACGGCACCAGCTCCGGATCCCGCCAGCCCCGCCGCGCCTCCTCGAGCATGATCTCAATGGCGTGCTGATGCGTGAACGCCGGCTTGTACGGCCGCGCGGTGGTGAGCGCGTCGTAAATGTCGGCCACCTGCAAGATCCGCGCCAGCAGCGGAATCTCTTCTCCCGCCAGCCGGTCCGGATATCCCGTGCCGTCCCAGCGCTCGTGATGGCTGCGGATGATCGGCAGCACCGGCGCCAGCGTCTTCATCGGCCGGCAAATCTCTTCGCCGCGAATGGTGTGCAGCCGCATCGTCTGCCACTCCTCGTCAGTCAGCAGCCCGCGCTTGAACAGAATCGAATCCGGAATCCCGATCTTGCCGATATCGTGCAGATATCCCCCGCGATACAGCGCCAACTGATCCTGCCGCGGAAGACCCAGCGCGCGGCCCAGCGCGATGCTGTAGCTGGCCAGCCGCTCGCAATGCATGCCCGTGTACTTGTCGCGATGCTCCACCGACTGCGCCAGCGCGAACAGAATCGTCTCGGCCTCTTCCAGCGAATCAATCAGAGCCTTGTTGCGCAGCATGGCGCGGACGCGCGACCGCACAATGCTCGGCTGCAGCGGCTTGAGCAGAAACTCGTCGGCGCCCGATTCGATCCCGGCCACTTCGTTTTCCGTGCCCTGCACGCTGGTGGTCATCAGGATCGGAATCAACTGCGTTCTGCGGTCGTTCTTGAGCATCCGGGCAAACTCCGGCCCCGGCATCTCCGGAATCACCAGATCCACCACCACCAGATCGATTTTTTCCCGCTCCAGAATGGCCAGCGCCGCCGACGGCCTCTTGGCCTCGAAAATTCTGTAATTTGCCGCCTTGAGAATGGCTTTAAGCAGCCGCCGGTTCAGGTCGACGTCATCGACGATCAGGATCGCCGGCGCCTGCGCCGCATCCTCAAGCACGCTTTCCCAGCGCGGCAGGTGCATCTCCGCCCGCGGAAATGTCAGTTCCTTCGCCGCCGCTTTCTTGGTCTGGATGGCCACGCTTGATTACTTATCGGCGGCAAGCTAGGAAAGATTTATTTCAAATACCGGGTGAGAATACTTAGAACATAGGCCTTGGTCTCGGAGATATCGGGCACCCCGCCCGATTCATCGACGCGCCGCGCGCCCGCGTTATAGGCGCTGAGCGCTTTGCTGAGGTCGCCATCGTATCGATCGAGCAGTTGTTTCAATAACTTACTACCCGCTTCCAGGCTTTGTCTGGGGTCGAACGGATCCTCCACCTGAAACTGCGCCTGCGTCTCCGGCATAAGCTGCATCAGCCCTTCGGCGCCCCTGTCCGATACCGCGCATGGCCGGAAACCCGACTCCTGGCGCGCCACTTCCCGCACCAGATTCTTATCAATTCCTTGCTTTTGCGAGCTTTCATCGATCATTTTGGACAATTCCGCAAGCGGAATCGGGTCGCATTCGGCCGCCACCGGCTGCGGCGCCTTCCAGGGGATCGAAACGCCCGCCGCTTCCGCCTGCCGCTGCACGGAGGCGCGCTGCTCGGCGAGCGAACTCTCCATCGCCGCACGAATCCGCCCGGCGTCCTGGATCAAAAACAGCACAAGCCACGTCACAGGGAATCGATCGGCGGAAAACCCTGCCTGATCGACCCCAGAGAAATCCGTAGCGGGCCGGAAAGAATAACGTTTTTTATTTCAATGCCTTTAGCGCATCGATCCGGTTTTCAATCACGCGCGAATCCTCGAAATTCCCGGCGCGGCGGAAAAAATCGGGGGCCATCTCGAAGGCCCGCCGGGGGATGAAGCCGACCAACTGGCAGGAGCGCACCGGAGCTTCCGCCGCGATGGCCTGATAGACGCGCTCCAGCGGCGTTTGCGCGAAATTGGTGAAATTGATGGCCACCTGCGCGCACCCGCGCGAGGGAAGATAGCGGCCGATCGCTTTAACGAACTGGAATCCGCCGGAGGATTCGCGGATTTTCCGCGCAATCGCCGTGGCGGTTTCCACGTCCGAAGTTGCCAGATCGACATTGAAGGCGATGAGAAAGCCGCGCGCGCCGACGACGGATGCGCCCGCGGTGGGATGCGCGCTCTGGTCGCCCACATCGGGCGGCCGGCCATCAAATCCCGGACGGCGCACGTTTTCCAGCCGCCGCCGCCCGGGAAGCTTCGCCGCCGATTCGTAAAAATAAACCGGCACGCGGAAGCGCCGCCAGATTTCTTCTCCGGCACGATTGGCGAGGGCGACGCATTCTTCCATGGTCGATCCGTCGAGCGGAACAAACGGAATTACATCGGCCGCCCCGACCCGCGGATGCACGCCCCGGTGCGCGGTCAGATCGATCAGTTCGGCCGCGCGCCCGGCACCGCGGATGGCGCCTTCCAGCACCGCTTCGGGGGCGCCGGCAAACGTCACCACGCTGCGGTTGTGATCAACATCGGACTCCCAGCCGAGCAGCAGCACGCCCGCGCCGGCGATGGCCTCGACGATGGCGCGTACCTTCGCCTCATCGCGGCCTTCGGAAAAGTTGGGAACGCATTCGACCATTGGCTGGAGGGGGCGGGCCGGATCGCCTGTACGATCATAAGGATTGCGCCCGGCAAAACTCAAGGCCGGATGCCGGAGCCGCCGGCGGCGCGCTACCAGCGCTACCAGCGGGCCTGGTCGCGGATGGAGCTGGCCAGACGCTTGCTCACCACCGCCTCGAATCCGTTGGACATGACCAGCAGCCAGCGCTTGCTGGACAACGGCGAGATGCGGCGGATGTGATCCGTGTTGATGATGGTGCGGCGGTGGATGCGGCGGAAGCGCGGCTGCTCCAATTTCTCCTCGATGGCTTTGAGCGGCGGATCGGCGAAATAGCGCTGCGACACGGTGATCAGATGCACCAGCTCGCCTTCGGCCTGAAAGGCGACGATCTCGCCCGGGTCGAGAAGATAAAGATTGCCGCCGCGGCGTCCGACAATTTTCTTGAGCGGCGCCGGAGCGGCCGGACCGGCGCCCTTCAGGTGGCGGCCCGCCTTGAGGATCGCCTTTTCGAGGCGCTCGCGCCGCACCGGCTTCAGCAGATAATCGACCGCGCCGACATCGAACGCCTCCAGCGCGTGATTTTCGAAGGCGGTGACGAAAATGATGGCGGGCTTCCGGTCCCGCCGCAGATGGCGGACCACGCTGAGGCCGTCCAGCTCCGGCATCTGAAGATCGAGCAGCACGATATCCGGATCGGTTTCGAGAATTTGCGCCAGCGTCTCGGCGCCGGTCGAGGTTTCGGCCGCCACCTGGAGCGAGGGGATGGATTCGACGTGCTCGCGCAGAACCTGGCGCGCGATGGGCTCGTCGTCGGCGATCAGCACCTTCATGACACCGCCTCGGCGGCGCGCAGGAAGCTCATGGAAGAAGCGGGAACGGAGAACGCGACCGCGCTGCCGTGCGAATCCGAATCGATGCGCAGCCGCGCCCCGGCACCGTAGCAGAGCTGCAAGCGGCGCGCGACGTTGTCCAGCCCGACGCCGGATTTGGAGCGCTCCGGCGCGAATCCGCCGCCGGTATCGCGGACCGTCACCACCAGATCGCCGCTTGCATCGAAAGCGGCGTTTAATCGCACCACGCCGCCGTCGGGTTTGGGCGCGATTGCGTGCTTTACCGCGTTTTCCACCAGCGGCTGGATGGAAAGAATCGGGATGGGCGCGTCGAGCGCGCTGTCTTCCACCTCGATTTCGACGCGCAGTTTTTCGCCCAGCCGCAAACGCTCCACGTCGAGGTATGCCTTGACGATGTGGAGTTCCTCCTCCAGGCGCGAAAACGTCTTCTGCGTTTCCAGGAAATAGCGGAAAATATCGGCGAGGTTCAGCACGGTCTCGCGCGCGCCGCGGGCCTCGCGGGGGATGATGCCATAAAGCGTGTTCAGCGCGTTGAACAGAAAATGGGGATGAATCTGCGATTGCAGGGCGCGCAGCTCGGCTTGCGCCACCAGCCGCCGCATCTCCGATTCGCGGTACCGCTCGATTTGCTCCTCGATGAGCGCGGCCGCGCGGCCCAGAGCCTGCAAATCCTCGCTCAGGTAACGCCGCCCGCCGGACCGCCGGCCGAGCAGGATGTAGCGCGCGCCGCCGGAGGGGACGCGCAGCCGCGCCGCCGCTTCAAAGCCGCGCTGCTCCAGCTCGGCGCGCATCCGCGGCAGCTCGGAAACCAGCACGGGACGGCCGAGATCGATATCGGGAAGATTGCAATCGTCGCTCAAGGCCGCTTCGGCGCCCATAAAGCGGCCGAGCTCGCGAGCCGCCGATTCCAGATAAGCGGCCTCCTCGCGCACCGGCGTTTTCAGCCGATCCAGCAGATGGTTCAAATCGGGCTGGCGGAAAACCAAGTGCGTCATCAGGCTTTGCAGACGCGATCGCAGCAGGGCGAACACGATCAGAGCCAGGCAGATGGCGGCAAGCAGCATGGCCTGCGCAAACGGCGTCTCCGACAGCGGCACCAGCCCGGCCCGCCAGGCGACCACCGCGCCGAAGGTGAACAGGGCCGCCAGTAAAACGTTGGCCAGGAATCGCAGAAAGGCGTCCAACAGGACGAAGCGGTAATCCTGAAGCAGCACCAGCAAAGCCAGCGGGATCGCGGCGTGGTGAAAGGCCAGCTCGCGCGACCAGACCTGATTCAAGTGCGCGCTGCGCAGGTGGACGAAACTCATCGCCAGAAGAAACAGCGACATGGTGCCGATCAGGCGCGAGGTCAGCGCGCCGCGGTTCTCGTCAAGCGATGCGAATAACCGCACGGCCGCGATGATGGTAAACGCGCCGTAGCCGATGGTGATGAGCGCCAGCCCCAGGCGGTGATAGGCGGGATTGTCGGCGGCGAGCTCACTTAAATGAAGCGCGATGCACACCGCGCTCAGCGCATAGCCGAGAGTCACCAGCAGGCGGAAGCGCGCGCGCAGGCACAGATCGAACAGGACGGCGGGCAGCAGGCTGAGCACCGAAAATCCGATCGCGACGGTGACGCTGGTGAAAACGTCCGCCGCCGGATTGGCGGCCAGCACGATCAGCGAGGCGAGATTCCAGAGCAAAGCGAGAGCCGCCGCCAGCATCGCCTTGCCGCTGCCGGGCAGCCGCCGCGAGGCGCGGTCCTGAACCAGCAGATAAAGAAAAATGCCGAAAATCAGAACCCCGGCCGAATGTCCCAGCGTGTTGACCAGCAAGGACTCGTTCACGTCCCAATCATATAATCCGGAGATGCGGGAGGCCAAACCGGGCGGCGCGGAGGCCATCTCCGGCGCGCGGCGGATATGACACAATAGGAGACACACCACGGTTTTTCCTCAAATGAGCCAGTCCAATCTCAGCGATCCGGCCGAATCCACGTCTACGGAATCCTCGTTCGGCGAAATTCTTTCTGAATTCGAACATTCGCACCAGCACGGCGGCGAGGCGGTGGAGGGAACAGTCGTCTCGGTTACCGCCGACGCCGTCTTCGTCGATATCGGCCGCAAAATGGACGGCGTGCTCGCGCCCGATCCGGCGCATCCGCTGAAGGCTGGCGACAAGCTGCTGGTTTCCATCCGCGGGCGCGACGAGCAGGGCAACTACGTGCTTTCGACCATCAAGGCCGAGACGCCGCGCGACTGGAGCGGTCTGGAAGCCGCCTTCGCGAACAAGCAGACGATCGGCGGTACGGTGCTCGAAGTGGTGAAGGGCGGGTTGCGCGTCGATGTCGGCGTGCGCGCCTTTATGCCCGCTTCACGCAGCGGCGCGCGCGATCAGGCCGAGATGGAAAAACTGGTCGGCCAGCAGATCGAGTGCCGGATTACCAAGCTCGATACAGCGTCGGAGGACGTGGTGGTCGACCGCCGCGTCGTGCTCGAGGAGCGCGAAAAGCAGGCCAGGGAAGAAGTTTTCGCGCGGCTTCAGGAAGGCGACGTGGTCCGCGGCACCGTGCGCACGGTGATGGATTTCGGGGCCTTTATCGACCTCGGCGGCGTGGACGGACTGCTGCACGTCTCCGATATGTCCTACCAGCGCGGCATCAAACCATCCGAAGTGGTCGCGCCGGGCCAGCCGATCGAGGTGAAAATCCTCCAAGTGAATCGCGAATCGCGCAAAATCGCCCTGGGATTGAAGCAATTAAGCCCGGATCCGTGGAGTCTGGCTGCGCAAAAATATCCGCAGGGCTCGCGCGTTCAAGGAAAGGTCGTGCGAGTCGCCGATTTCGGGGCTTTCGTTGAACTGGAGCCGGGGATCGAAGGATTGATTCACGTTTCGGAAATGTCGTGGACGCGCAAAAACGTCAAGCCCGAAAACATCGTGAAGGTGGGCGACCTGGTTGAGGTGGTCGTGCTCGGCGTCAATCCGGCGGAGAAGCGCATCGCGCTGGGATTGAAGCAGGCGCTTGGCGATCCGTGGGAAGAGGCGGTGAAGAAGTATCCGGTGGGCGCGGTGGTGGAAGCGCCGGTGACGAGCCTGGCGAAATTCGGCGCGTTCGTCGATCTGGGCGAAGGCGTCGAAGGCCTGATCCACATCGGCGACATCAGCCGGGAAAAGCGGCTGAATCATCCCAACGAAGCGTTAAAGATCGGCGAGCGGGTGAAGGCGCAGGTGCTTGAAGCGGACAAAGAACGCCGCCGCATCCGGCTCGGCATCAAGCAACTGGAGCCGACCAGTGTCGATGAATACATCGCCGAGCACAAACCCGGCGATTCGGTCAGCGGCCGCATCGTGGAAGTCTCCGGCAATCGCGCCAAGGTGGAGCTGGGCGAAGGCGTGTTCGCGACATGCAAGCTCGCTGAACAAAAGGCGCAAGAGAGTGCCGGGACGCAGGGCAAAGCGGATGTATCCGCGCTGAGCGCGATGCTCGCGGCCAAGTGGAAGGCAGGCGCGGGGACGCAGACCGCATCGGAAGCTCCGAAGCCGGGACAGGTCCGCAGCTTCCGCATCGCCGCGATCGATCCGGCGCAGAAAAAGATCGAACTGGATCTGGCCTAAGCTCGCAACACTTCAGCGGGCCGCGCGGCGCGGCTGAAAGGCGGGAAGCGCGTCTTCCCATTGATTGTCGGTCAACTGCCGGACGCCGCTTCCATCCGGGTGCATCGCGAATAATTCGCCATAGGGCTGCGGTCCGCTGTCGAGGACGAATGCTTCGTCCTTCCATCCCAGACGGGAGCTGCTGAAAACGATCCACTGGCCGTCCGGCGACCAGATGCCGTGCGCGTCGTTGCCGCCGGTATACGTCAGCCGGCGCGCGCCGGAGCCGTCCGGCCGGATGGTATAGATCTCAAAGTCGCCGTCCCGAAAGCTGGTGAACTCGATCCGATCGCCCTTCGGCGACCAGGCGGGAAAATTGTCGTACTCCGCGGTGAGCCGGGTGACCTTGCCGCTTTCCAGATTCACAATCCGCAGGCCCTGCTCGGACCCGGCCACACGGAAAACGATTTGCTTCCCATCCGGCGACCAGCTCGGAAAGCCGGCATTGCCCGGCCCCCTGGTCACCTCGCGGAACCCGGTTCCGTCCGCATTCACCATCGCGATCACGGCCGGCTTGGCATGGCCGCTAAAATACGAGCCGACCCCGAAGGCGATCGTTTTCCCGTCCGGCGACCAGCTCGGGAACGCCACCTGCGGGCCTTTGCTGTCATAAATCACCCGGCCATTTCCGCCGTTTGCATCGAACATCTGGAGGCCGGGTTCGACCGAGACGACGAAACGGTCCCCCGCGGGCGACCAGGACGGGAAATCGCCGGTGCGATACAGAGAAAAGTCGGGATCGCGGCTGAACGCCGGAGTCATTCCCGGCGCCGGCTTATCGCTGGTCCGCTTGTGGTACACCACCATCCTGCCATCCGCCGACCACGACGGATTCTGCATGATTCCATGCGCCGCGCTCCTGCCGGACGCGAACGCCAGTCCTTTGTCTTCGCCGAACTTCCGCAGATACCCGATTTCGCCGCCGGGCAGCCACTGCGGCGCGACTTTCAGCCCCGGCCCCGAAGTGTATTCGCGCACGGCGCCCGACTCCACTTCAATCGAGACGATCTGCGATACCGCCGGCCGGTTGCGGCCAAGCCGCCCCGGATAGACATCTTTCGGCGTCGACCGGTAAAAGAGGATTCGCCGCCCGTCGGCGCTCCAACGCGGTGAGCCGGCGTAGCCGCCCGGCTCGGTCAGCCGCCGCAGCGAAGTTCCGTCGGCGCGAACCACATACAGGCCGGTCGATTGAAGAAACTCCCATCCGCCATCCCATCGGGCGCGGCGGGTACCGCGATCGGAAGTAAAGGCGATCCACTTGCCGTCCGGGGACCAGCTCGGGCGAAAGCTGCCCGCGTTGGTTTTCGCGATCGGCCTCGCGCGCCCGTTCGACAGGTCCTGAACCCAGATATTGGCAAAGCCGCCTTGGCGCGAGGACACAAACGCGAGCGCCGATCCGTCGGGCGACAGCGCCGCCTGATCGTCGAAAGCGGGATTCTCAGTGAGCCGTTCCAGCCCGCTGCCGTCGGCGTGCACCCGGTAAATGTCGGCGGAACCGGCCCGCTCGGAGGTGAACACAATCCATTTTCCGTCCGCCGAAAAGGACGGATTGTAGTCGAGACCGTTACCGGCAAGGAGCGCGCGCTCGCCTGTGCCGTCCGCATTCGCAACGAACAAACCCGTTTGCGCCGGCCCAATCCGCGTAAACAGCAAGCGGGCCGGGTCGGCGGCGATGGCCGCTTGACAGCCCACAAGGCAAAGCAGGAACAGGATTTTCATGGCTGCGCGAGTATACCATGGCTGCCCGTAAGGGCAAACCCGCCGCTGGCTGCGGGCGGGAGCTACGATAAGGGATGGCTTTGTCCGTTACCTTTTCCCGACCCTGCCGTCGTAATTAGTGTTGCCCCGGAAGAGTGGAGCCGCCTTGGCCTCAAAACCGTGCCTTGAGCTGGACGAAGCGGCGCTGATCCGGGCGGCTCAGGACGGCGACCACGCCGCCTTCGAGCAGCTCGTCCGCGCCTACGACCAGGGTGTGCTCCGGCTGGCCATGAACCTTCTGCGATCGCCCGAGGACGCGCACGATGTCTATCAGGAAGCTTTTTTGCGGGTCTATCGCAACCTGCACGCGTTCCGTTTCGATTGCAGTTTTCATACCTGGCTGTTCCGGATCGTGACCAATCTGTGCCTGGACCAGATGCGGAAGCGCAAGGTTCGCAAGGAGGAGCCGACCGTGCTCGCCACCGCCGAGGGGCCCATGGACCGCATGGACGCGGTCCCGGAGGAAAGGGTGGACGGCGATCCGCAGCGCTATCTGTTCAGCGGCCAGTTGCGGCGGAAAATCAAGGAAGTTTTGGGGGAGCTGACGCCGCGCGAGCGCGTGGTCTTCGAACTGCGCCACTATCAGGGCCTGCGGCTGCGCAAGATCGGGGAAGTTTTGGGGACTTCGGAAGAGGCGGCCAAGAACTGCCTGTTCCGCGCCACGCAGAAAATGCGGGCTGCTTTGGGAGATTTCCTATGACGGAGTGCACCTGGTCGCGCGAACAATTCGCGCTGCTGTTCTATGGGGAGCTTTCCTTCGATCAGGAGGAGAGAGTGGAAGCGCATCTGGATCGCTGCGCCGCCTGCCGCGCCGCGCTGGAGCGCGAACGGGCGCTGCACGCCGCCTTGGGCGCCATCGAAGTGGAGCCGTCGCCGTCGCTGCTCAGGCGCTGCCGCGAGGATCTGCGCACCCGCCTGATGAACGCCGCTCCGCCGCGCACGCCGTGGTGGGAGAGCATTCTGCCTCAATCCGGCTTGCTGCGGCCCGTCGGCGCGCTGACGCTGGTGGCGATCGGATTCTTCGCCGCGCGGCTTCTTCCCTCCACCAATCTGAGTGGGATTTTTAACACCGCGTCCGCCGCCGGCCAGGAGCGCGTGCGCTACGTCGAGCCGGCCGGCGCCGGGCGCGTGCAGATCGTGGTGGATGTGACCCGGCAGCGGGTGATTTCCGGCCGCGCCGACGAGGCCCCCATCCGCGGCCTGCTGCTGGCCGCCGCGAAAGACCCCTCCGATCCCGGCCTGCGCGCCGAGACGCTGGGAATTTTGAACGCTCAGGCCGCTTCGGCCGACGTTCGCGGCGCGCTGATTTACGCGCTGGAGCATGACCACAACGCGGGCGTGCGCGAAAAGGCCCTAAGCGGTCTGGCGCCTTACGCCGCCGATCCGGAAGTGCGCAACGCCCTGACCGCGGTGCTGCTGGGCGATTCCAATCCCGGATTGCGCACCAAGGCGATCGATCTTCTGACCCGTGGCGACGTGGACCGGGAGGTGGTCGGCACGCTCCAGGAACTGATGGTCCGCGGCGAGCAGTTGGGTTATGTCCGGGAGCGCTGCCTGCGCGTGCTGCGCGCGGTGAACGCCTCGGCGGAGACGTATTGATGCTGGCCGGCGCTTGCATCGCGGCTCTGGCCGGATCCCTGCTGGCGCAGGAAGCCAGGATCGTCGAAGAACGGCCGGCGCGCTGGGTGAAAACGTATTCCGGGGAATTTGCTCCGCCGCCGGGCGCCGCGCTGCGCCTGATCACACGCGGCCACGTCGTCGTCCGCGGCGGCTCCGGGGACCGCGTCGGCTATACCCTCACCGAGCGGGTCCGGGCGCGAACGCTGGAGGAGGCGCAGCGGCTGTTCGGCAAGGTGATCGCCACCGTGCTGCGCCGCGACGCCGCCATGACCCTGACGCTTCTGCCCCTGGCCGGCGAGCCGGTGGCCGTCGAGTGGGACCTGAACGTGCCGCGGAGCCTCGGCTCGCTGCGCATCCACACCCAGATCGGCGACGTCGAGGCGTACGATCTGGACGGCTCCGTGCACGCCGATACCGCGGCCGGGCAGATTCACTGCGACCGCATCGGCGGCGGCGTGGAGGCCAACACCGGCGGCGGCGAGATCCGCCTGGGCCGCGTCGGCGGTCCCGCGCGATGCGTCTCCGCGGCCGGATCGATCCTCATCGACAGCGCCGGGCGCGATACTGTCTGCCGCACCGCGGGCGGCGAAATTCAGGTGCGCGACGCCGCCGGGCCGCTCACGCTCTCCACCGAAGGCGGCAATATCGAAGTCGACCGCGCGGCCTCCTCGGTGGAAGCGCACACCGGCGAGGGAACCATCCAGATCCTGCGCGCGGCGGGCGCCGTTCTGGCCGATACGCGCGGCGGCGCCATCGACGTCGGCGGGGCCAGCGGCGCCAACTGCCAATCGGCCGCCGGGATGATCCGCGTCAAAGCCTCCGCCGGCCCGTTGAAGATTGAAACCGCGATGGGCAGCATTCTGGCCGAGCTGTTGTCGGGCTCGCGCCTGGACAACTCGTCGCTGCTGGCCGGCTCGGGCGATATTACGGTATGGATTCCGTCCAATCTGGCGTTATCGGTTGTGGCCCGCAACGATTCGGGGGCGGGCCCTCGCATCTTTTCCGACTTTTCCGAGCTGCGCGCCCGCCCGGCGAGCCTCAGCCAGCCGGCGGTCTACGAGGGCGCCATCAACGGCGGCGGTCCGGTGCTGATGCTGGACACCTCCGGCGGAGTGATTTATTTGAAAAGGAAGTAGGTGGGCGTTCGCGGCCCGCCGTGAAGTGGCTATGAAAAACGCGCGATTCTTTCTCCTCCTCATGGCGGCCTCCACTCTGGCCGCGCAGCCCTCCCCGCCGCATGGGACCAGCTATGTCGGTGTCATGATGCAGGAAATCGACAGCGCCCGCGCCAAGGCGCTCAAACTGCCGGAGGAAGCGGGCGTGGAGATCACCCGCGTCGAACCCGACAGCCCGGCCGAGCGCGCCGGATTGAAGCCCGGCGACGTGGTCATGCAATACAACGGCGAGCGCGTGGCCGGCATCGAGCAGTTCTCGCGTTTGGTGCGCGAAACGCCGGCGGGCCGGGAAGTGAAACTGCAAATCTACCGCGACGGCTCGCCGCTGAATGTCAGCGTGACGGTGGCCGCGCGCCGCGCGCCGCAGCTGCCCTATGCCCCCTCCCCGCTGGCGGCGCCGCCGCCCCTGGAGTTGCATCTGCCCGATATCCCCCGCAGCTTCATGACCTGGCGCAGCTCCGCGCTGGGCATCGAGTGCGAAACCCTGGAGGGCCAGCTCGCCGATTATTTCGGCGTCAAGCAGGGGGTTCTGGTCCGTTCGGTTTCCAAGGGCTCGCCGGCGGAACGCGCCGGAATCCGCGCCGGCGACGTGATCACGCGCGTGGGCGAGGCCAAGGTCGCCACCCCGGCCGATCTGTCCAGCCGCATCCGGATGTCGCGCGGCAAGCCGGTGACGCTGACTCTGGTCCGCGATCACAAGGAGATGACCGTCACCGCGGCGCTGGACGACGACGGCCGCATGGATTAGTGCGGGCGGCTGACCCACGCTCCCCTTAACCGCCCAGGCGGTGGAAGAACTGGAGCGAGAGCGCGGCGCATCTTTCCCAGCGGAAACTCTGGGCCCGCGCCCGTCCCAGCTCGCAAAGCCGGTCGCGCAGCGAATCCGATTCCACAACTTGCGTGATCGCGGAGGCGATTTCCGCCGGGCTGCGCGCGTCGGCCAGCAGCGCCGCGCCGCCGGCCACCTCCGGAAGGCACGAATTATTCGACGTGATTACCGGCGTTCCGGCGGCCATCGCCTGCGCCGGTGGAAAACCGAAGCCCTCATACAGCGAGGGATAGACAAACGCGGTTGCGCCGGCGATCAGTCCGGGCAGCTCCTGTTCGGGAACATATCCGAGATATTCTGTTTCGGCGTGCAGGCGCGCCAGGGTGGGCGGAGGCGCCCAGCCGCCGGGACCGGCGACCACCAGATCGAACTCCCCGCGAATCGACGGCTTCACCAGCCGCCAGGCGTCGAGCAGCGTCTCCAAATTCTTTCTCGGCTCGATGGTGCCGACGTAGAGCAGATACGGGCGCTCGCGCGGCTTCGGCCGCGCTCCGAAATAGCTTTCGCCGATTCCGGGATAGATGGTGGTGATCTTTTCCGGCGGCAACCCCAGCAGCCGGATCGCGTCCCGCCGGGTGTTTTCCGAGATGGCGATCACGCCGGCGGCGCGCGGCAGGATATTTTCGGTAAAGGTCCGCTCCGCGCGGATGTTGCCCTCGGTGTGAAACTGCGGCATCAGACGCGTGGTCAGATCGTAGATGGTCGCGGTCAGCCGCGCCCGGCGCGGCGCGCGGCGCACCTGATTGGAGGCGTGAAACACGTCCGAGCCGGCGATGGCCCAGTCCAGCGCGAAGCTGGCGCGCGTCAGATAGAGCGCGGCCAGGCGCGGCATGGTCCGCCATTTCGAAAGCGTCGAGGCGTCGTGATCCAGCCGTCCCAGTTCGTTCAAAAATGGATAACCGCGAATTTCATCGCCCGCGCCGGCGGCCCGGCGCAGATGGCGCACCCAGTGGTAGACGTAGTTCTTGACGCCGGCGCTGCGCAGCAGCGCGGAGGTGGCGTCGATGGTGATGCGCATGGGTCAGACGCGCGCGGGAAGAAACTCGGCCGCTTCTGGCGCCGCGGCGCGGCCCGGCTCCACGCGCCAGCGCTTCATCCACAGAAACAGCACCAGCAAGCCCCACAGGTGATAGCCCGCGTTGACGCGCCGCGCCAGGTGCGCGCGCAGCGTCTCGTCAATGGCCTTCCAGGAAAAAATCCCGCTGGCCTCCACGTTGCGGCGGCTTAGAGTATCGACCAGCAGCGGTTTCAGCACGGTTCTCAGCCAGTGATGCGCCGGAATGTCGAAGCCCTCCTTGCGCCTCTGGATCACCGGGCGCGGCAGCCGGTTTTTCATCAGCTCGCGCAGGAGAAATTTCAACCGCGTTCCGCGGATCTTGAAATTTTCGGGCAGCCGCGAGGCGAACTCCACCAGGCGGTGATCGAGAAACGGCGGGCGCACCTCCAGCGAATGCGCCATGCTCATCCGGTCGCACTTATTGAGAATGTCGTCGGGCAGATAATAAAGCTGATCGAGCGCGATAAACCGGTTCAAGTAGCCGTAACTTCCAGCGGGAACCGCCAGCGGGGGCGCGCCGGCGGCCAGCGGGCAGAGCCGCGCCTTGTCCGCGCCGGCGAAGGTGCCGTTCCAGAACAGGTGCGCGCTTACCGGATCCAGCAGCGAGCCTTCCAGCATCCGGGTGATCTTGTAGTCGATCCCGATCTTTTCGTCGGAGACCGGAAGCAGGCGGGCCAGCCGCGCCGCCGCGCCGCGGACCGCGTACGGCAGAACCCGCAGCGCGCGCGCATAGCGGTCGGCCAGGTATGTGGTGTAGCCGCCGAACAGCTCGTCGGCGCCGTCGCCGGATAAGGCGACGGTCACCTCCCGCCGGCACATCTTCGAAAGAAACCACACCGGCAGCGCTCCCGCGTCCGCGCTGGGCTCGTCGGAATAATAGGCGAACTGTTCGATGGCCTCGCCAAGCTCGCTTTCCGGGTTCAGATCGAATTCGTGATGATCGGTGTGATAAACTTCGGCCACTTGCCGGAAGTAGCGCGACTCGTCAAAACTGCGCCCGCGGAAGGAAACCGAGAACGTCTTCAGGCGCGAGGAGGACTGTTCGGAGGCGTAGTGCAGGATGGTCGTCGAATCCAGGCCGCCGCTGGACCACACCCCCAGCGGAACGTCGGAGATCAGGTGCTCCCGGACGCTCGAACGCAGCAGATGATCGAGCTCGGCTTTGGCCGACTCCAGATCGATGGCCGGGTCCGGCCGCATCTCCAGCCGCCAATAGGAGTCCGAGACGATGCGCCCGCCGCGCCACTCCAGCCAGTGCCCCGGCGGCAGTTTTTCCACCCCCTCGATCATGGTCTGCGGGCCGGGGATGTAGTTGAGCGACAGATAGCGGTCCAGACCCGCCGGGCTGAGCCGGCGCTCGATCTCCGGATGCAGCAGGATCGCTTTCAACTCGGAGCCGAAATAAATCTCGCCGGCGCGCTCGGCAAAGTACAGCGGTTTGATGCCCATCCGGTCGCGGGCCAGGACCAGACGCCGCGACGCCTCGGTCCAGAACGCCGCCGCGAACATCCCGCGAAGCCGCGCCAGGCAGCCCAGATCCCATTCCAGAAACGCGCGCAGAACGGTTTCCGTGTCACAGCGCGTCAGAAAGCGGTGTCCGGCCCGCTCCAGCTCGCGCCGGATCTCGAGATGGTTGTAGATCTCGCCGTTGAACGCCAGAACCGTGCCGCCGTCCTCGCTTTGCATCGGCTGGTGTCCCTGCTCCAGGTCGATGATCTTCAACCGCACCGCGCCGAGGGACACCTGCGCCGACTGCCACACGCCCTGCTGATCCGGCCCGCGGTGGATCAGCGCGCGCGTGATCTGTTCGATGCGCCTCCGGTCAGGCCTGAGCTGGGAATGAGTGAATCCGGCAATTCCGCACAAGGTTCCCGTCCTGCTGTACTTCCCTGAGATCTTTCTTCTTTTTTATTGAAGCATTTCAACCGGAAAACCGCCAATCGGCGAAACGTGAACGCGGCTAGGAGACAAAATAGCGCAGCACGCTGGATCCCGCCACACCGGTCAGCGCGGGCCAGAACGCCGGAGCCGGGCCGCTGCGCCGCAGCTCCCCGTGCACCGCATGGCCGCCCAAATAGAGGAAACTCCCGGCGGCCAGCGCCAGCAGCGGATACCAGCAGACCTCGGGCAGGCGCGGCGCCGCCACCGCTTGCATCGCCGCCCCGGCCAAAACGCCGGCTTGCGACGCCGCGCCCCAGGCAAACGCCGCCACGGGCGAGGCGAGCGATGCCCGCGCGATCACGCCCAGCGCCAACCCCTCGGGGGCTTTGTGAAAACCGACCGCCAAAAGCAGCGCTGGCGCGATCGCCACCGCTTTCGGCGCCGACGCCGCGATCCAGCCGTCCAGCACGCTGTGGACCGCCGCCGCAGCCAGCAAGGGAACCGCAAACCCGTGCAGGCGCGTCTCACAGATATCGTGCTGGTGTGAATGCGAACACGCCGGACAGACAGGATAGACAAACCGGTCGATCAAAGCGAGCCCGGCCGCGCCCCCCAAGGTCCACGCCAGAGCGCCCGGCCAGCTCAATTCGGCGGCGATCTCCGGAACCAGCCAGAACAGCGCGACCCCCATCAGCAATCCGCCGCTGAAAGCTACCAGCCGCCGCGACAAAACCCGAACCGAAGGCAGCCAAACTCCCGCCGCGACGCTTACAATCGCCACAATGGTGATCAAGATTACAGGAGATTTCACTGCCATCCAAAGTATACAATGAGGGATCATCGCGTCTTCTATCGTGTCTTCTATGGATAGTCCAAGCACCTCGCGCAGAGGGTTTTATTCTTTTCTCATCAACACTCTCAGCGGGTTGATGGGACTGGCGCTGGCGGCGCCCGCCGTAGCCTACCTTTTCAGCAGGCCGAAAGCCGCAAAGTCGCCGGACTGGGTGGATGCGGCCGATGTCAATACGCTTCGGCCCGGCGAGCCGCGGGAGGTAATGTTTGTCCGTTCGCGCGCCGACGGCTGGCGCGTGGTGAATGAGAAGGCCACCGCCTGGGTGGTGAAACTGGACCCGCAACACGTGGTCGCCTATTCGCCCTCCTGCACGCATCTGGGCTGTGCTTATCATTGGGACGAGCAGGCCAAAGAGTTCGTCTGCCCGTGTCACGCCTCGCTGTTTTCGATCGACGGCAAAGTGCTCGCCGGTCCGGCCCCGCGTCCGCTGGACCGTTACGCAACCCGCATCGATAACGGTAAACTCCTGATCTCCCCCGTGATTGAAAAATCCTGACCTATGCTGCGGAAAGTTCTCGGCTGGCTGGAGGACCGCACCGGGGTCGCCAGCGCGATTCATCACTTCCTGTACGAAGACATTCCCGATTCCTCGGGATGGCATCAGGTGCTGGGCAGCGTGGCGCTGTTCGCGTTTCTCACCCAGTTTTTCACCGGAATTTTGCTGGCGTTCAACTACGCGCCCACGCCCGGCGATGCCTACGACAGCCTGCGCTACATCGTGACCCAGCTTACCGCCGGCTCGCTCATCCGCGGCCTGCATCACTGGGGCGCCAGCCTGATGATCATCGTCGTGGTGCTGCACATGACCCAGGTCTTTCTATGGGGCGCCTACAAGAAGCCGCGCGAGGCGACCTGGCTGGTGGGATGCGTGCTCCTGCTGTTCACGCTGGCCTACGGGCTCACCGGCTATCTGCTGCCGTGGGACAACCGCGCCTACTGGGGCACGGTGGTGACCACGCAGATCGCCTCGCAGGCGCCGCTGGCCGGTCCGTATATTTTGCGGCTGCTCGGCAGCGACGGCGGCGCCATCGGCGTGGTGACCTTCGCCCGCTTCTACGCCGTGCACGTGCTGCTGCTGCCGGTCCTGACCCTGCTGCTGATCGCCATCCACCTGATCCTGATCCGGCGCCATGGCGTCGCTCCCGCGGCGGACGATTTCAGGCCGAAGAAGAAATTCTATCCGGAGCAGGTTTTTAAGGACACCGTGGCGACGTTTCTGTGGTTTGTGGCGTTGGTCACCATGGCGGTGGTGGTGAAGGTGCCGCTGGGGCGCACGGCCGATCCCACGGACACCAGCTTCATCCCGCGCCCGGAATGGTACTTCCTGTTCCTGTTCCAACTCCTCAAGCTGTTTGAAGGACCGCTGGAAATCGTGGGCAGCATCGTGCTGCCCACCCTGGCGGTGCTGGCGCTGTTCCTGGTGCCGTTTATCGATCGCGGCAAGATGGTCCGCCTGCGGCAACGAACCGGCGCGATCTCGCTGGTGGCGTTCGGCGCCCTCGGCTGGGCCGGCCTGACCGCACGCGCCATCGCCACCACGCCGCCCTCCAGCGAATCTGAGAACGCGGGACTGGAACAGATCGCGGCCTGGCGCCGCATCCCGCCGGAAAATCTCGCCGCCATCGGATATTTTCGCGCCGCCAACTGCGGAAGCTGCCACCTGCTGGGAAAATCGGGCGCCGCCCCGGATCTCACCGCGGCGCCCTCGCAAAAACCCGTCGATTGGCTGATCAACCATTTCCGCCAGCCCGCGCCGGGAGCCCCGCCGGCTCAGTTGAACGCCGCGCAGCTCAAAACCCTGGCGACATTCGTCACCCGGCGCGGCGACAACGACATTGAAGCCTGGAAAGACGCGCCGCAAGCCGCGGTAAACGGAGCAATGGTCTACGACGCCAACCACTGCGCCGTCTGCCACATGCTCAACGGAAGCGGCCACAATATGGGTCCGGCGCTCAATGGACTCGCCGATCGCCGCGCGCGCGGCTGGGTGAAGGATCACTTCGCCGATCCCGCCAAATACTCCCCCGGTTCGACGATGCCGCCGTTTCGATTCAGTCCCGGCGATCTGGACGCCATCACGGATTATCTGATGCAAATTCCCAAGTAGTTTCGATGATGGAACCCAAGCCGCGCGCGTTGCCCCTGCTGGGCGTTTGCGCGCTCCTCGGCGCCGGCCTGCTCGCCTATTCCCAGACCTTCGCCTTCGCCTGGGATGAAGGATTTCATTCCCTGGCGGCGCAGTTGATCAAAGCGGGATGGCGGCCGTACATCGATTTCCTGTTCCCGCAGACGCCGCTCAACGCCTATTGGAACGCGTTCTGGATGCGCGTCGCAACCGAAAGCTGGCGGACCACCCACGCCGTCGCCGCCGTGGAAGTCACCCTCGCCGCGCTGCTCATCGGCTGCTTCGCCCTGAAGAGGTTTCCGGTAGCCGCCTGGCGGCTGCCTGCGGCGATCCTCTGCTCCGTGCTGGTGGCCACCAATCTGGCGGTGGTCGAATTTGGGCCGCTCTCGCAAGCCTACGGATTCTGCCTGCTCTGGATCGTCGCCGCGTTCTGCTTTGCGACCTCCGCCGTCGACCGCCCCGGCGTTTTCGCGGCCTTCGCCGCCGGACTCGCCGCCGCACTCGCCGCGGGAGGATCGCTGCTCACCGCGCCGGTCGCGCCGGCCGTCCTGCTCTGGATCCTGTTCTGCAACCGCGCCGGAAGCCGCTGGTGGAAATTCGCCGCCTTCGCTGCCGGAGGCGTTCTCGCGATCTTTCCCATCCTGCGGCTCTATGCCGCGGCGCCGCGCCAGACCTGGTTCTGCATCGTTCAATATCACCTGTACTATCGCCAGGTCCAATGGGAAGGCGCCATCCGCCACGATCTGGAGACCATGGCCGGCCTGATCGATTTTCCGCAGGCCCTCCTGCTCGTCCTGCTGGCCCTGGGCGGCACGCTCTTCGTCTGGTTCCGCGCGGAATGGGACCGCGAGCGCAAGCAGGAATTCTATCTCTGCGCTTTACTGGCGCTCGCGCTCGCCGCCCACATCTCCAGCGCGCATCCGACCTTTGCCCGCTACTATCTGTTCACGACGCCGTTTCTGGCCTATCTCGCCGCCGCCGGAATCTACCACGCCGGCGCGCGGCTGTGGTCGCCCGATCGGCCGTGGCTGCCGGTCGCCCTTCTCTGCCTGATCTCGGTTCTCGACACCGCCAAAAATCTCTACGATATTCGCGACGACCTCCAGTGGAGCCAGCTTGAGGCCGCCGCCGCCAAGGTGAAGCAAGTCGTCCCGCCGGATCGTACGCTGCTGGCCGATGAGGCCATTTTCTTTCTCCTCCATCGCCTTCCGGATCCGGAGCTGGCCAGCCGCGACTCGCACAAGCTGGCGCTGCCGCCCCAACAGGCGGCGCTGCTGCACGTCATCTCCCGCGCCGATCTCCAGCGGCGCGTCGAAGCCGGAAACTACTACGCCGTCGAGTATTGCGAGGAGGAAGGATGGTTCGTCGAGGACCACCTCGCTCCGCTGTTCCGCAACAAAGCCGAGGTCGGCGATTGCCGCGTCTTCTGGGATCCGAAACCGCGCTGATCACGGGATCAGCATCATCGGCGCCTGCCAGAACGCGGCTTTCTGAGCCGTCGGATCGAGCACCGTCACCTGGCAGTTGTATTCTCCCGGCGCCAGTTTCCCCAGCGAAATACTGAACCGCAGCGGCACCGCCTTCGACTTCGGATCCATTCCCCCGGTCACCGGCAGCGGCGGAGTCTCGAATGCTTTCGTCTGCCCGCGATAGAACGTGACGAAGGCGTACAGCGGCCGCTGCGCCGCCGCCCCCCGCTCGTAGGCTTGAAGAAAGACGTACAGATCGCGCGATTTGCGGAAGACGCGCGTCACGCTGGGGATCAGCTTCTCCCCCTCCACCACCAGCGGATTTACCGCCTCCGCGTTTTGCTTGTCCTTGACGTTGTAAAGGGCTTCGCGCAGGTTGACGCGCTGGCTGGCCAGCACCACCGAGCTGATCGGGATGCGCGCCTCGACTTTGTTGAGGTTGGGGATCAGGAACTTCGTCTGATAGGTGCCGATGCGCCCGGTTTCGGCGTCGCGCGCCAGAAACTTTATCGTGTAGGTGCCCGGCAGCAGCGTAAATCCGGTGTCGTACTCGATCGGCCGCTTGGCGAGCTCCGCCGCGGTCTGCCCGCTCAGCTTCAGATCGACTTTATCGCGAACGTTGGTGATGGTGGTGCCGTACTCGTCCTTGATTTCGCCGATGAAATCGATGACGGTCCGCTCGGCGCCGCCGCGGCGGGCGCGCGCCAGCTCGCTGCCCGGGATCTTCACCGTCAGCGGAACGAAATACTCGGCGCGGTTCAACTGAAAATAGTCGATCTCCATGGCGATGGTCAGCTCGGTGATCGGATCCGGCAGCAGCAGCGCCTCTTCAAGCTGACGTTCTTTATCGGCCGCCGTGAACTTGGCGAACACCTTGCCGGCGAAGTAGCCCTGGCGATAATCGAGATTCGCCGCCGCGCCATTGTTCAAAGAGATCCGGATGCGCCGGAATTTTCCATCCTGCGCTTCGTTGGTCGTGTAATAAGCGATCAGATAATAGCTCGAAATGGACTGCTGCGCGTTCACGATCCCGCGCGCCAGATCGTTGGTGTCGAGCAGCGCCTTGCCGCCCGTATCCGCCGCCATCGACCACAACGTGTCCTGCGACCGCTGGAAATTCGCCGCCGTTTGCAGCGCCGAGACGCCGGTGTACATACCCAGCCCGCCCGGCGATCCGCGCGTGGCGTCGCCCATCGGCGGCTCCGCCACCAGACCGCGCGCGTCCACCGGCCACAACGCGACTCCCGCGCGGATCGCCGAATTGATGGTCGCATGCAACTGCGCCTGATTGTCCAGCCCGTTGAGCCGCAGCCCGCTGGCGAAATAGATGAGCGCCTTCTTCTCGCGCAAGGCGCCGAGCATCTGCGCGGCGGTTTGCAGCGCCGCCAACTGCCGATCCGTGTTGAAGATGTTAAATTCGGTGTCGTCCTGGCCAAACGCCGCGCCTGTATCGGAGGCGCTCTCGTCGCCCGCGGTCTCCTCCAGCCCCTGATCTTCTCCGGCGATCAGCGTTTCGAGCGTCCGCATCAGGCGATCGCGGTCGCTGGTGAAATCCTCGAGCACGCGAACCGCGCCGCCCTGATACATCAAAATCGCGACCAGGTCGGCCGCGGTCATCTGCGCGCGAATGAATTTTTCCGCCGCGGCGAAGGCGCGAAGCTGATCCGGCACGGGCATCGCGGTCATGTCGAAAAACATCGCGAGCAGCCGCTTGCCGGAATACTTGCCGCTGCCCGGCGGCTCGGGCGAGATGTGAGCGCTGGGATATTTTTTGTAAGGCGCAACGGGCGCTGTGTATGGCGGCTCCGGCGCCGCGGCATCGGGCAGCTTCTGATACTCGAAAAATCGGATGGTCTGCGGAACGCCGTCCTCGGTGATGCTGAAATCTTTTTGCGTCAACCCTTCAATCGGCTTGCCGGATTTATCCTTCACCACCACCGTTTCGACCACCAACTGCGTGCTGCTTTGAAACGTCGCCGACGCCGGGCCGGATTGCTGATTCGTGCCGACCTGTTGAGCGAATACCACCGGCGCCAGCAAAAGCGCCGCGGGCCATCTCTTCGTCATGTCTAAAACCTCAAACGCAGCGTCGTGTTCAGGCTGCGCATCGGATTGGCCGCCACCGGCAGCCCGAACAGCGGGCTGCCGAATGTCGTATTCCAGCTCGCATAGGTCACATGATTCAGCGTGTTCGTCGAATCGACGCGCAGATCCAGATTCCAGCGGTCGCTCACGCGAAACGTGCGCCCCAGCGAAGCGCTCAGGGAGAACTGCGCCGGTCCGTTGATCGAATTGCGGCCCGCGTTGCCCCAACGGCCCGGAGCCGGCGGGGCCAGCGCGTCCGGGTTCAACGCCAATCCGGTGGACGTCGAATAAAGCGGCGCGCCGGTGTAGTCCGGCCGGATCGTCCCCGTAACGCCCGTTCCTGGAACGGCGGCGAGATAAAGCGGGGTCAGCGGCAATCCCGAGCCCGCATTGACTTGCGCCGACACCGTCCACTCCTTCCACAGCGCGCCCCGCCATCCGCTCGCCAGCGTTCCCCCGCGCAGCCCCATTCCCGTGGTGTACTGCATCTGAAAATTTAAAAGATGCCGCTGGTCGAAGCTGGAGCGCGAACGTTCCGCGCTCAGATCCAGCCAGTTTTGCGCGATCATCGGCGCGGCTTGCGAGCTCGATCCGGAGGTGATGGTCATCGCTGAGGCCGGGCTCATTCCCATGCCGCCGGATCCCTGCCCCGGAGCCGCACTCGCCGTCGCAAGCTGCGCGTTTCCGCCCAGCACCGCATCGTCGTCGATCGATTTGGAGTAGGTGTATTGCAGCGTGGCGGTGAATCCGCTTTGCAGCCGGCGGCGCAGTTGCAGAACGCCGGCGTGGCGCGTCGAGTTTCCGTTGGAGACGACATACACGAATCCGGAAGGACACGACGGGCAGGGATTCGCCGCGCCGATCGGATACGTGTTCGGCAAAAATTCCTGAACGCCGCGCGTCCCTTTGATTCCCAGATACGTCGCCGTCACGACCAGCGCGCCGGGCAGGTCGCGCTGCACCGACACCTGCCAGTTCTGCGAATATCCGACGCGGAAATGCGGATCGATGCCGAACAGATCGGGCGTCGTGGCGGGCGAGGCGTTGAATCCGGAAGCGAGCGTCAGCGGATCGGCGGCGCTGTTGGACACGCTCAGGCTCTTCGACAGCGGATATTGCTGGGCCAGTTGCAGCGCGATCTGCGAATAAACCGAGGTGTTGTAGTACACCCCGTAACCGGCGCGGACCACCATCGACGATCCCGAAAGCGGCCGCCAGGCCAGCGCCAGCCGCGGCTCGACGCCGCTTCGGTCCGGCTGCATCAGCGATGCGGGATATCTCTGGCCGGTCAGCGGGCCGGTGGGATCGATGGCGATCACCGGAGCGGCCGCGGAAAATCCCGGCGCCACGTCCAGATTCACCAGCCGCCCGTATTTTTCCGTGATCGGCGAAGCATACTCCCAGCGCACGCCCCAGTTGAGGGTCAATTCGGGACTGACGCGCCAGTCATCGTTGGCGTAAAGATCCCACAGATTATCGCGAAAATATTTGTCCGCGTTGCCGAAGGCAATCGAGCTGGTATCGGGGATGCCCAGCAGAAAATCGGCGAAGTCGTTGCCCGCCGCCGCGCCGGTGAAGGTGAAGGCGCCGCGCGCGTTCTGCTGGCCCAGATTGTTCATCTCCTGGCGCTTGTAATCGGCGCCGAAGGTCACGTTGTGCGGCGTGCGATACCAGAACAGGGAATAGGAAAGCGCGCTGGTCTGGCGGCGATTGAAAGACGCATCCCCATCGGACAACCCGGCGATGCCGCTCGAAAACGCAAGCGACGGCGGACCCCAATTCATCGGGTCCTGATTGTTGCCGGTGATCCCCGCCGCCGCGGAAACATTTTCGCGATTTTCGAAAAAGGCGATATCGCGCGTCGAGGCCCGGCTGAATTGATAGCCGAGGGTTCCGAACAGGCGCGGCGTCAGCGTGGTTCGCCAGTTGACGCCCGCCACATAGGCCAGCATGTCCGTCGTATCCAGAAAATTAAAGATATTGGGATGATCCGCGCGGCTGCTGAGCAGCGCGAAGTTCCCCGCCAGTTGATTCCTCCGGCCAATGGTCTTGTTCGTGCGCGCCTGCACGGCGTCCATGTGCGTCGAGCTGACCAGCGCCGTCTGGTAATTGTATTGGGCGCTGGCGAAGTTCGGCAGCGGATAGAAATTCAGCAGAGCGCGAGCCTGGGCGCTGATCCGGGCCGCCGGGATAATGTTGTTGTCGAACGGCGCGCCGTTCGAAGGATCGACAATTGTGGCTGGAAATACGCCGCCGCGCTCGGCCGCGGTGGGCATCCGGGCGTCGGCAACGGCGTCGCTGCGGTTGCGCGTCCATTGGTAGTTCAGCGCCAGAAACGGGCCGTCGCGGAACAGGTGCGGAATCTTCAACGGGCCGCCGAACGACAACATGCCGGTCATGTTGTTGTAGGCCGGCTTCGGCGTATCCTGGCCGGTAATCGAATAGGTGCGCGCGTCGAGCGCGGAATTGTCGAAGGTGAAGCCGATCCCGCCGGTGTAGAGCGAGCGGAATCCGCGGCGATTGTTGCCGAACGCCTGCGCCTGCGCAAACGGCGATGCTGCTCCGTTGTTGGCGGTTCCGTTGATTAGAAAACCGTCGCTGGCGCGCTGGCTCAGCTCACTTTCCGAGGCGTTGGCGAAATCGGCGCTTTGCGGCTCCGCTGGCGGCGGCGTCGCTGACGCTTTTACGTCCGTGCGTTGAAACGCCGGAGCATTCTTTTTGGCGGATTCGGGCGGTGCGACCGAAACCGCCGGCTCGGGCGGCGCCGCCGCGCCGGCGATCGATTTGATCTGCTCGATCGGCAGCAGCTTCAGGTCCCATTCAACCGGCGGCGCGTCTTTGGCCACCGTGATTTCTTTCCTGGCGCTTTCAAAGCACAGCATCTCGACTTCGATGGTCCAAACGCCATCGGCCAGATCCGGAAAGGAATATTTTCCATCCGCGTCCGTGACCGCGACGATCTTTTTGCCGCCCTGAGAAGCGGTAACCGTCGCCCCGGGCAGCGGCAGCCCGCCGAATTTGACCACTCCGGCGCTGTCCGACGCCAGAAGGGGCAAGGCCGTTAAAAGCCCCCATGCCGCCCGTTTCCGCCCCCAAAACCTCATCGCTCATGATGCCGGCGCGGTTGCAGTGCAGCCGCACAACCGGTGTTTCTTTCTAAACAACAGACGCGCAAAACGCCATTTCGTGTGCCCGATTTTGCTCCGCGGGCGCCGCAAAAAATGTACTAACTTCAAGTGAGGTGCACTCGTTCAAAGCGGTTCCCGTACTCGTGACCGGCGCCGGACGCGGCATTGGCAAGCGCCTGGCGATCGGTCTGGCGGCCAGAGGCGCGCGCCTCGGATTATTGGCGCGCAGCAAGGCGGAGTTGGATCTGTGTCATCTGGAAATCGAGCACGCCGGCGGATCGGCGCTGCGCATCCGCTGCGACGTGGGCGATTACGAACAGGTCTGCGCCGCGCTGGAGCGGATGCGCGTTCATTTCAACAGCCCGGTGCAGATTCTGATCTGCGCCGCGGCGCTGCAAGGACCCATCGGGCCGTTTGTCGAAAGCTCGCCCAAATCCTGGCAGGAAGTGATCCAGTCCAACCTGGTGGGCGTCATGAACGCCTGCCGCGCGGCGCTGCCGGGCATGATCGAGCGGCGGCGCGGAAAAATCATCGTGCTCGCCTGCGGCGGAGCGTCCAGCGGGCGGCCCAACTTCGCCCTATATGCGGCGACCAAGGCGGCGGTGGCGCGGTTTGTGGAGAGCGTCGCGGCGGAGGTCTCCGAGCACAACGTGCAAGTCAACTGCATCTCGCCCGGCGATACGTACACCCACATGACCGATCAGATTCTCGCCGCGGGGGAGCGGGCCGGCTGGCGCGAAATCGAACACGCCAGCCAGACCCGCCTGACCGGCGGCACCCCGCCCGATAAACAGTTGGAATTGGCGCTGTTTTTGGCCTCCGAGGCCTCCAATCACATCACCGGGCGCCTGATCGGCGTCATGGACGACTGGAAAAAGCTCAAAAACGGCGCGATCAGCGAAGAACAGTACACGCTTCGCCGTCTTCAGAAGGGTTAAGCGGCCCGGTAACCCGCTGAAAAATCACCCCTGCAAAGAATTCCCGGCGCCCGCCGATGATATAATTGTCACGCAACTCAACAGGTTCTCCTGCCTCATGGTGTCCCGATCTTTGAGCACCGCCCGCCCGCTGAAGGCGGCGCGCCGCCAGCCCGCGCCCGCGCAGCCGACCGCTCCCCCGCCTCAGGCGCCCCGCGCGGCGCCCGCCAGCCTTCCGAGCCGGGGAGCGGAGAACGACGTGCTCCGGAAGATCGGCTGCGTGCTGACGCTCATTACCGTTTTTGTGCGTTTCACCGGAATTCATGAGTGGATTGCGACGTATACCGGCGACACCTACATCCTGTATTTTCTAGTTCCCCCCGCGCTGATTGCGATGCTGGCCAGCGGCGGCCTGCGGCGGGCTTTGCAGTGGAATCTGGCCCGCTATTGGCTGGGATTCGCGGCCTGGCTCGTGCTGGGAATCCCGTTCAGCTCTTATAAAACGGGATCGCTTTTGATGGTTGGGGGCTATCTGCGCACCGAATTCATCATGCTGTTCCTGATCGCGGGGCTTTTGCTGACGTTTACCGATCTCCGCCGGCTCATGCGGGTCATGGTTTACGCCGCTCTGGTGGAGGTTTTCATGTCCCGCTTTCTGCAATCCGACGAGCTGCGGACGCGCCTGGAGCTGACCACCGGGACGATGAGCAACGCCAACGATTTCGCGGCGCAATTGGTGATGATGCTGCCGTTTTTGCTGATCCCGCTGCTTTCCCGCAAACGCAATCTGCTGCTGTGCTCTCTTTCGCTGCTCGGTTTGGGCTACGGGCTTTATCTGATTTTGCGGACCGGTTCGCGCGGCGCGATGCTGGCGCTGGCGGTGCTCGCGCTGGTCTCTTTCTGGCGCGTATCGGCGGGCTGGAAAATCGCATTTTCGGTTCTTCTGCCGGCGGCGGCCGTCGGTTTAGGCCTGCTGCTTCCGCCGGAGACGGTGCACCGGCTGTTGACCCTGGAGGATTCCGAGTCGCAGGCCAATGATCCGGTGAGCCACGAGGCCGCCGGCTCGCTCGAGGAGCGAAGATTTGTTCTCCAGCGGAGCCTGTGGCTCACCATCACGCATCCGGTTTTTGGCGTGGGCACCGGGGAGTTCATGGATGCCGAGGCCCGCGTGGCGAGAAACGAAGGCCGCCGCGGCGACTGGCATGAAACGCACAACGCCTACACGCAAGTTTCCAGCGAAGCCGGGATCCCCGCGTTTCTCTTTTTCGCCGGCGCTCTGGCATCGGGTTTCCTTTTGCTGCGGCGGATTCGGCTGCGGTCCCGGAGCCAGCCATCCAACGAACGCAACGATCTGCTTGGCGCGGCGGTGACCGCCTTAAGCCTGTCGCTGCTCGGATTCTGCGTGGCCATCTTCTTTCTGTCGCTGGCGTACCGGTTTTATTTGCCGGCGCTGGGCGGCATGATCATCGTGGTGGCGCGGGTTGCCGAACAGGAGTGGCGCCAGCCGGCGCGGAGGGCGGCGTGAACCGGGCGGAAGCCGCGCCGGTTTCGGGCGGCCCTTCCCTGATGGTGATCTGTAGCTCCTATCCACCGGTCCTGGGGGGAACCGAGGTGGAAGTGCAGCGGGTTTGCGCGGCGCTTCTGGAGCGGGGCTACCGGGTGGAAGTATTGTGCCGGGGAGGCGCGCCGATGCCGCCGGCGCGGCAGTGGGTGGATGGGGAAGGCGTGCCGGTGCGAATGTTCGGCGGGCGCTGGCCTTCGGCGATTCGCGATTACGCGTACGCGGTCGGGGTGGCCTGGACGCTGTGGCGCCGGCGGCGGACCTATCAGATCGCTTATTTCGTGATGGGAGGAGTCCAGCTCGCCCTCGCGCTGCCGGTGGCGCGGCTGGCGCGCAAGCGAATCTTTATGAAGTTCTCCGGCAGCAACACCGTGGCTCCGCTGACCGCCTCCGCGCTGGGACGTTTCGAACTGCGGGCGCTGCGGCGGTGGGCCGAACAGGTGCTGGTGTTGAATCCCGGAATGATGGAAGAGGCGCAGGCGGCGGGTTTTCCGCGTTCACAGCTCGGCTGGATGCCGAATCCGGTGGATGTCGAGTTGTTTGCTCCGGTGGGCGGCGATTCGAAGATGGAGCTGCGGCGGCGGCTGGGAGTCGCGCCGGAAGCCTTTCTGATTTTGTATGTGGGGCGGCTGGCCCCGGAAAAGCGGCTTCCGCTGCTGATGGAAGCATTCGCCGGGATGCGGCGCGGACGCCCGGCGGCGTCGCTGGCGCTGGTGGGAGACGGACCTCTTCGCCGCGAGCTTGAGCGTCTGGCGGCGCGGCTTGGCATTGACGGCGAAGTCCGGTTTGCCGGCGCGGTTCCTTCGAGCGGAGTTCGAGAATGGCTCGGAGCGGCGGATGTTTTCACACTGGTCTCCTCGCTTGAGGGTTTCCCTTGCTCGTTAGCGGAGGCGATGGCGGCGGGCCTTCCCGCAGTGGTGAGCGATATTCCGGGGAATACGCAGTTGGTGCGCGACGGGGTCGAGGGACTGGTGGCGCGCGCGGCGGACCCGGCTTCGATCGGCGAAGCGCTGGCCGCGCTGGCGGCCGATCCGGAAAAGCGCCGCGCTTTGGGAGCGGCGGCGCGTGGTCTGATTCTGCGCGAATACTCTACCGAGAAAGTGACGGACCGCTACGAGCGGCTGTTCGGCGTCCACCCGGCGGGCGCAGGTGCGGTTTGCTCCATCGGCGGCGGAAAGCTGGAAGAGCCGCGCGCGTCACAATGAGAACGCTGATCAAACAGGGGGCGCTCCGCGCGCTGCGGTCGGCCGGCCTTTTTCGCATCGCCGCGGGATCCAAGATGCGGCGCGAACGGCTGCTGATCCTGTGCTACCACGGCATTTCCCTGCGCGACGAGGAGCGGTGGGAAGAGCTGCTCTATATCAGCCCGCGCCTGTTCCGGCAGCGTCTGGAAACGCTGCGGCGCTTCGGCGCCCGCGTGCTGGAGCTCGGCGAGGCCCTGCGGCGGCTGCGCGAGCGCAGCTTGCCGCCGCGCAGCGTGGTCCTGACCTTCGACGACGGTTTTTACGATTTTCACCGGAACGCGCTGCCGCTGCTTGAAGAGTTCGGCTACCCTTGCACGCTCTATCTGACCACGCATTACTGCCGTTACCGTTTTCCGATTTTCAATCTGGTGGTGCCCTATGTGCTTTGGAAATCGGGCCGCCCGGCGATGGATCTGAGCCGGTTCGGAGCCGCGGGGGAGGTCGGCATCGCCAGCCGGGAAGAGCGGCTGGCGGCGGTGCGCATGGTGGCGTCGTTCGCGGAAAAACACGGGATGGATACGGCGGCGAAGAACGATCTGGCGGCGGAGATCGCCGAAGCGGCGGGGATCGATTACGGCGAGCTGGTGAAGTCGCGGATTTTGCAGATCATGAGTCCGGAAGAAGCGGCGGAAGCGCACGCGGCCGGGGTCGATCTGGAGCTGCACACCCACCGCCACCGCACGCCGCCCCAAAGGGAGCTGTTTTTGCGGGAAATCCGCGATAATCGCGCGCGGATCCGCGAGCTTACGGGCCGGGACGCCGCTCATTTCTGTTATCCGAGCGGGCAGTACGCCAGTGAGTTTCTTCCCTGGCTGCGGGAATGCGCGGTGGAAAGCGCGACCACCTGCGATCCGGCGCTGGCCGGGCCCGCGAGCGATCCGCTGCTGCTGCCGCGCCTGCTCGATCACAGCCGCATCACCGAGGTGGAGTTTGAGAGCTGGCTTTGCGGCCTGGTGGCGTGAGTCCGCGGCCGCGTTTCAACCGATCGGAATCACCTCGCCGCCCCGGCTTTGGATGAAAAACGGGCGCGGGCCGGCCAGAGGAAGCAACGGGCGCAGCCAGGGCTTGTAGCGCAGGGGGGCGATGACGGTCCGCGGGCCGGGGTGTTGGCGCAGGAAGCCGATAAACTCCGGCTCGGCTCCGCGCAGCTCCAGCACATCGCGGTTGATCAGAATGCCTTGAACCGGCCGCTCCGGAAAAGCGAAGACTGGCGCGCCAGGAGGCTCCTTGTTCACCAGCAGATCCTTGCGGACGGCGGAGCCGTTTTCGCAAATCACGTTTTCCGGCAGACGGAAGCCGTTGACCACGTACATCTGGTTCATGGTGGCGACATCGGTCAGAAAGACCTGCGCGGGATGAAGGCGGGCGTAACGGAGCAGATCCGCTGAGATCTTCACGTCATCGCCCCACCGGCCTCCGGCGGCGGAACAGGCGAACTGGACAGCGATGGCAAACAGCAGGATCGAACCGGCCCAGGCGGGACAGCGGCGAAATACGATGGCCAGACTTGCGGGAAGCACCGCGGCGACAGCCACCGTGACGATTCCGTAATAGTGAATTTCGCGATATAGTGGCTTGTACGCCCAGGGAACCTTGGTGCCGTATCCAAGCCAGGCCCAGGTAAGGAAAGCGCTGAGGAAAAGGAGCTTCTGGCGCCAGCATAATGCCTTCCAGGCCAGGACGCCGGCGGCAAGGGTCAGTATGAGGCTGCATCCGAACGCTTTTCCCAAAATCAGGTTGCGGACGGGCCAGAGAAAGAAAGCCAGGCCGGCGAGGTGGGTGTCGGGATCGGAATCGAAGGCTTGGTTTGCGCTTTCCGAGGCGGACATGCGGAAGCGCGCCAGCGCGTCGCCGAGCAGATGCTTGTAGACAACCGCCTCGATCAGCACCAGACAGAGGGAGAACAGCAGGCAGGCGGTCACCGGACCGAGGAATCGTCGGCGGTCGAACAGCAGCGCTAGGAGGCAGAAGATTCCGATGTAAAATACACTCAACTCGTGCGTGCTGAAGGCGAGGGCGAACAAAGCCGCGCCCGCCCAGCGGATTTTTGGGCCGTCCTGAAGCAGGCAGGCGGTTCCGAGCGCGAGAAGACCGGTGGCGACGGTGATGGCGCCGGCGGTGGACCGCGCGCCGACATCGAGCGGCATGGTGGCGGCGACGAGCATCGCGCCGGTGGTTTGCCAATTCAGCTTGGCGGGCCAATGGACGATCCAGGCGACGGAAACAAGAATCGCCAGCGAGGCGGCCAGCGAGGGCAGGGCGGCGGTGAAGGCGGAGGGCCCGAACATCAGGAACGCAGCGCGGATCGCCAGAATGGCGGGAATGCGGAACTCCCACCAGTTGATGGGCGGGCGGTGAAAGAGAAAGGCGTAGCGGGCGTAGAACATGTCGTCCGCGCCGGCGTAGCCCACCCAGAACAGGGCGGTCATGGCGAGCCAGACGGAAGCGACGGCGCCGATCGCGACGGGGCGGCTCCAGATCCGCCCGGACACGCTCTGCATCGGCCGATTATAGCAGTCTCCGGCCCGGCGGATCTCTGCGCGGAAGCAAGCAGATGGCATTTTGAAGCGGCATCGGCCGGCGAGTTAGCATGCTGTTCTGAGGGCGAGGAAATCATGCGCAAATTCAAGACTCTTTTGCTGGCGTGGGCCGCGGCGGCGTCCGTCTGGGCCCAGGTCCCGCCGGAAGCGGCGATCGGCCACTCGAACTTTTCCAATTTCTCGGGCACGCGGCCGTTTCAGGTCGGCTCCGTGCTGCCGGCGGTCTGTTCGGTGGGCCAGATGTTTTTCAACACTTCGGCGCCCAGCGGGCAGAACGTGTTTGCCTGCACGGCGGCAAACGTATGGTCGATGATCGGCGGGGGCAGGGGAAGCGGCTCGGTTACGGCCAGCGGGGTGGGCGCCGCATTGGTGGTTGCCGACACTGGAACCGTGAACGCTTACGCGGGCTGTCCGGATCCCAACACAGCACTTTCCGACGGGGTCATTTTAGTGCTGCGCGCGCTGGCGACCAACACCGGCCCGAGCACGATTTCGATCTGCAACGGGCCGCCGGTGCCGATCGTGCACGCCAATGGTTCATCCCTGGGGGCGGGCGAGATCATCGCGGCGACGGCGTCCAATCCGGCGCAGGCTATTCTGATTTATCATGCCGCGTCCGGGCGCTTTGAGCTGGCTAATCAGCCCTATCCCATCCTGCCGGTGCAAAGTCTGACCAGCCGGAGCGCGGTGCCGGTGACCAATGGCGCGGCGTTCACCTACATGCACGCCATGCTGAATCCGGGCGACGGGAGGCGCACGGCGATGTGGCTGGCCAACGGCGTGGCCATCGATCAGATGGGCGCGGCGTTCACTTCCACCACCTCGGCCGGATCCAGCTCCGCGGTGGCTCCGGCGGGCAGCAATCCGGTGATGTACTCGACCACCACCGGAACCACTTCGGGCAACTCCGCGGCGCACTTCACCGGAGCGAGCGGGACCAACGCCTATCTGTTCCACACCGGGCGCAACCTGGCGTTCAACTGGAGCGGCCAGTTCGGCGCGGTCACCTCCGCGCGACTGTACGTATGCATGACCAACTTCGCCACCTCCACCCTGGTGACGACCGACACCCCGCAGACCGCGGGATCGGCCATCTGCTTCCAGTACTCGACTTCTGCCGGACAGTCTACCTGGCAGTGCTATGTCACCAATGGCTCGGCCGCCAGCACCGCCGACACGGGCGTCGCTCCCGACACTAATCCTCACCAGTTCGCGGTGATCGTGGACGACACCGGAGGAACCCTCCATTTCTACATCGACACGGTGGAGGTTTGTTCCAACTTCCCTACCACCAATCTTCCGGCGGGAACGAATCTGTCGTTTTCCGCCACCGCCACCACACTCGCCGCCCAGCAAAACTCGGTGGCGACTTCTTTCCTCTTTGTGGGCACGGACAGGTGATGGCCATGAGACATACAGCCATATGGGCTTTACTGCTGGCGGCGGCTGTTGCGCGGGCTGGCGCTCCTTATCCGGTGATTGCCTACGGATCGTCCAGCAACTGGACGGGCTATAACGGCTTCATCGGACCGGCCACGGTCTTTGCGGGCTACGACACCTACTATTCGTTGCAGCTCCGCTGGGCGGTGGATATCACTTGCGACCACACCACCAACACCTGCAACACCAATGGCGGCTACACTCCCACGGGCAGCGAGACTTTGGGGTTGCCCAACATCGGAACGGTGCAGGGTGTGACGGTCACCTCGTCGGCCCTGATGCCGGGGGTTTCCAGCGGGGGCACCTGCCCGGCGGGCACGTCGATGTGCAGCATTTATGGCGGATCGACGGCCTATTACCACATCTGCAACATCAGCGGAACCCAGTTCACCCTGGCCCAGGGGCAGAACTGCTCGGCTCCGCAACAGACCTTCTCCGACAACGGCACCGGTACGCTTTCGATGATCATGGATTATGGCAGTGCGCCGGTGTATCTTTCGAACTTTTCGGGCTATCCGGCGGGATCCACGGTGCAGTATTGGAACATTCTGTCCGGCGGCATTCTTGGCCAGGCGTACATGTCTGGCGGGACGCCCTACTTCCCTTACAGCGGCGCGGTGATGGGCGTGCAGCTCCATATTCCGGCCAGCGCGGCTCCCGGCGCTTACACGCTGTCGTTTACGGTGTCCACCAATCCCACCGGCGGCGGGGCCACCAGCACCTTCACCTTCCCCATCACTGTGGTGAAAATAACGCCGCTTCCGACCAATCAGGAGCCCACGTCGTTTCCTCCGATCCCCGGACTGGCCAATTGGGTAACCACGCAGACGGCGGATTCCTGTTCGAGCCTCGGCGGCGGGTTGTGCTGGTGCGATCCCACCACTGGCATCACCAACCCCAACCCGATGACCACCTTCGAAGGCAACGTGTGGTACTACGACGGGGCGCGCTCCTACCTGCAAATCGAGCGCTACAACGGCCAGACGGGATGGCTGTTGTGCGCCAAGTCGCTGGCGGACTTCTACTACAACTATGCGGCTTCGGGCAACGCGGCGGTCCCTGGCTGGAGGACTTTCCCGCACGGCCTGGTGTACGAGCAGGGGGTCACCGGCGATACGCGCTACGGGGCGGTGGTGGAGCAGTTCGCTTTTCCGCCCACGGGCTTCCCTTACGGCGGCGGACCTTACGTGAAGACCGGGGCGTGGATTGATCCGGCCTACATCCGGGAAACTGCGTATGCGCTGGACGTCTACAATGTGCTGGAGGCCGATGCGGGCCAGCCGCGGATCTACTCGGATCCCACCAACAATTATTACAACCGTTACGGTCCTCCGCCGCCGGGCAACGCGGTGATCGACCGCGCCCAGCAGACCGCCACCTACCTGATAGAGATGCTGACCATGGACGTGGACGGCATCGCTGCCCGGCAGTTCGGCAAGCAGCCGTTCATGGACGGCCTGGCGATGGAGGCGCTGATCAAGCGGTGGCAGATCACCCACGATCCGCGCATCCCCTATGTGATCAAGCGCGAGCTGGACGATCTGTACACCAACTGGTACGATTCGGCCAACCACTCCCTGCTGTACAACACCGCGCAGGACGGCGTGGGCTGCTCGTTGACCTCGATGTGGTTTGGGGGCGCAAGCTCATCGATCTGCGGCACGCCTTCGGCGGGATCGGAGATCCTGAACAACCTTTATGCGCATGCCTGGGCGTGGTACTGGCGGCTGACGGGACTTTCTCAATATCAGACCCAGGGCGACGATCTGTTCAGCCACGCGCTGGACGCCGGAATCTTCAACGGAAAGGAATTTAACCAAGTTTACCGGCTCGGCTTCGACTACGTGCGGTGGCGGAGCGGGAGGTAAGTTAGGATTACGGGCGCGGGCCGCCGCTATTGCCGGCGGCGGTTCGGCGCCAGAGGACGAAGCACGGGCGGCGGTCGGTTGGGGGCTCGAAGCGGAGGGTCCAATCATCCAGGCGCGCAACTTCGCGGTAGTTAGGAGCTGGCGCGTCGTTCGATGCGGCGCCGCAGTCGATACCAGCGAGGACGAATTCCGGCGGGTTTTCCAATAATTCAGACACATTTTCGTTTGAGCGCACCACGCCGGAGCGGAAGTAATAGGTGTTCAGATCCGATTGCGGTCCGGTGAGGAGAATCGGGCGCGAGCCGATAAGGGAAGCGGTCTCGCGCAGGGGCGGGTTGCCGATCACCCAGTACGGCCAATAAGCAAATCCGGAGTTTATTAAAAACATAGCGGCGATGATGGCTGCAGCCGCGCGCCGCAACGGGTCCGCCGGCCAGTTGCCGCCGAGAAAGAAAGCCAGCCCGAGGAGAAACGGAAAAATTACTGGCAGCAAAATGCGAGGAGCCGTCTCCTGTCCGGTGAGGAGGAACGCGGCCAGTTCGAGCGCGGCGGGGGCGGCGACCGCGGCGATAAGCGATAGATCTTTCCGCGCGGAATAAAGGCCGATCAGCGCGGCAGCCGCGGTCGCGGCGCTCAGCAGAACCTCTGGTCCACCCGCGGCAAAATTGAGCACGGGCAAATATAAATCCCGCAGCGGCAACATATCGACTCGGGATCTTCGCGAGTACTCCATCACCTGGGGAATGACCAAGGCGCTGATGAGTAAGCCGCCCAAAGCACCCCAGACGGCTACCCAAAAACCGCGTAACGGCGCGGCGGTGTCCTGGCGCGAGGAGCGCAAAAACCGCGCGGAGAGAAACCATACGGCGGCGGCGGTTGCGTGGGTAATCGGAAGAACCAGCATCGGCAGCAGGAATCCGCAGGCCACCGAAGACGCGATAACGTAGGCGATCGCCACCCGCGCGTCGAACTCGCGCCAAACGGCGCACATCAGGAAGCAGGCGATAAAACCGAATGTGAATGCGCCGGCATAACCCCTGGCTTGGTCCGCATAGGACACGCAGCGGAAATGGATCACCGCGAGGGCCGCCATTAAGACTGTGATGCGACGCGGCAGCGCCAGCGTTCCGCAAAGATAAATGGCCGGCGGCGCCGCGCATCCCAGCAGCAGCGACGGAAGGCGCAGCTCCCACTCATGCGTGCCGATGAGTTTCGCCGAGAAAAACATGAGCAGTGAGTTCAGCAGGTGATTATTTCCGTCGGAGGCGAAGGCGAAGATCACCGGGAGTCCGCGCCGAACAACGCGGACGTACGTATTCAACTCATCCCACCAGAGGGAACGATTCAGGGTTGGCAAGCGCAACAGCAGAGCAGCGAAGAAAAGGCCCGATGCGGCGATCCAGTCGCGGTTGGTGAGGCTGAAATTTCTCGGCGGCCGGTCGAGTCGAGAAGCCGCGTACAACTGCCGCCACAGAAAGAAATTAGCAATGGAAAAACAGCTTATCGCCAGCAAGCTAAGCCGCACCAACTTAACTCCAGCGATCAGACGCAGCCTCAGGCCCTCGGCCATGGCCGGCAGATGCGGCTCAATCCTCGTTTGAGTGAACAACGCCGCGAAAACGGCGGTTACGATCGCCAGAACGATCCAGAGGGCTCCGCCGGGGCGGCTGCGCGGTTTCAGCGATCCTCCTTTCGGCAATAGGCTGCCTTTAAATCCAGCCTTTCAGACGATAATACGCGATCTTGACCGTCTCGACGAGGCGCGTTTGAGGGCGTAAGGAGTTCAATCAAATTTACCGGCTAGGCTTCGACTACGTGCGGTGGCGGAGCGGACGGCAAGCCGCACCGGGCCGCGGGGAAGCGCATTCGTTTTTTCGCTACGCGAAGCGGCGGCCGCTCATCTTCGAGACGATACCAAGCGCCGCCGCAGCCGCGGCGATCAGAACGAATGGTTGTAAGGGATAACGATACCGCGGATCCGCCTGTACAAGATAGTAAACCCCGGAATAGAGGAGCAGAATCGCGCCTAACATCGCGCCGCGGCTTCGCCGCGCGTTCATCAAAATACCCAGAAATGCCAGGAGGGTAATGCCGCAGAGCATCGCCTGCCGCAGCCGCGAATTCCACGGCGGGAACCAGAAAAGTAAAACCCGCTGGGCCGTGAGACGGGCGAATGGGCCCGGATGGGCCGCGATCCACTCGATCGCGTCTTTCCGGTATTGGCGGTAGACGGCTGCTTCGCCGAGCCGCTGAACCTGCGCGCACGCCACCGGGCTTACGTTGGGATGGTATCGCCGGTAGAAGCTGCCGTCAATATTGACCAGCGCGAAGGCTACGGCTTCCGAATTATTGCTGACCCGTAACTCCAGGCCCATGTTGTCGCGGACCCAAAAAAGACCATGAAGGACGACGTAATCGCGCACGATCCAGGGAGAAATGATTGCCGCGGCCGGCGTAATCAGCAGGACAGCGCCAGGCAACGCCGCCCGCCGCGGAAGCCGCGAAATTGCGACTGCCGCGCACCCCAGCATCACCGGAAGAGCGTTCGGCGCGAACCAGAATCCCGCACCCCAGGCCGCACCCGATAACGCCAGACCGCGCAAGGATTTTGCTCCAAGCGTAAGAGCCACGCCAATCACCAGCGCAAGGGCGATGTAAGGAGCCTCCAAAACGCCACACACCTCGATCCAGAAAAAGAGGGGGACGGCGGCGCCCGCCAGGCCCGCCCAGCGGCCGGTAAGACGCGAGAAGCCAAGCGACTCGGCAAGCCAGGGGGTCATTGCGTATACCGCGGAACTGACGATACAACTCACGACCGAGATCACAATGGCCCGCATCGGACCGCGGACCAGCAGATACTCCGCGGCCAGCAGATAGGCGAAACCGGGGGAGACGTGCCCGGTCGGCCCTGATTCGCAACAATAAGGGTTGACGAATCCGCGGCCGGCGGCCAGATTCGCGGCGACGCGAAGCCACTCGTCTTCCGTATCCGGGGGCAGCGTGTACCTGTAATAGTGCGTTGCGAAAACCAGTCCGATTCGCACCAGGCAGCCGAGAAAAAACAATGCCCAGCCGAATTGAACGGGCGAGGAGTTGCTGAAGCGCTCGATCAGAAACGTATCGATTCGTTTTATCGGACTTAACGCCACATCTGATCTCCTTCCTATGGCGTCACCCGCCTTTAGATCCAGCCATGCGAACGATAATACGCGATCTTGACCGTCTCGATGACCAGGTCCTGGAAGACGGACCAGCGGAGGTTCCAGGAAGCGGCGCGCTTGAGGGCATCGGGGATAGGCCGGGGTGCGAAGTCGATGCCGGCTTTGCGAAAGACGCCTGCGGCGCGGTACATATGATAGTCACTGGTCATCAGCACCTTGGGTCCGGGCAGGGCGTCCAGCAGAGGCTTGGCGCGAAGAGCGCTTTCCCGCGTGCTGCCCGATTCGGTTTCGGTGATGATCGCCGGGCCGGGCACTCCGGCGGCTTCCAGAAACGTTTTCATGGCCGAGGACGCCGGAGGATTCCCGCCGCCGAGCAGGACGATCTTTTCCCAGCGGCCCTCGCGCCAGGCCAGCGCGGCGTAGAAGGCGCGCCAGTAGGAGCTTTCGCCGAGCATCCCCTGATCCGATCCGCTGCCGGAAAGCACGACCAGAACCGCGCCGTGCGGATCGTTCCAGGGGCCGGCCAGCCGGGCCGCGGCCCAGGAAGTGACCGGCGTCAAGGTGACGATGAGCATCGCGGCTCCCAGCGCGGCGCAGAAAATTCGGACTCCGCGCCAGATGGTTCCGGCGGTTTTGCGCATTACGGCGAATCGTAACACGCCCGCCGCCGGGCCGCATCAGGATGACAGGAGATGCCTGGATTGCGGCCCGCGTTTGGAGCGGAGCAGAACAGACAGGATGGGAGAAACGTTGCGCGGCCGGGCGCGCGGCGCTACTCTGAGGGGGTGCGTTGTGCTTGGGCCACGGCCTTGGTGCTGGGGACGATCCTGGCGCCGGAGGCCCGCGCCAGCTATCAGTTGAAGTTCACCGGGCCGCGCCAGGTTTACCAGGGGTTTGACACCGTGGTGCAGCTCTGGGCCGAGTTCGGGAGCGCGCCGGCGAACCTGTACTTTACGCGGGTGACGGTTCCGCCGGGCCTTTCCTACCATCTGAGCTGCAGTCCGTACATGCCGGACTGTTTTCGCGACGCCAAGGGCTGGTTCCAGTATGGCGGCACGGCGCGCGTGGAGCTGTGGATCAAGGCCGGCCCGGAAGCCGCGCCCGGCGATGATTCAATCGTGGTGGAGACGGAGGCGGCGGGCGAGCCGCAGAAGCTGGCGATCCCGCTGCGGGTGGTGGTGATTCCGCCCGCGCCGACGCCGCCGGAAAAACGCGCCGCGCCGCCGATTCCCAAGCTGCGGCAATGGCGGGACACCATGCGCGATCTGGCCTCGCTCTGGTGCAATCCCAAGCACCCCGACCAGGCGCTGGCGTTCGGGGTGGAAAGCCAGGTGTGGTACTACGATGGAGCGCGCGTCTATTTCCAGATCGCCGACTATACCGGAGACCGCAAATGGGAAAACTGCGCCTTCAACGTGGCCCGCCAATACCGCGACTACGTGACGACGGGCGACGGCAAGGTCCCCGGCTACCGCGTGTTTCCTCACGGGCTGCGCATGGCCTACGAGCGGAGCAAGGATGAAAGCTACCGGCGCGCGGTGATGCTGCTGGCGAAAAATTCGCCGTACGCGCAGCAGGGCGGGATGTTCGGCTCGGAATGGGTTCGCGAAAACGCCTACGCGGCGGAAGCCTATATCAACGCGGAAAAGCTGGGTGCGCCGCGCGATCCGAGGCTGGCGCGCGTGGTCGACTATCTTTTGGCCTACTTCGAGATGTCGTTCGTCTCGCGGGTCACTCCGGGGCACCAGACCTTCATGGACGGGCTGGCGGCGGAGGCGTTGATCGAGGCTTACGGGCTCACCAAGGATCCCCGCGTGCTCCCCACGCTGGAGATCATGTGCGACTGGATGTGGCGCGAGGGCTGGGATCACAAGCGCAAGCAACTGGTCTACAATCCCGAGCCGAAGGGACCCAACTGCACGGACGGCTGCCAGAGCTACGCGACCGATCTGGTGAACCTTGTGGCGCCGGCGTTCGCCTGGGTGTGGCGGCAGACCGGCGAGGACAAATACCGCGCCGAAGGGGACGATCTGTTCGCGCACGCGCTCGACAGCGACATCAGTTACTCGGGCAAGATTTTCAGCCAGAACTACCGCTGGAGCTTCGATTACGTGCGGTGGCGCAGCGAATAGGGAAACCCGGGCCGGCATGAGCGCGCCGCTGACCGCATTTTTCGCCCTCGCCGCCGCCGTGGCCTATCTTGTTGGCGGCTACCCGCTGCTGCTGCTGTGGCGGCGGAGGCGGCCGGTGCGCAAAAAGTTCTCCCCGCGGACGGTCAGCGTGGTGCTGGCGGTGAGGAACGGCGAAAGATGGCTGGAGGCGAAGCTGGAAAATCTTTGCGCGCTCGATTATCCGCCGGAGTTGCTGGAAATTCTGGTAGTCTCCGACGGATCGACCGACTCCACGGCCGAAATCGCCCGGAGCTGGGCGGGACGAGGCGTGACTCTGCTGGAGCGGCCGGCCGAGGGCAAGTCCGCCGCGCTGAACGCGGCCCTGGCGCTCGCCCGCGGCGAGATCCTGCTGTTTACCGACGTACGGCAGCCGCTTGCGGCAAACAGCCTGCGCGAGCTGGTGGCCTGTTTCGACGATCCGCACGTAGGCGCGGTCAGCGGGGAGCTGATCCTGGCCGAGGGCGATTCGCGGGAGGAGGCCGCGGTGGGGCTGTACTGGAAGTACGAAAAGTGGATCCGCAAAAGGCTCAGCGCGATCGATTCGTTTTTCGGGGCCACCGGATGCATTTACGCCATGCGCCGCGAGCTGGCGCCGCCGATTCCCCGGGGAATTCTCAATGACGACATGTTTCTGCCGCTGGCGGCGTTCTTCAAAGGATTCCGGCTGATTCTGGATCCGGCGGCCCGGGCTTTCGATTCGCCGGCCTCGCTGGAGGCCGAGTTCCGGCGCAAGGTCCGCACGCAGGCCGGGGTATATCAGCTTTTACGGTATTATCCGCAACTGCTCGGACCCGGCAACCGGCAGTGGCTCGACTTTGTTTCGTACAAGCTGGGGCGGTTGCTGCTGCCCTGGCTGCTGGCGGCGCTGCTCGGCGTCAGTTTTTTCCTGCCGGGCCGCTGGCGCGCCGCGGCCGCCGCGCAGGTTCTGGTTTACGCGCTGGCGATGATCGACCGCTTCGTGCCCGCCGGATGGGCGGTCAAGCGGGTGAGCTCCCCGCTGCGCGCCTTTGTGACGTTAATGGCGGCCGCCGCCTGCGCGGTGGGAATTCTGATCGTGCCGGCGGAGCGCTTCTGGCAGCCCTCGCCGGCGCCGAAGCCCGCCGAAGCTTTGAAGAGATAGCGGGAAGCATGGCGGGGGCCGGAGGCCGGGCTGGGTGAATCATGTTAACATCAGGAAGTTTGCGGATTAACGTTGCGGGTCAACGCGTGGTCCGCCCCGTTGCGGCGATACATTCTGGCGCCGCCGTCGATTCATTGGTGTGATCCGGCTGTTCAAAGTCTCGGTTCCCGGAAGCGTTGTGGCTCTCATTGTTTCCGAAGCCGTCCTTCTGTTCTGCTGCTACATTCTGGCGGTTTCCTTGACGGTGGAAGCTCCCGACGTTTATCTGCTGGACGAAAACGGCCTCTGGGCGGTGGGCCTGGTGGTGGCTGCCGTGCTGATGGGCATGTACTTCGCGGACTTGTACGAGGACTACCGGATCAAATCGCACCTGGATATGGTGCAGCGTTTTTGCATGGTGTTGGGCAGCACGTTTCTGCTGCAGGCGCTGCTCAATTACAGCCGCAGCGTGTCTCTGGTTTTGCCGAAGTGGTCGATGCTTTACGGCAGCGCGTTCACCATGGTTTCGGTCACCGCCTGGAGGATTTTCTTTTCCGGCGCGGTTTCCAAAGCGATGGGAGGGCGGAAGCTGCTGTTTTTGGGATCGAGCGCGGCGGTGGCCGAGTTGATTTCCGCGGTGGGCGAGACGCCGAAGCTGGGGCTGCGGGTGCTGGGGTTTCTTGACAGCGGCCCGGAGGCGGGGGACACGCTCTGCGGCGCTCCACGGCTTGGATCGATCGGGGATCTGGCCGGCGTAGTGAAGGAGCTCCGCCCAGATTCGATTGTCGTGGGCCTGGCCGACCGGCGGGGGCGCCTTCCGGTGGACCAGCTGCTGGATCTGCGCTTGTCGGGCATTCACGTGGAGGACGCGGCGGTCACCTATCAGAATATTTTTCATCGCGTCTCCACCCGCGATCTGCGGCCCTCGGATCTGATTTTTTCGGCGGAGCTGGGTCCCAACCGGCAAAAGATGGCGCTGCAATCGGCGTACTCGCTGCTGATTGCGGCGGTGGGCATCCTGGTGACGCTGCCGCTGATGGCGGCGGTGGCGGTTCTGGTGAAGCTCACTTCGCCCGGTCCGGTGCTGTTCCGGCAGACGCGGGTGGGCTTCAAGGGGCGGTTGTTCACGGTCTACAAGTTCCGTTCGATGCGGCAGAACGCGGAGGGGAAGACCGGTCCGATGTGGGCGATCAAGGACGATCCCCGGGTCACGCCGCTGGGCCGCTGGCTGCGCAAGCTGCGGCTGGACGAGCTGCCGCAGCTTTTTAACGTGCTGCGGGGGGAGATGGCGGTGGTGGGCCCCCGTCCGGAGCGTCCGGAGTTCGTCACCGTGCTGGAAGAGAAGATCCCCTACTACCGGCTGCGGCACTGCGTAAAGCCGGGCATCACCGGGTGGGCGCAGATCAACCACGGCTACAGCGACACGATCGAGGATTCCATCGTCAAGCTGGAATACGACTTGTACTACATCAAGAATCTGGCCTGGTCGCTGGACGCCTATATCATGTTTCACACCGCGAAGACCATGATCTTCGGCCGCGGCGCGCGGTAAGCGGCGCAGGGTGGGGCGCTTTCCTTTCCGCCGCTTTGTCCATTATCATATACTCTGTCGTTTATACAGGACGGAGGGATCATGAACCGCCGAACTCTGGCCGCGGCGCTGGCGGGATTTGGGTTGATGGCCGGCTGGGCACGGGCTCAACCGGAGCCGGCTGCCGTGGTGCTGGCCGTATCGGGCGATGTTCCGTCGCCGCTGCATCTGAGCGCCGCGGATCTGGCCAAAATGCCGCGCCAGACGGTTTCCGTCCGGCAGGAGGACGGGACCCAGGTTCGGTACGAAGGTGTTCCGCTTCGTGAAGTCCTGGCGCGGGCCGGCGCTCCCCTGGGCAAGCAGCTGCGGGGCAAAGCGCTGGCATCCTATGTGCTGGCCAAGGCGCGCGACGGCTACCAGGTGGTGTTTGGACTTGCCGAAGTGGACGCGAGCTTTGCCAATGAGACGATTCTCGTTGCCGATAAGCGCGACGGCGAGCCGCTGTCCGGCGACCAGGGGCCGCTGCGGCTGGTGTGCGCCGGCGACAAGGCGGGGGCGCGGTCGGTCCGGATGCTGGAGGCGCTGGAGATCGTCCGCTTGAGGAAATAGAGGCCGCCGGTGCGCCGTGGTCCGCTCAAAGCTGCCGATCGCTGTTTGCAAGCCGGGCGACTCGATCGAAGATGGCCGCGGGATGCGGCTCTTAAGAGACGGGCATCCGCTGGCGCTGAATTTGAAGACGTCCAGTTGGAAGGTCGGGGCATGTGTCGTATCGATTATCAGCACGTAGAATGTGTTGCCAACGGCAACCAAACGGCCAAACAGGCTGATTTTGCGAGTTGGTCACCTGATATTGTCGGGTCCAGGTTGTGCCACCATTGCATGAGAAGACCGACCCGAAGCCGTTAAGCGCAAGTCCGTTGGTTGTGTTTGTAAACAGCACCGACCACTCCTTGACGCAACTGCCACAGATGGACAATCTACCGGAGTTGATCCTATAGCGGGCGTCCGCCGCGTCCCCGGGCGGCTGTTTTTACGGGCCGACGGCGAGCAGCAGCGTTTGATTGAGCGGAGTTCCGGAGAGCGTGATCACCACCGGCTGACTGCCGGCTGCCACGTTGGGCACGGTCACGTTGAACTGATACAGGCCGACCGAGCCGACGCTGGCGCCGGCATAATTGACCACCGCCTTCACCCCGCCGATAGTGATGGTGACCGGCGCGGCGAGCGGGCTGGCGGCGGTGGCGATCTGGCCGGCGGGAACCGGCGGCGACAGCGCTCCGAAGCCGATTCCATAGAGCGTGATCACCTGTCCCGGCGAAACGGCCGGGTATCCCGGGCTGCCGACGAGGGCCGCGCCCTGGAACGCCGCGAGATAGCCGTTGCCAAAGGGCGCGTCCATTCCGGGCAGCACCGCGGCGGCGTTGATGCTGAACGCGGCGCTGCTGCCGAAGCCGTTGGCCACCACGATTTTGGCCGCTCCGGCGGGAATCCCATCGGGGACCAGAGCATTGATCTGGGACGCGCTCACGTAGCTTAAAAACGCGGGCGATCCGCCGATGGTCACGGTGACGCCGCCCAGAGTTGAAGGCGCGGAGTTTCCGTTGAACGACGAGCTCGACCAGGCCAGCGAGAGCGGCGACAGGTTCGTTCCTTGAATTTCGATCCAGGTGCCGGAGGCGATGGCCGGGACGCCGCCCCATTGAGGAATGGTCGTGACGCTGGTGATGACCGGCGCCGGACCGGCGTTGGAGGCGGCGAAGGCGGCGCCGACGGTCTCAGGTCCGTTCATGGTCACCTGGCAGGGCCCGGTTCCGGTGCAGGCGCCGGTCCAGCCGGTGAAAATATAGCCGGGGAACGGAGTGGCGGTGAGGGTGACCTGCGATCCCGCATTCTGATAGCCCTGCGCGCCGGTGATGGTCCCGCCGGCGCCGGGCGACAGCGTCAACAAGTATTGGGCGGAAAGCGGGACGGTGACGGCCTGCCGCGGCGCGCCGCAGGGGACCGCCACGGTCTGGGTCCCGGAGCCGGTGTACTGCGTTCCGGCCGCGCCGGGCTGGGCGGCCGGCGCGCCGATGGTGTGCTGCGTTCCGGGCAGCCAACTGAAGCTGGCCGGCGTCATGACCTGCTGGCCGTCGACGATCACTTGCAGTCCCGCCGGGCTGGTGGTTACCGTATACAACACCGCGACGGACAACTGGCGCAGGCGATGATTGGACGTATCGGCGATCAGCACCTGGCAGTTGCCGGCGGCCAACACCGACGACGGCTGGTTCAGCGTGTAGGAGGTGGCGGGGCTGCCGTCTCCGTTGTAGCCGCCCGTTCCGGTGCCGTTTGCCGAGGGGCCGAAGCCGGCGACGGTGGCGATGATGCCGTCGGCGCCGACCTGGCGGATGGCGTCGTTGCCGCTATCGGCGATGTAGATGTTGCCGGCGGAATCTTCGGTCAATCCGAGCGGGCTGCGGAGTTTGGCGGAAGTGGCCGGGCCGCCGTCGCCGCTGAATCCGGCCCCGTTGCCTCCGGCGATGGTTTGAATGGTGCCGTCCTTGTTCAGGCGGAGCACGCGGTTGTGGCTGGAGTCGGAAAACAGAATCGTGCCGCCGGGCTCCACGGCGACGCCGCCGGGCGCGGCGATGTTTTCGCTGGTGCCCAATCCGGCGCCGCTTTGATCGCTGCCGCCGCCGGCCACGGTTTTGATGGTGCCGCCGGAGACTTCGCGGATCCGCTGGTTGCCGGTATCGGCGATCCACAGATTGCCGCTGGCGTCGACGGCCACGTCGGTGGGTCCGCTGAGCGAGGCCGAGGTGGCGCTGCCGCCGTCTCCGGCAAAGCCCGCGGTATTGTTGCCGGCGACGGTGGTGATGTTTCCGGAGGTGTCCACCTTGCGGATGACGTTGTTGGCGGTGTCGGCGATGTAGAGATTCCCGGACTTATCCATGGCCAGCCCGCGGGGAGCGTTCAAGGAGGCCTGGATGGCGGGGCCGTTGTCGCCTCCGAACTGGCCCGCGCCGGTTCCGGCCACCAGCGTGGTGTTTCCGGTGGAAAGATCGACCGAGCGGACGCGATTGGCCGCGGTGTCGGAAAAATAGACCACGCTTCCGTTCACCACCAGGCCGCGCGGGGTGATGGTGGAAAGGCCGTTGCCGGCGATGGTGTTGATGACGCCGTTGGAGGCGGCCACCTCGCGGACGCGGTTGTTGGTTCCGTCGGCGATGTACAGATTGTTTTGCGAATCCATGGCGATGGCGCGCGCCTGCAAGCTGGCGCCGGTGGCGACGCCCTGGTCGCCCGCGCCTCCGGCCACGCCGCTGCCGGCGTAGTTGGTGATGATGCCGGCCGGACTGACGCGCCGCACACGGTTATTGTTCTGATCGAGAATGTAAACGTTTCCCGCCTTATCCTCGGCAAGGCTGGTGGGATAGTGGAGGAAGGCGTTCATGGCGTAGCCGTTGTCGCCGGTGTCGCCGGCGGCGTACTGGCCCGCGAATTCGTTGATGATGCCGCCGTTGACCACCCGCACCGTGTTGTTTCCCGAATCGGAGATGTACACGTTGCCCTTGCCGTCGGCCAGCACGCCCGCCGGCTGGTTCAGCGGAGCCTGCGTGGCCGGGCCTTTATCGCCGCCGGTGGCCGCCGCGCCGACGCCGGCGAAGGTGGAGATGATGCCCGCCGGATTGACCACGCGAATGACCGAGTGAGCGGTATCGGCGATGTACAGATTGCCGGTGGAGGGATCGACGGAGACGGCCAGCGGGAACTGCAAGCCCGCCTGGACCGCCGGGCCGCCGTCGCCGGTGTAGGTGGAAACGGCGCTGCCGGCCACGGTGGTGATGATTCCATCGGGCGTCACCTTGCGGATGCGGTTGTTGTTGGAGTCGGCGATATAAACGTTGCCCTGCGGATCGGTGCACAAGCCGGCCGGATTGCTCAGCGCGGCCTGCGTGGCCGGGCCGCCGTCGCCGCTGAATCCGGACGCGCCGGAGCCGGCAAAAGCGCTGGCCAGGCCGTTGGCGCCGATCTTGATCACCTGGTTCAGCCCCTGCACGGAAACGTACAGGTTGCCGCCGGCATCGACGGCGATGCCGACCGGATTGTTGAGCGTCGCCGCCAGGGCGGGCACGTTGTTGGGCGCGCCTCCGAGCAGCGTCTGAATGACGGATTGGGATTCGGCGCAGCCCGCGCCGGCCGCGGCCAGGATTGCCATCCAGTACAGTTTCCGCGTCATATCAGAACGAGAACCCGATTCCGGCCTCCGCCTGGTTGCGGACGGAGGCGTAGCCCGGACCCGTGAAGGATTCATTGTTCCAGCGGATGTAGCGCACCTCCGGCGTCAGCTTGAATCCGAACTGATCGAAAAAGCGGATGCCGAATCCGGCCAGCGCGCCGATCTGGTTGCGATGGGCGGGGACGGCGGGAATTTCGTTGTAGCCGGTGGTGCCGTCGGGATAGTTGATGTCGGTGCCGGTGCGGACTCTGCCGACGTAGCGGTATTCGGCTCCGCCGAGCAGGTAGAGATGGGAAAGAAATCCGGTGCGGCGGAGGCCGTAGTAGCGCGCCATCACCGGCAGGACCCAGTAATTGGCCTTGGTGGTTTGCGTGAAGTTGGTCACCGGGCGGTCGTCGGTGCTGGAGTTGGGGCTGGGCAGGCCGGTGCGCAGCGCCGTGGTCTGGATGTAGGTGGCGTGGGTGAGATAGAACTCCGCGCCCGCCGACCAGCGGCGCGTGATGGCGTACTCGAACGTCCCCGCCAGCGCATCCTTTTGCGAATTGGAACGGGCGCTATAGGAGTAATCGGCGACCGGGTTGGTGGTGTGCACGGTGGGCGAGCTGGTGGTGAACTGCTTCATCGGAAACGCCTCTACGCGGAATCCGTAAAAAAAACGCCGCTGCCCGGAGGGGTGGGCGGCATTGCCGGCCGGAGCGCCGGCGGTGGTCTGGCCGGACGGCGGCGGAGGGGGCGCCGGCGGCGGCTCCTGCGCGCGCGCCACGATCGACAGCAGCGCGGCGCCGGAAAAAATCATCGTCATGGTTTTGCTCATCGAAAAATCCGCGATCCTCAAAACTGAAACCGCACGAACAGCTCCATCGAGCGCGGGCCTCCTGGCTGATACAGCGAATTCAGGCCGGCAAAACCCGAATTGAGCATCTGGGTGACGATGCCGAAATCCGGGCTGGCCAGGTTCGCGCCGAGCTGCGGCGTGGGGTTGGCGAAATTGGGGTGGTTCAGGGCATTGAAAGCCTCCAGCCCCAGGTTCAGGCGCGCCTGCTCGGTAATCGGGATCACCCGCCGGATGGAGGCGTCCAGTTGCACGGCCCCGAATCCGCGCAGCGTGTTGCGCCCCAGATTGCCCTGATCGTAGCCGGTGGGAATCACAAACGCGTTGGGATTCAACTGCCGGCCGCCGGGCACCCCGGGGTTGGGCACCCAGATGGGATTGCCGTTCAGGCTGGGGCGAACCAAGGCGAACAGGCCCGTGTTGGAGCCGCTGACGTTGCAGGTCGTGGTGGTGGTTCCGCTGGAGCTGGTCGTGGTGGTGGTGCTCGAGGAGGAGCTGGTGCAGGTGCTGACGCCCTGCACGTCGAAGGGCAGCCCGGTGCGGGCCAGCAGATTGAAATCGACGAACCAGTTCTTCAGCAGCGGCCGCAGCGCGGCGGCTTTCGGCGAGGGAAGCTGATAGGACCCGGCGGCGGTCAGGTAGTGGCGGATATCGAAATCGGAGTCCCCGCGCTGGCCGCTGGTGTAGAGGCTGGCGAATCCTCCGCCTCCTCCGCTGAAGTCAGTGGAGGCGGTGTCGATCGAGTGGGACCAGGTGTAGCTTAACTGCATCAGCAGGCGCGAACTGAGCCGCTTTCGAAACTGGATTTGCAGGCCGTCGTAATCCGAGGCCGCGCCGTTGGTGGTGAGGATGGCGATGTTGTAGGCCGAGGTGTACGCGGGCGTGACGGCGGTGCGCGCCAGATCGCGTCCCAGACTGCCCACCAGGGCGATGGACAGGGTGTTGCCGACCCCGTAGTTTTTCTCCCAGGTGGCGTTCCACTCATAGACCCGCGGCGCCACCAGCCCGAGATCGGCCGCGTTGATGATCCCGTAGGGGCGGAACGGCGGCATCGGCGGCGGCGCGAGCAGGGTCGCGTTCAGCGGAAAGCTGGCTTCGGAGATGGTGCGGGTGTCGGTGAACGGCGCGCCGTTGAACGCCCCGGCGGTAGTGCCATAGCCCACGTCATAGAACACGCCCAGGCCGGCGCGCAGCATCATCTCGTGCCCCGGTTTTTCGCTCATGTTATAGGCCACGCCGAAGCGCGGCGCGACGTTGAACCATTTCGTCGGATAGAGCGGCGTATTCTGCGTCACGCCGGCGATGGGATCCGGCGACAGCGCAAACGGCTGCTGCCCGGTGCGGGCGTAGGGCGCCGGATTCACGTCCCAGCGGACTCCGTAGGTGATGGTGGTCCACTTCGTAACGCGCCAGGTGTCCTGGCCGTACATGGAAAAGTTGAGATAGGTCGGGTACACGGCGCCCACGCTCGAGGTGATCTGCGCGTTGAGCGCCGTACCGGTCAGAAACGAATAATACGGCGTGAGCGCGGTGGTTTGCAGGCCGTTGAACGATACGCTTTCTGAATAGGGATTCAAAAAATCCGTGGTGCGAATCTGGCGCACGTCCAAGCCGACTTTAATCTGATGGCTCTGGTAAGTTTTGGTCGCGCTGTCCACCACGTTGATCTGCGCCTGCCGGTTGCGCGTGGCGCCGCCAAAGGAGTAGTTGCCGACGCCTAAAATATTGAGGTCGAAAACGCCGTTGGCGCTGCTGATTCCGGCCGGAAACACCGCCGCGTCCGGCAGCGGCGCCGCCCCGCCGAGCGTGCTGGGAATCGTCTTGGCATGGCTGGTGAGATAGGAATAGTTCAAGCGGAGATCGTTGAGAAAACCGTTCGGCAGCTCGTTGGTCAGGCCGGCCGTGGCCGCCTCGGAGTGGATGGCGGAGCTGGTGATCTGCGCGTCCGCGGTCTGGCGCAGCGAACTTGTCGGCGTCACGCTGAATCGCGCAAAAGCGCTCGCGTGCGGGCCCAGGATCTGATCGATGCGCCCGCTGGCCGTGCTGGTCTTCACCGGATTGGCCACCTGCCCGTAGAACGCGGCCGCGTTCTGCGACAGCTCCGGGCCGTTGGGGAGCGGAAACGCCCGCAGGAACGGGGCCAACGCGGCCGGCGCGGCCGCGCGCGTGGCCAGGTCCGGCACGATTCCCAGCAGAGTCGAAGGCGCGGTCAGATGCAACTGCTCGTAGGTCAGAAAAAACAGCGTGCGGTTCTTCACGATCGGCCCGCCGAAGACGCCCCCGGGGCGGTTCTGGTGCAGATCGAAATTTTTAAAACCTTCGGCGTTGGCGAACCAGTTGTTGGCGTCGAACTGATCGCTGCGCAGGTAGTCGTAGAGCGTGCCGTGGAACTGGTTGGTCCCGCCGCGGCTGGTCATCACCACCTGGGCCCCGGGCGTCCGGCCGAACTCCGGCGCAATGGACATGGTTTGCACCCGGACTTCCTGCACCGCGTCGATCACCAGCAGGTTGGTGGCGCCCTCGAAGTTCAATCCGGCCGCCGCGCCTCCGCCGAATCCCCCGCGCTCGCCGCCGCGGCCGCCGACGAATCCGCCGCCTCCCACGCCTCCGCCGGCCACGCCCGGCTGATTCAGGCTGACGCCGTCCAGGGTGAAGTAATTCATGTTGGAACGCAAGCCGTTGGCGTTGAATCCGCCGGTATTGGTGGCGCTGCCCCCGGCTGAGACCATGCCTGGCGCCAGAGTGATCAGCGATTCCACGTTCCGCCCGTTCACCGGAAGGTCTTCCAGAAAGGCGTTGTTGATAGCCACGCCCTGCGTGGGATCGGCGCTGAGCGTGTCGATTTTTTCGATCACGTCGACGCGCGCGCCGGCCGGCGAGGCCACCTGCAACTGCACGCGCAGCTCCTGCCGCGCGCGCACCGCCAGATTCATGCTCTCGATGCGGTAATTGTTGAACCCCTGGCGCTCCACCTCCACCGTGTAATCGCTGGGCGTCAGGTTGTCGAACTCGGCGCGCCCGCCTTCGTTGGTGTCGGCCTGGTGGACCACGCCGCGGTGGCTGTCCACTACCACCACGCGCGCTCCGGGAACCGCCGCCTGCGTCGGATCGGTTACGATCACGCTCAAATTGGCGGTATCCTGCGCGCACAGGCCCAGCGGCAGGGCAAGCCACAACAGGGAAGATTTGACCACTCGTCCGACTGCTCTCATGAACCGGTGACCCTCAAAGCGCCCGCTGCGGCACGCAGATGCCGCGGCCCGACTCGTTCGTGTCTTGGATTTTCGACGCCGCGAGCCGTCCCAGGGTTGCCTTTCTCTTGTCGTTTGACCGAATCTCATATCTTAACCCAATCCGCGCAAGCGCCGGATCTTCGTATCCGCGGGGGCACACCTGTATCCCGGCTTCACGCTCCGGCGGCGCGCCGCCCGAGCGGCGCCCAGCGCATCGGCGGCGCCCGCAGAAACCGCCGCAATCCCGGAGCCAGATTCCAGTGATAGCATTTCCTTTATGAAGCTTCGCGTTGTTGTCGCGCTGGCGGCGCTGCCCCTGCTCGCCCAGCAGAAGATGGATGAGGAATACACCCGGCTGATCAAGCAGTATCTTCAGGACCCGCGCATCACCACCGAACTGGTCGATCACATGCCGGAGCCCGAGGCGCGCTTCAGCAAGGTTCCTTCGCCCCTGAAATTTTTCGGGCGGATTCCCGGCACGCCCGGCGAGCTGACCTACGCCAAGGACATCGAGCGCTACTATCAGGCTCTGGCGGCCGCCTCGCCGCGCGCCAAGTTCTGGGTGATCGGCCAGAGCGAGGAAGGCCGCGACGAGGTGCTTTTGGCCATCGCCGATGAAGCCACCATCCGCGATCTGGACCGCTATAAGAACATGCTCGCCGAGCTCGCCGATCCGCGCAAAACCAGCGAGGAGCGCGCCCGGCAGCTTCTGCATACCGCCAAGCCGGTCTACTGGATCAACAGCGGCATCCACTCGCCGGAAACCGGCGGCCCGGAGATGCTGCTGGAGTTGGCTTACCGGCTGATGATCGAGGAAACGCCGTTCATCCAGGACATCCGCAACAACGTGATCACGCTGATCACGCCGGTGGTGGAGGTCGACGGGCGGGAAAAAGAGGTCGACACCTATTACTACGGCAAGAAGACCGGCAAGCAGCGCCCGCCGCTGATGTACTGGGGTAAGTACGTCCAGCACGACAACAACCGCGATGGCATGGGCCAGCTTTTAAAGCTCACCCAGAACATCACCAAGGGAATTCTTGAATGGCATCCGACCATCTTCCACGACCTGCACGAGGCGCAGTCGTACCTGTATGTCTCCACCGGAACCGGCCCCTACAATCCCTCGCTCGATCCGATTCAGGTCGACGAGTGGTGGCTGCTGGCGGAAACCGAGATCATGGAAATGGCCAAGCGCGGCGTTCCCGGCGTGTGGACCTACGGCTACTACGACGGCTGGGTTCCCAATTACCTGTTCTGGATCGCGCTGACGCACAACTCCTTCGGCCGGTTCTATGAAGTGCAAAGCTACGGGCCGGACGTCAACGAAAATCTCCGCCTTCAGCCCGCGCAGACCAGCCGCGAATGGTACCGGCCCAATCCTCCCCTGCCGTCGATCAAGTGGGGGCCGCGCAATAACACCAACATTCAGGAGTCGGCCATCCTGTTCGCGCTGCACAAAGTGGCCTCGGAACGGCAGCTTTATCTGGAAAATTACTGGGACAAGAATAGACGGTCGGTGGAAAAGGGCAGGAACGGCCCGGTCTACGCCTGGGTGGTTCCCGCCCACCAGCGCCGCCGTGCGGACGCGGCGGACATGATCAATTCGCTGCGCCATCAGGGCCTGGAAGTGCACGCCGCCAGCTCGTCGTTCCGGGCCGGGGACGTGCAGATCGCCGCGGGCGACTACATCATCCGCGCCGACCAGCCCTACCGCACGCTGGCCGACATGTACTTCAGCGTGCAGAACTATCCCCCGCAAAATCCGCGCCCCTACGACGACACCGGCTGGACCATGCAGTATCTGCGCAACGTGAAGCTGGCGCCGGTCGCCGATAAGAGCGTTCTCGACGCTCCCATGACGATGATCACTTCGGACGTGCATCCCAGGGGGACCATCGAGGGCAGCGGCCCGGTGCTGATCCTCGATCACACCACCGATAACGCACTGATGGGTTTTCGTTTTAAACATGCCGGGACGAAAATGTTCGCCGCGGAGGAGGATTTCAGCGCCGCGGGCCATAACTTCCGCGCCGGCGCGTTCATAATTCCCGACGCCGACCTGAACGCTCTGCGTCCGGCGATCGAGGAAGCCGGGCTGGCGGCCTGGGCCGTCGCCTCCGAACCGCAGGTGAAGACGCACGAGCTGCGGGTTCCGCGGATCGGCTACATTCACACCTGGCAGCGCACGCAGGATGAAGGGTGGGTGCGCGCCGCGCTCGACTATTACGGCATCCCGTACACCTATTTCGCCGACACCCGCCTGCGCGACGGCAATCTCCGCGCCAAATACGACGTGATCATCTTTCCGCACGTCGGCGGCACGTCGCAGTCGGTGCTGGAGGGAATCCCCAAGATCGGCCCCGATCCGGTGCCCTACAAAAAATCGGAGCTGACGCCGAACCTCGGCGCGCTGGATTCAGCCGACGATATCCGCGGCGGGATGGGACTGGACGGGCTGGCGGAGCTGGCGAGGTTCGTCGAGCAGGGCGGCACGCTGATCACCGAGGGCTCCACCGCGGCGTTCGCCTCGGAAATGGGCCTGGCGGCCGGCGTCACCGTGGAGCATCCGGCGCAGCTTTTCGCCCGCGGATCGATCCTGCGCGCGCAAATCAGCGACGCCCAGAGTCCCATCGCCTATGGCTACGAACCGCGCGATCTTCCGGTGTACTTCAATCAGGATCCGGTGTTTGAAGTTTCCGCCGGCGGGCGCGGCGGGTTCGGGGGCTTCGGCGGGCGCGGCGGCGCCGATGCGATGGCGCAAAACATCACGCCCAACGCGGTCCCCCTGCACGTCTCCCCGCTTGAGGCGTCCGAGGAACGCGCGCCATCCGGCCGCGGCGGGCGCGGCCAAAACGCCGGCGCCGACGCCGCGATGGCGGCCCAGCTCCGCGCCTTCGGCATCGTGCAAGGGGAGCGGCCCCGCGTGGTGGTCTCCTTCGGGTCCAACGCGAACGATCTGCTGTTGAGCGGCACGCTGGCCGGCGGCCAGGCCCTGGCCGGACATCCGGCGGCGCTGGACGCCAAACTGGGCCAGGGCCACATCGTGATGTTCGCGCTGCGCCCGTTCTGGCGGTGGCAGACGCAGGGCACCTATTTTCTCGGGTTCAACGCGATCCTGAACTGGGATCATCTGGACGCCGGCAAGTCCGAGGAGCCCCGCGGCCGCGGCCGGCCCAGCGCGCGCAACTGAGGCGGGGGCGGAATCCGGCCCGCCGCCCGGTCCTTAGGGGCGCGCCCGCTCGAGGGGTTCCGCGGCCAGGCGCGATTGCATGCGGCGGCTGCCGGGCCAGTCCAGGCGCATATCCTTGCAGACTTCGTCCAGCATTTCGATGGTGCAGGACTTTTTTTCCAGCGCGAAGGCGGTGAGCAGAAGATTATCGCAAAGCGCGTTGATCAGGCGGGGGATTCCCTGCGCGCGCAGATGAATCTCCGCCATCAACTCCTCGGAAAAAATCCTCTGCCCGGTCATCCCCGCCCGGGCCAGCCGGGTTTCGATGTATTCGACCGCGTCGCGCAGGGTGAACGGATCCAGGTGGCAGCGCAGCACGATCCGCTGCTTTAACTGCCGCAGGTTGGGATGATCCAGCTTGCGGTCCAGTTCCGGCTGCCCGGCCAGAATGATTTGCAGCAGCTTTCCGTTGCGGTTTTCCAGATTTCCCAGCAGGCGGATCTCTTCGAGCACTTCCCATTCGAGGTTGTGCGCCTCGTCGACGATCAGCACCACGGTGCTGCCGTCCTGGGCGCGCTCCACCAGCAACTGATTCAGCGCAAACAGGACCTCGGTTTTGGAAGTCCGGGGGCAGCGCAGATCCAGATCGTAGGCGATCATTTCAAAGAACTGCTCGACGTTGATCCGGGAATTGAACAGAAACGCGAACTCGATATACTGCGAATCCAGGTAATCGCGCAGGCATTCGAGCATGGTGGTCTTGCCGGTTCCCACCTCGCCGGAAAGAACGATGAACCCCTTGCGCGCCTGCACGCCGTAGATCAGGTTGGCCAGGGCTTCCTCGTGCTGCTGGCTGCGGTAGAGGAAAGCGGGGTCCGGACTCAGGCTGAAGGGGCTCTCCGAGAAGCCGAAGAATGCGTTATACATTGCGCTACTGCCGTTCCTCCGAAGCTGCTGCCGTTGCCGCCAACGGCGGGGCGTTCTCTCCGCCCTCTCACTTACTTATCGATCGTAGCACGCCACCCCGATAGGGGGTCAGAGTACTTTGGTATCCGTTACCGGGGGAAAGGGCCGGGCCGCAATCTTAGTACGATACCCAGTACCCGCCGCTCAGGCTACGGGCCGCAACGTTATGCTATGGTTTTAAACAGACGGTTTCCCGCGCCGCCGTACTTCGGAGAATTCATCTTCATGAGCAATTTCCGCCGCTTTCTGCTTCTGGCCACTGTGCCGATTTTTGTGCCGGCGATGCTGGCGCAGGCGGTTTCGCCGACCATCAACTCCAATCCTTCGAGGGAATTCGGACAGCCCGGCCTGCTGCCGGGCGGGCTGAACTCGGTCGCGCCGAATTACGTCGAAGGGCGCGAGCTCTACTCGCCGGCGGCGATTGCCTTCGACACCACCAGCTCGCCTCCCATACTCTATATCGCCGACACCGCTAACAACCGCGTGCTGGCGTATCAGAATCCGGCGGCGCTGAGCAACTGCGGTCTGAACAATCCGGGCTGCGGCTTTGCGACGAAGGTGATCGGGCAGAACAGCCTGACGGCAACGCTGCCCGGCGGGCCCGGCCGGCCCGGCCCCAGCGTCGGCTTCTATCAGCCGACCGGGCTCGCCGTGGACTCTGGCGGCAATCTCTATGTCGCCGACGAGCAGAACAACCGCATCCTGCGCTTCCCGGCGCCTCTCAAGCAGACCGCCGCGCTGGTTACCCCCGATCTGATCATCGGCCAGGCGGACCTGTATCATAACCAGCAGAATCAGGGCCAGGGCCAGCCGTCGGCCCAGAGCCTGTCTTTTTCCACCAACGGGATCCGCACGGTGGGCATGGCCTTCGACAGCTCCGGCAATCTGTGGGTGACCGATGGGGGCAACAACCGCGCGCTGCGCTTCCCGGCGGCTTCGCTCAAGGCCGGCGCCCAGCCCGCCGCCGATCTGGTGATCGGGCAGACGACATTTACTTCAAACAGCCTTGCTCCGCCGCCCTCCGGCGTTCCCGCCCAGTTCGTGATGACCACGCTCAATCAACCCACCGCCCTGGCTTTTGACTCCAACGGTAATCTGTACATCGCCGACAGCTACGGCCGGGTGCTTTATTACCAGGCGCCGCTGGCCAGCGGCATGTCGGCGGCGCGCATTCTGGGCGCGGCCATCTCGTATCAGAACAATCCGCTGCCCAATACCAACCAATACGGCTTGAGCGGCGTCTTTGGCCTGGCCACCGTCAACAACCATCTCTTCGCCGCCGATATCGGCAACAACCGGATTGTCGAATACGATCTTCCGGGCAACTGGCCGCCGGCGGCCAACTACCAGACGCTTCAGCCCGGCCAGCAGATCTCCCCGCCCATGATGGCGGTGGTCGGCCAGGGGAACTTCACCACCGGATCGGCCAATCACGGGCTGCCGCAAGCCAGCTCCGGCTCGCTGAGCGCGCCGGCGGGGATCGCTTTCCTGGGCAACGATCTGTGGGTGGCGGATCTGAGCAACAACCGTGTGCTCGATTTTCCGCCGCAAAGCGGCGGGGGCTACATCAACGCCTCGCGCGTGGTCGGCCAGCTCGATTTTCCCTATTCGGCTCCGAACCTGATCGAGGGCCGCGAGGTGAATTTCTTCGGCGCCAATCCGGCGGGCGCCATCGCCATCGACCACCACTCGACGCCGCCGCACCTGTATATCGCCGATACCTACAACAACCGCATCCTCTGCTTTAAGGACGCGCGCTCGGTGCAGGCCAGCTCGCATGCCGACATGGTGCTCGGCCAGTCCACTCCAGGCGATTTCTACGACAATGAGATCAACTCCGGCACCAATAATCCGGCCACGCCGACGCAGACCGGCCTTTATCTTCCCGTCGGAATTGTAGTGGATGCCAACGGCGACGTGTTTGTCGCCGACAGCGGCAACGGGCGCGTGCTGCGCTTCCCGGCGCCGTTCGCGCAGCCGTCCAATTCGCAGCAGTTGCCCAACCTGGTGCTGGGCCAGGCGGGCTTCAGCGGCCCGACCATCACCGATCCCACCCAGCAGAACATGCACACCCCGTGGGGCCTGGCGCTGCTGTCCAACGGAAGCCTCGCGGTTTCCGACGCCTTCGACAACCGGATCCTGGTGTTCACGCGTCCCGCGGGCGGCGATTTTCAAAACGGCCAGGCCGCCTCCATCGTGCTGGGGCAGCCCAACTTCACCTCCATTGCGAAATCCAACAGCACCGCCGGATTGTATTCGCCCACCGCCATCTCGGTGGACTCCTCCGACCGGCTCTACGTCTGCGACACCGGCAACAACCGCGTGGTGGTCTTCAACGGCGTGCCCACCGCGGCCAGCGGGGCGACCTCCAGCTTCCAGCTCAACAATCTGAGCTCGCCGCAAGGAATCGTGGTGACCCAGGACACGGGCGAGATCTGGATCGCCAACACCGGCAGCAACGTGATCTACCGCTTTCCACTGTACGAGCAGGTGATCCTTCTGGCGACGCCCAACAATTATCAAAGCGTGATCACGGCGCAGCTTCCGACGCAAACCGGCCCGCTCGGCCTGGCGCTCGATAACTCCGATAATCTGCTGGTGGCCGAGACGGCCAACCGCATCACGTTCTTTTTCGCGCAACTGGCGTTTGCCAGCGAGGCCAGCTACAACAATCTGCAAATGGCCCCCGGCGAGCTGGTCGGCGTCAGCCGCGTAGGCAAGGATTTCAGTTTCACGCAGGACTACAACCTGAGCGGGATCAGCCCGTGGCCCACCTCGGAGTCGGCCAACGATATCGAGGTTCTGGTGAACGGCACGCCGGCGCCGATTTTCCGCGTGGATCCGACGTTCATCTCCTTCCAGGTGCCCACCAGCACGCCGCCCTCGGGCACCGCGGTGGTGCAGGTGGTGCATCCATCCACCGGCGAGATCATGGGCGAAGGCGACTTCACCATGTCGCCGTACCAGCCCGCGTTCTTTACCCGCGACGCGACGGGAATCGGGCAGGTGGCCGCCTTCCAGAGCGGGCCGGATATCGACAACTGCACGGACAAGCCGGCCTGCCAGATCAACAGTTCGTCTTATCCGATCCCGGCCAACGGCCGCAACACCATCTCGTTTTGCCTGACCGGAGGGGGGGTCTTCCAGGGCGGGCCGCCCGACGGGGTCGCGCCCACCCAGGCGGCGCCCACGGCGGTGCCTCCGCAGCTCATCTCCCGGGACGGCTACGGCTCCACGCAGGGCCTGGTGCCGCCCTCGGCGATCACTTATTCAGGGGCGGGCTGCGGCTTCGCCGGCGGCTGGCAGGTGAACTTCCTGGTGCCCAACACCTTCGCGCCCGGCCAGCACGTCATCGCCATCACGCTGGGCGGGGTCGGCAGCACCATCGGCTATAACGGGCAGCCGCTGCAAGTCTACTTCACTTCGAAGTAGCGGCTATCCGCGCTGCGGCGTCTCGGGCATCTCCTGCCAGAATTTCCGGATGTCGCCGCGCGGATCGTTTTCGACGCGGATCTCCGAATCGAAGATCATCGTCGCCCGCTTTGATTCCTCATAGGCCGGCCACTTCGGAATCCGCGGATTGTTCGGATCGGCGTTGCTGGCCAGCGAAACCCAGGCCGAGGCGAAGCGCGCCCACAGCGCCTTCTCTTGCCGCGATCCGGCGCCGCCGATGCCGTCGCGGAAATTGTAGAACGACGCCGAAACGTCGGTCCCGTGGACCGCGCCGAACTTGCCGTTGAACGCCGGGCTTTCGTAGCACCACAGATACATGTAGGCGGGCGCTTTGCCAGCCGCCGCCTTCCGTTCGGCCTGCAGGATCGCGCTGCGGCGGAAACCGGCGTCGGTCGCCACCTGGGCCTGAATCAGGAACGGGGACTTGTTCGGATAGTGGCTGCGGTACAGGGCCAGGATCTGGTCGGCCTTGTCGTGATAGCGGCGCCGCAGGATCGCGATCAGGCCGTCCTCGGTCAGATCGAAATTCGTCAGGCCCAGCGCGGCGTCCTCCAGCGTGGTCGAAATGATCACCGGCACGTCGGCGGACTCCGGCGGCGCCGCGGGATCAAATGGATGGTGCGGCAGAACCGTTCCATCGACAACCGGCGTGAACGAACCCGCACCCACCGCGGTCTGCGCCTGGAGGATCTGCTGCCAGGAAAATTTCTGGAGATCGGCGATGTTGCTCTTATTGATGCCGAGCTTGGCCAGCAGCGCTTCGGCCGCGCGCGTTCCGGCCTCGCGCGTGGCGGCGCGAATGGCCGATCCGCTTTGGATTCCGGCGCTGTGAAACAGGCCCTTGGCCGAAGGCATCGCCAGCACGGTGGAAGTCTTGGCGCCTCCGCCGGACTGGCCGAAGATCATCACCTTGGCCGGATCGCCGCCGAACCTTTCGATGTTGTCGCGCACCCACTCGAGCGCCGCCACCAGATCCATCATCCCGGCCACGCCCGCCTGCGCGAACTCCGGCGGCGCGCCCAGATCGGCCAGATGCAGATAGCCGAAGCTGGCCAGCCGGTGATTCACCGTGACCACCACCACGTCGCCGAACTTGGCCAGTTGCGCTCCATCGTAGCCCGGCGCATTTCCCGAGCCGGTCGAGTATCCGCCGCCATGAAAGGAGACCAGCACCGCGCGCCTGGCGTCATCGATCCCCGGCGTCCACAGATTGAGCGACAGGCAGTCCTCGCCCATGCCGCCGGCGTGCAGGTCCCACTGGATCATCATGCCGTAGTCGCCGTTGAGGGACGCCAGCGTCTGCGGCGAGATCTGGCCGTAGCCGAAGCATTCCCGCACGCCGCTCCAGGGCGCGGGCTTGCGCGGAGGCATGTAGCGGTTCCGGCCGCCGGTGGGCGCGCCATAGGGAATTCCCTTGAACTCCTTGATCCCGGTGTTGTCGATCCCCTGGACCTTGCCGGATGTGGTTTCGACCGTCCAAAAAAGCTGACCGTTTTGGCTTTGCGCCAGCGCGCGGCGGCCGAACGCGCAGCCGGCTCCCAGGGCCGCCAGGAAGGAACGCCGTTTCATGGAAGTTCTCCTCTTCGGGGATTCTATATCTTTCTTGCGGGCCGCGGGAAACGGCCCGGATCAATGGAGGCTCACCAGGTGCTGCCCGCGCGGCAGGATGAGGACGTCGCCCGCCATTTGCGGCGTCGCCTCCATGCCGTCGATTTCGAGCCTATGAATCGCGCGCTCGGGTTTCGCCATCGCGCGCGCCTCGCTTTGATAGGCGAATTCGACACCATCGGCGGTGGCGCTGGCGGCGGTCAAATCGCCGTTGAAATCGACGATTCGCAGGGCAGGCTTGCTGGGCGCCGGCTCAATGGTGTGCAGCCCGCGCGGCAGCAGAACCGCGTCGTCGCCCGCCAACGGCCACGGTTTGCCGTCCACCAGGGCCGGCCCGCGCCAGGTCACGCCCACGCCGCCCCGCGATTCGACGATCAGTTTCGATCCGCTCCGCTCCACCCGCTCCACGTCCGCCGCCGCCGGAGCCAGCAGCGGCCAATCCCGGCGCGGGATCGAATTTTCGAAATACAGCGCCACGCGCGGGAAGGACTGCGCGGCCTGATGCACCAGTTCAAACAATTCGGTTCCGGTCTGTTGTTTGGTCGGATAGACGTCCTGGTAGCGCTCCACCACGTTGATATCGATCCCCAGCCTGTCCTGGGCCGGCGTGAGCGGGAAGTACCGCGCGGCGATCTGCGCATAGCGCCGCGGCCCGAGGTCCCAGACCGTCGCCGGATCTTCGATCAGGAAGGTGAAGTCGTGTTGCGCCAGCATGCCCAGCGCCGCCGCGGCGTCGGCGCCGATCTTCTCGCGCATGGTGGCGTCGAAGCGGTCGTCGACCTCCGTCAGCGCCAGGCCGAGCTGCGGCTTGCCCCGGCGAATCGCTTCGATCACGCCGATCCATTCGTTTTGCTGGCGCCGCGCCAGTTCGGCGCGAAATTTGAGAAATTCCGCCAGTCCCGGCGCGTTTTTCGGGCCATAAAGCGGCGAATCGGCGCGGAACAATTCCAGCGGATCGAAGCCCGCCCTGGCGCGGAATTCGGCTCGCACATCGTCGTTCATGGGCGTGAATCTCGCCGGATTCTCGAAGCCTTCCAGCGACTCGAAATACAGTTCGGCCAGATTGACTCCATCCCAATCGAAGCCGTTGAGCAGGGCGCGCACGCCCTGGGAAACCGCGGCGAAGGCCTCGCGGTTGGTCAGGTTGATCAGCTTTCGCCAGTCCAGTTGGGCGTCCTGAAGCAGCGCCGTCTTTTCGCGCCATTGGGGATGATCGGCCCAGAATTTTTCGCTGACGTGCGGCAATTCAAGCCAGGCGTAAACCGGGATGGCGTGCCGGTGGCAGGCGTCGATCAAGGCGCGCAGATACGCGTCGCCCTCCGGATCGCGGTCGTAATAGTGCCAGGCGGCGACGTGCAGCGCGGCGATGCCGGCGGCGCGCCAGCGCGCGGCCATGTAATCCGGATCGATGCGCGAGCGGTAGGCGGAGTCGAAAAACGCCCACAATCGCGCGGAGCGGAAGGGCGCCTCCATGCCGAGATCGGCCAGCGCCTGCAAAAGATAGGGAAAGCGCTCGTAGCCGCGTTCGCCGGGCGGCGCGGCGAGCCAGAGAATCGCGCCGGAGCCCCGCCGGAATCCGGCCATCAGCGGCGCCCCGCTCCAGCGCTCGCGCGCAAACAGGCGCGCCTGCGGGGGAACTTCGAAGACCGGCAGCTCCAGCGGCTTTTCCCAGATGATGTGCAGCTTGGGCGCGCGGAGGTCTTCCAGGCTGCGCGCCATCACCCGCCGGGCCGCCGGCTGAAACCCGAACGAGCCGGCCAGCGGCGATTCGCCTTCGAGCACCAGGATCGCGCCGCGCTCGACACGCAAAGCCCATTCCGGATTGGCCGGCGTGCCCGGCGGGGCCACCACCACCTCCGCCGCCGCGCCGGCGCGCAGCCCCACCGAGGAAAAAATGGCGGGCCAGGGCCCGGCCTCGCTTCCGAGCACCTGAAAAGAGAAAGAGGCGCCCTCCAGCGCGGCGCAGGCGAGCCAGATCGCGCAGCCGGCCGCCGCTGTCCGGCTATTTCGTGAACGCATACCAGATCCCGGCGCGCAGATCGTTGAAGTTCGGCCCGCGCGGATTGCCGCGGTTGATCAGATAGGCCCCGCGCAGCGCGCTGACCGAAAACTGGACCGGCGCGCGCAGCCCTTCAAAGCGGAACCTGACGCCCGGTCCGGTTTCGACGAAATTCGCCCAATATTGCCCGAGCGCGTCCACCGTCGCGTTCCAGTTCCAAAACACCTGCGCGTGCCAGCCCAGCAGTTCGGCCGCCCGCAGCGTGTATCCGCCGCGGTTTTGCGAGTAAAGCAGGGTGTCCTTGCCGAAGCGGCTGACAAAAATCCCGTCGTCGTCGGATTCGGCGAACCATCCGCGCCGCCCCGGCGAGAGCAGGTTGCCGAATCCTTTCGCGTACGAAACGCCGCCGCGATAATCGGGCACAACGCGCCCCGGATCGGAAGAGGTGGGCGCGTAGCGCAGCGCTTCGCCGGCCTCGAACCATCCGGTGGCGCCGTGCCAGGCGGCGGTGGCGGCGCCCAGCGCGACAATCACGCTCCGCTCGGACAGATACTGCGGGCCAAGATCAGCGACGTTCACCGCGCCGCGCGTATCGCCGATAAAGCGCGCCGAAACGTAAGGCCGCAGGCGCCACCGCGGCGGGCGCAGTTCGGCTTTGATCTGCGAATAGGCGAACAGGTCGCGCCAGCGCGTGGAATACATCGGATCGATCCAGAAGGTGGTGTGAATCTTTCGGAGGCCGGGCGCGAGATTTTTATAGGCGCGCGACGCCTCTGCCGCGATTGCCTGGTCGGGACTCCGCCGCGCCAGATCGAACCAGCGGATCGCGTCCTGGTCGTCTTTGAGGTTGTTGTACGCCCAGCCGAGCTTGAGCATCACCTCGAAATCCAGCGGATCGTTTTCCTGCGCGATCCGCAGATATTTGATCGCATCCGGAAGGTAGCCGAGCTGAAGGCTTTTTTCGCCCAACTGCCTGGCCCGGGACGGATCCACCGGAGCCGGTTCGGCGGGCCTTCGGCGCAGCGCCTCGGGCAGATGCAGCACGGCGCGGGCGCGGGAGGCAAGCTCCGCGTCGCCGCCCTCCAGCACGCGCCGCAGCAGCGGCATGGCGCCTTCGGAGTCGCCGCGGGCCAGCAGCAGAAAGCCGAGCTGCGCCGCCGCCACCAGATCCCCGGGGGACTCGCGGACCAGACGCGAAAACTCCCGCTCCGCGGCGCCCTGATCGTTCATTTCGAGCTCCAGAAAACCCAGCTCCCGGCGCAGGTCCGCGTTGCCGGGATCGAGCTCCAGCGCTTTTTGAAATTCGGACACGTAGGGATAGCGGGCCGGCAACAGCTCGCGCGCCTCTTCGGCCACGCGCGGCTCGGCGGAACGCGAGGCGGCCAGCAGCGCGGCCATCGCTTCCTCCTGGCGGCCTTGCGCTTTCCACACGCGGCCCAGATCGAGCAGCAGCGCCCGGCGGTCCGGCCGCAGACGCCAGGCTTTTTCGTAGTGAACCGCCGCCAGATCAAGCTCGTCGCGCTGTTCGGCCAGGCGCGCCAGCTCTTCGTGCGCGCTGAAATTCTCCGGCGCCAGCTCCACCGCCTGGGACCAGCGCGCGATGCCCTCGCGCAGCTCGCGATCGATGTTTTCAAACGCCCGCTCCGCTGTCGCGTTGCCGGATCTGCGGACCCGGTCGAAAATGCGCCGCGCCACCGCGGTTTGGCGCGTTTCATAGCAAAGAAACGCGTACTCCATGGCCGCGTGATCGTCTCCCGGATCCAGCCGCACCGCCTCGCCGAACTCGTCGCGCGCCGCCTCGGTTTCCCCGGTTTTCAGCAGCGTGTAGGCCAGATCTTTGCGAATTGAAGCGCGGTCCGGCGCCAGGCGAATGGCTTGCTCGAATCCGGCGATGGCGCGGTCGTAATCCCGGGCCCGCAAGGCCTCGTACGCCTTTTCGAGGATCGTGAAAGCGGGATCCGGCGCCTGGAGCGCGGCGATCAGAACGAGCGCGGTCGAAAACACTTCGTCATTTAGTGCGCCGCTCTCCGGATTTTTCTCTCTTTCGCGTTCTCATCGCCGCGCCGCGGCCGCCTCCATCGGCCGCAAAAAATCGTGCTACATTGGCCGGAAATGAAACGAATCGTCCCGTTCTTTCTTGCCCTGGCGGCAATGTCGGCGCAGAATAAATCCTTCGATGTTTACGAGGCCACCATTCCTCAGATGCGCGCCGCGCTCGACCAAAAGCGGGTCACCTCGCGCGAACTGGTGACGCAGTATCTGATCCGCATCGCCACCTACGAGCCCACCCTTCATGCCGCGATCGCCGTCAATCCGAATGCGCTGAAGGACGCCGACGAGCTCGACCGCGAGCGCGCGGCCGGAAAAATTCGCGGCCCGCTGCACGGCATTCCCATCGCCCTGAAGGACAACATCCACACCACCGATATGCCCACCACCGGCGGCGCGCTGGCCTTCCGCGGCTACACGCCGCCCTACGAAGCGACGCTCACGAAAAATCTTCGCGACGCCGGCGCGATCATCCTCGCCAAGACGACGCTCATTGAGCTGGCCAACTGGGTCGCGGGCGCGCCCACGCCGATGCCGGCCTATAACGCCATCGCCGGCTTTGGATTTAATCCCTATGATCCGCGGCCCGATCCGCGGGAGTCCAGCGACGGCCGCGCGGTGCTCTCCCCCGGCGGCTCCAGCTCGGGCGCGGGAACGGCGGCCAGCCTGTGGGCCGCCAACGTGGGCACCGACACCGGCGGGTCGATCATCAATCCCTCCAATCAGAGCATGCTCGTGGGCATCCGGCCCACCATCGGCCGCATCAGCCGCTACGGGGTGATCCCCATCACCGCCGATCACGATACCGCCGGCCCCATGGCGCGGACCGTCACCGACGCGGCGATTTTATTGGGCGCGCTCGAGAGTCCGTCGCCTGATCCGAAAGACGAGGCCACCCGGCGATGCACGCCGCCGCCGGGCCGCGACTACACCAGGTTCTTGAAGGCCGGCGCGCTCAAGGGCGCGCGCATCGGGATTCCCCGGACTTTTTATTACGATCGCCCAAGCGGCGGCGGCCGCGGCGGTTTGAATCCGGCGCAGTCGAAGTCCATGGCGGAGGCGATCGAGGTCCTCAAGCGGGAGGGCGCCGTCGTGGTGGATCCGGCCGAGATCCCCAGCTTCACCGCCCCTGATCCGAACAACAACTTCACCCGCTGGCCCTACTGTTCGGGCGCCAATCAGGCCAAAGGCCACAACCAAGACTGCTCGATCAACTTCGCCTACGGGATGAAGCGCGACTTCAACGCCTGGCTGGCGACGCTCGGCCCGGGAGCGCCGGTAAAGTCGCTCACCGAGCTGCGCGAATGGAACCTGAAGCACGCCAAGGCGGGGGCCATCAAGTACGGCCAGTCGCGCCTGGATATTTCCGACGAAATGGACCTGGATCAGGACCGCGCCCGCAACGCCTCCGACGTGGCCAAGGATATCCGGCTGAGCCGCACCGAAGGAATCGACGCCGTGCTCAACGCCTATCGCCTCGACGCGATTCTGACGCCGGGCGCCAACGGGGCGGATCTGGCCGCGCGCGCCGGCTACCCCATCATCGCCGTTCCGTTCGGGATGATTCCGAACAACTTCGGCGCCCAGCAGAATCCCTTTCCGCCCGGATTCGATCCTAAACCCTCCCCCTTCGGCGTCGGCTTCATCGGCGCCGCGTGCAGCGAGCCGAAACTGATCGGCATCGCCTACACGTTTGAACAGGCCACCAAACGGCGCGTCCCCCCGCAGGGATTCCGCTAGGCCGCGCCATGCGAGGTTTTCCGGCGCGCCTTTGAGAAAATAAAGAGATCGGCTTTAGAATCATTGCTGTCGCGCTGGGATGGCCGCTCCTTGTGCCGGCGCAGGATGCTTCGCAGACGCCTCCGCCGCCCCCTTCGGTGGAGGAAAAGTGGGATCATTTCACCCGCGAAACCTTCGCTTATTTCACCCTGGGGGCCGGCGCGTTTGACGCGGCCGTTTCGCAAGCCACCCGCTCGGCTCCCCTTTATGGCCGCCACTGGAACGCCTATCCCAAGCGGTTTGGCGCCTCGGTCACCGACATCGCCACGCAAAATTTCTTCGGCGATTTCCTGCTCGCCTCGGCGTTTCATGAGGACACCCGCTACCTGCGGCGCGGGCCGCCGCACAAGCTGTGGCCGCGCATCGGTTACGCCATCAGCCGTTCGGTCGTGGTCCGCAAGGATTCCGGCGGCGAAACTTTCAACTTCGCCAACGTCGCCGGCACGGCCATGAGCGCGGCGCTCTCCAACGCCTATTATCCGCCGGTGAGCCGCACCGCGCGCGAGGCGGCCACCAACTGGGGCACCAGCGTCGCCGGCTCCGGCCTGGCCAATCTCATGCCGGAGTTCTGGCCGGACTTCCGCTCCTTCGTCAAGCGCCATCTGCCGCGCCTCCATCGTTAAAATCGTCAGCGTACCGTCGCCGGATTGTAATCCGTTCGTAACCCCGCATCGGTTAATCTGGCTTACAGAGTTATGAAAAAGATCGCGCTGATCGAGGACGACCAGGATCTCTATTCCCTGATCCAGTACAACCTGGAAAAAGAGGGGTTCGCCGTCGTCGGATTGCAAACCGGCAAGGGCGCGCTCGAGCTGTGCCGCCGCGAGCGGCCGGACCTGATCATTCTGGATATCATGCTGCCGGACTCCAGCGGCCTGGAGATCTGCAAGGCCCTCCGCGCCGATCCGGACCTGGGCGGCGTGCCCGTTCTCTTTCTCACCGCCCGCGCCTCGGAAGCCGACCGCATCGTGGGCCTGGAACTCGGCGCCAATGACTACATCGTCAAGCCATTTTTCGTTCGCGAGCTGATCGCCCGCATCAAGGTCCACTTCCGGGGCCCGGCTCCCGTCTCCAAGCTGCTCAAATGCGCCGGCCTGGAGTTGGACCGGGCGCGCTGCCGCGTGCATCTGGCCGGCCAGGAGGTCTCCCTCACCGCAACCGAGTTCCGCCTGCTGGAGTTCCTGATGAGCCGTCCCGGGGTGGTCTTCAGCCGCCAGCAACTGCTCGACGCCGTCTGGGGGCACGATCGCGCGGTGACGGACCGCACCGTGGACGTCTACGTGCTCCGGCTGCGGCAGAAGATCGAAAATGAAGGCGGGCCGGCCTTCATCCGCAGCGTCCGCGGCTTCGGCTACAGCTTCAATTCGGAAGCGCCGCGCGAGCAGCTACAATAAAAGCATTCCTGCAAACCCGGCGGCTTCAGCCATCGCCGCCGCAAGCGGCCCTGGGCCGCCCGGTTTGCGCTTCTCTATGGACGCGCTCTACGATGCCCTGGCGTCGCGTATTCTGATCCTCGATGGCGCCATGGGCACCATGCTTCAGGCCTATAAGCCCACCGCCGCCGATTACGGCGGCCCCAAGCTGGAAAACTGCAGCGAGATTCTTTGCCGCACCCACCCGGAATGGATCACCGCCATCCATCGCGCCTACCTCGAGGCCGGCGCCGATATCATCGAAACCAACAGCTTCCAGGGCTCGCCGCTGGTGCTGGCCGAGTTCGGCCTGGAGTCGCAGACCCACGAACTCAACGTCCTCGCCGCCAGACTGGCGCGGCAGGCGGCGGACCAGTTCTCCACCCCCGCCAAGCCGCGGTTCGTCGCCGGATCCATGGGGCCCACCACCAAATCCCTCACCCTGCGCGGCGATGTCACCATGCCGCAGATGGCCGAAAGCTACTACGCGCAGGCCAAGGGCCTGATCGAGGGCGGCGCCGACCTGCTGCTGGTGGAAACCGCCTTCGATACCCGCAACATCAAGGCCGCGATCCTGGGCATCCGGCGGCTGGAGCGGGACATCGGCGCCGCCATCCCGCTGATCATCTCCGGAACCATCGAACGGTTCGGCGCCATGCTCGCCGGCCAGACCGCCGAGGCGTTCTGCGCCTCGGTGGCGCACGCCCGCCCGCTGGCCATCGGGCTGAACTGCGCCACCGGCCCGGACCTGATGACCGATCATATCCGCACCCTCGCCCAGATGGCGCCCTCGCGAATCTCCTGTTATCCCAACGCCGGCCTGCCCAACGAGGAAGATAAATATCTGGAAACGCCGGAGTCGCTGGCCGCCCAGCTCGCCAAGTTCGTCGAGCACGGCTGGCTGAACATCGTCGGCGGCTGCTGCGGCACCACCCCCGCCCACATCAAGGCCATCGCCGAGATGGCCGAAGGAAAAGCCCCCCGGCCCCTGCCGCCGCCGTCCCATAAAACGTATTTTTCCGGCATCGAACTGGTCGAAGCCGAGGAATCCAACCGCCCGCTCATCGTCGGCGAGCGCACCAACGTCATCGGATCGCGCCTGTTCAAGCAGATGATCGCCGCCGAAAAGTGGGAGGAAGCCAGCGAAATCGCGCGCTGGCAGGTCAAAAACGGCGCCCATATCATCGATGTCTGCCTGCAATCCTCGGATCGCGACGAGCTGAAGGATATCGACCCGTTCTACGCCAGGCTGATGCCGAAGATCAAGGTTCCGGTCATGATCGACACCACCGACCCGCAGGCGGTGGAGCGCGCGCTGCAGTGGTGCCAGGGAAAAAGCATCATCAATTCCATCAACCTCGAGGACGGCGAGGAAAAATTCGAGCGCGTCTGCCCCATCGCCCGGGCCTACGGCGCGGCCCTGGTGGTGGGCGCCATCGACGAGGATCCCCAGCAGGCGCAGGCCTTCACGCGCGAGCGCAAACTGGAAGTGGCGCGCCGCAGCACACGCCTGCTTACCGAAAAGTACGGAATCCCGCCGGAAGACATCATCCTCGACCCCCTGGTCTTCCCCTGCGCCACCGGCGATGAAAATTACATCGGCGGCGCGGTGGAAACCATCGAGGCCATCCGCCTGATCAAGGAACAGATCCCCTACGTGAAGACCATCTTGGGGATCTCCAACATCTCCTTCGGCCTGCCGCCGGCCGCGCGCGAGGTGGTCAACTCGGTTTTCCTCTATCACGCCACCAAAGCCGGGCTCGACCTGGCCATCGTGAACGCGGAAAAACTGGAGCGCTTCGCCTCCATTCCGCCCGAAGAGCGCCGCCTGGCCGAAAATCTTCTGTTCAACACGCCGCCGCCTGACCTTCCCGCTCCCGAAGACTGGCGCCGGCAGACGCGCCAGCAGAAGATCGCCATCAACCAGTTCCACATCGCCGCCATCACCGAGCACTTCCGCAAAGCCGGCAGCAAAGAAAAACGACGCGCGGCCGAACTGCCGCTCGACGAGCGGCTGGCCAACTATATCATCGAGGGTAGCCGGGACGGGCTGATCGCGGATCTGGACCTCAAGCTGAAACAGGGCGCGGCGCCGCTCGACATCATCAACGGCCCGCTGATGGCCGGAATGACCGAGGTCGGCCGCTTGTTCAACAACAACGAGCTCATCGTCGCCGAAGTGCTGCAATCGGCCGAGGCCATGAAGGCCGCGGTCGGCTATCTCGAACAGTTCATGGAAAAATCGGAGACGTCGGTTCGCGGCAAGATCGTCCTCGCCACGGTCAAAGGCGACGTCCACGATATCGGCAAGAACCTGGTCGAAATTATTCTGGCCAACAACGGCTACCAGGTGATCAATCTCGGCATCAAGGTTCCGCCTGAGGACCTCATTCAGGCCTGGCGCCAGCACCGGCCCGACGCCATCGGGCTCAGCGGCCTGCTGGTCAAGAGCGCGCACCAGATGGTGACCACCGCCTCCGATTTCAAGGATCACGGCGTGGACGTGCCGCTGCTGGTCGGCGGCGCGGCGCTGTCGGAAAAATTCACCACTACGCGGATCGGCCCGGCCTACGGCGCGCCGACCTTCTACGCCAAGGACGCCATGACCGGCCTGCGCATCATGAACGAACTGATGGACCCGCAGCGGCGCGAAACCGTCATCCGCTCGCACATCTTCCCGGCGGCGGAGGTGCCGCGCGCTGAGCCTCCCCCGCCGGTCAACCGCGGCACCGCCCGCAGCCCCAAGGTCCGCGCCGATGTCCCCATCCCGCCGGCGCCCTACCTGGACCGGCGCGTCCGCGAGGTCCCCCATCTGCGCGAAGTCTGGACCTACATCAATCCGTTCATGCTCTACGGCCGGCACCTCGGCTTCAAGGGCAACTTCGAAAAATCGCTCGCCGAACGCGATCCCAAGGCGCTGGAGCTCTTCCATCAGGTCGAGCAGGTCAAGCGGGAAGCCGAATCCTTCATGAAGATCCGCGCCGTGTGGCAGTTTTTTGAAGCCGAGCGCGACGGCAACGCGATTCATCTGTTCGAGCCCGGCGCCGCCAGCCCGCGCCATACCTTCAAATTCGGCCGCCAGCCCAAATCCGACGGCCTGTGCCTGAGCGACTACATTCTCGATGCCCAGCCCGGCCGCCGGGATCATCTGGCGCTGTTTGTCGTCACCGCCGGCGAGGGCGTGCGCGCCCGCTCCGAGCAGGCCAAGCAGCGCGGCGAGTTCCTGCTGGCCCACGCGCTGCAAGCGCTGGCCATCGAAACCGCCGAAGCGGCGGCCGAGTGGCTGCACCGCCGCCTGCGGGAAGACTGGGGATTCCCCGATCCGCCGGAGATGACCATGCAGGAGCGCTTCACCTCGCGCTACCGCGGCAAACGCTACAGCTTCGGCTATCCGGCCTGCCCCCATCTCGAAGATCAGGCCGGCTTGTGGAAGCTCCTCAACCCGGACGAAATCGGCGTGAAGCTCACCGAAGGATTCATGATGGATCCGGAAGCCAGCGTCAGCGCGCTGGTGTTCCATCACCCCGATTGCGCCTACTTCACGGCCAGCGAGTAGGCCGCACCCGCAGCACCTGCTTGGCCTGGATCCGCTCATACTGCATCGGAAACGAGGTCCCGCCCCAGTAGGCGCTCCACTGGTCCCGGTAGTGGCGCGACAGCGGCTGGCCCGATTCGCCGATGGCGATGTTCTGGGTCGAATGGTCCAGATCCGCCAGATCCACGGTCATCCTCATCGACGGGCCCAGCCGGCGCGTGGTCTGCTTGATGGTGGTGCCTGATCCGCTCATCGCCGCCGGGCCGATATTGAAGTATTTGCCGATCAGCGGCAGGCGGCCCAGGACGGGATGGTCGATCCGCAGCTCCATCCACTGCCCGTAATCCCAGCGCGAGAGCTTGGAGCCCTGCGCCTCCATGCCCGCCGCGACGCCTTTTTCCAGACAGCCGAGCAGCAGCTCGTCGTAGTCCGGAAACCATCCGGCGGGCCGCTCGCGCAGCAGCTTTTCGATCGCCGCCGGGCCCATGGGAAACGTGTATTCCTCGGGCGCTCCCGGGGCGGCGCGCGCGGCCGCCGCTTTCCGCAGCTCCTCGTAGGCCAGCGCCGCGATCATCGGCGCCGCCGTTCCCTTTTCCATCTGCCCCGTCCACCGGCGCAGCAGATCCACGGCTTCGCGCGGGCCTTTTTTCTTGCGGTCGTATGCCGCCACGATCTGCCGCGCCAAAAAATCCGAGAACGCCGAATACACGTCCTTCTGGATGCCCAGCATCTCCGGCGCCGCCCATCTCTCTTTTTTGGCCAGCGCCCAGCGAATCTCGCTGGACCGGTAATAAGGCGCGAAATCGCCGTTATAGGGATATTTGTAATCGGGCGGGAACGGATTCTGATTTGCCGTCACGATCACGCCGGAGGGCGGATTGAAGGCCCGCGGCAGGTCGTCGAAGGGGATGTATCCCTGCCACTCGCACTCGCCCGCGGCGCCGTCGGCGGGAACGTCGCCCCGGCAGCCGGCCGGACGGATCGGCAGCCGCCCGGCCGCGTGATAGCCGATGTTGCCGTCGATGTCCGCGTAGACAAAATTCTGGCCGGGGCCGGGGAAGCGCGCAAGCGCCGCCTCGAATTCATTCCAGTCGCGCGCGCGATCGATATCGAGAAAGGGAAATTCAAAGCCGTCCGGCTCGGCCGCCGTCCAGCGCAGCGCGTACGCACGCCCTCCGTCCTGCAACAACACCGGACCATGCCGCGTCACCCACTGGTCCATCTCCACCGGCCTGCCGCCTTTGACCCCGATCACGTTACGCTCCAGGCGGGCCTGTTCGACGCCGCCGCGGAACGCATAACGGCCGCTCCGCAAATCGAGCTGCTCGCCATAGAGATCCTGCACGTCGGCTTGCAGATTGGTGACGCCCCAGGCGATGCGGCGGTTGTGCCCGATGATCACCCCCGGCAGACCCGGCAGCGAAACTCCGGTCACGTCCAGATCCGGCGCCTTCAGATGAACCATGTACCAGATGGAGGGAATCGAAAACTCCAGGTGCGGATCGTTGGCCAGAATCGGCTTGCCGGTGGTGGTGCGCGCCCCGCTCAGGACCCAGGCGTTGGAGCCCGGCTGCGCCTCGCCTCCGCCGCGGACCGGAAACAGAAACTCGACCTTTTCGCGGTCGCCCTTGGCCAGCATGTGCATCTTGGCGGTCTCGTTCCGCCAGCTCGACGTCAGCGTCCGGTACAGGTTCAGGCCGGCCAGCAGGGAATCGCGAATCCGCCACGGCCGCGGATCATAGCCCAGCAGCGCGAACTCCACCGGCAGCCGCCCGCGGTGGGTTTCCAGATAAAAATTCACGCCGCGCGCATACGCCGCCATCACGGCGCGATCGCCGGGCGGCAGGTTTTTCTCCGCCGCCTCGGCGATCCTGCCCAGCCGCAGCCGCCGCGCCTCCTCGTCCGACTCCAGCGCCGGAGTGCCGATCACCTCCGCCAGCTCGCCCGCCGCCAGGCGGCGCAGCGCGTCCATCTGCCACATCCGGTCTTGCGCGGTGACGAAGCCCTGCAGGAAAATCGCGTCCCGCCAGTCCGCCGCTTCAATGTGCGGAACGCCCAGCGCGTCGCGGGTAATGCTCGCGGCGGCCGAAACCGGAGCCCCCAGCTCGCCTGAGGTCTGCGGCAGCGGGCGAACCGCGTACCAGTACACCGCCCCCCCGGCCGCCAGCAGCAAAACCGCTATGCTCAGATTGATCGCCCGCTCGAGCGAAGTGGAAAAATGCACGAAGTTCGATTGTAGCGATTCGGAAAGCCTTGCCTGGAGGACCTGGCTTCCGGCTCCCGTTTTTTGAAAAATGTCTCTTCGCCTGATCCTGCTGCTGGCCATCATCGCGCTGAACGCCTTCTTCGCCGCGGCTGAGGTGGCGCTCGTCTCCGTGCGCCGCTCGCGGCTGGGCCAGCTTGCCGGATCGGGAAGCGTGGCCGCGCGCGCCGCCCTGGGATTGCTGGCCAACCCCAGCCGCCTGCTCGGCGCCACCCAGGTCGGCGTCACCCTGGCCAGCCTGGGGCTCGGATGGGCCGGCGAGGACACCGTCTATCGCCTGCTGCTCTCCGCCCTGCACCCGGCCATCACCGCGCGCAGCGAGCCTTGGTGGCGCGGCGGCGCCTTCGCCGCCGCTTTCCTGATCATCAGCTTCTTCCATGTCGTCGTCGGCGAGGTGGTTCCCAAAAATATCGCGATCGAAAAGGCCGATCGCGTCGCCCTGCTCATGGCTCCGGCGCTGCTCCTGTTTCTGCGCCTGACGCAGCCGTTCGTCTACGTGGTGGAGCGCTCCGCCGCCGCCATCACCCGCGCGCTCGGCCTGCGCGGCGGCCATCTCTCCGGCGGTCACTCTCCCGAGGAGCTGAAATTCATCGTCGAAGCCAGCCGCCGGGAGGGATATCTGGAAGCGTTCGAAGAGGACGCCATCCAGCGCATCCTCGAACTGGGGGAAGTGAACACGCGCGAGATCATGACGCCGCGCATCGACATTGTTTCCGTTCCGCTGGAGGCGGCGCTCGATGAACTGCTGCGCCTGTTCATCGAGCACAAGTACTCGCGCCTGCCCGTCTATCACGGCAAGCCCGAAAACATCGTCGGCGTGGTCCATTATAAGGATCTGATCGCCGCCTGGCAGGAGCGCAAACTGGCCGGCGACCGCCGCCAGCCCGCCCGCCCCTTCCGCCTGCGCCGCTACCTGCGCCAGCCCCTGGTGGTGCCCGAAACCAAGCCGCTTACCCAGCTCATCGGCGAGTTCCGCCAGCGCCACACCCACCTGGCCATGGTCGTCGATGAATTCGGAACCATCACCGGCCTGGTGACGTTTGAAGACGTGCTGGAGCAGATCTTCGGAGAAATCGGCGATGAGCACGACGTGCACCGGCCGCTGCCCTCCGCCGGCGCGCCGGTGATCGAAGTGGAAGGCAGCACCAATATCCGCGATCTCGCCGCGCAATACGGGATCGAACTGCCGGGCGACGCCGGCTTTGAAACCCTCGCCGGATTCTTGCTGTTCCGCCTCGGCTATATTCCCGCTCCCGGCGAATCGGTGACCTACGGCGACCGCACCTTTATCGTCGAGGAGATGGATCGCAATCGCATCGCCCGCGTGAAAATCGTCAAGCTCCGGCCCCAGGACACCGTTCCGGCCTGACCGCGCGCGGATCATTTGACGCCCGCACCCCGCTACGCTAGGATGAATGTGCGGGGTGGAGCAGTCTGGTAGCTCGTTGGGCTCATAACCCAAAGGTCGGTGGTTCAAATCCACCCCCCGCAAAGTCCCTTCGCCAGCTTGCTGTATCTGCAAAAACAGCGTGATGGTGTGTCGCTTCGTGACGCCTCGCTGAGGTGGACCCCATCGTTTGGACAAAAAACGGGCGTCCTTAGATGGTGAAGTGGGCTAATTCTGGAGGCGGCCGTGAGGCCGCCGTCCATTCCGGGCTTGAATCGGCGCTCGGGTCGCATCCCTGCGTTGCCCTATCCTCCTATCAAGCATTTCGATTGTACGGCAGATGCCGATTTCGGTAAAGCGAAAAGCATCCATTCTGGAAAAACAAAAGCGGTAAATCCCGGGG